>Ga0102924_1000051_pt1 | contig 129450 bp, 139 predicted proteins | sample PaiPotPPM11metaG_FD_80116 | JGI IMG/M metagenome (GOLD analysis project Ga0102924, IMG submission 80116) | Iron sulfur acid spring bacterial and archeal communities from Banff, Canada, to study Microbial Dark Matter (Phase II) - Paint Pots PPM... ...
GCGTAGCTCGGACAAGCCGCCCTTAAGCCGATATGAAAGCGAGTTATACTGCGAGTTCAGTGTGCGGGCGTTATTAAGCGCACCGAGGAAGATGAGGAATGAAACTATGTATACCCATTGCCACATCACCGCATCGGTAAGCCTGCTAACGTAATTGAGCAGCAATAGGAATAATCCCCAGAATATCAGCTCCTTTATTACCATTCCCCACCTGAAAAGAAATGCAGCTACGTGGATTCGCCAAGGGTGTTCCGCGGCATACGCTTCCATGTCAGATGATATCGGTATCGTCCGCACGACCATGCGTGATGGTGTCAGTGTAATAATACTGATGAGAACCCCAAAGAGCGGAAGCACCCAAGCCTGAGCCACAAAAACTACTGCGCACGCCAGGATGGTGAAGACAATTGTCATCTTTTTTCTCTGCTCTTACTCGCGCGAGTCAACTTGCCCGCGCGAGTCAACGAGCCTCGGACCCGAAATCATCGGTAATGTCCTTTTCAAACATGAACGTGTTCTCAATATCGAAAATACGAGCCACGAGATCACGAGACACAGCCACCCCGTCTCGCTTCAGTTTTTCCAGGACGTAGTCAATCATTTCATCAACATCGAGGATTCGCTCCTCGTCCCTCATCTCTAACCTCAAAAACGGTATCGACAAGTTTTTCTCGTCGGCCATAAACGAGCGCTTTACTAGGAAGTACCATCTGGCGGCTTCGGCGGTTGCAACAGGTTTTGCAGGTTGGGCATTTGTAGACGCGCATTAAACTGATCGAGCGTCGGTAAATCGCTCCCCGTGTCTTCACGATAAGCCTTCAGGGCGGTATGGATCGTGTCAGCGAGAATACGCAAGGCCCGCGGCGTCAATTCAAAACGCCCAACCTCGAAATTTGCTGTCTTTGGAACATCGCCCACCTGCATGACTGGTGCATCACGCTGGTCCACAAGGTTCAAGGTAATTCCACCGTTACCAGGATGATATTGCACGAGCACGATATTCGCGCGGAGCGTCGGCGCGTTCATTGGCACGACGGGAATCTGTGGCGGGAGCTCCGGTTTCTCTTCCATTTTGGGATGATTCGCGTTCGGTGCTGTGAAGCCCGACGCCTAGCCGCCTCGCTCCCGGCACAAGGGGGCCTCGTTTTCGGGCGTCCTGTCTCCTATCCCGGCACCGTCACGATCGCGCGCGCCTCCGGCACGTTTACGTACCCGGCGCGTTTTATGCTCGTGGCTTCGATGAATCCGTGCCCATGCGGCTATCGCGGAACGCGTAGCGCCGAATGCCGCTGCGATGACGCCGCCGTGGCAAGATACGTTTCGAAGCTTTCCGGCCCGCTGCTCGACCGCATTGACTTACAGATCGAAGTCAGCCGCGTACCGTTCGACGATATGGTACGAACCGACGGTGCCGAACGATCGGCCGCGATCCGCGCGCGCGTGTTGGCCGCGCGCGAGCGCCAACGGCAACGTTTCTCGGGGACGCCGCTCACATGTAATGCGGATATTCCGGCCAACGGAACTCGCGGGTATTGCCGGCTCGACGCGGCGGCGATGCAGTTGTTGAAACAGGCCAGTGCGCGCAAGCAGTTCTCGGCGCGGGCGCTCGACCGGATAGCGCGCGCAGCGCGTACCATCGCAGACCTAGCCGCCAGTGACGACATTTTGGCCGAACACGTGGCCGAGGCCGTGCATTACCGCAGTTTGGAGCGCTTGGCCACGGCCGCGTAGCTCTGCGCGTTGCGTCAAGATAGCGAACGAAGGTCCGTTCGCAGCATCCCGTATGGGACCAAATTCTTATATTGGCCAGTGACTGCGTCGCGAAAGCCGTCGCGGTACAAGCCCTCGGCCTTAAAGCCCAGCCGCTCACACATGGCGCGCGCGCGATCGTTGTCTTCGCGAATCTCGATGAACACGCGGTGCGCTTTGCGCGCTTGGAAAGCTTGCTCGATGCCCCAGCGCATTGCGAACGGACCGGCGCCCCGGTCGGGCGTTTTCACCACAAGCACGCCGAGCTCGACCAGCCACTCGCGGTCGTGCATCGTAAAGTAGCCAAAGTCTTTTCCGGACTCTTCGATGATGAATGCTTCGCTTTGCGGATCTTCGATCAACGCCAAAATTGCGTCGCGTCCCGGTTCGTTTAGGAATTCGCGCGAATGCGGCAACTTAAAGAGACCGACAATAAACGGAACATCTTCTTCCTCGGCCTCGCGCAACACAAACTTCACATTTAGGATTCTAGCACGAGAGGTGCCTCAGCCCGGCCGCGGCAAATATCGGCACCTATTGATGAGCATGATACGAATAGCAAGCGCCTTACTCGTGACGATGATATTTGCCGTTTGCGCCTATTCCAGTGGGCTGGCCGCCACCGACAGCGTGCAGATCGAGGGAGTGACGCTCACGGCTAATGACATGGAACGGCTTTTTGCCGCGCTCGACTTAGCCCTGAAGCCGAATGACACCACTATCCCAATCTTCGTTGCCATGAAGAAAGCCACGGAGATGCCGTCTTACGATCAGCGATATCACTACGTAGGGATCGTTCAAGACGCGAAGGGAGCACGGCAGCTACATGTATGGATCAACGGTGACCTAAGTGGCACAGATTCAGAAAATGCGATCGCCGCTGTCTTCATGCTTGCGATCGCCGATGGCGGATACGCTGGCCCGGCGTTCAAGAATCTTTACGACATTTTCGCGAAAAAGGATGCACAGCTCCCCGCTAGCGCTCCGGACCCGTTCTTGAACCGGCACAGGTTTGCGGCCGCCCTTGTGGACCAGCTCAACGCCAACCATCAGTAACGCCTAACCCGCAGGTTCGGGGCCGACTTGTTCGGTGATCTCCGAGGCATGCAGCATCTCGCCGAGCACCGCGTCGAGCGCCTCGAACGTGTAGATGCCCGAAAGCAGAGCCAAGTCGCCCGTAGGATTGCGCACTACGTAAGACGGGCGTTGCGGTAAATTAAGCCTGTCAAACTCAACGGTTGTTTGCTTAATGCGGTTCGACGTTGCCGGATCGCGCATGACGCGATCGAGCTCGGCGCGATCCAAACCAGATAGATGCGCGGCTTCGCCGAGCGCAGGCTCGCGGCGGCCGAGCGGCTTGCCTTCGATCACGCTCGCGTAGTTAAGCCCACGGGCCAAACTCATATCGCTTACGCCCAGCGTCCGCGCGGCTTCGGCGGCGAGGTTGGCATACTTCGTCGTCGCCTCGGGCGTATCGACCCAATCTGCGTTCATCTGCACGCCGGTCATCTTTGCGGTGCGCGCATAGTACCAGGCTAACTGGTCGCGCGTGTACGGCAGCGGGCCAAAATCAAAGAGCTGCGCGATCTTCCACTCCACGCGCAGACGGTTGCCGTACTTCTTCTCGATCTTCTGCAATGCAAGATCGCCGACGTAACACCACGATGACAGCACGTCGATGTAAGCCGTAAGGTCGATAACCGCCATACTATACCGTTACTTTCTCGCAAAGCGCAGGGACCTCGCCCGCCAAAAAGCGCGGCAGCTCTTCCACCGAGAACTGCAGCCCGCTCCAAAACGGCCCGAAGATCGCGTACTTGGCGCTGGCTTCGTCGAAACGCATTTCGTAGATGAGCTTCTTGAAAACCAACGGATCATCGGCGTACAGATCGACGCCCCATTCGTAGTCGTCAAATCCCACCGAGCCGGAGATAACCTGCGCGACCAACCCGTGAAAGCTCCGGCCGATCGTTCCGTGGTCGAGCATGAGCCGCGCACGCTCGGCGTAAGGGAGCGTGTACCAGTTCTCGCCTTCGGCGCGTTTTTTGTCCATTGGATAGAAACAGACGTAGCGCCGTCGCGGCACCTTGGCCCACAGCCGCTCGGCGTTGCGCGGATTCTTCTCTTGCTCGGCCAGCAACTCGTCGAATGTCGCGTTCCATTCGGGCGAGTGCGGCTTGAGATTGCGCTCCTGCAGCGCGGCGTGAATCTTTGCGGTCGCGTCGTACAGTCCGAGCTCCAGCACGGAAACGTAGGAATCGCGCGGCTGCAAATAATCGAGCAGTTCCAACCGATCGACGCGCGTTTGCGCTTGCGCCAATCCGTCAAACGTCCTCGCGTAGTGCGTCAACATCAGGTCGCCCTTGTGGCCGACCAGCTGCGCTAACGCTACATCACCCTCGCCGCTTTTCAGTCCGGCAAACGCGTCGCCGGCTTCGCGCGCGACGCGGTGTTGTTCGTCGTCGGGAATCAGCGCCCACCGCCGCCGATCGAATCCGAACATCCGGTGAAGGATCCACCAGCCCTCGAGCGATTCGGGCACATCGGGATGACGCATCAGGTTCGCGCCAGCGCGCGCACGCGCTTGACTTCGGCCGCGACCTCGGCGGCCAGCGTGTCCGGATGTTCGCGATACTTGGCCCAGAGCTGCGGCATGTGCGCGATGTCCTCCAACACGCGCGCGTAGACGGCGTTCACTGGCGTGCGGACGTTGTGGTCGCGCCCCGCGCAAGCCACGGCGCCGTTCAGATAATCGACCTCGGTTTGATCCCGGCCGGCGCGTAAATCAAGCAGCAGCGATGGGGGTTTCGTGCCGCGCGCCCCCGCCACGCGGCTCGAGAGCAGTTTACGCGAAACGGGGCTCGGCAACGTGGCAATGCCTTGCATCGCGCGCACCGGATAGCGCGGCAGATCGATGGGCGAAATCTTCATCGCGTGCATGACCGCGCGAACTTCGCGAATGGCGCGAATCTCGAGTGTGAAGATCTCATCGTAGTGAACCAAGCGATTCGGCAGCACATTGAGAATCGCACAGCTCGCGTTGGCGACGATGTTGAGCGCCAGCTTCGACCATTTCAGCGCGCGCCAATCGGTCACGACTTGCACTTTCAGGCCGGTGCTCGCAAAGGCGGCGGTCAGCCAGTTATATGCATTTTTTCCGAGCGGCGCGAAAGCTAAGCCGCCTTCTTTAGTCGCGCTGCCGTGACCGTTCGCATGATTGCGCCCAACCGGCACAGTCAGTGCGGCGGCCACCACGTTATCTTCACCGAATGCGGCCGCGAGTTTTTCCTCGTTGCCAATCCCGTTTTGCGGGCTGACGAACACGCACTTCTGCGGAAACGCAATGGCCTTGCGCAGCGTTTCGATCGCGCGGTCCGTGTCGTAGGATTTCACCGCGACGATCGCCACGTCGGCATCTACCGGCGTCACCTCGGCCAAGTCGCGCGGCGCATAGGTCACCTCGACGTTGACGCTCTGCAACAGATCGCCCAGGTAAGTGCCGACGGCGCCGGCGCCGACGATGTAGACTTTCATCCGGTGCTGCCGAATCCGGCCGCGGCGCGCGCACTTTCCGGCAGATCTTCAATCAAATCGAATTGGGCGCGCGAAACGGGTGCAACGATCAACTGCGCGATGCGATCGCCGCGCCGCACCGTAAACGGCTCGGTGCCGAGATTCGCGAGGACGACACACACGGGGCCGCGATAGTCGGCATCGATCGTTCCGGGTGAATTCAAGCACGTGACCCCGTGACGCATCGCCAAACCGCTGCGCGGACGCACCTGCGCTTCGTAGCCCGAAGGCAACGCGATCGCAAATCCCGTTGGAACCAGCGCGCGCGCACCCGGCAGCAGCGTGAGATCTTCTAAAACCGCCGCGCACAGATCGGCGCCTGCGGCTTCTATGCTCATATATCTTGGGAGCGGGAGTCCTTCGCCGTCAGGCAGCCTCTTGACCGCGACCGTGACCGGAGCCATGGCCGCTCATTTAGCAAGCAGTGAGGCCAACTCTTCTTGAAAGCTTTCGACGTCGCGGAACTGGCGGTAGACGCTTGCGAAACGGATGTAGGCAACCTTGTCGAGGTTGCGCAGCGAGTCCATCAGTTTCTCGCCGATCAGTGTCGCGGGAACTTCGCTTTCGCCGCGCGCGAACAGGTCGCGCTCCAGGTTCGACGCGACCGCTTCCATCTGCGCTTCGGAGACGGGACGCTTTTCACACGCCCGGCGCAAGCCGGCCAGGATCTTTTCTCGGCTGAACTGCTCGCGGCGCGCGTCCTTCTTCACGACGAACAGCCGCGGCGCTTCCATGCGCTCATAGGTCGTAAAGCGATGTTTGCAACGCGGGTCCAAGCATTCACGCCGGCGCCGTACGACGCTCTCATCGTCGCGCGAGTCGACGACGCGTGTCTCGTTTTTCCGGCAAGTCGGACAAATCAGCGGCAAGCCCTCACGGAGCGTCCCACATATTGTGGGTCATCCCATTATAGGCCACTATCCGTTGCGGCGCAAAGGTTCGACGGGCAATGACTAGTGGCCGCGGGACATTCGCGATACCGTTTTAGCCATAGTTCGGTAAAGAACGAGCCAGCGGGCAAGCGAGCGCCTCCTGAAAGTGCTACACTAAAGTCCGCAACTATACGGTTTGACCGCTCCAGCGTGGTGGCCAATGCGCATTCTGCGAGAGGCTACGCTTCATGAAGAGCGCAGAGCAGCTCTGGGCCCGCATCAAGGTCGCCGCCCAAGAGCTGGCCGTTTCCAGCCCCGGCCTCACGTACACGCAAGCCGAGAACCTCGTTCTCGAGTTCAATCGCGCCGCGCAGGGCGAGCAACTGCCCGAAGACGCGCGCGTCCACCTGACGATCCAACTGTTGAATCTCGTGGCCCGCCACCGTAGCGGACTGCGCCCGACGCGCGCGGAGGCTGCGCCCTAAGAAAAAGCCGGCAGGTCGCCCGGCCGGCTCGTATCTGGACGGCGACCTTTAGCTCGAGGCCCCGATTTTGAACATCTTCGTCCCGCACACCGGGCACTTGCCCTCAGTTGCCGGACGGCCGTTCTTCATTGTGATTTGAACGGCGTCTTTGATCTCACGTTTGGTCTTGCACTTCACACAGTACGCTTCAGCTGCCACGTTCGATTCCTCTCAAGACCTGCGCCGGCTATGGGTAGCCTGCCGGGTTGGGGCCCCTATTCCCAGGCATACCCGACTTTCCCCCTCGTGGGCACGAGGGAAGTGACCTTTGGCGGAAGGAGCATCCTTTCAGGCGGCCGCCCCCGGCGTGAAGGGGCGGTATGGAGAATCCGACTTGGCGCGCGCGGAACGATTTTGAGGCGCTGCGCGATCCCCGGCCGCTGCCGGCGATCTTCGAGGGGCTTTGGGTGGCCGGAAATATCGACGGTCTGCAACGCCCCAGCATCGCAATCGTCGGTACGCGCGCCGCGTCCGCTTACGGGCGCGCGACGGCGCGACGTTTTGCAGGCGAGCTCGGCGCCGCGGGCTGCTGCATCATCTCCGGGCTTGCGTTAGGCATAGATACCGCCGCGCACGAAGGCGCGCTCGACGCCGGCGCACCGACGATCGGTGTGCTCGGCGGCGGGCACAACAAATTTTTCCCACGGCGCAACCGCGCGCTCGCGGAGCGCATGGTAGCGGCGGCCGGCGCAGTGATTTCACCGTTTCCGCCCGATCACGACACTTTTCCGCCGCAGTTCTTGCAACGTAACGGCGTGGTCGCCGCGTTGGCCGACGCCGTGGTTGTTATTGAAGCTCCCGCGCGCAGCGGCGCGCTCAACACGGCCGGCTGGGCGGCCGGACGCATTCCCGTGTTCGCGGTGCCGGGCGATATCGATCGCCCGCATGTCGCGGGTTGCCATGCGCTGATTCGCGACGGAGTTACGCTCGCGCGCAACGCGCAAGACGTGCTCGACGATCTGCATCTGATGAAGCTTCCGATCGAGAGTGCGAGCAAAGGCAAACCGCAGCCAAGCGACCCGCTTCACGCGAAGATTATGAGTATTCTCGGGGCCGGAGAAACAACGCTGGACGAGCTGTGCGCGGCATGCGCTGAAAGCACGGCACAACTGCTCGCGGCGCTATCGGTGCTGGAAATGCAGGGTCTTATTGAATCGCGCGCCGGCTCGCGCTACGCTATCGCTTCTGGCGGAAAGTGATGCTGATCCGGGGCGCGACCGGCTGCCGCAGTTTCGGAATGGTGTGTTCCCAGAAATCTTGCGCACGGCCGGCCATGACGAATAGGCTTCCCGGTTCGAGCGCGCAGACGAACGTCCGGCGTGGCCGCGCCTTGGTGCGCACGTGCATCTCGCGCACCGCTCCCAAACTCACCACTGCGACGATACCCTTGTCGATCAGATCTTCCGTGTGGTCGCTGTGCCAGGCGACGCTGTCGTTCGCGTCGCGATAATACTGTAGAGACACAGCATTGAAACACGCCTTCAAGAATTTTTCGACGCGATTTTGCACGGCGGTAACCTCAGCGGGCACACCGCCGTCAGTGGAAAATCGCGCGATCAGACGCGGCACGCTCACGGTGCGGTCGTACATCCACATCGTTTCCCGAGTCCACGTCACGCTCTGCGAGAAATGGAGAAAGAGCCGCCTGCTTTCGGCCGCGTCGAGCACGCCGGGGTAGTAGGCGATCTTCCCGGCTTCGTCGTCGACGAAGATGCGTTCGGACGTTCCGAACAGCGCCAGCTGCTGCACTCAAGCTTTTAACACGGAGGGCGCATACGGCGTTGCGAACCTACGCGCATGCATCTGCGAATACTGCCTGCCGGCAAGCTGCGCGATCCGGCGGTCGCCGCGATCTGCGCGGAATTTCAAAAGCGGCTGGGCGCCTACCACCGGCTTGAGGTTACCGAAGTGCGCGCCTCGAGCGGCTCGGATCCCGCCAAAGCGATTCGCGAGGAGGGAGAGCGCGCGCTAAAGGCTGCCGGAACCGGCGTGCTCTGGTTGCTCGACCGCGACGGCACCGAGCTCTCGAGCGAAGCACTCACCGCAAAGGTGATCGAACTGGAATCGCACGGACGTCCGCTTACGCTGGTCATCGGCGGCACGTTCGGCACGTCGCAGGCTGTGCGGAAGCGCGCCGATTTCATCTGGTCGCTTTCGAAATTGACGTTCTTGCACGAGTGGGCGCGCATGCTCGTGCTGGAACAGCTCTACCGGGCGGCGAAGATCGCGCGCAGTGAACCCTACCACCACTAGCGGCGGCCCGATCCTTCCGGAAGCCGCCCTTTCGATTTTCTCCGGCGCGCTGCGCGATACGATCGCCGCGCGCTATCGAGACGCGCCCGAACCCGGCATCGCGTTCGAAGCCCCGCGCCGCCCCAAGTTCGGAGATTTTGCGACGAATGCCGCGTTTTCGCTGGCAAAAGAGGCGCACAGCTCTCCGCAGGAAGTTGCGACCACGCTGATCGCCGATTTGCAGCAACGCGCGCCGAAACTTGGAGACCTCTTCGCCGAGATCTCGGCGACCGCCGGCTTCATCAACGTGCGCTTTCAACCGGAAGTGTGGCAAGCCGCCGTCGCGCAAATCGTGGGCGAAGGATCTAATTTCGGACAGGGTGCCAAGCGAAACGAGCGCATCTCGCTCGAGTTCGGCAGCGCAAATCCGACCGGGCCGCTAGTCGTGGTGCAAGGACGAACGTGCAGCATCGGCGCGACGCTTGCGAATGCTATGAAGTTCTGCGGCTACGACGTCTTTACGGAGTGGATCATCAACGACGCGGGCGGCCAGCTCGATACGCTCGGACGATCGCTCTATGCGCGCTACCGGCAGATCTATGATCCGAAATTTCCCTTTCCCGAGGACGGATATCCGGGAGATTACCTCGGGCCGATCGCGACGGCGATTGCAGATTCCGACGGCAAACGGTGGATCGATGAGGACGAAAGCCGTTGGCTCCCGCATTTTTCGCAAGTAGGCCGTGACACGCTCGTCGCGGAGCAGCGGCGCACGGCCGAACGTTTCGGCGTGCACTTCGATCTGTGGCAGAGCGAGAAAGAGTTGCAAGATGCCGGCGCCGTGCAGGCGGGCTTACAGCGCCTCGTCGATGACGGCGTCACCTACGAAGACGACGGCGCGATCTACTTTCGCGCGACGCAGTTCGGCGACGACAAAGATCGCGTGCTCGTTCGCCGCGACGGCAGGCCGACCTATTTTTGCACCGACGTCGCCTACCACTACGCCAAGCTGCAGCGCGCCGACCGCGTCATCGACATCCTCGGACCGGACCATCACGGTTACATCGGCCGCTTAAAAGGCTTGGCCGAGGCGCTCGGTTACCCGCGCGACCGTCTGGATGCTTTGATCGCGCAACAGATAACGCTGATGCGCGGCAACGACCAGGTCAGCATGAGCAAACGCGCCGGCCACATCGTCACGCTCGACGACATCCTAGACGAAGTGGGCGTCGATGCGGCCCGATTCTTTTTCGTGCTTCCGGCCCCCGAATCGCCGCTCACGTTCGATCTTGCGCTCGCTAAGGAGCAGAGCAACGAAAATCCGGTCTATTACGTGCAGTACGGGTACGCTCGGATCGCGTCGGTTTTCAAAAATGCCGACGTTGCGGACGTCAAAGCCGCGCACGCCGGCGCCGCGCTGACGACGCTGGTCCATCCCGCCGAACTGGCACTCGCGCGGCGTATCGCCGAGCTTGCTAGCCTCATCGCCAACGTCGTCGAGCGCCTCGCTCCGCACCGCCTCACGCGTTACGCGCGCGACGTCGCTTCGGACTTTCATCAGTTTTATACGGAGTGCAAGATCCTCACGGCCGATCGCGACGAAAGGCTCGCGCGTTTGAGTTTGTGCATCGCCACGCAAACCGTGCTTGCCCGCGTCTTGAGTATCATCGGCGTCAGCGCGCCGGAATCAATGTAGCCTTACTCCTCGAGCGAGTAGAGCCACCAGCGGGGTTTGCCCACTTTGGCATGGCGGTCGAAGTAAATCGTGAAGCGGCGGCCATCGGCAATTTCTATTTCGTACCAGTGGCGCGCCAAATACTTATCGCCGCGATCTTCTTTCATCGAGCGCCAGACCTTTACCACACTTTTTATCGCGAGCGTTTCTTCGCGCCACGTGAAGGCGCTCGGCAAACCCGGTTCGCCGTGCTCCATAGCGGCTGAGTCAAACGATTCGACAACCGGTTTGAGGGCTTCGGAGATGAACCGCTTGGTCAACTTTCCGCGACGACGATTTCTATATCGGGCAATGCCGCGGGCGGCGGAGCCGCCGGTGTTGCTAGATCCGCAAACTCAATCTGCGCGTGCAGCCACGGGCCGATGAAGTATCCCCAGATGAGTTTGATGAGCGCAGCCGCCGGAATGCCCAAGATCAATCCCGGCAGTCCGAAGAGCTCGCCACCGGCGAAGACGGCAAACATCACGCCGATCGGCGAAACGCCGATGCTCTCGCCCATTATTCTCGGGACCAGAATGTTGTCGCTGATGCGTGCGATGATGAACGTGACCGTTTCGACCCCGATGACCATCCCAAGGCCTTGCGGCGCAGCCAGCACGAGCCCCAGAAGATGCGCCACAATCATGCCGACGATCGGAATGGCATACGAAACGGCGCTCACCAAACCGAACAGCAGCGCGAATTTAAAACCGAAGATCGCCGTGATGCCGGCGATCAGAACGCCCGTAATGGTGCAGACGATAATCTGTCCCGAAATGTAGCTGCCGAACATGTGGGTCGCTTGACTCGCCAGCATCAGCGCGGTTTGCCGCCTGCGAGTGGGGAAGAGCGCGGCAAATCCCCCGGCCATTTGGTCTTGGTTGAGCAGCATGAAGACCGACAGAATCAGCGCGGAGATAGCGATGAACAGCGCCGTCGCGACGTTGAGCGCCAGAGCGCCGACCGAAGCGACGCTGGCGGTGAAGATCGCCGTCACATGCTCTACGCTGAACTGCTGGACGTTGAAAACTTGCGACGGTATATTCAGGCTTGGAAAGCGTTGTTGGATGCCGGCACGCATGTCAAGCATCCACGTCTCCGTGTTCTTGATGTATTCCGGCACGTTTGTGAGCAGCGCTTGCGACTGCGCGAACAGCATCGGCATGACGATGACGATGAAACCGGTGACGATGATGATCAGCACCGTAAAGACGATGGTAATCGCCAGCGGCCGCGGTATCCGGCGCGCTTCCAGCCGTTTCGAAATCGGATGAACCGCAGACGCCAAGAATAGCGCGATCACAAAGATCGTCATCGTCTTGGGTATGCGCGCGGCTAACGCGAGCGCGAGCCCAAACACGACTACGATACCTACGACAATGGCGACGCGACGCCAGTTCGTAGTGTTTACAACGCTCTGCATGACTCCGTCTTACCTACTACGCCCGTGCGCCGGGCGTTCCATGCTTAGCTGCGCCGGGATCCGGGATCGTCGACCGGCGCTCCTTGGCGGCATTGGGGGCAGTCGTCTTCGGCGTACGAGACGATCGGCATCTCCAGAAGCGCGACTGTAGGCACACCGAATTCCGCCTCGCCTCTGCGCACGATCGCGCCGACCCCGGCGACCGTGGCGCCCGCCGCGCGCGCGACGCGCATTACTTCTTCGACCGAACCGCCCGTCGTGATCACATCTTCGGCCACGAGCACGCGGTCTGCCGCCGTTAGTTGGAAACCGCGCCGCAGAACGGGCACGCCGGCTTCCTTTTCTACGAATATCGCCTTCACGCCCAAGGCGCGTGCAATTTCATACCCGAGAACGATCCCGCCGACGGCCGCACTCATAACGACGGTCGGACGCGCGTCGCGTAACGCGTCCGCAAGCGCGCGCGCGACCGGCTCGACCAGCGTCGGATCTTCCAATACGCGGAATTTTTGGATGAAACGGTCGCTGTGACGGCCCGAGCTTAAACGAAAGTGTCCGTCGAGCAGCGCGCCCCGCGCGCGCAACTCAGCTGCGAGATCGAGACTCAACGCATCTCTTCGAGAATAGCTTTCGCGGCTTCGAGCGGGTCGGGCGCTTCGGTGATCGGCCGCCCTACCACTAAGTAATCCGCGCCCGCTTCCACCGCTTCGCGCGGCGTCGTCACCCGCTTCTGATCCGCGTGCGCCGAACCCGTCGGACGAATCCCAGGCGTCAGCGTCAAAAAATCTTCCCCGAAATAGCGTTTGAGGTCGCGCACCTCGTGCGCGCTGCAAATGACGCCGCTGCAGCCTGCGTCGCGCGCGAGCGCGGCCAGCCGCATCGCAGTCTCTCCCAAACCGCCGCGAAAACCGAGTTCGTTGAGGTCTTCCGCGCCGATGCTGGTGAGTATCGTCACCGCGAAGACGTGCGGCGGCGTCATGCCGAGCTCCGCCGCGCGTTCCGCGACGTTGTCGACAACCGCGCGCATCATGTCGTTTCCGCCAATCGCGTGCACGTTGATGATACGCGTGCCCTGCCGCACGAGCTGCCGTGCGGCCGCGCCGGCCGTACGCGGAATGTCGTGCAGTTTGGCGTCGATGAAGTGGCGCACGTCGCGCCCTTCCATGTGCGCGAAGATCCGGTCGCCGTACCCGTAGAGCGCTTCCAACCCTACCTTAAAAAGCACGTCGAGTTCGTAGAGCCGATCGATGAGCTGTTCGGCTTGCGCTGCCGTCGGAACATCGAGCGCGACGACGAGTTGCGCCACTATCCCACGTCGCCTTCATATTGAAACGGACTTCCAAACCCGACGTTGGCTTTGCCGATGATATCGCGCAGCGAGCGCAGCCCGCGCGCCGCCAAATACGTGCGCAATTCGTCCACGATCTTTATGGGAATGCGCGGATCGGTAAAGTTCGCGGTTCCGATCGCGATCGCGCTCGCGCCGGCCAGAAAAAATTCGAGCGCGTCGGTTGCGTTTTCGATGCCGCCCTGGCCGACGATGGGAATCGATACCGCCCGCGCCGCTTCGTAGACTGCCAGCACCGCAACCGGCCGTATCGCCGGGCCCGACAACCCACCCGAGACATTCCCCAAACGCGGCTTCCAAGCGTGCACGTCGATGGACATTCCACGCAGCGTGTTAATGACCGCCAGCGCATCGGCGCCGGCATTCTCCGCCTCAGCCGCAATGGCTGCGATGTCGGTGATGTTGGGCGAGAGTTTGACGATGAGCGTCTTATCGGTCACCGCCCGCACCGCGCGTACGACGCGTCCCGTCAAATCCGGATCGCACGCGAAGGTTTCTCCCTCCGATCCGACGTTGGGGCACGAGATATTCAATTCGATCGCGGCGATCTCGGCGCGCGCCGCGAGCCGCTGCGTGACATACGCATAATCATCCACGGAAAAAGCCGCGACGCTGCCGATCACCGCGCACGGCCGTTTCGCAAATTTTGCAACCTCGTTCTCGAGATACCAGTCGATGCCCGGATTCTGCAGGCCGATCGCATTGAGCATGCCGGCCGGCGTCGCGACCAGCCGCGGCATCGGATTCCCCAACCGCGGCGCGCGCGTGACGCTCTTGAGCACCACCGCGCCGATCTGCGACAGATCCGCAAACGGCTCGAACTCTTCGCCCGAGCCATAACATCCGCTCGCCATCAATGTCGGATACGGCAACTCGAGCTTCCCGATCTTTACCGAGAGGTCGGGGCCGCCCGTGCCTTTTTGTGTCGAGACGCGGCTCATGTCACCCTCGCTTTTTTCTATGGTTAATCGCTCGGGTGACACGAGCCGCATCTTTCACAAACCGCGCGTGCTCTAAAGGTGCTAAGCAACGCGAGCCCTGTGCCGACCGAGCGATTAACCATAAAAAAAAGCGAGGGCGGCACAGGGCTCGCGTTCCGAGCACCGGCATGGGGCATGCAGTCATTATCACCACCTTAACTCATGGGCCCAAAATACGGGCCCTTCCTTGCAAACGCGAGCGTAAACGAAGCCGTCGTCGCCGGCGGGCTTCGGAAACTTCGGGGCTTGCGGGCTGGCGCGATCGACCGGCACGACGCAGCCCCAGCATCCGCCGACACCGCAGGCAAATGATTCTTCGAGCGCGAGCTGCGCGGGCACGCCGAGCTCGTTCGCGACGAATGCAGTCGCGCGCAGCATCGGCGACGGTCCACACGCCAGAATGAGATCGGGCTTGTCTTCTGCGGCGGCCAAGAGTTCGGTGATAAACCCGCGATGGCCGAGCGATCCATCGTCGGTAGCGCAGCAAAGTTCGCAACCCGCGGTTGCGAAGCGTTCGCGATCTACCAAGAAATCAACGTTGCGCGCGCCGTAAAAAAGCCGCACGCGCGCGCCCTGTTCGACGAGCATCTGGGCCGGAAGCAGCACGGATGCGATACCCACTCCGCCGGCGACGATCGCAACATCACGAGCCCCGTCAAATGTAAAGCCATTGCCAAGCGGCCCGGTCAGCGAAAGCTTATCGCCGGGTCTTAATTCAGCTAACTCCCGCGTGCGCGCGCCGCATACAAAAAACAGTAAACTCGCGCGCTCACCTTGTGCTTCATAGATGGCAAGCGCGGTCGCGGCGCGTTCTCCGCCCGGCGGTATCGCCATGACGAATTGGCCCGGCCGCGTCACGGCGACGAGTTCCGGAGCGTAAAAACCTAGGAGGACGACGCCGGGCGCGAGCTCCGTGCGGTCGAGCACGTGAACATCACGAACCGATGGTCCGGCGGGCATCGATTTTCCATTCTCGCAAGCATCCGGACATACTCCCGTAACAGAATATTTAATCAAAAGTGCGACGTTTGACTGAACCCACTTGCGACAAAAGCCGTTATAGGGTATAGAACGAAAAAAGAAAGGAGGGTCCAGGTATGGCAGGTCTCATGGTCTTCAAATCGCTAGCCGACGCGCTAAGAGCGGGCTACCAGGTTTACGACCGGACGTCTGACGGTTACCTCGTCCGGACGAGAACTGCGGCTGGATGGGCTATCGCCCTGGTCTCCTGTAAGTGAAGCTCGCGCTAACTTACTAAAAAAGAACCGCCGGCTTGCCGGCGGTCTTTTTTTATCTACCTGACGTCGGGTGGACGAACGGGTGGTTCGAGTTCGGTGGTTGGCCCCGGCCGCCAGCCGTAGGGGCCTTCTTGCGGGGGCGGCGCCATCGTGTGCGGCTGCACCGGCGGCGGACCCAATAACGTCCATCCCCCTAGGTGCGCGCCGGACATCAGCGCCAAAATTATCTGGGCCAACCCCACGAACAGCGGAATCAACCCGCCCAGCAGCCACGGTCCGGGCCGGCCCGGATCGATGAACGAAAGACCGATCAGCAATGCTAAGCCGATCATCGCGATCGTTACGCCTTTGCGCAAAACGCGATCGGGATATTGACCCGACGACGGATCCGTCCCGGTGTACGCAGGTGCTGTGCTGCCCGAATATGCGAACGGGTTGTAACCGGCGCGCGCAGCCGCGCGCGCAGTGCGCGGATCGGGGGGCGGCGTTATTCCGCGCCGGATCATTTCGATGCGTTCTTGATGCGCATAGACGCGGTTCATCATCGCATATGCCAGCGGCATTCCGAAGATAACGACAATCGCGATGGCCGCAACGAAATTATCAGACGAGTGCATTAAAAAGCTCCGTTCGTGGTGACGCGGATGCTGCCGTCTTGCGTAGCGACGTCCAGCGAGCCCACGCCGTTTCCAAGTTTATAATCGGTCGACGATGAATCGTCCTGACGCATGCCGTTGATGCGGATGCTGCCGTCAGCCGTTCGCGCGTGCACCGTTAGGTTTCCGGCGTCCGCGAACGCGAGCGTAATCGAACCGTCGGCAGTGTGCGCGGTTCCGTTACGCACGCGCAAAGACGAGGCGCGAATCGACCCATCCGCCGTGACGACGTCGAGCTTGTCCGCGTCAACATTATCCAGCGTAATGTGGCCGTCGGCGGTAGACAGCGTAAGATCGCCGCTGCGTAGATTCGTGGCGGTGATGTGTCCGTCGTCGGAACGGGCGCTGATGGTTCCGGTCAGGTCACTCAAGTCGGCGCCGCCGGAATGCGTGATTTCGATCGTAGCATCCGCGGGCACCGCAACTTCCGTCCGGCTGGTTTCGAAGCCGAAGATCATGACGCGTCCCGACATGCCGGGCCGTTCGATGACGATCCCGTCCGCAGTTTTGCGAACGTGCAAATGTTGCGGGCGCGAACCCCAACCCCAACCCCCGAGGCGGGTGGCATCGGTGATGTGGACCTTGCCGTCGGCCGACGGCGTTACGGCAACGCGCGAATCGGCATCGTCGATCACGACGTGCGGATGCGAGCCGGCGTCCACCGCCGGCAGCGAATACGGCGCGTAGTTGAAATCGTGGGCCCCTCCAGCCGCCGAAAAAGTTTTGAGGCCGCCGGCCGAAACGATGATCACGGCGGCTATGAAGAGCTCGGCGGCGATGAGGACGGCGATGACGCCGGTTCGGGAGTAGCGCATTCTGACCCAAGTACGGGCCGGGCCGGGGGAGTGTTTCAGGCCGCCGAAACAATGCTTCGCGCGCGCGCGTATGACGAGCGTGGCTGCAGCCGTCTTGGAGGCCCTCGCAATCGACCCGGCGACCACTGTCGACGACCAGACGCTCGTGGCCGAAACGCTGGCCGGCCGCAGCGAAGCCTTCGGCACGCTGGTCGAGCGCTACGACCGGGCGGTCTACCATCTGGCCTATCGCACTCTGCACGACGCCGAGGAAGCGCGCGATGTCGCCCAGGAGGCCTTTTTCAAGGCGTTTCGCAGCTTGCGAACCTTCCGCCCGGGAGCCAAATTCTCGACCTGGATATTTTCGATCGCCTACCACGCCTGCTGCGACCGATTGGGCCGCCGCAAACGTTATTCGAACGAGGAGCTTCCCGACCGGGCCGATCCCGGCGTCGGACCGGAGCAGGAGGCTATCGCGGGCGACGAAGCCCTGCGCCTGCGTGCGGCAATTGAACGGCTGCCGGAAAAATACCGGAGCGTGATTACGCTCTACCACCTGCAGGGCAGGCAGTACGACGAAATCGCGCAGGTCCTGGAGATACCAATCGGAACGGTGAAGACTCATCTGTTCCGCGCAAAAGAACAGTTGCGGCGAATGCTGAACCAAGCCGCAACGGGAGTATCGGAATGAAATACTATAGCGACGACGATCTGGAACGCGCACTTTTCAACCTTCCGCTCGAGGCGGCTCCGGCGGATTTGCGCGTGTCGATCCTCGCGGGCACCGTCTACCGTCAAGCGCTTCCGGTGAAAGCTTGGGAAGCATGGCTCATCGGCGGTTGCGTTGCCATGATTGCGTGGCTGCTGGTACTGATTTTGCGCGGCGGGGCCGGGCCGATGTTCTCGACGCTCGATGCGATCGGCGCTGCGATCCTCGCAGTCGTTTCACAGCCCGCGACGCTTCTTTGGATTGCGATTGGCAGCGCTGCTGCCATGTGGGTTTCGCAGATCAGCCCCGCGGTCGTGCCTTCCCGTCCAAGACCGGTGCGCCGTTAACAGGCCCTTTCGCGTTCTCGTCATCGAAGACGACACGGCCATTAGCCGCGTACTGCAGCTCGAGCTCGAACACGAAGGCTACGAAGTTGAAAGCGCGCAAGACGGCCTTGCCGGTTTGGAGCGCGCCCTCAAGGAACCCGACCTAGTCGTACTCGATCTGATGCTTCCGAAAATGGACGGTCTCGAAGTCTGCCGCCGGCTGCGTGCCAAGAGCCGCGTGCCGATCATCATGCTTACCGCCAAAGACCGCGTTCCCGATCGTGTCGCCGGCTTGGATATGGGCGCAGACGACTACATGATTAAGCCTTTTTCGACCGAGGAATTGCTCGCGCGCGTGCGCGCCCGTCTGCGCGACAAGCAGCCTGCCACCAACATCATCGTCTATCGCGACCTCGTAATGGATCGCGACCGGCACGAAGTGCAGCGCGGCGGAACATCCGTCAATCTCACTGCCAAGGAATACGCTCTGCTGGAATACCTCTTGCTGCACCGCAACAAGGTGCATTCCCGCGACGAGCTTTTCAACGGCGTTTGGGGAAGCGATTTTCTGGGCGACTCGAACTTGATCGACGTGTACATCCGCTATCTGCGCGGTAAAATAGACGACGGCTTCCAGGACAAACTGATTACGACGGTGCGCGGAGTCGGCTACACTATCAAAGATTAGTGAATTCGTTACGGTGGCGAATCGCCGCCTGGTACGCCTTGCTGCTCGTTGCTGCCATCCTCGCGCTCGGGCTGATCGTCTCCTTACGATTCGAGCAAATTCTTTACGATCAAGCGCAAGCGCATCTCGCGCTTACCATGCAAGATATAAAACGCGTCGCGTTGCCGCCGCCGGATCAATTTTCCATACAGGACACCAGTGGTGACTCGCTGCTTACGCTCGAAAACACCGACAATCTGGAGCGCTGGGCAGCGGCCGGAACCTTCATCGAGATCGAAGACACGCGGGGCCGCGACCTTGCCAAGAGCTTTAATCTGGGTACGACGCGCTTTCCGCCCGCCCCGAAGCTGACGGCTGCCAAGCCGCTGGCGTTGCAACGCGCCGAGCTTCACGGAACGCCTTTCTTGATCGAAAGCGAGTTCTTGACGGGTGGACGCAATGAGCTCATCGCGCGCGTCGGTGAGCCCCTGGATCAGCTCTATAAGGCCTTCAACGAAACGCGCCAAGCGATTGCGATTATTCTCGCCGCCATCGTCCTCTCGGTCGTCGCGCTTTCGTTGGTGCTGGCAGCACAAGCGACGAATCCGATAAATCAGCTGGCGCTGGCAATGCGCGAAATTGGATCCGACCGGCTGAACCGGCGCTTGCGCTGGAAGAACCGCAGCGACGAGATCGGAAAGTTGGCAGCGACCTTCGACGATTTGCTTGCTCGACTGGAAGAATCGTTTGCGCGCGAGCGTCAGTTCATCTCGGACGCCTCCCACGAATTAAAAACTCCACTTACGTCGATAAATGCAAACGCGCAAATGCTCGCGCGCTGGGGCGACCGCGACGAGCACGTTCGTAAGGAGAGCCTGGAAACGATCGCAAAAGAAAGCGCTTCGCTCGCCGGCATGGTTGCCGGCATGCTGACGCTGGCACGGGCCGATTCGGGTGAAGCCATTCCCAAAGAGCCGATGGACCTAAGCGCGATCGGCGCGGAAGCGGTGTCGGCGGCGCAGCCGCGCGCCGGCCAGAAAGGATTGGCACTGAGTTTTATCGGCAGCGGGCGGCCGATCGTATTGGGAGACACTTCCTTAATGCGTCAACTCTTCAGCAACTTGATCGACAACGCGGTCAAATTTACAGAACGAGGCAGGATCGAAGTGCGGGTGCGGGCCGAAGGCAATCGCGCGATCGTCGAAGTCGAAGATTCAGGTCCGGGCATCGATCCCACCGAGCTGGCTTTTGTTTTCGACCGTTTCTATCGCACCGACAAGTCGCGCAGCCGGGCCATTCCCGGCACGGGGCTTGGGCTAGCCATCGTGCGCTCTATCGCGCGGGTGCACGAAGGAACCGTCGAAGCGCTGAGGCCCGCCGCCGGAGGCGCGTTGTTTCGGGCGTCATTCCCGCGCGTCTCATAGTATTCTCATGTATCGCAAGCCGCGCCACGTACAATGGTAGGGTGACGAACCGTGTGGGGCGACGCGCGGCCGCGCTCCTCATTTTTATATTCGCGATAATAAGTGCACCCTTAGCAGGACGCGCGCAAACGCCGCTCGTCCTGCCGGCCGGGGAAGCACCGGTCGTGCGCGTGATGATACGCGGCGGATCGCTGGTCGTGCGCATCTGGAACAGAACCGACGTCCAAGTTACGTCCGCGCAACCGGTGAGCGCGCGCAGTTTCCGCCCCGATGCGGTTGCGCGCGCGTTGAGCGGCAGCATTCCGATTTTTGCAACGACCGTTTTCGGCCCCGACGGAACGATCACGTTGCCGCAGGAAGAATTTGCATTCACTTCACTGCCGCCCGGCCCGCACGCGGGAGTGCTCATTCAGGCGCTGGATGCAGACGTTACCGTCATGATGCCCTCCGGCACGGCGCTGCTGCTTGCCAATGTGCAGCGCGGCGGCATCGACGTCCAGGACTACCGCAACGGCATCTTTGCGCTGCTCTTGCACAACGGCGGCATGCGTCTGCGCAATGTCGGCGGCACGGGTTACGCACAGGTGGCGCGCGGTCCGCTGATGGTGCGAGATTCTTCCTTCGATCGCCTTCGCGCGCGCACCGCGACCGGCAACCTTCTCTTCGAAAATTGTGCGTCGCGACAGATTCAAGTCACCAGCGTAAACGGGACAATCGTTTACGACAATGGCAGTTTCCAGCCGGGCTTAGCGCGCTTTGAAAGCGAGAACGGCAACGTTGCGCTGGGTACCGGCGGCGGCGTGCAGATTAGAGCGCACAGCTCGGTCGGGCGCATCTATTCGGTCGTCGACGGAGGAGCCGTGCGCGCAGGCCAAACGGACGCACAGATCGGCAACGGCGGCGCGGTTATCACTGCAAGCTCGTCGCGCGGAGCAATCTACATTTATAGAGGGGCCCTGCGGGCGCAGCGGCGCCTGCCTGCCGAGTGGCGTCCGATGTCGGCATTTGCGCGGCGGCGGATCCCGCAGCCGAGACGCACGCACCGCATTCACTGAGTCAAAGCAAAAACTTCCGCATTGCGGCCATGTCGAGCTTGAACGTGTGCTGCGGCAAAACAGCTTCTTCTGTTTAACCGGCGTATCCGCGCTGCGCGCTCCACGCCCCCCTCGTCCTGAGCATGTCGAAGGGCGCCGGGGCCCCCGGCCTTCGGCCCTTCTGCATCAGAGCAAAAATTTACGCATCGCCGCCATGTCCAATTTGAACGTGTGCTGCGGCAAAACAGCTTCTTCTTTGTAACCGCAATGTTCTAAAAATGTTTGGGCGCTGCTGCGGTGAGGCACCAGGGCGCTCATCTTGTGGCAGTTGTAGTAATTGGCGACCTCGGCGGCTCGCTCGAGCAGCGCCCGGCCGATGCCGGCGCCGCGCCGCTCGGGCAGCACGATCGCGCGTTCGACGTGCGCGAGTGACGCCGCTATGCGGATCGTGGCGACGCCGACGACGAGCTCGCCGTCCCTTGCCGCAAAATCGTGACGCTGTTCGTGCCACACAACGTTGAAATTGAAGAGCGTCTTGAGCGCCTTGCGTTCGTTGCGCCGGACGAATTCTTCAATTGCGCCGGCTTCGACGCCGGCGATTTCAACCGGCAAGCGCTGCCAGTTCCGTGTCGACGTCCAGCAAGAATCCATCGTGTGCCGCTATGACGCGCGCGCCGAGCTCGCGTTCGAGTTCTCGCGCTAAGCGTGGCGGATTCTGCTCGAGCATCTTTGTTCCGAAATGCTGCAGCACCGCAACGCCGGGGCGAACGCCCTTTATCACTTCACGCGCTTGGGCGAAGGTGAGGTGGTCCACGTCCATTCCATCCTGATAGCGCAGTACGTTTATGACGAGCACGTCGGGCGCATGCGCGCGATAATCGTCGATCAAGCCTTCGAAGAATTTTCCGCACGGCAAATAGGAAACGGTGCGGCCTTCGAACCGAAAGTGTAGTCCAGAGGTCTCAACCGCATGCCGGTGTTTGACAGACGTAAAGATCTCGACGTCACCGACGCGATAGGGGCCATGGCTTGCGCGCAATATTTCGATCCGTTCCACAAACCGCTGCGCGTATGGCAGAACGACGTGCTCACCCTCGATTGCGTCTATGGGCGCAAGGACCGTGCCGCGGCGTTTGAAGCCGCCCGACGTCATCGCCTCGATCATGACGTTCACGTCGTTCGAATGATCCAAGTGCTTATGCGAAAGTGCGATCGCCGACAGCTCGCGCGGATTGCAAGGCGGCACGTGTGAAAGCGCGCGCACGAGCGCGCCCGGACCGGGATCGACGTGAATTTGGGTCTGGCCGAAGCGCATCCACATTCCGCCGGACGCGCGGATTTGGCGCGCAACTACGAAGCGCGCACCGCCGGTGCCCAGGAACAGAATCTCGATCACGCCGACCGATTTCGCCACAACTTCGCAATGCCATCGCGACGGTGCGTATCGCAATATTCGGATAGCGTCCCGGCCAATGGGCGGCTATAATGACTCAACTATGAAGAGCGGCATCCGGGCAGCGTGCGAGTACGTTAAAGCGCACATCGATGAATCGCTGCCGCTACGTGTTTTGGCGCGCGTTGCGGGCATGAGTTCGTTTCACTTCCTGCGCAGCTTCAAAGCTGCCGTGGGCGTGACGCCCAAACGCTACGTGGACGAGGTTCGTCTCAAGCGTTTCAAGACCGGGCTCAAAAATTCACAAGGCGTTGCCGCGGCGGTCTACGACGCCGGCTATGGATCGGCCAGCCGAGTCTACGAGCGCGCGGATACGCGATTAGGGATGACGCCCGCACAATACCGGCGCGGCGGTGAAGGCGTAAAGATCTCTCATGCCACGGTCGCGACGCCGGTGGGCTTGATGATGGTCGCCGCAACTGATCGCGGGCTCTGCTTCGTACAGTTCGGCGATGACGCGCAAGCGCTTCTGCGACAGCTTTGCCGCGAGTACTCCAATGCCGATATCACGCCGATCGAACATGCGGACGATCCGCACTTGGCCGCTTGGGTCGAAGCGCTCTCGAAACACCTGGAGATCGGCGGCCCGCACTTGGATCTGCCCGTCGACGTGCGCGCGACCGCATTTCAAATGCGCGTCTGGGCGTACTTGCAGTCAATTCCGTCCGGAGAGGTGCAATCGTATGGTGAGGTCGCCCAAGCGATCGGCCGGCGCGGCGCGTGCGGTTGCGCGCGCGTGCGCTTCGAACGTGTGCGCGATCGTCATTCCGTGCCACCGGGTCATTCGCGGAACGGGTCAACTGGGCGGTTATACATGGGGACTCGATCGAAAGCGCGCATTGATCGACCGGGAGCGCGCGCTCCAAAACCGCTGACTATCCGAGCGCGGCGATCGTCGCGAACTGTCCTTGCAGAATAGACGCCGACGGACGCCCGAGCCAGCGCTCGAGCACCGTGGCGTAGACGCTGCGGAAATCCGTATCGAATTTGAGATTGCCCATGTTGGTGTCGGCGAGATCCGGATACGCTCCGTAGATTCCGCCTTTGACGTCGCCGCCGATCAGAAAGAGCGGCGAGGCTTCACCGTGATCGGTTCCGCGGCTCGCATTTTCGGAAACGCGACGCCCGAATTCGGAGAACGTCATCGTGAGGACGCGGTTGTCGTTTCCGTGCGCCGCCAAGTCGTCGTAGAACGCTTTCATCGCGTCGGAAAGTTCGCCGAGCAGCCGGTCTTGCGTCGCCTTCTGCCCGACGTGCGTATCGAAGGAGCCGTGCTGCACGTACAGCACGCGCGTGCCTAAATTGCTCCCCACGATTTGTGCGGCCAGCGCCAGGCTGCGCCCCAGCGGTGTGGCGGGGTAGGCTCCGGCCGGTTTGTACCCGGCGATCAGTTTCGGCAGCTCCTGCGAGCCTTTTTGCGCGTGGTCTTCGATCTCGGCGACGTGCGCGAGATACGGTGAACTGAACGGCAGACGGTTGTCGCTGACGAGCTTGGTATATGCCATGCTCGCGGAGTTGTTACGGTCGCTGATCAGTCCGTAGCCGCCGATCTGCGCGATCGCGGGGACGTCGGTTTTGCCGGCTACCATGACTTCGGGCAGTATTTGTGAGATCGCCACGCCGTTGAACAAATTGTCTTTGGGGAGGTTGGCTTCGTCCAGATAGCGGCCCAGCCAGCCGGTGTGCTCGTACTTGTCGGGTGCGGCCGTTTGCCAAATTTCGGTCGAGCGGAAGTGCGAATGGTCCGGGTTGGGATAACCGACGCTTTGCACGACGGCTACCATACCCTTGTCGTACATCGCTTTGAACGAACGCATCGAAGGATTGAAGCCGATCCGGTCGTTGACCGAAAGCACGTCGTTGCGGCTGACGCCGATGGTCGGGCGCAGTTGATAGTATTGCGGATCACCGTGCGGCACGACGCAGTTGAGGCCGTCGTTGCCGCCCTGCAGATTGATCAGCACCAGGCAGCGGTTGGCGGCGCCGGGCAAGCCCGGCAGCGGACTCTGCGCGAGCGCCTGCGCGAACACGTGCTGCGTGTTCGCGACGACTGCGAGTCCACTGAGCGTTCCGGCCAAAAAGTTACGTCGTTTCATAATTTCTTTGTCATCCGTTTGTCATCCTGAGTTTGTCGAAGGATTGTCGAAGGGTTAGTTCAACTGGTAGGCCGGCATCGCCATCGTCAGATAGGCGGCTCCGCGAATTCGTTCCGGATAGTTCTCACCCGAAAGCATGCCGAGGGCGGACGTGCCGGCGCCGTTGAGATAATCGGTTAGTTGCGCGACGCTTTGCGCGGACGCATCGCCGTGCAACACGGTCGCGATCAACTCCTGCGCAGCTTGCGAGGCTTTCATCGGCATCTTCTGCATCCAATCCACGCCGTCCATCATCGGTGAATTGACGATCGAAGCCAAGAAGTTCTCGCGCGCGATAACGGTTTGGCTCGTAAGCCAATTCGCGCCACCCGGCCAGCCCGCCACGTTGGGCGGATAGAACAGGACCTGGCCCATTTGCAGCAGAGCGCGCTGCGCGCGATCGTCGATCGCCTTCGCGCCGAGCGCCTTGTACGTGCCGATTGTGAACTCGACCGGACTCTTGACGAGTGCGCGGTATGCGCGGTTCGAATAGAACACGTTGCTGCGCAGCAGCGTCGACATCACCGGCATGAGGTTGAAATCGTTCTTGCGGATCAGCTTAGCAACCGCGTCGACGAGCTGCGGCTCGGGGCCGTTGTACACGAAGAAGTTCAGCAAACTGTTTGCGAAAAAGACCGCGCTGGCGGGCTGCTTGAAGATGATGTCAACGATATCGCGCCCGGCCCAGTTGCCGGTCTGTCCGAGGAACGTTTTCGATCCGCCGTCGTGGCGGAACGGAACGAACTGCACGGTGCCGTCGCGCGGCCGGAGGATCCAACCGGTCCAGGCGCGCGCGGACTCGCGAATGTCCTGCTCGCTATAGTTTCCGATGCCCAGCGTAAAGAGCTCCATCAGCTCGCGCGCGTAGTTCTCGTTGGGATGCCGCGGATCGCTGCGCGCGTTGTCCAGGTAGATCATCATCGCCGGATCGATCGAAACTTGCCACGTCAACTCGCGCAGATTGCCGAGCGCGTTGTTGCGGAACAGCTGGTTCTGATTGTAGACCATGACGGGCGAAACGCCTTTTTGAATCGCCGCCGTCGTAAAATGTCCGTGAAAGTAGAGCGCCATCTTCTCTTGCAGCGGCGCGGGCGTGACCAGCATGCGGTTCAGCCACCAGCGCTGCAGCGAGATGATCGACTGCCGTTCGTTTTGACGCACCTCTTGTCCGATTTTGTGCTTCGTCATGTCATCGAGCGATCGGGGGCGCATGCCGGGCTTATAGTATTGCATCAGCGTGGTGCGCGGATCGTAAAGGTCATCCGGCGCGGGCAGTCCGCCGGTCGGCGCAAAATTTACCAGCGCATCGATCGCCGCATGCACGCCCATACTTGCGAAATGGGCGGCCTCATCGGGCGACGCGCCGAAGCCCGCGCGCCGGAGCAGGTGCGCCGCCAGCCGCGCGTCCCACGCTTCGTTGTAAGGAGCGAGCGCCGTGGCGATATCGAGGTGCCCCGCCGGCCGGTAGATGCCGGCGACGTCGGTACGGGGTGTAAGTGCGGTCGCCATATCTGTCCACATTGTAATGGATAGGCGACGCAACAGGGTTAAAGGCCGCTTGGAAACGGGGTTAATCGGCGCTTAACGAAAACGCGCTCGGATGGCTGTCCTGCAGAGTCGGCTGAATCTCCAGACCGACACGTACAAACGCAATTTCGAAAACATGACGCGCCTGGTCGCTCAGCTGAGCGAAGCGCTGAGCGTTGCGCGCGCCGGCGGCGGCGCCGAGACAACCGATAAACATCGCAAACGAAACAAGCTGACCGCGCGCGAACGCGTGGACAAACTGATCGATCCGAAATCGCATTTCTTGGAGTTCTCGCCGCTGGCAGCTTACGATATGTACGGAGGCGATGCGCCTTCGGCGGGAATCGTTACCGGCATCGGCATCGTCGAAGGTCAGCACTGCGTGATCGTCGCCAACGACGCGACGGTCAAAGGCGGCACCTATTATCCGATGACAGTGAAAAAGCACTTGCGCGCGCAAGAAATCGCCGAGCAAAATCATCTGCCGTGCATCTATCTCGTCGACTCGGGCGGCGCGTTTCTGCCTTTGCAAGCAGAAGTGTTTCCCGACCGCGAGCATTTCGGAAGAATTTTTTACAACCAAGCGCGCATGTCGGGAAACAGGATTCCGCAGATCGCGGCGGTGATGGGCTCGAGCACCGCGGGCGGCGCATACGTGCCGGCGATGTCCGACGAAACGGTGATCGTCAAGGACAACGGGATGATCTTCCTGGGAGGACCGCCGCTGGTGAAAGCTGCTACGGGCGAAATCGTTACCGCCGAAGAACTCGGCGGAGCCGACGTGCACACGCGCATCTCGGGAGTCGCGGACCATTTCGCCGAGGACGACGCGCATGCGCTAAAGATCGTGCGGTCGATCGTGGCGAACCTGCATCGGGAACTTCCGCGCCAGTGGGACGCCGTCAAACCCGAGCCGCCGAAATTCGATCCGAAAGAACTCTACGGCGTCATTCCCTCCGACAACCGGATCGGCTACGACGTGCGCGAGGTGATTGCGCGCCTGGTCGACGGTTCGGAGTTCCACGAATTCAAAGCGCGCTACGGCAAGACGCTCGTCACAGGGTTCGCCCGCATTGAGGGACACCCGATCGGCATCCTGGCGAACAACGGCATTCTGTTTAGCGAAAGCTCGTTCAAAGGCGCGCACTTCATCGAACTTTGCGTGCAGCGCGGCACGCCGCTGCTCTTCTTGCAAAACATCACCGGTTTCATGGTCGGCAAAGAATACGAAAACCGCGGCATCGCGAAGGACGGCGCCAAGCTCGTAATGGCCGTCGCGTGCGCCGAAGTGCCGAAGTTCACGGTCATCATCGGCGGGAGTTTCGGCGCCGGGAATTACGGGATGTGCGGGCGCGCCTATTCGCCACGGCAACTCTGGATGTGGCCGAACGCGCGCATTTCCGTGATGGGCGGCCAGCAAGCCGCCAGCGTGCTTTCAACCGTTAAGGGCGATATCAGCGCGGCCGAAAAAGCGAAGATCGAAGAGCCGATCCTCGAAAAATACGAGCATGAAGGCAGCCCGTATTACTCAACAGCCCGTTTGTGGGACGACGGCATCATCGACCCGCTCGAGACGCGCAAAGTGATCGCCGTCGGTTTGGAAGCCGCTGCCAACGCCCCGCTTCCGCCGACACATTTCGGCATCTTCAGGATGTAGCGATGTCACCGGAGTGGCTTACGGCAATCGGAACGCTCGGCACGTTCGTGGTGATCGCAGCGTCGGCAATCGCCGCCCTCATGCAATTGCGCCATCTGCGTGCGAGCAACCAGATCGCCGCACTGAACGAAACACGCGAGCGCGTAGAGTCGCCGGAATTTCAAGAATTTGTTCGGAAAGCGCGAGAATTGCCACGCTACATGGCTGACCCGGCCACGCGCAAGAGACTGCTCGCGCCTGAAATGGATTTTCCAGGGGAGTTTCAGTGGCTGCTGGTCTTGATGTATTTCTACGAGCATCTCGGGATTTTGGTCAAGAACGGTGTTATCGACCGTACTATCGCATGCGAGACCTGGGCAATACCGCTGCTGACATATTGGCCAAACCTTGCGCCGATCGTTGCAAACCGGCGCGCGGCTCTTCATACGCCCGCTTTATGGGAAAATTTCGAATACTTAATTGCTCTCTGCCGGCAATGGATCGCAACCCACCCGAATGGCGCCTACCCGCCGAATGCGCCGCGCGTTCCCCTGCCCGAGCTCTGGCCGGAGGTCACCGATGTCACCTGAGTGGCTGACCGCGGCCGGCACGCTCGGAACGTTCGCCGTCATCGCGGCTTCCGCGGTTGCTGCCCTGATGCAACTGCGGCACATGCGCGCCGGGAACCAAATCGTTGCGCTGAACGAAGTCCGCGAAACGATCGAATCGCCGGCGTTTCAAGAAACGCTCCTCTTCCTACGCGAGCTGCCACAGCGCTTGACCGACCCCGAAATCCGGCGCTCGCTGGCCGATCGCACCTTTCCGGCCGAATACCAGCGCCTGCGCACGCTCGCGAATTTCTTCGAACATCTGGGCACGCTCGTAAAGAAGCACATCATCGACGCCGACATCGCCGCCGACTTGTGGGGTGGCGTGATACTCGTAAATTGGTATGCCTTGGCTCCGATCATCGCGAACCGCCGCCTGGCGCTGGATCAGCCCGCGGTGTGGGAAAACTTCGAGTATCTGGCGGTTCTGTGCAAAAAGTTTCGGGAACGCCATCCGAAGGGCACGTTTCCACACGGTATCGACCGTATGCCCGCGCCGGAGATATGGCCCGAAGTTTCACAAAGGAGCGCCCGTTAGTGTCTCCTGAGTGGCTGACCGCGAATGGAACGATCGGCACATTCGTCGTCATCGCGGCGTCGGCGATCGCGGCGCTCATGCAGTTGCGCCACATGCGCGTTAGTAACCAAATCGTCGCGCTAACGGAATGCAGGGAGAAGCTGGAATCGGACGAGTTTCAGGATGCGCGGCGTTTCATCATGACCGAACTGCCGCGGCTCTTAAAGGATGCTGATATCCGGTTACGGTTTCAAACGGACCCTTCAACTCCGCTCGAGCTGCGGCCGGCCGTGAACGTCGCAAACTTCTTTGAATCGATGGGCGCATTTGTTCGATTTGGAATCATCGATCGCACGATCGCCTGCAGCCTTTACAGTGACGTCGTCGTGGGCTCGTGGAACAACTATTGCCGATGATCCGGCTCCGGCGCAAGCGCGATCCCGCGGTGTGGGAGTATTTCGAATATCTCGCCGCGATCTCCAACCAGTTCATGAAAGATCATCCGTCGACGTATCCACAGGGCGTGCCGCGCATGCCGCTCGAGCAACGCAAATGAGCCCTGAGTGGCTTACCGCTATCGGCACCGTTGGCACCTTCATCGTAATTGCCGCGTCGGCGATTGCGGCACTCCTTCAGATTCGCCATATGCGAAGCGGCAATCAAATCGTCGCCTTGACCGAATGTCGCGAGACTCTCGAGTCGCCGGAATTTCGAGCCGCTCAGCGATTCGTCTCTTTCGAACTCCCTAAACGACTGCAGGATCCGGTCGAACGGGCAAAGATCATGGAGCCGCCTTTTTCGGGCGAGTATGAGTCCATCGGAACCGTCGCCAACTTCTTTGAAAGCATGGGGATGTTCGTAAAGAGCGGGATCATCGACGAGCAGTTGGCTTGCGATTTTTGGTGTTACAGCATCGTGCGAAACTGGAACGCGTTGGCGCCGATCGTTGTGTACGTTCGCAAAAAAATAGGCGTCCCATCGATGTGGGAGAATTTTGAGTATATGGCGTTTCTATCGACGCGATTCCTGGAAGCGCATCCGTGCGGAGCGTACCCGCCCGGCGCAGAGCGAATGCCTGAAGACAGGTCACTTATGGATGTTGCGCCGCCGAGGCAGTGATCTTGCTCTTTCGGTAACGTTCGAAAGCAGCGTCGTGCGGCCGCCGGCGTACGGTGCGCGCCGCGCTCGCACAAGCGTGAGTAACGGATGAAGGCCATTAAATTCCGGCGTACCACTCGTAGCCCTGGTCCTCCCAATAGCCGCCCTTCCCCGCAAAAAGATGGTCGAGTGAAGCGACGACCTCGATATGCCGCACCCACTTGGCGCTTTTATAACCCAACTGCGTCGGAATCTTCAGCCGAACCGGTCCTCCGCGATCCGGAGTAACCCGCGCCCCGTTTTGGCGCAGCGCGAGCAGCGCCTGCGGATGCGTGGCCTGCGAAAGCTCCAAGCTCTCATAGTACGGCACGCCGTTCGCATCGCGATCGAACGTGTGAAAAACGACGTACTGGGCGCTGGTGCGCGGGCCGGCGAGCGCGAGCAGCTCGCGCAGAGCGACGCCGCTCCATTGCGCGATCGCGCTCCAGCCCTCCACGCAATCGTGGCGCGTGATTTGGGACGTTTGCGGCATCGCGGCGAGCTGCGCGAGCGAAAGGCGCTGCGGCCGGTCGACCAGACCGTCCACAAGCAACCGGAACGGGCTGAAAGCTTCACGCACCAGGTGCGTATACAAAGCATCCGAGGGTGTGTCGAACGAGTTGAGTGGAAAGTCACGGGAAATGTCGTTGGGCGAATACTGGCGCGCAAGCCCATGCGTGCCGATCAGCGTGAGATTCAGGTCTTCCGCGGTGTGTAGGACCGATTGAAAGCCTTGATTTCCGGTCAGCTTTGAACCGATGGCACCGCACCCCGCGAGCGCCGCCGACATGCTCGTCGCAATAAACAAGCTGCGCTTCATATGCCGACTCCGTCGTGGGCGCCCAGTTTGTACCGGCCTGTGATCATCGACGTGATATGGTTGCGTAAACCGGTTGTGAGAACGAGCATTACGTGCATCGCGAAGAATCCGCACAAGGCTATCATCAGCACGAAGTGCCACAAGCGCGCGAATTGCCGCCCGCCGAACATCGCCGTAACCCACGGTGCGGCCGCGTCGAAGCTCGGCGAAAGCGCGAGACCGCTCAGCACGATCAGGGGTGCAAAAACGAAGAGCACCAGCGTGTACGCGAGCTTCTGCAGAGGGTTGTATTTGCCATGTAGCGGCGGCTCTTTCCGCAAGCGCAAATAGTAGAGCTGCATCGGCAAAAGTTTCGGGATCTCCGACGGCCGCAGAACGAGCTCGCGCAAATTGTGCCGGCCGATCCCCCAAATGAAGTACGCTATGCCGCAGAAGACCATTATCCAGGCAAAAAACAAATGCCATCGCCGCCCGTCGGCAAGGTCTTGATAGGACGGAATCGTGAGCCAGCCCGGGAACGCGCGGCTTGTCTTCCCACCCATGCCGTCATCGGTCCATCCCAACCATCCCGTGGTCGTGATTGTGTGCCCGAAAATCGTCGTCGTGCCGACGTTATCAGCGGGAGCGGAAATCTGCAGGACGCGGCGTGCCGGATCGGTTTTATCCGACGCATCCAGATACGGCGCGGCGTTAAAGATTTGCAGGCCGCTGCTCACCAACGCCAGGAATGCAATGAAGAAAAGCCAGTGTGTCAAGCGCGTGACCGCCGAGTGCCGGTAAACGACTTTCCCTGTTTGCATTCGCTGCTGTACTAACGCGGGCGAGGCCGCGACGGATGGGAGCGAGAACCTCGGCGGCATGGCTGCGGTACTCCGCTATCAGGCCGAAGGCCCGGTGGCGCTGGTTCGGCTCGATCGGCCCGACGTTCGCAACGCACTCGATGCGGATTTGATCGAGCAGTTGCATTCCACCTTTGAACGCTTGGCCAGCGATCCGGCGATCCGCGCCATCGTGCTTTCAGGCGAAGGCAAAGCGTTCTGCGGCGGCGCGGACGTTGCGATGATGCGCGAATCGCTCGAACTCACGCGCGAACAGAACGTCGCGGGCGGACGCGCGTTCTCGGAAATGTTCCGCGCGATCGACCGCTGCCCTAAGCCCGTGGTGGCTAAGATTCACGGCGCCGCGCTCGGCGGCGGTTCCGGACTGGTCGCCGTGTGCGATATTGCGATCGCGGCCTCCGATGCAGTCTTTGGCTTCACCGAGGTAAAGCTCGGCATCATACCGGCCGTCATCTCGCCCTTCGTGCTCTCGAAGATCGGCGCGTCGCACGCCCGCGCGCTATTTCTTACCGGCGAACGATTCGATGCTAAGCGCGCGCAAGCTATCGGTTTGGTTCACGAAGTCGTCGTCAGCGACACGCTCGACGTCGCAGTAGAGCGTGTGGTAACCGAGATCCTCAGCGCCGGACCGTCGGCCATAGCCGCAATAAAGAAGCTGATCGCGCGCGTGCGCGAAACCGCGTACGGTGAATCGCTTGAGTTGACGGCCGAAGCTACCGCAATGCAGCGCGTCTCGCCGGAGGGGCAAGAAGGGTTGCGCGCATTCCTCGAGCGGCGCTCGCCCAGCTGGAAATGAGCATTCCGCAATTCGTCCGCGTCTGCGAAATGGGCGCGCGCGACGGTCTGCAAAACGAGCACGCGATAGTTTCAACCGATGACAAAGTGCGCTACATCGATCTGCTCAGTGAAGCGGGCCTGACGCTGATCGAAGCCACGTCGTTCGTCAGCCCGAAAGCTATTCCGCAGCTGGCCGATGCGGCCGAAGTCTTCTCCCGCATACGCAAGAAGCCGGGCGTGCGTTATCCGGTGCTCACTCCCAACGTGCGCGGCCTGGAACGCGCGAAAGAAGCCGGCGCCAGTGCGATCGCGGTCTTCACCGCAGCTTCTGAAGAATTCACCAAGCGCAATATCAATATGACGATCGACCAATCGCTCGAAACGTTTCGGGACGTCGTGCGGAACGCCAAAGAGAACGCGTTTTGGGTTCGGGGCTACGTTTCGACAGCGTTTGGATCGCCGTTCGGCGATCGGGTGATAGCGAGCGTGGTGGTCGACGTCACGATGAAACTCTTTGAGATGGGCTGCGACGAAGTCTCCATCGGCGATACGATCGGCGTCGGGGTTCCAAGCCAAGTTGACGAGCTCGTCCCGCTGCTGCTACGCGAATGCGCAATTGACAAGATCGCGCTGCACTTTCATGACACGCGCGGAACCGCGCTCGCCAATGTCTACGCCGCCTTGCAGCACGGGATAGCAATATTCGATTCGAGCAGCGGCGGCCTGGGCGGCTGTCCCTATGCTCCGGGCGCCACCGGAAACCTTGGAACCGAGGACCTTCTCTACATGCTGCACGGAATGGGCGTCGAGACCGGCGTCGACCTCGACAGGGTGCGCGCGGCTTCACGCTTTATCGCCGGCGTGCTCGGCCACGAGCTGAGCAGCAAAACGTTTCAGGCTTTGGAGCGGGCCCTTCGACCAGGCTCAGGAGTCGCCGCACCGTGATTATTCGCGCCGGTCTTCTTTATGACGGCTCGCTGAACGCGCCGCGAAAAAATGTCGACCTCGTCATAGACGGCGGCGCGATCCGCGAACTGCGCGATGCGGCCGGCGATTGCGATCTGCAAGCGGCATGCGTCACGCCCGGACTCGTCAACGCGCACGCGCATCTTGAAATGAGCGGCGAGCCCGATCCGATGACCGCCATCCTCGCGATGCCGCCGCTGCAGCGCATGCTGCGCGCCGTGGAAAACGCGCAGAAATCGCTGCGCGCCGGCGTGACGACTATTCGCGAACCCGGCGGCTCGGAAGCAATTTCGATTCTCGTTCGCGATGCGATCAACGAAGGCCGTATCGCCGGCCCGCGCATTGCGGCTGCCGGCTTCATCCTCTGCATGACCGGCGGCCACGGCTGGTTTTTGGGACGCGAGGTAGACGGCCCGTGGGATGCGCGCAAAGCGGTGCGCGAGCAGCGCAAAGCCGGCGCCGACTGCATCAAGCTCATTGCAACCGGCGGTGTATTGACGAAAGGCGCCGTGCCGGGCCTGGCGCAGCTCTTAGAAGAGGAGATGCGCGCGGCTTGCGATGAGGCGCACCGCCATCAGATGCGCGTCGCCGCGCACGCGATTGGAACCGAAGGCATAAAAAATGCGTTGCGCGCCGGCGTCGATTCCATCGAACACGGGCATATGCTCGACGATGAAGCGCTCGGCCTTTTCAAAAAAACAGGCGCATACCTCGTGCCCACGCTAACCGCGCCGACGTGCATTTTGGAAAACTCGGAAAAAGGCGGCCAGCCCGAGTACGTCGTGCGCAAAGCGCGCGAAATCAACGAATACATGCTGCGCAATATTCGCAAGGCGTTCGAGAGCGGCGTGAAGATCGCGGGGGGCTCCGACGCGGGCACGCCGTTCAACTACCACGACAAATACGCCGAGGAAGTGATCCTCATGCAGCGTCTGCTCGGCATGAGCGCGCAACAGGCGCTGCACGCAGCGACCGCAACGGCGGCCGAACTGATCGGCTTGCATCGTGGTGTGCTCGCGGCAGGCGAACCGGCCGATATGCTTTTACTCGATCGCGATATTGCTAACGACCTGACGACACTGCGCAACCCGAACGCGGTTTTTAAAGCCGGTATCCGCGCCGGCGCATGAGTCTTGCCGGACTGCGCTTAGCCGTTCTCGCACCGATTACGTGGCCCACGCCGCCGCCGGGTTACGGACCGTGGGAGCAAGTTGCGTTCAACATCGCCGACGGCATGCGCCGGCGCGGTCTCGACGTCACGCTGTTTGCCACCGGAAACTCCGCGTTCGAAGGCAAGCTCGAATCGATCGTTCCGGCGGGACTCGGCGAAGATCCGAATCTCAACGGCGAAGTTTTCTCCATGCTGCACGTCGCCAATCTCTTCGCGCGCGCGCACGAATTCGATTTGATCCACAATAACCTTGACTGGAAACCGATGACGTACGCGCTCGGCAGCAAAGCCCCGCCGCTCGTCACCACGATCCACGGTTTCTCGAGTCCGCAGATTCTGGCGGCCTACTACACGTGCGCGTGGCGCAGCTTCTTCTGTTCGATCAGCGATGCCGATCGCGATCCCGGCCTAGAGTATTTAGCGACGACCTACAACGGCATCGACCCGTCCGAGTTTACGTTCAAGGAAAAGCCAGGGGATTATCTCGTGTTTTTGGGCCGCTTTCATCCCGAAAAAGGCGCCCATCTGGCAATCGAGATTGCCAAACGCAGCGGCAAACGGCTGAAGATGGCGGCAATTCAGCAGGACGAAGCATATTTTCAGAAAGAGATCGCGCCGCACATCGACGGCGAACAGATCCAATTCCTGGGCGAAGTCCGCCGGAAAGCGCGCAACGAGCTCTTGAGCAACGCGCTCGCGCTCGTGCACATGAACACGCGCCCCGAGCGTTTCGGTCTATCGATCGTTGAAGCGATGGCGTGCGGCACTCCGGTGCTCGGCGCGAATAGCGGTTCGCTGCCGGAGATCGTCGTCGACGGCGTAACGGGATTTCTCTGCGCCGGGGTCGCCGACGCCATCGAAAAAGTCTCCGCGCTGGCATCGTTGGACCGGCGCGCCTGCCGCGCACGCGTGGAAGAATGTTTTACCGTCGAGCGAATGATCGATCGATACGTGGGCGCTTACGAACAAGCGTTGGAGCAGAAACTCCCATCCGGTCCGACTGCCGAACAGCTGCGCTGGCGCGCGCACGACTGGTGGGACAGGCCGATGGCCTTCACCGACATTCCACCCAAACCTAAGAACCAGCCGCGCTTACCCGGTTAACCTCGTCGTCAGCAGAGGTCCAGCGCAGCAACGAGCGCGCCGCGCGTGCGCGCCCTATGTCGTCTTCGGTGATCGGACCGTCCACGAGCATCGTAAAGTGTCCCATCTTGCGCCGGTTCGGTGCATGTCTCTTGCCGTACACGTGCAGCACGATCGACGGATCTTTCAGCAGCTCGTCCACGCCGTGCAAATGATTGCCGGTTCCGGCCCCGAGGATGTTCACCATCACCGCGCTGCGCAGCAGCGAGGGGGGCGAAAGCGGCAGCCCGCAGATTGCGCGCACGTGCTGTTCGTACTGCGAGCAGGGCGTCGCGTCGATCGTGTAATGCCCGCTATTGTGCGGACGCGGCGCGATCTCGTTGACGAGCAGCCCGCCGTTCGCGACGAAAAACTCGACGCAGAACGTTCCGACTATTTCCAGCGCGTGCGCGATCCGCTCGGTCACTCTGCGAGCTTCTTCCGCAACGTCGTTTGACACGCGCGCGGGTACGATCGAGAGCGTGAGGATGCCCGTGTCGTGTTCGTTTTCGGCCGGCGGATATGAGACGACCTGACCGCGTGCGCTGCGCGTGCAGATGACGCTGATCTCGCGCTCGAACGGAATCCAGCGTTCAAAAATTAGTTTCGCGCCCGCGGCCTCTTCACGAGCTGCGAACGCCGCGTTTGCATCGGAGACGCGCCACTGCCCCTTGCCGTCGTAGCCGCCGCTGGCCGTCTTGATGACTGCCGGATAGCCGATGCGCTCGCTCGCCGTGCGAATATCGTCGTCGGACGAGATCGGCAAGAAATCGGCGACCGCAGCTCCGCAATCGCGCGCGAATGTTTTTTCGGCCACGCGGTCCTGCGTGATCTCCAAGACGCGGCGGCTCGGCGCGACGGCGTATCCGCGCGCCTCTAACCGCCGCACCGACTCAATCGCGATATTTTCGAACTCATAGGTCAGGATGTCGGTCCGCGCGCCGAGCCGTTCGATGGCTGCGAAATCGTCATACGAAGCCACGATCTGTTCGTCCGCGATCTGTCCGCACGGCGACCCGGGCTGCGGATCGAGCGTGATAACGTCGTAGCCCATGCGCTTGGCGTCGAGGGCAAACATGCGGCCGAGCTGTCCGCCGCCGATGACGCCGATCGTGCGGATCACAGTTCGGTGGAAACGACCGAGTCGTGCATGCGGCGCACAAATTCTTCCAAACGCTTCTTGAGTTTCGGATCCGAGAGCGCCAGAATGCGCGCCGCCAGCAGCGCGGCATTGGTTGCATTGCCGATCGCCATAGCCGCAACCGGCACGCCTTTGGGCATCTGCGCGATCGACAGCAGCGAATCCATTCCGCCCAGCGCGCGCGAATGCACCGGCACGCCGATTACCGGCAGCAGCGTCTTCGCCGCCGTCATTCCCGGCAGGTGCGCCGCGCCGCCCGCGCCGGCGATGATCACGCGCACGCCGCGCTGCTCGGCGCCTTCGGCGTATGCATACATTTCATCGGGCGTCCGGTGCGCGGAAACGACTTTGATTTCAAACGGAATCTCGAGATCTTGCAGCGTGTCGCGCGCATCGGCCATCGTCTCCAAATCGGAGGCGCTGCCCATGATGATGCCGACCAAGGGTCCGTTCGTAGCGGCCATGCGGCGGGCTTCGAGTCTCCCCCGGAAGCGCCCTCGCATTTTTTGGAGAAAGGCACCGCGTGGCGCAGTTTTTGTTGGGCATCAACTATTGGCCGCGGCGCAGTGCGATGTACATGTGGCAGCGCTTCGATCTCGGCGAGCTGCGCGAAGATTTCGCTCGCATTCGCGGTCTCGGGCTTCCGGTCGTGCGCTTCTTCATCGGCTGGGACGAGTTCCAACCCGAGCCCGGTCGCATTGACGCTACGATGCTCAAGCGCTTGGACGCCGTCATGAACGCGCTCGCGGATGCGGGTCTGCGCGCGATGCCGAGCCTTTTCACCGGGCACATGAGCGGCGTGAACTGGCTGCCCGAGTGGACGCTGGATCGCTCGCGACCGGCCGGACGGTTCCGTACGTTTAGCGCAGGACGCGAGCTGCCGTGGGGCGCCGGCGATATTTACTCCGGTCCAATTCTCGAGGCGTCGCGCTTGTTGGCGCGAACCATCGGCGCCCGTTACCGCAATCATCCCGCGCTTCTCATGTGGGATCTGAGCAATGAATTCAGCAACCTGCGCATCCCATCATCGCCGAAGGTCGCCAAGGAGTGGTGCGCCCGCTTAACGAGCGACTTGATTGAAACGTCCGATGCCGGCGTCACCGCGGGGAATCATTCCGAGGATCTCACGCAGGATCGCAACTTTCGCTTTGAATCGTTCTGCAAGCCGCTGGTTTGCGCGGTGATGCATGGGTACTCCGTCTACGCGGACTTCGCGCGCAGCCGCACCGATCCGAACGTCGTGCCGTTTTTGTGCCAGCTGATGCAGTCGGTTTCTGGCAAAGCCGTGCTCTTCAACGAGTTCGGCAATCCGGCGTGTCCGCGGAGCGGCGCGCAGGGAACCGGATTTGCATGCTTGAGCGAAGACGAAATGGCGCGCTATGCGTATGACGTGTTGGATCGGCTGCACACGCGCGGCGCGCTTGGCGCGTTTTGGTGGTGCTGGGCCGACTACGTCGAGGAGTTGCGCGCATGGCCGCCGTGCGATTGCGCGCCGCACGAGCTGAACTTCGGCATCATCCGCTACGACGGCAGCGAGAAACCGGTCGCGCGCGTGCTCAAATCCTTCGCCGCGGAAAACCGGCACGCGATCGCGCCGCCGCCGCCGATCGTCTATGAAGATTCGTGGCTCGCGGCGCTGCCGGACGGGGTGAAGGCGGCCTACAGAGCGTACGCCTCGACGCATGGCTGAAACCGATTTCGAGCGCGCGCTCGAGCCCGTGGCGCGCCGCATGGAACGCGTGAAGCTGACGGCCGGCTTCCTTTCGGAGCTGCTGCGAGCAGGCGCGGATATTCATTTGGGTGATGCGGCGATGCGTTGGGCGGGTATGCCCAATAAGAACGAACGGGCGGCGCTGGCCGAGGCCCTGGACGCGCTGGCCGCCGCCGGCTTTTTGGAGCGATCCGGAAAGGAAACATGGAGAGTCGTACGATCCGCGGAGTAGTTGCAGCCATTGCGTGTGCGCTGACTGTTTGCGCTGCGCGCGCGGCCGTTTTGCAGCAAACCGGCCAATACGCGCTCGCGCAAGGGAAACCGCAGATCGTGTCGCGGCTTTCCCTCGTCAACGGCCGGAGCGGCTTGCAAACGCTCGTCTTGATTCAATATGCGCCGCATTCCACGGCGCCGCTCACGCGTTACATGCCGACCGAAGACGAGCCGCTGCACATCGTGATCGTCCGCGACGACTTTCAGTCATTCGGGCACGTGCATCCGCAAATGTCGGGCAAGGGAGTTTTCCGCCTGCCGTACCTGCTGGAGCGCGGGCACCGGTACTACGCCTACGTGGCGTCGCAGCCGGCGGGTCTACGCGAACACGTGTTTCGCTTTGTCTTAGCGTCAGGAACGGTGCCGCGTCACCTCACTACATCGGTCGTTGCGCCGGCCGTTCACGCGCGCGCGGGTCCTTACGACGTTTCGCTCGATCAGCCGCGCGTGCACGCTGCGCGGCCGCAGCTCGTGACCGCCGACATCACGCGTGACCCGCACGATCCCGGAGTCGCTCCCTATCACGTCGCGTGGGTGCGCGCGATTCTCATCAATACGTCAGCGCTGACGTATGCGCGCATCGACGGCGCGATCAACCGCGGAATATGCTGCGAGTACGCGATACGATTGCCGCCGCTTGCAAAGGGACTCTATCGCATGTGGCTGCAGTTCGACGACGGCACATCGATCTACACGGCGCCGCTTACGTTCGCCGCGCAATAGCCAGGCGCACCTGCTTGCCGCCGACCGCCGCGAAAAACAAGACGGTCGCCAGCAGTACGATCGTCGCGCCACTCGCGCTCGCTAGATAATACGACAAGTACAATCCGCCCACGGCGCACAGTGCTCCGAAGAGCGCGGATAGCGCCATCATCGGCGCAAAGCGATTGGTCAGCTGGTAGGCCGCCGCCGCGGGCGTAACGAGGAGCGCCGCGACTAAGATAATGCCGACCGCCTGCAGCGAGATGATGATCGTCAGCGCGATCAACACCAGCAATACATACTCGATCGCGCCCGCGTTCATGCCGCTGGCCTGCGCGACCACGGGATCGAACGACGTGTAGAGCAGCGCGCGAAACAACAGCGCCGTCACCACGGCGACAACCAGCGCGAGCGCGACGATCATCAGCACGTCTTGCGCGCTGACCGATAGAATGTCGCCAAAGAGAAAGCTCTGCAGGTCGACTGAATACGACCGTTGGCGGCTCATCAGGAAGATGCCGACTGCGAACGCGCCGGTAAAGAGCACGCCGATCGTCGTGTCGAGTGAAATTCGTCCCCGGCGGTGCACGAAGCCGATGCCGAGCGCGGTCAGTACCGCAACGATGCCGGCACCGAGATAGAAATTCGTGCCGCGCAGATACGCGATGACGATCCCGGCAAACGACGCGTGCGCGATCCCGTCGCCGATGAACGCGAGCCGCCGCAGGATGACGTATGTTCCCATCGTCGAGCACAGCACACCGACCAGAATTGCCGTCAAAAACGCGCGCTGCATGAACGCGTAGTGAAACGGTGCTACCAAATGCTCGATCAACGGGTGCTCTCCGGGTGAGCGGCATGGCCGGCATGCGATTCATGATCCGTGCGCAAGTGACCGTGCGTATGCGTGTGCTCGCGGATGGCGGCATATGCGCCGCTTTTCAGAACTTCGTCGGGCGTGCCGATGGCGAGCACGCGCCGGTCGATCACGACGATCCGGTCGAACCAATCGGACGCGCGTTCGAGGTCGTGCGTCGCCATCAACACGGGCAAGCCGCCCGCAACCAGTTCGCGCACGACGCGGCGCAACGACTCTTCGGTTTGCTCGTCGACGCCGGTGGTCGGCTCGTCGAGTAAGAGCACGCGGGGTTCTTGCGCGATGGCGCGCGCGACGAACGCGCGCTGCTGTTGGCCGCCGGAGAGCGCCGAGATGTGCCGGTCCGACAGATCTTCCATGCGCAATTGCCCGAGCGCGTGACGCACGGCCTTGCGATCCGCTGCTCCGAAGCGGCGAAACACACCCAGGCGCGGGAAACGGCCCATGGCGACGACGTCCCAAACGGTGGCCGGAAAACTCCAGTCGACAGCTTCGATTTGCGGAACGTAGGCGATTGTCCCCGGCGGCAGTTCGCGCGGCTCTTTATCCAAGACGCACACGCTCCCGGCTGAAGGCTGCAGCAGCCCGGCGATCGTTTTGAGCAGCGTCGATTTCCCCGAGCCGTTCGGCCCGACGATTCCCAGCGCTTCGCCGAAGCGGGCGGTGAGATTCGCACCTTCGAGCGCCATGAAATTTTCATAACGCACGGCCAGGTCGCGAACGACGATCGCGTCGCTCATTTTAATGCCCGGACGATGACGCCCGTGTCGTAGCGCAGCATGCTGATGTAGTCGTGTACGCGCGAGTTGTTAGCGATCGAGTCGTCATAGAGATCGCTGACGGTTCGAATGCCGGCGCTTTTGGCCAGCGTCTGCGCGATTTTCGGGCTATATTCAGGTTCGGAGAACACCGCGTGCACATTGTATTTGCGCGCGATATCGACGAGGTTACCGATATACGACGGGTTCGGCTCTTGTCCGGGGGAGACTTCGATCACGCCCACGGTCCTGATGCCGAAGCGGTTGTTATAATATTGCCACGCGTTGTGAAAAACGATCATCGTGCGCCGCTGCGGCGGAATGGTCGCGATCGCTTTCGCGATTTCGTTTTGAAGGCTAACCAGGTTCTGTTCGTACGCTCGCGCATTCTGCTGATAAACTGCGGAATGCGCCGGGTCCATCAGGCTGAGTGCGCGCGCGACTTTAGCGACGTAGGCGCGCGCCAGCACCGGATCCATCCAGAGATGCGGGTTGTGATCGATGTGTTGAAGCCCGTCGGAGAGGATGAGGATTCGCAGATCCTGGTTGCCGGCCGTCGCGATCGTGTGTTGCAGCCATACTTCGATCCCGGTCCCGTTCTCAACCAGCAGCCGCGCATTGGCTAGCGTCGCGATATCTTGCGGCGTCGGCTGGTACGTTTCGGGCGATGCGCCGATCGGCACGAGATTGTGAACGGTTACGTACTGCCCGCCGACCGCTTCGACAAACGAATTCAGGGTCGAGAACGTGGTGACGACGGGGATGCGGCCGTTGCTCGTCGCGACGGATGGCGACGCGCACGCCGAAAGCGCGGCGATAAGAACGGCAGCGATGTATTTCATTTGCACACTCCACAAGTTCCAAAGAATTGCATCTCATGATCGGCGAGTTTGAATCCGTGGTGCGAGCGCAAAGCCGCGGCGACGCTTTCGATCGCTTCACACGAGACGTCTTGCACCTTGCCGCATTTTCTGCAAACCGCGTGATGGTGGTGCGTCTGATCGCAAACCACATATGTCGTCTCTCCGCCCGCGTCAACGCGCGCGCTGGCCTCGCCCTTGCCGGCGAGCAAATCCAGGGTGCGGTAAACCGTCGAAAGGGAAACGTTCTGGCGCGATTTGCGCAGCAGGCCGTGAATCTCAGCCGCCGAGAGGTAGCGCTGCTCGCGTTTGAGGATGGCCGATACCTGTTCGCGGGGCTTGGTCGAGTACTGGGCGCGCATAAGCCCTTAATTTGCGAATCATTCGCAGAATCATTCTTTGGGCTTCGCCGCTTTGACAGGCCCTTTCGTAGGGCCGTATAATCAGCCGCGCTGCCGCTCAGTAAAAAACGTGGGGATGTAGCTCAGCTGGTAGAGCACTTGCTTCGCATGTAAGGGGTCGGGGGTTCGAGTCCCCCCATCTCCACAATTTGAAAGATGGCTGCCGCGTTCGCTGCCGTCTTTTTTATTGGGCGGGGCCTTGCGTTCCACACAACTTTGTGGTACAGAGTAAGTAACTTTGCGGTACAAAGTTACTTTAAGAACGCGGCGGAGGGCCTCCATGAAACATCTCCCGGCAATTGCCGCCATCTTCTGCGGCGCGAGCCTCGCCTGGATCATCTTGGGATACACGCTCGTCTCACGCACTGCGGAATCCGACTCGAGTCAACAAGATCGCCTGAGCGCGCAGTGGGGTTCCGCGCAAACGCAAGACGCGCCGCAGGTCAGCGCGCAGTCCGTGAATGGTTCTAGAGGCGTCCCCGTGCCGATTCGCAGCAGCCGGATCGCCGTCGGTCTTCAACTCGAACAACGTCGTAAAGGCCTGCTCTGGTACAACCTCTACGATGTGCGCTTCGTCGCGCATTACACGATTCGCAACGACACGAACACCGAACATTTAGCTGTCCGGTTCACCCTTCCCGGTGCGGGTGGGAGCTACGCGAATGTACTTTACCGGATCGGCGGCCGGCGCATTGACAACTCGACCGCACTAGATCAAGGCAGGGTAAATTTTGACTTGAAGCCAGGTCAAGAAACTTCGATCGACGCCGGGTACCAATCCCGCGGGATGGAATCGTGGAGCTACCGCTTCAGAAAGGGCGCCGAGTCGATCACCGATTTCGCCTTGACTATGACCACCGACTTCACTGCAATCGACTTTCCGCCGCAAGCGCTGCTCCCCGTAACCGAGGAGCCATCGGGAAAAGGCTGGCGCCTGCAGTGGCAGTACGCGACGCTCGTTACCGAAAATGGAATCGGGATGGTTGTCCCATATCCACTGCAGCCCGGACCGCTGGCTCAGCGGATCACTTTTTGGGCGCCCGTCGCGCTGCTGTTCTATCTCTTCGTCATGCTGCTAATAACGACGATGCGGAACATCGATCTGCATCCTATAAACTATTTCTTCTTGGCGTGCGCGTTCTTCGCGTTCCATCTTCTCTTCGCGTACTTGGTCGACCGCATCGCGATCGAGGCCGCCTTCATCATCTGCTCGCTAGTTTCGATCTCTCTAACCGTTACTTACCTCCGGCTTGTCGCCGGATGGCGTTTCGCCGCCGTGGAAAGCGGCCTGGCACAGCTCGTCTACCTCGTCCTCTTCTCTTATGCGTTGTTCAACGAAGGTTGGAGCGGCTTGATCATCACCACCGGTGCGATCATCACATTGTTCGTTACCATGCAACTAACGGGGCGAATCCGCTGGAGCAAGCGTTTTGCCGCGAGCGGCCCTTGAGAGACGCGATCCATTCAGAACGTCACCGAGTACGTGTCGTTGGTCAGGTTACAATCCATATTTCCGGGCGGCGTCGGCTTGCTCACGACGAGCTTCAGATTGAGGGTCGACGTACCGTCACCGGCATCGATCGAACGCTGAAAGACATATGTAAAATTATAGGCTTGCCCGGGTTTGAGCGGCGGCAGGCCTTTCGTATCGAGCTTGATGGCGTTCTGATAGACCTGCACCGACTGCAAAACGTTCGAAGGCTGCTTCATACTGCCGAAGTTGACCACGCGTATATTGAGCGCGTACCGGTTCACTTTGCCGTCAGACGTTATGCCTTTCACGGCCGCTGAAACGATTGCCGGGTCCGCACCTTTACAAGCGGCGTTCGCCACCCCAGTCGAGGCTTGAACGAAAACAAAGAGGGCCAAAGCAATTCCTATCGATCGTATTCGTCCCATTACGTCCTCCTGGCGTCCGCGACGCCGGTTTCGAAGGGTCGGACGTGCTTGCTACTCCGCGCTCGATCGGTAGCCCCCCTAAGGCGAGGAGGGGTCGGGAAAGCGCAGAATCGAGCCTCTGATGAGACGTCTCGTGCTAGTCATCGCGGTCAGCTCGGCACTGGCCGCATGTTCGAGTGGAAACAGCAATTCATCCCAAACGGCATCGCCCGCGCCGAGCCCTTCCGCCTCGGTCGTCGTCGCGCCCAGCCCGACGATTGCGGGAACGGTGCTGCCATCCGCCACTCCGGCCGTCGCCGTAAAGCAGGTTTCGTTCACGGATATCAACGGCGACTTCGGCCAGCAAGCGATTCGAGATGAAGCCGCACTCGGCATTTTGGACTCGACCAGCGGTGCCTTCAAACCGAATGCAGCGATTACGCGCGCGCAGTTCGTTCGCTGGCTCGTCAAAGCCGACAAGGTCTATTTCAAGGACACGCCCGGCAAGCAGATCCGTTTGGCGAAAACAGGGCCGGCGCTGTTCGTCGACGTGCCCGTGAGCAACCCCGACTTCCAATACATCCAGGGCTTGGCGAATGCGGGGTACGTTATCGGGATCGACAAGACGCATTTTGCGCCCAAACGGCCGCTGACGCGCGAAGAGCTCATCGCTATCAAAGCCCCGGTCGACGAAGGCGCCGACATCAAACTGGATGTCGGCATGGCCGAATTTGATCTGCAGAAATTCAGCGACGTCAAGAAGATAAACAAGCACTACGTGGCCGCGATCGACGAGGACGGCAGCGTGAGGACGACGCAAAATATCTCTCGCGTCTGGGGTACGCTGCGCGCCCTGTCACCGCAAAAACCGGTTACGCGCAGTGAAGCCGCAATTGCGATTTGGGAAATAAACGATGGGAATGCAGCCGTAGCAATGGGCCGCACCGCCCCGCCACCGCCGAAATAGGAGGAACCTGGAGTGAAAAATCCGTTGGACTCGTTGTGGGGCACGATCATCTGCGGGGTGATCCTGACCGGCATTCTATACTGGGTTGCGGAAACGATCGTGAAACATTCCGCAGGAGTCGGTGCATAGATGGAATGGAGTGAAATCATCCTGCGCTGGCTGCACGTGCTCGCCGGCATCATGTGGATCGGCCTGCTCTATTTCTTTAACTTCGTCAACGCGGCCGCCACCAAAGAGGCCGCCGCCGCCGGCGAGGCCGGCCCGATTAGCAAATACATCATGCCCCGCGCTTTGCTGTTTTTTCGCTGGGGCGCGGTTGCCACATGGGTTCTCGGCGCAGCGCTGCTCTATAGCTTCGCCGGTTTCAAAGGCATCGGCGATGCGTTTGGTCTGCAAGGCGCACTCGCACCGATCGGCATCGGCGCGTGGTTGGGCACGATCATGCTGATCAACGTTTGGACGTTCATCTGGATGAACCAGAAGAAACTGCTCGGCATCGTGCCGGCGACCGACGAAGAGAAAAACAAAGCTCGCCGCATTGCGTTCCTGGCATCGCGCGTCAACACGATGCTTTCAATCCCGATGATCTTCTTCATGGTGACCGGACCGCACCAAAACATCTACCACTAAGCGCGACTCGAAACGAAAAAGCCCGGTAAGGCTCCGGGCTTTTTTGTCTTTGCTGAGCTATCCGACGCTTGTCGAGTAGCCTTTTGGACAGAGCAGGGTATCCTCCGGCTGCTGCGCTGCGAAGTCGACGGTAGCGTCATCGATGTTGAGCTGGAAGCCGTTGGGCCAGGCGTAGCGTCCCGGCTCGAATTGCCATGGGATTCGAATGTAGTGATAACCGCCGCTCGCGTCTTTCATCTGGAGCGCCACGGTCACCGACTTCGGCTGCCGGTAGAGAATGGGAGTGCGCACGGTGGCATAATAAGCATCTTGTTCGATTTGGTTATCGATGCCGGACGTAACCGGATCGCCGACCGCGCCGTTACACGGCACTTGCGGAGAAAACACTACGACATTGGGCTGCACGTAGGCGAAGGATTGCGGCAGCGAGCCCATCACCAGCGCGATCGGTACTTGAAGGTTAACAAAGGTGTCGCTGAGCGCCACGTTGAGACTGCGATCGTGGTCCGGGAAGACGTACATGAATTCGGCGCCGCCGCACCGGTATTTCGAAACCGCGAAATCGATGCGATAGAGACCCCACGAAGTATCGAACTCGAAGCGCGCGTTATCGCCGGTTTCCCGTTGGAACCTCACCGTGCGATCGAGCGTAGAGCGTCCAGTCTTGTCGGCGACAATGACACGCATGGCTACGGTCGTGCGCGGCGCAAGGCGCGCGACCGCTTTGCAAAGCGCGACGTGCATGACGATATGCTCGAGAGCCACATCCGGCGGATTCTCCGCCCGCAAGCGGTAAGCCCGCCTCGCCGCGGCGAAACCCGCCGCATGAAGATGCGCGGTATACGCGGCGCTATTACCGTCGATGCGGACGAGCCGCAAGCGATCCTCGACGCAACCAAACGTCTCCTAACCGAGATGACCGAACGCAACGGCATCGAGCTCGACGACATTGCGTCGGTGCTTTTCAGCATGACACCGGATCTGCACGCCGCTTTCCCCGCTTTGGGCGCCCGCGAAATGGGATGGGTGCACGTCCCCATGCTGCACTTCACCGAGATTGACGTTCCCGGCGCCATGGCGCGCTGCGTGCGCGTGCTGATGCACGTAGAAACAGAACGCAAACAAGCAGAGATCGAGCACGCGTACTTGGAAGGCGCGTGGGTTCTGCGTCCGGATATCGCCGGCAAAGACTCTCCGTGAACGCGCCCGTGACCCTCGGCATCATCGGCACCGGCCTGATCGGCGCTTCGATTGGACTGCGCGGCCGCGACCTGGGATGGCGAGTGGTCGGGTTTGACACGCACGCGGCCGCAGCCGATGCCGCTTTACAGCGCGGCGCAATCGATGAAATCGTCACGCACGACGCGCTCTACGAACACGCCGATACGGTCGTCATCGCGCTCCCGCCGCGCGCAACCGTAGAAGAACTCGAAGCACTGCGCGCCCGCAGCGTGCGTGCCGCGCTCGTGCTCGATGTCGCCTCGATAAAGACTCCGGTTTGCGACGCCGCGCGTGGCGTTGCAAGCTTCGTTGCAACCCATCCGCTCGCCGGCTCCGATCGCAGTGGCCCCAGCGCCGCGCGAGCCACGCTGTTCTTCGGTAAACCTTGGATCTACGTGCCGGCCGCCGACAAAGGTCTCGAGATGCGGGCGCGCGACTTTATTGCGGCGATGGGAGCGCGCGCAATCCCAAGCGACCCCGCGGCGCACGACAACATTCTCGCACTGACCTCACACCTACCGCAGTTAATGGCAACGCTTTTCTCCAAGACGCTGCGCCAGCAGAGCGTTGCCGATGTCGAATCGTTCTGCGGGCCGGTTGCAGCCGAGCTGCTGCGCCTGGGCAACTCGAATGCCGAGCTGTGGCGCGAGATTTTTGCTTACAACGCTGAAAATGTGGCGCGCCATGCCCGCGAGATGGCGTCGAAGTTGAACGCCGCCGCGCAAGCTCTAGTGAGTAAAGCCGAGCGCAAAGAACACGATTCCCACTAAGGTTGCGCCGCCAGCCACCAAAAGCATGGCGCGCGTGCGCATGAGCGCTGTAATCGAAACGAGCACGATCGATACTTCAAAGAGCGTCGTCGCTACCTCGAATTTCTCGTAGGCCTTCATGTAGCTCTCGGAGTCCTTGAAGTGCTCGGCGGCCGACACGTCGTCTTCTTGCGCGATCTTTAGAATCTTGTTTGCCTTCGTTTGCTCGCGCGCGACCGTGCTCTGCATTTGCGCTGTCGCGTTAGCAGCCACGATTCCACTGCCCAGCAATGCCTGGTAGACGTGGCTCTTTATCCGGCTCGACTCATAATAGCCGTATTGGTCCGCCGATTTGATTTGATAGAGAATTGCTTCGTTTTTTTCGGCCAAACCCGAGATCGAGTTATGATTGGCAGACAGCGTTGCGAGCGCGGCAAAGACTGCGATAACGGCGGCGGCGATGGGAACGAGTATGCCGCCGTGCGCGACCTGTTCGTTGCGTTCCATCGCCTCGTCTAAAGCGTGGCCGGCGTTGAATTCGGGCATGCATTCCTAGTACGCCGCAGAAGCGTCGCATCATGCAAGAGGCCCTCGCATATCATGAGCGCCACAAATCGCAGGCGCTGATCGTTGCGCGGGGCGGCGATGTGGTTCTCGAAAACTACGGCGATGGATTTTCCGGCGGCAAGCCGCACGCACTGTATAGCGGAACGAAAAGTTTTTGGGGTCCGCTGGCCGTCATCGCGCAGCGCGAAGGCCTGCTGCAGCTCGACGAAACCGTCGGGGCGACGTTTCCCGCCTGGCGCGACGACCCCGTTAAACGGAAGGTTACGCTGCGCCATTTGCTGATGCTAACGGCCGGCATCGGCTTCGGCGGCCTCGGCAACGCGGTGCCGGTCTATGACAAGGCGCTGGCGACACTGCTGCGCGATCCGCCCGCCCATCGCTTTACGTACGGTGGGATACCGCTGCAAATCTTCGGCGCAGTGCTGGCTCAAAAACTAGTCCCGCTCGGACTGTCACCGCACGATTACTTGCGCGCGCGAATTCTGGACGATGCCGGCGTAGAGATAGCGTCGTGGCGGAAGTTGGCCGATGGAACCCAGCCGCTGCCGACCGGCGCCTTCCTCACGGCGCGCAACTGGCTGCATTATGGGCAATACGTGTTAGCGCATTACGAGGAATTCGCGGAATGCTTCCGGGGAACGACCGCTAATCCGCGCTACGGGTTGTGCTGGTGGCTTGCGCCAGCGGGCGCCGCACCCGTTACGGTTTATGCCAGCGGCTCCGGCGGTCAGGCGCTCTACGTTATTCCGTCCGCGCGATCGGTCGTCGCTCGTTTCGGCAACGGCGGCTCGTTCAAACACGAAGCATTCTTGAAACGCCTGAACATGTAATGCGTCGCAGCAAGCTCGGCCTGAGAGTCTCGCTCGACGTAAGTAAAACCAAGTCCCTCGTATAAACGGATCGCTCCGGCGTTGTTCTTCTTGACCAGCAGCTCGAGCGGCGCATCAAAGCTATCGATGAGATTGCGCAGGAGAGCGCCTCCGCAGCCTTTATTGCGCTGCTCCGGCAAAACCGCGAGCGATCGTATCCGGATGGGATCGCGACTCACGTCCAACAGAGCGTAGCCCGCGATCGCTCCGGCGCTTGTGACAACAATCGCGCGCAACGCTCCGCCGCTCAGCAGCGAATCGTAGAATGCGCTCGGATATTGCTCCTCCGCGGAAAACGAAAGGCGATCTATTTCCTTGATGGCTCCGATGTCGCTGAGTTCGAGCGCTCTCATGTGATAGTTGTTCATCGCGGGTCTCGACTACGCTCGGCCGTGGTTCGACAGGCTCACCATGACAAAGCAGCGTCAACGGCTTTCCGGAATGTGGCGTCGCCGTGCAAAGCAACTTCGTAGAGCGCTATCGCCGAAGTGTTGGCGAGCACGCGGTGGCGCCACCAGCGCGCCTCTGCCGATCCGGTTGCGTATGGCGCCAACATTTCGAGTATCGGGCTGACGTTCTGCATCGCGTGCACGCTCAGCACATAATCGTGATCGCTCAGGTTGCTGACAAAAGCCTCGATTGGGGGAAGCGCGGCGAGATTGCCGCTGCGGTCCAGCAGGCCGTACTCGACCGGGTCGACGCCCGCGATCATCGCCGCGGCGCGGCACCACGTCGCAACCTTCACCTGGTCGCCGAGCGAGGGCGCGGCATGCGCGCTTAAGAGCACCGTTACGAAACGGGCATCGTGGGCGCGCGCGATAGCTTCGGCGCCGGAGAGGCAGTGGTGTCCGCCGGTGCCGGCGATCTGCAGTTCGGGTAAGAGCGTGCCGTCCGGATTGAATTGAAAGACGGCTGTTTTCATGACGTCGTGGTAAAACGCCGCTGCGACAACGAGGTCCCGGTCGACTCGTTTCTGTCCGGCGAAGTATTCAGTATTGTAGCTAGCCGCGAAATATTCGGAGATGCGCGCGTTGAAGAGTTCGTGCACGAGCAGACCACCCGGATAGCTGTGATGGGAATCGTAAGCGCTGCCGGGCGCGCTCCAAAACGGTTGCACCGCGCGGCTTCCGTCCGTTCCAGGCGGGAAAATTCCCTCGAGCGGATCGTCTGATTTTATGAAACCCGCACGCGCGAGCGCATCGCGCAATGCCAGGCGCTCCTCGGCGGTGCGATACTTACGCGCATATTTCGGCACGGGATCCGCGAGCAATCCCGTGACGTCGTCCCGCAGGCGCGGGTTGCCGATCGAATGCACCAGCTGCGAAGTCGCGGCGAACTGCGCGCGGATGAAATGTGAGTTGCGCGCGATCTGCGCGGCGTGAGCGTTGCCGGCGCTTAGTCCCTTTGGGGTCGCCGGTAGTTCTGCAGCCGATGCCGGCGTTGCGAGCAGCGGGAGGGCGGCGGCTCCCGCGGCGGCCAGAAACCAGCCGCGAGAGATACCGTCACACATTAGTGGACTTGCGCTGCGCCCGCAATCGTGCCGGCTCCCGCAACCTTTAGCGCATCGGACAGCGGCGTTAGCGTTTTGGTGACGTAGGCGTTGTAGCGAGCCATGGCAGCTGCATATTCGCGGTCGTAGCGGCGCGCATACTCGAGCGCCGCCGGCGTCGGCGGGCTGCTGCCTCCGAAACCTCCTCGCGGTAAGTTTTCACGCAACGCTCCGGGCCACTGCAGCGAGTCTTCACCGTTTTTGTAGTTCGCGGTGAACGTGCTGAAGATCGCGTTGCGCGCAGTCATCGCATCGGCCACACGCGTGAGCAGCGCTGTATTGCCGCTCTTCTGCAAAGCCGCCTGCGTATCGGTCAGCGACTTCTTCTGCGCGTCCAAGTTGTTGAGCACGGTGTTGATCTTGCCGGACATGCCCAAGTATTTTTTCGCGAAACTATATGCTTCCAGGAAATCCGCTTGTTTATAAGGGCTGAGCGGGTCTTTCTTGACCTCGAAGCTTTGCGTGGAGGTTCGTCCACCGAGCGTCACGCGCGCCGAGTAGGTCCCGGGCGGAACCAAGACGCCCAGCGCGCCTCCGAAACCGCCGCCGCCGCCGCTCTGCGGGTTGCCGGTCCATTGCGTCACGCCGTCTTCGCGAAAATTCCAGATGACGCGATTAATGCCGCGCTCGTTGGTTGTTCGGGCGCCGAATCCGCTGCCGAAGAACGAGGGCACGTCAGGATTCGCGACGCCGCCGAGCGGCCGCATCGGGGGACGAATATGACGGATCACTTTCCCTCGTCCGTCGAGAATCTCTATCGTCGGCGCGGATTTGGCGGGCGTGCCGATATAATAGTCGATGATCGCGCCGTTGGGCGGATTGTCGCCGCTGAAGCGCGTGTACAGTCCCTCATCATTCGAATGCGTCACGTATTCGTACGCCGTGCGCGGCTTGAAGAGCATCGAGCCTTGGCTTTGCGCCTGCGGGAGCTGCTGCAGCGAAGCGAGGGCGTCGAATATCCAGAGCGCGCGGCCGTGCGTGGCGATCGCCAGATCGTTGAAATTCACTTGCTCGCGAATATCGCGCACGGAGACGGCCGGAATGTTCAACCGGAAGTCGTTCCAATGCGCGCCGCCGTCGTAGGATACCCACAAGCCGTTTTCGGTGCCGGCGAAGATAAGATTGCGGTTGCGGTTGTCGGGACGCACCGTGCGCACGTATTGATCGGCCGGCAATCCTGTGACGATCTTCGTCCAGCTCTTGCCGTAGTCGTGCGTGACGAAAATATAGGGAGTGTAATTGCCGGAACGGTGATCGTCGAAGATCGCGTACGCCGTTCCCGCGACGATCGGTGACGGCGCCGCGGTTTCAACGCGCGCCAGCTCCGGCGCACCCGCCGGCGTGACGTTGCGCCAGTGCTTGCCGCCATCGCGCGTCATCTGCACGAGCCCGTCGTCGGTTCCCACCCAAATCTCACCGGCATTCAAGCGCGAGCCTTCGATGTACAGCAGATTGTCGGAAAACTCTGCGCTTGAAACATCGGTCGCCAGCGGTCCGCCAGCCGGAACTTGGTGCGCCTTGATGTTGCGCGTCAGATCGGGGCTGATCGGCTTCCAATGCACGCCGCGATCGGTCGATTGAAAAACTCCGTCGCCGCCGAGCCACAGAACATGGCTGTCCCATGGGGCGAACGCAATCGGCGAATCCCAATTGAAACGATACTTGCGGTTGGCCAGATTGAACGCATTGCGATGGAAATCGTAATATGGAATGACGCCGCGCGCCGCTTCCAGTTTCTTGCTATAGATGCCGATATTGCCCGTTTGCGAGTCGGCCATGATGTAATTGCCGTTGCCGGGGTCCGGCACGGCCCACATGCCGTCGCCGCCGACGACGTTGAGCCAGTCGTCGTCCAGAATACCCGAGCGGTTGCGCGAATTCGAAGGCCCGCAAAACGCATTGTTGTCTTGCAGCGGCGCGCACAGCCAATACGGGTTCTCGTTGGACAGGCCGACATGATAAATTTGGCCGATCGGAATGTTGCGCGAAAACGACCAGGCTTTACCGCCGTCGACGGTTAGCGCATATCCGCCGTCCTCGCCCAGAATCATCCGATTGGGATTATTCGGTGCTATCCACATCGCGTGGAAGTCGACGTGCACGGGATTGGCGATCGCGCGCCAGTGCCGGCCGCCGTCGCGGCTTTCCGCCAGTTCGTTCGAAACACCGTAGAGGTGGTTCGCGTTGCTCGGATCCACGTTGACGTGCGTAAAATAAAATGGTCGCTGATCGACCAGCGTGTTGTCGCTGACCATCTCCCATGTGGCGCCTGCGTCGTCGCTGCGCCAGAGAATGCCGCCTTTAGCTTCGATCACCGCATAGACGCGGTTGCTGTTGTTGGGAGCGACCGCGACTGCGATGCGGCCCATCTCGCCCGTGGGCAAACCGTTGCCCGTTAATTGCGCCCAGGTTTTGCCGCCGTCGATCGATTTGTAGAGCCCGTCTTGGGGTCCGCCGCTTTGAAAGTCCCACGGCACGCGGCGGAACTGCCACATGCCGGCGTAGAGCACTGCCGGATGATTCGGATCCATATCGATTTCCGATGCGCCGGTCTGCGGACCGATGTAGAGCGTTTTCGTCCAGGTTTGCCCGCCGTCGCCGGTGACGAAGATGCCGCGCTCGGTGCTGTCGCGGAACGGATCGCCGCTCGCACCGACGATGACGTGACTCGGATTGCTCGGGTCGACGATGATCCGCGAGATGTGCCGCGTCGCGCGCAGCCCCACGTTGGTCCACGTCTTGCCGCCGTCGGTTGATTTGTAGACGCCGTCGCCGTAGCTCACGTCATTGCGCGGATTGGATTCACCCGTTCCGACCCACACGACGTTTTCATTCGTCGGATCGATCGTGACGGCGCCGATCGCCGAAACCGGCTGCTTTTCGAAGACCGCGGTCCACGTTGCACCGCCATTGTCGGTTTTCCACACGCCGCCGCCGGCCGAGCCGATGTAGTACAGGTTGGGGTTTGCAGCCGTTCCCGCAACTGCCGGCACGCGGCCGCCTGAAACTGCCGGACCGATCGAACGCCACTTGAGATGCGAGTAGTCCGGATTGGTTGCGGCCTGCGCACCGGTCAGCGATGCGAACGACAGCAGCAAAACAACTGCAAAAAAACGCGGGAAGCGCATATCAGCTAGATCAAATGCCGGTCGCAACCGGCGCCGTGCCGGTAAGTGGTTTCAGTCCCGCCGCGGTGAGTGCGGTATTCAGCGCCGGAATCGTCGTGCGAATGAACGAGTCATAATTGCCTACCGCGCCTGTGTACTCGACATCCATGCGCTTCCCGAACTCCGCTATCGCGGGCGTGATTAACCCGAAGCCGAAGAAGACCACGCCCTGCAGATCCTCGCGTAGCGCCCCGGGTCTTTGTATCCCGTCTTCGTCGTTGTGGTAATCGGCGGTCAACTGGTGGAACAGCGTGTCTCGAGCCGTCATCGCGGACGCGATCTGCTGCTGTAAAGCCGCGTTGGCTTTCGCCTTCGGATCGGCGCCGGCGGCGTCGAGCTGCTTCTTGACCGAATCCAGCGTGTTCAACATCGTGTCTACGGTCGAAAACTCACGCGTATACTTCTTTACGAACTCGTAGCTGGCAACGTAGTCGGCCTGTTTGAACTGCGAACGCGGGTCGGATTTGACGGTGAACGGTTCGGTAAACGCCTTGCCGCCGACCGTCATGCGCACGGCGTAACGTCCCGGCGGAACGTAGGCGCCTTCGTCCGGGCCTTGGTAAGAAATCTTGGCGGCGCCGGTCCACTTGACGGGTCCGTCAATTTGGAAGTCCCATACGTAACGGTTGATCCCGGCTTTGTTGGTCACGCGCGGCGTCTCTTTGCCGCTGTTGCTCGTGCGTGACCCTTGCACCGTCCGGATAGCTTGCCCGGCCGAATTCAAGATCTGCACGACCGGCGCAGTCTTGCCCGGAGTTTTCTGATAGAAGTACACGGCCGCGCCGTAGGGCGGATTGTTGCCGCTGTAGTCGGTGTAGGTGCCCTCGTCGTCGGAGTGCAGGGAGTATTCATACGCGGTGCGCGGACCAATGACCAGCGACCCCTGCGCGATGGCCCGCTGCAGTTGCTGGATGACGCGCATGTCGTCCATCACGTAGATCGATCGGCCGTGCGTCGCGATCACCAAGTCGTCGAACTGCGGCTGAAAACGAATCTCGCGCACCGAGACTGCCGGAATGTTGTTGCGAAAGTCTTGCCACGATTTGCCGCCGTCGAACGATATCCACACACCGTTTTCGGTACCGGCATACAAGATGCTGCCGTCGTGAATGTCTTGCCTAACGGACCGCACATACTGATCGACCGGCAAGTTGTTCACGATCGAGGTCCACGTCTTGCCGAAGTTATTCGATACAAACAGGTATGGTTTGAAGTCGCCCGACTTGTGACGGTCGATGTTCACGAAGACCGTGCCGTCATGCAGCGTTGACGGGGCAACCGTTTCAACGCGGCCGTCGGGCGGAACGGCCGGAGGCGTGACGTTGCGCCAGGATTTGCCGCCGTTGAGCGTCATTTGGACCAGCCCGTCGTCGGTGCCGACCCAGATCTCGCCCTTGTGCAGCGTCGAGCCTTCAATATAAAGGAGGTTGTCGGAATACTCCGCGCCCGAAACGTCGTGAACCAACGGTCCGCCGCTGGGCTGTTGACGCGCCTTGTCGTTCAGCGTGAGGTCCGGACTGATGATCGACCAGTGACGTCCGCGATCGGTCGTCTGGAAAAGCACGTTTCCGCCCAGCCACGCGACGTGCGGATTCCATGGCGCGAACGCAATCGGCGAATCCCAGTTGAACCGGTACTTGCTCTTCGAGAGATCGTAGCTCTCGATCGCATTTTGTAGATACGGCTGGGCGAAGATCGTGTCTTTGGTCTCCTTGTTGTAGATGGTCAGGACGCCGTTTTCCGAATCGCCCCACAGCCAATTCGGATCGGCCGGATCGGGAACGACCCATTCGCCGTCGCCGCCGACTGCCGCTACCCAGTATTTGTTGAGAATGCCCGATGAATCGAGCGAATTGGAAGGTCCGCACCAACCGTTGTTATCCTGCCAGCCGCCGCACACCCAATACGGATTTTCGGTTGACATGCCGACGTGATAAACCTCACCGATTGGAACATTCCGATCGAAGAACCAGTGGTTGCCACCATCCACGGTGCGCGCGATGCCGCCGTCGGCGCCGATGATGGCGCGGTTCGGATTATCGGGCGCGATCCACATGGCGTGATAGTCTACGTGGACTTGCTGCGCCGTTTCGGTGAACTTCTTGCCGCCGTTGGTCGAAACGGCGAGAAATTCCGAAATCGCATAGACCCGGTCCGGATTCTTCGGGTCGACGAGGATGTGCGTGAAGTAAAACGGCCGCTGGTCGACGAGCGTGTCGTTGCTGACCATCGTCCATGTCGAACCGGCGTCGTCGGAGCGCCACAGGATGCCGTCGGCCGACTCGATGATCGCGTAGACGCGGTTGCCGTCGCTCGGCGCGACCGCCAAACCAATGCGGCCCGTAATACCGGTCGGCAGACCTTTTGCAGAACCGGTAAGTTTGGTCCACGTCCGCCCGCCGTCGGCGGAACGAAAGAGACCGTCGTCGAGGCCGCCGCTCGTGAAGTTCCAGGGCTGGCGCAAGAAATGCCACATGCCCGCGTACACCACGTTGGGATGCTGCACGTCCATGGCCATGTCGGAAACGCCGCTCTGGTCGCTGACGTACAGCGTTTTGCTCCACGTCTTGCCGCCGTCGTCGGTAACGTAGACGCCGCGATCTTCGCCGGGGCCGAACACGTTGCCGAGCGCGCCCACGATGACGTGGTTCGGATCGCGCGGATCGATCAAAATACGCGAGATGTGGCGCGTCTGCGCCAAGCCGACGTTGGTCCACGTCTTGCCGCCGTCGGTTGATTTGTAGACGCCGTCGCCGTAGCTGACGTCGTTCCGCGGATTCGATTCGCCGGTTCCGGCCCACACGACGTCGTCGTTGCTCGGGTCGACGGCGATTGCGCCGATTGCGGAAACTTTTTGCTTGTCGAACACCGGCTGCCACGTCTCGGCGCCGTCGGTCGATTTCCAAATGCCGCCGCCCGCGGCTCCCAAGTAGTAGAGATTGACGTCACGCTGCGAACCCGCGACCGCCGCAACGCGCCCTCCCGGCAGCGCCGGCCCGATCGACCGCCACTGCATATTTGAAAACGGCGGCCCGGGGGTGGGGCTGGGGCTCGGCACCGGAGTTGGGTTTTGCGGCTTCGTGGGCTCGCCCGTCGAACCGGGCCGCGGAGCGGGCGTAGGCGTGGCCTGCGCGCGCGCAACCTGTGGCACGAAAGCGAGGCCGAAAAACACAAAAAGAACGAGAAACGGAATGCGTCGCAACATGAGCCGCGCTTTAGTGCGCTGCGTGACTTTTCCCTACGTTCTCGTAATAGGGGACGTTCTTGTTGTACGCCCACCACTCGCTGAAAGCGATCATGCCGCACATCACGACGAAAAAGAGGGCGATGACGTATAACCAACCGTGGCGGCTCACGAGGGGCCGTGTTCGGTTATTGTAAGGATTTGCTAGCAGGGGGGTCCTGCGCAAGAGGGAGAGGGGCTCTCCATTCGTATTCCAGGGTATGCGTAGACTCATCGCGTTCATAACCGCGGCCTTTTTGGCGTTGTGCCTCGTTCCGTTGGGGAGCCTCGCGGCTTCGGCAGCGCCCGGCATCGTCGCGAGTAATCCGGCAGCGGTGAGCGCGTACGCTCGCGTGCTGCGCACGATCAATCCGCATCTGCCATTGTGGCAAAGCTCCAACCTCGCTAAACACGTACTGCAGAATGCCGTGCGCTGGCGGGTCGATGCGAATATTCTGGTCGCGCTCGTCAGCGTCGAGTCGGCCTGGCGCACGCACGCACGCTCCTATGCAGGCGCGATCGGCCTCGGCCAATTGATGCCCGGGACCGCACGCTCGCTGCACGTCAACCCGCGCGATCCGTACCAGAATCTGCAAGGCTCGGCGCACTATCTGGGCGGCTTCCTGAAAAAATACCGGAACAGTCCGCACCGCTACTCGCTAGCCTTCGCGGCATATAACGCCGGACCAAACGCAGTATCGGAATTCGGCGGTATTCCGCCTTATTATGAAACGCAACATTACGTCGTCAAAGTGATGAACGCGTGGAAGCACGTCAAGAACGACGTTTACGTGCAAGCCGGACACGCAGTTGCAAAGGTGCAGGTAATCTACGGATCGCCCGACGTGCAGTACTGGTCCGCTCCGCGCCGCTAGTTTAACTCCGCAAGAATCTCTTCTATAGCCTGAACCAGCGACCGGTTCTCGTCGATCGCCATCGGCCGCGCGCCCGCGTTGCGCGCCGCTTCCAGATCGCTCGGCAAGTCGCCGACCATCACGCAACATGTAGGCTCGACGCCCAGCGCTCGCGCCGCATCCAGAATGAGCTTCGGTTTGGGCTTGCGGCATTCGCATTCGTCGTTGGGCTGGTGCGGACAGTAGAGCCAGACATCGAACGGACCTAACAACTCCTCCACGCGCCGGTTCACCGCTTCGGCTTGCTCGCGCGTAAAGAAGCCGCGGCTGATCCCGCTTTGATTTGAAATGACGCCCAGCGGAATTTTTTGCGCGCGGAGTTTATCGAGCGCCTCGCGCGCACCCGGGAACGGACGCACCGCTTCGGGGTCGCCGTTGTAAGGGACGTTTTCAATCAGCGTTCCGTCGCGATCGAAGAACACGGCGCACGGTTTCATCGGTTAGATCGCAAACATCGCGACCGCTGCCGCGCCCATTAGAATGAAAGCGAACCATGCCCATGCCTTGGCCAGCAGCGAGCTTCGCCACTTGCCCATGACTCCTGCGTTGGTCGCGATGCGGATGACCAGAAAAATCAGCGGCACGGAGACGACGCCATTGAGAACGGCAGCATAGTAGAGCGCGCGAATCGGATCGACGCGCGCGAAGCACATGGCCACGCCGATCAGTACACCAGCCGCGAAGACCGCGTAGAAGCGCTTGGCCCGGTTCGGCGGCTCGTTCATTCCACCGCGCCGGAACTTGAACATTTCGGCCACGACGTACGCCGACGAACCGACGAGCGCAGGGATCGCCAGCAAACCCGTGCCGACGATGCCAAGCGTGAAGAGCAGCGAGGCGAAATGTCCCGCCAGCGGCTTCAAAGCTTCGGCCGCATCTTGCGCCGTTGCGATGTGCGTCTTGTGGTGCACGTACAGCGTGAGCGCGGTCGTGATGATGATGAAGGCCATGATCGCGTTGGAGAAAATCATCCCCGTGTTCACGTCGAAATGCGAGTCGGTGATCTCGGCCGGGGTTGCACCGCGTCTCTGCGCGAGCGTGACGCGTCCCATGCTCTTCTCTTCTTCGACTTCTAGGGCCGATTGCCAAAAAAAGAGGTAAGGGGTGATGGTCGTGCCTAGCACGCCGACCATCGTCGTAATCCAGTCGCGGCTGAACTGGATGTGCGGCGTAACCAGAGCTTTTAGTACAGTGCCCCAATCCGGCTTAATCCAAAAAGCGGTGACGACGTAGGCGAAGAGTGAAATCGTCAGCCACTTGAACGTCGACGCAATCACCCGGTACGAACAGAAAAGTATCGTTACCAGCAGCAGCGCGCCAAAGAACGTCACCCAGACCAACACCGGGATCCGCGGCACGACCAAGTTTGCCGACGCCGACATGCCGGCGAAATCGGCTCCCGCATTAAAGGTGTTCGCGATAATCACCGCGCCGGCCATCACGTACGCAAACGGCAGCGGAATCGACTTGCGAATATTGGCGGCGAGACCTTCGCCGGTGACCATCCCGATCCGCGCGCACATTCCCTGGATCACCGCCATCATCGGCGTCGAGAGAAGCGCCAGCCATAACATCGAGAGCCCGGTCGTTGCGCCGGCAACGGAATATGTCGATATGCCCGACGGATCGTCGTCTGAAGCACCCGTGATAAGCCCGGGCCCGAGGGTGCGGAGTCTATGGAGAAGCGTGCGCTTCGGCGCGCCCTCAGACTTCAATATAGATCTCGGAGCCTTTTTCGGCGAACTCTTTCGATTTTTCGGCCATTCCTCGCTCGGCATATTCCCGGACTTCTTGGGTAATCTTCATCGAGCAGAAGTGCGGGCCGCACATCGAACAAAAGTGGGCGACCTTCGCGCCTTCGGCCGGCAGCGTTTCATCGTGGAACTCGCGCGCGGTTTCAGGATCGAGCGAAAGCTCGAATTGATCTTTCCACCGGAACTCGAAACGTGCTTTGCTCAAGACGTCGTCCCAATGGCGGGCGAGCGCGTGGCCTTTGGCGACGTCGGCCGCATGCGCCGCGATCTTGTAGGCGATCACGCCGTCTTTTACGTCTTTTTTGTTCGGCAAGCCGAGATGTTCTTTGGGGGTGACGTAGCACAGCATCGCGGTACCGTACCAGCCGATCATCGCCGCGCCGATCGCGCTGGTGATGTGATCGTAGCCGGGCGCGATATCGGTAACCAGCGGTCCGAGCGTGTAGAACGGCGCTTCCTTGCAGATCGCGAGCTCTTTCTCCATATTTTCTTTTATCAGCTGCATCGGCACGTGACCCGGCCCTTCGATCATCACCTGCACGTCGTGTTTCCACGCGATATCCGTCAGTTCGCCGAGCGTGTCCAGTTCCGCGAACTGCGCCGCATCGTTTGCATCGGCCAGGCAGCCCGGCCGCAAACCGTCGCCCAGCGAAAACGCGACGTCGTACATTTTCATAATCTCGCAGATCTCTTCGAAATGCGCGTAGAGAAAGTTCTCTTCATGATGCGATAGACACCACTTCGCCAGAATCGATCCGCCGCGTGACACGATGCCGGTTACGCGCGACGCCGTTAATGGGATATAACGCAACAACACACCGGCATGAATGGTAAAATAATCCACGCCTTGCTCGGCCTGTTCGATCAGCGTGTCGCGGTACAGTTCCCACGTGAGGTCCTCGGCTTTGCCGTTGACTTTTTCGAGCGCCTGATAGATCGGAACCGTTCCAATCGGCACCGGCGAGTTGCGCAGAATCCACTCGCGCGTTTCGTGGATGTTTTTTCCGGTCGAGAGATCCATAACCGTGTCCGCGCCCCAGCGCGTCGCCCACGTCATTTTTTCGACTTCTTCTTCGATCGTCGACGCAACCGCCGAGTTGCCGATGTTCGCGTTGATCTTCACCAGGAAATTGCGCCCGATGATCATCGGCTCGCTTTCGGGATGGTTGATGTTCGAAGGAATGATCGCGCGTCCGCGCGCCACCTCCGCTCGTACGAACTCCGGTTCGACGCTTTCCCGGATCGCGATGAACTCCATCTCCGGCGTCACGACGCCTTTGCGCGCGTAGTACATCTGTGAAACGTTCGCTCCCGGTTTCGCGCGACGCGGTTTGCGCGCGCCGTCGAAACGAATGCTGTCGAGCTCCGCCATGGCATCGCGGCCGCGCCGGTAGAGCGAGCTCGGCTTATCGAGTTCTTCCGTGTCGCCGCGGGCTTCGATCCAGGTCGAGCGCAACGGTTTGAGACCGCCGCGAATGTCCACCGTCGCCTCGGGATCGGTGTAGGGGCCGCTCGTATCGTAGACGACGTGGCACTCGCCGTTGGTCAACGGAATCTCGCGCATCGGAACGCGAATCGATGGATCGGACGCGACGGCGTAGGTTTTCATTGACTACTTCCTCCGGCGGCATTATCCGCATCAGGTGACGGCGGTCGGCAAATCTGCCCTCTCAGCCCTTCGACTCGCTGCGCTCGCTCAGGACTGCGCCCGCGAAGGAAGAGCTCCCGCGTGCGATACGACTACCCGATGCGCCGCGATATTCCCGCCAACACTTCGAACCTTTGGCGCCTCTATTGCTATGAAATGCCGAAGGTGCGCTCGTAATGACCACATCCGTGCACGAACCACTCATCGACGAAGCCAGGAACGGCTCCATTGAGGCCCTCGAACGGTTGCTTGAGTCGGTTTGGCCCGACACCTTTCGCATTGCCTATTCGATCGTACGCGATCACGCGGCCGCCGAAGACGCGGCCCAAGATGCGTGCGCGATCGTGTACCGCAAGATTGCCACTTTGCAAAGCGCCGCCGCCTTTCGCGTTTGGCTATATCGAATTGTCGTGCGTGAGGCGAAGCGGGCACAGATACGCTCAACCGTTCCTGAGAATCCCCTAATCATTGACAGTGCGGCCGGTACCGAAGCGGCTCTCGATGTCCGGCACGCGCTCGAATCACTCTCTAGAGACCTGCGCGCCGTCGTCATTCTTCATTACTACGCCGAGTTGACCAGCAAAGAAATCGCCGCCGTCTTAAATGCGACCGCTTCAACCGTGCGATTTCGCTTGATGATCGCACGCCGCAAACTCAAACCCCTGTTGGAAGAACGTTCAGGTCATAGAACCGCTGCCCAAACCAAGGAGCACTCATGAACGATGCCCTCCTGAAAACTGCGATCATAGAAGATGTCGAGCGCACCCACGTCCCGGCCTTCGATCTTTTTTCGGTGCGAGCGCGCAAAATCGGCGCAGAACAGGCGCCGCGTTTCCCACGTAAGCGCGCCTGGATGCTTCCTTCATCGCTCGTGTTGCTTCCGGCCCTGGCGGCTGCCGCTGTGATTTTCCCTTCGCCGCAAGTGCGCAATGCAATCGCTCAAAAGTTAGCGCTGTGGTCTCCTCCGCTTAGGCCTGCGAATATTGTCTATGTCGTTGGGCGACCGGTTACACAGTTGCAAGCGCGCCGGATCGCGGTCTTTCATCTTGTCATGCCGGGTGGCTTGCCGACGGGCACGCGCCTATCGAACATCGACGAGAACGGACTCAGCGGAGACTCTTTCACAGCAACTTACATCCTCCCATCGGGCCGGCAAGCCAGTTTTGAATTAAGAAAGGCGCTTCCGCACAGCCGATACGTTCCGTGGGTGGCGCAATTCAGTGGCGGCGCAGCCGGGGTCGGGAAGGCCGTCCGGGTTCGAGCGAACGTCTGGATAGCGGGCGATGAGGTAGTCACGGCCATCTCGCGGTCGCTTTCGGCCAAGCAGTTCATGGCGATCAAAACGGCCATGCACGCGCGCGATGCACCGCAGATGAATCCGTAAACGACAAGGGCGCCTGTGCGCGCCGAGCTAAAAGCTCGGCGTGCGCCCCTATGCGACGCTCGTTCTCGCGCAACTGGCCGTCGGCGCGGCGGCGATCTTCGCGCGCTTTGCACTGACCGGCGCCGGACCGCTCGCGGTATCGGCGTCGCGGCTAACGATTGCCGCCGTCGCGCTGCTCGTATTGGCGGCCATCCGCAGCCCACGGGAACGCACGGCACTCTCGCGCCGTGAACGTGCGATATTCGCTTTCGCCGGGCTTGCGCTCGCGGTCCACTTCGCGGCGTGGATTTGGTCGCTGCAATATACCACGGTTGCGATATCGACGCTGCTGGTCGCGACGACGCCCATTTGGACCGCGCTTTACGGTGCAGTCGCGCGCGGTCTCAAACTCTCGGCGCTGGCTTTCTTCAGTTTCGCCGCCGCCGCAGCCGGGCTCGTGATGGTCGTCGGCTTCACCGCAACGCCGCCTCCCATTCCCGGACACGCGGTTCTCGGCGCAGTCCTCGCGATCGCGGGAGCGATCGGAATCGCCGTCTACTTCATTTTGATACGCGAGGTGCGCGCATCGTTCGGCACGCGCGCGATCGTCACGCAAACCTATACGTGGGCGGCCGTCGCGTTGCTCGGCGCCGCGATTGTGACGCGCCAACCGCCGCCTCCGCTCGGCGACGGCGTCGCGTGGGGCGGAATCATCGCGATGGCACTCGTCTCGCAGTTGCTGGGACATACGGCCATGAACGCGGCGCTTCGCTGGTTCAGCGCGAGCGCCGTTGCATTCACGACGCTCGTCGAACCGGTTGTCGCGGCACTGCTCGCGTTGGCGATCTTCAACGAACGCCTCACCGCGCTTGCCGTCGCCGGCGGCTTGCTCGTCTTGGGCGCCATCGGTATTTTCATACGTGAGGAGCGGCGGGGAGAGGCCCGCTATGAGGTGAAGGCGGCCGTATGAGTACAACGGCGGAGGACCAGGCCGCTCCGGCAGCCTCGTCCGCGCAGCCCGACTCGGACGAAACCCGCGAGTGGGTCGAAGCTATTCAAGGCGTCCTCGAACATGAAGGACCGGCGCGCGCACAAGAGCTGATCGGCGCGATCGTTGACGCCGCGCAGCGCGGCGGCGCGCACGTGTCGCTCGGATTATCGACGCCGTACGTCAACACGATTCCGGCGTCGGAGCAGCAGCCGATGCCGGGCAACGACGAGCTCGAGACGCGCATCCGCCACTATGTGCGCTGGAACGCGATGGCGATGGTCGCGCGCGCGAACAAAGAATCGTCCGAACTCGGCGGCCACGTCGCGAGCTTTGCTTCCGCCGCGACGCTGTACGACGTCGGCTTCAATTATTTTTTCCGGGCGCCGTCGGAAGCGACGCTCGGCGACCTCGTGTATTTTCAAGGACACTCCGCGCCCGGATTCTACGCCCGCGCTTTTATCGAAGGCCGCATTACCGCAGAACAGCTCGAAAATTTCCGGCGCGAAGTTGACGGCAAAGGCCTCTCGTCGTATCCGCATCCCTGGCTGATGCCGGACTTCTGGCAGTTCCCGACCGTCTCGATGGGCTTGGGACCGATCATGTCGATCTACCAAGCGCGTTTCATGCACTATCTGAACGACCGCGGCATCGTCAAGGCGGGCGACCGCAAAGTGTGGGCGTTCTTGGGCGACGGCGAAATGGACGAACCCGAGTCCATGGGTGCAATCGGAATGGCGGCGCGCGAGAAGCTCGACAACTTGATTTGGGTCGTCAATTGCAATCTCCAACGGCTCGACGGTCCCGTCCGCGGCAACGGCAAGATCATTCAGGAGCTTGAAACCAACTTTAAGGGTGCGGGCTGGAACGTGATCAAAGTAATTTGGGGCAGCAACTGGGATCCGCTGCTCGAGCGGGATAACAGCGGCAAACTCGTTCAGGTGATGAGCGAAAGCGTCGACGGCGACTATCAAACATACAAAGCCAACAACGGCCGTTTCGTGCGCGAGAAATTCTTCAATCGCTATCCCGAAACGGCTGAACTCGTAGCGCACATGAGCGACGACGACATCTGGGCGTTGCAGCGGGGTGGCCACGATCCGCGCAAAGTCTACGCTGCGTACGCGGCTGCGGTTGCACACAAAGGTCAGCCGACCGTCATTCTCGCCAAAACGATCAAAGGCTACGGCATGGGCGAGTCGGGCGAAGCGCAGAACATCGCGCACCAAGCCAAGAAAATGAAAGTGGAATCGATGCGCGCGTTTCGCGACCGCTTCCATCTGCCGATTCCCGACGACCAAGTCGAGCAGCTGCCGTTTTTCCGGCCCGCGGAAAATACGCCGGAGATGAAATATCTGCGCGACTTAGTAAAACGGCGCGGCTACATTCCGTCACGCCGCACGAAGGCGGAAGCGCTGGACGTTCCGCCCCTGTCGGCATTTGATGCGCAATTAAAGAGCACGGGCGACCGCGAGATTTCTACGACCATGGCGTTCGTGCGCATCTTGAGCGCGCTGATAAAAGATAAGATCCTCGGCCCGCGGCTCGTACCGATCGTCGCCGACGAATCGCGCACCTTCGGCATGGAAGGCATGTTCCGCCAACTCGGCATCTACTCGTCGGTCGGACAGCTGTATCACCCGCAAGACGCCGACCAGCTGATGTGGTACCGCGAAGATAAACAGGGACAGATTCTGCAGGAAGGCATCAACGAAGCCGGCGCGATCTCGTCGTGGATCGCGGCGGGCACGTCATACTCGACGTATGGCGTACAGATGGTGCCGTTCTATATCTTCTACTCAATGTTCGGCTTTCAGCGCGTCGGCGATCTCGCGTGGGCGGCGGCGGACTCGCGCACGCGCGGCTTTCTCATCGGCGGCACGTCGGGCCGCACGACGCTCAACGGCGAGGGGCTGCAGCACGAAGACGGGCACAGCCAAGTTTTCGCTTCGTTCATTCCAAACTGCGTCTCGTACGATCCCACCTACGCGTACGAATTGGCGGTAATCATCCAAGACGGTTTGCGCCGGATGCTGCACAACCAAGAGGACGTCTACTACTACATCACGGTCATGAACGAAAACTACCGCCATCCCGACATGCCCAAAGGCGTCGAAAAAGGCATCCTGCGCGGGATGTATTTGCTGCATGAAGGCGCCTCAAAGGAAGCCCGTGTTCAATTATTGGGATCGGGCGCAATCTTGCGCGAGGTCGAAGCCGCCGCCGAACTGCTCGCAGCCGATTTCGACGTGGCCGCCGACGTGTGGAGCGTCACGAGTTTCAACGAGCTGCGCAGCGACGGTATCGACGCCGAACACTGGAATCTCGTGCACCCCGAAGAGAAACCGCGCCAATCGTATGTCGCGCAGTGTCTGAGCGGCCGCGAAGGCCCGGTCATCGCCTCGACGGATTACATCCGGACGTTTGCAGACCAAATTCGTCCGTATCTCGATCGCCGTTACGTTACGCTCGGCACCGACGGCTTCGGGCGCAGCGATCTGCGCCGCAAGCTGCGCGAATTCTTCGAGGTCAACCGTCACTATGTGGCCGTCGCAGCGCTGAAAGCGCTGGCCGATGACGGCAAGATCAAACCCTCGGTGGTAACCGCGGCGATCAAAAAGTACGGACTCAACCCGGAGAAGCCCAATCCGGTGACCGTGTGATCGAACTAAAGGTTCCGGATATCGGCGACTTCAAAGACATTCCCGTTATCGAAGTGCTGGTCAAACCGGGCGATAAAGTCAAGAAGAACGACTCGCTGATCACGCTCGAGTCTGAAAAAGCTGCGCTTGAAGTGCCCGCAACCGAGGACGGTGTGCTCAAAGACGTGCGCGTAAACGTCGGCGACAAAGTTTCAAAAGGCTCGATTATCGCGACGCTTGAGCCCGCGCAGGCGGAAGCTACACCCGCACCGCAGGCTGAAACTCCTAAACAAGCACTGGCCGCCGAAGCTCCTAAAGCTGCACCTGCCGCCGAAGTTCCTAAAGCTGCGCCTGCCGCCGGGGCTCCTAGATCCGAGCCCGCCGCCGCGGAGGGACGCGCGGGTGAAAACGGTTCCGTGCACGCGAGCCCGTCCATTCGCCGGTTCGCGCGCGAACTTGGCGTTGATTTGCATGCTGTTGCGCCGAGCGGACCAAATGGACGCGTTACGCGCGAAGACGTTCAAAATTTTGTAAAGAGCGTGGTACGCGATCCTTCGACTGCGCTCAGGACAGGCTCCGGTTCCGGCTTCAGCGTTGCGCCGATGCCGAAGATCGACTACGCGCAATACGGCGAGATCGAGCGCAAACCGCTCTCGCACATCAAGAAGATCTCGGGTCCGGTCCTGCATCGCAATTGGGTCATGATCCCGCACGTTACGCAGCATGACGACGCCGACGTCACCGACCTTGAAGAGTTTCGTAAAGAACTCAACACCGAGCTCGCCAAGCGCGGCATCAAAGTTACGATGCTGGCGTTCTTGATCAAAGCCGCAGTGGCCGCGCTCAAACGGTTTCCGGATTTCAACAGTTCGCTCGACGGCAGAGAGCTCGTCTACAAAAAATATTACAACATCGGGTTCGCTGCCGATACGTCCGACGGTTTGCTCGTGCCGGTCATAAAGCTCGCCGACCGCAAGGGTATCGCAGATCTGGCTAAAGAGACGTCCGATCTCGCCGCCAAAGCGCGCGAAGGAAAGCTCACGTCCGCCGAAATGCAAGGCGGCACGTTTACGATTTCCAGCCTCGGAAGCATCGGCGGGACATACTTCACGCCGATTATCAACGCTCCCGAAGTGGCGATCCTCGGCGCGTGCCGCGCCGCCGTGCGTCCCGTGTGGGACGGCGAGCATTTCGTTCCGCGCTTGATCCAGCCGCTTTCGTTGTCGTACGATCACCGCGTTATCGACGGCGCATCGGCAGCGCGTTTTACCGCCTACTTGGCTACGGTACTGGCTGACCTGCGGCGGGCGCTCGTCTAGCTTCCAAGTAACCAAACAACAAGCGCAGCAGAACCGCGTAGGCGACGATTAAGTAGCCGATGTACTGCAGCCCGCTCACGCGGACTCCATAGCGCACCGTTATTACCGCAACAACGCCGAATACGACGCCGATTCCGCCGAGCATGAGCGCTGCACGCAAGCCACGATCGGCGATTGTCGGCGGCACGACCTTCCGCCGAACCGCCCATCCATAGAAATATTGGACCGCGAGCAGCGAGTAGACAACGGCCAGCGACCATTCATAAAAAGCAAAATCAAGCGATGCGTGACCGGCAATGGCCGGATGTCCGGGTGTCGCCGATGTTCCGGCGTGCAACATCAACTGGACGCTGTAAACCGCGAAGCTCACGCCGGCGAGGGTCACGAAGTTCAGTATGACCATGATCGGAATCGGCACGAAATAGTGCACGAAGAGCTTATGGTGGGCCCACCACATGCCGCATACGATCGTGAATGTAATGATAAATGCGATCAGCGGCGCGGGATTCTCGAGTAACCCTAGCGCGCCGTTCTTGGGAATCGTCAAACTGAGCGCGAGCTGCGCCAAACTAAATCCGATGATGATGTCGGAGAACGACTCCAGCCGGCGAATCAGCCGCTGCTCGGTTTCGTCCTTCGACAAGCTCAGGATGACAGGGGAGTTCACGCGGTAGCGCGGCGCGAACGCAACTGGCGCAGCACGAACTGCAACACGCCGCCGTGCCGGAAATACTCCGCTTCGTTGGGCGTGTCGATCCGCAGCAGCACTTTAAAATCGAGGAAGCGATCGTGCGGACCGGTCACGCGGACGTCCACGTGCATCCCCGGCTTGATCCCTTCGCTGTAGCCGGTGATGTCGTAGACTTCTTCACCCGTGAGCGCGTACGTCGAACGATCCGCGCCGCCGATGAATTCGAGCGGCAAAATGCCCATGCCGATTAAATTGCTGCGGTGAATTCGCTCGAACGATTCGGCCAGCACGGCCTTGATGCCCAAAAGATGCGGACCCTTGGCGGCCCAATCGCGCGAAGATCCTGAGCCGTACTCCTTGCCGGCCAGCACCAGCAGCGGAATGTTTTCGGCTTTGTAGCGCATCGCGGCATCGTAGATCGACATCTGCTCACCGGACGGCAGCAAGCGCGTGTACCCGCCTTCGACGCCGGGAACCAATAGGTTTCGCAAGCGGACGTTGGCAAACGTGCCGCGCATCATCACTTCGTGATTTCCGCGCCGCGCACCGTAGGAATTGAAATCGGACGGCTCGATTCCGTGTTCCATCAAATACTTGGCGGCGGGACTGTTGCGCGCAATGTTGCCTGCCGGCGAGATGTGATCGGTCGTCACGCTGTCGCCCACCATGACCAGCACGCGGGCGCCGCGCACGTCGCTCAGCGGCGGGGGTTCGGCCGGCATGCGTTCGAAATAGGGCGGCAGTTTGACGTATTCGGACTTCGGATCCCAGGCGTACCGTTCGCCGGCGGGCACGTGCAGCTTCGCCCAATTCTCATCGCCCGCGAACACGTTGCTGTAGTTGGCCTTGAAGAGTTCGTCGCTGATCGCTTCGGTGATGACCCGCGAGATCTCCGCATCGTCGGGCCAGATATCTTTTAGATAAACCGGATTGCCCGCTTCATCTGCGCCTAAAGGCTCGGTCGTAAGATCGATGTCCATGCGGCCTGCCAGCGCATATGCCACCACCAGCGGAGGCGAAGCCAAATAATTCGCGTGCACTTGGGGATGAATGCGCCCTTCAAAGTTGCGGTTACCCGAAAGGACCGCCGCCACGATCGCATCTTGTTCGGCGACCGCTTCTGCGATCTCGAGCGGAAGCGGCCCGCTGTTTCCGATACATGTCGTGCAGCCGTAACCGACCAGATAGAAACCCAGCTGATCCAAGTATTTTTGCAAACCCGCTTTTTTAAGATACTCGGTCACGACCTTCGAGCCGGGCGCGAGCGAGGTCTTGACCCACGGTTTCGTTTTTAAGCCGCGCTTGAGCGCGTTGCGCGCGAGCAGGCCTGCGCCGATCAGCACGTTGGGATTGCTGGTGTTCGTGCAGCTCGTGATTGCCGCGATCACAACCGAACCGTCGGCGATCTCCGTTTTTGGTTTCACGGCGACCGCCGTGCCCATGCCGCCCTCGCTCTCCATGCGCGCGTCGTTGCTGCCCGGCTTTGCGTCGCGCAGGGCTTGCCACTCCGCAAGCGCGATGTTGAACGTGCGTTTTACGTCGTACAGCGCGACGCGGTCTTGCGGTCTCCTTGGTCCCGCCAAACTCGTTTCGACCGTGCCGAGATCGAGTTCGAGCGTATCGCTGAACAACGGATCCGCCGTTTCGTCCGTACGGAAGAGATCTTGCGCTTTCGCGTATGCTTCAACCAGGGCGATCTGCTCGGGCCCGCGCCCGGTCAGGCGGAGATAATCCAGCGTTTGCGTGTCGATCGGAAAGATCGCGCACGTCGATCCGTATTCTGGCGACATGTTTCCTATCGTCACGCGATCGACGACCGGCAGATTCGAAAGGCCGCGGCCGTAAAACTCGACGAATTTACCGACGACGCCTTTCTTGCGCAGCATGTTCGTCACGGTCAAAACCAAGTCGGTGGCGGTAACTCCGGGCTTGAGCTTTCCTTCCAGCCGGAAACCGATGACGTCGGGAATCAGCATCGTGATCGGCTGTCCCAGCATCGCAGCTTCGGCTTCGATACCGCCGACGCCCCATGCGAGCACTCCCAAACCATTGACCATGGTCGTGTGCGAATCGGTCCCAACAACAGTGTCCGGATAGGCTAGCGGCTCCGGGCTAGGATTGCTGAGGGTACGTTCGCCCGAACGATTAACCTGAGAATTAGTGAGGGCGGACGTATCCTCAGCAATCCCCGACCGGCCTCCGTCGATCCCCGCCCCACCAGCGCCGAACACAACCCGAGCCAAGAACTCGATGTTCACCTGGTGCACGATTCCGGTATCCGGCGGGACGGCGCGGAAATTAACCAGCGACTCCTGTCCCCATTTCAAGAAGGCGTAACGCTCGCGGTTGCGCGCGAACTCCAGACGCGCGTTCTCCGCAAAAGCCTTGCTCGAGCCAAACGCGTCGACTTGCACCGAATGATCGATCACCAGCTCGACGGGCTGCAGCGGATTGATCGCCTTCGGATCTCCGCCCATCTCCGCCATCGCATCGCGCATCGCAGCCAGGTCGACCACCGCCGGAACGCCTGTAAAGTCTTGCAGCAACACGCGCGCCGGACGGAATGCGATCTCGCGATCGCTTCGCCGGCTCGGGTGCCAGCGCGCCAGCGCTTCGACATCGGCGCGTTCCACCGAGACGCCGTCTTCGAAGCGCAGCAAATTCTCGAGCAAAATCTTCAGAGAAAACGGAAGCTGGGCTAGATTTGCGATGCCCGCGTCCTGGAGCGCCGCCAGTCTTATATAAGAGTAAGAGCGATCGCCGACGGGCAGGCGGTCGAGGGCCTTGAAGCTGCCGGCGTACTGAATCACGATTGCAAGAGGATTCGCGGATCGCCGCCCGCATAGCCTTCGATGCGCAGCGCAGCCTCGCCCGAAAGCAGTTGCCACAAACGCTCGGCGACCAGATGCACGCGCCACGGCGTGAGATCGAGCGCCCGCGCAAAAGCCTCGCGATCGGACGGCAGTTCGCGCGCGACGCGCTCCAGCGCCGCCCGCGGCGCCAGCAAACTCGAAGGAACCTCGTTTTCGCGCGCGATTTCCCCGACCAGCACGCTCATCAGCGCAACCAGCGTTTCGCGCGCGTTGCCGAGTGGCCGGCTCAACCGCGGAGGTAAATCATCTTCCCGCAGCGCGTCGGCGCGTTTCACCGCTTCGAGAATTGCCGGACCGAGCGCGCGGCGTCCGCCCGCGTCCAATCTACGTAACTGCGTCAACTCCTCGAGACGGTGCGGCCGCAGCGTCGCAAGACCCGCCAGCACGTCGTCGGGCATGACGTATTTCAATGGAACGTCGCGTTCGCGCGCGAGCCGGTCGCGCATGACTGCGAGTTCCGAAAGGACGGCCAGTTCGCGCCGGTTCATGCGGTTCGCACCGGGTATGCGCGCGTACAGGCGCCGCTCGTCGACGCGGTAACGATTGAGATCGGCCAGTTGCCGGCACTCCTCCAGCGCCCACCCGTAGCGATTTTTTTCTTTCAGCCGGCCGGTGAGATGATCGTGCATCGCGAGCAAGTGTGCGACGTCGTCGATCAAATACTCGAGTTGGCCCTCGGAAAGAGGCCGTTTCGACCAATCGCTGACGGTGTGGAGTTTTCTCAAACGCACTCCTTGCACGTCGCGCACGAGGTCGGCCAGTGAAATGGACAGCCCGTATCCCAGAAACGCGGCCGCGATCTGACAATCGAAAACACTTTGCGGAACGATGCCGAAACGGTCGGCAAAAATCTTGAGATCGCTGCCAAGCGCGTGCCCTACGACGGTCGTTTTCGCCAGCGCCTGCGCGAGCGGCATCAAATCGGGCAACGCCAACGGATCGACGACCGCGAAGCCATCTTCGAAAGCAACCTGCACGACCATCAACCGTGCGGTGTAGCTTCGTTCGTTGTGGAATTCCGTGTCGACGCCCACGCGCGCTGCGCTCTCGAGACGTTTGCAAAGCTCTTCCAACCCTTGCGGCGTGTCGACCGTTTGTACGCTCGTCATTGCGTCGGGCCGGCCGGCATGTGCGGCGTCCGGCGCCGCAGGTGGATATGCCAATGGGGGCGGTGGTGCAGGATGTATATGTGCGCGCGAGCTTCGGCGCCGTGCACGAGCCCCGTAACCTGATCGCCGAACAGCGTCAGCAAGACGCACAGTGGAATCGCGACGACCGACATCGTAACGACATGGATCCAAAGCGGCACTTTGAATGCCGCTGCGGTGGCGGTCGCAACGGTGCCGCCGAAACCGGGAATAACCCGCACGACGATGAGGAACATCGGCGAGCCGACGCGGAATCGCTTCACCCAGGCGGGCAATTTCGAGATCGCCTTGTGGAGGTCCAACAAATGGGTGGCGTGACGGTTAATCCAGTAGCCGATCATCGCCGCGCAGATGATGCCCACGATGTCGATAATCGAGCCCCAAAACCGCCCGAAGACGACGCCGTTCATGATCGCGAGTGCATCCGTCACGGAAAACGGCGCGGATGCAACGAGCGCGAAGAGAACGGTGGCCAGCGGAATCGCCACCTTGGGACCGATGGGCCGGAGGATATGATGCTCTACGTACGGCTGATAACGGATAACGAGCGCCGCGAGCGCAAACGACGCCAGCAGCAGCCCCATGCCCGCCAGGCGGCGGGCTAGCGCTTTAAGACGGGTAATCGGATGCTCCTACGCTCCATCGTTTCGTTTTTATGCGCCGTGGGGTTTTACGCTTCCGTTTTCATGCTCCGCAAGAGCATCCGCGCCAAGCACGGCGAGGTCAAGGGGCCAAGCGTCGTCAAGTCGCCCCGCGCAAAGCTGTTCGCCGGGCTGCCGAACGCGCTGTTCGGAATACTCTACTATGTGGGAGTCGTCGCGGTTTCGTGGCTGGCCCACGCGCGAATCTTCTTCATACTCGCCGAGCTGGCGGCTCTGTTTGCCGCCGGGACGTCCGCATACTTGGCGCACAGCCTACTTTTCGTAACGAAAAAAGAGTGTCCGTACTGCTGGACCGCCCATGCCGTCAACTGGTCGCTTGCTCTCGTCTTGCCGTGGCTTGTTTAGCGGGCCTTGCATTGGTATAATCCCGCTTATCTCGAGAGCAATCCGGGATTCTCACCGGAGCCCGGGAGCTGAGCCTTCCGCCGGTGCTAATAAGAAAAAAGCGTGCAGAGCACGCTTTCTTCTTGTTGATGGATGAGCCTTACAGCATGTAGGCGGCTTTGAGATCGTGCATCGCGGTGGCGAGAATGATGTGATAGTCGGCATCTTCGCCGATGCCGTATTTCGCATCGATATCTTTCATGACTTGGAGGTGGATCGGGTGTGAAACCGCGCGGTCGAGCATCACTTCGACGCTCCACCCGCCGGGAATTACGCCGGCATTCCAAAGCGCGGCCGCCAGCGCCTTACCGTTCTTCGGATCGGGTGAGGGCTTTGACGGAAGTTTGACTTTAGCCGCCGTTACGATTTTTAGCGAGTCGGCGATCACGAAGTTGAACACGGTCAGAAAATTACCGACTTTGGCTTTGCCGTATTGCTTCGTGAGCTTCGCGACCTCGGCGTTGAAATTCTTACCGGCGAGAACTTTCAGCAGCGTCACCGTATCGAAATGCTTTGGCCCGCCGCCGGCCATGATAAGCGAGAGCGTCACGGGTAACGCGGGCGGTCCGGTGTAGACACCCGGACCGGAAAAACGCGACCGCTCCATCTTGATCATGCTCGAGGAGGAAGCCATGTGCGAAGATGAAGCCATGCCGGAAGCGGCCGCAGCCGCGGGCGCAGCGAGCGCGCAAAGCGCGACGGCTGCGAGGAAATGACGAAAAGTAAACACGTGTAGAAGCTCCTTTCGCTTGAGAGAACGGGCGGGAGCTCGGTTTGGATTGCGGCGCTTACGTCTGGTCGATCATGGCGCGATATTTCGGATCGGATGTCGGCTGTGTGGTAAACCACGCATCCAATATCGCTTTCACGTCCGAAACGGGCGTCGCGCGCAGGCTCAGAGCGAGGACGTTGGCGTCGTTGTATTCGCGCGCCAGCGCAGAGGTTTGGGGATCGCTGCAAAGCGCCGCGCGCGCCCCGGTCACTTTATTGGCGGCGATGCTGACGCCGGTTCCGGACCAGCAGCAGACCACCCCGTACTCGCAGCTCTTCGCCGCCACAGCTTCAGCGACTCGGCGGCCGACGCTGGGCCAGGCTTCGTCGTCACCGGCTTTGAGCGCGCCCAGCAATACAACGTCGTGGCCGCGCTCGCGCAAATCGCGTTCGAGCGCAGCCGTCAATTCAGTGGACTCGTCGCTTCCCAGTGCGATGCGCATGGGCACTGGTTTCCTTTAAGAAAGCTCAAGCTCTTGCGAGCTTATCGCCGGGCGAGCGATTAACCAGGCGCCGAAGTCCTCCAGTTTATCGAAGGGGAGCCCGGTGATAAGCGAGCTCAGTGGCCCTGTACGACGATCATGTCGGCCTCGAGCGAGCCGTCCGGTTGCGGGCGGCCGCGCACGTCGACCGTATCGCCGTCGTGGATCGAATAGCCGCGCGGATTGATCACGGTGCCGCGATGCAGATGAATCGCGCGGTACCGGTTAAGCTGCATTTTCAGCTGCATGTCATAGCCACGATAAAACGTAACGGTGCCGAGTGACTCCGTATCGTTCCAGCCGTAGGCCGCTTTGACGATCCCGCCGAGCGCATTAATGGCGTCGTTTACAATGCTGGCCGGGAGCGTCGGCAGCGGGTTCGGCGACGCGGTCGGAGGCGGCGTCGGCGCTGCGTTCGTGCCGGTGCCGGCAAAAGCCGATACGCTGCACGTGAGCGCTAAGAGGACGGCGGCGAAGCCGGAAACAAATCGCGTGTTCATATACTTGAAACGGTCCCCTTTCCAACAGGGTTCCCTGTGCGTTTAGCAGCCACCGTAATGCTCGTTCGCCCGGCAGGCGCTCGCTTCGAAGTGTTCATGCTGCGGCGAAGTCAAAGCAGCCATTTCGTTCCTGACGCCTATGTTTTTCCCGGCGGTACTGTCTCGGAAACCGATCTAAGCGAGCGCGCGCTCGCACGAACGCGCATTGAGCCCCACGCCATCGATGCGCAGTTCAGAGCCGTAGCCGCGCTGGGATCCTCGGTTCCGTTAGCGTCGAATCGCGAGGCGGCCGGGCTCTTGTTCGCAGCTTTGCGCGAATTATTTGAGGAGGCCGGCGTCCTGCTCGCGTGCGATGCGCGCGGTGAAGCGGTCGCCGGAAGCACGCTGGAATCGCGCGCAAATTTTCTCGAGCTGTTGGAGACGCGCGACCTGTACGCCGACGCGCCCGCGCTGACGTTTTTTTCGCAGTGGCTTACGCCCGCGCAATTTCCGGATCGCTACAACACGCATTTCTTTCTGGCGCGCGCACGGCCGGATGTGGTCGCGGCGGCCGATACCCACGAAACGCATGACGGTCTGTGGATCTCGCCGGCGGACGCGCTCGCGCGCAATGCCGCGGGCGATCTGCATCTCGTCTATCCCACGATCAAGCACTTACAAAGGCTCGCGACCTTTGCGGACGTTGACGATCTGCTGGAGTTCGCGCGCACCAAGCCGATTCTCGCATTGACGCCCGATACCGTAGAAAGCGGTTTCGCGCTGCCGGCCGCATTGGAAGACGCGTGGTAACGCTGGTTCGCGCTCCGAATCCATCGCCGATGACGTTGACCGGCACGAATTCGTACGTCATCGATTGCGGTAAAAGCGAAGCAATCTGCATCGATCCGGGTCCGGCAATTGAATCGCACGTCGATGCTCTCGTTGCCGAATGTGCCCGCATCGACTCGCGCCTCGTATGGATTTGCCTGACGCACGGACACCCCGACCACGCCCCGGCGGCGGCGCTCTTGCGCGCCCGAACCGGCGCAAAAGTTGCCGCGGCTACAAACAGCCGCATCGCTCACGATCGCGACTTGAATGACGGCGATACGATCGCGGCCGGCAACGTCGCGCTGCGAGCGATCGCCGCGCCCGGACATTCCTCGGACCATCTCGTCTTCTACGAAGGAAGCGAGCGCGCGCTCTTCACCGGAGACGTCGTTTTGGGTGAAGGTTACGTCGTCGTTGCGCCGCCCGACGGCGACATGCGCGCGTACGTGCGCACCTTACAGCGCCTGCGCGCAGAGTATGCCCAAACTCAAACGATCTATGGCGGGCACGGCGAACCGGTGCGCGATCCGCGGGCTAAGCTGGACGAATACTTGGAGCACCGCCGCATTCGCGAACTGGAGATCGTCGGCGAGTTGAAAGACGGCGAACGGACGGTTCCCGACCTCGTGCGCTCTATTTACGCGCGGACCGATTCCAAACTTTGGGCGGCCGCGGCGCGGCAAATCCTCGCTTATTTGATCGCGCTCGAACACGAAGGCCGGGTTCGTTCACGCGAGACGAGTGCACAGCTGGAACCACCGGACGAAGCATTGCTTAACCCGCCGTGGAGCACGGTCGTCGGCCCCGAGCATGCTGCGATCGTCGAGGAAGAGCTCGGCGCAGACCTTCGGATCGATCGCCTGCGCGTTTACACTCTTGTTAGCTGATTACCAAGGAGAGTGCGCTACCGGGTCCCATTTCGCTTGGCCCCGGTCTCGCTCCGACATCCGGGTCTCCGCTCGCCCTGCCTCTTCAGACCGCTCTCGCCATCCATGGCTCCGCGGCTGAATTCACACGACCTGCGCTGAAACGAGACCCGGTAGCGCGCTCTCACTGCGGAATTCGCAACACAATCTTTCCGAACTGCAGGGCATCGTCCATACGCTGCATCGCACTTTTGATTTCGGCGAGTTCGTAGACGCGATCCACGATCGGTCTAATGCGATGTTCGGAAACGAAAGCGAGCATCGCTTTAAAATCCGCCGGGCTTCCCATCGACGTTCCGAAAATCGAGAGCTGATGCCAGAAGATCGGAAACATTTTAAGCGAGGCGTCGCCGCTCGTGCCGCCGTAGGTAACCGCACGGCCGCCGGGGCGCACGACGCTTAACGCTTTCGCAAACGAATCGCCGCCCGCCGAATCGATCGCGAGATCGACCGCGCCGACCGCCGCTTTCACCGCTTTGTGCCAGTCGGGTGTCGTCGCGTAGTTTATCGCGACGTCGGCGCCGAGCGCTTTGGCGCGCTCGAGCTTTCCGTCGCGGCTCGACGTTACGACGGTGCGCGCGCCAACAGCTTTAGCGTACAGCAGCGCGAACGTTTGCACGCCGCCGCCTACGCCGGTGATCAACACGGTCTCGCCGGCCTGTAATTTTCCCCGCACAAACATCGCGCGATAAGCGGTCACGCCGCCGAGCGGCAGCGCGGCGGCTTCTTCCACGGAAAGGTGCTGCGGTTTGGGGTGCACGTTTTCTTGCGGGACCACCACGAACTGCGCGAACGTGCCGTCGAGCGGCACACCCAAAATCGTAGCATCGGGTTTCCAGACTCGCTCGTCGCCGCCCCAGCCGATCGTCGGGTCGACGACCACTTCCGCACCGCCGGCCTCGCCGCAGCAATCCGCGCCAAGGGTCCTGGGCAGGACGATGTTCGGATAGAGGCCGCGCGTGATGAAAACGTCGCGGTGGTTCAGCGCCGCGGCGTGGACGCGGACGACGGTCTCGCCGGCGCCGGCCTCCGGGGTGGGGATCTCCTCCAGCCGGAGCTTCTCAGGACCGCCGGTTTCGTGTAGACGCACCGCCTGCATAGGGGTGCCTTGCGTTTTCGCCGCACACCAGCCCTTCTCTCGCCAGTATCCAGGTCTATCCCTATTTAGACTCGGGTCGAATTTCGTGAGTCGACTCGCCCGGCATGACATGCGGGCGTCCATAGCAAAATATCGTTAGCTATGGAGCGTAGCGCAGCTTTCTGGTTGACCCTCGCGTTCCTGAACGCGAAAAACGCGTTCGAAGACCCCCTTGCCGCCGCTCACTGGTGGGGCGGCGTGCGGAATGGCGCCTTCGAGGCGCTTCCGCTCGCAGGCGCTCCGAAGCCCCGGTTCGATTCGGCCCTGGCGGCGGAACTGCGGAAGCTGCAAACCGCCGCGCTCGAAACCGTCGGTGAGCTCACACGCGGCGGCCGTCCCTCCGAGGCCTCCGTGGCCATCGTTAGCGGCGCGCTCCGCCGCGGAACGATGCAGTTGCACGGAACCCCGCCGGCGGTCGCCTATTCGGTCGACGAGGGAGCCGCCGCCGTCCTCTTTCCGCTCGCCCTAGCGATTGCGAGCCTGATCGCCGCGGATCTCAGCCGCCTGCGCCGCTGCGCGAACGAGCCGTGCGCCGCATATTTTTGGGATGCCACGAAGAACGGCTCGCGGCGCTGGTGCGGCCTCCCGTGCATGGAACGCGCGCGGGCTCCCCGGCGGCGACTTCGGCGATAGGCCCCGCCGAGAAATCCCCGTACTATTAAGGCCTCCGTGAATTTCAAAAAGTTTTTCAAAGGGCTTTCGCGCGTCACGCGCACCTTCTCGATCGAAGCCGGCCCCTTCCGGGCGAAAGGCGTTCCGGCCGTTTTGGTTGCGGCGACCGGTGTGGTCATCGCAGCTGCGCTCGCCAAGAGTGCGAGCAATCTGCCGGAAACGCTGCGCGAAGCTCGCGCGCTTGCCCAAACTATGCGCCCCGAGCCGCGCCGCTTACATCCATGATCGACAACGCTTCGCTGACCGAACTGATTCGGTCGGAGCTGCCCGACGCGCGCGTCGAGATCGTCGATCGCACCGGCACGATGGATCATTTCAACATTACGGTTAAGTCAGGCGGCTTCGCCGGCAAGACGCTGATCGAACAGCACCAAATCGTATACAGCGCGTTAAAACGCGCGCTGAAAGACGGCCGCGTTCACGCGGTCGAACTCAAAACGCTACTTCTGAATGGCCCTTCGACAAGCTCAGGGGTCCTTCGACAGGCTCAGGATGACAAATAAATGACATCACGCGAACAAATTGATTCCGAGATTGCCGCCAATAAGATTCTCGTTTACGGCAAAGGCACCAAGGCGATGCCGCGCTGCGGGTTTACGCTGGAAACGGTCCAGTTTTTCGATCGCTTGGGCTACCCGTTCGAAGTCGTGGACGTGCTCGAAGACATGCGCAAGCGCGAAGAACTTGCCGAAATAACCAACTGGCCGACGCTCCCGAAAGTCTTCATCAACGGCAAGTTTTACGGCGACACCGACATCTTGGGCCCGATGGCCGAAAGCGGCGAGCTGCAAACCATTCTGCAAGAAACATTCGGAGAAGCCGCCCAGCCGAAATCCACGATCAACCTCCACTAGTGCACCGCACGATCGTTTCGGTCGAAGAACTCGCCGCGCACGCGAACGATTCCGCCTGGGCGATCGTCGACTGCCGGCACTCGCTGCAAGATTTCACCGCCGGCCGTCGCGCGTACGCGCAGGCGCACATTCCCGGCGCGTTTTTCGCCGATGTCGAAACGGAGCTCGCCGGGGAAAAAACCGGCAAGAACGGCCGCCACCCCATGCCCGATCCCGCGCAATTCGCGGCGTTCCTGCGCGAGCTCGGCGTCGATCCCGACACGCAAATAGTAGCCTACGATGCGGGCGCGGATATGTTCGCGGCACGTTTTTGGTTTCTGTGCAAGCATACCGGTCACGATGCGGTTGCAGTTCTCGACGGCGGTTTGGGCGCATGGGTCGCAGCCGGAAAGCCGGTGAGCGCGCAAGAATCGCCGCGGCCGAAAAACGGAACCATCGCCGCGAACCCACGTCATGAAATGACCGTCGACGCGCAAGCGGTGCTGGCGTCGCTGGAAGGCGGCGAGCTGAAACTGCTCGACGCGCGCGCCGCCGACCGGTTCGCGGGTCAAAATGAAACGATCGATCCGGTTGCCGGGCACATCCCCGGTGCGCTCAACCGTCCGTTCAAACAAAATTTCGACGAGCGCGGACTGTTCAAATCGCCAGCGGGCCTGCGCGAAGAATATCAGCGGCTGGGAGTGGATCCAAAGCGCTTGGTGCACCAGTGCGGATCGGGCGTTTCATCGGCCGTGAACTTGTTGGCGATGGAGATCGCGGGCATCGAGGGATCGCGCCTCTATCCCGGATCGTGGAGCGAGTGGATCGCCGACCCGGCGCGGCCGGTCGCTACCGGCTAATTCTTGCGAGCCGGCGGCGGAACCGCAAAAGGTTTCGCGATCTTGCCAGCCGGCGAGGCGTTCAGGCGCGCTAGGTCTTCGGCGGAGGGCTCCTGTGAAAAGTCGCGCACCGCACTGACGATGCAATAAAAACCGAACGGCTCGTCACCGCGATTGACGAACTGGTGTACCTCGAGCGGCGCCACGTAAATCACGTCGTTGGAAGCGATCTCCGTCACCTCTTGCTCGATGACCGCGTAGCCCAGCCCGCGTTTGACAATCACAAAATGCTCGTGCTCGTGTTTTTCAAGTCGCGAAACGGCGCCCGGCGCCAGTTCGAAGTAGCGCACCTCGGTACCGGGCCCGGGATCGCCCGCCGACTCTTTGCGCCCCCCGATAATGGTGTGGCGCTCGACACCGGTAGCCGCGCCCGGGCGGTATCCCTCGATCTCGACCCCATCCCAGCCCTTACCGTTCGCGCGCGTGACGCGTTTCTGCGGCGCCTTCTCCATCGCGTGGGTTTTCGCAAAGGACGCACCGTATTCTTCCGGCGTGCCTCGATATTGGCTTTTCAAGACCGAACCGCACGCTTTCAGCTTCGAGCAACTCAAGAAAGACGGCACGACCCCATGGAGCGGCGTGCGCAATTTCCAAGCTCGCAACAACATGGTCGAGATGCGTCTGGGCGATCTCGGCTTGTTCTATCATTCCAGTATTGCCGAACCCGCAGCGATGGGAATTTGCAAAGTGGTCAAAGAGGCGTATCCGGATTTTACGGCGTTCGAGCGGGGCGGCGAGTATTACGATCCGCGCAGCACGCGTGAGAAACCCATGTGGAAGATGGTCGACGTCGCATTCGTTGAGGAATTCGCGCATCCCGTAACGCTGGCGCGCATGCGCGCCGAGCCGCGCTTGGTCGGCATGGATCTCTTAAAGAAAGGCTACCGCCTTTCGGTGCAGCCGGTGATGCCGCACGAATGGAAGATCGTACTGGAACTGGCTGATCTTTCGACGAGCACGCGATAAAATAAAAAGCCCGCCGAAGCGGACCTTTTATTTTATCGCGATCGCTTGGCGATTACGGCGTCGCGCCGCTTCCGAACTTCTTGGTAAGAAAGACTCGAAACGCACTTGGCCCCAGCACGTTCGCTTGGGTGGCTGCGAACTGTCCGGTGACCAGCGCAACCGGCACACCGCCGCCGAAATTGGGCCAAATGTCCGAGTATGTATTGGTGAGGTTATCGCCCGTGAGCTGCAGCGAGAGCCCGTTCGCAAACGGAAAGCGCAGTGACGCGCTCAGCACGGTGAAAGGCGGACGGTTGAGTGAATTGTTCTTGCCGTAATAGGTCAGCCCGACATTCCCGTAAAGACCGCTAACGGCGCGATAGTTCAGCTCGCCGTAGCCCTGCGCGTACGGCAGATTTTGGATGCTCAGTCCGTTGACGCCACTACCGATTCCGCCGCCCGTGAAGTTTTGGTTCGGCACGATCGCGAGATTGGTATTCTGCGTGCATCCTGGACCTGGTACGGAGCAATAGAAGAAGGGCGGCAAATTGTAGGGATAGCCCTTTTGCAACGCTCCCTGCAGCGTGAATCCGACGCCAACGGCCGGAACTCGGCGCAACTCCAGCTCGATCCCTTGCAGACGTGTGTTGGAAAGGTTGATGTTGCTGGTGTAGAGCAGCGGCGTGTTGGCCGGACATCCGGTGGCCGCGCCGGTTACCGGATCGATGGCCGGACAGTTCGTCCCGCTGCCATATGTGGTGTTTACGAAGTGGTTAAAGATGTTCTCCAGATAAACGTCGCCCGACAGGTAGGTCTGCCCATCTGCAAAGCGATAGTCGCCGCCGAGATCGTAGCCGAAGGCCGTCTCCGGCGAGAGCGTTCCGGCGTTGACGCTTTGGGTTGCGATGCCCGTTTTGGAGTTGTACGAGATCGGCCGCGTGATGCTCGAAAGCAGGGCGAGATAGGGCGGTGCGATCGCTGATCCGGCCGCGAAGCGCCACGCCATATTGCTGTTTGGACGATACTCGAGCGCGATACGCGGATCGTAGTGCGTATGGTTGGTGGTCGCAAACGTGAACCCGGTTCCGTTAAACGTACCGGAGCCGGACACGGGATACGTGCTGCGGTATGTATTAAAATAGTTGCTGAACGTCAGGTTGACTTTCTGGCCGAGCTGGAAGAACCCGCGCGCCAGCAACGTTCCGAAGAGCTGGCTGGAACCGGTGGGCAGCGTGACGCTTTGGAACGTCCCGATCTTCGAAACGTCGAGCTTCCCTCCGGCGCCCGGGAGCCCTGTGTCGAAGATCGAATAGCTCGTCGTCGTCGAGCTGGTCGAGTCGTACGCCAGCGTCAGGACGTCGTTGGCGGCGAACGGATGGTCCCACTCCAGTGAGTAGCCGCGCAGCGCGTCGTTCTCGGTTTGATTGAAGAAATCGAAGAACGCCACCGGAATGGTCTGACCATTGTAGTTTTGCTTCGTGGCCGTGTCATAGCCGTAAAGCTGAAGCATCATGATGGTCGGCGACGTGGGGGCGCCGCCTTGAAAGATCAGTCGATGGATGCCGGCCCCATAGTATCTCGCGAGCAGCGTGTCCTGATTGATCGTCGTGTGGATTTCGCCCTCGAGGATCGGCTCGTTGTTGTACTCTGTTTCGGGCGTGCGCACGAAGCCGATGTTCAGCGCGCTGCCGTTGGCCAGCGAACCGCTATAGCCGGCCGCCTGTGAAGGGCTCATCGAAAAGGTCGAAGGCGTAATATCGCCGGTGTTGGCGGCTTGGTTAGCCGTCGTCTGCCCGCCGAAGTACGTAAAGGTTACGTTCGTCGCGCCGGACATGCGGTAACGCAGCTTCAACAGCTCGCTCCTGTTCTGGAAAAGGCTGTTGACCGTTTGGCAGCATGCCACTAGATTATAGGAATTTTCGACGCCGGAAACGGTACCGGGAACGATCGGCAGCGGAAAGACGTCGTTGAAGCCGGCTGCAGTTCCAGTCGAGCCGTTGTAGTTGAAGATACCTTGCTGCGGACTTTGAGGCGAGATGAACACACTGGCCCCACTGACCGCCGATTCCAAGTCGTTCGAGCTGAACGCGGCGACATAGCCGAGCCGTCCGATCGTGTCGGAGAAACCGAAGTTCAACATGGTGCTGCCGCGCGTGTCGGCGCCGAACTGCAGCAATCCGCTGGGGTTGAACGTCGGATCTTTGGTGCGGAAGTTGACCGTGCCGCCGAGTGCGTAGTTGACCTCCGGAGCATCGGCGCCCGGTCCCTTGACAACCTCGACGTTCTGCAGCATGAACGGATTAAGGAAGGTCGTGACGTAGTCGCCGAAGGTTCCGACCGAGATTGGGTGGCCGTCGATCAACGACGCGGTTTCAAATGAGAGCGCGCCACGGATGTTCGGGAACGTGATCGCGCCTGGTGTAGCGCCGTTGGCGCTGGTTTGCGGCAAACTGGCCACGATGCCAGGGGTCTCGTTCAGAACTTTCATGATCTGCACTTGGCCCTGGTCCTGGATGGCCTGCGCGCTGATGACATTGAGGGAGGCCGGGGTTACGTTGAATGTACCGCGCCCGGTCGATCGAACCGATGCAATCGTACGCAGCGTCGTAAACGAAATCGGCTGCATCTGGCCGCTAATGTTCGGCGAACCACCCGCCAACACGGCAAGCGTGTCTTGGGTAAGCGGATTATAGCCAGCTTTACGGATCGAAACGGAATAGATGCCGAGTGTAACGTTATTTATTTGAAAGTTGCCGGAAGCGTCCGTCGTCGCCGTGTACGTGGACGGTCCCTTGAGTGAAACGGTTGCATTGACCACCGGGCCGCCGGTCTGAGAATCGGTGATTCTGCCGGAAACCGAGGCGGACTGCGGCGCCTGGGCGATTAACGTTGCGCCACTCGAAACCGTTGCCGCACTTACGGGTCCAACGGTCATCATGGCGAGAGCTAAAACGCACAGGATGCGGATGTACTTACTCACGCGTCCTCCTATGTGCAAAAGCGGCCGCGACGATACACCGCCGCAGCTTTGCGCCGCCTGAACTATTCCATAACATTCGATTAAGAAACGATTAGACGACGCGGACACCCTTCGACCTTAGAGGGCTCGGGCCTGCCCCAAAAAAACTTGCTGAGCGTCTACGGGAGCCTGCCCTTGAGCCTGCAGCCGGCGGTACGATCCGTCCGGTTGCAGCTCCCTGCTCTTCACGTTGTCCGCGAGGAGCACCGCGAGTATGCGGCCGTAGATTTTCTCAGCCAGAAACGGATCGAGCACGGGGACGATCGTTTCAACCCGCCGGTCGAGATTGCGTCCCATCCAGTCGGCGGACCCGATGAAGGTCGCGCGGTCGCCGCCGTTTTCGAAAACGAAGGCGCGGGAATGTTCGAGGAACCGGCCGACGATGCTGCGCACCGAAATGCTTTCGCTCACGCCGGGCACGCCCGGACGAACCACGCACATGCCGCGGACGAGCAAATCGATCGGCACTCCGGCTTGCGACGCGCGATAGAGCGCGCGCGTAAGCTCGCCGTCGGTAATGGCATTCAGTTTGGCGCGTATCCCGGCCGGCCGCCCGGCGCGCGCGTGATCGGCTTCGCGTTCGATGAACGCGGTGAGTTCGCGGCGCATGTTGACGGGCGCAACCAGCAGGTCTTCATAATCGGTAACTTTTGAAAAGCCGGTCAGCGCGTTGAAAAGTTCGCTCGCATCGGTTCCCAGCTCCGGACGGGCCGTGAAGAGACTCAAGTCGGTGTAAAAACGGGCCGTCTTTTCATTATAATTGCCCGTTCCGAAATGCATGTAGCGCCGGATGCCGTCGTCTTCTTGGCGCACGACGAGCGTCACTTTGGCGTGGGTCTTGATTCCGGCGAACCCATACACGACGTGCACGCCCGCACGCTCCAGCCGGCGGGCCCATTCGATATTGTTTTCTTCGTCGAAGCGAGCTTTCAATTCGATCAGGACGGCGACTTGCTTGCCGTTCTCGGCCGCGTCGAGCAGCGCGCGGACGATCGGCGAATCCTTGCCCGAGGTCCGGTAGAGCGTCATTTTGATTGCGAGAACGCGCGGATCTTCGGCGGACTGGCGCACGAACTGCACCACCGGATCGAACGATTCATAAGGATGGTGCAAGAGTACGTCGCTCTCGCGAATCGCGGCAAAGAGATCGGCCGCTCCGATCAGACGCTTTGGAATCGCCGGCGTAAACGGCGGATCGTGGAGTTGCGCGTGCCCGGGCAAGTTCACGAGCGTCATCAGATCGCCGAGGCCGATGAGGCCTTCGGTTTCATAACAATCGCTTGCCGATAAGTCGAGTGCGTCGAGCAGCAAGTCGCGGATATATTCCGGCATGCCGCGCTCGATCTCCAGACGCACGGCTTCGCCGAAACGCCGGCGCTGCAATTCGGATTCGATCGCGGCCAGCAGATCGTCGGCTTCATCTTCCTGCACGTCGAGATCGGCATCGCGCGTAACGCGGAAGAGATACGACTCGCGCACTTGCATGCCGGGAAAAAGCGCGTGAAGATGCTGCGCGATCAGATCTTCCAAAAGCACGAACCACTGCTCGCCTTCGGGAGCTGAGTCGATGGGGACGAAACGCGCGAGCGTTTGCGGAATTTTGATGCGCGCGAAGTGCAGTTGCACGCCGTCGGCGGTAACTTCTTCGAGCTCGACCGCCAGCGAAAGCGAGAGGTTCGAGATGTACGGAAAAGGATGGCCCGCGTCCACCGCCAGCGGCGTGAGCACCGGAAAAACGCGCTCGTCGAAAATGCGATCCAATTGCGCGCGGCGCTCTTCGTCAAGCTCGCCAACGCGCAGCACGCGAATGCCGGCGCGATCCATTTCGGGCAGCAGCGTTTCGTTCAACAGCCGCATTTGGCGCGCGAGCGATACGCGCAGGCGCTCCGAAATTGCGAGCACGTGCTCCGAAGGCGTGCGGCCGTCCTCAGAACGCTTGTGAATCTGCGCTTCGATCTGCTGCTTGATCGCCGCGACTCGAACCATGAAAAATTCGTCCAGATTCGTACCGTAGATCGAAACGAAGCGCAGACGCTCGAGCAGCGGCGTCCCTTCGTCCAATGCTTCCTCGAGAACACGCTCGTTGAACTCGAGCCACGAGAGCTCGCGGCTGAAGTATAGGGACGGGTCGTCCAAGGGCCGGGCCGGCGCTTGGGCCGCCGGCTGCGGTTTAGGTTGCGAGAGCATTGGAGAACGTGGGATTCGCCGCACGGCGCGGAAACACTCGGAAGTAATGAACTTGAACTGGGGCGATCTGTGGCAGCACGTGCAAACCTACCTCGAGCTGGCGGCCGCCGCGCTCGCAGCCGGCAGCGCCGTAGGCATCCCGCTGGGCGTGCTTGCATCGCACGTGCCGCGCGCGCGCGCGCCCGTCTTGATCGCCGCGAACGTGGGCCGGGTCGTTCCAAGCTTGGCGGTGCTCACGTTCATGCTTCCGTTATTCGGAGTCGGTTTCGCGCCCGCGCTCGCCGCGCTCGCGCTCTTGGTAATCCCGCCGGTCGCGATCAATACCGATCTCGGAGTTCGCAGCGTGCCGGCCGCCGCGATCGATGCAGCGCGCGGCCTGGGAATGACCGGCGGGCAAATCTTGCGGCGCGTTGAGTGGCCGCTCGCGTTTCCTGTTCTGTTCGCCGGTGTGCGTACGGCAACGACCGAAGTGATCGCCAGTGCGGTGCTGGCTGCGTTCATCGGTGCAGGCGGTCTCGGTGAATATATAACGACGGGCTTGCAAGCCAATCAACCGCAGCTGCTCCTGCTGGGTGTAGGAACGATCGCCGCGATCGCGCTGGCGGCGGAATTCGGACTGGCGTTCACGCAGCGCCGCCTGGAGGCAAAAACATGAAGCTGACCCGCGCGCGCGCCATGGCGCTTTTCGGATCCGCGCTCGTTCTGCCGCAATGCGGCCGTTCTAACGCGCTCCGCGTCGGTTCCAAGAATTTCAGCGAGAACATAACGGTTGCCGAAATTTACGCGGCCGCGCTGGAGACGCGGGGGATCAGGATCGATCGCCACACGAACTTGGGAAGCACGCAGATAGCGATGGCCGCAATCCAGCGCGGTGACATTCAATTGTATCCCGAATACACCGGAACGGCGCTCATCGACGTACTGCACATGCCTCCCATGCGCGATCCGAAAAAACTATTCGCGACCGTCAAACGTGAGTACGAGAAACGGTTTGGGCTAACGATCCTCAACCCGTCGCCCGGGAGCGATTCGCAAGGCTTGGTCGTAACGCGCGCCGTCGCGCAAAAATATAACGTCCGCACCCTCTCGCAGTGCGCGCAAGCTGCCCCACAACTCAGACTGGCGGCCGTACCGGAATTCGTGGCGCGCGCCGATGCGCTGCCGGGCCTGCAGAAATTCTACGGCGGATTCAAGTTCAAGAGCGTGCGCACGTTCGACATAGGCTTGCAATACGAGGCGCTCAAGCGCGGCGATGCCGACGTGGCAACAGCCTTCACGACCGATGCGCTGATCGCTGCGAACAATCTCGTCGTATTGGCGGACGATCGGCGGTTTTGGCCGCCGTACAACATCGTCCCGGTCGTGCGTTTGGACTCGCTCATGGTTGGCCGTCGTCCGATCTCCGCCAGGCTCAATCGCGTGTCAGGAATGCTCACCGATACGGCGCTGCGCAGGCTCAACGTCGAAGTGGATATCAAGAAACGCGACCCGGCCGAGGTCGCTTCGGAGTTCGTCTATTAGCGTTAGCGTCGGCTTCGATTCGGTTACCGCACGGTATCCCCACGCCGACCGGAACGCCGTCGACAGCGTTTCGTTCGCGGTGCCCGCCGGAAGTTTTACGGTGCTGCTGGGCCCGTCGGGCTGCGGAAAAAGCACGCTGCTGCGCACCGTCAACCGTCTGGTCATTCCAACGGCCGGCACGGTAACGCTCGGCGATCGTGACGTCGCCTTTTTCGAACCGACGGCGCTGCGCCGCAGCATCGGGTACGTCATTCAAGCCGTCGGCCTCTTTGCGCACATGACCGTCGCGCAAAACATTGCGATCGTTCCGGAGCTTTTGCGTTGGGATCGCGAACGCATCGCGCAGCGCGTGAACGAATTGCTCGCACTCGTCGGACTCGATCCGGCGCGTTACCGCTCACGCTTTCCGCGAGAGCTTTCCGGCGGCGAGCAGCAACGTGTGGGCGTCGCCCGCGCGATAGCCGCCGAACCGCAAGTTCTGCTGATGGACGAACCGTTCGGCGCAGTCGACGCAATCGCGCGCAGATCCCTGCAAGACGAAATGCTGCGGATCGTGCGCACCCTGCAGACGACGATCTTGTTCGTCACGCACGACGTTGAGGAAGCGCTGCGCTTGGCCGATCGCATCGCGGTCATGCGCGAAGGCAAACTCGTGCAGTACGCAACACCGGAAGGGATGCTGCGCGCGCCCGCGAGCCCGTACGTGGCGCAGCTGTTCGCGGTCAATGCCGATCTGCGCCGTTACGAAGTCCTGCGCGCGGAGCTAACGGGCGAATGAGTTATCTTTTTTCGCATGCGCCGCAAATCGCAGCCCTGACGCTGCAGCATGTGGCGCTCGTTTTCACGGCGCTCGGCATTGCGCTCGCAATCGCGCTGCCGCTGGGAATTTTTGCGGCGCGCGTACAGCGGGCCGCGGCCCCGCTCTTCGGAGTGCTTGCTGCGATATACGCGATTCCGTCGCTCGCGCTGCTCGCGCTGCTCGTAAAGTATTTCGGATTGGGCGCGCTCCCCGTGATCATCGTGCTTGCCGCGTACGCCCAGTTTATCCTCGTGCGCAACATCGCGGCGGCGCTGCGCGCGGTGCCGGCGGCGCAGCTCGACGCCGCGCGCGGAATCGGCATGTCGGCGTGGCAGCAATTTTGGCGCGTGGAGTTGCCGCTCGCATCGCCGGTCATGCTCGGCGGCCTACGGCTGGCGACCGTTGCGTTGATTGCGATCGCGATGTTGGGCGGCTACGTCGGCGCCGGCGGCCTAGGAAATGAGATTTTCTTGGGGCTGCAGCGCCGCTACCTCGAACAAACGCTGGCCGGCAGCATTCCCGCCGCGCTTCTAGCTATTGCGGCCGATACGGCGTTCCGAGCGGTCGAGCGCGTCGCGACGCGCCGCGTCTCGGGTTGAAAAGGCGCATCCGCGCTGCGCGCTACGCGCCCCCCACCGTCCTGAGCATGCCGAAGGGCGTTTGGGGCCCCCCGGCCTTCGGCCCATTTGCATCTCGCTTTTAAGGTTTTAAGTAGCGCTCGAACCATTGCGCGAGAATATGCAGCCGCTCTACCCGGTGGATGGGCGAACCCGTGCGCGAGAGATCGTGGTTCTCACCGGGCACGGCGACGTACTCGATCGGGCGGCCCAAGATTTTTGCCGCATTGAACCATTGCAGGGTCTGATCGATCGGCGTACGCGTATCTTCTTCTGAATGGAGAATCAGCAGCGGCGTCACCGCGTTGGGGACCGATGAGATCGGTGACTGCTGCAGATACAAATTGCCCGCCTGCCACGGCAGACCCCAAGAGTAGCGTCCGCCGAGCGCGTTGTCCGATGCGAGATCCGCCGCGAGCTGCTCGGTTGCCAAATTGCTGACGACGCGTTCCGCGATCGCCGCCTTATAGCGCCGGGTGTGACCGACGACCCACAGCGTGGCGTAGCCGCCGTAACTTCCGCCCGCGACTCCCAGCCGGTTGGGATCGACCTCCGGCCGTTTGATGGCCGCGTCCATCACGCGCTGGACGTCGTCGAACATCGCGGCGCCCCAGTGGTTGGCCAGCGCCTCTTCAAAAGGATAGCCGAAGCCGACGCTGCCGCGCGGATCGCTGAAGACAACGTTGTATCCGAGGCCCACCCAGACTTGCAGTTCGTGAAAGAACGTCTCGCCGAACTGCGTTTCCGGACCGCCGTGAATATCCAGGATAGTCGGCCGCCGTTCTCCCGGTTTCATACCTATGGCCGGCATAAACCATGCGTGCACGGTAAACCCGGCATCGTCGACGATCGAAAATGGCTGCGGCGTCGAAAGTTGGAGCTGCGCGAGAAACCCATCGTTCATGCCGGTGAGCCGCCGGCTCGCGCCGGTCGTGAGATCGATCAAGTAGACTTCCCGCGGATGCGTGAAATCCGAAAGCGTGTACGCCGCGTAATGCCCGCTTTCATCCATCGAACAATCCGCAGCCTCGCCCGAGGTCGTCAGCTGTTGCACGCTGCCCGTGCGCGGATTCAGTTTTACCAGCGCGCTGTAACCGGGTTCTTGCACGTTCGTCAACACGAAGGTCTCGTGCGGAGCGAAATATAGTCCGCACAATCCGCCCGGCTCGCCCATGTCGGCGAGCACGCTGTCGCCGAAGTCGATCGTGTTTAGCGGCACGACCGTCTTGCGCTGGGAGCCGTCCGGAAGCGAACGCACCAACGCGGGAAATTTCGCCGGGTCGCGCACGCCGCCGCTGAAGAACCAAACCTCGCGGCCGCGATCGTAGTCCAATAAACCATTCGAAGGCTGATTTGAAATCAGCTTGCGCATCGCTCCGCCCGCGGCCGGGATCGTATAGATGTCGTTGGGGCCCAAGCTGGGTGAATGGTAACGCAAAGAGTCAAACGCAATCATTTTATCGTCGGGCGACCAGCGCGGATTGCCTTCGGACCACACTCCGCTTGTCAGCGCGCGCGCGCCGCTGCCGTCCGCATTCATCACCCAAATGTGCGGGTGCCGGTCGTAGGTGTAACCCGCGCCGTTGGCTTCGAAGTGCATTTGCGCGATCACGCGCACGTCGCTCTTGGCCTGATCCTTCTTCGGTTTAAAGCCGGCGGCGGCGAAATCGATGCGCGCCGCGGGCGCCGGATCGATTGAAACAACCCGGAAAGCGATACGTTTACCGTCGTGTGAAAACACGGCGCCGCTCGCGCCGGCTTTCAGATGCGTCAGCTGGCGCAGCTGCCCGCTCGCAACGTCGTACGCGTAGAGCTGCGGACGCGTGCCCTTCTTGACGGGAGCGCGCGTGAAGACGAACGTCCGGCTATCGGGAGACCAGATCGGACCGCCGTCGCGGCCCGTGTTCGCCAGCCGTTTCGGCTCGCCGCCGGACGCCGGAACGAGGTAAAGATTGCTGTCATACGTTTCTTTGGGACCATTGAGGCGCGTCGCGACAAAGACGACGCGCGTACCGTCGGGCGAGATCTGCGGGCCGGTGATGAACGTAAATTTAAAGAGATCTTCAGGTATGACCGGCCGGGGCGCGGCGAGCGCAGCGACCGGAATGGCGGCGGCGAGCGCCACCGCCGCGCAGAACGAAACGGCGCGCGCGATCACGATGCGCGCACCAGCAGATTGACGCTGAAGCGCCGGTCGCCGTCGAACCACGCGCGCGAAACGCTCAATCCGGCAGCTCGCGCCATCTCCGCGATGTCCTCGGGTGAGTACTTGTACGCCGACTCGGTATGGATGCGTTCGCCATCGTCAAAATGCACGCTACTTCCAAGAGCTCCAATCGTGACGGTCTGTTCGGTTCGCGCGACCAAGTATGAATGTAGCCCGCCGGTTTGTTCATCGTACTCGACGAGGTGTTCGAATTGCTTGGCATTGAAGTCAGCCTGCAGTTCGCGAGTGATCCGTACTAGCACATTCTTGTTGAACGCCGCGGTGACGCCGGCTGCATCGTCGTAGGCCAGCATCAGCTCGCGTCTATCCTTCTTCAAATCCGCGCCGAGCAGCAGGCCGTCTCCGGGTTTCAGCAGCGCGGCGACGCGGCGCAGCAACGCTACGGCCTCGGGCGGCTCGTAGTTGCCGATGTTCGAACCCATGAACATAAAGAGCAGTTTTTCCGCTCGCCGCAGATGCGGCGTATCGAGGATCGAAAGATAATCGGCGACGTAACCGGACACGCGCAGCGCTGGATAGCTTTCAACGAGTGAACCTGCCGACGCGCGGAGCGCTTCGGCGGAAATGTCGATCGGCGAGTAGCGCAGCGTGCGCTGAACGCGCAGCGCCTCTTCGATCAGAATGCGCGTCTTGGCCGCACTGCCGCTGCCGAGCTCGACGAACTCGACCGGGTTGCCGAGCGCCCGTACGATTTCCCAACCCCATTCGCGCAAGATGGCGGTTTCTGCGCGCGTCAGATAATACTCGGGCAGCAGCGTGATAGCGTCGAAAAGCGCCGACCCGACCGCATCGTAGAAGTACTTTGAGTTCAGCTTTTTTGGGCGCGCGGCGAATCCCGCAGCGACGTCCTCGGCAAAACTTGGAAGACGCAGGGGCTGCGGCACCGTGACGATCTGAAGGCGGTCCATAGGAGCCGTTGTAACCGCGCGCATAAGTTGAAGCCTCCGGGGGAACAGGAGAGCGATGATAAGTCAGGCTGTGAATATTTCTGTCGACGGCTCGCAGATGGATTCCTATCTTGCACGCCCTCCGTCCGGTTCCGGACCTCACCCCGCCGTCATCGTTTTGCAAGAAGTGTTCGGCGTCAACGCCGAGATGCGGCGCATAACCGATATGCTGGCGGCGGCCGGCTATGCCGCCCTCGCCATCAACTATTACCATCGAACGCATCCGAACCTCGATCTCGCATACGACGAATCATCCATGCAAAAAGCGATGGAAGCCCGAAAAAGCGTTACGCGCGCGACGTTAAATGCGGACCTCGGCGCGGCGATCGACTGGCTGAAAAACCAAGAGTTCGTGCGCGACGGCAAGATTGCGGCCTGGGGATTTTGCATGGGCGGCGCGGTGGCGTTCTTGAGCGCGAAGCTTCCGGACGTGCGCGGCGCGATCGCTTTCTATGGTGGATCGATCGTGAAGCCGTTCGGCAGCGGCGAGCCCGGAGCTCTGCAGGAAGTCGACAAAATTCGCGCGCCCCTGCTGTTGTGCTTCGGCGCGGAAGATCGCGGCATTCCGCCCGAAGACGTCGAGCGCATCCGCAAAGAGCTGGACGCGCACAGGATTAAATACAAGCTCGAGGTCTATCCCGGTGTCGGCCATGCGTTCTTCCGGCAAGGCACGCCGCGCGCGGTCGCCGGGCAAGATCGATTCTCAGACGAAGCGATTGCCAATGCGGTGGCGGACTCGTGGAATCTCGTGCAAGCCTTCTTGCAAGACTGTTTTGAAGGTTAGGTCTTAGCGGCGCAAAGCGATCGAATCGCCGTTTCCGCTTCGGGATCGGCCGGTTCGGATTGCGGACGGATATACATCGCAAGGAAGATTTGACCGCGCACAGGCGTCGACACCATTTCCAACGCCTGCGGCTTCCCGCTACGGCCTGAACCAACTGCGCTGAGGTATTGCGCACTACGGTTCCCGCAGATCTTGATCGTCGATTGCTTTTGCGCTTTGAGCGTTCCCATGCCCGCCTGAGGCATCGTCTTTAAGTCCAGCGTCGTCGTCGATTGGCCGCGCACGAGCATGAGCATCTCGTCTTGTTTATTATCGGAACTCTTTTTGGTCCACATCTGTAAATGTCCGAAACCGATGAACGCGGGCAGCGCCGTCCAGCCGGCAGGAGCCTTAAAATCGAGACCGTCGGTCGCGCTGCCGCAACCGGTCAACGCCAGACATGCGAAAAGAACCGCCGCAATAGAACGTTTCATTCCCTATCTATTGGCTTTTCATAACCCGTAATCTTTGCCCAGCGGTCGATGACGTCGTTGATGTATGCGCGCGTCTCGGCATACGGCGGTACGCCGTGGTAGGCGGCCACGGCGCCCGGCCCGGCGTTGTAAGCCGCCAACGCTGCGGTGATCGGATTTGCATACGCGGTATCGTAGGCCCGCACGTACGAGCCGAGCAGCGATGCCGCACTGCGGATCGACTCGAACGGGTCGAACGGATCGATTCCGGCATCCGCAGCCGTTTCGGGCATGAATTGCGCAATGCCGATCGCCCCGGCAGCCGAGAGCGCGCGCGGATCGAATGCGGATTCTTGCAGCAGCGTCGCAGCTAAGAATTCGGGCGGCAGATTCTGCGCGCGCGCGGCGCGCTCGGTAGCGCCGGCGAGCTCAAGCGCGTCGACGGGCGCCAGCTTTGAATTCGTGTACAGTATCGTGCGCGCGATCGCAAGCGTCGCGCTGCGCGTGGGCGATCCGTCTTGCAGCAGGCGCATGCCGTGGAGAACGTTTGCGTATGCCGGCAGATGCCACGACATCGCGGCGTCCACGACGGTGGGTATGAGCACCTTGGTGTTCGGCGTCGTCGTGGGAGCCGCAGGGCCCGCGCACGCGCAGATCGCCAAGCAAACTCCCGCGGCAGCGCGAAGGCGGCACGACAATGGCATTCTTGGCAGCGTTTGTGGTCCTCGTAGCCGGCGATTTTGGATCGACGTTCTTCTATCATGTGCCGCAGCACCTATGGTTCACTCTGCATCTGCGCACGCATCACGACCGCCGGCGCTCGTACTGGGACCACGCCGTGATCACGCGGGAGCCCGCCGTTCTGCTCGATGGGTTCCTGGGCGCGCTGCCCTATCTGGCGGTCGCCGCATTGCTGTGGCGCGTCTCCTGGGCGGGCGCCCTGGCGGGCCTGGCACTCGGGCAGTTACACGTGTGGTGGCGGCACTCGGGGGACCTGGGTTGGCGCTCTCCGCCCGCACTGCGGGCAGCCTTCGGCACGCTCGGAATCGTGCTGCCCGAGGACCACGACGGGCATCACCGAAATCCAGCAACTGAGTTCGGCGACATTTTTCGCTTTTATGACGCCCCTGCGCGGGCGCTTCTGGCCGCACTCTCTCCAACCAGACGGCGCCGCACGGCGCCCCCAGGAGTCAAAGTTTGAAGAAACGCGCCCTCTTTCTGATCTCCGATACGGGTGGCGGCCATCGCAGCGCCGCCAACGCAATTGCGGTTGCTTTGGACGAAATCCGCAATCCGGAGTTCGAGCAACGCATCGAGGACGTGGCCGCGCACTGCGCTTTTCCGCTCACGCAGCTGGGTTGGGGTTACTCGGCAGCGCTTCGATACGCACCGCCGGTATACGGCGCGCTGTACTATGCAACCAACGGACGGCGCCGCTACAAGGCGCTGGTTCGTTTCTGCGAGCCGCTCTATCGCGAGCGCTTACGCGATCTGTTTCTGGATTATAAACCCGACGTGATCGTCTCAATCCATCCGCTGCTCAATCATGCGGCTTTGCGCGCGCGCGCCGACGCTGCGATGCAGCACATCCCCATCGTCACGGTGATTACCGATCTCGGGAAGGTGCACGAATCGTGGCTCACCCCGGAAGCGGATGCAGTGGTCGTGCCCGCACGCGAAGTCTACGAACGCGCGCTCTCGCGCGGCGTTCCTACAAACCATTTACGAATGCTCGGCCAGCCGATTCATCCCAAGTTCGACGACGTCACCGGCGGCAAGAATGAACTGCGCGCGCAACTGGATTTGCCGCAAAACACGTTCGTGACGTTGTTGATGGCAGGCGGAGAAGGCGGCGGCAAACTGCTGCACGCTACGTTCCGGTTGGCCAAAGCGCGGCTCCCGATGCATTTGGTAGTCGTGTGCGGCCGCAACGAAACGCTGCGCGCGAAGATCGAAGACTTTGCGCGCACGCTTCCGACGCCGATGACCGTGTTGGGGTTCACCGACAAAATTCCCGAGTTGATGCGCGCAGCGGATCTGCTGGTAACGAAGGCCGGCCCCGGAACGCTGGCCGAAGCCAACGCCGCGCAGCTGCCGCTCGTGGTTTACGACTACATTCCTGGGCAAGAGCGCGGCAACGTGGATTTCGTGCGCAATAACGGGATCGGCGTCGTCGCCATCAACAGCATCGCCGAGATCGTGCGGGCCGTTGACGGACTCGTGCGCAACCCGCGGCGCCTCGAAGCGATGCAGCGCAACCAGGAGCTGATCGCTCCCAAACGCAGTTCGCGGCGCATCGCGGCGCTGATCGCGCAGATCGCGCTGCGCGGCACGATACCATTCGACGACGAGTACGTGCCGCTGCGCGAAGCTATCTCGGTTTAACAGGCGCTCCGCGCTACGCGCTGCGCCGCCCCCCACGATCCTGAGCTTGTCGAAGGGTCGTGGGGTCCCCTCACCTGCTGTGGTTTTATCGATCCGTGGTGGAGCTAGAACAAGAACGCGGGACGTTTTCCGGACGTGTTTCCGCAAAACGTCATATGTGCGCCGTGCGGAATGTACCACGCGTGAACGTCGTAGTGCGGGATCGTGTAGCCAGGGTGACCGTGGGATTCGTACCAGATGTCGACGTGATCGATCTTGTAGCCGGGCAGCGGCTTTAGCAACTCGTCCCAGCTTTTTCCCTGCGCGAAGAAACTCTTGTCGACCATCACCTCGGTGAAAGTCGCCTTACCGTTGTAGTAGCCATAGATCGGGCCGAACGGCCAGTCCTTCGGATTGGCATAGTGGTAGCCCATCGTGGGAATGCACCCGAGGAACGGCACCGTGCCGGCGGGCATCGCAGCCGGATGCCCCTTCAGCGGTGCCATCATCATCTTGAGGATCGCGGGCGTCATGCCGGGCGGGAGCTTCATGGCCGCGGGCTTCTGTGCGGCCGGCGTCGCGGCCAGCAAACCTATGGCCGCAGCTATCGAGAGACAGGAGAGAATAGCGTGTTTTTTCACGTGTGTGCAACCTCCATTGCGAGCGGCAGGTTCGTACCGAGGCCCGTGCACGCCTTTCGACTTACAGGTACGGAGGACGTTTTCCGGATGCGTTTCCGCAAAACTTCATGTGCACGCGGTGCGGAACGTACCATGCGTGCAGGTCGTAATGCGGAACCCGGTAGCCCGGATGGCCGTACTGTTCGAACCAAATGTCAACGTGATCGATCGCATATCCCGGCAGCGGTTTTAAAAGATCGTTCCAACTCTTGCCCTGCTCGAACGATCGCTTGTCGATCATCACTTCGGTGAACACCGCTTTACCGTTGTAATATCCGTAAAATGGCCCAAACGGAAAGTCCTTCGGTTTGGCATAGTGGTAGCCCATCGCGGGAACGCAGCCTTCGAAGGGAATCGTGTTAGCCGGCATCGCGGCCGGATGGCCTTTCAGCGGCGTCATGATCATCTTGATGATTTCCGGCGTCAGGCCGAACGGAAGCTTCACCGCCAGCATGGACAGCGACAAAACGGCGAAAATTTTCAGGGCGTGAGGCCGCCTTGGAATGCCATTTTGGCGGCGCCTACTTGGCCGGCGTCGTTCCCGAGCTTCGCGATCTCGAGCCTGGTCGTCCCGCGCGGAACCATCGTGGTCAGTTCGTCGACGCGAGCTCGCACCGAGTCGAGCATGAAGTCGCCCGCGCTGCTGACGCCGCCGCCCAGCGCAATCACTTCCGGATTTACAAAAGCGATGATGTTTGCAAGTCCGAGCGCGAGATCGGCGGCAAAATTGCGCCACGCGGCCGAGGCGTGCGCGTCGCCGGCTTGCGCGGCGCGCCTGATCGCTTTCGACCCGAGCTTGTCGCGCTCGCGTTCGAGCAGCTGGCTGCGCGGAAATGAAGACGCGACGGCAAAGGCGTGCCGGATGAGTCCCGTGCCGGACGCCTGCGCTTCAAAGCATCCGGTTTTTCCGCACCCGCAGATAAAGCCGTCCGTCGGGCGTATTTGGTGGTGGCCGATTTCGCCGGCGCCCGCGCGATTGCCGATCAGTAGCCTTCCGCCTGAAACGATCCCGCCGCCGATTCCCGTGCCGATCGTCAGCAGCACGAAGTCTTGCGTGCCTTTTCCGCTTCCGAACGTGTGCTCGCCGAGCGTCGCGCAGCGCGCGTCGTTGGCGATGAAGACCGGCAGTGAGTAGCGCTTGCGCAGACGCTCGCCCAGCGGCGCGTTCGTCCACAAAAGATTTGGCGAATACAAGACGGCGCCGCTGCTGGGGTCGATATTGCCCGGCGAGCCGACGCCGATTCCGATCGCATCCTTTGCCTTGCCATCCTTGAGCGCGTTGTCGACGACGGTTTGCAGCGAAGCGACGACCGCGTCGAAGGAACGGTCTTCGATGTCCTGCTCGAACTGGCCGAGGATCGCACAGTCTTCGCCGATTATTCCGGCGGTAACGTGCGAGCCTCCGAGGTCGACGCCGATAGCTGTGCGCACAGTTAATGCATCATGGACCGCAGGCGTGCTTCGGCCGCAGCCGTTTGCGCGCGCAACGTTTCGTAGACCGCATACTGAGCTTGCGTTGGCTTGTCGTATGCGAAATCGATATCCGACATGAGGTACGCGAGGTGATCGCGCACGCGCGTACCGGTCGATAGCGGCCCTTCACTGCTACGGCTTTGCAAGTTGACGAGTTGATCGATGACGCGGCCGATTGCCGCTTTACGCGGGCCCGCCGGCATCCGGCTGCGCGCTGCGATAGCAGCGTTGAGCGTTCTGTCCATCGCATCGAGCGTGTTATGAATGCGCGTTTCTAAGGCAAGCCGCGCCACGAGACCGCCCGCAACCGGATGCAAGTTCGGATCGAGCGCAACTGTGAACGATTGCTCCTGTTTCTGTCCGCCGTAGTCCAATTCGACGTTGTAGCTACCGGGCGCGATTTGGGGTCCGTCGAGCACATCTTCTTCGCCACCCGCTGCAATCGGCAAAAAGAAACCATTCACCTCAGTCGCCGGCGGGTAGCGCAGATCCCATTGAAAGCGGTTCATGCCGGCAACGATCGCCGTCGCTTTGCGATCGGCCGCGGCATTGAGCTGCGCGGGCGTCATCGCCTCGCGCATCTCGGGGGTTAAGCGATCGCCCTTTGTTTTCAGGTGCAGCGTAAACGTACGGATGGTGCGATGCTGAGCATCGGAGAATGTGAGCGTCGCCGGTGTCGCTCCGTTATAAGTGGCCGCCACGTTGAAAAACACCGTCGCGCCGAAGGGTGGATTCTCTCCCGTTGCGGGACGAGGATTGGAGCTCGCGCCGTACATGTGCGTCAGCCACGCGGTTTGCGGCGCGAACAGCCGCGTGCCGGCCGCGTCCTGCGCCGGAACGTTTGCGAGCTGCTCGAGCAGCGCAAGATTGTCGAGCACCCAAAACGCTCGTCCGTGCGTGGCGATCGCGAGATCTCCCTGCCGCGAATCGATCGCGATGTCACGCACCTGCGCGCCTGGAAGATTGAGCGTCAGCGGCTGCCAAAGCGCTCCGCCGTCCAAACTCAGGTACACGGTCTTGCGCGTCCCGGCGAAGAGCAAATTCGGCTGACGCGGATCCTGCCGAATGACGTACACATGCTCGTCTTGCGGAATGCCGCTGCCGATCGCGATCCAGTGCGCACCATAATCAGCGGTGCGATATACATAAGGACGAAAGTCATCCCACATGTAACGCTGAGCCGTCAGATAGGCAGCGCCTTGCGTGACGTGCGACGGTTCTATCGAACTGATTTCGGCGTACTGTGGCAGATCGGGCGGCGTGATTGCGCTCCAGCGCGCGCCGTGATCGGTGCTAACGTGCACCAAGCCATCCGACGAACCGGCCCACAGCAAGTTGCGATTCAACGGTGAGACGGCCAGCGCCGAAATGTACGGATAAACCTCCGCGCTTGTCTGGTCCAGCTCGATCGGACCGCCGGTCGGGACTTCGGTCGCCGGGTCGTTGCGCGTCAGATCGCCGCTGAGCTGCCGCCACGTCTGACCGCGGTCGGTGCTGCTCAGTACGTATTGCGCACCGACCAGCAATTCTCTCGGATCGGCCGGTGAGAAAAAGATCGGATGCGTCCACGCTAAGCGGTACTTGAGATCGCGGCTGGCCGCGCCTTCCAAGTAATTTGGCCACGGGCTGATGCTGCGATACTCTCCCGTTCGCATGTCGTAGCGCAAGAAGATACTGTAATAGCCGCTGCCATAGGTCACATTCGGATCGGCCGGATCCGGCGCCACGAACGTGCTCTCGCCGTAGGCGACCGTATGCCACGCATCGCTGCCGATTCCACCTTGGTTGGTCGCACTCGGACCCTCGATCGACCCTTCATCCTGCTGCGCGCCGTACATATGGAACGGAAACCTGCGATCGATCGCAATGTGATAGAACTGTCCGGTCGGTTGATTGTGCTCGCTGCTCCAGGTTTTGCCGCCGTCCGTTGAAACCGTCGCTCCGCCGTCGTTGCCCTCGAGCAAGATGTTCGAATCGCGCGGATTGATCCACACGATGTGATTATCGCCATGCGACGGACGAAGCTTCTTCCAGCGTTTTCCGCCGTCGTGCGAAACCCATAAGGCGTCGACATTCGGCGCATACACCGTGTTCGCGTTTTGCGGATCGACGTAAATAGCCAAATAATAAAAAGCGCGCTGCCGCAGCTTCATCTCGCTGTTTACGCGCTTCCACGTTGCGCCCGCGTCGCCGGAACGGAATACGCCGCCGTCGCGCGCTTGGACGATAGCGTAAAGAACGTTCGGGTTGCTCGCCGAGACCGCAACGCCCATTTTGCCCAGCATTCCACGCGCAAAGCCGGGATGGTTCGAAATGTTCGCCCAGTGCGCGCCCCCGTCGGTTGATTTGTAGATGCCGCTGCCCGGACCGCCGCTGCTGAGTTTCCACGGCCTCCGGTACATCTGCCACATCGTGGCATAGAGCACGTTGGGATGCCTGGAATCGATCACTACGTCGTTTGCGCCGGTCTCCGCGTTCACGAAGAGCACCTTCGTCCACGTCTTGCCGCCGTCGGTTGTTTTGAAAACGCCGCGTTCGTCGTTACCTTTGAAAACATGCCCCAGAGAGGAGGCAAAGACGACGTTTGAATCGCGCGGGTCGATCGCGATAGCGCCGATCGTGTGCGTGTCCCGCAGGCCCGCATACTGCCATGTCGCGCCTGCATCGGCGGATCGATACATGCCTTCGCCTGTGATCATCGTGCCGCGCGGATCGCCTTCACCGGTGCCGGCGTAGATCACGTTCGGATTCGTGGGCGACACCGCGAGAGCGCCTATGCTGTTCGCTCCACCCGGAAGGCGGCCGTCGGAAATATTCGTCCAGCGCAGACCGTAGTCGGTGCTTTTCCATATCCCGCCGTCCACGGCGCCCATGTAAAACAGGTTCTGGTTCTGCGCTACGCCCGCGACGGCGACCACGCGCCCTCCGATGAATGGGCCGACGCTGCGCCACTGCAGCTTGCTCATGAGTTTCTGTGTGGGCGTCGTTGCGTCGCCGGCGTTTGCAGCGAGGGGGAGCGTCAAGACCATGCAGCTGACAACGGCAAAAAGAATGCGCTTCATGCTATTGCCGATTATACGCGCGTCCTTCGATTCCTCAGGGAGCCGACCGGGCCCCAATGAGCCCGCGTCGAAGAACGCCGCGATATGACTACCATCGATTTGACCGCCTTGCGAAAGTTCACGCTCGAAACCGGACAACCCACGCATCCGGAGCTGCTCGATATGACGCCGATGGAGCGCGTCCAAGACATCGAGATCGACCTCGAGCACATTACGATCACCTACAACCAAACGATCAACCATTACTACAACTCGAGCGAAAACATCGAGCGCGAGTGGATCTACAAATATAACGAGGATCCCGAATTCGTCGCGGCCGTCGCCCGCGTGATCGAATTGGCGCGCAAGCATCTGAAGGATTTGCCCGAGAACGTCGCCTGCCCGCCGGGCTGCGCCGAATGCTGTAGCGGCTACGAACCATTCGTGAGCCGCGCCGACGTCGACCGCATAGCGGCGCACTTGCATATGACCCCGCAGGAAGTGCTCGACGAATACGTCGTCAAACGCACGTCCGCCGATGGATATCACCTGGGGTATCTGCGAAAACTCACCGACGACATCGCGGATCAATGCGTCTTCCTGAAAGAATCGCGCCCGGGGCGCTATTACTGCGGCATATATGAAGCGCGTCCGGCGGACTGCCGCGACTTCACGCCGATCGGGTGCACCGACGTCAACGATAAACTTCCACGCGACAAGGCGCTGAAGATCGGACCGCCCTTCCAGCCCAAACGCCGCAAAAAACACTCGCTCCGTAGATGATGCGCCCGTTCTTATTCGCGGCCGCGCTTGTTGCGCTTACCGGGGGGACGATCTTCGTAGCGCATGCGCAACCTGTTCGGCCTGAATATTATAGCGGGCTGAAGTGGCGGATGATCGGCCCGTTTCGCGGAGGGCGTACGGTCGCGGTCTCCGGCGTTCCGTCGCAGCGCGGAGTGTACTACATAGCCGCAACCGACGGCGGGATTTGGAAAAGCACCGACTACGGGCGCACGTGGGATCCGATCTTCGATGGACAAGGCACAGGCTCGATCGGTGCGCTGGCGGTTGCACCGAGCGATCCCAATATTCTGTATGCCGGTTCGGGCGAAGGCTTGCGGCGCCCGGATCTTTCCGTCGGCGACGGCATCTACAAATCGACCGACGCCGGCGCGTCGTGGATCCATCTCGGGTTGCGCGACGGCATGCAAATTGCCGGAATCGCGATCGATCCGGGCGATCCCAATAAAGTCTTCGCGGCGGTCTTAGGGCATCCGTACGGTCCGAATGAAGAGCGCGGCCTGTATCGCAGCACCGACGCCGGTCAGTCTTGGCAAAAAGTGCTGGGCAAAGATGAAAACACCGGTGCGGTCACGGTGCTGATCGATCCGCGAAATCCGAACGTCGTCTATGCCGCGCTGTGGGCTTCTCGCAATCCGCCCTGGCGCTTGCGCGACGTTCTGCAGCTCTTCCAAAACGGCGGCCTCTATAAATCGCTGGACGGCGGCACGACGTGGACGCAGCTGCGCACCGGCCTTCCCGCAAATGTAGGCCGCATCAGCTTGGCAATCGCGCCGGGCGACTCGCAACGATTGTACGCGTGGGTGAGCGACGATAAAGCGTGCGGCATCTACCGTACGAGCGACGCCGGCGCGAGTTGGATCGAAGCCAACTCCGAATCGCGCGTGTGCGGGCGCGGAAACGATTTTTCCGGAGTGGCGCTCGATCCGATCGATCGCGATATCGTGTACGTCACCAACACGCAGACCTATCGCTCGACCGACGCCGGAAAAACGTGGATCGGCATCAAGGGCGCGCCCGGCGGAGACGATTACCACAAGGTCTGGATCGATCCCGGCGACCGCGATATCATTTTGCTCGGCAGCGATCAAGGCGCGACGATCTCGGTAAATTACGGGCGGACATGGAGCTCTTGGTACAACCAGCCGACCGCGCAGTTCTATCACGTGATTACCGACGATCGCTTTCCGTACCGCGTTTTCGGCGGCCAGCAAGAGAGCGGCAGCGCGGAAGTGCCGAGCCGCAGCGACGACGGCTCGATTTGGATCCGCTACTGGCATCCGGTCGGCGCGTCGGAGTATGGCTACGTCGCGCCCGATCCGCTGCGTCCGACGATCATCTACGGAGCGGGCGGCGGCGTTGTCTCGCGTTACGACGAAACGCTGCAGCAGACGCAGGACGTTTCGCCCAGTTACGATCGCCTCGCACACCGCTACAACCGGACCAATCCGCTCGTTTTCAGCCGCGCCGACAATCGCACGCTGTACTTGGGATCGAACGTCGTTTTTGCGACGGCCGACGGCGGACGGCACTGGCGAATCATCAGTCCCGATCTCACGCGCGCAAATCCGGGTATCCCGGCAAACCTCGGGCCGTTTGCGCAAAGCCCACTGGCGCAAGGCGTCCATCGCGGCGTCGTGTACAGTTTGGCGCCGTCGTACATCGACAAAAATCTTCTCTGGGCCGGAACCGACGACGGATGGATTTGGCTGACGCGCGACGGCGGGAGGCACTGGAGCAACGTCTCGCCGCCGGGCTTAGCTGCGGCATCCGGCTCGTGGTCGAAAATCTCGCAAATCGATTCGTCACATTTCGATCGCGGCACCGCATATGTCGCGGTGACGCGCTTGCGTTTAGACGACATGCATCCCTATATTTACCGGACGCACGACTTCGGCGCGCACTGGAATCTGCTGAACAGCGGATTGCCGGATAACGCGCCGATCGACACCGTGCGCGAAGATCCAAAAAAGCGTGGCCTGCTTTTTGCCGGCACCGAGAACACCGTTTATTTTTCGATCGACGACGGAACGAACTGGCAATCATTGCAGCTGAACCTGCCCTCTACATCGATTCGCGATCTCGTCGTGCACGGTGACGATCTCGTGGTGGGAACGCACGGCCGCTCGTTTTGGATTCTCGACGACATCTCGCCCCTGCGATCGCTTGCTGGAAATACGCAACGAGCGGCAATGCAACAGCCCTACTTGTTCGCGCCGGCAACTGCGTATCGCGTGCGCCGCGACACGTGGACCGACACGCCGCTTCCGCCGGAAGAGCCGGCCGCAAAAAATCCGCCGGACGGCGCGATTATCGACTACTATCTACCGCAAGACGCGCACGGCGCCGTGAGCGTCGGCGTTTACGACTCGGCCGGTAGCCTCGTGCGGGAATGGTCCAGCACCGGCAAAACCGACCCCGTCGTTCCCGCGCTTCGCGTACCAACGTACTGGGTTCGCCCGACGCAAATTCCCTCGACCGCCGCGGGCGCGCACCGGTTCACGTGGGATTACCGCTACTCGTATCCTCCGGCCGTTTCGTATGACTATCCGATCTCGGCAATCGTGCACGACACGCCGCCGGCACCGCAAGGCGCACTCGCATTGCCCGGCACGTATACCGTCAAGCTATCAGTCGACGGGGTCACGCAAAGCCGCACTCTGCAACTAAAAATGGATCCGCGCGTCACGATTGGCGCGGCTGCACTCCGTTCGCAATTTGCGTTAGCGATGCGAATCACGAACCTCATGGGTGTCAGCTATGCCCGGATGCAACAGGCCCTGGCGCGTAAGGACGCCGCCGAGGCACAACGTGACGGCGGCATCAACGATCAACTCGCTTCGCTGCTGGACGTCGTAGAATCCGCGGACGCCGCGCCCACGAGGCAAACGATCGACGCAGTGAATGCCGCCGATCGTCTCCTTAACGGCCCACGTGGGTAACGCGGTTTCGCGTTTCGGCGAGCCGGCCGAAGGCGATCTGCCTCCCGACATAGCTGAGATCTACGAGAAAAATCGCGAGAAACTGGGATTCGTCCCAAACGTTTTTCGCGCGTATGCAAGGCGGCCCGAACACTTCCGCGCTTTCATGGCGTACCACGACGTATTGATGAAGGGGCCTGGAAATCTCAGCCGCGTCGAACGGGAAGCGATCGTCGTTGCCGTTTCATCCGAAAACCGGTGTCAGTATTGCATGGTCGCGCACGGTGCGGCCCTGCGCGTTCTCAGCAAAGATCCGGTCCTCGCCGAGCAAATCGCCAACAACTGGCGCACCGCGAAGCTGCCGATAAGGTTGCGCGCCATGCTGGAGTTCGCATCGCGCGTGAACGAGCCGGGCTTCGCGGCAAGCGAGCACGAGATCGACGAAATGCACTTGGCCGGTTTCAGCGACGACGATATTTGGGACATCGCCGCCATCGCCGCGTTCTTCGGTTTTTCAAACCGGATGGCTGGACTGATGGACATGCGCCCGAACGACGAGTTCTACTCGATGGGCCGCGCCGTAGTTACGTAGCCCGTCACGGGCGGCGCGGCCCATTCGCTTTACGGGCATGAACAAGATCGCTACCGCAGCACAAGACGAGCCTCTCCTCAGCGAGATCAACATCACGCCGTTTACGGACGTGCTGTTAGTCTTGCTCATCATCTTTATGGTCTTGGCGGCACTCTTGACGCCGCCGGGTTTCGAGCGACGTTTTTCAAACCCCGGAAGATCGCCGGCCGCGACGGTCTTTCAGCGTGTTATCGTCACGATCGATCGACACGGCCGAATCGCCGTGGGCGGCAAGGCGACGAGCACGCAAGGGCTCTATGCGGCAATGGCTCACGCGGGACCCAAAGCGCACGTCTCGCTCGACGCGGACGCGCACTCGCCCTACGGCTTAGCTTTGCGCGTGCTGGATGCAGCCAAACTGGCCGGCATAAGCGACGTCGCTTTCGTTACGCAGTAAGCGACGCGAATCTGCCGGCGTCGATATTACCACCACTGATGATGATGCCGATGCGTTTGCCCGCGGGAAGAAATCTCGCCATTACTGCGGCCAGCCCGGCCGCGCCGCTCGGTTCGATCGCGAGCTTCATGCGTTCGAAGGCAAAACGCATCGCACCGCGCAGCTGATCGTCGTTTACCGTCACGATAGATTTCACATGGTCGCGAACGATCGGGAAGGTGATCTCGCCCGGAGCCTGCGTTTGCAAGCCGTCTGCGATCGTCTTCGGAACGTCGATGTGCACGATTTCGCCGCGCGCAAGCGATTGCTGAAAGTCGTTGCCGGCTTCCGGTTCGACTCCATGGAGTTCGATGCTCGAGTTGATGCCGTGCGCCGCTAACGCCGTTCCGGAAAGCAGCCCGCCGCCGCCAACCGGCGTCACGATGACGTCGAGATCCGGAACGTCCGCCAGCAACTCCAGCGCCGCAGTTCCGGCGCCCGCGACGATCTCCGGATCGTCGAACGGCGGAATCAGCGTTGCGCCCCTCTCTTCGCATAGGTCTTTCGCGATCTCCGCGCGATGCGATTTGTGCCGATCGTAGAAAACGATCTCCGCGCCGTAATCACGCGTCGCCGCAGTTTTTGAAGCCGGCGCATCCGACGGCATGACGACGGTCGCGTGAATGCCGAGCAGCTTGCAGGCAAGCGCGACGCCCTGCGCGTGATTGCCGCTGGAAAACGCCACGACGCCGTGCGCGCGGGCTTGCGCATCTAGTTGCACGATGCGATTGTATGCTCCGCGAAACTTGAAGGCGCCCATGCGCTGAAAATTCTCGCATTTGAGAAATACGGAGCCGCCGACGAGCTCGTCGAGCGTATGCGATGTGAGGACCGGCGTCCGGTGCGCTACGCCGCGCAAACGTCCGGCGGCGGCTTGGACGGAACTAAACGACGGCGCTTTCACCGGCGAACTCCACGAAACGCAGTTTCGGATTCCACTCTTCGGCCAAGCGCACGCTCCAATCCGACTCGAAAAGCGCTACCGGAGCTCCGTCCCAATCCTCCAGAAGTTTGGCGCTCGAAGGCAATTGCGCGGCGCGCATGCTTTCCGGATCGCCTTGGACGCGGCGCGCCACGGAAAACGGCAGCTTGGTAAAAAGCGTGTTGACATTGTACTCCGATTCGAGGCGGTGCTTGACCACCTCGAACTGCAGCTCGCCTACGGCGGCCAAGACCGGTTCGGTGCGCATCGATCCCAACGGGTACATCACTTGAATCGCTCCCTCTTCACGCAATTGCGCGATCCCCTTGCCGAACGACTTATAGCTGGCCGTATCGATGCTGCGCACTTGCGCGAAATGTTCGGGCGCAAATGCCGGGAACCGCTCGAAGCTAACCGGCTTGCCTTCGCTCAGCGAATCGCCGATGGCGAATACGCCCGGATTCGCCAAGCCGACCACGTCGCCGGCGTATGCGGCCTCGAGCGACTCGCGCTCGCTCGCAAACAACCGCATCGCGCGTGACAGGCGCACGTCTTTTCCGGTGCGCCCGTTGCGCACCGTCATGTCGCGTTCGAACCGGCCCGAACAGATGCGTACGAACGCCACGCGATCGCGGTGACGCGGATCCATGTTCGCCTGGATCTTAAAAACGAACCCGGTAAATTGATCGGAGGTTGGGTCGATCATGCGGTCCTCGTCAACGGCCCCTTCGACAAGCTCAGGACTTCGGCGCTGCGCGCCTCGGCCAGCGTCGTGACCCTCCTCCGATTCGTTGTCGGCGCCCTTGAGTAATATGCGGCGTGGTGTAGGCGATGGGGCCAGCTTTATGAAATCGTCCAGGAAAAGCTGGACGCCGAAATTGGTCACGGCGCTTCCGAAAAAGACCGGCGAAACGTCGCCGCGCAGCATGGCGCCCGCATCGAACTCGGCGCCCGCGCCTTCGAGCAGTTCGATCTCCTCGAGGAACTGGCCGTACGATCGATCGTCGAGCAGTTCGCGGATCTGCGGATCGTTGACGCCGGTCACCTGAACGTTCGCGCGCTTGGATCCATGCGCGGCGCGCTCGAATAGGTGCACGCGCTGCGTGGCGCGATCGAACACGCCCTTGAAAGACGGGCCGTTGCCGAGCGGCCAGTTCATCGGAAAGACGCCGATGCCCAAAACGTTCTCGAGTTCGTCGAGCAGTTCGAGCGGATCGCGGCTGGGCCGATCCATCTTGTTGATGAACGTAAAGAGCGGAATGCGGCGCGCGCGGCAGATCGCGAACAGTTTTTTGGTTTGCGGTTCCACGCCTTTGGCGGCGTCGATCAGCATCACGGCGCTATCCGCGGCCAGCAGCGTGCGGTACGTGTCTTCGCCGAAGTCTTGGTGGCCGGGCGTGTCGAGCAAGTTCACGGTGCAACCGCCGTACTCGAATTGCAAAACCGTCGACGTGATCGAGATACCGCGCTGCTTTTCGAGTTCCATCCAATCGCTGGTGGCGGCGCGTTGCGCCCGCCGCGCCGAAACCTGCCCGGCGGTTTGGATGGCGCCGCCGTAGAGCAGCAACTTTTCCGTCAGCGTCGTCTTGCCGGCGTCGGGATGTGAAATGATCGCGAAGGTGCGCCGCGTGCGCACTTCGCGAGCTAGATCGCTCATTACAGCTTGGAGGTTGCCGGTTCGTAGATGCGCAGCGTTACGCGCGCGCCAGCTTCGTGCATCAGCGCGATGGAAGAACCTTTTTTGAAGAGCTGTGCGGGAGCCGGAACATAAAACTTATCTTGGCCGCGGCGCACCAAAACATCTTTTTCGCGCGCGACGATGCTGCAGTCGCGGAACTGCAGGTGCGTTCCGGACGGCTGGATCGCATAACCCGAAGGAAGCAGCGAGCTGACGTACGCGCGCGAGCCGAATCCTTCGAACGTTTGGCGCAAACACTCCGGCAGCGCCGACAGCACCCACGGGGCGGCAATGCCCAAGGCATATTCGCGCCGTCGCGCGGCCGGATAGGCCTGCGTGGCCTTGGGCGGAACCGACGCATACACCGAGGCGATCTTCAACTTGATCCGATCGCGGTTGGCGTACCCGGCGACGATCACCGTAATCGTAAGGACGATTGCCGCCGAGATCGCATAGAACCTAAGCAGCGCTCTCGGCCGGCTCGCGCTGGGTGCCCGGGCCTCCTCCGAGCGTCAAACGACCCGCTCCGATCGACCAGTCCGCCATACCGTAGTAAAAATCGAAGACGCGCGCTCCGAGATCCGGGCGCGGATCGATCGCGGTCGGGAAAACGACGTTGTCGACGATGCCGTGCAGCTCCGACTCGTCTTCCGGCCGCAGAATCGGCTGCGCCGATCGATACACGATCTTCTGGATGTCTTGCAGATCGTGGATCACGAGGCCCGCAGCGTATCGCAGTTTGGGCCTGGCGCCTTTGCCGATCACGTCGACTCCGTGGAAGATCGACATCCAGCCTTCGTCAATGCGCATGGGCGGTGTGCCACATCCGACTTTGAGCGATCCCCAGTTTCCATCGGGCGCCAACGCCAGTTCGCTTTCGCAAACATCGAGCAACTTCTGGGGATCTTTCAACGCCGGCTCGAGTGGGATGTACCCGATGCGGATCGATTCCCGGTCGTCGTACGGCATGCGCTCGATGATCGGAATCGAGGCCCGGCCGTCGACCGCGGAGAGATGAAGCATCGGGCGATGATAAAACGCGAGCGACGTCACGCCCGCCGGAGAACGCACCGGCTCGGGGAAAAACGCCGCGTCTTTATCGTCGCCGATGTGCATGCCGGGTTTATCGAAAACGAGTTTCCCCACGCGCTCGAAGCTGTAGCCATCTTTCGAAGTCGCAACGGCGATCCGCGGACCTTGTGGTCCGAAAGCGGTGTAGGTCATCACAAACTGATCGAGCGCCGGTATGAACGTCACGCGCGGATCTTCGCAGCCATACCCCGGACTCGGACGGAGCTCGTACATCGCGCTGGGTTCGAGGACGAAGCCGTTGCGCCGGAATGAAAAACGATCGCCGTCTGCGACCGCTTCCGTCAATCCGATGCGCGAAATATTTCCGCGCGCCACGTCGCGCGGATAAAGCAGCAGCTTACCATCTCGCGTGCGCGCGGAGGCAGGATTAAGCGTCCCTTCGGATTCGCTCGGATCTCCGTTCGGTTCCAGCGCCAACCCCAGGCGTTGAACGTTGACGTCGAGTTCGCCGATCGCGCGTGCTTGCATCAATCCGATTCTTCTAAACTAGCGGCGCGCGCACAGTTTCCGAGACCGGTCACGATTTCGTGAACCGGCCGTCCGGCGGCGTGCGCAAATTCATCGAGACTTGCCGCACGACCGAGCCAAACGAACTCTTCCGTGCCGGCGCCGAGCTTTTCGGCGCGCACCGCGGCGTACTGCATTCCGACCATCAACACGTCGCCCGTTCCCTGTAAGCCCGCCGGCAACCCGTCGCCAAAACCGCCGCGGAGCATTGCGACCGCGCAATCCATCCCGAGCATGGTACCTCCATACCCCAACTGTGTCCCCGCCGAATGTCGCTCGATCCCAAGCACCGGAGCGCTAAACCGCAAAGCGCAAAACACTCCTGGGACAGCGGCGCCGCCCGTCGCGCCGAAAAGACCGGCGCCGATGCGCACCGAGGTGCCGCGCCGGATTCCGGCGGCCAGCGGAAATGTGCTGCAGACGTCCGTCTCTTCGACCCGTACGCCTGCGCGGGACAACAGTGCGAGCGCCTCTTCGAAAAGGCGCAGCTGATCCGGCGCGACCGAGAGATCCGTGATGTGCGTCCAGGCTTCAACTTCGGCAGAAGCCGCGCGCAGCTCGGGCGCAAAGCGCGCCAGCTCTTCTAATGATAGGCCGCTCCATGCGGCAGCCGTTCGAATGCCGACGCGAACACGCAGCGGCGCCGAGCGCGCGCGTGCCCATTCGCTAGCCAGCGCAAGTTCTTGCGTGGTGGAGATCGGCGGCTGCGCGTTTGCATCGAGCACCTCACGCAATCGTTCGATTGGAACGGACCCCAGAATGACTGCGGGCGCGGACGTGTGCCTTCGCAACGCGCGCAATTCGTCCGCATCGGCGACGCAATAGCTCTGCACCGTGCCTTCGAGCGCGCTCACCATCGCGCCGAAGCCCCAGCCGTATCCGTCGCATTTCACGACCGCGCGCACCGGCGTGCCGGCGAACTCGCTCCAAGCTCGTGCGTTGGCCGCAAGCACGTTCGCGTCTAAGGAAAGAGCGGGCCTCACTGCGCTTGTGTCTTCCTAAGGCAATTCGGTCGACGTGATCGCCTCGTCGGCCGGCGTGACGACCTCGACGCGCACGCCGCGCCTGTACGCCGAATTCGGCACGATCCAAAGTGTAAAAGTTCTGTATCGGTTCGAAGGTTCGCCGCCATCGGCGGGGGGCGCTTCGAAGGCGACGACGCGGAAACGGTCGGCACGCGAGCGGATCGATTCGATGATTTGCTTGAAGCCCGAGCGATCGTGCGGCCCCATGAGCAGCACGACGCCGAACTCGGCGCGGAAGCGCACCGGCGCGTGAATCCCGAGGCGTTCGAGCGACGGCGCGTCGCGCACGACGACCAGTTCGTTTCCGCCAAGTACCGGAGTGACGCCCTGTCGAAGGGTCTGGACTCGAACGTCGCGGCAGCCGACCACTATGAGAAGGGCAGCCAAAGCCCAGAGGCGCTTCACGCGCTTGGCGTTCGAGGTATTGTCACGCGGCGCCCTGCGGGTGCATTCTTTAGGAACAAGGGGTTCGCACATGTTCGTTCGCCTAGCCGCCCTCGCCGCGTCCGCCGCACTGCTCAGTCCGGGCGTAACTTACGCTTCGGCGCCCCCGCCCGTGCCCGCGGCCACAGCCGCTCCCGCGCTTAAAGTGATCGCGAGCGTTCGCTCGACGCCACGCTGCGCCGAGATCGTTACGCACGCGAACAGCGCGATCGGCAGCGCGCTCAACAACGACGTACAGCTCCAGCAACTGATCACGCGGCTGCGCGCATTTAATCTCGACGACGGCAATCCGATCCACCGCCGCAACGGGCTCGATGCGTTAGGCGAATTTGCGAAGAACCTCGCGAAACAAGCGCGTTTGGCCGACGACGAGGTGAAACGCTTGCGCGCGCTCGCCGAGAAATCAACCGACCCGCAAGAGAAAAAAGAACTCAAGGCGTTTGCTGACGCACTGGGCGGCGCGCTGTGGCGCCAGCAGAAAATCGCGCGCGACCTCAACGGGTATCTCGCTTCGGTGGATTTCCAAGACATGGCGACGTTTACGGAAGGCCAGCAACAGGCGAACCGCGCCGTGTTCGGCGTGGCCGACCCGTTTATCCAGTCCGCGACGGACGCGCGCAATGCCGCGCAAGCCAATTCCGATAAGATGAGAAATCCAGTCGATCCGGCGAGCGGAATGCGCCCCGCGCCACTCGGACACGATCCTAACGTGCCGACCGCTACGCAGGAAGCGACCGCGGCGGCCAGCGATTTCCAATCGCGTATTCCCGACATCTTGGTGGATGAAAACAACGCCGCTCAACACGTGACCGGCGCGTTATCCCGCTGCTGATACACACACGACACTGGTCGTTGTAGGGTCTACGTCCTCGGGGATAAACTGAGGTCCTGTGAAAAGCTTGTCCCGGCTGAGCTGGGCTGCGGTTGCGGTCGCCTTCGGCGAGGTGCTCCTCGGAAGTTGGACGCGCATCAACGGTGCAGGAATGACCTGCCCGGATTACCCGCTATGCCGGGGCCGGCTGGTGCCTGCGTTCGACGGCGGCGTCGTGTGGGAATGGGCGCACCGCTTGACGGCAGTCGCTCTTTGCATCCTCGTAGGCGCCGCGATCGTCACGGCGCTGCAACGCCGCAACGCTTCGATACCGTTCGTTCGCGCTGCCGCAGCCGTGGTCGGAGCGCTGTTCCTTTTCCAAGTTTTCCTCGGCGCCGCGACCGTGCGGCTTTCCAATACGCCGGTCTCGGTCGTCTGGCACTGGGGAGCGGCAATGGCGTTGATCGCGGCGCTCGCCGCGCTGGCAATCTTCGCATCATCCGGACAGCCGGAGCAGCGCGCCGCCAACGACCGCGCGGTTGCCACCGTGTTGGGTATGGCCGCGGGCGTTGCGTTCATTACGATGTGCATCGGCGCGTACGTCAGTTCGAGCGGCGCCGGCCTAGCTTGCGTTACGATTCCGGGCTGTGCCGGCAACGTCGTGGTCTTCGGCGATGGCCAGTACGTGCAGATGCTACATCGCTTGGCCGCGGGGGCGTCGCTGCTCGCCGCGGTCGCGGCGTTTGCATTCGCGTGGGTAAAACATGCGAGCGCGCGCGTGCGCGGCTGGACGAGCGCCGGGCTGGCGCTTGTTTTCGTGCAAATCATTCTGGGTTTGCTCAACGTCGCTTTCCGGCTGCCGCTCGATCTGCGTGAAGCGCACGCGGCCAATGCCGCCCTGATATTTCTGTGCTTCGTGAGCGCCACGACGCTGGCTTCGCTCGAAGCGTCACCCGCACGTGAACCGGTGAACGCGGCGTGAGCGTTTCAGCACGCGCCGAGCGCATCGTGCAGACGCGCGCCGCGGCCTTGCTCGCACGGTGCGGCGATTATTACGATCTCGGTAAGCCGCGGATCATGTATCTGCTGCTGATCACCACTGCAGCGGCGATGGCGATGGCATCGCGGGGCCTGCCGCCGCTTCCGCTGCTGGGATGGACGATGCTCGGCGGCGCGCTGGCCGCAATGTCGGCCGGTACGCTGAACTGCGTCTACGATGCGGACATCGATCGCATCATGCGCCGCACGGCGACGCGGCCTATTCCGGCGATGCGCATCTCGATCTTCGCGGCTACGATGCACGCGATCGTCATGGGCGTCCTGTCGTTCTGCATCTTCTATTTTCGCGTGAATCCGCTGGCGGCTTGGCTTTCGCTGGCGGGCAACGTCTACTACGTCGTGATCTACACGATGTGGCTGAAACGCCGCACGCCGCAAAACATCGTGATCGGCGGCGCCGCGGGCGCGATTCCGCCACTGGTCGGCTGGGCCGCAGTCACGCACACGATCGGCGGGCCGGCGATCGGACTCTTTGCGATTATTTTCTTGTGGACGCCACCGCATTTTTGGGCGCTCGCGCTGAACAGTGAAAACGATTACGCCAAGGCCGCGATCCCCATGCTTCCCAACGTCGTGGGCGACCGGCGCACCAAGCGCGCGATCGTTTTCTATACGCTCGTGCTGGTCGCGGTGTCACTCGCGCTCTTTCCGCTGCACGTCTTCGGCGCGCTGTATTTCGCCGGAGCTTTACTGCTTGGCGCCGCATTCATCGCGTACGCGATGCAACTGCAGCGCGATGGTGAAGCCGCCGCGCGCGCGCTCTTTGGTTTTTCGCTGGTCTATCTGGCGCTGATCTGCGTCTTCATGGTGATCGACCGGATCGCTTCGTGAATCTGCGCCTCCGCGCGGACGATCCCGATATGCGCGCCGCCCTTCCGCTGCTCCTTACGCTCGGTTTGGGCGTTTTCTTGGGTGCGCTCGATCTGAGCGCGCTCGCGCCGGCGCTGCCCGCGCTCGGGCGCGAATTCGATACCGCCACGGGCGACCTGTCATGGGTGTTCACGCTATATTTGCTGATGACCGTCGTCAGCATCGCCGTCATGAGCACGCTTGCCGACCGTTACGGACGCAAGCCCATCTACATACTCTGCATTCTGATATTCTTGGCAGGCAGCGCGCTCGCAATAGTGGCGCAGGATTACAACTTCTTCTTGCTGGGGCGCGCGATCCAAGCGCTGGGCGCCGGCGGAATTTTTCCCGTCGCAACCGCGGCTATCGGCGACCGCGTCCCGCGGGCGCGACGCGGCGCGGCGCTCGGCTTAATCGCCGCAACGTGGGGACTGGCCGCAATTATCGGACCTTTATATGGCGGCCTCATCACGCACTTCGTTTCCTGGCGCTGGATCTTCGTGCCGAATTTTGCCATCGGCGGCGCGGTGATCGTTTTCGCGCTGCGCGAGCTCTCGCCGGACGCGCCAAAACGCAAGGGCCCGCTCGACGTTTTGGGCCTGTCGCTGCTTGCAGCCGGGTTGCTGTTCGTGATGTACGGCATCACCGGCACGCACGTCGTACCGGTCGTCACCGGCGCGCTATTCCTCACCGGTTTTTGGTTTTGGCAGCGGTCCGCGGAATCTCCGATCGTTCCGCCCAGCCTGTTCCTCAACGGGCAGCTCGCGAAAACCTATCTGCTCGAACTCGTCATCGGCATGCTCGAAGGCTCGCTCTTCTTTATTCCGACGGTGCTGATTGGCGCGGAACATCTTTCATATGCGGCCGCGGGCGCAGTTGCCGCGCTGGGCGCGGTCATGTTCGTGGTCGTGATCCCGGCGTCCGGACGCGCGCTCGACCGCATCGGCAGCCGTAACGTTCTTCTGGCCGGCACGCTGCTGACCGAAACCGGTTTGGCAATATTTGCACTTGGCTTCAATTCATTAGCGCTGGCCTTGCTCGCAATGATTGTGGCCGGCGCGGGTTTTGGCGCGCTGCTCGGCGCTCCGACGCGGTATATCGTCACCAACGAAACCACACCCGAAACGCGCGCAACGGCGGTCGGCTTGCTCAGCCAGTTCTTGATCGTCGGACAAATTCTCGGCGGTTCGATCGCCGGCGGCATCATGACGGGCGCGGCGTCGGACGACTCATCTTATCGCTGGACCTATCTGACCTTCGCGGCGCTCGCCTTGCTGGCGCTTGTCATCTCGCTGTTCCTGCGCTCGCGGCGGGCCGAAATGAAGGCCGCCGTGAAATACTCGTTCTGAAATGAATTCCGGAGTCAGGCTCGGCCGGCACCTCGCCGGCCGGCCGTGGACCGAACGCGAACGCGAGATCGTCTGGCGCGGGCTGACCGGCCGGTTTGCGATTGCGATCGAACCGCTGCTCGGCGCAGTTTTCTTCGCGCTGCTCACTTGGGGCATCATCTGGCGCGCTCGAATCACCAAGCCGCACGACTTGTGGATTCTCGCGCCGGTTTTCGGCATCATGGCGATTGGTTTTGCAACCTATTTGGTCGTGCTGCTGGTCGCGCCGTTCATCGCGTACGCGCAAACGTTCAAACCGATCTACATCGTCGACGGCTACGTGCGCTACCGCGGCCCCGACGATTTTTCCGAAAACACCGCATCGGGTTATGTCGCGGTGTTATTCGACGACGCGAAGCTGTGCTGCGAATGGGAATGTTTCGGACGCCATCGCATTCCGAATACGACGATACCCGCGCTGGTCGAATTCTCCGAATACGGCGGCATTCACAAAGTAGATGGCAAATCGACGGGCGTCTTACCGGACGATCTGCCGGCTCTAGCTATCGGGATATCGCAACGAATGCGGAAGTAGGCTAGCGCGGCGTGCTCGGGGGCCCTGCGCGCTTTGCGCGTGGGGGGCGCGCAGCCCGATGGACGGAGTGCCAGTTAAAATAATCGGGGGCCCCTTGGTGCGGAGCGACAAGCGGAGCGGCAAGGGGAATTCTCATTGATTTTTGATCGGGCCACCAATGGCCGTTACCGGAAAGCATGACGACGGATGCGCCGATTCCGAAAATGCAGAGGATGCCGATGATCGCGGCAATGCGCACGACCACCGGGGTGCCGCGGCTGACCGGTACGCCGCGTTCGTCAACGGGATCGTACATTAGGCGACTCCCTTTCCGATGAGCATGCCGAACGCGGCCAGGATTCCGAGAATAGCTCCGAGCGCCAACAAGCCGAGCATGATTTTAAAGACCTGATTCTCGATGCCCCGACTCTTCCAGTCGTTGCGCAGCGCGATGACGGCCACGAAAAAGACGACGATGCCGAAGAAAACCGCCAGGATGCGTTCGACGTGGGCTACGTTAGCTTCCATCAGCGCGCCTCACAACAGGTAGAAGATCGAGAACAGCACGACCCAGATGACGTCGACGAAATGCCAGTAGAGCGTTCCGAGTGTCAAGCCGGTGTACTTCGTGAACGTGTACTTGCCTTGCGCGGCCTGCAGCAGCAAGACCGTTAGGTAAATAATCCCGCCGAAAACGTGCAGCCCGTGCATGCCGGTCAGCGTGTAAAACGACGCGCCGAAGATGCCGCTATCCCAGCGGGCGCCGATATGGATGTACTCCATCACCTGGCCGCTCAAGAAGCCGGCGCCCAGAATGATCGTCATCACGATCCAGTTTGCAAATTTTGTAAAACTGCCGTGCTTCCAGTTTTCGAGCGCGAAGTGCATGGTTGCGCCGGATCCGAAGAGCACGATCGAGTTGATGGCGGCTAGCGCGATGTCGAGCTTCGGCCCACCCGCCGGCCAGCCTTGACCGCTGTTGCGCAGATATAAATACGCGAAGATGAACGACGAGAACAGCACCAAGTCGCTGACCATGAAGAGCAGAAACCCTTGGATGCGCAGTTCGCGCGTCTCGACGTAGAGTTGATCGGGCTCCTCGGCGTGCCCGGCAAAACCGGGATGGGTGACGCTTGCGACCGCCATCAGTGGGCCGCCGGAACCGGGGGAGGCGCGCCCGTCAGTTCTTCTTCCAAACCGCGGTACGGCAGCGGTTCGGCGAAGTCATACGGCGCGGCAAATACCGACGGCACGTGTTTGAAATTGTAGTACGGCATCGGCGAGGGAATCTGCCACTCCAGCGTGCGCGCGTTCCAGGGATTGTGTCCCGAGCGTTTGCCGCTGCGCATCGACCACAGCGCGTTGATCAGCACCAAGATGAGCGCCGCGGTCATGACGAACGAGAACCACGACGCGACTTGATTCCAGCCTTGGAATTGCGGGTCGTACATCGCGACGCGGCGCGGCTGTCCCCACATGCCGAGCCAGTGCATCGGTAAGAACGTGCCGTTGAAACCGATGAAGAACAGCCAGAACGCCCACTTGCCGAGCGTCTCGTTCATCAAGCGGCCCGTCATCTTCGGATACCAATAGAACAGTCCCGCGAGAATGCCCATCAGGCTTCCGCCGACGAGCACGTAGTGCAAGTGCGCGACGATGAAATAGGTTCCGTGCGCGTGCAGATCGAACGGCACGGCGGCTAAAAACACGCCCGTGATTCCACCCAGCGTAAACGTCGCCAAAAAACCAATCGCGAACATCATCGAGGTCGTCATGTGGATAACGCCGCCCCAGAGCGTCGCGACCCACGAGAAAATCTTGACGCCGGTCGGAATGGCGATCAACATCGTGAGCACCATAAACGGCAGCTGCAGCGCCGGCGCCAGGCCGGAGGTAAACATGTGGTGGGCCCACACCATGAAGCCCAGAATCGCGATCGCGCACGACGAGAACGCGATCATCTTGTAGCCGAAGATCGGCTTGCGCGAAAACGTCGGCAAGATCTCCGAAATCATGCCGAACGCCGGCAGAATCATAATGTAGACGGCCGGGTGCGAGTAGAACCAGAACATGTGCTGCCACAGCAGTGGGCTGCCGCCGCGCGCCGGGTCGAAGAATGCGACGCCGAATTGGCGCTGCACGAACAGTGCCGCGAGCGCCGCGCCCAGCGCCGTGGTGGCGATCATCAGCAGCGGCGCGGTCACGAACTGACCCCACACGAAGAGCGGCATGCGCGTATAGGTCATCCCGGGCGCGCGCATCTTTAAGATCGTGACCAGGAAGTTGATGCCGGTCATTGTCGAGCTGACGCCGATCAAAAAGATCGCAGCCGCCCACATCGACGTCCCGGCTTGGCCTTGCAGCGACATCGGCGGGTACTCCGTCCAGCCCGCGGTCGGCGCGCCCATCAAGAACGAGGCATACAGCATCAATCCGGCGACCGGAAAGATCCAGAAGCTCAGCATGTTCAGCCACGGAAAAGCGACGTCGCGCGCGCCGATCTGGACCGGAAAGATCAGGTTGCCGAAACCGCCGGTGAGCAACGGAATGATAACGAGCCACACCATCGTCGAGCCGTGAATCGAATAGACTTCGTTATACGTCTCCGGCGTCATCAGGCCGCCGCTGGCCTTCATCAACTGTACGCGAATCAGTTCGGCGAGCATTCCGCCGAGGATCATGAAGAGAAACGCCGTGATCATGTACTGGATCCCGATGATCTTGTGATCGATCGAGAAGACGTACTTCCGGACAAAGCCCTGCGGCTCCGGATGAATGTGGTCGGCGAGTCCTCCGCTCGCGTGTACCGCTGTTGCTGCCATCTTGCTCCGGGTTATCTCAGTGTTTTCAAGTAAGCGACGAGGTTGACGATGTCTTTGTTGCTCAGGGCGTTAGAGGTTTGGTTGGGCATCTGCCCCATGCTGCCTTTATATCCATTTTGGATGATCTTCGCGACGTTTTCCGGCGTGGCTTTATCGCCGTCCACGAGTTGCGGATGGGCCGGATCGTAGAGGACGCCTTTTAAACCCGGCCCGACGATACGCTGATCGAAGGGACCGACCGCGTGGCAGGCCGAGCATTTCGTCGCGAATATCTGCGCGCCGGCCTTCGGGTCGCCGCCCGCGAGTTTCAACCGAGCGCTGGCCGGCGCGGCGATAGCGTTGCTCGCATGAGCCTGCTCGCGTTCCGTGCGCGCGTACCAGGCCGCGTATTGCGCCGGCTGGTCGATGTAGACGTAGGCGGGATTCTCTTCTGTGCCGCTGTGCATGAGGCCGTGGTTCACGCCGCAAAATTCCGTGCAGATGATCTCGTATTTTCCCGGCCTTGTCGGCGTGAACTCCATCGTATTTATCAAGCCCGGCACCATGTCTTGTTTGAGGCGCATGGCCGGAATCCAGAACGAATGGATAACATCGGCTGCCGTTACGTTCAGCGTGACGGGCTGCCCCAGAGGCAAATGCATTTCTTTGACTTCGCCGTTGACGTTCGGATAACGGAACGTGTAATACCATTGATGGCCGATCGCTTCGACCACCAGCGTGTTGCTGGGCGCGATTTCGATGCCGTACCAAATGCGGATGCTGAAAATCGCCATCAGCACCACGAAGACGGTCGGGACGACGGTCCACCAGAACTCGAGCTTATTGTTATCGTGAATCTGGATGCCGACGGCGTTCTCCGGCGTGCCCGCGCGCCGGCGAAACGCCAACGCAAAATACAGCACGTAACCGCAGATGAAGATCCAGAGCGCCGTGCCGGTCGCGGCGAGGAAGCGGAATAGCGCATCGATCTGCTGCGCCTTGTCGACGGCTTCGGGCATGATGCCGGTGATCGGCGCCCAGATCCAAAAGAGAATCGAAAGCGCCGCCAGCACCGCGAGGACCGCGGTGACGATCCAGAATTGGCGATCGAGGTGAACGACCGGGTCCCTGTTTTCTGGCAAAGGCGCGTTACTCTCCAAAGCAGCCGGATAACCTATTTATAGTATAGGAAAGCGCGTCCTACGTTCGCTACTCCCCAAATCGCAAGCGATTTGGGGACCCCTGAAAGTTTAACAGCGCTTCGGTGCAAGCACCTGCGCGCCCCCACGGGCAAAACCCGTGGGGCCCCGACTATTGTCGCAACGCCATCGTGAATTGCTGGGTGAGCCACTCTACATTGGTAACGGCCGTTCCCACGACGACCGCGCCCGCGCCGGCATCGAGCGCCGCGGCCCCCTGCGCGGGTGAATGAATTCCGCCTTCGGCGATGACGAAGGCATCCAATTCGCGGAACTCCCGCACCAGCTCCAGCGCCGGAAGCGCGCAACCGGCCGTTTCCTTCGTATAGCCGCAGAGCGTCGTGGCGATGATGTCGGCGCCGGCGGCCTGCGCGGCAACTCCATCGGAGGGCAGTGCGCAGTCGGCCATGGCCAGCGCGCCGGCCTGCTGAACCGCGCCGACAATTTCCGCAATGCCAAGGCCGCCGGGCCGCGGGCGAGCGGTCGCATCGAACGCGACGATCTCGGCGCCGCACTTCAGAATCTCGCGCACCTCGCGCAGCGTCGGCGTAATGTACGGTTCGTAGCCGGGATACTCGCGCTTCACGATACCGATGACGGGCAGATCGACGCGCTTGCGGATCGCTTCGATATTTTTTTCGCCGGCAATCCGCACCGCCACGGCGCCGCCCGCCTTTGCGGCGCCCGCCATCGCCGCCAATACGATCGGATCGTCGAGCGGCGATCCGGCCCGCGCTTGTACCGAGACGATCAAACCGCCGCGCAGCCGATCAAGCAGATCGCAATTCGTACTCATCGTGTGCGCGCCAAAAGCAATGCGCCGGCTGCCGCGTCCGCAAGCGGCTCGACTTGCTGCGCGGCAGGCGCCGCCGCATGCACGGCGCTCGCGATCGCGTCTTTCATAACGGCGCCTTTCGTCATACCGCCCAAAAATGCGAGCGGCCCGGACTGCATTCCGGCGCGCGCCATCGTGCGCACGGCGAGATCCGCCAAGGCCTGCGCGGCCTGCTGCACGTAGCGCATCGCGGAAGCGTCACCGGCTCCGGCGGCTTCGATCATCGTGCGCGCAAAGTGTGCGAATGCAGTTCGTGAGATTTCTCCCGCATAGAACGAACGCACCAGCGCATGCAGCGACGGGTTGCTGAAATGCTCCAACACAGTTGCCGTCACCGGATTTTTCTTTCCGGAATCCTCGTCGCGGATCGCATCTTCGATCGCGCGGCGCGCGAACCAAAACGCGCTTCCCTCGTCCGCGAATAGATATCCCCATCCGCCGACGGTAACGCTTTCACCGCGCGCATCGCGGCCGTACGCGACCGAGCCAGTTCCGGCGATCACCACGACTCCCGGACCGCCTTCGAATGCGCCGGCATGCGCGATGACGGCATCGTGCAACAACACGAGCTCGTCGCACGGCAGCTCCGGCGCGCGTCCATACACACGGCCTTCATAGCCGCTTATTCCCGCGACGATGCGCGCGCAACGGGCGTCCGCCTGCAATTTTGCGGCCGCCGCGGCTTTGTCGTATGCCGACCGCAACGCGTCGCGCAAACGCGTCGAATGCGAGTCTTGCCCGATCTCGTCGGCCGCGCCGGCTTCCCCGCGCCCGAGTATGCGTCCCGATTCATCACCGATCATCGCGACCGTGCCACTCTGCCCGGCATCGATCCCGCAATAGAGATTCACACTCTGTCATCCTGAGCTGAGAGCCTGTCCTGAGCGAAGTCGAAGGGAAGGGCGGAAGCTGCTGCTTCGCGCGCCGCAGGATCAGCAATCACGGGAATCTCCCCGAGGTGTTCGAGATGGTGGTACATTTCATGCGCGAGCGCGCGCTTCACGAATGCCGCACGCTCTTCGGGCGCGAGTTTGTCGGCGATGCGCGAGTTGATACGGATGACGGGCCCTTGCGGATCGTATTCGGAGCGCAATTCCGCATCGCCCCAGTCGCCGAGATCCGCGAATTCGATCCTCATAAGATGACGCCGTCGCGCGTTAATGCGGAGCGCAGTTCGGCTGTATCTAGATTGCGCAACTGCACGCGATCTTTTTGCGCAAGCGCCGCCGCCGTGCCGGCGGCTTGGCCCAGCGTCATCACGGTCGGCGTCAGGCGCGTGGACGCCAGCGCTTCGTGCGTCGTCGAGATGCAGCGACCGGCCACGAGCAGACGGTCGACATGCGCCGGAACCAAACAGCTATACGGAATTTCGTAACTTTCGCCCGGACGCAGGCGGTGCGTCTGCGTGCCCGTTCCCGACGGATTGTGAATGTCGATCGGATAGGCGCTGCGCGCGACGGCATCCTCGAAATGGCGTGCTTGCAGCACGTCGTCACGCGTCAGCGTGTACACACCGACGATGCGGCGCGATTCGCGAATGCCGATCTGCGTCGCGGTTGCTGCGATGCGCGCGTTTTCGAACCCCGGTACGCTCTTGCGAAAAAAAGCGAAGAGTTGCATCGCTTGCCCGCGCGCCGCGACTTCGGCGCGCGTCAAATCGTCGGGATCGAGCGGATCGATATCCACGACGCGCGTCATGTTGACGGTCACTTCGTCGGGATAGGGAGAGATGAAAAACGAGACGACCTCACGCGGAATATTCACGTCGCCTTTGGCTTGCGCTTCATGCCACAGATCGTAGAGGCCCGCAACCGCCGTTAACGCCGGGGCGGTTCGCTCGTGCGTCTTTAAAGACGTGCGCATCTGATCGGGATGCATCCGCACGTAGGCGGCGGTTTTCGCAAGGTCGACGTGGCTTATTCGAAAAATCAGCGTCGCAGGTTGCACGCGCCCGCGCTCGTCGCCTTGCTGCGTCTCCACGCCCGCCGACGCGGCCACATATGCATCGGCGGTTGCATCGATCGTGATGCGCGCGCGATATTCGCGCTCGCCGGCAACCGTGGCAAAGACCGCGCCTTCGACTTCGGGGTGTTCTTCGTGCGCATGCTGCACGAGGGAGCGCAAGAAATACGCATGCAGCAGCAGATGCACGCCGGCTTCTTGCATCATGTCGAAAAGCAGCGCTTTGTGAATCTCCGGATCGAACGGCGTGATCGTCGGAACATAGTCGGAAGAATCGTGCAGATGGCCGGGCGAGCCACCGATGCGAATGAGTCGATCGACGATCTCCTGCGCGATGCCGCCGACGATCCGCTTCTCCCCCGAGTGAAAGGTCATCCACGGCCCGACCATTGCGGCGGTTGCGGTACCGCCCAAGAATCCGTAGCGCTCGACAAGCATCGTGCTTGCACCATGACGCGCCGCCGCGATCGCTGCGGCACAACCGGCGTTGCCGCCGCCGACGACCAAAACGTCGTACTCTTTCACTCGTCGCGGCCTTCGACGCGCACGTGCGGCCTCCGGCGACAGGGAGTAGCAAGGCAAGGGGTAAACGGCTCGGCATGTTATCACGCATCAAGCCGCTCGCAACCATTCTTGCCGAAGGCGCCAACCAAGACCAAGGGCTAAAACGGTCGCTCGGACCTTGGCAGTTGACCGCCATGGGCATCGGCGCGATCATCGGCACCGGTATCTTCGTCTTGACCGGTGTTGCCTCGGCGACACGCGCGGGCCCATCGCTCACCGTTTCGTTTATCGTGGCCGGCGTCGTCAGCGCGCTCGCCGCCCTCTGTTATGCCGAAGTGTCGAGCAAAGTTCCGATCTCAGGCAGCGCATACACCTACACGTACGCGACGCTGGGCGAATTCTTGGCTTGGATCATCGGCTGGAGCTTGGTGCTCGAATACGCGCTCGGCGCTTCAACGGTCAGCGTCGGATGGTCGGGATACTTTACCTACATTCTTCACACGCTGCACATTTATGATATACCGCAAGCCTGGCAGCACAACCATTGGGACGCGACTCCCGGAATTATGAACGTGCCTGCGGGTATAATCATATTGCTCATTACAGCGTTGCTCGTGCGCGGTACGAAAGAATCGGGCACCGTCAACGCGTGGATCGTTGCGATCAAAATTCTGATCGTGCTGTTCTTCATCGCGATTGGCGTCGGGCACATCAACCCGGCCAACTATCATCTTCCGGCCGGCCCGACGACGGGCGCCGGCGGCTTCTTCCCGTTCGGCTGGGGCGGCATGCTCGGCGGCGCCGCGTTCATCTTCTTCGCTTATATTGGGTTTGACGCCGTGTCGACAACTGCGGAAGAGGCGAAGAACCCCGGCAAGGATTTGCCGTTCGGCATCCTCATGAGCTTAGCGATCTGCACGGTGCTCTATATCATCGTTGTCGCGATTCTCAACGGCATGGTGCCGTTCAACACCCTCAACGTCGCCTTCCCGGTGGCTTTCGCACTCAACAGCGTCGGCCTTGCGTGGGCCGGTGTCATCATTTCATTCGGCGCGATTGCCGGGCTGACAACGGTCTTGCTGGTGATGATGTACGGTCAGACACGCATCTTCTATGCAATGTCGCGCGACGGACTGATTCCACCGAGTTTCGTGAGACTGCATCCGACCTGGCGCACGCCGGTGTTCTCGCAGATATTCTTCGGAATTCTCATCGCCTTGGCAGGCGCGCTCTTCCCAATCGGAATTCTCGGATCGCTGACGAACATGGGAACGCTCATCGCGTTCGTGCTGGTCTCGCTTTCGGTTCCGATATTACGCAAGCGGCATCCCGAATTGTTGGGATCGTTCACGCTTCCGCTGGGACCTTACATCATTCCGATTCTGTCGGCCGTTACCGCACTCGGACTGATCTATTTCCTGCGGAACGGCAACCCGCTCGTATGGGGCTTCTTCCCGCTGGTGTGGCTCGGGTTCTTGGTCTGGCTGGTGATCGGATTACTGTTCTACGCCGTTTATGGCCGGAACAAGAGCACGGTCGCGTTGCAAGAGGCCGAGGGCGGACTCGCGCCGCGGCAGCCTCGAGTTAATTAGGCTCTTCCAATCCGGCGATTGATCTCGGCCGCAATGGGGTCGGGATCGTCGCCGGTTTGGACGATCACCGTCTTGTAGGTTTCGTGCGCGGTCTGCAGCACCAAACAGTTTCGGCCGCTCCCGAAATCCAAGAACGCTAAGCCGCCGCCGGCAAAAAACGTGCCTGCTGTTTTCAACCCGGGCGCGCTCGTGCCGATAATCTTGCGCCACCAGAAATCCCAGCCGTTTTCATCCTCGACGCTTGCAAACGTAATATGGGAGAGCGGGATCTTCAGCGAACCGTGCGTGGCCCATATTTTGTCCATCGTCGAGAGTTCGATGGTAACGCAATTGTTTTCGATCGTTACGTTCGCCATAGTTAGTTATCGGCTCCGAGGGGTTTAGGTTACGCCGGGCGGCGTGAAGTTAAGATGAGAACCGGCGCGTCTGGCTCGCGGCCGGCAAGTTCTTCTTCGGCGAGCGCGACCGCTTGGTCTGCTGAAAGCAGGCCGCTGTAATCGGCGATGCGGGCGCCGTGCAAAACGTACAGGTTCGGCATAGCGCGCCCGACGTCGCCGAACGCCGTCGCGTCCTCGATTGCGTCGCGCAAGTCTTCGGCTGCACAACCCGCGGCCGTGACGCGCGCCATCCCGTCGCGCAGCGTCAGCCGGCCGACGCCGGAACGGTCGAGCACCCGCAGCATGCCGCCCGATTCATAAACGGTCAGCCCGGGAGTGCGAGCTACCGCGCGAACGTCGGAAACGGCTGCGCGCATCAAACGCGCTGCGGCTGCCAACCGCGCTTCTTCATCCAACACGCCGTGTGCGGCGGTTTCAGCCAACTCCGTCGCACCGGACGCCGTCGCGCGCACGATGTTTCGCTGCGAATCGATCTCGACGACCGTCTCCACACCTTCGGGAGAAGCTCCCGCTGCAACCACGGCATCCTGCGCCTCACGGCGGATGCGAAGAATATCTTCGGGCGACGGATCGACGATAGTGCGTTCGACGACTTCGCGCACAAGCGCGAGCGCCACACCGATGGGCGAAATCACCTCTGCATCGCGCGCGAGCCGAAAATCTAGGCCCGTGCGTTTCGCCGCGTACGGAATGAGTGCGGCCGCGCCGCCGCCGCCGCCGACCACGACAAGCGTTTGGGGATCGAGTTCGTAGTCGGCGATCAACTCGTCGATGGCGGCGATAATTTTGGCGGATGCGATATCGAGCAGATCTTTCGCCACCGCTTCCGGCGACATTCCAAAATGTGCTCCCAGTACCGCCAGCGCTTTTCCGGCCGACTCGGCGTTGCCGCGCGCGAACGTTCCGGCCGGCACGTATCCCAAGAAATTAGCAGCACACGTCGGCGTGACGGCGATATGCGCGCCGTCGCGTCCGCGCAGCGCGACGTAATCGTCCGAATCGTGCACGCTCGGACGAAAACGTTCGAAGACCGCGCCCTCTATTGCGCCGGGTTCCATAAAACACGCGTAGCTCAAACCCGCGATATGCGCCGAGCGCGGTCCTACGTCAACGATTTTCTCGCCGGTGGCGCGCGTGAGGCTGCCGCCGGCGATCCCGAGCGTGCGCACGTCGAGCGTGCGCAACATCGTGCGATGACCGCCCACGCGCGCCGGACGCATCTGCGGCATGCCAGCGCGGATCGCCGAACAATCCGAACTGGTTCCGCCGACTTCGATAAAAATTCCGTCGGTCACGTTTTCGTGCAGCAAAGCGCCGGCAACGCCGGCCGCCGGACCCGAGAGCAGCGTGAGAATCGGACGGCGTTCCATTTCGCGCGCGTCCATCACGCCGCCGTCGCTGCGCATCACCATGAGCGGCGAATTGATGGCGGCTTCGCGAACGGCGCCGGCCGTCATGCGCGCGGTGCGCACCATCTTCGGCAGTATCGCCGCATTGATTGCCGCTGTTCGCGTGCGTGCACGTAGGCCGTACATCGTACTGACGTCGTGGCCGCTCGTGGCGAAGAGCCCGGCCTCGTTTGCGATCGCGACCGCGTCGTTCTCGCCTTGCGGCCGGTCGACTGAAAACGCTTGCGTGGCGGCAAGCACCTCGGCGCCGCCTCGTTTCAGCACGCCGACGGATTCTTTCATGCCGTTGCGATCGTGCGCCGAGGCAAACGCAAATTTCGGTTCGAACGGCAGCCCCGGCGCCAACTGCAAACGGCCGAAGCGCATTTGCAAGCGCGCCAGTGGTCCTAGGCCATCGAGCAATCCGAGCACGCCGACTTGTGCGACGTCGCCTTCGAGCAGCGCGTTGGTGGCTTGCGTGGTGGAATGCGCGATGAACGCTACTTCGTCCGGGTCGATCGCGCTCTCCGCGAGCAGCCGCGCGATGCCGTCGACGATCCCGGCCGCCACGCCGGCGGCCGCAGTGTGCGTGGTCGGAGTTTTGACGCGCGCGATCACCTCACGACTCTCCGCATCGATCACCACGACGTCCGTGAACGTGCCCCCGACATCCACGCCGAGACGAAGTTTACGCATCGGCAACCAGCACGTAGCAGACCATTGCCAGCGAAACGTTGCCGTCTTGCGCGAACCGGTCGAACAGATCGCCGGCACCGCGGCGCAATTCCTCGGCCGCCGCACCTTCGTTTGGTAAGTACGACGTTGACGCCATCCGCCCCAGCAATTGTTCGTTGCTCAACGTTTGCGCGTAGCGATGCTCGCTTCGGTTGCAACTGGAGCCCGCGAGCTTCGCAAAGGCGGTCAACGCCTGCGCTCGCCGCGCCTCGGTGTCGTCCAATGTATAGCGACGGACGAGTCTGGCGTACGCCGCCGCGAATGGCTCGCTTTCGTCGCGCTCGTACTGCACGAGTGCGATTCGCCGGCGGCTGATGCGCCGGAATTCTTCGATCGCCGCATCCGGCTCGAACCAATGAAAGGCTTGAAACGCGACCGCGACGTCGACGGACTTGGACGGAAGGTGCGTATCTTCGCCCGTTCCGTCGATCCACTCGACGCGCGGATCCGGTTCGGCCTGTTCGGCCATTGAATGATTGGGCTCGACCGCAAAAACGGTTGCGCCGCGTTCGGCGAGCAGCCGGGATGCAATTCCGGTTCCCGCGCCGACGTCGGCGATTGTCAGCTTCGCCGGCGATCCCAAACCGTCGAGCAATGCATCCAGCGCCTCGGGCGGATAGCCCGGGCGGTTTGACGCGTACGCTCCGGCGCGCGGCGAGAAGCGCTCGGTCGGGCGATCGATCACGTCGTGAACGGCGTGCCGAGTTGCACGGCGATGGTCGAGCCAGAACGCTCGAGCTGGAACGAATGCGGCTTTCCGTCGTAGGCACGCGCTTGCGTTTGATACGTGCCGTACATCCACCAATCCAACCCGTCGAGTTTATCGACGATGTCGTCGGTGCGCATGCCGGCCGCGTACGCCGGCCCGCCGGCGCGCACGTACGCGCGCATGTTTCCGTCCACCGTCTTGTAGAGCGCGTAGTAATAGGAAGGCGGATCGCCCGGTGCGTACGCGAGGCCGCGCTCTTGCA
>Ga0102924_1000054_pt1 | contig 126088 bp, 95 predicted proteins | sample PaiPotPPM11metaG_FD_80116 | JGI IMG/M metagenome (GOLD analysis project Ga0102924, IMG submission 80116) | Iron sulfur acid spring bacterial and archeal communities from Banff, Canada, to study Microbial Dark Matter (Phase II) - Paint Pots PPM... ...
GTGCATGTGTTCGGCAGACCCCTCACGATCGTTGGTGTCCTACCAGCAGGTTTTCACTTCCCAGATCAAACTGACCTCTGGTTTCCGGCGGATACCATCTACCCTGTGGTCGAATCGCGAGGCGGACACAATTACTGGGCGGTCGGGCGGCTAAAGCCTGGCACTCGTCTGGATCAAGCGCAGGCGGAGATGAGTTCAATCGCGTTGCGCCTGACTAAAGAATACCCATCAACCGACCGGAACATGTGCATCGCCGTCACCCGGATGCGCGATGAGATGGTGAGAAACGTCCGACTGACGCTGTACGTGTTGCTCGCCGCCGTAGGATTGGTCTTGTTGATTGCCTGCGCGAACGTGGCTACTCTACTGCTGGCCCGGGCGTCGGCACGAGCACGAGAAATTGTCATTCGTACAGCACTCGGCGCGAGCCGCACCCGCACATTGCGGCAATTGATCACGGAGAGCTCGCTGCTGGCGTTGCTGGCAGGGGGGGCTGGCCTGGCTCTCGCGATCTTTGGGTCAAAGGCACTGGTAGCGCTGGCCCCAGGCAACGTCCCGCGCCTTGCTGAAACGGGCATCGACGCACGCGTTCTCGCTTTCACTTTTGCCGTCTCTCTGCTGGCCAGCCTTTTCTTTGGCCTGGCGCCGGCCCTCTACGCCTCGCGTGCTGATTTGAACGAAGGGCTGAAGCAAGGGACGGCGCGAATGGTGGGCGGCGCACTGCGAATGCGTGGAGCACTGGTAGTAGCTGAGATTGCGCTTTCCGTCATCCTGCTCGCTGGAGCGGGGCTGCTCGTGAAGAGCTTCATTGCACTGGATAACGTAGCACTCGGTTTTCGCCCCGAGCATGTCCTGGTGATGGACACGAGTGTCCCCGCGGGTCCGGGTCTCGGAGGCCGTTTGCACGCTGCCCGGCTTTACAGGGGCTTGCTGGGGGACATCTCAAACTTACCAGGCGTGCTGGCCGCCGGTGCAACCATGGCCCTGCCGGGCCACGCCTGCTGCGGCGGGAGCTATTGGATTGATCACCTGCCCGAGCGATCTGCAGCTAACACGCCTAACGCGGTTTACTCCGTGGTGACGCAGGGAACCTTCGCCGCCCTCGACATTCCGCTTAAGGCTGGCCGGGATTTCAACGCGGTTGACACCTACCAAGCGCCTCTGACCGCCATTATCAACGAATCGCTGGCACGACAGTCGTTTCCGGGTCAAAACCCAATCGGACGATCTATCTTCTGCGGCCTGGACACAGACAAGCCCATGAGGATTGTGGGGATTGTGGGCGATGTTCGGCAGTATGGTCCGGCACGAGAGCCGGAGCCAGAGATTTACATGCCGTATGACCAGCATACGCGCAGCGCTGGGACCTCGTTGAGTGTGGTGGTCCGGACAACGATTGCCCCTGACGCGCTTGCAGAGACACTGCGTCGCGAGGTTTACGAACGGTCGCCGGATGTACCCATGCGGTTCAGCACTCTGGAAGATTCCGTTTCTGAGAACGTAGCGGCGCCTCGCTTCCGCACGCTGCTGCTCGGCATATTCGCCGGAATCGCAGTGTGCCTGGCTATGGCCGGGGTTTACGGCGTGCTGGCGTATATGGTGAGCCAGAGATCGAATGAAATCGGTTTACGAATGGCGCTCGGCGCAAGTCCGGCGAGCGTCCTGCGGCTGATCCTGCGGCAAGGACTCGTGTTCGCGGGCCTGGGCGTGGCGCTCGGCTTAGCAGGGGCACTGGCCGCAACGCGCCTGCTTACCAGCATGTTGTTTGAGGTGAAACCGGGGGATCCGCTCACTTACGTGGGCGCGGCAGTGCTGCTTGGTGCGGTCGCTTTAGCAGCCAGCTACATCCCGGCCCGCCGCGCCTCGCGTGTCGATCCGAATGTGGCGCTGCGGCACGAATAAAGCTGTGACGAGTGGCAAGTGATGAGTGACCAGCAAACAGCAGCGGTAGGCACGGCGAACGATCTTCCTCGCCGCGGGCCTTTGAGTAACGCAGGTCTGTGTTTTTGAGGTCTGCGGCTTCTGACCGGGCATTGCGAAAAAGCCGCAGACTTTGGAAAACAGAAGTCTGAGCTACCCGTGAGAAAACTGAGATGAATATCTGGAAGCGGATGAAACCCTGGTGGCCGTGGCTCCGGCGGCAGGCTCGCGAAGCGGACTTGGAGCGCGAACTGCGGGATCATCTGGATTTGGAAGCGGAAGAGCAGGAAGAAGCGGGCTTGTCCCCGAAAGAAGCGCGCTACGCTGCCCGGCGTGCGCTGGGCAACACCACGCAGATCAAGGAGGAGGTGCGCATGACGTGGGGATTTCAGTGGCTCGAGACGCTGCTTCAAGATTTACGCTACGGCCTGCGGCAGTTGCGCCGCAACCCTGGCTTTACGGCAGTTGCGGTGCTCACGCTGGCGCTCGGCATTGGAGCGAACACGGCCATCTTTAGCGTGATCAATGCCACTCTTCTGAAGCCGTTGCCGTTTCCTGATCCAGATCGCCTGGTGCTGGTGTGGGAGACCTTCGGAAAAGGGCCCGAGAACTGGAATATCGTCTCAGCGCCCAACTATTGGGATTTTAAGCGCGCGAGCGACGCCTTTGAAGGCATGGCCATCTTCGATTCCGCCGGCCGGGGCTATAACCTTTCTGCTACGGGAAACAAGCAGGAGCCGGAGCAGGTGTCCGGACTGCGCGTTTCAGCCAGTTTCTTCCCGGTGCTCGGCGTAAAGCCTCTCCTTGGGCGTACCTTCCTGCCGGAAGAAGAGACGCTCGGCAGGGACCATGAGGTCGTGCTGAGCTATGGCCTCTGGAAGCGCCGGTACGGCGGCGATCCGGCGCTGGTGGGTAAGACGGTCAAGATTGATGGCGCGGATTTCACCGTGGTGGGCGTGATGCCGCCCCGATTTGAATTCCAATTCTGGAGTAACCAGCGCCAGCTCTGGGTGCCGGTCGGCTATACCAAAACAGATTACGGACGTGACGACAACAGTTTCGTGGCCTTCGCCCGTCTTAAGCCAGGAGTAACCCTGGTCCAGGCACGAGCCCAGATGGAAGCTATCGGACATCGCCTCGTGCAGCAATATCCCAACGAAGACGCTGGTATGGGCGCGACGGTCACGCCAATGAACAGCTATGGGCTGGCGGAACTTCGGCGCGCCATGCTGGTCTTGCTGGCTGCGGTGGGGTTTGTGCTACTGATCGCCTGCGTGAACGTCGCGAATTTGCTGCTGGCCCGCGGAGCTGCGCGGCAGAAGGAATTCGCCATCCGGCGCGCACTCGGCGCCGGAGGAGTGCGCCTGGCCCGGCAATTGCTTACGGAAAGCGTGCTCCTGGCACTCTTGGGCGGCGCCAGCGGTTTTCTCCTAGCGGCTTGGGGCACGGAACTTCTGCCGCGCGTTCTATTGCTCAAGTCTCTCCACCTTCCGATGCGCCCAACCGACGCGATCGGCATGGATGGACACGTCTTTGTTTTTGCCTTGCTGATCTCGTGCCTGGCAGGCGTGCTGGCTGGGCTGACGCCCGCCTTAAGCGCGCTTGGTGGCGACGTGAACGAGCCTCTCAAGGAAGGCGGTCGCGGATCAACTCAAGCAGGGGGCAGGCATTTGCGCCATGTTTTGGTAGTCTCCGAAGTGGCGCTGGCTCTGGTGGTACTCTGTGGCGCCGGGCTGATGATCGAAAGCATGGCGCGACTGCTCGGCGTCGACCCTGGCCTCGATCCGAAAAACGTCCTCACCATGCAAGTTTCGGTGCCGCAAAAGGACATTTACGTCGGGCCTCCGGGGCTTCCGCGCTTTTGTGAGGAGCTCGATGAAAGTATCGGCGCGGTGCCTGGGGTGGTGTCCGTAAGCGCCGTCGCTCATCTCCCCTTTGAAGGAAGCGCAGGTCGAGGCTTCCAGATTGAGGGTCAGCCCGCTCGGGACCCGGCGCATATGCCGAACGCCAGCTATACCGTGTCATGCCCGGACTACTTCCGGACGATGGGCATTCCTCTTCTGCAGGGACGGGAATTCACTCAGCAGGACACCGTAGGCTCGCCCGGCGTGATCGTTATCAATCAGACCATGGCGCGCCGCTACTGGCCGAAGCAGGATCCCGTTGGCAGGGCCATCAGACTCGGCGGCTCCGACGGCCCGCGCCTTGTAGTGGTGGGTGTTGTCAGAGGCGCCCATAACTGGGGATTGGACAAACCAGTGCACCGCCAGTTCTTTCGGCCTTACACGCAGGCCGGCTGGCCGGTGATGAACATAGTAGCCCGCACAACGAACGCACCCGCTACGTTTGCGCCACGGATCAAGAAAGCGCTGGCTGAGGTTTTGCCAGACCGTCCAGTCACGCAGGTCGAAACCATGGAAGACATTGTGCATGACTCCACGGGGTCGAGACGCCTCCCCATGATCTTGTTGACTGCCTTTGCCTGCTTGTCTCTACTGCTGGCTGCGGTGGGCATCTACGGTGTGGCGTCCTATTCGGTTTCCCAGCGCACGCATGAGATCGGCATCCGCATCGCGCTGGGGGCGCAAAAGCGGGACGTACTCAAGCTCGTTGTGGGCCAGGGATTGGCCTTGATTTTGACTGGCGTCGGAGCCGGAATGGTCGCGGCTGCCGGTTTGACACGTCTAATGACAGGCTTGCTCTTCGGCATTCGGCCGATGGACTTCACGACCTACGCCAGCGTTTCCTTACTGCTTACCGCCGTGGCGATAGCTGCAAGTTACATTCCGGCCCGCCGTGCTGCCAAGGTGGACCCGATGTTCGCCTTGAGACACGAATAGAGCAGTGAAAAGAGATGGGAGGCAACAGACGGAGGACACGGAATCTTCGGGAGTGAGGAGCGGAGACCTTAAACGCTGCCTCGATTCGCCTGATGGAGGCGTAGACCCGTGAAGTCCAGGCGTTCAAAATCCCTGTCGAGGGTAAACAAAGCGGCATTATATTCGACTGCCAGAGCTGCCAGCAGCGCGTCCACGGTGGAAAGTGTTAGCCCGCGCCCTCGCGCCTGGCGAAAGATTGCGGCGGCTGTTTCGTAGGTGGCAAATCCCCCGGGTTCGACCAAAGGCCAGCGCGCCAGCAGTCTGGTAACCAGCGCCACATCACGCTTGAGACCCTGCAGGACCTCGGCAACGACCAGGCCCGCAAGAACCACTGGAGCATTGGCGCCAATCAAACGCTCCAATTCGTCCCCGGCGGAACCGCGACTGGAATTGAGAAAGTCAACCCAGACGGAGGTATCTACCAGAATCAAACGCGATTCCTCCGCATGGCTTTCACATCCCCTTCCCAAATCCCGCTACCGCGAAAGCGCAAGATTTTCTTGCGCGCCTCACTCTCCACCAGAATTTCCAGCGCTCGCTGGATGATCTCACGCTTGGTGCGCAGCCGGGTCAGCTTGCGGGCTTGAGACAACAAGCGGTCGTCAATATTGATATTGGTTCGCATACACATATTCTACACCTGATAAGTGTAAAAGGAAATGGCGGCGCCAGGCGTAACTGGAGCGGGCTGGGGTGCGTCCCGCAATTCGTGGGCATTTCCAACTGAGGGAATTGGCGACTCCAGTCCCGGGCGAGGTTGGTGGCTACGGCATGGCTCCAGGATGACCCACCGTAACCGTGGCCTTCCCCGGCAATCTCGCAGTGGCGCGGTTTGATTGTTGTAGCGGCGCTCTATGAGCGCCGAATCAGAATCCTCAACGGTTTCCGGCGCTCATAGAGCGCCGCTACAGCAAATTGCGCCACCACCGGCAATCACGCACGCTTTACTTTTCCGTCGAAAACTTAAACACCGTTACCTGATGAAACGTCTGTCCCGGCTTGAGCTCCGTGGATGGGAATTTCGGATGGTTGGGCGAATCCGGGAAGTGTTGAGTCTCGAGACAAAAGGCATAACGATGGCCATAGACCTTGCCGTCCTTGCCGTGAATCGTTCCGTCCAGGAAATTGCCAGTGTAGAACTGGATTCCGGGCTGCGTAGTCAAGACCTCCAACACGCGCCCGGTTTCCGGGTCCGTGGCGCGGGCCGCCAATTCGAGTCCGTTTCCCTTTCGATTTAAGACAAAATTCTGGTCGTAGCCCTTGGCAAACTTCAACTGCTCATTATCTTGATTGATGCGCGCGCCGATGACCGTGGGCTTGCGGAAGTCAAACGGCGTGCCCTCCACGCTGCGCAGTTCGCCCGTTGGAATGAGCGTGGAATCGACCGGCGTGAACTTGTCTGCATGAATCATCATCACTTGTTTCAGAATGTCACCACTGCCTTGCCCAGCGAGGTTGAAGTAGGAGTGGTTGCTCAGGTTCAGCACCGTGTCTTTGTCCGTGGTGGCAGAGTAGTCGATCCGAAGTTCGTTGGTGTCCGTCAAGGTGTAAACCACTTTCACCGATAGATCGCCTGGATAACTCTCTTCACCATTCTTGCTGAGATAGGTCAACTCGAGCGCTGGATGAGTTTGGGAAAGCTCATGCGCCTTCCAGACTTTTTTGTCGAATCCTTCCGGGCCGCCGTGAAGGCTGTTCGGGCCGTCGTTGATGGGAAGCTTGTACTCCACGCCGTCCAGTGTGAACCGGCCCTTGGCGATGCGGTTGGCGTAGCGGCCCACGATGGCCCCAAAAAACGGATCTTGCTTGGTCAAGTAACCATCCAGATTGTCGTAGCCCAGAACGACATCTGCAAGGTGTCCGTGCCGGTCCGGCGCCAGAATGGAAACCACCCTGCCGCCGTAATTCGTAAGCTTCACTTGCATACCGCTGCGGTTCGTCAGCGTGTAAAGGTCAACCTTCTGCCCGTCTGGCATTTTTCCGAATACACTCCTTTCAATGCCGGGGTTTCCATCCGGCGCTTTTGCCCCCAAGGCGCCCAGAACGAAGAATAATAACAAGAAGGCTTGCTTTGAGCGTGCCATGATTTCTCCCTTCGCTGGCGCCGGTCACAGCCCGAATTAAATACCAATGAACTTGAAGCGGGCCGTCCGCATGTCCAAGAAACCTTCCGGCGACGAATGCGCGAATCCCGAAGAGCAAAGATTATGACACAGGGAGCGGTTGGGAGCGCGGGCAAAGTAACTTATAAACATCCTCATAGCCAACCCGCAAAGATGTCAAGCAACATCCGCTCCGGGCGCGTAGAATCAATTCGGGATGGAATCGAGGGAGCGTCCGTGTCTCAACTGCCTCTTCAACCTCGTCAATCCGCGCAAGAGCCAAGCCTCATTAACCAAAAACCGCTCGAAGCGTGCGACGCCATTCTGCGGCTTGCCGAACTCAGCTACGCCCGCTTGAGATCGCTCGACCGCTCCAAGACAGTTGTGATCTTCTCCGCGAGCCCGCTTGAGGAACATGGCGCTCATCTTCCCGTGGGCACAGACCTTTTTGAGGCAGAATTCTTCAGCGAGATGCTTGCCCGGCGGATCGTTGCGGAAAAACCTGGTTGGACAGTACTGTTGGGGCCTTCGCTCCCGTTCGGCGCTTCCGCATTCGATGAGGCAGGGACCTTATTGGTACGGGCCCGCACCGTTCGTAACGCGGTGCTGGATTACGGCGCAGCGCTGGCTCGCCACGGCTTCAGAACCATCCTGGTGACAAATGCCCACGCCGGTCCGCGGCACGTGGTGGCGTTGGAAGAGGCGGCGTCCGCAGTCTCCAAGCGTTACAGCATTCGAATGCTCTCCCTGAGCGGCCCCGTGCTTTGGAAGTTCCTGCGAGGCAAATTTAGCGACCGGATTGAGCCGTTGCTCGGCCGGTCTCTCACCCCGGAAGAGAGAGCGGCAATCCAAGGTGACGCCCATGCCGGCTTGTGGGAGACGGCGCTCCTGCTTTGCGCCCGGCCGGACTTGGTGGACCCGAACTATTCTACGCTTTCTCCGCAACGTTTCACCTTGTTCGAAGCAGCCCGCTACAATTATCCGCTGCGGCTAGGCAACCGGCAGGGTTACATCGGCAGTCCTGCCGCGGCTTCACAGGAATTCGGCGAAGTTGCCGCAACCTTGCTGCTGGACGCCGCGTGGGAAGTGGCGCAGAGAGTGTTTGATGCGAGAGACCGAAGCTGGTGGCAGACCTCCTTCCTTTATAAGATTCCCTTGCTGCGAACCGGTTTTCCCTATGCTGCAGGTGCGGTCGCGTTATTGATAGCCCTCCTATTGATTTGGCATTTCCTGTAGACCGGCTTGAAACATTGGATGGTGGTAGAGTTGTTGGCTGTAGCGCGCTCTATGAGCGGCGAAATCCGCCGGTCCCTGTCAGGGCAAGCTCCGACCGGCGCTACAGAACCGAGCATCGCCGGCTTACGACCGTGTGTATTTATCGCAACGAACCACTTGCCCGGCTTGCGATTCAGCGCCTCTTCTGGGCAAATTCTTCGAATGTAAAGAATCATCAAACCGCGTACACTACTTTGTTGCATCTCCCATGGAAATCGGCGCATCCACTCCCCAACAAGAGTACTCTCGCCGGCTGGAGGCCAGTCTTAAGATCGCCGCAAACAAAGAGCGCCTCCATATTTGGGCTGGCAATTTGAAAGTGTTCTCCATCCTCGTGGGCTTGGCGGTTGGGTGGCTGTCGCTGGCAAGGCTTCTCATCTCACCCTACTGGTTGGCCATTCCCGTGGGTTTTTTTGTAATCCTCCTCATCGCCCACGAGCGCATTCTCCAGTCAGAATCCTGGGCGAAACGGGTGGCGTCTTTTTATCAAAGGGGAATCGAGCGAATTGAAGATCGTTGGGCGGAAAGCGGCGAGCCGGGAGAGCGCTTCATAGACGGCAAGAGTTGCTATTCTGAAGACCTCGATCTTTTTGGTCCTGGCAGCCTGTTCCAACTGATTTCAACGGCCCGGACGCGGATGGGCGAGGATTGCCTGGCAAAGTGGCTGCTCTCGCCCTCCACGATCCCGGCCATTATAGAGAGGCAGAACCTCGTCAAGGAATTAAAAGAAAAGCTGGAGTTGCGCGAGCGTTTGGCCGTTATCGGTGAGGATTTGCGGGTGACATTGGACCCGGATGCGCTGATTCGCTGGGCGGAAGGGGAAGTCGTGCTTCAGAGCCGCTTCCTACGCTGGAGCTCTGCGACGCTCGCAGCGCTTGCCCTCGCGACTCTCACCCTGTGGGGAATCGCTGGAATATCATTGCCTTTCTTCGCAGTGCTGCTTCTGGAAATCATCTACATGCTGCTGTTGCAGAAGCGCGCCAAGGCCACGTTGAATGGCCTTGACTGCGATCTCAGAGGCTTGGTCCTGTTTACCCAGATACTTGAGGTGATCGAACAGGAAGAGTTTTCTTCCAGCCGTTTGCAGGGGTTTGTGTCCAAGCTCAAAAACTCCGGCTTGACGGCGGCGCGATCCATGCGCCGGTTGGCCCGTGTTGCCGATTGGGTCGAGGCTCGCGACAGTTACATCGTGAAGATCATTGATCTGCCCACTTTGTTTACTCTGCAGTTGGGATTCGCGGCCAATGCCTGGCGGCAGCGATGGGGCGCGGATGTGCGGGCCTGGATTGAAGCGGCAGGCGAAGTGGAAGCATTACTATCGCTCACCACCTATGCTTACGAACACCCCGATGATCCCTTCCCGTCCTTTACTGAAGGCGTGAATTCGCAGCCGGTTTTCGATGGAGAAGATCTTGGCCATCCGCTGATTCCTTCCACCCGCTGCGTGTGCAACAGCGTGCGGCTGGGCGAGGATGCTCGGGTGCTTCTGGTGAGCGGCTCCAATATGTCAGGGAAAAGTACCCTTCTTCGCTGTGTGGGTATTAACACGGTCCTGGCGCTGGCAGGCGCTCCGGTTCGCGCCAAATGCCTTCGCCTCACGCCCCTGGTGATCGGCTCGTCGATCCGCTCTTCAGATTCATTGCAGGACGGCCGCTCGCGTTTCTACACCGAAATCCTTCGCATCCGGCAGGTTTTTGGTCTCGCGGAAAGCGGACTTCCGGTTCTCTTCCTGTTCGACGAGCTGCTGGAAGGGACAAATTCCGAAGATCGCAGGATGGGCGCCGAAGGATTGATCCGCGCATTCATGGGTCATGCCGCTATCGGCCTCATCACCACTCACGACCTGGCGATCACTGAGATTTCCAAATCGTTCGAAGCCTCGGTGCGCAACGTCCACTTCCAGGAATCCATCGAAGGTGGGAAGATGATTTTCGACTACAAGCTCCGAGACGGAGTTGTGAAAACCAGCAACGCTCTGGAGCTGATGCGGCTCATCGGATTGAAGGCGTGAACCGAGTGACGCACCGTGGCGTTGCGCCCGGGTTACAAAACCAATGGGAGGAATGATGGCTCTTTATCTGACAGAAAAAGATGTGGTGGAGCTTCTTCCAATGGAAACGGCCCTTGCGCGGGTGGAAGCAAGCTTTTTCGAGCAGCACCGTGGCAAAGCCCCCAACCAGGCGCGGCGCCGGGTATTTCTCCCTAATGTTTCGTTGCACTATATGGCGGGCGCGCTGGAAGACGAGGGTGTTCTGGGCATGAAGATTTACACCGTCTCCCGCGAGGCCCTGCGCTTCCTCGTGTTGCTCTACACCGCGGACAATGGCAACCTGCTGGCTCTGATCGAGGCCGACCATTTGGGCCGCATTCGCACCGGCGCGGCGAGCGGCGTGGCCACCAAGTATATGGCGACGGCGGATGCCGCAAAGGTCGGGCTGATTGGTACTGGGCGGCAAGCCCGAACCCAGCTTGAAGCCGTGACGCAGGTTCGCAACATCGAATCCGTCCTCGTCTACGGCCGGGATGATGGCCGGCGGCGCGCCTTCGCGCATGAGATGAGTGAGCGACGGGGGATTCCTGTGGCAGCAGCGGAGAGCGCCGAGGCGGTGGTGCGGGCTAGCGACATTGTGATTACCGCCACCACTTCGCGCGATCCCGTCTTGCTGGGTGATTGGTTGAAGCCGGGCGCACACGTCAACGCCGTTGGCGCGAACATGTTGAACCGGCGAGAAGTGGATGACCGAACGCTTCTCCGCTCGTCACTGATAGCCGTTGATTTCATCGAGCAGGCCAAGGAAGAAGCCGGCGACCTCGTCCACGGCCTTGCCAGCCTGGGCCGCGGCTGGGAGGAAATCCGCGAGCTGCACGAAGTCATTTCCGGCAGCGCCAAAGGGCGCACCTCGGCCGGGGACATCACCCTCTTCAAGTCTTCAGGAATCGCGCTGTGGGATGTGGCCGTGGGTATTCACATTTACCGGAAGGCGTTGGAGGCGGGCAGGGGAAAAGAGATTGAAATCTTCCGCGAGCTGTAGCGGCGGTTTCCTCGCCGCCGGTTCTGCTCTTCTCAGTCATTTCGAGGGTGAGGACACGGCTGCTACAAGGCATCGGCCAGAACGTCGCGCACACCTTACTGCGCTTTCCGGCAGAGCGCATAATGCGAAGGAGCGGCGTAGTTAATCAAGCCGGGGCTGAGAATGCAATTCAGGAAAAGGCGGGGAAGCTTGGCGCCATATTTGAAGCGCAGCAGCGGCTCCGTTTGGCATTCGACATGGTTAAATTGATCGAGCAGCAACTTCTCCAGCTCTTTCCAGGAAAAGCCCGCGTGCGCGCCCAGCTCATTGGTGAAGCGGCCGCGCAGCCGGTCGCTGTAATCCTTCAAGTTCCATGTGACTTTCTGCAAGTTAGTAGGCTCCAGGGATCCCAGGTAGCCCACCAACCGTGTGCGGTTGGGCACGCCCATATAAAACCACGCGCCCGGCTTGAGCACGCGGGCGATTTCCGCCAATGCCTCACGAGCGCCGCCCACGTGTTCAAGGGAATGAAGCGCGAAAGCGAAATCGAAGATCGCAGGTGGAAACGGCAAGGCTTTCGCATCGCCCAGCAGCAAGTCCGCCTCACCACGCGCCGTGCGGGAAAATCGATTCCCGGCATCGAGCCCTGTGAGATGCGATCCGGCCAGGGCGCTGCGCACGTAAACGGCCTCATCGCCCGTGCCGCAACCCACGGCCAACCCGCGCGGGCTGGGAACGCCCTCAAGCCGGGGCTTCAGGGTTTGCGCGCAGTGCTTCACCATCACTTCCACCGGCAAATCGGCAGGAGGAGATTCAATCGGCGAGTTGGCGTCTTGGATCATCATAGGCTCGGTTTGAAAGGTGGCTTCGAAGAAAATATGCTCGCTCATCCCAACCACCGCCCCCGTTCACCGGGTTATACTAACATGCAGTTCCAAACCACGATGAAAACCTCGCCGGAACATCGTCATAAGGAGAGTGATCGTCTTCACGACTTGGCCTGCCGGCTCATGCCGGGCGGCGTGAACAGCACCATCCGCAACGTCCTGCCCCATCTTGTCATCACGCGGACCTCCGGCGCACGGATCACCGACGCCGACGGCAACGAATATATCGATTACCAGGGAGCATTTGGGCCGCCGCTGCTCGGCCACAACCATCCTGAAGTCAACCGGCGCGTGGCGGAGGCGCTCGAACGGAGCCTGCTGCCCGGCGTGGGCGTGACGCCGCTTGAGATCGAGCTGGCCCAAAAGATCCGGCAGCACGTTCCCTCGGCGGATAAGGTGCTTTTCTCGAACAGCGGTTCGGAGGCCACGTTTCACGCCCTCCGCGCGGCGCGAGCGTTCACCGGACGGCAGAAGATTCTGAAATTTCAGGGTTGTTACCACGGCTTCCATGATGCCGTGCTGACCAACATCCTGAGTCCCGCAGAGAAAATCGGGCATCCGGACCCACACTCTGCCGGTATGTTGCCGGAGGCGCTGGCTCAGACGCTGGTCTGCGCCTTCAACTCCCTCGACGACGTGGAACAGGCTCTCCGCGCTCACGGGGGCGAAGTTGCGGCCATTATTGTGGAGCCGGTCGCGCACAACATGGGATGCGTGTTGCCGAAGCCGGGATTTCTGGAAGGGTTGCGCCAGCTTGCCACCGCTCACGGCACGGTCCTGATCTTTGACGAAATCATCACCGGATTCCGGCATCACCTGGGTGGCTATCAAGCGATCTGCGGCGTGAAGCCGGACTTAACAACACTGGGCAAGGCCATTGCCAACGGCTTTCCGCTCGCCGCGGTGTGCGGCCATGCAGAGATCATGGACCGTTTCACCACCCGGCCTGGCGGCGACGCGTATTATGCCGGCACTTTCAACGGCAACGCCGTGAGCATGGCGGCCGCATTGGCTACCATTTCCATCCTGGAACGCCAGCCGGTCCACCCACACATCTTCGCCCTGGGCGACCGCATGAGGTGCGGCCTTCGGGAGATTCACCGCCGGCTTGGAACTGGCGCCACGGTTGCCGGATTTGGCTCCATTTTTCTCAGTTATTTCATGGAAGGGCCCATCGAATCCTATTCAGACGTGGTGCGCAATGATGCGGCTCGCTTCGTGGAATACCGCCGGCGGCTGATGGCACACGGCATTTTCAAAATTCCGCTGAACCTCAAGCGCAATCATATCGGCTACGCCCACATTGAAGCGGATATCGACTACACTCTCCAAGCCTGTGAGGACGTGTTGAAAGAAATGGCGGGATCTCAGCGTTCGAGTGCAGGGGCCAAGTAGGCGGCAGGCGCATTGTTACTCGTCAGCTCGCCGCGCCTGGCGGTGCCTCTGGTAATAGTTCGCGGCCTGTTGCATGTTCATCGCGAAGTCACGCAAACGGATGTCGGCGGCGGTCACGCCGTCTTCCCCGCACTCGAACATGACTTCTACGGCTTCGCGCGCCATCCGGCGGTATTCGCGGCGTTCCTCGGCACTGACCCGGCCGGCCGGGTGCGGTTCGATTTTTTCGCGTTGGCTGGAGCGGCGCTCGGAGCGAATGCGGAAAGCGTTTCGGGCCTCTTCATCCGGACAGACCTGCAACATTTTGATCAGCCATTCACCGCCCGGAAGCAAGCTGCCCATCTCCCACTTTTGGTAGGCGGGCAAGCTGCATCCCAACATCTGAGCCATCACGTCCTGGGACCGCCCCAAGGACTCCCGAAGGCTCCGTAGCGCAACGGCAATGTCGGTTTCGCTGAAAGTAAAGTTTTGGTTTGTCATGTCTTTAACTCAATCGGCAGAATTTGCCTAGTAGTTGAGTCCTTCACTCGTACCTTTCTGGGGTTTTCCATAACTCCCGGCTTGCAGAATGTCCTGACCGGCCATTGTATCTTTAAGAATGCCTCCGAGCTTGTGTGAAAACCGGGCTAAGGCGGCAGACTGCCAACGGAGCATCAGGCCGTAATGTAGAGGCGGAGAACTTAAGTGCCGGCGCGAGGCTGCACTGATAATTCTGTAGTGGCAACCATCTCAAATTTTTGATAAATATAAGACCGATGCGGAGGTCCAAGTCGGCCCCTGAGAATCGATAGGTCTATCAAAGCCCGTTATCCTGCAACCTCGCTTATGGCTCTCGAATTGTGCGCCGGGGCCGGCGGCCAAGCCTTGGGGTTCGAACAAGCCGGAATCGAGCATTGCGGGCTGGTGGAAATCGATAAGAACGCTTGTACCACTCTGCGTTACAACCGACCCGCTTGGAACGTCATGCAGGCTGACATCAAAACCTTTGACGCTTCCCCCTACCGTGGCGCTGACATTGTTTCGGCCGGCCTTCCCTGTCCCCCATTTTCTGTGGCTGGGAAACAGCTCGGCAAAGAAGACGAACGCAACCTATTCCCTGCAGCAATCCGCGTTGTGGATGAAGTGCGCCCCATGGCGGTGATGATCGAAAACGTCCGCGGGATTTTGGATGCGGTTTTTGAGGATTACCGCAAGTATATCAGCGGAGAGCTGCGAAAGCTAGGCTATGTGACGGATTGGAAGCTCCTGAACGCTTGCGATTACGGCGTGCCGCAATTGCGTCCTCGCGTTGTATTCATTGCCATCAAAAAGCGTTTCGCAGACTGGTTCTCATGGCCCAGGCCTCGGGAGACAAAGCCTGATACGGTCGGCAACATCCTCTACGACCTTATCGCCTCGCACGGGTGGAAAGCGGCAAAATTGTGGCGGGACCGCGCAAACGAAATTGCCCCCACGATTGTCGGTGGCAGCCTCAAACACGGAGGGCCTGACCTTGGGCCGACGCGGGCGAGGAGGGCGTGGGCCACACTGGGTGTCGATGGCCTCGGAATAGCGGACCAAGCCCCCGAAAGGAATTTTGTTGGAATGCCAAGGCTCACGGTGCGTATGGTGGCCCGCCTACAAGGTTTCCCCGACGATTGGCAGTTCTCGGGGGGTAAGACAGCAGCCTACCGGCAAGTGGGTAATGCGTTTCCACCGCCAGTAGCAGAGGCCGTAGCCGAGAGAGTCAAGACATGTCTCGAAATGCGACGAAGTCTTAGCTTGGTCGGATGAGTCCTGAAATGCAGCCAAACCGAGGGTTAGGAGCGAGATCAAAGCTGCGAGCGCACTTCCTGCAAAACATCGGCCGAGTGATGAACGCGAAAGAACTCCGGCGCACTGCAGGCGGTACCAGCGAATGGGCTCGAAGAGTGCGAGAATTAAGATTGGAGGAAGGCTATCGCATCCTTACCCACAATGACCGCAGCGATCTGAAGCCTGGGCAATACCTGCTGCTCGACCCAAAACCGGCTCCTGCTTTTGGAAGGGCGATTTCCAAGGAAGTCCGTGCACTCGTTCTTGACCGAAATGGCTTCACTTGCCAGATGTGCGGGGCCGTGGCCGGCGAGCCACACCCCTACGACCCTTCACGAAAGACCCGCTTGCACATCGGCCACATCGTTGACAAGACGATTGGCGGGACGGACGATCCGAGCAACCTGCGTGCAATATGTTCTGTCTGCAATGAGGGTGCAAAAAATTTGACCTTGGACCGGCCATCACTTAAGAAGCTGCTGATTCAGATCCGCCGCGCCACCGGCGCGGACCAACTTGAGGTTCTGAAGTGGCTTACCAAGAAGTTTCCAGCCCAGGTTCAAGATTTAGTGAAATAGCTGCCTGAGAAGTGCTTGTCGTGGACACGATCTCTCCGAAACGCCGCAGCGAAAACATGCGGCGCATTCGAAGTAAAGACACGAAGCCGGAGATGGCTGTGCGCCGCCTGGTTCACGGCCTCGGCTACCGTTACCGTCTGCACCGGCGTGATCTGCCCGGCAATCCAGACATGGTCTTCCCTTCACGCCGCAAGGTGATTTTTGTCCACGGGTGTTTTTGGCACCAGCATGGAAAGTGTATTGACTCACATATCCCCAAATCGAAACGCTCCTACTGGGCCCCGAAATTGCAACAGAACAGGGAGCGTGATGAGAAGAATCTCACACTGCTCCGAACCTTGGGTTGGAAGCACCTTGTGGTGTGGGAGTGTGAGGTCATGGCCTCTGAACACCTTGTCCGCAGAATCGGGAAGTTCCTTGGATAAAAGCAATGCCTCGCTTCCTCACCTCACCACCTTGTCCATCACTTCTGCCAGCCCCGTCAGATTTTTCAGCAGCTCTCAGCGGCCGGAGTGTACCTGCCGGGGCGGGTCAAAGAGAAATAGAGAGCCGCTACAGCAAAGTGCACCATTGCCTTCTTCGGACGGGCTTGACAATCGCTCTTTGCGAATGCTACGTTTCATTCCGTTGTTGGTTTTTTGATAAGTGAGTTCCTGCGGTGTTCGCCACTGCGAAGTAATAGGAAAGGCCGTGAAAATCGGCCGCGGTCCCGCCACTGTAATCGGAGAGCGGGGTCCCAATGGGCCAAAAGCCAGGCCACTGTCCTGCTGGATGGGAAGGCCGGGGATCCTACGATGACCCGAAAGCCAGGAAGCCTGCCCGGGAATTTGATCTCAGTATAACTCTTCGACGGAAAGAGTCCTGAGGCGCACGAAGCCTTGCCCCACCGCAGTTTCAGGTGAGTGCGGCTTTGTTTTTCGCTCCTCTCATTTGCGGACTCCTTCCGTTTTTGCGCACCCTGCCGCACGAGCAGGGAGGAGGAGTCACATCATGTTCGCACCCGATTCGGGTTTTCCTAAGGGCCGTCCCGGTCCCGATTTTCTTTACAAACAGTCCATTTCCCGCCACCCTCGCCTGCGCCGGTTGTTGGGGCGCCTGTTAATGATTCTGGCTCTGGCCGCAACTTTGCCCTTTTCTGTTCTTGCCGCCACGCTGCGTGGCAAGGTTCTTGATCCGAGTGGCCGTGTCGTTTCCGGCGCGCAAGTGAACTTGTTGAGTTCCTTGAACGCAATGCTTGAGCGCCGCACGGACAGCCAAGGCCGCTTTGTGTTCACTGGCCTCTCCGCCGGAACTTACCAACTTATAGCCCAGCAGAGCGGCTTCACATCGCTTTCCAGCCGCGTCACCGTTAAACCCCGTGAGTCCTGCAGTGTCACATTGCGTCTCAAGCTGAGCGCCGCGACTCAGCAAGTTGTGGTCTCCGCATCGCTTTCCGACCGGATCGCCACTCAGATTGGCTCGTCGGTCAGCGTTATCTCCCACAGCGAAATGGCGGACCAGGGAGATCAATTCCTGCTTGACGCATTGCGCGAACTGCCGGGAGTAGCCGTCAACCAAACCGGGCGCGCGGGCGGCGTGACCAGCGTCTTCATCCGCGGTGGCTCCTCGGATTACAACCTGGTGATGCTGGACGGAATCCCCCTGAACGAGTTTGGCGGGGCCTTTGACTTTGCGCCGTTGCTGGCGGACGGCGTCGAGGAGGTGGAAGTGGATCGCGGTCCGGAAAGCGCGCTTTATGGTTCGGACGCCGTGGCGGGTGTCATCAACATCGTGACCCGGGAAGGTGACAGCACACCGCACTTCTCCGCTCTGGGGGAGGGCGGCAGCCACTATGCATGGCGTGCTGCTACGGCCGGCAGCGGCCTGACGCACGGCTGGGGCTGGGCTTATAACCTGGCGCGCTATGATACGAACGGCGTCGTGCCCAATGACGATTATCAGGATCAAGCCGCCATGCTGAGCTTGAGCTTTCCCCAGAGCACCCGGCGCCAGTTCAACTTTCACTTTTACGGCAACGCCAACAATGCAGGAGCGCCCGGACCCTTCGGTTCCGATCCGGACCATCTGTTCACCGGCATCGACCGCATTTCCCGCGACAAGCAGAATCTGTTCGGCTTCGGACTTAACTACACCCAACAGTTCACCAGCCGCTTCCGCCAGACGGTGACCGCCGATCTTTCAACCAATGACTACTACTTCATCTCGCCTTTCGGGAACTCGTTTTCCAACAACCTGAACGGAGCTATTTCGACGCGAAGCGAATACTCCGTCTCCGCCAAAGATTTCCTGGTAGGAGGCTTCGAGTACGACCGCGAGCAAATCAAGGACAGCTTTATCGCCAACGCCGGCGGCTTGCCGTTCCTGCTGCCGAGGTCGAGCTACGCCCTTTTCGCTGAGAATCGCTGGAGTCCCACGCCGCGCATTTACATCATCACCGGCGCCCGTCTGGACGACTTTCACACCGCCGCGTTGCTTGCGGATACTTCTGCCGGCAGGCCGTTCTTGCCCGCCAGCCAGATCACCCAAGTTGACCCGCGCATTTCCGCCGCTTACCTGCTTCGCGGACTTTCGGGTGGCTCCGGGGGAATCGGTATGACCCGCCTGCACGCCAGCTTTGGGACCGGCATCCGCATGCCCAGTGGCTTCGAGCTGGCATTCACCAACAACGGCCACCTGCAGCCGGAAAAAAGCGTCAGCTTCGATTCCGGCATCGAGCAACGCTTCCTCAGCGACCGCGCCATTCTGGATGCTACCTACTTCTACAATCGCTTTCAGAACCAGATCGTGGTGTTGGGAGGCTCGCTCACCCACCTCAGCACTTTCACATCTGCCAATCTGGGGAATTCCAGAGCGGAGGGTGCTGAGGCATCCTTCCGCTTTGAACCTACCCGCTCCATTGAAGCGCAGGCGCAGTACACGCTCGTGGCAAGCTCCTTGTTGGCATTGAATGGCGCCAATGTGGCGCTCGACCCGTTCCATGCCGGCCAGCCTCTCCTGCGCATCCCGCGCAATTCGGCTTCCTACAACCTCACGTGGCGCCACGGCCGGCTGATGCTGAATACCAACGCCTACTTCCGTGGATCCATCCTGGACTTGGAGCCGAATGATGGAACCTACGCGTGCCAGCTCGGACTACCTTGCTTATTTACGGACAGGGGGTACGACTTGCTGAATGGTGGGTTTTCTTACCAACTACCAAAAGGGCTTGAAATCTATGGAAGTCTTTTCAATCTGCTGAACCAGTCCTACGAGGAGTCCTTCGGCTATCCCGCGCTGAAATTGAACTTCATGGCTGGGTTGAAGTTTACATTTCCTGGAAAATAACAGTAGATTGCTCTGGGGGGTCCAAGATTGAAAGAGGCGCCTGAGCGCGGGAAGATTTGCACTGCCTTCTCACAGTGGAAAACCCGAAGCGAAGGCCGTGGCGACCATCGATCTGAGGCACGATAGTCACCCGGCCCGATCTTAGGTCACACGGCGTGGCGCTGCCCTTTCCAACGGCTGATGCCGATTGCCGCCAGCACGCCTGTAACGAAAAGGACGATGGTCCCAGGCTCCGGCGTAGCTTCCACCGGCGGGGGCGGCGGGCAGGGGTGCTCGGTAGTACAATTGGTCTTCGGGCAGCCTCCAGGAGGCGGATTCTTCTCATTGCAAGTTGCAACGGGCGCAATTCGATTAATTGGCGGTGTGGGAAACCCGATCAGAACGGCGGGAGCAGGTCCTGCCGGCGTTTGAGGCGATGGAAGGAAGCTCGCAGGAGTGACCGGGAGCGAAGAAACAGATTGAGGCACCATGCTCGCGGGGTCAACTCTGGCGGCGGCATTCGCCACGGCGGCGCTGGCCGGAGGAAGAACCTTGTTAAAAGCTTCGGGCGGCGGCTCAAACTTCGAAACCTGAGCGTGGGGCTGCTTCGAGAGGCGGTTGCCGCAGCGAGTTCTGGCGAAGTGGGAGCCGTCGGTGAGGAGTGTTTCACCCGGATGCAGGGTCAACATGTGGCTCGTCCAGAAAATCCGGTCGTCCAGGCGGTAGGAAACGTATACCATCTCCGGTTTCTCGAGCGTTACGACACGGGCCTCCTGAACGTCGAAATCGCTATACTGAGCGGCGACAAGGGGATCACGCTGAATCTTCTGTTCGAGTTCGCTGGCGCTTCGCACTCCACCGGGAATGATCGAGTAAGGATAGACCGGCCGCGACCGGATTGCTTGAGGTAATGACAGACTGGCGTTGCGCAAAGAATGGAAATTCGGGGGGCCCGCACCCGGCGGGCACATCAAGTTCTTCCCCGCATGGGAAGAGATGGCCGCAATCGCCCCTACGATCGCCACAAAGGCTGTGACTCTCGCAGCGATTTTCTTTCGGCTTCTCCGATGGCTCGTCATAACCCTCTCACGACACCCAAACACTTTGCTTTTTGACAGATGATTATTAGATCTCTATAAATTCTTTGTATGATAACCCTTAATACCGCACCTAGCCTGAAGAAATACCCAGCAATGCCCGAATCCTTGCCTCTGAAGTAGAAGCCATGGGGATTCTGCAATGCCGCTTCTATCGCATCATTTCAGGGTCTTCAGTTAAATAGTAGATCAATTAGCTCCCGATTGTCCATCCCTATGCCAACTCCATCAGTACCGGGACTAAAGTCCTATTACGGGTTGCCTGGGAAACGGCATCCAAGCCACCACCCGCTCCGCCCTGTGGTAGACTCCAAACACCGGGAAACCGCGAGGAGGCCAAGTGACGGCGAGGGTATTAAAGGGCACTGATATTCAAGATCAAATCAAGGCGGAATTGGAGCGTGAAATTGCTCTGCTCAGGGCCCAAGGAGTGCAGCCCGGTCTAGCCGCCGTTTTGGTGGGAGAAAACCCAGCTTCCCAGATTTACGTGCGCAGCAAGGTCAAGGCCTGCGAATCCCTTGGACTTTACAGCGAAAGAATTGACCTCCCGGCATCCACTTTAACGGAAGAGTTGATCCAAAGGGTCCGCGCCCTCAATTCACGCGACGAGATTGATGGAATTCTGGTCCAACTGCCACTTCCGAAATCTGTCGATACTCACAAGGTGCTGGACGCCGTTGAGCCGGCAAAGGACGTGGATGGGTTCCATCCGTTCAACGCCGGGAAGCTCATGAGCGGGCGGCCGGGGCTGGTGCCATGCACTCCGGCCGGCATACTGGAAATTCTCCATCACAGCCAGATTCAGATTGAAGGCGCCCGGGCCGTGGTCATCGGCCGGAGCGACATTGTGGGGAAGCCGGTGGCCCTGCTTCTGGTGAAGGAAAATGCTACGGTCACCATTTGCCATTCCCGGACCGCGAATCTCGCCGAAATCACCCGACAGGCAGATATCCTGATCGCGGCGATGGGCCGCCCGGCATTCGTGACCAGGGAATTTATCAAACCCGGGGCAACCGTGATTGATGTGGGAACAAATCGCTTGAGCCGCCGCGAACAGGTCCTGTCCATTTACAGGAGCCCAAGCGAGGCCCTCACCCGGTTTGAAGCGAAAGGTACACTGCTGGTGGGTGATGTCCATCCGGAAGATGTACGGGAAGTCGCAGGGGCCTATACCCCCGTACCGGGCGGCGTCGGTCCGCTGACCATTGCCATGTTGATGTCCAATACCGTCAAGGCCGCCAGCGAGCGTAGACCGGGATTGCGGTTACGCTAACCTCCGGAACGGGAATTCCGGTTCGTGAAACGTTCGAAGAGGGTTAAGCGGATGGGCTGATTGATTCCGCACTTCTGATGAAGACGCTTCAGCACGGTCTCCAGCGCCGCTGGTCCGGAGACCGGCCTCGCTGCTAAATCACTGGCCTGGAGTCAGTGCTTGGCGGCAGGCGTCTTTGGGACGGCCGGGGAACTGGAAGCTGCCGCAACTGGGTTTGCCTGATCGTAAAGCTTGACGATGGGGGCTGTAATGTCTGTTCCCTTGGCCACGTAATAGAGGGGAAGCTGGGAATCATCAAGAACCAGGGAAAGGTTGTGGCTCTGGGAGTATTGATTGATGACCTGAACCATTTTCTTCCCAATCCTTTGGATAATGTCCTGGCTGTCCGCCTGAAAGTCGCTATTCGCGTCTTCTTGGGCGCGCTTGAACAGGCGCTGTTTATCCTGAATCTCGCGGGAGAGCCGGAACTTTTCGTCGTCGCTGAGGGTGGTTGCCCCTCTCTGCAACTGGTCCTGCAACGCACTAATCGCCTGTTGTTGCTGTTGAAGGTCCTGGCGGCGTGGTTGGTATTTCTTCTGAAGTTCATCGAGGGCCTGCTTGCCTTCGGCACTGGTGGCGATGGCCTGTTGGATATTGATGACGGCGACGCTCGTTCCGGTGGCGGAGGAATTGCCTTGTCCATGCAGCATCAGGGGCAATCCCAGGGCAGCCAGCATGATGCTGAAGCTGATCATTCTGTTTTTCATTCACAAAACCTCAAAAGTTATATTAATTCGTGCGACTCATATTCTAACTCATTTAAGGGCCGTTTAGAACGATTGGGCTACGGTAAATCCGGCCATGCCGTGCGGCTCTGAGAATGAGATCCGCTCAAAGTAGGGCAGCGCCGCGTCGTAAGTCGCTACGTTGGGGAACAGAGACACGGGCGGAAGGTCCTGAGGCGGCGTGACCAGCGTATTGTTCAGGCGCAGCCAGTTGTAGCCGTAATAAATGCGGATGGGCGCATGCACGATCGGCAGAATTACCTGAAGTTCAAGCCCCGTGGAGCTCCTCGGCACAAAGTTGAGAGCAGAAATCGGGTTAAGGTGATTGGTTGGCAGGTATGGCTTAAAGTACGGGAACTCCTGCCCCAGGCTGGACAGTGCTCCGGGTTGTAGTTTCAACTGGCCAGGATTCAGGATGAAAGAGTCACCGATGTCGATGAAGTAGGCCAGGGTCACCGGACCGGCAATGGGTATCCGGTATTCAAAGTTCGACAGCAACTCCGTGTCACCACCCGGCACCTGGATGGTGTCATAGGGAAAGTTGGTGAAGGAACCGCAGGTTCCCACTTGTTGCTTTCCTTGTGGGCTGACCGCCCAGATGCGGTTTCCATTGTTATCGCGGTTGCAGACCTGGGCGGTGGTGGGGAAGAAGATAACCGGGCTGATGCTATAGATGTTAAAGCCGCGAATGTCATATTCACCACCCATGAAGATGCGATCAAAGGGCGGCGGTACTTTGCCTCCAAAACCAGATATGGTGGTTCCCAGGAAGTGAAAGGCCAGAACGTTGCGGTGATGATTAATCGGGTGGTAATACTTCATTTCCAAGCTGGGCTGGATGGTATTAACGTTGCCACCGAGAACGCTGCCCGAGAAAGCCAGTGTGGCGGAAATCGACTTGCCATGCGTGGGCTTCATCGGGTTATCAACGGTATTATAGAGATACTGCGGGGAAACCGTGCTTTGCGTGATGCCCGTCAACTGGTTTGGCCCTGCGAATTCGCCGTAGGCGAGAACGCTAAACATTGACTCCGATGCTGCGCTGAAGGCCTGAATGCTGCTGATGGTGTAGCTGTACGTCAAGCCCACGCGCGCGAACGACCGGTGCAGTGGGTACTGGAGAAACGCTGTGAAGCCCTTCGAATTCTGCTGGAAGTTCTGGTAATACGCATTGGCGAAAGGCGTATTCTCCAGCGTGTTAGGGTTATATCCGCCGAACAGAGCCTCCTGGCGCAACTGGTCAAAGTGGTAGTCGTTAACGAAGACCGTAAAGCCGGTGGTGATGGGGCGGTCAAATAGATAGGGCTTCGTAAAACCAAAGGAGACATTGGTCATGAACGTCCCCACTTCACCGCCCAAGGAGAGAGTTTCACCCAGGCCCAGGAAATTGTTCGTAGAGTAATTGAGCCCGACGAAATTGCCCTCGATCCCACTGATGCCGCCGGAAAATCCGATGGAATTCTTGCCTTTTTCTTTCACCTTCAGGTCAATGTCCACGGTCTGGTCCTTATTGTCTTGCGTGACCGTGTAATCCTTCTTCTTGATGGGATCGAAAAAGCCAAGTTGATTGACGCGATAGATACTCAAGTCCCAGAGCGCCGTGTTGAACACACTGCCTTCGCTCAGCAGGATTTCCCGGCGGATCACCTTATCGCGCGTTTTCGTGTTTCCGACAAAATTAATCCGGTGGACGAAATACTGTTTTTCCTCGTCGAAATCAAGCGCTAGATTGATCACCTTTTTCTTACGGTCCGGTTCAATGTCGGGATTGGCCGTGAAGTTGATATAACCGAATTCCCCGTAAAGTTTGGTGTAGTTCTTGATACTATCCCGGACCTTGGTGAGGTTGAACACATCACCGGTCTTCATCGGCATCACCTTTTCCAGCGGCCCCTGCTTGAAGAGCTTGTTGCCTCGAATCACGAACCGGCCCAGCCGGTACTGGTCCCCTTCTTCAACGGGAATCGTAATGTCAACTCGTTTTCCCCGCCCTCGACCCAGGAAAATGAATGGCCACGGCCGGCGCGTGTCCACGGTCTTGGCGACGGGCTCGCTGGGCACGGCGAAGAAATAACCGTGAGATTGGTAAAACTCACGGATGTTTTCAAGGTCGGCGTCAATCTTGTCCTTGTTGTAGGTGCGATGGAAGATATAAAACCATGGGGGCAAGCCCATGGGCCGCGAATACTTCATGGTGCGAATCAGGGTCGCATTGGAATAGACATTGTTCCCCTTGAAGCGGATCTTGCCGAGTTTCACCTTCGGGCCTTCGACTACGATGAAAGTCAAGGCCATCGAGTTCGGCGGGATGTTGCGGGTGCGCGCCTTGACCGTGGCAAATTCCCTGCCGTTTTCGGCCAACATCTCTTCCAGGACGACTTCTGCCCGTTTGATCACCACCGGGTCATATTGCGATTCAATCGAGAGCCCCACCTTCCGTTCCCGGAAGCGGTCCATCACGTCGGATTCGCTGACGCTGCTCAACCCTTTGTAATCAATACTCCGGATCAGTTTCTTTTCGCGCACGAAGAAGGTGAGAATCTTACCCTTTGACCCGTCCGAAGCCTCCAACCGGATATCGTCGAAGAAGCCAGTATTCCACAGGGCCATGAAGTCCCTTTCCAGGGAACTCGGATCGTAAACATCGCCCGGGTGGGTAAAAATTCGTGCCCGCAGGGTCGAAGAAAGAATCCGGCGGTTGCCTCGAAAGATGATGGCCTGAATCAGGGTCTGCTTGGGAAGAACCGGTTGGGCAGCCGTTGGTGTGGGCTTTTTGGCCACAGGGGGTGCTTCCAGTTGGATTCGCCCTGGGGCCTGATTTTGAGGCTGGTTAGGATTCTGTGTAGCAGCGGGAGCGGATTCCAGATGAATCGGTCCGGCCTGAGGTTGAGCCGCAGGGGGATTTGCGGGTTTTTGGGATTCGTTTGCCGGTGGATTCCCCTGACCTGGGTTGCTGGGCTTGGCGGGGGCCTGACTGTTCGACGGGCTCGAGGGCTGGGAAGGCTGTTGACTCTGCGCGGACGCAACCAGGGCCGTCAATAATCCCAATAGGAGAGAAACCACAAGCAGCCGCGCCGGGCGGGAGAAAGCTCTCGTCATAGATCGGCTGACCTTAAAGGACAGTGTCGCCCCTCCGTTTCCTTCAAAGTTGATACGCTCCGCGCGGGCGGCTGGCAACAGACCGGTTGAGCTAGTGGTCTACTCGGATAAGCCCTTCGGAATTCCCTGGATGTCAGCTAGTGAAGGTCGCACTCGGGCGCAGTTTTCGCTTTTCTGCCGGCTGGCGCAGGGAAACTTCACCGGGTAAGCGGAGTCGCCGTCACCAGCTTATCGTTCACCGGCCGGTAGGAAAGACCTTCCCCGCCCACCGCGACTTCAAGAACTGCCGGAGATTGGATATCACCCTGAATCAGCGCCTCCGACAGTGGATCCTCCACGTATTTCTGCAACGCCCGGCGGAGCGGCCGCGCCCCGTAAGAACGGTCCGTACAAGTCTTTTCGAGTATCCAGCGCGCGGCTTCTGGCGTCATGCTCACGGCAATGTTCTTTTGCGCCAGATGGGTGTTCATGTTGGAAACCATCAGGTCTACGATCTGCATCAAGTCCTCATCGGTTAACGCGTTGAACACAATCACTTCATCCACACGGTTCAGGAACTCCGGATTAAACAGGCGTTTCACCTCGCCCATCACCAGGTTCTCCACCTTCTTGTCCCAACCCTCATCCTGAGTGGATTGGAAACCCAGTTGGCTGCGCTTTTCAATATACCGGGCGCCAATGTTGGAGGTCATGATAATGATGGTATTCTTGAAATCGACCGTGTTGCCCAGGCCGTCTGTTAACTGGCCATCCTCAAACACTTGCAACAAGATATTGAATAGATCCGGATGCGCCTTTTCAATTTCATCGAGCAGAATCACCGAATATGGGGACCGGCGCACCCGCTCCGTGAGTTGGCCGCCCTCTTCGTAGCCGACGTATCCGGGCGGCGAACCAATAAGCTTTGAAACGGAGTGCTTTTCCATGAATTCGGACATATCAAAACGGATCAGCGCCCGCTCGCTTCCGAAAAGAAATGTGGCCAATGACCGGGCCACCTCCGTTTTGCCCACACCGGTCGGCCCCAGGAAGAGGAAGGATCCCACGGGGCGTCCTGGCGCCTTCAGACCGGCGCGGGACCGCCGGATGGCCCTTGCCAGCGCGGAAATCGCTTTTTCCTGGCTCACGATGCGCTTGTGCAATTCCTCCTCGATGCGCAGGAGCTTGGACATTTCTTCTTCTTTGATCGCCGTGACCGGCACTCCGGTCCATCGGGCCACCACTTCCTCGATGTCGTCGCGGGTGACTTCGCCCATCGCTGTTTCGTCGATATGATACTTTTCGCGTAAAATGCGCAGGTTCTCACGCTCTTTTCGTTCTTCATCTGAGTAGAACCGCGCTTTTTCAAATTCGTGGTTGGCGATGGCCGCTTCCATCCGGTGCACCACGAATTTGATGCGCTTCTGTGCTTCGATCATCTCTTCCGGCAACATGCCCTGCTGCAGTTTCACCCGCGCCCCCGCTTCATCGATCAAGTCGATGGCCTTGTCCGGCAGAAAACGGTCCGGAATGTAGCGGCTGGAATGGTAAACCGAGGCCGCTAGCGCGCTATCCGTATAAGTCACGGCATGAAACTTCTCGTACCGCTCCTTGATGCCGTAGAGGATTTTCACCGCTTCGCTCTCATTGGGCGCCGAAACCTTCACCGCTTGAAAGCGCCGCTCCAGCGAACGGTCTTTCTCAATCGACTTGCGATATTCCGCCGGCGTCGTTGCGCCGATACACTGGATTTCACCGCGCGATAGGGCAGGTTTCAGGATGTTGGCGGCGTCGAGGGACCCTTCGGCTGATCCCGCGCCCACCAGCGTGTGCAGCTCATCAATAAAGATGACAGCGTTCTGAGCCTCCATCAATTCCTTCATGATGGTCTTCAATCGCTCTTCAAACTGGCCGCGGTACTTGGTGCCAGCCACAATCAAGGAAAGGTCAAGCGCCAGGATGCGTTTGTCAGCCAAAAAGGATGGAACGTTCCCGTCCGCAATGCGTTGCGCCAAGCCCTCCACAATGGCGGTTTTTCCAACTCCGGGTTCGCCGATCAGCACCGGATTATTCTTGGTTCTACGGCAAAGGATCTGGATCGACCTTTCCAATTCGTTCTCGCGTCCCACCAGAGGATCCAATTGGCTCTCCACGGCCGCTTGGGTGAGGTCGCGGCTGAACTCCGCAAGCAATGAAGTCTCTTTGGGGCGGTTGGATGACATCTTCTCATTCTGCGCGCGGTTCAGCTCTTCGCGCAACGCCGTCAGGCGCAACCCCCTTTCATGTAAGATCTCCGCGGCGAAGGATTTCTCTTCCCGCAGCAAGCCCAGCAACAGGTGCTCCGTTCCAATGTGCTTGTGCGAGATCCGCTCCGCCTCTTCCGCGGCAAAGGCCAGCACCCGTTTGCACTCCTGACTCAGCGGAAGATCGACGGAGGTTGAAACCTTCTCGCGGAGTGTGGTCCGCCCTTCAATTTGTTTGCGGATGGATTCGATCGAGGCGTGCGCCCTTAGAAAGCGGTTGGTCAGAGCCTTGTCCTCGCGCAGCAAGCCGAGCAGCAAGTGCTCGGTTTCGATGTAGGAGCTGCCAAACTGACTGGCCTCATACCGGGCAAAGAAAATCACACGGCGGGCCTTCTCCGTATATTTCTCGAACATGGCTCCTCAGTTGCTTCCTGGAGACGCCGAACCGCCAGCTTCGGCGGAATACCGGGTATTCTTGTTTCAAGCCCGGCATCTAACCCTTCGGGCCGCCCTTCACCCGCGGATCCTTTGCCTACTGTACCCGCGGAATCACCGTTTCGGTCAGCTTGCCGCTTGCTAAATGGAACATGCGATCCGCTCGCTGTGCAAGCTCCATGTTGTGAGTTGCCAGCACCGAGGTCAAGCCATACTCCTGGTGCAACTTTTCGAACAACCCGGAAATCCGTTCCGCTGAGCGATAGTCAAGATTTCCCGTTGGCTCATCGGCCAGAAGCAGGGATGGCTGGTTAATCAAGGCTCGGGCCAGGGCCACCCGCTGCCGTTCCCCGCCGGAAAGCTCTCCGGGCCGGCGGTTCGCCGCCGGGGAAAGTCCAACCTCCGCCAGCAACTCCAGCGCCTTGCCCTTTGCTGCCTCGGGATTCACTCCGGCCACCAACGCAGGCATCATCACGTTTTCCAGGGCGCTGAACTCAGGAAGAAGATAATGCATCTGCCACACAAAACCCAGCTTGGCGCTGCGATAATGTGCGCGTTCTACGTCGCTGAACCGGCTAATCTTCTCCCCCTCGAAGTATACCTCACCGCTAGTTGGAGTGTCTAGCGCGGCCAAAAGCTGCAAGAGCGTGCTCTTTCCTGCTCCCGACTCACCCACAAGCGCCACAAACTCACCCGCGCAAACCTGGAAATTCAAGTCCTCAAACACCGCGACCTCGTCGTCTCCGGAACGAAAAACCCGGGTCAACCCCTCCGCCCGGACCAGCACTTCCCGGCTCACACCCACATTCCTTATCATCGGCACTCCAGCATTAGCCGATAACTCTTTTTAGCATCCGTCTGGCCGGAGGGGCACAACCCTTTGAAGGCGTAGCCGCCGGTTAGGTTGTCCAAGGGTAACTCCCAATTGGTCAATCGCTCTGTTTTGGCCGGGGCGAACACGATGCAGCGCCTCTGTTCCGGCCGCCCCCGTGCTATTCACCCCCCACAGCGCGGAACTGTGGCGTTATTCATACCGCAAAATCTCCACCGGGTTCAACCTCGCTGCCGCCAGCGAAGGGTAAAGAGTGGCCAGAAAGCTGATTGCCAATGCCACGGCTGCAATCCAGGCGCCGTCCATCGGCTGCGAGTGGAAAGGCACATAGGCCAATGCGTAGACGTCGGCCTGAAGATGGATCAGCCTGTAATGGTTTCCCACCCAGGAGATGCCGTAGCCCAGGACTAACCCCAACCCCGCGCCAATCGCGCCAATAATCAGCCCGTGCAGCGTAAATACGGACCATACCTGCCGCTTGGTCGCTCCCATGGACATTAACACCGCAATGTCACGGTTCTTCTCCATCACCATCATCGCCAGAGTGATCAAAATATTCAGAGCCGCCACCAGAACGATCAACCCAATGGTCAGGATGGTGACCAACCGCTCAAGATGGAGCGCGCTGAATAACGAATGGTTCTCTTCCATCCACGTCGTGGTGACAAAACCCGGGCCGGCTGCCTTTTGAATCGCTTCCGCCACCGGCGCCGCCAAGTCGACGTTATCGATTTTAAATCCGATCACGGAAACCACGTTCGTCAGGTCAAAAAGCTTCTGCGCCGCCGCTAGGTTGGTATAAACCCAAGATGCGTCAAAATCATAAAACCCGGAATCGAAAATCCCGACCACCCGGAAGTGCCGGAACTTGGGTACTATCCCCAAAGGTGTTACGTACCCTTGGGGGCTTGTCACCAGCACCGGGTCGCCCACAGATAAACCCAGCGACTTCGCCAGCTCTTTGCCAATCACCAAGGGGTCCGTATCCTCAAAATGGGCGGACAGCCCTTTTATGGACCCTTCCTTGACGTGGGTCAGCAGATCTCCCACCCGCAATTCACGCTCCGGGTCCACGCCTTTCAGCACCACTCCTTGTGCGCTCGTGCGGCTGGAAATCAGGACTTCTTCATAGAGGGCTGGGGAGGTGGCGACCACATGCGGAACGTGCGCCAGGCGGTTGGCGAGCGCGTCGTATTTCTGAATCCCGTCGTTCTTGGCGCGCAGCAGGTTGATGTTCGCTGTGGCCCCCAGCAGCCTCTGCTCCAGGTCATCGCGGAAACCGTTATTGATGGCCAGCGCCACCACCAGCGCGCAAACGCCCGCCATCACGCCCAGCACGGAAATCGCCGTCACCATCGAGATCACGGACTGCCGCCGCTTGGCCCGCAAATACCGCAACGCTACAAAGAACTCAAACTTCATAGGTGAATTCATTATCTGCTAGCGTTGATTTTCTGAAAAGGTTATTCGTGGGTGTTGATATGGAGGGGTAGCCACGACGAGTGCTTTTTCTCACCGTGGGCTTTGGCCGGGCGTAGAGGAACGAGTAGCCGGGAGCCTCAAAGAATATGGATTGTCAAACACTGTGCGCGGGTGTCTTACCCGTTCTGTTATCCAAAACAGGGCGAACAACTTGGTTGGACCATTGCCAACTGGGGCAGTCAGATATATATCGCCGATCCGTTCGGAATCGAAAGCGGAAATCCTGGCAAAGACATGCTAAGCTTGAAAAACAGATTCGTGAAGGAGTGCGTCGATGCCGAACGTATTGATTCATAAGGCGAGCGAACTGAGACCCGAGACCCGCGCGGCCGTGGAGGCCGAGCTCGGACGTTCCCTACAAAACGATGAGCAAGTGAGCATCATGGCGTTGGCGACACACGAAGCGCCCACTGGACGGGCTCGCGCCGAGGCTGAACGCAACCTACAAGAGCACCTCAATCGGATTGACCAAAAGACGAATGGTGTACTTGAACAGGAAGTGGAAGACGCGATCAACGAGGCGCTCGGGGATGTCCGTCCCGGATATCGTGAGCGCGAGTGAGAATTGTTTTCGACACCAATATCCTGGCTCGCGCCCACCGTTTGTCTCGCGGTCCGGCCCGCCGGCTTTTGCTCGAAGTCATCGCGGGGTCTGACATCCTGATTCTTTCCCAATATTTGCTGCAAGAACTTCAGCGAATTCTGGCTTACCCGAGGCTGCTGAAGCATTCTGGGCTGACACCGTTCGATATTGCCGAATACTTGGAATATCTGGCCCAGGCTTCTACTCTCGTCGATCCTGTACCCGTCCCCGGAGACGTACTCCGGGATCGAGCTGATGAACCCGTTCTTGGCACGGCCCTCGCCGGGAGGGCAGACGTGATCTGTGCCCGTGATGCTGACTTTTTCGAAGAGAAAGTGCGACGATTCAGCGCGGTGCAAGGCATTCGAATTCTGACGGATGTGGAATTGCTGCGCTCGCTCCGAATCCAGGCATGACGAGCGTTGACAGGTATATCCCTAGCTTAGGATTTCTCAGTTCGCGACAGTGGGCGGCGTTGCTGGACTTGACCACTAAACTGGCGTGATCGGTTCTCCTCTCGTCCCCAATCACTGTTCTTGGATCGCCACTTGTCACTCAACATCCCGACAAAAAGTCGGCGGAGAATGCAGTTCTCATCGTTGCTACCTGTATCGCCTATACGGGAAGTAGGCATTCCGGCTCGATGAGATTCGAGACTTGGCTCTTTCGACCGGATTGACTATCCCGGACCATCTCGATATGACGTTAAAGCAGGCAAAGCGTAAAGGAAAATCTTTGTTCCAACACACCTGGCGAAACCAATACACCCCGACGGTCAGCGGGGTGGCCCTCACGTCGTTTCATGATGTCTGCACATGATTCTGTGCATATAAAAGGTTAAAACCTTGCCCTTGCGGTCTTCGCATAAAACTTCATGAGTAATCCCAGCAACTTCAGCGCCCTATTTTCATTTCATCACCGTCACTTCAAACGTCCCGCTCACAATTCCAGTGGTGGCCGCGTCCTGATACCCCTGGAATCCAGGCTGCTTGCCGCCAATCGAGATTTCGAATTCCCCAGGTTCCTCCACTCGTCGCCCGAGGCGATCAATCTCTGAAAGGCTTCGGGGGGTGAGTGTGAACGACACAGTTTGCGCTTCGCCGGGATTCAGGTGGATGCGCTCAAGCCCTTCGAGCGACCTGATGGGAACTTGCCGTGAAGCATTCTTGTGGCTCACGTAAAGCTCCACCACTTCGTCTCCGGCCCGGTTTCCCACGTTGCGCACTTCCGCGCTCGCTTGCAAGTTCTCTCCGCCAGCGATCTTTTCGGATTGAAGTTTCAAGTTCCTGTAGGCAAATTTCGTGTAGCTCAGGCCGTAGCCGAACGGGTAGAGCGGCTCGCCGGTGAAGAAGCGGTAAGTTCTTCCAGCCATATCGTAGTCTTCGAAGGGTGGCAACTGATCTACCGACTTATAGAACGTTACCGGCAACCGGCCCGCCGGGTTGTAGTCGCCAAATAGAACATCAGCCAGCGCCGTGCCACCCGCTTCACCTGGATACCACGCCTCAACAATCGCCGGGATGTGTTCATTTGTCCAATTGACGGAAAGCGCGCTGCCGTTCATCAATACCAGGACCACCGGCTTGCCAAGCGCGACCACCGTCTTTATCAACTGCTTTTGAACATCGGGCAGGTTCAGTGTCGTCCGGTCGCCTTGCTTGAATCCAGGCAGGTTCACGCGGGATTCCTCGCTTTCGAGATGCGAGTTGATTCCCATCACCAGAATCGTCACGTCCGCCTGCTGTCCTTCGCTGAGGGCGTCTTTGAACTTCTCCGGATCTGCCGGTTTCACCCAGTCGCAACCTTGCGCGTAGAGCACTCGGGTTTCCGGCCCCACCTTGGCTTGAATACCTTCGAGCGCCGTCACAGTTTTCGAAGGAGTGCCGTGATAATTCCCCAGCAGCACATCCACATTACCGGCATTCGGCCCGATGACGGCGATGGTCTTCAGGTCTTTCCTCATGGGCAAAAGATGGCCGCTGTTTTTCAGGAGCACCATGGATTCCTGCGCCGTCTTCAACGCCAGTTTGCGATGCTCAGGGCTGTCCACCACGGAATATGGAATCTTTGAATATGCAACCTGCGAGGGTGGATCAAACATTCCCAGCCGGAACCGCGCCTCGAACAATCGCTTTACGGCCTGGTCAATCGCCTCCTCCTGGATCAGCCCTTGCTTCACGGCATCGGTCAGTGTCAAGTATTCCCGGCCGCAATCGAGGTCGGTCCCAGCCATGACGGCCACCGCTGCTGCCTGCGGCATGCTGGTGGCGAAGTGGTGGCCCAAGAAAATATCACCAATGGCTCCACAGTCGGACACCACATAACCCTGGAATCCCCATTCATGTCTCAGTATCGTGCCCAACAGCCGGGGATTAGCGCAGCAGGGTTGCCCATCCAGCGCGCTGTAAGCGCCCATGATGGAGTCCGCGTGGGCTTCGCGAATCGCTGCCTCAAACGCCGCCAGGTAAGTGCCGCGCAAGTCGCGCTCACTGATACGTGCGTCAAAGCCGTGCCGCGCGGGCTCCGGGCCGCTGTGCACGGCGAAGTGTTTGGGAGTTGCAACCAACTTCAAATAATGAGGATCGTCTCCCTGCAACCCGCGAATGAACGAAACACCCATGCGCGAAGTGAGATAAGGATCTTCGCCGTAAGTCTCCTGCCCGCGTCCCCAGCGCGGGTCGCGGAAAATATTGATGTTCGGACTCCAGAACGTGAGGCCGTGATAAATGGTGTGGATGTTGTGTTGGATGGCGTCGGAATACTTCGCGCGCGCTTCGTCGGAAATCGCCACGGCTTCTGCGTGCAACAGCACCGGGTCCCACGAGGCTCCCATGCCGATCGCCTGGGGAAACACCGTGGCCAAGCCGGCGCGCGCCACCCCGTGCAGGCACTCGTTCCACCAATTATAAGCAGGGATTCCCAGGCGAGGTATGGCCGGCGCGTCATTCACCATCTGGGAGACTTTTTCCTCGAGAGTCATTTGCGCTACCAGCGCGTCCACGCGCTGCCTCAAGGGAAGCGAGGTGTTTAGCCAGGGTCGATCCTTCGCCCCTTGCCCAGCGGGCGCGGCGCCGGATTGCTCTTGGCTACGCCCAACTGAACCGCGCATTGCCAGCAATATCGATTTCACACCCGGCAGCACAAGCACACCTGCAACCAGCAAGATTGTAACCGCCATCAAATACCACTTCCTTTTGAGTTCTTGCAAAAAAGTCATCGGGCTTCCACCTCGCAGGGGTACCCAGGAGTCTATCGGAGAGAAAAAGTTTCGACGAAGAATCAATAACTTACAGAGATGGGATGTTCCGTAAGTAATTGATTCTATGGCCGACGAAATCTATCCCTCAGCAGACTTCCAGTTTACCGTGACGGCCCATCGTTGGCGTGCTCGGAAATCATAATGAATTCTTCTTACGCTTTCCACACTTCTGTGCATGGAATCCGAACCTTGGCCTTTTGCCGTTTGATTTTCCTCAAGTTGCCGGGAATGATTGCCGATGATAATGGCGAGAAAAGAATATTTGACGCCAGTACGTTCGCAAGCCGCAAGGTGAGTCAAGGCTGGCAGGAGAGGATAACGATTATGAAGCAGAAAATCAGAAGGGTAGCTTTCCTGGCTATTCCGCTGTTGGTATTAGGTTTATGCGGCGCAAACGCTGCCCAGGCAGGCAATTACACATTCTTCACGGGAAACTTCAGCCAATCAAACATTGGCAATGTGCAAGGCGCTGAAGGCTACGATGGCCTTACACTCACGGGGACAACCGGCAGCTTCAGCCTGACTCCAGGCTCGTCTCTTACGCTGCCTATCAGCAATGTTTTCTTCAACGTAGGCTATACCGGCGCCAATTCGGAAGGCCCGGCTAACGGAACAGCCACCTTTGCGGTCACCCTGGACGGGGTAATGCAGGTTTTTAACCTGCCGTTCACCGTCGACATCGGCATGTATGCTGACACATTGACCATTGGCAGCAAGAATCTGAATTTCGACCTCGGAAACTCCGGTACGGTTTCGCTTTCATCGGTCCAATTTGGCCCTCTTGCCTCGGGCGACCCCACTTCGGGAACACTCGAGGGGACGTTTGGCGCCAGTCCCGTCTCCGAGCCAGGGTCGCTCGCAATGTTCGGAACAGGCCTCCTACTTTTGGGTTGCGGCCTGACTCTGGTCCGCCGGAACCTCAGCACGGATGATCTGGCAGTCGAACCTTTGGCATCAGTTACCGACCGGTAACTTCAAGGAACAAAAGGACATTTCACGGGTTGTCTCTTGTAGCCCTTTCCCGCATCCTGCTTCCACAAACACAACGAAGTAAGTCGGCGGCGCTCCAAAGACTCTAGCGCTGGTCTGCGACCGGCGTATTTCGCCGCTCCCTGTCAGGGCAAGCTCCGAGCGGCGCTACAGCGAATGACCTGCGCAGACTTATGGCCCTGTATAGTTCCCGGCGGAAGCGAAGACGCCAGTTTGCGGAGATTTGTCCTGCCTAAGAAGCCAGTGATCCGAAAACGGGGTCCATGTTACTGGCTCCAAATGATATTACAAAGGTAGCGTCAAAATCGCCCGGCTACCATGAGAGTCTGGGCGGTTTTCGAGTGTTAATGATCCGCCATGAGCTTCCGCGATCTGGCGGCCCAGCACCAGGCCTATGCCCGTGCCACCCGGTTTAGTAGTGAAGAAGGGCACGAAGAGATTGGAAGGATTGGAGATTCCAGGTCCTTCATCCTCCACGGCCACTTCCAGTACACCGCCGTTTTTCCTCCACCGCACCGCCACCCGGCCACCGGTTTCAAGCGAAGCATCCGCCGCGTTTCGCACCAAGTTGATGAGTACCTGGTCCAGTTGGTCACCATCAGCGCGAAGAATCATGGCCGGACCGGGGGCGATCTCGACCGCAAGCCGCGTTTCGAGCGCCACCACGCGCCGCACCCACTTTCCCACATCCAACTCACCCATCTTCGGCTGGGGCAGCTTGGCAAGACTTGCGTAAGCGCCGGTGAAGCGGCTGAGGGCCTCCGCCCGGGAGCTGATGACGCGCAGGCTGCGCTCCGCGTCCTGCTGCCAGTCGGCGGGGCGGGGTTCACGGCGAATGAGAGATTCCAGGCTACCGGCCAAGGACTTGATGGGGGCCAGCGAATTGTTGATCTCGTGGCCCAGCACCCGCACCAGCTTCTGCCAGGCCTGAAGCTCCTCCTCGCGCAAGGCGCGGCTGAGGTCCGCCACTACCAGCAATTGCATCGGCAAGCCGCTTTGCCGGAAACTCGACCGGCTGATGCCCCAGCGGACGTTTCCGGCAGACGCACCTGAGAAAGACGTGGGTAGACCTTGCTGCACGCGATGCGGCTCGCCGCTCAGGAACTCGGCAAGCCCCAGATCGTCCGCCCCCAGTCCCAGCGTCCTTTCCGAGGGAAGGCCCAGCAGCCGTTCTCCGGCGCGGTTAACCAGGCGCAGACGCTCTTCGCCATCAAAAGTGAAGATGGCCACATCGATTTCCTCCATCACTTTGCGCAGCAGCGTGGTGGCTTCCAGCGCGTCCAGCCGCTGCGCCCGCATGATGGAGACCAGGGCGTTCGCCTCCCGCATGACGTCAGCTAAAGGGTCATCAGCGCGGCTCACGCGCAGCCGCAGGGAGAAATCGCCTTCGCGCAGCGCCGCCAGGAGGTTGGAAAGCGTCTGAAGCGGTGTGACCACGCGGTTGCGCATGACGGAGGCAAAACCCAACCAGCAGGTGAGGACTAGCACCGTGACGGTCCATTGGAGATTGGAGGAGTAGTGGCCCTTCCAGAGCAGCAAGAGCGCCACAAAGACAGCGGGTAAGCCGGCGAGCAAAGCCAGCCCCAAAAGACGCTGCTCGTAGTTGAGCCGGGGTGGCCGGCTTTGCGACTTGGCGATACGGCTCATTTCAATGGCCGCGATCGGCATCGCGCACCTGGGTGCATCGAGTCAATTAGTTAGAGCGTTTTCTCGTCGTTTGCTCTGCGTCGCTCATCACACGTTCCCACCTAACACTTATCACTGGTCTTTTCACTGCAGGTTCATCACCAGCAATTTCCGCTCGGTCATTTCTTCAATGGCATAGCGCAAGCCCTCGCGCCCCTGCCCGGAATCCTTCATGCCGCCGTAGGGCATGTGGTCGACGCGAAAAGTCGGAACGTCACCTGCAACAATCGTGCCGGCTTCCAGGTTATCGTAAGCGTCGAAGATCAGCTTGGCGTCGCGGGTGAAAAGCCCGGCCTCCAGTCCAAACCGCGAGTCATTCACGGCGCGAATGGCATCCGCAAAATCGCGGTAAGGCTCAACCGTGACGGCCGGGGCGAAGATTTCCTGGCAGTTGACCCGCATCTCCGGGCGAGTACCGGTGAGCACGGCCGGCTCCATCAGCGGCCCCTGACGTTTCCCACCGCACAGTAATTTGGCGCCTCCGGCCACCGCTTCGTCGATCCATTCCATAGCCCGTTGGGCATCACTTTCACGGATCAAGGGGCCAACGTCGGTCGATTCGTCTAGTGGGTCTCCGGTTTTCAGCCTCTGTACGCGGGGGATGAACAGGCTCAGGAACTTTTCATGGACACTTTCATGCACCAGAATGCGCTGGACGGAATTGCAGCTCTGACCGGCATAAGAAAAGCCTCCCGCCACGCAACGGTCGGCGGCATATTCAAGTGGGGCGTCATGGTGGATAATGGCGCCCGCATTGCCGCCCAGTTCCAGCGTGACGCGCTTCTTCCCGGCTTTCTTTTTCAGTTCCCACCCCACCTGCGGACTTCCGGTGAAAGTGAGCATTTTGATTCGTTCGTCGGTCACCAAAGGTTCAGCGTCCTGGTTGGCAAGCGGCAGAACGTTCAACGCCCCGGTAGGCAATCCCGCTTCCTGGATCAATGCCGCGAGCTTCAGCGAGGAGATGGGCGTCTGCGGTGCCGGCTTCAGAATCACCGGACACCCCGAGGCAATCGCCGGGGCCAGCTTGTGGGCCACCAAGTTCACTGGAAAATTGAAGGGAGTGATAGCGGTAACCGGCCCCAGCGGAAAGCGGCGGACAATGGCCCACCGACCGGCGCTGTAAGCCTGCAGGTCCAGGGGCAGCCATTCGCCGTAAATCCTGGCGCTCTCTTCGGCGGCGATGGAAAAGGTGAAGGTGGCCCGGTCAATTTCCACGCGGGCAGTTTTAATGGGCTTGCCCGCTTCGAGCGCAACAGTGCGAGCAAGGTCCTCGCGGGACACATGGATGGCCTCCGAAACCGCTCGCAGGATGCGTTGACGCTCGTAGGCTGGCATCTTGCGGGTTTCTTGAAAAGCTTTCGAGGAAGCCTCGATCGCCTTTTCGACGTGCGAGGGATCAGCCTGGAAGATGGTGGCAACCGCAGACTGGTCAAAAGGAGAGCGGATTTCGGTTGCTTTACCCTCCTTCAGCCAGTTGCCGTTCAAAAGGAACCCAAAAGCTTTCGCGGTCACTTGTGCAACGTGGGACATGGCGATGACCTCCTGCCGAACTTCGTTTGCATCATAACACGCCTGCAAGACATTGGAAAAAGGGGGCCGATTGGTCATCCCCGGCAGGTGTTACATGCGCGTAAAATAACTGATTTTAAATAACTTGACATCTTTGGATGCTTGTGGCAAACATAATTGACGCAGTTTTATCCCTCTTAAGGTTTGGGTTCAGCAGGAGGCCTTGCAGCTTAGCGCTTCCTTGGGACGATTCCATCAACAGGGATGTTAATGGAACGGTGCAACTTGGTGCAGCCTCCCTGCTGCTGTGGTGGAGGTTACTATCTGACGGAGCGGCAAAAGGTGGTCAGGGTGCGCTAACTTGGATTATTCGTGAACTTCTATTGGAGGATCGGAAGGGCATGGCTTTAGCCATGCCGAACAAAGATATCTCGACCGTTATCCGTCTCGCATCCCGGACGGCTCGTTGTGACGAGCCGTCCGGGATGCGAGACGGAGGATAAAGATTGCGTGCGCTCAAACGGCACGGCTAAAGCCGTGCCCTTCCGGTCTTCGGATAAAATTTCGTGAATAATCCAGGCTAAGAACACCTTCCTAATAGGCCTATAAGGAGCGGTCTTGGACTTTTCGTGGACAGAGGAACAAAACGCCTTCCGGCAGTCGGTGATCAAGTTCGCCCGCCAGGAGCTGAACAATAATCTCATCGAGCGCGACCGCAATCAGGAGTTCTCGCGCCAAGCCTGGAATAAATGCGCTGAATTTGGGATCCAGGGATTGCCGATTCCACAACCATACGGTGGAGGCGGCTCGGACATTCTGACCACAGTCTGCGCCCTGGAAGCTCTAGGTTACGGGTGCCGGGACAATGGGCTGGTATTTTCCATCAACGCTCACATGTGGAGCGCGGAAATACCTATTCTGAACCACGGAACTGAAGCACAGAAGCAGTATTACCTGCCGAAGCTGGTAAACGGCGAGTGGATCGGCATCCAGGGCATGACGGAACCGATGTCGGGTTCGGACGCCTACAGCTTGCGAACCCGTGCAGAAAAGAGGGGTGACCGTTACATCCTGAACGGGAGCAAGACATTCATCTCCAATGCTCCAATTGCCGATGTTTTTATCATATTCGCGAATCTCGACCCGGAAATGAAGCCGGCGGGGGTGACGGCGTTTGTGGTGGACAAGGGAACACCGGGGCTTTCCGTAAGCCGGAAGTTGGAAAAAATGGGATTGAGGACGTCACCCATTGCAGAATTGGCGATTACCGACTGCGAGATACCTGCCGAAAACCTGCTGGGAAAGGAATATGGCGGCCAGGCGGTGTTCACGTCGGCCATGGAATGGGAGCGCATCTGCATTTTGGCGAATCACTTGGGCTTGATGCAGCGACTGCTCGAGACCAGCGCGCGTTACGCTTCCCAACGGCAACAATTTGGCCAGCCCATTGACAAATTTCCGGCGGTGGCAACCCGTATTGCGGAAATGGATATTCGTCTGGAAACTTCACGGCTGGTGCTTTACAAGGCGGCGTGGCTCAAGAAGACCGGCAGGCATCCTTTGCGCGAAGCCTCGATTGCCAAAGCTTATGTAAGCGAAGCTTGCGTTCAAACTTGCCTGGACGCCATCAAGATTCACGGTGGTTACGGATATATGACCGAATATGAGATCGAGCGTGACCTGCGGGATGCCATTGGCGGGACCATCTACTCCGGCACTTCCGACATTCACAAAATGATTCTTGCCAGTTTGCAAGGGGTCTGAGGTAGCGTAGTCCTGGGTTTTAGTTTACTATGTTAAGCCGGTTGGGAGCATCGTCAGGGCATGGCTGAAGCCATGCCCTGACCGCGCCTGATTCAACCTGACAAAGTAATGTTAGGTGTGCGGTGATTCTCACGCAAGAAAGCGTAGATCTGCAAAACAGTCTGCGCTGCAGGTCGTTACAGCGAAACTATGGGTTTTCTTCTTCAACATCTCGCGGAAAGCAGTGCCTTGCGCCTGCCCGATCAGGTGGCAGTTTGGGCGCGCGGCGCGAGTTTGACCTATCAGCAGCTTGAAGAGCGTTCTAATCAATTGGCCTGTCTGTTTCGTCAGAGAGGAGTGAAAAAAGGCGACCGGGTGGGGATTTATTTCCCCAAGTCCACTGCCTCTGTGGTCAGCATGTTAGGAGTGCTGAAGGCTGGTGGCGTCTATGTGCCTCTGGATCCGGCCGCTCCCGCCACGCGAGTCGGCTTCATCATCGACAATTGCAAGATGAAAGCCCTTGTCACCACCGCTGGGCTTCTGAAGCGTCTCGATCCCATTGACCTTCGTTTCGTTGAATTCTCAATTCTCGGCGAGGATAAATCCGAAGACACGAACGGCGCCACGGTTTATCCCTGGAGCACGCTTCAATCACTTCCTGCATCCAGTCCTCCGGAGCTACCGTTAACCAACACCGACCTGGCCTACATTCTCTACACCTCCGGGTCAACCGGTAAGCCGAAGGGCGTGATGATCTCCCACCAGAACGCCTTGACCTTCGTCGATTGGGGCGCGGACATCTTCAAGATCCAGCCGGAGGACCACCTTTCGAACCACGCGCCCTTGCACTTTGACCTTTCCGTGTTTGACGTCTATAACGCTCTGGGAGCGGGCGCGACGGTCTATATGATCCCGCCGGAGACGCAGCTTTTCCCGGCCAGCCTGGCGGCATTCATTGAATCCAAAGGAATTTCCGTCTGGTATTCGGTTCCTTCGGCGCTCGTGCATTTGGTTATACACGGCAGCTTGAAATCCCGCAACTTGGAAAAGCTTCGCCTGATCCTGTTTGCTGGTGAGGTCTTTCCCATGAAGTATTTGCGCCAGCTTGCGGATCTTCTTCCCAACGCCGAACTTTATAACCTCTATGGTCCCACGGAGACCAACGTCTGCACCTACTACCGTGTAGACCGCGCACAGCTCCCCAGCCAGGACCGGCTGCCCATCGGCAAAGCCTGCGCCAATACCGAAGTCTTTGCCGTAGACGATCGAGACCAGTGGGTGACAACCGGAGGAACCGGCGAGCTTTATGTGCGTGGGCCTTCCGTCACCAACGGTTATTGGGCCGATCCGGAAAAAACCCAAAAGACGGTGGTTCACAACCGGTTCCAGCAGCATTATGAAGAACGCCTGTACCGCACCGGCGACATCGTCAAGCTGCTGGATGATGAGAATTACGACTTTATAGGCCGCAGGGATAGCCAGATCAAAAGCCGGGGATACCGCATCGAGCTGGGTGAAATTGAAGCAGCCATACTGAACCATCCAGCAGTGAAGGAAGCGGTCGCTGTGCCCGTCCCGGACGAGGAAGTTGGCAATCGCATCCGGGCTATTGTGGCGCTTCATCAGGAAGTGTCGATATCGGCTGTGGAATTGCAGCAGCATTGCGCGAGCCGGGTGCCCTCCTATATGGTTCCGGAGGCGATTGATTTCAGGGAAGTCCTACCGAAGACTTCAACCGGCAAGGTAGACAGGGTGCGATTGGCCTCGGAAGCCGTGACGCCGGCAACGTGACCTGGTTCGAGCCGCGTGCGGGGCCAAGCGGCACGGTTGAAGCCGTGCTCTGCCGGTGACCCCGGTCCGCACCCGGCATGGGTCTTCAATTTCAATTTGAGGAGAGGGAACAAGGCATGGCAGATTACGATTTTGACGTTGGAATTATCGGAGGAGGACCGGGTGGCTCAGCGGCCGCTGCCTACCTGGCAAAGGCCGGGTTGAACGTCGCGGTATTTGAGAGGGAAGGCTTTCCACGTCCTCATGTGGGCGAATCACTGGTCCCTTCGAGTAACCGCATTTTGAGAGAAATTGGGTTCATCCCGATGATGGACGAAGTGGGCTTTGTCAGGAAGTTCGGGGCCGTCTGGACCACAGACGCGCGCGGGCCCATCTACGACCTTGACTTTGATGGCCTCGAAGCCGACTGCTACGCCGGGATCAAATTTGAGGAGCGGGAGCAGGAAGGTGTGAACCAGAAATATACCTGGCACGTAGACCGGGGCAAGTTCGATCAATTGCTGCTGGAACATGCCGTGAAGCAAGGCGCTAAGCTCCAGCAGCCAGTTCGCGTAAAGTCCGTGGATTTCTCTGACCCTTCCGCGCCGAAGATTCTCTACTCCGCCGATGGCAAGGACGCTTCCGCCGCTGTTCGCGTCGTGGTAGACGCTTCCGGCCGCCATACCCTGCTCGGCAACCAACTGAAGCTCAAAGTGCCCGATCCAGTCTTCAACCAGTATGCTCTTCATACCTGGTTCGAAAACTATGACCGCATGGCAATGGCCACGAACAAGTCGCAGGATGACTTCATCTTCATCCACTTTCTGCCCATCAACAACACCTGGATTTGGCAGATTCCCATTTCGAAGACCGTGACCAGCATTGGCGTGGTCACCCAGAAGAGGAACTTTGAGAAGACCGCCGAATCCCGCGAGAAGTTTTTCTGGGACTGTATTAGCACCCGCTCCGAACTCTACAACGGGCTGCAAGCCGCGACCCAGCTCCGGCCTTTGAAGGAAGAGGGCGACTACAGCTACGGCATGAAACAGATTTGCGGGGACAGCTTCGTATTGGTGGGAGATGCGGCGCGCTTTGTTGATCCCATCTTCTCAAGCGGTGTCAGCATCGCCTTGACCAGCGCCAAGCTGGCCAGCGAAGACATTATCAAGGCCGCAAGTAATGGCGGGCAGTTCACCAAAGATCATTTCAAAGTGTTTGAGACCACTATGCGGCGGGGGACGAAGAACTGGTATGAGTTCATCTCGCTCTATTACCGGTTGAATGTGCTGTTCACGGCCTTCATACAGGACCCGCGCTACCGGCTGGACGTGCTCAAGCTACTGCAGGGAGATATCTATGACGTCGATAGTCCGGAAGTGCTGCAGGAGATGAGGAAGACGGTGAGCGAAGTGGAGCGGCGGCAGAATCACCCGTGGCACAAGTTCCTTGGTGAATTGACCACGGAAGTATCCCGGCCCATGTTTTAGCAGGTTGATGAAAACCGCTGGATTGTCATGGTGAGCGAAGCATCCCTGCATTGCGGATGAAACCTGGGGGCCGGTTGCGGCTTGATATGAAGCAGTCAAGACGGGCCACGCGCAGGAACATTTAAGAAGAGAAGGCAGGAGGCGTTATGGAGCAGACAAGTACAACCAAGGACCAGATCCGGCAGTTTATCCTCCAATCCGCGCAGAGGAAAGGCGTCTCAACGCTGGGAGATGATGAATCCCTGAGCCAGAATGGCGTCATGGACTCGCTGGTGATTTTCCGGCTGGTGTCCTTTTTGGAAGACACCTTCAACATTCGCGTGGCGGATGAGGAGATCGTGGACGAGAATTTTCAGAGCGTTAACGGCATTGAAAAATTTGTGGAATCCAAGCTCGCAAAGAAAGCCAATTGAGCGGGAGGTTCTGCCCGCCGGCGAAGGCACAAGGCCGCTCATCGAGAACCCCTACGGGGAGAAAGGATTTGGCAGAGAATGGCAGATTACGATTTTGACGTTGGAATTATTGGAGGAGGTCCCGGGGGATCGTCTGGGGCGGCCTATTTGGCCAAAGCCGGGCTGAGTTGTGCAGTGTTTGAGCGCGAAGCTTTTCCCCGGCCCCACGTAGGCGAATCATTGGTGCCTTCATCCACCCGAATTCTTCGGGAGATCGGCTTTATCGACCAGATGGATAAGGCCGGATTTGTCCACAAATACGGCGCCGTCTGGACGGCCACTTCCAACAGCCCGGTTTACGACCATGACTGGGAAGGCCTGGAGCCCGACTGCCACGCGGACATCCGCTTCGCGGAGCGCGAGCAGCCTGGGGTGAACTTGAACCACACGTGGCATGTGGATCGCGGCAAGTTCGATCAACTCCTGCTGGAACATGCTGCCAAACTCGGCGCTAAGGTTCACCAAGGAGTGCGGGTGAAGGGTGTTGATTTCTCGGACTCCACGCGGCCCAAGATCCTCCATTCTGCCGATGGTAAAGATCTCTCAACCACCGTGCGCGTCGTGGTGGACGCCTCCGGCCGCCATACTCTCCTAGGTAACCAACTGAAGTTCAAAGTGCCCGATCAAGTGTTCAACCAGTATGCCCTTCATACCTGGTTCGAAAACTATGACCGCCAGGCGGCCTCATCCAAGCCGGGCTTTGATGATTATATTTTCGTCCACTTCCTGCCCATTAGTAACAGTTGGATCTGGCAGATTCCTATTTCGAAGACCGTAACCAGCATTGGCGTGGTCACCCAGAAGAGGAACTTTGAGAAGACCGCCGAGTCCCGCGAGAAATTTTTCTGGGATTGTATTAGCACCCGCTCCGAACTCTTCAACGGATTGAAAGCCGCGACCCAGCTCCGGCCTTTGAAGGAAGAGGGCGACTACAGCTACGGCATGAAACAGATTTGCGGAGACGGCTTCGTGCTGGTGGGGGATGCGGCGCGCTTTGTTGATCCCATTTTCTCGAGCGGCGTCAGCATTGCCTTGACCAGCGCCAAGCTGGCCAGCGAAGACATCATCAAAGCCGCCAGCAATGGCGGGCAGTTCAGCAAAGACCATTTTCAAACGTTTGAGACCACCATGCGGCGAGGGACGAAGAACTGGTATGAATTCATCTCGCTCTATTACCGGTTGAATGTGCTGTTCACGGCTTTCATTCAAGACCCGCGCTACCGGCTGGACGTGCTCAAGCTGTTGCAGGGTGACCTGTATGATGTGGACAAGCCGGAAGTCCTGGACGTGATGAGGAGGATGGTGAGCGAAGTTGAGCAGCGCCAGAATCACCCGTGGCACAAGTTGCTCGGTGATCTGACAGGCGAGGCCATGAAGCCGCTATTCTAAGAGCCCAAGAGGCAGGGTGAGAACAACGCTCGCCCTGCCCATCGGCTTCTCAACCCCGTGCATAAACTTATTGCGTCTCATTGGCGCTTATCATTAATGATGAAGAACAAATTGTCACGCCGCCGTAATTGCCTCGCGCCACTTGCCTCCTGAACGACGGATGCGCCTCCCGCCTCCATCAGCTACCGGTGGATGCGCCAATCGCGGACATTCGTATTCCCGCCGGCCAAATCAAAATCTTGAAAAACTAAGAATGGGTTTATACTTCCCGGAATCTCATTCTAGATCGGGCATCGCGGGGGCAGGGTCATGGCGACCGTGAAAGAAGTCGCAAAGCGGGCGGAAGTCTCCGTTGGCACAGTATCCAATGTGCTGACCGGGACAACCGCCGTGAGCTCGGAGCTTCGCGAGCGTGTCCTTGCGGCGGTTCGGGAATTGGATTACCACCCGGATTATGTGGCGCGCAGCCTCAAACTGCGGCATACCATGATGCTGGGCATGATCATTTCAGACGTCACCAATCCCTTCTTTTCGAGTCTGGTGCGGGGCGCTGAAGACGCGGCGCTGGAAAAAAACTACTTGCTATTGACCTTCAACACCGATGACCGGGTGGAAAGAGAAAAGCGGGCGCTGGAAGTCCTGCGTTCGAGAAAGGCTGACGGCATCCTGTTGGTGGTCGCCCCGCAGGACGGAGATTATGAACACATTTCCGAGACCATTGCTCTGGGAACACCGGTGGTTTGCCTGGACCGTGTTCCGCCCCACATTAAAGTGGATTCAGTCACGGTGGACAATATTGGAGCCGCCCGAAATTGCGTTCGCCACTTGATTGAAAGGGGTCATCGAAGGATCGGAATCATCACCGGTTCACCGGCCCTGCAAACGTCCCGCCAGCGGCTGCAAGGCTACCAGAGCGCGCTTGCCGAGGCGGGGATTCCAATTTCCCCGGAGCTGATTCGAGAGGGTACTTTCCGCACTTCGAGTGGACACGCCTTGGGCAAGGAACTCTTATCAATCCCTCAGTGCCCCACCGCGATCTTCAGCTCCAACGGCTTGATGGCGCTTGGAGTCCTCAAAGCGATTGAGGAACTGGGCTTGACTTGCCCCGATGATGTTGCCTTAGCGGTCTTTGACGATCTGCCGATGGCGGACATCATCCAGCCGCATCTGACGACCGTGGCTCAGCCTTCCTACCAGATGGGCTACCGTGGCGCTGAGCTTCTCATCAAGAAAATTACCGGCCAAGTGAAAAGTAGCAGCAAGGTCAGCATTCGCCTTGAGACAAAACTCAAGATTCGGCAATCCACGGATGGGTACCGCCGCTCCACCCGGCCTTCGGGTTGGGCCGGAGGCCAGCGATAAAAATCGCTGCGATCCGGCATGTCGAACCGCATTGGGGCTACGCGGCAGGCGGTGCGACCGTGGGTCCTGAAGAGTTTTTGAAAATAACCGTAGCGAGGGGCGGCAGAGTGAGCGGAAGCGAAAATGGCCGGCCGTGAGTGGCGATGGCTTGAGCCTCCAGACCGCCGCTATTGCCTTGCCCGCTACCCCCGTAGATGGGAGAATCGCTGTTCAGCACTTCTTTCCAATATCCGCCCCGTGGACAACCGGCGAGATAGTTCTCGCGCACGACGGGGGTGAAATTTGCAGCCACCAGGAAAATGTCTGGCGTCGAATTTGCTTTGCGGATATAGGTCAGAGAGCTAGCCATGGCGTCATTACAATCTATCCACTCGAAACCTTCCGGCTCAAAGTCAAGCTCGTGTAATGCGGGTTCGGCGCGGTAAAGGCGATTTAAGTCTTCAACCCATTTTTGCAGGCCTTGATGCGGAGGAAACTCCAGCAAATGCCAGTCCAGGCACCGTCCGAAGTGCCACTCGGCCCACTGGCCGAACTCTCCACCCATAAAGAGCAGTTTCTTGCCCGGCTGGGTAAACATATACCCAAAAAGGAGCCGCAAGTTGGCGAACTTCTGCCAATCGTCTCCCGGCATTTTACTGAGCAACGAAGCCTTCCCGTGCACCACTTCGTCATGGGAGAGCGGCAGCACGAAGTTCTCCGTGAATGCGTAAATCATGCGGAAAGTAAGTTGCCCGTGATGGAACTTGCGGTGAATCGGGTCCTTTGCAAAGTAAACCAGCGTGTCGTGCATCCAGCCCATGTCCCACTTCATGCCAAAACCCAAACCGCCGAGGTAAGTGGGGCGCGAAACCATCGGCCAGGAAGTGGACTCCTCCGCGATGGTCTGGACGTCCGGATAATTTTGATAGATGTCAGAGTTCAGACGGCGCAGAAACTCGATGGCTTCCAGATTCTCCCTGCCGCCGTAGCGGTTCGGAATCCATTCACCTTCCTTGCGCGCATAATCGAGATAAAGCATCGAAGCCACGCCGTCCACGCGCAGGCCATCGGCGTGATAATAATCCAGCCAGAACACGGCGCTGCTGGCGAGGAAGCTCCGGACTTCATTGCGACCGTAGTTAAAGATGGAACTCTTCCACTCCGGATGAAATCCCTGGCGCGGATCAGCGTGTTCGTAAAGATGCGTTCCATCAAAATAGCCGAGTCCGTGGCCGTCGGTGGGGAAGTGCGAAGGGACCCAATCCAGGATCACTCCGATCCCATGCTGGTGAAGGTAGTCAACCAGGTACATGAAATCCTGCGGCGTTCCATAGCGGCTGGTGGGCGCAAAATATCCAGTGATCTGGTAGCCCCACGAAGGGTAGTAAGGGTGCTCCATGATGGGCAGAAATTCAGCGTGAGTAAAACCCATCTTACGAATGTATTCGGCCAGCTTGGGGGCCACGTCGCGGTACGAAGGTAGCTGATCCGGGTTGCCGGGGGACCGCATCCAGGAACCCAGGTGCACTTCGTAGATGGAAATCGGGCTTGCAGGGCTGTTACGCACTTGACGCTCTTTCATCCACCTGGCATCGTTCCATTCGTAATTCAGGTCCCACACGATCGAAGCAGTCTGCGGCGGGACTTCTGAGAAAAGGCCAAATGGATCAGATTTGTCGATCGAATAGGCGTTGTAGCGGGAATAAACCTGATACTTGTACTTTGTCCCCCGTTGAACACCTTCAACAAAACCTTCCCAAATGCCCGATTCGCCACGCATTTGCAGGGGACGGTTCGCCTTGTCCCAATAATTAAACTCCCCCATCACGCAAACGCGCTCGGCGTTGGGCGCCCAGACGGCAAAGTGGGTTCCCGGCACGCCCCCGGCGCTCGTCAGATGTGCGCCGAACTTCTGGTAAAGACGGTTGTGCGTGCCTTCATTGAATAGATGAAGGTCCTCATTGGTTAAAAGCGAAACGTCGTAACGCAACTTTTATCCTCCAATGGGTCACCCCACTTGCAGCCAGTCAAAATTCACTGCCTACCCGTTATGGATGCGCCGGCAGGCCCTCTGCCTGCTCCGCGATAGATGACTTCATGATGACGAGAACGTCCTCGAGGTGGTCCAGAGCCACAGCAGGACGGACGTCAATCCTCTTATAAATATTGCCGTTCCCCACGCTCACCACCCGGCCAAGCACAAGCCCCCTGGGATAAATCCGGTCGAGGCCGGAAGTAAGAACCAGGGTTCCTGGAGAAATGTTCTCCTCATTCATGATGAAAACAAGCGTACATTGGTTGCGTTCGCCACCCTTGAGAACACCTTGGGTCCGGCTGCCATCGAGCATCGAGCCCACGCCGCTGGCCGGGTCTGTCACCAACAAAACCTGTGAAGTGTGAGAGAACACGGCGATGGTTTTGCCCACCACGCCCTCCGGAGTGATGACCGGGAGGTCGGGCACGAGGCCCGCGTCCGAACCCTTATCGATGAAAACCGCGTTTGAATTCACGCCCGGGCTCGCGGCGATGACTTCCGCAGGAACCGTTTCATAAGCGAGCTGCTTCTTGAAATTGAGCAGCGCGCGCAACCGGGCGTTTTCCGAAGCCTGCTCGGAGAGTTGCTGAATTTCTGCGTGTGCCGCTGCCAGTTCGCTTTGGAGCTGCTTATTCCTCTGTTGCGCGGACCACAGGCTCTGGAAATGATCTACCGCGCCGTAAGCCGCATCCGTCAGCCCCAACACCGAACGTTCAAAGGGGTCAAAGACCGAGACCGCCCAGAACTCGATGAGCCTCACGTTGTGATTGCGGGTAATTTGGAACGAAAGCAGCAGGAACTGCGCGATCAGCACCACGAGCAGCACCAAAAATGGAACGTGATGCGCTACAAAAGCCTGCATGATTTCCGGAGCTTCACGCGTTCGCGGAGCCGGTGGGCGGCGGATTTCAGCCGGGTTTAAGTCCTGCATGATGGCTCCGGTGAAGTTGCCCTTAACGAAACGGAAGAGCGAGGTTTTAAGCGCGCCGGAAAATGGTTATTCGGTCGTTTCGGTGTCTCGAATCCTGCCCGGCGGGATGTGAGACATAGGAAACAAGCGGTCGCAGGGCGCCGTGCGGGTCGTTCCAGGATTCCTGAGCCTCGTCACAGACTACTCAATCGCCACGCGGCGAAGCAAGCTGAAATCCGTCAGCATGCGGCCGGTCCCAAGAACCACTGAGGCCAGCGGGTCCTCAGCGATGGAGACCGGAAGTCCGGTTTCTTCGCGGATCCGCTTATCCAGATTCTTCAACAGCGCTCCACCGCCGGTCAGCACGATGCCGCGATCGGAAATATCGGCGGAAAGCTCCGGGGGCGTCCGCTCCAGCGCCACGCGAATGGCATTCAAGATGGTGGAGACGCATTCCGAGAGAGCATCCCGCACTTCCGTGTCGTTGATGGTCACCGTCTTGGGAATCCCTTCCAGCAGATGGCGGCCTTTAATTTCCATGGTCATGGGTTTCTCCAGCGGATAGGCCGAACCCAGCTCAATCTTGATCGATTCCGCCGTTCTTTCACCAATCAGCATGTTGTATTTGCGCTTTAGGTAGGCGGTGACGGCTTCGTCCATCTCATTTCCTGCCACGCGCACGGAGCGGCTGTAGACGATTCCCGAAAGCGAAATCACGGCAATGTCCGAGGTGCCGCCGCCAATATCCACAATCATGCTGCCCGAGGGTTCCGTGATCGGTAAGCCCGCGCCGATGGCCGCCATCATCGCCTGTTCCACCAGAAAAACTTCGCTGGCCTTGGCGCGCATGGCGGAGTCCTGCACGGCCCTTTTTTCAACTTGAGTGATTTCCGAAGGCACTCCGATCACAATGCGCGGGTGAACGAACATCTTGCGATTGTGAGCCTTTTGAATAAAGTAATTCAGCATCTTCTCGGTGACTTTGAAGTCTGCAATCACGCCGTCTTTCAAGGGCCGGATGGCCACAATGTTTCCAGGCGTGCGGCCCAGCATCTCCTTGGCCTCGCGGCCCACCGCCTCGATTTCACCCGTCACTTTGTTGATGGCGACGATCGAGGGTTCATTCACCACAATGCCCTTGCCTTTGGCATAGACCAATGAATTGGCCGTGCCGAGGTCAATGGCAAGGTCGGAAGAAAACATGCTGAATACGGAACGAGGATTCATTCCAATCGGCAACTCACTTTCGTCAGGTTGCGTCCTTCGGGGAAATTCAAGCTCCCGCAGTATCCGGTAGTGTCTCAGTTTCTTTGCTGTAGCGGCGCTCTATGAGCGCCGAACTTGTATCCTCAACGGTTTCCGGCGCTCATAGAGCGCCGCTACAGCAAAGTGCGTCACTACGCAGTACCCGCGATCGGGAAAAGCGCCAGGAAAAACCCGCGCCGGCCGGAGCGAGGGATCCTTCGCCACTGGTAAAGTCCGCAAGCTTTCAGGAACCCGGAGCCGGACGGTAAGTGGCCGAACTCTGGTCGGTTTCCCAAACCGTGACGCTTTCAACCCGGAAATCGCGGCTGTGAAATTTTGGCTCAATCTCGTCGGAGAAATACTTGGCTAAATTTTCCGCTGAGGGATTGATCCGGTCGAAGGGCGGAAGATCATTCAGGAAGCGATGATCCAACCGGTCAACGAGGGCCCTGATGGCGGCGCGAACGTCGGTGAAATCGACCAGCAAGCCCGTGGGGTCAAGCTCCTTCCCGGAGACTGTGACCCGCACCCGGTAATTGTGTCCGTGGATATTCTCACACTTTCCTTTGTAACCCCGCAAGGCATGACCTGCGGAAAAGCCATAATCGACCGATACCTCAAACATAATTCCTTCAAATGCGGAGGGTTATCCAGTTATCTTGAAAAACCGCTTGGAAAGACTTTCCGGCCAAGAGCGGCTGGAAAAGATTCAATTTCCAACTCAGCTTAGCATTTTCGCATGAAATCCATCACATCATCCAAGTGATTTGTCCTGGAATAGGGCGGAAGGCTCTCCAGGAAGACCTTGCCGTAAGACTTTCGCACCAAGCGGTGATCCAACATGACCAGCACTCCGCGGTCGGCCTCGCTGCGGATCAGCCGGCCAAAACCCTGCTTCAAGGAGATCACCGCCTGCGGGATTTGATAATCGCCAAAGGCGTTGCCGCCATCTTCATTGATCTGCCGGATTCGCGCTGCCACCACCGGATCAGTAGGAACGGCGAAAGGCAAGCGGTCAATGATCACCGCGCTCAACTGCGGTCCCTGCACGTCTACTCCCTGCCAGAAGGAGCTGGTGGCGAAAAGCACGGCGTTTGGAGTGGAGCGGAACCTTTCCAGAAGCTCGCTGCGTGGAGCCTTGCCCTGCACCAGCATGGGATAACGCAGGCGGCGGCGAACCCGTTCATAAACATCGCGCATCTGTTGATGTGAAGTGAACAAGACGAAGGCCCGGCCCTGGCTGGCCTTCAACACCCCCAGGATTTCTTCGGACGCTTGGCGAGTGAAGTCCGGTTCCCTCGGGTCGGGCAGATGCGCCGGCGTGTAAAGCAGGCACTGGAGGTTGAAGTTGAAGTGCGAAGGGAAAATTCTCTCTTGCGCAGAACGTACTCCCAACCGGGATTTTAGGAAATCAAAGCTTTCCCGGACGGCCAGAGTGGCGGAGGTTAAAATCACGCAATCGGTCGCCTCAAACAGTTTCTCGCGCAGGATGGGCGATACATCAATGGGCGAGGCTTCCAAAAACAGCCCCCGGCCACGCCTTTCCCACCAAAAAACCAGGTTGCGGTCTTTGCTCTCCAGGACCACTTCGCATTCCTTGCGCAGCTCGGCGGCGCGCCGCGCCAGTTGAGTGATCTCTTCGGGCCGCTCCGGGACACGCAGCAGTTCGCTTTCCAGGCGAACTAACGCGTTCGTCAGCGCCGAGTATGCTCCCCGGTTGACCTCCAGGAAACTGGCGCGATTCTCAAAAGCCCGGCGGCCTTCCGTGTGCGGAAAAAGGTCGAAAAACAACTCGGCGCGGTGGCGCACCTCGCCCACCGCCGCAAATAGTTCGGCGATGGCGAGCTTGCGTTGCTTGGCCATTGCCTCCGTATCGCGCGCCAACTCTTCAATGCGGTAATTGCTCACCTGCAAGCCAAAATAGCGGGTAGCGACGTCCTCAATCTCATGCGCTTCGTCAAAGACCACGGCATGATAATCCGGCAGCAGGGGCATGGCCTCCGTTTGCCGCAAAGCAAGGTCCGCGAAGAAAAGATGGTGGTTGACGATGAGCAGGTCGGACTCCTGGGCGCGCTGGTGCATCAACGTAATGAAGCAGCGCTTGAACTGCTCGCATTCTTGCCCCGTGCAGGCCTCGCGGCGGGCATCAATCCGGGACCATAATTCGCCGGTATCCGGCATATCGTGCAGCTCCGCGCGGTCGCCGGTTTCCGTTTTGGGCTCCCAGCGCTGAATCTGTTGGATCAGCTCGACCTCGTCGATGCCGCTCAGAACCGGTTGCTGGCCGATGTCATAGAGCTTCTGGCGGCACAGGTAATTTTGCCGGCCTTTCATCAGCGTGGCGCTGATCTTGGGAAACAGCTTCTTGAGAAATGGAATGTCTTTGAAGAAGAGTTGCTCTTGCAGATTCTTGGTGCCGGTTGAAATCACCACCCGGCGGCCGCTCAGGATGACCGGCACCAGATAGGCCAGCGTCTTGCCGGTGCCGGTGCCGGCCTCGGCAATCAGGTGGCGGCGGTTTTCAAGGGCGGATTCCACTTCCTCCGCCATTTCGAGCTGCGCCGTGCGAAATTCGTAGCGGGGATGATGGCTCGCGAGCCAGCCCTCCGGCCCGAAGATTTTAGAGAGCGGAGTCTGCCGCGCCGGATTTTCCTTCGCTGCTGGCATTGGGCTCATCCGAACAGCGCCTTCAGGCTCTCACGATAGGGCTCACGGGCAACCCCGCGTTCGGTGATGATGGCGGTGACATACTGGTTGGGCGTCACGTCAAACGCCGGATGACGCGCGGCAACGTTGGCGGGGGCAATGGAAACACCCCCCAAGTGCGTGACTTCCGCCGCCGAACGCTCCTCAATCGGGATTTCTTCGCCGCTGGAAAGACTCAGATCAATCGAGGAAAGCGGCGCGGCAACGTAAAAGGGAATCTTGTTCTCATGCGCCAGCACCGCCACTGAATAGGTGCCAATTTTGTTGGCCACGTCGCCGTTGGCGGCGATGCGGTCTGCTCCCACAATCACCGTGCTCAGTTCTCCCTTGCGCATGAAGTGGCCCGCCATGCTGTCCGTAATCAGCGTCACGGGAATGCCGTCTTTTGCCAGTTCCCACGCCGTCAACCGCGCCCCCTGCAAAAAGGGGCGCGTCTCATCCGCGAACACTTCGATTTTCTTCCCAGCGGAGATGGCGGCTCGAATTACGCCCAAAGCCGTGCCGTAACCCCCCGTTGCCAGCGCCCCGGCATTGCAGTGGGTGAGCACTGTGCCGGAATCCTCCAACAGCGCCGCGCCGTGGCGGCCCAGGGCCTCATTCGCGGCAATATCTTCGCAAAGCACCTTCTGCGCTTCCTCCACCAGCCGTGATTGAACTTTCCGGATGGCAGCAGCGCCGGAAATTCCGTCATCCAAGGCGCCTTCGAATACGTCACGCATCCGGCGTACCGCCCAGAAAAGGTTCACCGCCGTGGGACGAGTCCGGGAAATCGTATCCGCGATGGTTTCGAAATCCGATTTCAGGCTCTCGACCGTTGCCGCTTGCGATTGCTGCACACCCAAGGCGATGCCCATCGCCGCCGCCACCCCAATAGCCGGAGCGCCGCGAATCACCATTGAGCGGATGGCCTCTGCCACGTCTTGGTAATTCCTGCAAAGCCGGTAAGTCTCCTCAGCAGGAAGGCGTGTCTGGTCAATCATGCGCACGCCTTCGTCCGTCCATTCAATGGTCTTAAACATGAAATTCGAGTCCTGGCATTTAAGGATGAGTCCACAATCGAAAGGCCAATCTTGCATTATAGCAGTTTGTGGAAAATGCTTTGGCGGCAGAGGCGCGGCAGATTCTAACCGCATCCTGAAAAATTCATTGACACTATTCTTTGCTGTTTGTTAGCGTACTCCATTATTCACGAAGTTTTTATTCAAAGACCGGAAGGACACGGTTAAAACCGTGCCCTATCGGTCCTTCAAGGGAAGTTCAGGAATAATTCAGGTTGAGCCTCGTATTCTAATCCTGGGCGGTGATGCAGCCAAATGTTTGTCCCAAAACGGATGTTTATGACCAAAGGAGTTGGGAAACACCGCGAGAAACTGACGAGTTTCGAGTTGGCGCTTCGCTCGGCGGGCATTGCTGCCTGTAATCTGGTTCGCGTATCGAGCATTTTCCCGCCCCGCTGCAAACTGGTTCCCCGCGCTGAGGGTGTGAAGGAGCTGAAGCCCGGCCAGGTATCCTTCGTGGTCATGAGCGAGAATTCCACGCGCGAGCCGCACCGCCTGATTGCCGCTTCCGTGGGAGTGGCAATTCCCACCGACCGCAACATGTTTGGCTACCTTTCCGAGCACCATTCCTTCGGCGAAACAGAGGAAGTGGCGGGCGACTACGCCGAGGAGCTTGCCGCAGAAATGCTGGCTACCACGCTGGGCGTGGAATTCGATCCTGACCGGAGCTGGGACGAAAAGAAGGAAATTTACCGGATCTCCAACCGGATCGTTCGAACCGCCAACATTACTCAATCCGCCGTTGGCGACAAACGGGGGCTTTGGACCACCGTGCTCGCCGCCTCCATCTTACTGGGCGTCGATGAGTAGGTTTTCTCTCCACGCCATCGTTCCAAGCGTTAAATGGACCATAAGTCGCCAATTGGCCTTGTACTGGGCGATTGCTCGCGGAATAACGAGGAATTTCTGAAATGCACCGGAAACAGATTTTGAGCCGGCCCACCCGGCCACTGACCATTGACAGCAAAAAGAGCGTCTCGGCGTTATTGGAAAAGATGGGCGGTATTTCCTTCCAGGGCCGCCAGCTTGGTATTGCCTACCAAATTTGGAAGGATATGTTGGGCGACCGGGTGATGATCATGATGGGCTTGGCCGGGGCGATGGTACCGGCAGGGATGCGCCGCCTGATCGTTTACATGATCAAGAACCGGCTGATTGACTGCCTGGTCTCGACCGGCGCCAACCTGTTCCACGACTTTTATGAGACCAAAGGGAACTATCATTACCAGAGCACTCCGGAAATGGACGACGTGGTGCTCCAAAAGAATCTTATCGACCGGATTTATGACACCCTGGCCGACGAGGCCAAGTTCCGCGAACATGATCTGGAAATTGGCAACTTCGCCGCCTCCCTCGACCCATCCCGGCCTTATACCACGCGCGAGTTTCTCTATCTGCTCGGCAAGGAACTTTCCAGGCGCACCAAGGAAGACGGCATTTTGACCGCCGCGGCCAAGGCCAACGTGCCCATTTATTGTCCCGCCATCGGCGATTCTTCCATCGGCATCGGCATTGCTGAGAACCGTCACCTGGGTAAGAATCAATTCAACTTTGACGTGATTGGCGACGTGCTGGAAACGGCGCATCTGGCAGCAGACTCTCCGGCTTCCGGGGTGATCTATTTCGGCGGGGGCACACCCAAAAACTTTACCAATCAGACGGAAGTGACGGCCTCCTTCATTCGCGACTCGCACAATGGCCACAAGTACGCCATGCAGATCATCACGGATTCTGCTCATTGGGGCGGGCTTTCCGGCTGCACTTTTGAGGAAGCGCAAAGCTGGGGCAAGATTGCCTACGACGCGAAGATGGTCACCTGCCACTGCGACTCCACCATTGCCATGCCCATGCTCATTAGCGCGCTTTCCGAACACGCCGGCCTGATTCGCAAGCGCAAAAAGCCGGTGTTTGAAATGGGCCGTGAATTGACGTTCAAGTTTCCCAAGTAGGGCGCCGCGATGCGCAATTACGGTGACGAGATCTCGCCCGGATTATTCACGAAGGTTTACTCGAGGACCGTCAGGGCACGGTTTTAACCGTGCCCTGACGGTCGCCTACTGGAAGTTCGTGAATAATCCGGGAAAGGTTCGGGTGAGGGGAAAATATGCAACTGCCTCTCATGGAGGGAAAATGCTGAAGAAATTGATCGCTATTGCTTCTTTCCTGTTGCTCGGAGCCTTGGGGCTTGCCGCCGCAAATCCCTCCGTCACTCTTTACGTTCACTGCGGCAAGCTGATCTACGATGCGACCCAATCACCGCTTTCACCCGGCGACGTCGTGATTGTGGACGGCAAGGTTCAAGCGGTTGGCAGCCATCTGGATGCGCCCGCCGGGGCACTCAAGCTGGACCTTTCCGCATACGCGGTGTTGCCGGGATTTGTGGATGGCCACACTCTCCTTTATACCGGCCCGAGGGGCGAGCATCCTTCCGATGCGCTGGCCGCCGTGCGCGCCTCGAAGGACGTTGCTTATGCGCTGCATGTGGGGGTCGTGGGCATGAGGATCCTGGGGACGGAGGGTTTTATCGACGCCGCCTTAGCCACCGCCATCGACGAAGGCGCCATTCCCGGTCCGCACCTCATCCCCGCCTGCCACGCCATTACCATTCCTGGCGGCCACGGCGATTTCATTGCCCTGCCACCCAGCATGCCGGAACATGAGTTTTATACTCCGCTCCATGGCTTTATCAATTCGCCCGCCGATGCCGAAGCCGCAGTTCACCTTCAAATCAAGTACGGCGCCAAAGTCATCAAAATCCTGGCGTCGGGCGGAGTGATGTCTCCGCTCGATTCGCCTTATGCCGAACAAGTCTCAGCCGAGGAAATGAAGGTGATCGTGGGAGAAGCCCACATGGACAATATGAAAGTGGCCGCTCACTGTGAGAACACCAAGACCATTCATGACGCGCTGATGGCGGGAGTCGATTCCATCGAGCATGGGGCCGGGCTCACATCCGAAGATGCCGACTTCATGAGGGAGCACGGTCGCGTGCTGGACCCCACCACCTACATCGTGGACAGCATTCTGGTTTACGGAGTGAAAGCCCACCTGCCGGATTACATTCTGCGCAAGGGCCGCGACCTGGCCGCCAAACAGTTTGCCGGGATGAAGATGGCCATGAGCCACGGCGTCACCATTGGCGCCGGGTCCGATATGAGCTATACGCCTCCCGAAGCTTGGGGCAAGAAGGGAGTTTTGAAAGGCACGGTGCTGGATGAGATCATTGACCTTGTCCATCACGGCATGACGCCGCAGCAGGCGCTGACCGCTGGTACCAAGAATACGGCAGCATTATTGGGTCTTGACCAGGTGGGCAGCATTGCGAAAGGGAAAGAGGGTGACCTGGTGGCCGTGCAGGGCGATCCGCTCTCAGATATTCACGCCATCAGCAACACTCAAGTCGTGGTTTTCAAGGGTAATGTGGTGGTGGACCACCGCAGCGGAAAATAAGTTGGGGCGGCCCTTGTAGCCGCCCGTTGCGGGCAGACACAACGGCCCAATTAGTCTCAATACTGTTCAGTTAGGGTAAACCTCATGATCTTGATGGCAGAAGCGTCGCGTGACCCCTCACCCAAGCCCTCTCCCCGCTTGCGGGGAGAGGGCTTGGGTGAGGGGCTCTGGTTTAACCGGGCGTCGCCGGCTTACGACCGTGTGCATAGGTCCTCTCTTGTGGTATGGTGCATTCATTATGAAAAAACCTGAAGCTTTATCGCGCCGTTCGTTTCTTACTTTGGCCGCGCTGGCGCCAGCCGGGGCGGCTCTGGCGGCCAAGCGGCATATTCCTGTTGGACTGGAACTCTTCTCGGTTCGCGACGGCCTGAAAAAGGACCCGATGGGAACTTTGCAGGGCGTCGCCAAAATGGGCTACCAGTGCGTTGAGTTCTTTGCGCCGTATTACGGCTGGACGCCAGACTACGCCAAGCAGGTCCGCAAGCAACTGGACAGTCTCAGCATCCGCTGTTACTCCACGCACAACAGTCCGGTTTCATTCAGCGCCGCCGGCATGGGCAAGGCCATTGCCCTAAACCAAATTCTGGGCTCGCGGTTCGTTGTCTTGGCCTATCCCGGTAACGTCAACACCCTGGACGGATGGAAACGCATTGCGGACTTGCTGAACAACGCCAATACCGTCCTGTCGCGGCACGGCATGCACGCCGGGTATCACAATCATGATGCGGAGTGGAAGCCGGTTGACGGGCAGAAGCCGATGGAAGTGCTGGCAGTCAACACCGATAAGTCCATCATGCTGCAACTTGACGTGGGCACCTGCGTCGCAGCCGGCAGCAATCCCGTCGCCTGGATCAACAGCCATCCCGGCAGGATCCGGTCACTGCACTTGAAAGACTGGTCCCCTCAGAAAGGCTATCGAGTGCTGTTTGGTCAAGGCGTGGCGCCCTGGAAGAAGATTTTTGCAGCAGCCGAAAGCCGTGGCGGCGTTGAATACTACCTGATTGAACAGGAAGGCAGCGATTATCCGGAGATGGAGACTGCCAGTCTTTGCCTGAAGGCTTATCGCAAGCTGCGCGCCTGAAGTGTCCCGGCCGGATTGTACACTATACACACGGTCGTAAGCCGGCGACGCTCGGTTCTGTCGTCGGTCTGTGACCGGCGGATTTCGCCGCTCCCTGTCAGGGCAAGCTCCGAGCGGCGCTACAGCAAACTGACCCACTACCCTCCGTTAGGTCAAATTGCTTTTCTCCAGCCACATCCTTCTGCTACCGTCGAAGCTTTGTTGAGCCATGCCTTCTACAACGAAAACCGATGGGAACTCCGGCTGGGCGCCACTCCGCCGGTCCCTTTTCCGGCGATGCTGGACCGCTTCACTGGTGTCGAATGTAGGCAGTTGGATGCAAGACACCGCCGGGACGTGGTTGATGACGGTCCTCACCGCCTCGCCGCTACGCATCGCTCTGATGCAGACCGCTGCGAGTCTTCCCGTGCTGCTGCTTGCGTTTCCTGCGGGGGCCACGGCCGATATTTTAGACCGGCGGCGTCTACTCATCTTTTGGCAAGCGTGGATGTTGGCCAGCGTTGCCCTCCTCAGCGCCCTAACTTTGGGGGGAGTCATTTCTCCGTGGACACTGCTGGCGCTCACGTTCCTACTGAACATTGGCGCTGCCATGAACAATCCCGCCTGGCAGGCCATTGTTCCCGAACTGGTTCCCCGCTCCGAATTGCCCGATGCGATCTCCATCAACAGCGCGGGCTTCAACCTGGCGCGGGCGGTGGGACCTGCGTTGGGCGGGCTGGCTGTTGCCGCTTTCGCGTCCGCCGGCAAAGGCGCAGGGATCGTGTTCTTGTTTAATTCCGTTTCGTTTGTCGCTGTCATCGCTGTCCTATACCAGTGGCGGCGCTCACCGCCATTCAAGAGCGCGCTGCCCGCAGAGCGGATGTCCGGGTCCATGCGCTCCGGCCTGCGTTATATCCGCCATGCTCCCGCGCTTCAGGCGGCCTTATGCCGGGCCTTCCTGTTTACCACCTTTGCCAGCGCCATCTGGGCTCTGCTTGCCGTTGTCGCTCAACAGGACCTGCATCAGGGAGCCCTGGCTTACGGCATCTTGAATGGATGTCTTGGCGCCGGCGCAGTCATCGGCGCATCCTTACTGCCAAGACTTCGGCAGAGGTTGTCAGCGGACCAGATTGTGGCGTGGTCAAGTCTGCTCTTCACAGGGTCGCTGGTGGTTCTGGCCCTGGTGCGCAGCGAGCCGGTGATCGTGGTCTGGCTGATTGCCGCCGGCTTTGCTTGGACCAGTACCACCTCAACTCTGAATGTTTCGGTTCAGTTGTCCGTTCCCGCCTGGGTTCAGGCCCGCGCTCTCGGCGCCTATCAAATGATCTTCTGGGGAGGTATGGCTTTGGGCAGTACGCTTTGGGGATTTTGGGCGGAACACTCTTCGACCTCAAAAGCATTGGTAGCGGCGGCAATCGGCTTGCTCTGTAGCCTGCCCTTGGCCCGCCGCTTCCCTCTGCTGCGTGGCATGCCGCCGGACCTTCGCCCCTACGAACTCAACCGGGCCGCTCCGCAGGTTGTGATTGAGCCTCATCCCGAAGACGGTCCGGTCTTGGTGACCATTGAGTACCAAATCCGCCAGGCCGATTACGGCCCTTTCACCCACGCCATGCACATTTTGCGAGGCATCCGGATGCGGGACGGCGCCATGCGTTGGGGAGTTTTTCGTGACGCAGTCCACCCGGAGCGTTTGGTTGAGACATTTGTGGTCGAGTCCTGGATCGAGTTCTTGCGCTCGCGCGAACGCATGACCCAGTCTGACCGTTCCATTCGGGATCATGTCTGGAGCTTCCACCAGGGCGATTCACCACCAGCCGTCTCTTACATGATTTACGCGGGCGAGACTAGCCAATAAGCTGCCGCCATAGCCGTGGTTTTCACGCAGACTCTTTAGCCGGATGCCGAAAAAAGGGAGTCCGTAATTCTGAATCTTTCAGCAGATTGCCAGCATTACTGTGTTAAGCCGGTTAGGAGCATCCCAGGGCAGGTCTTCAGCCCTGTTTGGCGAGATGGCCAGTTTCAGCGCATGGCTGGATCGCACCGGAAGGCCCACGAACAGGAAAGCGCCGTCCGTGGCCAGCGGTGGTGTCTCAGTTTGCTTGCTGTAGCGGCGCTCTATGAGCGCCGAACTTGTATCTTCAACGGTTTCCGGCGCTCATAGAGCGCCGCTACAGCAAACTGAGACACTACCTGGCCACCGCTTCGGTTGCGAAGCCTAAGAACTTCTGATATGCTCCCCGCAGACCAGCTATTCAACCGGACAGAGCGATTCACAATGAAATTCGTGATGCCTGCCATTCTCATTGCCTTGGGATTCGTTTATTCGAGTTCTCTTGCAGCACAGACGGCTCGATGCGATAGCCTCCGCACGGAACCGGGAAGTCCGCTGCATTACAAGAACCGTAACAACCGTTGTGAAGGGATGTATGTGGCGGACATCGCCACTAAGGTCATTGAGCTCGTATCGTTCACTCAAGGGGACTTGAGTTATGATCTGAAGCCCGGTGTCAAACTGCTAGTGTCTGCTGCTGACCACTCCAGCCCGCTAAATATTCGCGCCGTCGCGAAGCCGCCAGGCACTTACTACCGGATGGACGCGGTTCTGGGAGCGGGGTCAACGTTGACTTGGCCAGTCGATGATGTTCTTCTGCCGGAGGGCCTCAGCTCCGAGCGGATCGGAGTCTTTGGCTGGAAAGGCAACAGGAATGAAAAGACTTTTGTCCCGGTACAAGTGACTGTCCAGGGAAGCCGTGAATCCCATCCTCTTCATCCAGATGTATTCCTCTCCATTCGCCCGTCTTTCGACGCCGAGTTGGTCAGGTGGCGTTGGGCAGCGAAAAAGCAAGGCGTGTGCTCCATGTTTGGGGCATGGCATGACGCCACTCGCAGCATGGTAGACGCAGGCCAACCCGTGAAGTTCGCCTTGAATGACCTGAAAGGGCTGGTCTGCATTCAAGTCTTTGCCAAAGAGAGCGATAGCAACGAATGGGCTCCCATGCAGATTCAAGCCGAGTTGCACTAAAATGCGCCACCGCCTACGGAAAAAGCTCAAGGACGAAAACCAACGTCTGATCGATGAGGGCCTATCGGGTGCAATCTCCGGCTGTGAAACCGCAAGTTTAAAGGAAAATCTGGACCGCATCGAGGATTACTCCAAGCTCCTTTCCCTATCGGATTCCCGATGGGCCCACGACTGGATACCGGCCACCCTCGTCGCGGTATTGTGTTTATTCGGAGCATATTATCTTTGGCATAAAAAAGTTCCCCGCACGAATGTATCGCTTGTTGTAGAAACCCGGACCGTGCATGGCTACCTCGCAAAGGACTGGCGGATTCAGAGCCCTTTCCACTCGAAGGTGATGCACTTTGAGAATCTTTCGGCCATCCAGGACCCGAACTTGGGGCTTTCCATGGACAGCAGGGATGGGAACGCCTGGTTCCGGCTGGAAGGAGGTAATATTGAATTGCAGTCTCTCCACTTGGAAAAGGGCGCCCTGTTGGAAATTGTGGGGGTGGGAGATCAAGTCAGCCTGAGTGTCGGTTTGAAACCTCTTGATGGATCTGTGACCGTGACGGGCAAGGGAACCGTCACGGGAGGAACCAAACCTGGCGAAGTTTCCTTAAAGCGCAACTACGATCTCAAAGATCCCGAACTAGTGGAATTCTCGGTCAAGGATCCCCGCGCCGTCCAGTCGCGGCTCACCATTCATTCACCGGGCAACTGGTCCCTGGCGCCAGCCCCTTTCCGGAATGTTAGCTTCGTATATCAGGAAGACCAGGGAGGGATTGCAAGCGAACTCTCTTCTGGTATCCAGTCGGGATCTCTCCATTTCAATGACACATCATGGCCGGTAATGGACCTGGCTGAAAATGAACTTTTTGCAATTCATCAGACCCAGGACGCCCGGATTGAAGCTCGCAATGGCAGGCCCTCGATTCACATAACCTTGAATGGGTTTGTGAAGGATGTGACGGTCGGGGACTCTGAAACGGGGCGGAAACTTGCGCCCTCGTATCTGGAATACTATTTCAACAAGAAGACGCTGTCATTTTTCTGGGGGGCAATTTTATTTCTTTGGGGTGTTCTATGGGGAATTCGCAAAACCATCTTTCGGTGAAACGTCATCCGAGTCCTAAAACGTGGGGGATGGCTGCACTGGTGCCGCTGGTCCTTGGCGGGCTGCTTGCGCCAAGCCTCTCAGCGCGTCCAACGGATGAAATGGCGATGCGGCTCCGGCAGAACGTGGTGTTGATTTTTGCGGGCACTGCAGCGGCATCCCGCACTGGTTTTGGCTTCATCGTCGGCCAGCGCCAGGAGATGCTCTATCTAGTCACGGCGTGGCACGTCGTTTACGGAGACAGGAATGATCCCGACAAATCCCCGAAAATCAAGGTGGCCTTCTTTTCTGACCAAGGAGAGAAGCATGACGCTGAAATCCTTGGCAAGAACGATCATGTGCATGACTTAGCGGTCCTGCGGGTTCACGCTCCACCCGATTTCCATTGGACCCGGCAGTGCCTCGCTGGGCCGGATGAAGAGAAGTATGGCACAGCCGTACGGTTCGTGGGACGGAACACGGAATGGTTCGTTCCCCCCCTACCGGGCGCCATCGCCTCGGAGGTTCCTTCAACCGAATCCAAGCTTGAAGTGGACGGATTGCATTTGCAGCCGGGCTCTTCCGGCGGCCCCTTGGTGGCAGGCACGGGAATCGTCGGCATGATACAGAACGACGCTCCGGACAATGGGCTTGCCCTCACCATTGGCTTCATCAGGGATGCACTACGGGGATGGGATTATCCTTGGGATTTGGAGAACAGTCCGCCCGGTCAGGCGCCGCCTGCCGCTCACAAAACACAGGTGGGAACCACACCAGCCACGGGAACCATCCAGGTCGTTTATAATGGGGATGCTTACGGTTGTGTTCTTAACCTCAGCGTACAGGTCGGGCAGAAAAGGTTCATCCCGACATTCAATCCGTTTACCGTCCCGAACGTTCCGCTTGGAAATACGAAATATCAGATTGCTGGCACCATTACATGCCCAGTGGGAACTCCTCCTGCGGGAGTTTGCGTAGCGAGGGGATTTGGACCGATCGATATCGAAGACGGAGCACGATATTACTTTACCTGGAAGTCATATACCTATGCCAAGTGCGCCATCACTCTAACGAAGTATTGACGGTGGCCGGTGCTGGAGGAGCGCAAAGTCTTGCCTCTCAGCGGCTCTTCGGGCGTTGCTTGGAATCTTAGGAGTCGTTACCAAAATAGCCTGTCCATGTGGCAACTTACAAAGAATTGGGCAACGCAAAAGCGCTGCTTGCCTTGTCTGCCTCCTGCTGCTCATGACTTTCCAGGGTCAGGAAATTCCGAGCTACCCAACTCCACCCGGCTAGTGATGGCGATTCTCGGGACTTCGCAGGGAGTATTCTCGAATCTCCCCTGCGACCATCAATCGGTAATTGTGCAGTTTCGCTGCTGTAGCGGCGGTCTGCGACCGCCGAACTTCATTTCCCAAAAGTTTTTGGCGCTCATAAAGCGCCGCTACAGCGAACTGGTTAAATTGATTTTTCGCCTGCTTGTCCGCTAGAATCGAAACGGTTGACCGGGCAATGTGAATTGAAAAGGAGAATGCCTTGGCAAAGAAGTGGTTGAAGTACATGAGTGCGCTGGCGGGCCTGTTCTTCATATCTTTCGTAACCTATGCCGCGCAACAAAAGCGCGCCGCGCCGCGCCGCCTGCCGGAGAAATCGAGCCTTCAGGATACGGTTATTCAATTTATCCGCGAAAAGTTTGGTCTGCCGGATACCGTCAAGATGACTCCCGAACCGCTGGAGGCTTCGCCGGACCCCGAATTTTATCAAGGCGTCATCCAGGTTGACAATGGAAAGGGCATCAAACCTCAAGACATCAGCGTTTCAAAAAACGGGCGTTACGTGGCCCTGGGCCATCTTTATCCTCTGGGCGCTGATACCAACAGCGACATCATTCAAACCGTCCGCCAGGTCTTTCATGTTCCACCAGCAATGGTCCTGACCGTCGGCCCGTTCAAGCCTTCGAACATTCCTTCTTTTTACACCACCGCCGTCACCGGGGACACGAACGGCCACAAGCAAAGTACCAACTTTTTTGTCTCCAAGGACGAGCACTATCTTTTGCTCGGCGTTCTGTACACGGTCATGAGTCCCAGCGAAATCATGCGGATCATCAACACTCATAACCAGCCTTATTCGGGGGGAGCAGACGCTCCCGTGACCATCGTAGAATATGCGGACTTAGAGTGTCCAGCCTGCGCGCGCGCTCAGGCGTTCCTGGAGGGTCAATTGGTGCCAAAATATGGCAATAAGATCCGGTTGATTTACAAGGAATTTCCGCTGCCTATGCACGACTGGTCCCACCAAGCCGCTCTCGCCAATGAATGTGCTTACCAAATCCAGCCCTCCACATTCGCCAAGTACCGCACCCTGATTTTCTCGCACCAGACCGAGATCAACGTCGCCAATGTCCGGCAGAAGCTGCTGGATTATGGCGAGCAGGTGGGGCTGAACCGGATGAAACTGGCGGCTTGCATTGACTCCAATGCTTCATTGCCGAGGGTGGAGGCCGGCATGCGGGAAGGGACAAAGCTCGAGGTGGCCAGCACTCCGACTTTCTTTATCAATGGCAGGATGGTGGTGGGCCCCGGGGACCCGCAGACTTTTTACACCCTGATTGACGGAGACTTGCATCACAACAAGCAGGTTGCGCGGCGATGATTCAGAAGCAGAGACGAGAAACGAGTGATCAGAGACAAGACAGGAAAACATTAGGGTCGCATTCTTTCATCGCGATTAAAATCGCGCGGTACCGGTCTGCAATTAATAGCTTGTGAACAATCCAGCTTATAATTCGTCTCTTGTCTCTTATCACTTGCATCTCGTCACTTGTCACTCGGCACTGCTTTAGGAGTTGACCCACTTGAATAAGTTCATCATGAGATTTTCCCTTGCGGTGTGTGTCACCCTGATGCTGGCCCTGGGATCGATCGAGGCAGCCCAAGCCGCGCGGCCCGCGAACGCATCGCCTTCGGCCCAGGATCAGATCCGGCAGAAGATTTCGGATTACCTGCGCAAAAGATTCTCCGTCTCTGCCAGCTCCACCATCACGGTCGGTCCCTTTCAGCCCTCGATTTTCCCGGACTTTTACAAGACCGTCATCACGGTCAAGGAAGGCCAGCAGGTTGCTTCCCAGCATTTTTATGTATCGAAGGATGGAAAGTACTTGATCCAGGGCAACCTTTATACACTGGGGGCGGATCCTTTCAAGGAAGTTGAGCGCCAGATTTCAACCAAGGGAGCGCAGAGCATGGGGCCGGAGAATGCGCCCGTCACCATCGTGGAATACTCCGATCTGGAATGCCCGGTTTGCGCTCAAGCTCAGGAATTTATTGAAAAACAAGTTCTGCCCAAATACGGGAGCCAAGTGAGGGTGATTTACAAGGATTTTCCGCTGGTCAGCATTCATCATTGGGCGCTTCCAGCCGCCATGATCAACCAGTGTGCTTTTCAGTTGGATCCTGCGCGTTCACTGACTTTTCGCTCGCTTGTCTATCAGAACCAGCGCAATATCAAGGACGATTCGGCTACCAACCAACTGCTTGACTTTGCCCAGCAGGCCGGTCTGGACCGCGCCAAGATTTCTGCCTGCTTTAATGCCAAGACAACGGTTCCCATCGTTCAGAAGGAATTCGACGAAGGGCAAAGCCTGGGTGTCTCCACCACGCCAACGCTCTTTGTCAACGGCAAAATGGTGGCGGGAATTCCTCCAGCCGGCCAATTCTTCCCGATCGTGGACCAAGCGCTTGCCCGGGCCAAGGGCAAGGCTGCTGCCGGGAAATGACCGGCTAACAAAAAGAAAAAGCACAAGATCCAGTCTCCTGATCTCATCTCGTTCTGCCGATGATTAGGCGTTGGAGAAGAAATCAGCGATGAATAAAACACAGACGGAACTTCCCTGGGAACCTCACGCGGTCAATGCCAATAGATTGATCGAGGAAGAGAAAGGTGAGGGAGGCGCTGCGGTGTTGCAGGAGAAGCCGGGCTCCCGGACCACTTCGCGCAGGCAATCGCTCGAAACGGAAGACCTCGAACGCCAGCTCCGGTCGCTCGATGGCCGTGACATGCACCTGGGATCGATGGGGCTGCTGGTGACGCTGGTGGTGGCGGCGGGCTTCCTGGCCCTGATCCTGCCCAACCTGATGTGGGGATTGGGGACACTGCGTGTGGACGGACGCTACCTACCGCAGCTTTTCTTCGGCTTCTTTGTCATGATCGTACTTTTCAATATCTATGGGCTTGATCGCAAACGAAACCTGCAGCGGACTCGCGATGAATTGGTGAGGCAATTGGTCCGGAACCAAACGGCGGAAATGCTTTCTTTCTTTGACCCTCTGACTGACATTCTGAACCGCCGCTCCATGGATGAAATCATCGCTCGCGAAGTGAACCGCGCGGCAAGGCACGGAACGCCGCTGACGTTCGTGATGATTGACGTGGATCGCTTCAAGTCCGTCAACACCCGCTTTGGCCACCTGGTGGGAGACCGGGTGTTGAATGAAATTGCCCACCTCTTGAAACGTACCTTCCGTAATTCCGATTACATCATCCGTTACGGAGGCGACGAGTTCCTGGTGGTGATGACTGATACTCGAGAAGACCAAGCGGAGCGCGCCATCGAGAGACTGCAAGGAGAAGTCCAGCAATGGAACGCCTCCGATTCCCTTCCGGGATATGTCATGGGACTGAGCTGTGGAGTGTCGCCTTACCAAGCGGGCGCCGACGTGGAAAAGCTCATCGGAATCGCCGATGTCAACATGTACGCGGATAAGAATTGCCACATGAAGGCTGCTAATTCGTAGCCATCGCCCCTCTGAAAAATCTTCGACACCGGTAGCACCCGGCTAGGGATATTTTTTGCAGTTCGTCCCTTGCGCCTTTCGCGCATCCCTTCCAACTTTGCTGTGCCCTCGCGCCTGCCGGAGCAGCGCGTTCGCGGAGGGAGTATAATTGGTATTTTGCGCGAGCGTCGGTGCAGTCTCTATCAGGGTGCCCGCCGGATTCGCCAAACCCCAGGGAACGCGGAGCGCATTCTTGAGCGATCACAAAGAGGATTGCCCCCGGGAACCGGTATTGACTGAACCTTGCGGCCAAGAAATGGCCCTGGCAAACGGCGGTTTGGCCGCAGAGGCCGCCTTGGGAGTTGCCACGCCCGTGGACGAACTCTCTTCCGTGAACGGTGAGTTCTTTCATCCCCGCAGCCGTCACCCGGAGCAGGAGGCGATCGTCATCCGGGGCGCACGGTCTCACAATTTGAAAGGTGTCGACGCAGAAATTCCTCACAACTGTATAACGGTGATTACCGGAGTTTCCGGGTCAGGCAAATCAAGCCTGGCGTTTGACACGGTTTATGCCGAGGGCCAGCGTCGCTATGTGGAATCGCTATCCGCCTATGCGCGCCAATTCCTGGAGCGCATGGAAAAGCCCGAAGTAGATGAAATCACGGGAATCGCCCCGGCGGTCGCCATCCGCCAGAAAAACACCACCCGGAATCCACGCTCCACCGTGGCAACCGCCACCGAAATCTACGACTATCTTCGCCTGCTCTTCGCAAGGGTGGGCACGACAATCTGCTGGAATTGCGGTGAGGTGGTGAGACGAAATAACGTTGACGAGATTGCGGACCGCGTCCTGGCGCTGGAGTCCGGCCTCCGTTTCTATGTGCTTTTCCGGTTAAATCCCGCGCCGAAGGGTCCGGATTCAGGACTGGAAAGCGGAGTGGCGGCGGAACCCGGCGATCCCGGGCGCAGGAAGAAAAGCCCGGCTGCAAAGGGCCGGAAGCGGCCAGCGGCTCAGGCGGCTTCCGAGCCAGCACCCTTGTCTTATACCGGTCTGGATGATGCCCTGAAGTCCCATCTCTTCTCCTTGCGGCAGCAGGGCTTCAACCGGCTTTATCAGAACGGGCAAGTGTTCGAGTTCTCCGTTCCGGAATCCCTGCTCGGCATCGACTTCTCGGCGCCCGTTTATGTGTTGGTGGATCGGCTGGCCGTTTCTCCCGGCATCCGCCAGAGGCTGATCGACTCGGTCGAATTGGGCTTCCGCGAGGGCGGTGAGATTATCCTGGAATTCTTCAATCCGGAGCCCGCAGGGGCGGATTCTTCACCTGGACGGTGGGTGTTCAACGAGCGATTCGAATGCAAGCGTTGCCGCATCCTTTATCAGGAACCCGAGCCTGCGCTTTTCTCGTTCAATAACCCGTTCGGCGCTTGCCCCCGTTGCCAGGGCTTTGGAAACACCGTGGATTTTGACCTGAACCTGGTGATTCCGGACAAGAGCAAGACTTTGGCGGAAGGCGCCGTCGAGCCTTGGACCAAGCCCCGCTACCGCATGCCTTTCCTTGAGATGAAACGCGCCGCCCGCGCTCAGGGAATTCCGCTGGACGTTCCATATTACCGCTTGACGGCGGAGCAGCGGCGGTGGGTGATTGAGGGTGGCAAGGGTTTTGGCGGCATTCGCGGCTTCTATGACTATCTCGAACGGAAGAAGTACAAACTTCACGTCCGCGTCTTCCTCAGCCGCTATCGTGGCTACACCCTTTGCCCGGATTGCCAAGGGGGCCGCCTACGCCGCGAAGCTCTCAACGTGCGGATTGAGGGCAAGACCATCACCGAAGTTTGCCGGATGTCGATTCAGGAAGCGTACCACTTCCTCAACCATCTGCAATTTTCGCCCGCACAGGAAGCCGTTGCGGGCAAGGTGCTGGAGGAGATTCATTCCCGCCTGCGATACTTGAACGCGACGGGTCTCGAATACCTGACTCTGGACCGTCTGGCGTCCACACTCTCCGGTGGCGAATCCCAGCGCATCCAGCTTGCCACGTCGCTCGGCTCGAATCTGGTGGGAGCGCTTTACGTTCTCGATGAGCCCTCCATCGGCCTGCATCCCCGCGACACGGGCCGGCTGATTGAAATTCTTAAGCGGCTTCGCGGCATCGGCAACACCATCCTGGTGGTTGAGCACGACCCGGAGATGATGCGCAATGCTGACAAGATTTTGGACATGGGACCGGGAGCGGGAGAGCATGGCGGTCGGTTGATCTATTCTGGCGGTCTCGAGGGTTTGCTTTTGAACTCCCAATCTTTGACAGGCCGCTACCTTTCGGGAAGCCTCGAAATTCCTATTCCTGCCCTTCGCCATAAACCGCACAAGGGCTGGCTGCGCGTCCTGGGAGCGCGGCAACATAACCTGAAGTCCATTGACGTTCGAATCCCCCTTGGCGTCATGACCGCTGTCAGCGGGGTCTCCGGCTCCGGCAAGTCCACCCTGATTCACGACGTCCTCTACAACGCCCTGATGTCCCGGCGGGGAATTCCGACGCCGCGCGCTGAATATAACGCGATCGAAGGGGATGAAAAGCTCGGCCAGATTGTCCTGGTGGATCAGTCGCCGCTCGGCCGCACCCCTCGTTCGAATCCGGTGACCTATATCAAAGCCTTCGATTCCATTCGGGAGCTTTTTGCAGCGACACCCGAGTCCCGCCGCCATGGCTACACTGCGGGCCACTTCTCATTCAACATTCCGGGTGGCCGCTGCGAGACCTGCCAGGGCGACGGCACGGTAAAAGTGGAAATGCAGTTCCTGGCGGATGTGGAACTGGTGTGCGAGGAATGCGGAGGGCGCCGGTTCAAGCCCTCCATCCTGGAAGTTCGCTACCAAGGCAAGAACATTCACGACGTTCTGCAAATGACCGTCCGCGAAGCGCTCACTTTCTTTGCGGGCTCGCCTAAAGTGACGGGTAGGTTTCGCGTGCTGGAAGAGGTGGGCCTGGGCTACTTGCGGCTCGGCCAATCCGCGACCACGCTTTCCGGAGGTGAGGCGCAGCGCGTGCGCTTGGCGGCCCATCTGGCCATGCAGACCGCAGAGCGGGCGCTTTTCATTTTTGACGAACCCACTACAGGTCTCCACTTCGATGACATCAACAAACTGCTGGCGGCCTTCCGCAAGCTCATTGAATCTGGCGGCACGGTTTTGATCATTGAGCACAATCTTGACGTACTAAAGTCCGCCGATTGGATCATTGACCTGGGTCCGGAGGGCGGTGAGTCCGGCGGGTATTTGGTGGCTTCTGGCCCACCCGAGGAGATTGCAAGGAATCCGGCATCCCACACGGGCCGGTTTCTGGCCCAGATTTTGAGCGGCAGGTTGGACGCGGCCGCCATCGCGGCGGAAACTGAAACCCATTGTGTTCCGGCTACCCGGCGAGAACCTGGTAACGCCGGTACAAGTTGAGGACGGAATTTACTCGATCAGCCATGGAAAATCCTTTGCCGGGCAAAGTGCGGAAATTAAGATGGCGCACGAATGGTGATTTGTACCCCAGATGCGAATATTCCAACCGCCCGCATCGGGAATCAAAATGGATGGGCCACCCGCTGGCGGCGGAGATTCTGGCCTCCGGAACACGGCGTTCGATGTTCCGGCTGGGGCAAATCCTGGTTGCCGCCGCGCTGGCAGCTTCCCCGTCTTTTGCTGCGAAGCCACAGCCCCAAACCGCATCCAGCGCCTCCCATACTCAGCAAGCCCCATTGAAATCCTCGCCCGAGGAGCTTTTCAAAGCCGCCCAGCAGTCGCTGAGCCGGAAGGATTACGCCGGTGCTGTGACGGATTTCAAGGAGCTTCTGAAAACCGCGCCGGACACAGCCGTTATCTGGTTCAATCTCGGTTATGCCTACACGGGCTTGCACCAATACCAGAAGGCAATCAAAGCATATCAAAGGACGGTGACCCTGAAGCCGGATCTGTTTGAGGCGCGCCTGAATCTCGGCATCCTGCTGGTGGACCTCAAGCAGCCGGACCAGGCCCTCGAGCAGATCCAAAAGGCCGAGAGCCTCAAGCCGGGCGACCCCAAAGTCCATTTATTCGCAGGCCAGGCTCTGATGCTCCAGGGCAAGCCAGCAGATGCTGAAAAGGAATTCCAGGAAGCTTTGAATCTGAACCCTCGTCTGGCGGTGGCTGAGTTTAGTCTTGGCCAGCTTTATCTTTCTGAAAAGCGGTTTGCGGACGCCAACAATGCCCTTGGCAAAGCGGCAGCGCTAAATCCTTCTCTGCCGGGTCTCCGGCTCGATATGGCGCTGGCGCTCGAGGGTCTGAACCAGCCGGGCCAGGCCGCTGCCGACCTTGAACAATATCTTGCTCAGAATCCGGAAGACAATCAAGCCCGCTTCCGGCTTGCCCGAATTGAAATGCAGCAGGGAAATAACCAGAAAGCTCTGGATAACCTTCTCCTGGTTTTGAAATCGGATCCGGGTTTCCCTGGCCTCGATGCGCGGCTGGGTGATGCCTATGCGTTGCTCAAAAAGTTTCCGGAGTCCGAGAAATTTTACCGTCAGGCTTTGGCCACGATGTCCAACCAACCGGACTTGCACCGCGCCCTGGGCCAAACGTTGATGGAAGAACAAAAGTTTCCAGAAGCTGAAACGGAATTCCGCGCCGCGTTGAAGTTGGATCCGCACAATCTGGAAGCCGCCAAGGGTTTAGCTGGAAGCGTCTATTTTGAAAAGCGGTATGAGGATGCCATTCCAGTCTTTGAAGCAATCCTGAAAATACCCAATTCTCCGGTGGGCGACTACTTTTTTCTTGCCACCTGTTTCGATCATCTTCATGCTTTGCCTCAAGCACTGGCCGCTTACCAGCGATTCCTCCAGCTTACCCCGGACAAGTCCTCTGATCAGGCGTGGCAAGCCGAGCAGCGCATCAAGCTCATCCATCATGAGCTTCACAAGTGATGCCATCCTGAACTGAACCTGGCCAGGAGCGGCGCGAGACCCGAATGGGTGGCAGGCGGGCCATAGTTTTCGCTTTCAGGTAGTTATGGATCAAGCTGGTATAATAGGAAATAAGTGGAGTGACCATGAAGCGGCGCATCCCAATTACGACCGTCGCGACGTTGGTAGCTTGCGCCACGTTTTGCGCTCCTCTCCGGGCTCGCCGCGCGCCCACTGAAGCTGCGCTCCTGGGCCGGATCCAGAGGGAACGGAATCCGATTAAGAAGGCCAAGCTGGAAGTCCGTTTGGCGAATGTGAAGCTGAAGGAAGCCATTTCCGCCTATGATGGGCAAAAACTTAATCAGGGCGCAAGTCTACTGAAGGATTACTTGAGCGACGCCGAAGAGGCTTGGCACACTCTGAAGGCTACGGGACGCGATGCAGCCAAAAAGCCTCAAGGCTACATGGACCTGGAGATCTCATTACGAGAGGACATGCGTGAACTTACGGAGGCTCGGCGCCGGACCTATTACACCAACCGTGGTCCGATCGATGAGGCACGAAATCAGACCGGCAACCTTCATACGAAGGTGTTGTCAGCCTTGTTTCCCGGCCTGAACGGGAATCCGCCAAACTCGAAACCTGTGCACAGCCTGACCTCGGGGCCAGGGAAGGTTCACCCGTGAAACAGCTTGGAGTTGTCCTGGCTTTCGGATTGTTTTCCGTGGCATGGTCAGGCCGGCAATTGCGAGCCCAGTTGCCGGACCGGGCTGTGCTCTCCGGGGCCGAGGTGGATCGCCTGCGTGATGCGCAAGACCCCGGAGAACGGATTAAAGTTTATTTGGACCTTGAGCAAGCCCGCTTGACTCTGTTCGATGATTTTCGCAAGCGGGCGCCCAACCCGGAATACGACGTGGGTGGCTATCTCAGCAAGGTCCTGGAACAGTACGTCAAACTCGATGATGAGATGAAGGACTGGATTGACTTGCAATTCAGGCACGATGGGGACATGCGGAAAGGCCTGAAGGTCCTTGTCGAAGAGGCGCCCAAGCAGCTTGAGGAGCTTCAACACGCACAAGGGGACCGTGATCCCTATTCCACGCAATATTCCAGTTCCCTGCGGGACGCCATCGCCGACATGCAGGACACCATCGAAGGTGGCACCAAGGCGCTGAGCCTGCAGAATAAGAAGTTCGGGGAGTTGAAGCGCGATGAAAAGCAGACCGTCCAGGAGTCCAAGCAGATGGTGAAAGAAGAAAAGAAGCGCATGAAGGAGGAGAAAAAACTTCGAAAGAAAGAACAGAAAAAGGCTCCGCCTGAAGACGACAACGATTAACGGTTCGATGAATCCGGCGGCTCGTTTGGAAGGGTCATTCAGAGGATCTGGAGGCGGTGAAGAATTACCAGAATGAAGAAATCCTCGAGATCCGTAACGAGGAGTCGCCAGGCCGCTTTTCCTGTGTTCTCTTTGACCTGTTACGTTTGCTTGCCCATCGCTGGTTTCAGGGTTTCGGTTGCCTTTGAATCTTCCACCGATGCTTCCATCTCCCCCAACTGCGAAGCGATTGCAACTAACCTTGGCATTTGATTCTCCGCCCAAGCCGGAGGAGGTTTTTGCGCAAGTGTTCCGCCGCCTGGGTTTCAAATACCCGGTCAATACTTTCACGATTGCTTTTCACCCTTATGCTAACTTGCGCAACACCATCCGGCTTAGGAATCAGGGAATTCAAGCCCGTCTTTCCGATGTCGCGGCCAGCGCGCCCGCCATCGTATTGGAGGCATTGGCAGAAGTCTTGCTCGCCTCACTTTTCCGCCGCAAACCCTCCCGCGAGGCGCGGGAGTGCTACATGGCCTGGACCTTCGATCCCCAGGTTCGCGAACGGGTCGACGCCAACCGGCGGACACGCGGCTTTAAACTCATGCGGCCTCCCCAAGGCCAGTATTACAATCTGGAAGAGATATTCCACCGGCTCAACCGCGATCATTTTCAGGGTCGCCTGCGGCTGCCCCGGTTGGGATGGAGCGCAGAGGCATCTCTGACTTTGCTCGGCCACCACGATTCGGCGCACGGCACGATTACCATCAGCCGGATGTTGGATTCGTCTTCGGTGCCTTTGGACGTGGTGGAATATCTCGTCTACCATGAGATGCTCCATATCGTTTATCCTGTGCAACGCAGGGGTCACCGGCGAGTCATCCACACCCGGGAGTTTCAAGAGGCGGAGCGGCGATTCCCGAACTACCGTCCCGTGCAGCAGACGTTGAAATCCATCGTCAAACGGTCCCATCGGCAGGAGAAGCGGCTGGTGCGGCCCAACAGGAGGCGAGTACGACATGTGCCGGCGGCTTTCTCCCATTAGTAAGAACTGGCCTTTTTTACTGAAGGCTGACGGCTGAATGCTTCCTGTGATTCTCCGCTGCGGGCGGGATCACAGGATCTTCATTTGTTCTGAGGACTCCTATGACCAAGCAGGAAAGCGAAAAGTTGCTCGAAGCCCTTCGGGATAATTACCGCCGCGAGCGGGAAGGCGAAGCCCTTTACCGTCATCTTGCAGCGGCAGAAAAGGAGGCTGCCAAGCAAACCCTCTTGTTGAGACTCTCCGAGGCGGAAGGGCGCCATGCGGAACGCTGGGCGCAGAAGATGCAAGAACTGGGAGCCGAGCCGCCCGCTGCCCACCTGAATTTCGGAGCGCGCTGGCGGCTGCGCTTGGCGCGATGGGTGGGCGCCGAGGCTACCATTCGCAAGCAGGAAGCCAATGAAGATCGTGACATCGGCATTTACCGGCAGCAGCGTGAAACCTTCGAGGCGGAAGTAGGAGATATCCTCCGCGAGGTGCAGGAGGACGAGCAGAAGCACCGCAAGTTTCTCCGCGAGTTGGAGCAGAAAACTGGCCCCCGGACGGCGCTCGAGTCTATTCTGGGCCGCGAGCAATGGCACCGCACCGGACACAGTTGGGTGGGCGATGCCATCTATGGCGCCAACGATGGCTTGGGCGCCGTATTTGGTTTAGTCTCCGGCGTGGCCGGCTACACGTCCATCGCTCACTGGGTCCTAGTCTCCGGCCTGGCGGGAACCATCGCCAGCGCGCTCTCCATGGCGGCCGGAGCTTATCTCGCCGCAAAATCACAAGGGGAACTTTCCCAAGCCGAGATCGCCCGCGAAGAGGAGGAATTCCAGGAAAACCCGGCAGAAGAGCGGGAGGAATTGGAGTTGATTTACCAGCTTAAAGGGTTCACCTCTGAAGAGGCGAAGATGCTGGTTGACCGCCTGGCGGAACGGCCCGAGCAATTCATGAAGGCGATGGCCAGCGAAGAGCTTGGCATCAGCGAAATGAACGCCCCAAGCCCCGGCCGCGCCGCGGTTTCCTCTGGTATCTCCACCGTGTTGGGCGCCATCATTCCCGTGCTTCCATTCTTCTGGCTGGACGGCATCACCGCCATCATGGTGGCGGCCGCCGTCAGCTTGGCTGCCCATTTCCTGGTGGGCGCCGGAAAGAGCCTGATGACCATTCGAAGCTGGTGGGCCAGCGGATTTGAAATGATGGCGGTGGGCGCGGTCGAGGGCGTTGTAACCTACGGATTGGGTCTCGCAGCGGCCAAGCTGCTGTGAGAAAAGTTTTGGGGGACGAGACCAAAGGGTATTGAACACTTTACTCACTGCAGAATTTTGCGAGTGCGCAAGAAATCAGCTCATCGCTATGGGAGCCATCGAATCATGCCCTTCGTCAAGTACAAGACTGCTGCCTTCCTTCTCTTGATCGCCGCAACCCTGCTTGCTCCATCTGTTTTGGCGTTTCCGGCGCTTACCGTTACTTCTCCGGACGGAAACCTATCCATCAGTTTTCAACTGAAGGCCAATGGGACGCCTTACAAGCCGGGCATGCGGCCTTATTACTCCGTCAGCTTCAAGAAGGCCGAAATCCTTGCGGACTCGCCCCTGGGCTTGAATTTTCTGGGTGCGGCGCCGCTGGAAACCAACTTAACCATCACCGGCTCAAGCATGAATACCCAGGATGGCTTCTGGCAGAATCCCTTTGGCCAACGCCACAATGTTCGCGACCATTACAACCAGCTTACCGTCTCGCTAATTGAAGCAAGCGCCCCGCACCGGCGCCTCAACATCATCTTTCGCGCCTATGATGAGGGCGTGGCCTTCCGTTACGTCTTACCTAATCAACCCGCAATCCAAAAGTTTACACTTTCCTCCGAGAACACGGGGTTCTACTTCACCCACGCCGCCACGGTCTTTGCGTTGGATCTTGGCAGCTTTACCACCCCCTACGAAAGCGAGTTCAGGCAAGAGGGTATTGACGAAATTAAACCTGACTCGATCATCGGCTTGCCCTTGCTCCTCCATCTTTCAAACGGCCCCTGGGCTGCGCTGCTTGAGGCGGACTTGACGGACTATGCCGGCATGTATGTGGGCGGCGCCGCCGGTGTGTCCAATGGCCTCGCCAGCAAGCTCTCTCCGCTTCCGAATCACCCGGGCGTGGCCGTCATTGCTTCGACCCCGAAGGCCACGCCTTGGCGGGTGATTATGGTGAACTTCCGGCCGGGCGGCCTCATCGAATCGAGTGACTTGATTCTGAACCTGAGCCAGCCCTCGGTGCTGAAGGACACTTCCTGGATTGAGCCCGGTAAGTCAGCGTGGGACTGGTGGTCCGGCGATTACGATACGGGCGTCAGCTTCAAGCCCGGCATGAACACACCCACCATCGAGCATTATATCGATTTCGCTTCTGCACATGGGCTTCAGTACATGTTGATCGATGCCGGCTGGTCACCTAAGGATGACATTCTTCACTGGGTTCCGGCTGTCAATCTTCCCGAAATCCTGAAGTATGCCGGTACGAAACATGTGAAAATTCTGCTGTGGATGCACTGGACCAATGTCAAAAAGCAGATCGACCAGGCATTTCCGCTCTTTGAGAAATGGGGCGTTGCGGGCGTAAAGATCGACTTCATGAACCGCGACGACCAGGAGATGGTGAATTTCTACGAGGAGATGGTGCGCAAAGCCGCCGCGCATCATCTGGTTGTGGATCTCCACGGCGCTTTCAAACCCACCGGGCTTCGCCGGACTTACCCGAACCTGCTCACCCGCGAAGGCGTAATGGGCATGGAATACAGCAAATGGTCGCGGCGCACCAACCCGGTGCATGACGTGACGCTTCCCTTCACCCGCATGTTGGCCGGCCCGTTTGACTACACCCCCGGCTGCTTTAACAACGCCACCCAGTCCCAGTTTGTGCCGCGCCAGGTGAATCCCATGTGCCAGGGCACGCGCGCCCATCAACTGGCGATGTATGCCGTCTTCTTCAGCCCGCTCGCCATGCTTGCTGACTATCCTGAAGACTATGACAATCACACGGGCATGGAGTTTCTGGAACGCGTTCCGACCGTCTGGGATCAGACCAAAGTCTTGAACGGCGAGCCCGCTGAATACATTACCATCGCCCGCCGCAGCAACACGACCTGGTACCTGGGAAGCATGACGAATTGGATGCCGCGTAATTTTACTCTTCCGCTCAATTTTCTTGGCCAGGGACAATATCTGGAGGAAGTGTTCGCCGATGGGCCGGATGCTGCTGAAAATCCGAAGAGCGTCATATACAACAAGAAGTGGGTGAAGTCCACAGACACCTTAGGGCTTCACCTGGCTCCGGGTGGCGGCGCCGCAGTGATTTTTACGCTTGCGCCAGGAGCCAAACTTCCATAGCCTGCGTCATTCTGGGGCAGCGCAAAGGCTACATATGAACCACCGGGCGGCGCACCCCACTTTCCTCCCCCGGCGGCAATCACCACGAATTGCCGTCCGTTCACCTCGTAGGTGGCGGGGGTGGCGTTGCCGGCAGCGGGCAGCGCCGCCTCCCACAGCAACCTCCCCGTCGCTTTGTCGAAGGCGTGGAACTTCCGGTCGCGAACCGTTGCGCCGATAAAGACCAATCCACCGGCGGTCACCAGCGGGCCGCCGTAGTTTTCGCTACCCGTGTTGCGCAGCCCTTTCGCGACAAGCTCCGGATATTCTCCGAAAGGAATCTTCCAGACAAATTTCCCGGTATTCAAGTCGATGGCGTTCAGTGTTCCCCACGGAGGTTTTACGGCGGGATAACCATCCGGGTCCAGAAACTTGTTATAACCGTCCATCGAATACCTAAGCGGGTGGAACAGCGGCTGGCCTCTTCCGATTTTGACGTCGGAGTTCTGGCCGGTCGCCAAGAAATCCGCCAGCGCCTGAACCGCATGGTTCCCAAGATTGGAAAATGCCGGCATGCGCCCGCGCCCTCCGCGGATGACGTTCACGATTTGCGATTCTGAAAGTCTCTCCCGGATTCCGGTGAGCGCTGGAAACTCCGGTGGACTTCCTTTCATGTCCGCGAGGTGGCAACCAGCGCAATTCGCCCGGTAGAGTTGTCTCGCCGTGGTATCGGCTTGGACCTTTGGACGCGGGACCAGCCGCAAAATCCAGGCCATCTCATTCGAGTTTACGTAGAGAATTCCGGTCTTCGGATCAAAGGCCGGGCCTCCCCATTCGCCGCCGCCGTCAAACCCGGGGAAGATGACCGTTCCCCGCAAGCTGGGCGGAGTGAACTGGCCGCCGCTAGTTAATTTTCCGAGTTCTTGAAGAACCGCCCTGTGCGCTGCGGGCGTGCGAACCGTCGCCAAATCCGGTGTGAATTGCTGGCGCGCAAAAGGCGGCGGCAACAGCGGGAATGGTTGAGTTTTCGCCAGCCGCTCGCCCTCGACATTGGAAGCGGCCACTCTGCGGTATTTGATGGGAAAGAGCGGCTGGCCGGTCACGCGGTTGAAGACGAAGACGAAACCGGACTTGGTGATCTGGGCGACGGCATCGATGGGATGGCCATCCCTCATGATGGTCACCAGCGCGGGTGCAGCGGGAAAATCGCGGTCCCACACATCGTGCCTCACACCCTGGAAGTACCACACGAGTTTTCCGGTCTCCGCCTGAAGAGCCAGCAGGCAATTCGCATAAAGGTCATCTCCCCGGCGGTTGGCGCCGTAGAAATCAAATGCCGCGGAGCCGGTCGCAGCAAACACCAGACCGCGCTTTTCGTCCACGCTCATTCCAGCCCAATCGTTCGCGCCGCCAATGTACTTCCAAGTGTTCTTCGGCCAGGTGTGATAACCCGGCTCGCCGGGATGAGGAATGGTGTGAAACACCCAACGGATTTGTCCGGTTCGAACATCGTAGGCGCGAATGTCTCCTGGCGACGCGGGCAGATCCTCGGCGACAATGCTGCCCATGATTAAGAGATTTTTATAAATCACGCCGGGACTGGTGGCGGACACCGATTGCTGATCCGGATCACGGCCCAAGCCCTGGCGCAGGTCTACCCTTCCTCCGCTACCAAAGCTTTGAACAAGCTTGCCCATATGCGCATTGATCGAATAAAGATATTTCCCGGCCACGAAAAAAATCCGCCGGTCGGGGCCGCTTTCCCAGAAAGTCACGCCGCGATTGCGAAGCTTGGTTTTGACCGGCTGGCCCTGGTTCGGGTCAAAATTCCACTTCAGTCTTCCCGTGGCGGCATCGAGCGCAATCAGCCGCAGCTTCGGCGTGGTGGCGTAGAGGACGCCGTGCACGATGACCGGATTGCATTCCATTTCGGATTCGGGGAATTCGTCGCCCGAGTCGAATCTCCACGCTACTTTCAACTGACGGACGTTTGAGAGATTGATCTGCCGAAGGGAGGAATAATGAATGTTATCCGGCGCACCCCCGTAGACTCTCCAGGTTTGATAGGCTGCTTGGGGTGGGAGCTGCTGGCCAAATGCGAGCCGGGAAGTAAATGCGATTGTCAGTGGCAAGAAAAATCTGAGGCCGAATCCGTGGGAAATGCGTCTCATTTTAGATCGGAGCATGGAAGGATGGCCAACAGCATCAGCCACACCCGTGGCCGGGAACCCGGAACGGGTGAAACCCGGCAGATTGTGGAAGCGCCCATCCCCAAGGAAAGCTGATGACAGCCGCTCTATGGTTTCGAATTTATTTGAGTCCGGAAAGCATGCGCGAAGGATCTGTGAAGTAAGCATCGTTCACAGTATCCAGAATCTGCACGTTTCCCATGTTGATGGTTGCTGTGCCGTCACTTGAAATATGATTTTTGGCTAGCTTCACGCCCTGGTAGTCACCGTACTGCCAAGTCCAAGCGCCTTTCTCATGGCTTTGCAGAGTGTATTCCCAATAAGTCATCAAATGCGATTTCCGGGAGACGTAAGCGTGGTACATGTCGCCGGGCGTCAGACCGACGTGATTGAACGTCAGCTCGATCACATCAAAAGTTTCCGCACCCCGTTTTTTCGGGCCGAGATACTTCAGGTTTACTCCGGTCGCTTGCCACTTCCAGGGCATGCAAAGCCACCAAGTGTCATTAATGTAGGATGCATAGGCGTCGTCCACGGCCTTTTGCGCTGCCGCTCCTTCCAGCTTTTGGCCATTCCGGTAGGCCTCGCCCTGTTTATTGGTTTGATACCCCTCGATCGTAAATAACACCACCCCGTGTTTGCCGCCGGGCAGAGCGCGTTCCAGCCTGTAGCGGCCCGCTTTGCGGTCCCAAAGATGGAAGTTATCCTCCACCACTTTCCCTTTGACGCGGACTTTGAATTCGAAGCGCACAAAATGCACGGCGTTCCAAGCAGCCTCTCCACCCAGGGCCTTCATCATCGTGTTGTCAATGGCCACGGCTTCCGGATCACGCGATTCGTTGGCGGCCGCCACAGGATGGGCGCTCAGGCATAACAGCACCACAGCCAGAAGGATCATTCCGGTGACGACCGCTTTTCTTTTGAGCATCTTCTCACCTCCGGTTGTGTGTTTGAGGGCTGGATGCGCAGACCCAGTCTGAGCTGCGCGGCCCCTTATCAAGCTGTTAAGCATGACATGCATCGAGGGAAATGGGTAGCGGTCTTAGTGCTTCCGGACTTTGGCCCTTGTTGGGGTGGCCTGGTGAACCGGCGCTTGGGTCAATCGCAGAATCGTCGCTGCGGCCATGAACCTTGCAGCATCGCTTTTATCATCGAGCATTCCCTCAAGCTTCTGCAGGGCATGCCGGTCACTCCGGTCACCCAGAGCCCGGGCTGCAGCCGCTCGCACACCTCCGTTCTTGTCGTCCAAGGCGTCTTCGAGTTCGACCAAAGATTTTGGACTTCGGTCCTTGGCTAACAATTCTGCGGCGACCGCACGCTGCGGCGCCTCTTTATCTTTCAGGAAGTCCTCAGCAAAGCCCACGCCCATGGAGAGTGGCCCAAACAGAGCTCCCGCGCCTTCAGAAATTCCCATTTTTGCCAAAGCGCTACGATCGTAGAGCTTGTCCTTTGCGGCCTGCACTTCCCCTTGGATGGGGCCAGGGCCGCCCTTCTGCTTTTCACCGGAAAGGACGCGAATCAGGACTTCGCGGCCGCTATGGTCCCCCATTTGCCAAAGCGTTCTGGCTGCCACCAAACGTACCTCGGGGTCGTCATCGTCCAAGGCCCGCCGCAACTCTGCAATTCCCCTTGGAGACTTCACTTCACCCAAAGCCGCCACGGCCGTCAATCGGACATACGTATCTTTATCCTGAAGTCCTTTTTGAATGGCTTTCAGCGCGGGCCGCGCCGGGCCCACAGTGCCGAGCGCCGTCAGGGCTTGCGTTCTCTTAACCGGATTCGAGTCCGTAGCTGCACTCAGCAACATCTTCCAAGCCTGGTCATTAACACTCTCACTGCTTAGGAACCTGGGAAAAGCCAGACCAGGAGCAATAGGGACAGGAATCGATTCATCTTCTAAACTTCCTCTCTTTATGTAGTAGAAGGACAATCCAGAACTCGAAGACCTCTCTGAAATCTCCCTAATCATAGGCATGGCGCAGCAGCCGGCCCACCTCGAGCTGAAACGACGGATTATCCGCTGTCCCGGTAATCTTGATGGGAAGAACTGTCCCCGATTTTCCTCGGCGGAAGAACGGGTTAAATGGGATTAAAAGTAGGGACTTCTTGCCCTTCACAATTTGTGAAAGCTCGGCCTTCAGGCGCAACGTGCCTTGGAAGTCCAAATTCTGGCTGTGCAATTGATAGGTTCCGCCCAGCCTGACCGCTGCCCCCGGAATGGTGAACGTAATATCTGAAAAAGTTAAGACGGCATTCCGCAAAACAAATTTTGCCTTGAGATTGGAAAGCACATTGGCAGAGTCATCGTCCTGCCCTTTACCCAAGCCCTTGCGGCTCAGAGCCTGAACTTTCTGATTCACTGAGGCATTGGTGAACCTTACTGACCCAATTTGAAATTGGCCATCCAACCTTATGCGGTCAATGATGTCGCCGCTGCCCGGGGGAATTTCCATGAGGGTCTTGAGGTTGGCAATGCCTTCGAGCGGCGGATGGTCACCCTTCATCGCAAAGCGTAGTAAGTCATTCAAACGGGCCTGTTCTGACGTGACCTGCAAATCCACTGTCCGTCCCTTTTCTCCGGCCACTTTCAACACCCCGCCCCGGGCCGTGAGTGAGGTGTGAAGAAATTGGGCCTCAACCGGTTCCAGCATGGTATTCCCCGTGGTCCCATCCACAATGGAGTGGAATTCCGTGGTCAAGGGGACCCGGTTGCCGCTGAGCCGCACGCTGAAGTCCGGCGTTTGAGTTTTCCCTCGGACCTCGATATCATCGACCGCCCCATGGAAATTCCCTGTCGAGGAAAGTATGCCGGAGATGCCCCGGAACACGGAAAGGTCGGCGTGGGTAAATCTGTAATGGCCGGTAAGAGAAGTTTCTCTGGGCTCTTGCGAGTTCCAAGGGCCAAATGTCCCGGTGCAGTCGATTTCACCCGGCGGCTTTGAATTAATAAGCCAAGCATGATAAAGGGTGGGCCGGCCGAGTCCCGCCTGGTGCATCACGAGCCGACTGATGACAAATCGGCGGGGCGGTTTTCCCGTGTCGCTCGAGAGAAGTTCCAACCGCGCACTCTTGATGAGCATGACGTCTGCGACCACAGGCAACGGTTTTGGGTGTTTCTTGTGGGGCGCGGGCCGTTCATCCGCGGGGTGTTCATGCCGGGGCGGCAAGCGAATTGCCAGCCCTTCCAATGTAATGTTATGAAGGTGGCTTGGCCGGCGGATCAATTCCAGTAGGCCCGCGTCGGCAGAAAACCGGGCAACCGAGATCAGGGGCGGGGAATTTGGATGACCGTTAAGGTGGAGCGTAAGGCCCTGCCCGCTGAGTCTGATCCGAGGATAGATGGAAACGTGGAACTCATTCAAAGTGACTTGGCTGGCAAACCGAGCATTCAGAGTGGCAATGGCTTCCTGCTTCACCCAGTTCTTCAAGCCTCCGGAAAATTCATGTGCAATCAGGACCGCCAGCACACATATTGCCAGGATCAGCCCGGCGATACTCACCCCTCGTCGCATTGAAGATTCTGCCTTCCTGCCAAGGTTCTCAGAGGTCTATTATTTGATGTTGTGAGCCGGTAGTGACTCAGTTTGGCGATTCTTTATCAGTGTGTTTGTTTGCCGTCATTCCCGCGAAGGCGGGAATCCAGTCCGCAAACCGGAGTGGCATTCTGAACTCGTGCAGAAAAAAGGCTCGTCTCTGACATGGATCCCCGCTTTCGCGGGGATGACGGCGGCGAACCATGTCAGGAAATATCAAACTGAGTCACTACCTGTGAGCCCAGGCGCTGGACGCTTTCATTTTCCCTTGCAAAACTATACATGAGGACATAGGCCGACGACGGGCATTTGCTGTAGCGCCGATCGGAGCTTGCCCTGACATGGAGCGGCGAAATCCGCCGGTCATAGACCGGCGCTACAGAACCGGGCGTTGCTGACTTGCGACCGTGTGCATATCCAATACCTTTGGCATTTCGCATTCGAAAGCTAGGTCACAGACACTCGAATTAACTGGGCATGTATTCCAAACAATGAAATTCATAGACTCCACCAAGCTGTGGAAAACTTCCACGCAAAACCAGCTTTTAAAAATGATGTTCCGTAGCATGTTTGTAAATGATTGATTATAAATAAGTTGATTGGGTTTTCTCCAAAAATCGGTATATCTTTTACATAATACATGGGTTAACCAATTTTGAGTGGCTTTGCTTAGTGGCTTTGGATGGGTTTGGTCCTCGAGTCGTCCTTTGTTTTCAATGGAGTTTGGGTTTGCCTCCCTAAACAATCTTTTGGAAACCGAGATCATCTCATTCCCGGCCTCTGATCCCGGGCCGGAGCCACTCTCACACCGCCTCACGGCACTCCGTGCGGGCGGACAAGGACCAAGGAGTGAGGGGTTTTGGGATCTGGAAGCATGGCCAATCCCATGCCCTTCCAGGACTATTTCCATGCTTTGCGGGCGTTGCCAAGCGACTTGGCCAAACTCAAGAAGAGAGGACATGGTACAACCTGTTTCAGCTTTAAGGGACTATGGGCGGCACGAAAGGCCGCGAAGCGAGGGGGAGTTGTCATTTAAATAATATACCTGCCTGGAGTTGGTGTCAATCGCAAAAAAAAGGGAGCGAAATGATTAAGGCCCTCTGGGCCAATAAAACGTAGCCCAGGGCTCAAACCCTTGGGCCGGGTAACGCACCGCCCTTCTGCTCCGGTGGTGGCCACCACCCTAAAAATCTGCCGAAAACTACCATCTTCGAACGAAGAATCAATAACTTGCGGATATCGCGATGGCAATCCCAATTCATTGGCGCTCTTTTTGTGTCTCCTTCATCTCGCGGCGAATGATGGCGGGATCGTCAAGCGGCGCCGAACGCGCCGCGCTCGCCTTCGCGCCCGTCTCGTTCACCTTTCCCGGATCAAAGATACGCCGGTCCGGCGGCAACGCCACATAAGGCGTAAAGTCCGGGGTGGATGTGAAGCAGGCAGACAGGTCCGTGGCGGCAGCGTCATATTGGTTGAGGTAGGGTAAGCCGAATATCAGATCAATTGTCTTCAGAATGCTCACCATGCTGGTGTGGACGTGGGAAACTCCGCTTTTTGCATAGGGACTGATCGCCATCATTAAGCTGCGGTGCGCATCGACATGGTCCGTTCCGGACTGGGCGTCATCCTCGGTGACGAAAATAGCCATGTCCCTCCAGTAAATGCTGTGGGAAAACAACTCTACGAGCTTCCCCAGCGCCAGATCATTATCCGCAACGTAGGAGGCCCGGTAAGGATAGCCATCCGCCGGGCGAGGGTCCGCGGTGTGATCGTCCGGTAGCCAGATGAAGAGGAATTGCGGGAGCGGATCCTTGCCGCTGGCGTAGCGCAGGTTGAATTCCTGCTCAAACTGCTTCAGACGGTATTGGTCTGAAATATTGGTGTTGAAGGTCGGATAAGTGCGCGAGGTATTCTCAAACAGGACCTCCGGCATGGGAATATTCACGGCTTCCCGAACGCCAGTGGGCACGAGGCCACCGTCTTCAGTGTCTCCCGCCATTTCCATATCCTCGCCGTAATTGCGAAAAGTGATGTGGTGGCGCGCCAAGTGCTCCCAAAGCGAGCCTGCTTCGAGAAAAGCTTCCGGAACGGGACTGGTGGACCCGGCGCCGATGCGCCCCGGCAAGCTGTTATCCGGGATGAAGTCGAACTGTCCACCGTAGGCGGCCGGGACTCCGGTTTCAATGACTTCATTCGGATAGTTTCCGACTAACCAATGATGGCCGTCCACGGAAACGTCCGAATCCACATAGTAATTGTCGCTGAAGGCGAAGCGGCGGGCCAGGGCGTGATGGTTGGGGGTGACGTGGGCGTGCTCCACCCTTTGGTTCAACTTCTCATTCACGGCCGTAGAGTCCATACCGTAATCCGTTAGTTCAGGATCACCCTCGACGTGCGCGCCCGGAATCTTGAGATCGCCGAAGACCTGGTCGAACGTGCGGTTTTCCTTCACGATCAAGACAACGTGGTGAATCCTGGAACTCGGCATTCCCGCCGGAGGTATGGGAAAATCCGGGACACGGAGCGTCGCCTGGGCAGGTGGAAGAAAACCGTTGTTATGCAGCACCTGCCGGGCGCCGGAATGTAAATTCTCACGGGAAGGGGCTGCAATGATGGAAACCGTTCCCTTCATCAGGTCGCCGATATAGGTTCCTTCGGGTCCCTTGCGAAAGTTTGGACCTCCGTTCGGCCCCGAGCCGAATCCTTTGGCGTTCGTCACATAAAGCGATGATCCATCGGGACTGACTGCCACTCGCGCCGGAAACCAGCCGGTTGGAATGTAACCCAGTGTTTTGCCGTTGTGGGCATCCAGCACGGCCACGGCGTTGATGCCGGAACAGGCTACATAGAGCCGCTTTTCATCCGGGCTGAGCGCCAAACCAAATGGCAAGGCGCCTCGCAAGCCGCGCACCGAGGCCGCCGGTTGAAGTGTCACCGTTTTCTCCACCCTCATTCGCCGGGCGTTGATGATGCTGATGCTGTCCTGAGCGGCGTTCGAGACGTAGATTCGTTTCTTGCTCGCCGCCACTCCACCCGGACTGCTGCCTCCCACCGATTCATCGCCCACAGGCAGGCCGGTTCGCAGCTTTGTAGTCACGCGCGGCTGGTCCGGGTTCGAAACATCCAGGACCCAGAGCGAATTGGAAGACATTGTATTCGGATCCCCCAGTCCCGGCACGTGCTTGCCATTCACCATGCCGCCGGTGGTGGCAGCTTCCGAAGGAAATCCGAAGGCTGGGAAGTCAATCCCGGTATCGGCAGGATCTTTCGGGTCGTAGCCATCCACCAAGGAATAACGGAACATGCCGACATTCGTGACGTAAGCATGGCGTCCATCCGGCGAAAGCGCCAAAGCGAACGGCAAACGGCCCACCGGAACACTAGCAGCGACTCGTTTCGAGGCGGTCTCCATCACCACCAGCCGGAAATGAGCGATGTCCAGCGCATAGAGAAATTTCCCGTCCGGGGAAAGACGAATTTCGCCCGTCAGGCTATGCTCATAACTTCTGCCTCGGAAGCCGCCGTTCAAGCTCATCGTCCCAAGTCTCTTGTGCGTGGCCAAATCGAAAATTCCGATTTCCCCGTTGTTGCCCTCGGAGACGTAAAGCGTACGGTTATCCGGCGCAATGGCCGCACCCAGGTAGACGCTCTTCGGATCGTCATCGCCTGGCTTGAATCCCTGCGGAATCTGCGCCACTTCAGGTTTTCCGCTACCGAGGCGGGTGATGATCGAGATTGAAAACGGGGCCGTGCCGCTGTTGACTGTAACCAGGGTCTTTCCATCAGGGCTCAGCGCCAGACCATAAGGATGCGGAGCGACCGTCACTTGCGTGCCCCGCGGCGTAATCAGGCGGCCGTTCGGCAGGATCGTCTCTCCCTTGCGGTCAATGTGTGTGGGGCGGTCGACGGCGGGCGCCGCAAGCTCTGTTGTGACTTTCATGCTGTGCGTACGGCCCGCCAATGGAGAGAGGAGCGCGGCAACAAACAACAAGACCAGACCGTTGCGAATCCACGAGGATTCCTTGATTGTATTCATAGATCACCGGTTTGAGGAGCTGAGAATGCAAAGCGCAATCCTAGCACAACGGTGTAAACTATCAGGCCCCGGTCTATTAAATTACGCGCCGTTAACCCGAATTATTTACGAGGTCTTATTCGCAGACCGGAAGGGCACGGTTAAAACCGTGCCCTTCCGGTCCTACAAGGGAGCTTCAGGAATAATCCAAGTTAAGGTGAGGGAAAACCGTGGATCAAATTTGAAAAGCGATCCACCCTCAGCCTCCAGCCAGAGGAATAGTCCTGTTCGCGCTGGCTGCGGAACGTTGACCCGTGAGAGCTTAATTTCTTGTTTGCAGGATTCGGAGGGAATGCCTCAATGTCAAAAGGGTTTTGGAAATTTACGATTGCTGCGGGCTTTCTGGCTTTTGCCTTACTAACCAGCTCTTATGCACAACAGCCGGACGGAAGGTCACTCCAATCCAAGATCCAGCGGGTGATTTCCAGGCCTGAATTCCGCCACTCGGATTTCGGCATTGAGTTCTTTTCTCTTGATACAGGCCAACCTGTCTATTCGCTTCACGGCGGCAAACTCTTCACGCCGGCATCCACCACCAAGCTTCTGACCGAAGGCACGGCCCTGGAGTTGCTCGGGCCGGGCTACCGGTTCCATACTCGAGTTTATCGCACGGGGCCGCTCAGTTCGGTTGGGACCTTGCACGGCGATCTGGTGTTGGTGGCGAGCGGCGATCCGAACATTTCCGGGCGCATCCGTCCCGATGGCACCCTTGCCTTTGAGAATACCGACCATTGCTATGGCGGCAGCTTTGACACACGGGCGGTTCCCGGTGATCCGCTGCTCGTGATCCACGAGCTTGCCCGGCAGGTGGCAGCCCACGGCGTCAAGCGGATTAATGGCAACGTCCTGGTCGATGTTTCGCTTTTCCCCGAAGGCGAACATGAGCTTGGCACCGGGACCGTGATTTCCCCCATCATCGTGAATGACAACATTGTGGACGTCACGGCAATTGCCGGCAATGCGCCGGGCGCAGCCGTCACCTTGAAGGTTTCGCCACAGACTCGCTACGTCCAATTCATCAATCATGCCACCACCGGTCCTGCCAATTCCGATCCGAACCTCAACTGGGCTTCTGACGTCACTAATCCTGACGGCACGCACACCGTTAACGTGGCTGGCACGGTGCCGGCCGGAAAGCCTTCCGTCCTTTTTGCTTATGCCGTTCCCGAGCCCAGCCGCTTTGCGCAAATGGTCCTGGCCCAGGCTCTCCATGAAGCTGGCATCACAATTGTCTCGCCCGTGGCTAATGCCAAGCCTGATTTCAAGGCTCTCGCCGTCTCTTATGTTCCGGCGAACCTTGTGGCGGAGCACGTCTCTCCGCCGCTTTCCGAGGAAGTGAAAGTCACACTGAAAGTAAGCCAGAACTTGCACGCCAGCGTCATGCCTTACATCCTGGGCGCCGTGCTCGGCAAGGACCACGTGACCAGCGTCCAGACAGGATTTGACCTGGAACGTAAATTTTTGTTGCGCGCCGGGCTTGATCTGAGAGGCGCTTCGCAGGGAGACGGCGCAGGCGGAGCGCAATCCGCCTTCTTCACTCCGGATTTTATGGTCCACTACCTGGCCACCATGCGCCACCGGAACTATTTCCCCGCCTTCTTCAAAGCGCTACCGGTCCTCGGCCGCGATGGAACACTTTTTAACGTTCAGACCGGATCGCCGGCGGCAGGCAAGGTCCACGCCAAAACCGGCACATTCGACGCCACCGATCTTCTCAACCGCGACGACATGGTCACTGGCAAAGGTCTCGCTGGGTATCTCACTACCCCAGACGGCCGCCACTTGGCCTTTGCAATCTATGCCAATCGCGTCGCGGTGCCCTTGACCGACGATTGGATCACGAAAATCGTTGGACAGGCCTTGGGGGAAATTGCGGTGGCCGGATATATGGCGCCCGCCAAGCCGAGACGCGAGTACGACGTATTGATCAAAAACGGCCACATCATTGATGGCACCGGAAATCCCTGGTTTGCTGGCGATGTGGCCATTCAGGGCGATCGCATTGTGGCGATGGGGAAGCTCACGGGCGCGAAGGCTTGGCGTGTGGTTGACGCAAAGGGCCTGGTGGTGGCGCCCGGATTCATTGATATGCTTGGCCAGTCCGAATTCTCACTGCTGATTGATAACCGCTCGCTCAGCAAGCTGGCGCAGGGAATTACTTCGGAAATTACCGGCGAAGGCGGCTCCATCGCTCCACAGGATGACTTGACTCTGGCTCCTATGAAGCCATTTCTCGACCATTACCACCTCACCGTGGATTGGACTACGCTCAGCGGTTACTATCGCCGCCTCGAAAGGCAGGGGACGCCGCTGAATATTGGTACCTATGTGGGGGCCGCGCAGGTGCGCGAGGCGGTGATCGGCGATGCGGACCGCGCTCCCACTCCGGACGAACTCGGGCGAATGGAAAGCCTGGTAGCCCAGGCCATGCAGCAGGGTGCGCTCGGCATTTCCACCGCGCTTATTTATCCGCCCGGACATTACGCCAAGACGGATGAGCTGATTGCGCTTGCAAAGATCGCTGCCTCTTACGGCGGCATTTACGCCACTCACATGCGCAGCGAAGGAGCATCCGAAAATGCCGCAGTGGATGAAGCTTTCCGCATCGGCCGCGAAGCTCAGATACCCGTTGAAATCTTTCACCTCAAGGTGAGCGGTAAGCCGCGATGGGGAAACATGCCGAAACTTATCGCCAAGATTCAAGCCGCCCGCAATTCCGGGCTCGATGTTACGGCCGACATGTATCCTTACGTTGCCGGAGCTACAAGTCTGGCCTCCAGCCTGCCACCCTGGGTGGCAAACGGCGGACCTGCCAAGCTCCTCGCCCGCCTGCATGATCCAGCCGTGCGGCAGCGCATCCGCCAGGAAATGGCTAAAGACCACCCCGATTGGGAGAACCTCTATTTCGACAGCGGCGGCGCTTCCGGCGTCATGATCTCTTCCGTGATGAGTCCCGACCTGAAAAAATACGAAGGCAAGACAGTGGCCCAGGTCGCGCAAACGGAGCATAAAGACCCGCTCACGGCGCTGTTTGACTTCATTATTGCCGATAAAGCCCAAACCGAAGCTCTCTATTTCATGGCCAGCGAAAAAGATCTGGAGTACGGACTGAAGCAGCCCTGGACCAGCATCGGCCTGGACGACAATGAAAGCTCGATGGATGGCGTGCTCTACTCGCCGCATGATCATCCCAGGGGGTGGGGCTCCATGCCGCGCTTTTTGGGCTATTACGTGCGGGATCAGCGCCTGATGCCGCTCGAAGAAGCCATCCGCAAGATCACCAGCATGCCCGCCAATCGCGAGCACCTGGCCGGTCGCGGCCTGCTCAAGCCGGGATATTTCGCCGATATCACCATCTTTGATCCCGCCACCATCAAAGACACCAGCACTTATCTCCATCCCGTAAGCCTGCCGGTGGGTGTGGATTACGTCTTCGTGAACGGCCAGCTCGAATTCGACCACGGCAAGCTGACAGGGACGACAGCCGGAATGCCGTTGCGCGGCCAAGGCTGGCGAAAGGGCGATGCCTCAGCCCTGCCGTAGAGGAAGGAAGAGGACAACTTTTCTTTCCTCGCCTCGCTTTGCCGCCAAATGAAGGATTTCAAAGTGCGAAAAGCGGCCCGGAAATTTCCTGTCTCACGTGTCTCACCTACCCTGCCGGAAAGTGCTAGTCTGGAAGAGGGACGGGGCTTTCAGCCTCGCCGGGATTAGGATGGCGATGATGCCTTTTAAGAGCCCGTCTATCTCCACTTTCGAGCCTCGAATCAGAAGGAACAAAGCTAGAATGTATATGAAAATAAAGGATCGGGGTTTCGCCGGGGCTCATTCTTGGCAGCGTAGGCTCCATAGCGGGACCCGTTAGGTAAGGAACAGAAGAGCCATTGAGCAGAACCGGATTTCACCTGAAACTCATGTGGCGGCAAGCACGGCGGCTGTTTCATTTTCTTGTCGGCGTTGCTTTTCTCGGGCTCGCCGGTTCATGTGTCATGGTCTCTTTGGAGGAGTGGAAGCATTATCTCGTAAACCCGTCCGCAAGTCTCTGGTGGTTTGGGGCGTTGACGGCCTTCGCGGTGCTACTCATTCTGCTTGCGCTCTACTCGTTTCTCAAGGCGCGAAGCGTCCGTTGACTGCAGAGGCGGCCCTAGTGGTCCCCCAGGGGCAAGTCAAGACCTGCTCCCACGTCGAAAGAAGATGCCAATATTGGAAGACAACCCGAAAACACAACGTCTGCCCAAATTCACCACCTCCTCCGGCATCGAGGCGAAGACCTTTTACACGCCTGCCGACCTTGCGGGCTGGAGCGAACAGGACGATCTGGGACTTCCCGGCGAATTCCCCTTCACCCGCGGGATTCACCCGGATCAGTATCGGGGACGGCTTTGGACCATGCGCCAGTATGCGGGCTTCGGCACGGCGGTAGAATCCAATGCTCGTTACCGCTATCTCCTGGAGCATGGTACCACCGGCCTTTCTGTCGCCTTCGACCTTCCCACGCAGATTGGACTTGATTCGGACCATCCGCTCGCCCAAGGCGAAGTGGGGCGCGCCGGCGTGGCCATCGACTCGCTTGAAGACATGGAAACGCTCTTTGCGGGCATTCCGCTGGACCGCGTTTCCACTTCGATGACCATCAATTCCACCGCCATCATTCTGCTGGCGCTTTATTTCGCCGTGGCGGAAAAACAAGGCGTGAGCCTCAAACGGCTTGCCGGCACGGTGCAGAATGACATTCTGAAGGAATACATCGCGCGCGGCACTTACATCTATCCTCTTCAGCCTGCCTTGCGCCTGGTCACGGACATCTTCGAATTTTGCCGCGATCACGCCCCGGAGTGGAACACCATTTCGGTCAGCGGCTACCACATTCGCGAAGCCGGTTCCACTGCCGTTCAAGAGATTGCCTTCACCGTTGCAAACGCCATTACCTACCTCGAAGCAGCCCGCGCCCGGGGCCTCGACGTGGATGAAATCGCCCCGCGCCTTTCGTTTTTCCTGAATGCTCACAACGATTTTCTGGAAGAAATCGCCAAGTTCCGCGCTGCCCGCCGCCTGTGGGCTCACGTGGCGCGGGAACGCTTCCAGGCGCAAAATCCGCGCTCCTGGGTCTTCCGCTTCCATACCCAGACAGGGGGCAGCACGCTCACCGCGCAGCAGCCGGATGTGAACATAGTGCGCGTTACGCTGCAAGCGATGGCAGCGGTGCTGGGCGGGACGCAATCCCTCCACACGAATTCCCGGGATGAGGCGCTGGCGCTTCCCACCGAAGCCTCCGCCCTCATCGCCTTGCGCACCCAACAGATCATCGCCCACGAAAGCGGCGTGGCGAACAGCGTGGACCCTGTGGGCGGCTCCTATTACATTGAAACCTTGACGGACCGCATTGAAGAAGGCGCGCGCGATTACATCCGCCGCATTGACTCAATGGGCGGCGTTCCCCGCGCCATCGAATCCGGATTCATCCAGCGGGAGATTCAGCAGGCGGCCTACGAATACCAGAGAGCGGTGGAAGCCGACGAAAGAGTGATCGTCGGCATCAACAGCTATGCTTCGGATGAGCTGGCGTCGCTGCCCATCCTGCGCATTGATCCTGAGATCGAACGCGCGCAGGTTGAGCGTCTGCGCAGCCTGCGAGCACGGCGGGACCCGGCAGAAGTGGAAACTGCCCTTCGCCAAGTTGAAACTGCGGCCCGGACCCAAGCCAACCTGATGCCCGCCATTCTGAACGCCGTGAAGGCGTATGCCACGGTGGGCGAGATTGCCTCAACCCTGCGCAAAGTGTTTGGCGAGTATCAGGAGTCGGTGGTAGTTTGACGGCCCATTCTTCGTTTGCTATGGTTTGCACATGACGAAAGCCAAGCTGCTTGCCTTTCTGGTTTGCGAAAAGGCAACCCGTGAGCCGGACGGAAGGGTCACGGTACATGACATTTTCGACAAAATTGTCCTTCCGCGAATTCCGGTTCCTCATGGAAAGGACAACATTTTCTTTGTTTACTATAAAGTTGAGGTGCTAGAGCCCTGTGTTATTTCATTACGAGTTATCGATCCGCAAGGGAACGAAGTGCAAGGCGGGACGTGGAGTGACTCCATTGAGCAACTAGGCCTTATCCAGTCGCTATGGGCACTTGCCCATTCTCTGTTCAAGGTGCCCGGTACTTACCGGCTCGAGTTGAGTCAGAGGAACGATGTCAACCCGCGTGACGCCACGCGGCGAATCCCCGGGCCTTGCCTGCTCGAATCAAATCAGGCGAATGAAGATGCTGGCACGCGGATCCTTGCGACCGCGCCGCTCACCCTTGGTCAGCAGGGAGTATAAATCGAAATGAGCACCCAATTCGTCCACGCCGGCGAGTCTCTTTGGATTCGCCCTCCCGATAACTTTCAACTAGACTCCTCCTCGCTGCCAGACAACGTGTGGCCGGCCGGAGAGAGTGGCCCGGCCCTAGCCGAGCGAGATGGGAAAGTCAAGTCAGTGATGAGCGAGTTTGTTGAAATGCTTAAAGACAATGCCAAGGTTTGGGCAGTTTGCGCAACAGCAGATCCAGACGGAATCAACGTTTGGACATACATTGACTCGCGGAATGAACCTGATCTAATGTCCGTTTTCGATGCCGAATGGCGGCTGAGGAAGGCATATCCAAAGATTGCTTTCGATTTCAACACCGTCTCGGTTCCAGCCGGCGATGAAGTGTTTGATGAAGATAACCTTGACTTTCTTTACCGGCGCTGAAAATGGCAACTCCAGCGGAACATCGAGCCAAGGCGCTCCACAATGAAAAGTTTCTCAACGATTATGCGCTGGCTGATGGCGAGTTTGCGGGCTGGGCGATTACAGTATTGTTTTACTGCGCCCTGCACTGGTTTCGAGCGTTAGCCGCACAAGAAGGAGTACAGATCATAAGGTATGAAGGGCGAAAGGATCAAAAGAACACGGAAAAATGGGCGCTAGAGAACCTGTCTCTATTCAGGGACTCCCCCCAGCCTATTAAATCGTATCAGTTGTTGAAGGCTAGGTCGCGGGATGCCAGGTACGAGATGTCCGTCTTCACCACTGCGGACTTCAATGGTTTGAGAAAAAATCATTACGAACCGTTCAAATCATTCGTGATTTCGCACCTTCGCCCCTGACCGGGCCATGGTCAAAAGCATCAGACCATTTCTAGATATCGAATCAACTTCAGAGGTTTTCCTTTGGCGACACTCCAATTTCTGGGCGCAACCGGAACGGTGACCGGTTCGAAATACCTGCTGGAAGCGGGCGGCGAGCGGCTGATGATTGATTGCGGCCTCTTCCAGGGGCTGAAGGAGCTTCGCCAGCGCAACTGGAATCCGTTGCCCGTCCCGCCCGCGAGCGTGCATTATCTGGCGCTCACCCACGCCCATCTCGACCACACCGGCTATATTCCCAAGTTTGTGAAGGACGGTTTTCGCGGGCCAGTGCTGGCCACGCCGGCCACCATCGACCTGGCGGGCCTCGTCCTGCCGGACTCCGGGCACCTGCAGGAAGAGGATGCGGCCTACGCCAACCGCAAGGGATTCAGCAAACATTCACCCGCTTTGCCTCTCTACACTCACGACGACGCCATGAAGGCGCTCGAATCCTTTCGCGCCTTGAATGGACCGGGCCCGTTTGAAATCTCGCCGCATTTCTCGTTGCGCTATTTTCGCGCCGGGCACATCCTGGGCGCGCGCATGATTGAGGTCACCCTCCGGGAAAACGGCTCGACCCGAAAGGTCTTTTTCTCCGGTGACATTGGCCGCACCCATCAACTGATCATTCGCGAGCCCGTGGCGCCGGACTCCGAACCCGATTATCTGCTCTGTGAGTCGACCTACGGCGACCGCCTTCATCCTGATGACGATTTTCGCTCGCGGCTTGCCCATATTGTAGAGAGCACCGCCGCGCGCGGTGGCTCAGTGATCATTCCCGCCTTCGCCATTGGCCGAACCCAAGAACTGCTCTTCCTCTTCCGCGAGTTGATCCAGCAGGGCAAAATGCATGAACTGCCCATCCACGTGGATAGCCCCATGGCCATCGACGCCACGGATCTTTACCGCCGTCATCACGAGGACCATAACTTGGCGGCCGAAGACCTCGAGCGCAACGGCTTGCGGCTTTTCTCGCAGCCCTACGTCCATTTTGACCGCACCGTGGAACAGTCCAAGGCGATCAATGACATTCGTTTTCCCATGATCATCATTTCTGCAAGCGGCATGGCCAGCGGCGGTCGCGTCGTCCATCACCTGGCGCGATGCTTGCCGGATCATCGCAATACGATTCTGCTGGTTGGGTTCCAGGCCGCTGGGACCCGAGGCCGGATCATTCAATCCGGCGCCAAGGAGGTGAAGATGCTCGGCCAGATGGTCCCCATCAACGCCCGCATTGAGAGCATGGAGAACCTGAGCGGGCACGCCGACTATGGGGAGATTCTGCGCCTGCTGGGCCATTTCAAAAAAGCGCCGCAAACCACTTTCATGGTTCACGGCGAGCCTAAGGCCGCAGAATCGCTAAAGGAAAAGATTGACGCGCAGTTAGGCTGGAATGTGCAAATTCCGCAATACCTGGACAAGGTGACGTTGTAGCGTTGTCCGTCAATGTGCCACGGCTGCGCGTTTTCCACCGGTCTTGATAGCCGTAGGCCCCGCAAAAACCGCCGAAGCGCCCAAGTCTTCCTCGATGCGCAGCAACTGGTTGTACTTGGCGACGCGGTCCGTGCGGCTGGCCGACCCGGTCTTGATCTGGCCGGTGGCAAGGCCCACGGCGAAATCGGCAATAAAGGCGTCTTCGGTTTCGCCCGACCGGTGCGAGACCACAGCCGTGTAGCCGCTGCGGTGGGCAAGGTCAATGGCGGCGATCGTCTCCGTGACCGTGCCAATCTGGTTCAATTTGATCAGGATGGAATTGGCGATCCCTTCTTCGATGCCGCGCTGGAGCCGTTCGGTGTTGGTGACGAACAGATCATCGCCCACCAGTTGCACCTTGCTGCCCAATGCGGAAGTGAGTTCGGCCCAGCCGTCCCAATCATCCTGGGCAAGGCCATCTTCCAGGCTGACGATGGGATATTGCCGGACCCAATCGGCGTAAAGCTTCACCATGTCGCTGGCGCTCTTCTTGGACTTATCGGACTTGAAGAAGACATAGCGGCCGTCCTCATAAAGCTCGCTGGCCGCCGGATCAAGTGCGATGAAGATGTCGTGGCCGGGCGAATAGCCGGCCTTTTCGATGGCCTCCAGGATCAGCTCGATGGCCTCGACGTTCGACTTCAAGCTCGGCGCGAAACCGCCTTCGTCCCCCACAGTGGTACTGTAACCATTTTCCTTCAGTACCTTCTTCAAGGTGTGGAAAGTCTCAACACCCATGCGCAGCGCTTCGGAAAAGCGCTCGGCGCCGAGGGGCATAATCATGAATTCCTGGAAATCCACAGTGTTGTCGGCGTGAACGCCGCCGTTGAGAATGTTCATCATGGGCACGGGAAGCAGATGAGCCTGAAGGCCGCCCAGATAGCGGTAAAGGGGAACGCCCGCCGAGCGCGCTGCGGCGCGGCAGACGGCCATGGAAACCCCCAAGATGGCGTTCGCGCCCAGCTTTCCCTTGTTTGGAGTGCCGTCCAAGTCAATCATGTGCTGGTCGATGCCCGCCTGGTCCAGGGCGTCCCGCCCGCCCAGCTCGCGCGCCAGGATCGTGTTCACATTTTCAACAGCAGTCAGCACTCCCTTGCCCAGATACCGCTTCTTGTCGCCGTCGCGGAGCTCGATGGCTTCGTGCTCCCCGGTAGAGGCGCCTGAGGGCACGGCTGCCCGGCCCACGGATCCATCGCGCAGCCGGACCTCCGCCTCCACGGTGGGATTGCCCCGCGAATCGAGGATTTCACGCGCCGTAATCAAATCAATCTCTGCCACGATCATCACTCCTTTCGGATAAGTTTGAATTCGGCATTTTATCACACCGGGTCGGGCCGCTGCCCTGGCGAGGACCACTGGATAGAGCATAGGCTTTATCGTTTTGGGAATTTGTGCCAGCCGCCGCGATGCTTGTATAATGCGCATATCACCATGACAGAACCCAATCAAGCTGCTCAAGCCCAAGCTCATGTTCGGGAAAAGAGCCAGATCATGTCTGCCTCGGAGATTGACCGCACTCTGATGCGCCTAGCCCATGAAATCGTGGAACGGAATAACGGCGTTAAGGATATCGTTTTTCTCGGCGTCCGGCGGCGCGGCGTGCCGTTGGCGGAGAGATTGGCGAAAAGAATCGCAGAGATTGAGAAAGCCAGCCCGCCGGTAGCGACGTTGGACATTACGTTTTACCGCGACGATCTCTCCACTATCGATCAGAAGCCGGTGGTGCAACGCACGTCCCTGCCGCTCGCCATCGAGGACAAAACGGTCATCCTGGTGGACGACGTGCTCTACACCGGACGCACCACGCGGGCGGCGCTCGACGCCATGATTGATCACGGCCGTCCGCGCCGGGTCGAGCTGGTCGTGCTCATCGATCGCGGCCACCGGGAGCTGCCGATCCAGGCTGACTATGTTGGGCGTACCGTTCAAACCTCAGATCACGAAGTGATTGAGGTGCGGTTGCGGGAGGTTGACGGGGAAGAGCGCGTGATGCTGTGTGAAAGGGTTTCGAGCTGATTCTGCTTGAGAACCCGCGAATCTCCTTCAAGTGCGGTTAATTTCGCGGTGACGGGCTTCTGGGTCTCCTCTCAGGGTCCCGCTTGTCCCCGCCAAACGCTTAGGGAGAACAGCCATGAAAATTGATCGTTTCTGGATTTTTCGGGCTACTCTGCTAGTGCTGTTGACGCTAGCGATCTGGCCCTCGCCCGGCGTGGCAGAATCGTCGCAAAACCCGAATCCGCCGGAGATCGTCCTGCCCAAGCCGCATTCCATGCCGGGAGACTTTCAAGATCAGCGCCCGAGGGATGAAGGTCCCAAAGCGCCGCGGTTCGATCCGGCACAGGCACGGAAAGACGCTCTGCAACTTTCGACCCTCGCTCAGAAAGTTCCATCCCAGGTGGATCAGCTTTCAAAAAGCCAATTGCCCAAGGACCTCTTGCAGAACCTCAAACAGATTCAGAAGTTAGCCAAGCGCCTGCGGTCGGAGATTCCTCATTAGAGTAGAGACCAGAGACAAGTGACGAGTGACAAGGGACAGAAAAAAGACAAGGACGGCCTGCTCATCTCTCATCTCTTTTCTCGGGTCATAGGCGTGAAGGTCTGGTTTCTATTCTTCCTCCTCGCCGCTGTGCTCGCAGCTCCTGGGGAAGCTAGGGCGTGCCCAGCCTCGCCGCAACGTCAAGGGGAATCCACGCCGGTCATCCTGATCACGATTGATACGCTGCGGGCAGACCGCCTCGGCTGCTACGGAGCGAAGACCGTCCGCACACCAGCCATGGACCAATTGGCTGCGGATGGGGTTCGATTTGCCGACGCGCTCTCCCAAGTCCCAATCACTCTGCCTTCTCACGCCGTAATCCTCACCGGAACTTATCCGATGTACAACGGCGTCCGGGATTTCACCGGTACCGGGCTTCCCTCGAACATTGGAATGATTTCGGAAGCTTTCCACCGGCACGGCTACCTGACCGCGGCTTTTGTCAGCGCCTTCGTGCTGGATCGCACCTGGGGATTCAACCGGGGCTTTGATACCTACGATGATCAGTTTGAAGCCCGGCAATATAAAACCCGGAATCCCGGCGAAATTCGGCGTCCGGGCAACGTGACGGTGGACCATGTTCTGGCCTGGGTAAAGACTCACAGCAACGGGCCTTCCGGCAAGCCGTTCTTCATCTGGATGCACCTTTACGATCCACACAGCCCATACGATCCGCCAGAACCCTTCCACACCCGCTACGCCGGACGCCTTTATGATGGCGCCGTCGCCTACACCGATAGCCAACTGGCCCGCTTGTTCGGCTTCCTCAAGAAGCAGGGACTCTACGATCGCGCTCTAATTGTGCTCCTCAGCGATCACGGGGAGTCGCTGGGCGAGCATGGCGAAGCGGAGCACGGTTTTTTCATTTATGACTCGACGCTGCACGTGCCCCTCATTTTCAAATTACCCAGCGAAGCGGAACGCGGCCGCGTGGTGAATGTTCCCGTGGGGGCTGTCGATGTCTCTCCAACCCTGCTCGACCTTCTTCACATGCAGGATCCGATTCGCCGCCAGTTTCAGGGAATGAGTCTGGCTTCAGCAATCCTCGGCAAAGGCCCCGACCCCGTCTTCCCAGTTTATTCCGAGACGTACTATCCCTTTGATTCGTTCGGATGGAGCCCGCTGCGCTCCATTTCCAGCGGCGCTTCAGAATATATCCAGGCGCCGCGTCCCGAACTTTACGATATTCGCCACAACCCCTCCGAAACCCACAACCTGGCTGTAAGCAAAAGCGCTGATGCCGCTGGGCTGCATTCGCAATTGCAGACCTTGGAACGACGCTACTCAAAATCAGCTTCCAACCCGGCGCACGGACCGGCTCTTTCTGAAGCGACGGTGGAAAAGCTGAAATCGCTGGGGTATCTCGCATATTCAGCCCCTGCCCCGGTCTCACCCTCAGGCAAACTGGCTGACCCCAAAGACCGACTCCAGGTCTACAACCTCATTCTTCGCGCTGAGGACCTTTCCAGCGCGCGGAGTTATGCCCAATCCAATGAACTCCTAGATAAGATCGCTGCGCAGGATCCCAAACTCTATCTTGTGTCCTTCATGCGCGCGGAGAACGCCATGCATGTTGGAGACTGGCCCGCCGCCGAAAAGGAATTTCTGGCTTGCCTCCACATGAACCCAAATTTTCAACAGGCCATCATGGGATTGGGCCGCAGCTACCTTGATTCCGGCGACCCCGCAAGCGCCCGGCCCTGGTTTGAGCTGGCCGTCCACAATAACCCGCGTGAATTCCTGGCATACTACGGCCTTGGATTGGTGGCCCTGGCTGGCCGGGATTTGAATGGCGCACAAACTAACTTCATGAAATCTATTGAGCTGAAGCCGGACTACGCTCCCTCGCAAAAAGACTTCGGAATCCTGCTAGTAGGAATGCGGAGGTATTCGAAGGCCCTCAAGCCCCTTGAGGAAGCGGAAAAACTGGGGCTACAGGATCCCGTGCTTGAGAATTATCTAGGCATCGCTCTATCCAACAGTGGTCAACTGAAGCAAGCCGTTGCCTCATTCCGGCGGTCTTTAAAGCTCGACCCGGGCTACGCTTCCGCATGGCTGAATCTTGCCTTCGCCTTTCTGCAGATGGGAGACAAAGGAGATGCGCACCGCGAATTCCAAAGAGTTTGTGCGCTGAGCGGGAGCCTGTGTAGGCAATACCGGAGCCGATTTGATTAGGTCGGCCCTCCCCCACCTTTCTTCCCAAGAAACCGCGTGACCGGTTTTATCAACAATCAGAACCTTTCTCCGGTTGTATTACCGGTCAGAGTTCGGCCGTAAGAAATTCAGCCAGATGTAATTTCTTGCCCCAGCTTGGCAAGGGAGATATACTGGCTGACGTGAAGCGCAGAGTCGTTCGGATGCTCGTTTTTTTCTGGCTCGCCTGGTATATTACCGGGCCGGCATGCGAGACCTTTGACTATTGGGACCCTCCCCGGCAGGAATTGCACGATCTCCTCTTCTATGGCGGGGGCGGTACTACCCTGATAGCGGCCGGCTTTGCGATAGCGCTCGCCCTCTGGCGGAAGTTGCGTGACTTCTGCGCTCGTGCCGTCCGCTTGCACACGCTTGCCTTTCAACCGCTGTTCCTGTTCCGCGGGAATCTTATAACCCCTCTAGAATCCTGCGCCGCTTCCGTTCATTCCCCTCCAATGCCGCTTCGGATTTAGCCCCTTTGAATATCTAACGAGGACAGGTGTGCCCGGCCGTGTGCAGCAAAGCCCGCAGCCGGCATTGTTTCAGGCGCTAGAGTCAACGGCGCAGGATGAAGCCCGCCTGTTCTCCGTTCACCCGTATTAATCAACAGCGCCGGCTCGCGGGCCACCCGCCTGCATGGTGCTCCAACAGGATGGTGCACGATGATGAAGCGTCTCGCTTCTCTTCAAACCTTTCTGGCATTCGCCCTATTTCTGACCGCCGGGTGCCGGTTCCAGGCTTATCACCCTGCGCCGATTGCTCCCGCGCAGACGGCTGCAGTGCTGGAGTCCAAGACGTTGCAGGATCCGGGCCTCCAGCAGTTCATTGAAAAGAGCATGAAAGGCTCCGTGAGCTGGCCTCCCGAGGGCTGGGGCCCGCGCTTGCTCACTTTAGCCGCCATTTACTTCAATCCTTCCCTCCGGTCGGCGCGCGCCCAAGTGTCAGCGGCACAGGCCGCCGAGGTCACGGCCAACATGCGGCCTAACCCTACCCTCGATTTTTCACCTGGCGTTCCGAGTCCATACCTCCTCACGCTGGATTTTCTTGTACCTGTCATCACTCACGGCAAGCGAGGCTACCAAATTGAGGAGGCGCGAAACCTCAGTGAGGCAGCGCGTTTAAGTCTGGCTCAAGCCGCCTGGTCGGTGCGCAACGGCGTGCGTTCCGCGCTGCTCAACGATCTCGCAGCCGAGCACAACCTGGACGTGGTCCGCACCCAGGCGCGGCTGCGCGCGGAGCGGGTGAGGAGGCTTGAAGAACGCTTGAAAGCGGGTGAAATTCCCGCGCCGGTGGTGGTGGCGTCGCAGTTTAATGTACTGAACGCCCAGCTTGCCGAGCGGAGGGCGGAGGGCCGCGTCTCTCAAGCGAAAACGGCGCTTGCGGCGGCCATCGGCATCCCTGTAGCGGGCTTAGCTGCCGCCCGTTTCGACTGGCAGGATTTCGACCGCCTCCCATCAGCCGCCTCACTTTCTCCAGATCGAATCCAGCGTGCCGCCGTACTCAACCGGCTGGATGTGCGGCTCGCCCTGGCCCAGTACCGCGCCGCCGAGTCCGCCTTGCAGCTTGAAATCGCGCGGCAGCATCCGGACTTTCGAATTGGGCCCGGTTACGATTACGAGGAAACCAACAACTTTTTTGCTCCTACATTTTCGATCCAGCTTCCCATCTTTAACAAGAACCAGGGGCCGATCGCTCAGGCCGAAGCGCTCCGCAAGGAAGCTGCGGCCAATCTGGTCGCCATTCAGCAGCTCGTGATCGCCCAGGGCGAGCAGGCGCTTGCCGCTTACCGCGCTGCCTACTCGGAGGTTCAGACGGCCGGGAAGGCGTTGCACAACCTGCGCCGTGTGCAAGAACCGCTCGCCCAGAGAGCCTATACCACCGGGGAAGCAGACTGGTTAACCCTCAACACTGTTCAGCTTGAAGGGTCGGTTGCCTCAGGCGTCTGGTTGAACTCCATCTTCCAGGCGCAGGCGGCGCTGGGACAACTTGAAGCCGCCGTCGAACAGCCTCTTGAAGAGCAGGACTCAGTCCCGCTCGTTGTTGACGCGGCCGGGACAAATCCAACTGTGAAGGGAGTAAAGCCATGAAAGGTCTGAAATGGTTATTCAGTGCGGCCTTGGTTCTATTGGCCGCTGCGGTCCTGGTCCGGACGATTTTCCTGATCCACCACACACCCGCCGTGGACAAAGACGACCAGGAAGAAGCGATTCACGTTCCTTCGCGCGTCTCAGTGGCGAACGGCCAGACCACGGTTGCGCTGGACCCGCCTACTCAAAGACGACTGGATGTTTCCGTTTCTCCGCTCCGGGCGGTGAACACCCACCGCACTGAAGCGGCCGCCGCCACCGTTCTTGCCACCCAGGGGCTCGTGCCGCTTCGTAACACTTACGTCGCCGCCGCCGCCCAGGTGGAAACGGCGCGCGCCCAGCTTGAGGTCTCACGCCAGGAATACGTCCGCTTGCAGGCGCTCTACGCGCAGAATCAGAACGCTTCCAAGAAGACGCTCGAAGCAGCACAGGGCCTGCTGCGCACGAATCGAGCCGGCCTTGATGCGGCTCAGAAGGAGCTGGAGACCGCCCAGTGGGCGGTGCAACAAACCTGGGGAGGCGCGGTAGCCAGTTGGGTGGCGCGAAATTCGCCAGCCCTGAAAGACGTGCTCATTCAACGCGCCGTGCTGGTGCAGGTCACACTGCCGCCGGGCAGCGCCTTCGAGGACCCGGCCACGGTAACCCTCTCCACTCCGAGCGGCAATACCGTGGAGGCTTCTTACGTTTCACCGTTTCCCCAGGTTGATCCCCGCATTCAAGGCGTCAGTCTGCTTTACATGGCGCGGTCTTACCCGGCGCTTGAACCCGGCATGAATCTGACGGCTCACCTTCCGGCTGGAAAGCGGTTGCGTGGCATTCTGATCCCCCAGCGCGCTGTGGTGTGGTGGCAAGGGCAGGCCTGGATCTATGAACAAACGGGTCCAGGGCGCTACGCGCGCCGCCTCATATCCACGGATGAGCCACTTCGGAATGGATACTTCGTGGCGAAAGGTTTTGCGCCCGGAGCGGAGGTGGTGACGCGCGGCGCGCAAGTGCTGCTTTCCGAAGAATTCCGCTCTCATATCCAGGCGGAAGATTGAGCCCCCTCATCCCAAGCCCACTCACTTTGGGAGAGCAATGACCTCGTGAGCTGGGGTGGGTGAGGGCTTTTGCGGCAAAAACCCGGATTATTCACGATCTTGCCATCAAGACCGCCCTTGCTGATAAACGGTTCTTCTGTGAAACGTAGAGGAAGGTCATGCTGAAATCCATTGTTCGCTTTTCGTTGCGTCATCGGGGGGTAGTGATCGCGCTGGCGTGTGCGTTGCTCGCCGATGGCGTCTATTCCCTTCGCATCGCGAGCTACGACGTTTTTCCCGAGTTCGCCCCGCCCGAAGTCTCCATTCAAGTGGAGGCCCCAGGCCTTTCGCCGCAACAGGTGGAAGAACTCGTGACGCAGCCCATCGAGAATGTCATCGTGGGCGTGACCGGCGTGAGCGTGGTCCGGTCCGGCTCGATTCAAGGACTCTCTGTCATCAACGTCGTCTTCAACGATACCGGCAACGTTTACCGCGACCGCCAGCTCGTTGCCGAACGGCTGACTACTCTAACCGGGCAAATCCCGGCAGGGGTTACTCCCATCATGACGCCGCTCACGTCTTCCACGAGCGTGGTAATGGCCGTCGGCCTTACCTCGCGGACGCTATCGCTCATGGATCTGACCACCACGGCCGACTGGGTGGTAAAGCGGCGCCTGCTGGCGGTTACTGGCGTCGCCAAAGTAGCGGTGTTCGGCGCGATGACGCGGCAGATTCAGATCCAGTTTGACCCCGGCCGCCTCATCCAGCACGGCCTCTCCGTGACCGAGGTCATCGCGGCCGCCCAGCGCGCTACGGGAATTCGAGGCGCAGGGTTCGTCTCGACCGCGAACCAGCGCATCATCCTTCAAAGCGAGGGCCAATCGCTCACGCCCGCAACCCTCGCGCGGACGGTCCTGGTTCATCAAAACGGAGCCAGCGTCACCTTGGGAGACGTAAGCAAAGTAATGGCCGCCCCGGCGCCCCCCGTCGGCGGCGCATCCATCATGGGACAGCCCGGGGTCATTCTGATGGTCTCTTCACAGTACGGCGCCAACACCCTGCAAGTGACACGCGGCATCGACCAGGCTTTGGCCGAACTCAAGCCGGGCCTCAAGAAAGCGGGGATTGTAGAGCGCAGCGACATCTTCCGCCCCGCAGACTTCGTCGTGACGGCGCTACATAACGTTCGCCGTTCCTTACTCATCGGCGCCGTCCTCGTCATTGCCGTGCTCTTCTTGTTTCTCTTCAATCTTCGCACCGCGGCGATTTCCTGCGTGGCGATTCCCCTTTCGCTGCTCGGCGGAGTGATTGTGCTGGAACGCTTCGGACTGAGCGTGAACACGATGACGCTCGGCGGACTGGCCATCGCCATCGGCGAGGTCGTGGATGATGCCGTCATCGACGTGGAGAATATCTACCGGCGCTTGCGGGAAAACCGCGCGGCGGAAAAGCCTCGCGCCGCCTGGCGCGTCGTGCTCGACGCCTCGGTCGAAGTAAGGAGCGCGGTGGTATACGCCACCTTTGCCGTCATCCTGGTCTTTTTTCCGGTGCTCACGCTTTCCGGGATCGCTGGCCGCATCTTTTCTCCTCTTGCCGCCGCCTACATCTTGTCGATCCTTTTTTCGCTTCTGGTGGCGCTGACGGTGACACCGGCGCTGAGCCTCGTCCTGCTCGCTAACCGCGATCTTCCTCAACCCGATCCACCCCTCGTTCGCCTTCTCAAACGCGCTTACCGCCGTGTGTTGCTGGCCGTGGAGCGCTGGCCCGGACTGGTGCTAGCCGGAGTCGTTCTGGTGTTACTGGCCGGCGTGGCGATTCTGCCCTCGCTTGACGTCTCGTTCATTCCCCCGTTGCGGGAGGGCAATCTCACCGTGCACATGACGATGGTTCCGGGCACATCGATCCGCCAGAACCTGCGGATGGGTAACCGGCTGACTCAGGTCTTGCTGAAAATCCCTTCCGTGCGCCTCGTGGCGCAGCGCGCCGGCAGAGCCGAACTCGCCGATGACACGCACGGCACTCACGCCAGCGAGTTCGAAGTGGCCCTCAACGTCCGGAACGGCGCACAGTACCAGACCGCCCTCCATGATATTCACAGAGCCGTAGCCAAACTGGGAGGCGCCGTCTTTTCGGTGAACAACTTTCTGGTTGAGCGCATCGATGAGACGATTTCCGGCTACACCTCCGGCGTGGTGGTAAACGTTTTTGGAGACGATCTGGACGAGCTTGACCGTAAGGCGCAGCAAGTGGCGCAAGCGCTCGGAGGCGTCCCCGGAGTCTCCAACGTCCAGCTTCAGTCTCCGCCCGGCGCGCCGGAGGTGGTGGTGCGTCTTCGGCCCGCCGATGTGAAACGCTGGGGCTTCGATCCGGTTCAGCTACTCGACGCAGTGCGAACCGCCTACAGCGGCGAGGTGGCCGGGCAAGTCTACCAGGGTAGCCGCGTTTTCGACGTTTCCGTTATCCTTGAACCCTCCGAGCGGCGCACCGTTGAAGCCATCTCCGCACTGCCCTTGCTCGGTCCCGGCGGCAATTACGTTACGCTCGGCCAGCTTGCGGATATCTATGAGACGACGGGCCGTTATATCATCCAGCACGAAGGCGCGCTGCGCGTGGAATCAGTGACCTGTGACGTGCAGGGACGCGGCCTCAGCGCTTTTCTCGCGCAGGCGAATCGCCGCCTTTCGCGGCTCTCCTTCCCTCCCGGCACTTACTTCTCTTTCGGTGGCGCCGCGCAAGAGCAGGCGCGTTCGAATTATGACCTGGTGGCGCATTCGCTGCTCGCGGCCCTCGGCATCATCCTGCTCCTCTTGGTCGTGATGGGCCACTATCGAAACCTGCTGCTCGTGCTCGCGAATCTCCCGTTCGCGCTCGTAGGCGGCATCTTCGCCGCCTGGCTCACCGGGGGTGAGCTTTCCCTCGGCGCGCTCGTCGGGTTTGTCACGCTTTTCGGCATCACGCTTCGCAACTCCATCATGCTGATTTCCCATTACGAGCATCTGGTGGACGCAGAAGGAATGGCCTGGGGCCTGGAGGCGGCGCTTCGAGGAGCCGGTGAACGGCTCGCTCCGATCCTGATGACCGCGCTCGTTACCGGCCTCGGTTTGTTGCCCTTGGCAATGGGCAGTGGCGATCCCGGCCGCGAGGTCGAAGGCCCAATGGCCATCGTCATCCTGGGCGGGCTGATCACTTCCACGCTGCTCAACCTGCTCGTCTTGCCCACGCTCTCATTGCGATTCGGGCGCTTCGCGCCGCGCCCCCGCGCGTAGGGCGTAGCTCTGTCAAGTGCGATCTGCGTGTTTGTAACCTGGGCGCTCCTACTTTCTTCTTCCGTCAGGAAAAGGTAGTGACGCAGTTTGCTGTCGCGGCGCTACAGCAATTGTTGCTACAACAATTTATAATCTGGGGAGGGGGAAGAGTCATTGAGCAAGGTCATGTCCGTGAAGAACCGTACTGTGGAGTTTTTTGAGCGCCAGTTCCAGCAGCAAGCTGCGGCGCGTGATTACAATCTGAATCCTTTCGAACGCGCCGTGGCGCCGTTCGTCTTCGGCGAGGTTCTCGACCTCGGATGCGGTCTCGGCAACCTTTCCATCGCGGCAGCGGCGGACGGTTGCCGTGTCACCGCGCTCGACGCCAGCCCTGCGGCGATTGCGGACCTCGCTCGCCGCGCTGAGGAGCAAAAGCTGGCCATCATCGCGCGCGAGGCTGACTTGAGGAATTTTGCCGTTGAAAAGCAGTTTGACAGTGTAGTGGCAATCGGTCTTTTTATGTTCTTCCCGAAGGAGGACGCGCGCCAAGGACTGGTCCGCTTGAAAGAATGGGTCAGGCCCGGCGGAATTGCTGCCGTGAACGTCCTCATTCACGGCACTACGTATTTTGGCATGTTCGAGCCAGACGGATATTACTTGTTTGCTGAATACGAGCTGCCTGAGTCTTTCACGGGATGGGAAGTAGAATATCTACAGCTGGACTCTTTCCTTGCTCCGGGCCAGACCGTGAAGCGATTTTGCACGCTGGTGGCGAGACGGCCCGAAGTGGACAGCATTCCAGCCAAGCCCGCGGATACCGAGGATTAAGCCCAATACTGTTCACTTAGCGGATGGCGCGCAGAATTTACGCACCGGTCATTCTGAGCGCAGCGAAGAATCTGCTTTTCCCATTGATTTACAACCCGATGCTTCGCTTCGCTCAGCATGACATCCGCCCTCGATTGCGGCGCAAGACTGCGCTACGCTTAAGTGAATAGTGTTGGGCTTAATCCTTACCGCCATGTTCCTATTCAGATAAAGGATGGCCGGAGCCATCCCCTTTTCATCCATAGCCAAACACGCCACAACCGCTAGAAGAACAACTTCAGACCGAACTGAATTTCCCTGGGGTCGAGAGCTGCTTGCGCCAAGCCGAAAGCCGCCTGACTCAAGTTGGCATCCGGCGCCGGGCCATTCACCGACCCAAGGTTTGTCCTATTAAAGAGATTGAAGAACTCGCCCCGGAATTCCATGCTGTAACGCTCGTTGAGCTTTATCTCCTTGAACAGCGAGAAATCGGTTTCAGCAATGCCCGGGCCTCTGAAAGTATTGCGGCCCAAGGTCCCATCGGTACCGGGTTTTGGAATGGGCCACACGCCGGCACAACCATAGGCACCACTGCAGGTCGCGCTTGGATTTCCAGGACCGTAGAGCTGCATTATGCTGAGGCCCGAAGCGTTTCCGGACGAACCTTGCTCAAAGGCGAAGGGCGAGAAGGGAATGCTATTGCCGAATGACGGTACATCCGGCCGTTGGCTACGGATTCCATCACCGTTGTAGTCAGCCGAAGCTCCTATCGTGAATGGGAAGCCGGACTGGAGAGTCTCGATACCATTGGCAGTCCAGCCTCCCAGCAAATGGCCGACAAAGCCCTGTTGAGACCTCAACCAGGGCAACTCCCACATGACGTTCGTAACCCAGACCTGCGGAACGTCATAAAGGCTATTGGCGTACTCCAGGAAAACCCTGTTCGGATCCAAGGAGTAACCGGCCTCGCCCACGGCGTTAGCGTCGGTTGCCGAGCCGCCGCTGGTCAGACCGTGCCAAGTGGAGCGGTAATCCAGGGTGTGGCTGTATGTATAATTGGACTCAAACGTGAGGCCGTGGGTGGCTTCCCGCTTGACGGAGAACTGCAAAGCATTGTAATTGGAATTGACCGATGTATCCCAGGTCCGCAGGGCTCCAAAGCAAGGGTTGAGCAACGGGGTGTTGAACACCGGTTGTCCGTTGCAAGGATTAGTGACAGGCGTGGTGACGGTGTTCTGGAAGCCTCCCACTACACGGTTCGGATCTTCTGCCCAGAACAGATGCCGACCCCAAGTGCCGACGTAATTAAGCATGAGGACGGTATTGGGAGCGATTTCCCGCTGAATCCCGAAGAAGGCATTTTCGTAGTAAGGCAGTCTGTAATCGGGACTGGGAATGCCGGTTAGTGCCGCTTTATTGGGGTTGCCGGGGAACCACCCCATGATGTTGCCGGCGAAGCCGACCCCTGCCGGGCCGTTGCCGATGGCCCCAGGCTGAGTGGGGGAGCCGGTGTAGGACGGAGCGATGCCCGTAGCAGGCAGGCCACTGGGAAGGGTTGGCCCGTAAGTGGGAAGACCTGGAAGGCCAAAAAGTGGCCCGGCCTCGTTAAACGAGTAGTATGGGAGGTTCCAGCGCGAGTTGGACAGGGCGTTGTAGAAGCTTTCCTCATACTGGATGGCGAACCCGCCGCGTATAGACGTCTTCCCGGAACCGGTCGGGTCCCAGGCAAAACCGAGGCGTGGCCCGAAATTGGTATAGATGGATGGGAACAACGAGGGCGCGCCGGTAAATCCGCCATTGGGCGTATTCGTGTCCCCGGCGGGCGCCAGGCATTTGCCGGAGAGGAAGGTCTGACAGTTGACCGACGGAAGATTGAAGTAATTGGAGAACTGCGTGGCCTTATTGTATTTCTCGGTATGGGGGCTGAAATAGTCCCAGCGGAGGCCCAAGTTAAGTGTTAGGTTTTTCTTCACCTTCCAGTCATCCTAGAAGAAGGCGCCGACCTCGTAATTGCGCCAGGCGCGAATGTTGGTGTCGAGGGCCGGGGTGCCTCCGCCGACCAGGGCCGGGTTCACGCCGGAGAACTGGGCATAAGGTTGATCTGCGGCAAAGTAGATCGGGTCGAAGAAGGCGTAGCTGGGCCGGCCTACGTTGAACTGGCTGTTCTCGTAATTCCTGCGGCCTTCCCATCCGATTTTCAAAGAGTGAGCGCCCTTGACGATTGCGACCATGTCCTGCAGGTCGAAAACGTCTTCATTGAAGAACTGCGGGAAGCCATTGTAAGCGCCAAACAGCGCCACTCCATTGTCAAAGCTGATGGAAGGAACTCCGAAATTAGAGCCGCTCGGGATGGAGCTTGTCTGATTGCGGATCCAGCCGGCGTGAAATTCATTGATGGTATTGGCGGAAAAATTATGTGTAAAGCCAAAGGCAGCGCCTGGAAAAGAGTTGGTGGTTGGAACCGTGAAGCCTCGCGTGGTATAGCTTGCAACTACCCCGTTTGGATCGGAGTTTGCCTGCCAGTAGAACCTGCCGAAAATGCGGTTGGTGTCGCCTTGATAATCGATGCGGCCTACGTACTCATCGCCGTCATAGAACTGGTTGAGAGTGCGGGTGGCGGATGACGCGTTGACAAAGCCCTGCATGGGCGCGTTCGCCCCCAGAGCCCCAGCCTGGACTCCCGGCGCCGACAAGCCCGCACAGCCAGGAACAGCGGCAATGTTCTTCGCAATCTGCGCTTGCTCGCCGTTGGTCACACCCACCAGCGACGCCATTCTGTTAGCCAAAGCCTGGGCGTTTCCCAAAGGCGGGCCGCCCGGATAGGACGGTTGCCCAAAGAGGTTGAACTGGTTCAGGAAGCAGGGATCGGTATAAGCCATGATCGGGTCGGTGAGCATGGCGGTACCCGCATAAGGCGAGCCGATGGGCCAGCCTTCGCTTGTGGCCTGCGCTGCCGCGACCTGTCCCACCGTCTGGATGCCAAAGGCAGGGGCCGGCGCTGGGAAGTTCTTGTAGAGCAGGGCCGCCACCGAACTCGGCAGAGTGCTCTCCACGGCGCTGGCAAATTGAGGGGTCTCCGTGGTGTATTGTGCGGGAGCTTGCGTCCGGAATCGCTCACCCTGGTAGCCAGCAAAAAAGAAAAGCTTGTCCTTCTTAATGGGGCCGCCGATGGTGCCGCCGAACTGGTTCAGTTTCCACGGATCCACCGTCGGTCCGGAGAAAAAGTTGCGGGCGTTCAGCGCGTCATTGCGCATGAACTCGAAAAGGTCACCATGGAACTGGTTGGTGCCGGACTTGATGCTGACGTCGGTAATCGACCCAGCGCTCTCCGAATACTGCGCGGAAAAGTCGTTGGTTTGAATGCGAAACTCCTGCACAAAGTCCGGCGCCGGACCTGCATCTGAGCCGCCGCTTAAGCCTTTGTTGGCCACGCCATCCAACAGGAAACCGTTGAAATTGGCGCGCGTGCCGTTGATGTTGGTCATTGCGCCGCCGGCACCAGCCTCAAAATCGACCTGGACTGAATTGACCGCGCCGGGCACGAGCTGCATCAACTGATAGATGTTGCGGCCGTTTAGGGGCAACTGCACCGCTTCCGACCCGGATACCAGGTCGGACAGCCGGCCTTCTTGCGTGTTCACCATCGGCGCCGCCGACTCCACAGTCACCGTCTGCGTTTCCGCGCCCACTTTCAGCGTGACATTCAGCCCGAATACGCGGTCAGCCGACAGGACGTTATCCTTGCTGATGTAGGTCTCGAAACCCCGAGCCACTACTTTTATGGTGTAATGCCCGGGAATCAAAGCCAGGAAATGATAAACCCCAGCCGAGTTGGTGGTGTGGGTGCGAGAGACGGCCGTCGCCTGGTTGGTCACGGTCACGGTGGCGCCAGGAACCACTGCGCCGCTGGGGTCGCTCACCACGCCTGTGATGGTGCTAGTGGCTTGACCAAGAGCTATTCCGGCCGAAAGCAAGCCAGTAAAGCCAAGTCCAATAATGAATTGCAGAATCCTGGGAGTCCGATCATAACTCATGTTCCTTACCTCCTCCGGTAAAGGCAGACCGAGTCGCTTGCAATGCCCGAATTGAATTTTCCTAAATGCGGGTGACTTCCGTTACTAATCCTCTCAATGAAACTAAAAATCAATCACCACATGGCTTGCGCCAAATGGCTTGGCGATTGTAATTCTAAATGAGCCATTCTCGAGGCCACAACATCTGGCTACCGCCCTCTTTTTTGGCTGACACTTTGACTAGATGCAGCGAAAATACACAACTGCCAACTTTCTGTCAAGCAAAATCATTGCCATTTAAGATTCGCCGTTGCTTAGTTCTGCCCTCCTTTTGAATGAAGAAGTTACAAAAGCACGGCCGAAATTACATGATCTTTGATTATGGATTTGTATATTCCAAATATGGGAGGGTAATGTCAAATTAGGATGTTTTGATAACCAATATAAAAGAGGGGAGTATAAGTAGGCGGGGGACTGGCACCCCATCCGAATCCAATGTTGGTTGCAACCGCGGGTGGCCACAAGAGCCACCCCTACTATGAGTCTGTTGCCCCATCACGATTTTGAAATCGACGCGACAGGCCAGGAGAACTCGTTCCGTGAAACCGGCAGCGATATTTTCAACTCCTTCTGGCGATGATGGCGAACGATGGTTACAGCAGATCCCTGCTTCTCCGGCGCATTTGACACGGCGGTCTGCAAGTCCGTGATGCTTTGGATCTCTGCAGAGCCGAAACGAATGATGCAATCGCCGGCCTTGAGGCCCGCCTTCTCCGCCGGGCTGCCGGACTCGACCTCCGTCACCAGCACGCCCTTGCCCTCCTCCACACCGAAATACTGCGCCAGTTGGGGAGTCAAGGTTTGGCCGGTGATGCCGAGCCGGGCACGGCCCAGGAAGAAATGAAAATACGAAAAGTTCGGAATGTTGATGGGCGGGATATTGATGGCGGGCATCCGAAATTCGCGGGAGCGGGATGCAAGCGTCACGTTGGCAAGCTTCAAGACACCATCACGGAAGAATTTAACCTCCACGGTTCGCCCCAGTGGAGTATCTCCCACCCAGCGCTCGAGTTCCGCGACGCTCCAAATCTCGCGTCCGGCGAATTCAACCAGGACATCTCCGGATTTCAACCCCGCTTTCGAAGCAGGGCTGTTGGCTTCCACGCTGATGATCACCGCGCCGTAGTCTCCCGGTAGTTTCTGTGCTTTAACATCCACGCTGTTGACGTCCCGCAATGCCACGCCCATCCAGGAGGATGTTCCCCCTATACGGATGACCGAATTATCGGGCGTGCTCGCTTTCCCCATCCGGGCCAGAAGACCAAAAAGAAGGACCGCTAGTAAGACTCTCCACTCGATATGGTGGCAATCTCTTCTGCCTTGCATCGGTTTTTTCCTTTCATCCAGCGGCAGTGCCGCCTATTCTTGTGCTTTCGTAGGGGACAGGGTCGCCGCGGCGGCTACCCGCCCTTGAGGTTCCAACATGGTACCCTCGCGCTCACGAAACATCGAGACCGAAACGCTTTGCCAGGAAGTCAGTCTAGGGCACCTGCTGGAGCTGCCGTTCCATTTCCTGAAGTTGTTTGCGCAACTGAAGCTCCTGTTGCTTCATCTGCTGCTGAATTTGCTTCATTTGTTGGAGTTGCCCCTGGCGATCGGTCCAACTTTTCGACATCTGCTTCCAGAAGCTTTCCTGGATCGACTTCAACTGAGTGAAGGTTTGATCGTTCAGCTTGCGAATCCTGATGTTGCCCATGCTGGTCATGATATCCAAGGGGTTTCCGCCGCCCCGGATTTCGCCTTGGCCTCGAATAGTTCCCATGCTAAATGCTGCGCGGTTACCTTCGATCCGCAAGGGGAAATCGGAAAGGATCTTATGTCCTGCCGCCTCGTGGACCACGGCATTGATCGTCAGCGGCAGGTCAGGAGGCAGGAAAACGTCCACGTCTCCCACAGAGGTTGACAGGCTTGAGGCCCCGAAGCTGGAGCGGTTAGCATCAATCTGGGCAAGGATGCGTCCGGCTGAAGTCTGCGCCCGGACGGCGCTCATGAGCTGAAGCAAATCGATGCTGCCCCCCGCGGTTTGCACTTTCACCGTGCCCCTCGCGCCGTCGAGCTGAATATTCCCGCCCGCCGTTTCCGCCTGAACGGTGCCGCCACATTGGCCGAGCCGAATTTGGCCTCCGGCCGTTTCCACAACCACCGGCCCGGCAGCCGCTTGCAGAACGATGTCTCCCCCGGCAGTTCTGGCTCGTAGCGTGCCATCCACGATACCCGCTGCGATCTCCCCGCCGCTTGTCTCAAGGTAGGCATCTCCCTTGACGTTTCCCACGTTGATGTTTCCGCCCGCGGTACGGGCATACACTCTCGCTCCAATACTGCCAAGCTTGATGGACCCGCCCGCGGTTTCCAGATGGACGGGGCCGGTGATATCACCAGTCTGGATATCTCCACCTGCCGTTACTCCGCGCAGCTCTCCGTCCAGACTGTCGACGTGCAGGCGTCCGCCCCGGGTCGCTAAATCCAGATTGAAGCGGGTAGGAACTTGAAGCTGGTATTGGGCGTCCAAGGAATCCGAATGATGCCGCGACGAGTTGAAACGCCCGGAAAGGTAGACACCCGATTCACTATTGCGGCGGACGGTAAGCTCAAATTGGTCAAGCAGCGATCGGGCACGGGCTTCATCTCGCGAATAGGCGCGGAGTGACACCTTGCAACCTATCCTGTCCTGCGCGCCCGTACTGACGCTGACCGGTCCCTGATCCGCCCGGACAGTGAGCAGTCCACCCGGTTGTACGGGAATATCGCAAGTCAGCACCTCGACCCAGGCGCTGCCCTGGCGCTGCGGTGTACCGCGATGGACGTAATCCTGGCCAAACCCCGCACGGGGGATGGCCAGCGTCAAAGGCGCCACGAACAGCATCCACCCAAATTGTTTGTTCAAGCCCAAGCGCACGCCTCAACCTCCCATCCTTAACTCATTATTGGACTTGTCCCAACTCTTGAAGGGCAGCAAGGGCCTTCAGGCGGACGTAACTGTTCGAGTCCGTGGTGGAAAGGCTCTGAAGTACCGGAACCAAACCCTGGTCGCGGTCCTTGACGGCATGATTCACCAGATCGTCGATAGCGGTTACACGAACCCCAGGGTTCGTATCGCCCCGCACCGCCTGGAGCAGGGCACTCCGAACCTCCGCGTTCCAGCCCATTTTCCGAACCGTCTTGAGGGCCTCGAGCCGCACCCCGGCGTTCGGATCATGCAGCAGGGCAAAGAGCAGAGCTTCCCGCACCGCCGGATCGCTGCTTCCATTCTTCAGCGCACTCAGCGTATCCAGGCGAATGCCTGTGTTGTCATACTTCTTGACGGCATAAACCAGCACCTGGCGGATGCGAGGATCGTCAAGCGAGCCTTCCAGCGTCACCCGGCGTTCCGCATTCAGCGTGATGCGCACCTGGCCGGTTTGAGGATTTGGGTCAACCTGGCTGATACTGCTGATGCGGCCCAGGTCAGCACTGGCATACTGAGGGGCGGGACTGGCGCCTGTTTGCGCCATGTGGACCACCTGGTGAAGGCGCGGGCGGAGCATCCACCCAAGTCCAAACCCAAATACAATCAGAGTGAACGCTGCCATGGCCCGGGAGGGATAGATCCACTTCGGCAGGCCCGTCCAATGCTGAGCGAGGTCCCGGATCAGGCCCGGCCAGCCGTGTTGGTCGCGGTCTAGCGATCTTTCCAACGTCTCCCGGCATCTGACCAGAACCTCCGGACCAGGCTCAATTACAACTCGCTGATTCATCAGCTCGTGTAGCCTTTTCGCCGAGGCAAGGCTTTCCTGGCAAGCAACGCAGGCGGCAAGGTGCTCCTCGACCGTGGCACGGTCCTCCGCCTTGAGCTCGTCATAAAGATAAAGCTCGATATTTTCTTCAAAAATCTTGCAGTCCATAGTTTTCATCACGTTCTGTAGCGGCCGCCGAAACAGCTACCGATTTCCAACCCGCTTGAAAAACCCGGTTAGACCCAATGCTGTTCACTTAAGGTCCGGTCGAGAATAATGCACACAGTTGAACCAGAGCCCCTCACCCGCCGCTGCGCGTCACCCTCTCCCCGCTTGCGGGGAGAGGGCCGGGGTGAGGGGTCCGGCGACGCCTCTGAGATCAAGATCATGAAACCCGCCTTAACTGAACAGTATTGCGGTTAGACCAGGTCTCCTAGCGCCAATCTCAATTTCTGGGTGGCGCGGAACAAGCAATTCTTCGCGGTTTCCTCGGTCGTGCCCACCATTTCGCCTATCTTCCTCAATTTCAGGCCATCGTAATGGCGCAGCTCGAAAACGATGCGTTCGCGCGGCGAGAGCGCTTCCATCGCGATGTGGATGCGGCGGTTAATCTCCCGAGAGTGAGTGGCGCGCTCTGGGTCATTGGAAGCCTTGTCATCCGGCAGCGTTTGGAAATATTCCGGCTCGTCCGGCGCGGTTAGAGGCTGGATTTCGTTTCGGCGCTTCTGGCGGCGGAGATGGTCCAGGCAAACGTTTGTCGCCACCCGGTAAATCCAAGTGTAAAAGGAGGACTCGAACCGGAAGTGACCGAGGGAACGATAGGTCTTCAGAAAAGCCTCCTGGTAGAGATCCGCCGCCTCGTCCGCCGAGCGCGTGACTTTCATGGTCAGCCGGAGCACCTCGCGGTCGTAGCGGCGAACCAGCGCATCGAACGCACCCCGGTCTCCATGCTGGGCGCGAAGGACCAGGGCCCGCTCATCGGTTTCTGCGAGAGGCGATCCCTCGGCAGGCATTTTGCCGGCAAGCTCCAAACAGGCGCCATCCATCAGAAATTTTCTTCTCAGTGCGGTTAGACGTAGCAACCCGGGAATTGTAAGCATGAGAAGCTATTCAAACAAGGGTAAGTGCAGGGTGCGGGGAAGAGAGCCCGCAGCTTTGAGGAGGCGGCGGCAACGGGCCAGTAATGTCACCGCAACTAATTGATACTGCGCATATTGCGAGGCGACTTCCATGAGCTCGGCCTCGCGTAGAAGCATATCTTAATGCCGTATTTGAGTCCAGAATTCCGGTCATAATTCATGATCGTAGCATTGGCGCCCGAGAACAAGTAAAATGAGGAACATGGAGCCCGTTGTCGCCAAGTTCCGAACCCACCGGGAGGCTGAAGAGGCGACCCTGGAATATTATCGGCGCCTCTCACCGGCGGAGCGCCTGGAGATTCTGTTTCAGCTTCGCACTCTCGCCCACAAGGAGGACGATGCAGCTTCCGGAAGATTGGCGCGCGTTTATCGAATCGCTCAACTCAAGCGAGGTTGAATATCTGGTGGTAGGCGCAGTAGCGTTGGCCTATCATGGCTTCCCTCGCTACACCGGCGACCTGGACATCCTGGTCCGCAACACACCCGAAAACGCCCGGCGGCTTGAAGCAGCGCTCGCCTCTTTTGGTTTTGCCTCTCTGGGTTTGAAGGCGGCAGACTTTGTCGATTCCTATCGTGTGATCCAACTCGGTATGCCCCCTAACCGCATTGATCTTTTAACCTCGATTACCGGAGTGCCGTTTGACGAGGCGTGGGCGGGGAGAGTTGAGGGAGAGTTAGCGGGAATACAGGTGAAATTCATCGGCCGTCAGGCGCTGATTCAGAACAAAAAGTCCACAGGACGTTCCAGGGACAACGCCGATCTGGAAGTCCTCGGGATAGGCGAATGAGTTCAAACTGGCCGCACCGCGCATTCATTCCTTCCTTAAGGAAGTATTGCGCTTCGAGGCGCAAGGGTCGGGCTTGAAGCGACTACTCGGAACCGCCGGCCGCGATCCGCGCGCGCAGTTCCTCTGCCGGAATCTCCACGACCTTGCCATCGCGCCAGATAAAAATGGGAAACCCCAGGCGGGCGTGCTCCTCGATCACCTTTTCAACCGCCGCCTTCATTGCCATTTCGGCGCGCACCTCGAGGGGCAGTTCAAGGACATTGGGCGGAGGCTCTCTCATGTTCTCCCGTGATGGGTCAGCAAGGTCTTGTAAGACTCAGGCCTTATTATACAAAGTTGTCCTTGAATCTCAAAGGCGATTACGGTGGACCGCCTCCCCTCATAAATGCTGCTAAACCTTATTGGCTTTCAGTTCCGCCAGCGAGTAATGCGTTCCCCGCCAATCGATGCCATTGTTTGCCAGCGCGGTCAGGGCCGATTTCCAAATGATGCCAATGAAGAACAAAATACAAAATGGATACCCCATCCCGTACCACCATTTATAACCGTGAAATCGCGCTCCGCCGCAAGCAAGGGCCAGGGCGAAGAGAGACGCCATACAGTTCAAGATTCGAGCGATCCCCTGAGTGAAGAAAACGGCCAGGAACGGCCCAACGTTCATAAGGAACAGGGTGAGGGTACCGGCTATGACTGCCACCATGCTGTAATTGACGCTGGCGAAGCTGTTTTTCATTAGGCCGTGGATCAAATCCCTGATCGATGAATACCACTCCACGGAAATCATTCCCTGGCCGAACAGAAGTTCCTGCCGGAAACCGTTTTTCTTGATCAACCTGCCGAGCTTCAGGTCGTCATCGGGCCGCATGGCAATGGCCTGATGAGTTCCGGCGGCGCGGTAGGCGCTGGCCCTCACCAGATTGAAAGCGCCAATCCCCACCGACCTCGAACTTTTCGAATCTCGAGCCTTCCAGTGCCTCACGAACATGCTAAAAAGGATGAAGAAGGCAGCGGTCATCATGCCGAGCAAGATGCTGGGCATGGTGATATCAGGAGAAAGGGTCAAGTGATCGAGGCGGCGCTCCGTAAGATAGGCCACGGCGGCGCTCACGGTGGAAGGATGCATGACGATATCCGCGTCGGTGAACAGCAGTAATTCTCCGCCTGCCTGCTCGGCGCCGCAATAAAGAGCGTAGTTTTTTCCCAGCCAGCCCGGAGGCAACTCGTGCAATTCAACCACCCGAAGCCTGCGGTCCGCCTGCGACATCCGGGCCAAAATCGCTTCCGTGCTATCCGTGGAGCGGTCGTTGATGACAATGAATTCGAGGTTGGGGTAATCCTGCCTCAGCACTGACCGTAGTGCCACCTCGATGTTTCTTTCCTCATTTCGCGCCGGGATAATGACAGTCACTCTGGGTTGCGGCATCGCGCTACGAGGGATAATGTTTTTCATAAACGGCGTCGAGAAGCTTCCGGCGATCAAGTCGATACTGAAAACTACCCAGAACAGCACCGTGAGCGCCGCAAGGATGAAAAGAACGGTTGCCATGTTTCGCCTTCCGGTCAATGGCTGCCATGGAGCCATTTGAAGCCGCCGTAGACCAGGACTCCAAGCACTGCAGCGGCGGGCACAGTCACCAACCAGGCGAGAAGCATGTGTTGGACTGTTTTCCAGTTCATGCCCGCTCCTTTTTCCATTCCCAGCCCGATGATCGCGCCCGATGAAACATGCGTCGTGGACATCGGCAAACCCAAGGCGGCGCCCGGGCCGACCAGCGCTGCGGTGACGAGGTTGGCTACGAAACCTTCCCGGTGATCCATGGGAGTGACTCTCTCCGCGAGTACGGTTGTGACCCTCCTTCCTGCCGCCCAACTCCCTGCAATCATGCCCAAAACCACTGCCACAAAGACGATGGGCGCCGGGGCTTGATTTCCGGGGGAAACAGCCGCAGTGAACAGCACCAACGCAACGATTTTCGGAGTGTCGTTCAGGCCGCGTGCGAGACTTACAGCCCCGCTCGTGAACCAGTGAAGATGGGTGGCTGTCACGCGCAGCGCCGCAGGCCGCTCCACGGCGCAAGCGTCTTCGGAACCAACGGACACCCGCACCTCCGCGGCGGGTGAGCAGGCCAGAGCGTTGCCGGCGACACCCAGGCCCAGCGGAGTGGAAGCAGGCTCAACATCAAGGCACAGGCAGTCCGGGGTTTTTGGGAATGGGGCCATGCGGCGCCAAGGCCGAAGCGTTGCCACGGTCAGACCCAATGCCAGAACAGGGCTGAGCAGGAGAGGAATCACAATTTTCGTCCCCAAGGCTCCCCAGTTGACGGCGGTGAGTCCAAAGGAGAAACAATAAACACCGATCGCCGAGCCGATGATCGCGTGGGTGGTAGAAACGGGAAGGCCGAACCACGTTGCCAATCCCACCCAGCCTGCTACCCCCAGGAGGACGGCAAAAGCTGCGATGAATGTTGGGACGGTTTGCTTCGCTAGCAGTCCCGATCCGAAGGTTCCAATCATGGCCCGTGAAAAGATGGAGCTTGCCAGCCCTCCCACGCCCGTCCACAGCGTCCCCCACAGGATGGCGTGCCGGTAATCGGTGACTCCGCTTCCGGCCAGCGTGGCGATGCCCTTGGAAACGTCATTCGCACCGTTGAGATAGGCTACGAAAGCGCCACACGCCAATGCGATCAGTAATTCTGGTCTCACCCATTGACCCCCTGACAAGTCAAATTCGGCACTGAAGATGCCATCAGCAGCACTTTCCATTGGCGCCGCCCTGGGGTCCGCAGGCAAGGGCCTCTGTGGTCGCCTGATAGTCTTCTCCCTTGGTTTCCTTGGGATGACGACGGAGGGCGCCCTGGGCACAGGGAAAAGGCTGGGCTTCCTGCGAAGGAACAGGAACTCGGGGCGGGACAAGATCGAAGTGCGAACGGTAAGGCTCTTGTGCGTAAATCTGAAAGGTCTTTTCGCAGACCGCCGTGCGGATTCCGCGCCTCAGCACGTGTCCGTCATCGTCCTCCACCTGCCGGAATGGCCCCCGGTAAACCACAGCCTGCTTCCGGTCCCAACACGGGCCTTCCTTGCCTTTGTAAGCCAGCACCGTCATGCTGCGGAATTCAATTCCTTCTACCGTCCGCCAGGGCTCTTCTTGCCGTTCGAGGAGGGTGATGCCGTAAAAGCCGGCCGCTTCGAAAGCCTCCGGAAAAAGGTCTTCCCGGAAAGCTCCGGATAAGCAGCCGCTCCAAAGTTCGGGGTCCGCCTGGAGGCGATCGGGAACATCCTCGTCACTCACAATGTCCGCAATGACGGCTCGCCCGCCGCGCCGCAAGACCCGGAATATCTCCGAAAACATTTTCTGTTTGTCGGCGGGCCGCACCAGGTTCAAAACGCAGTTTGAGATCACCACATCAATCGAATCGCTGGGAATCATCGGTTCCCTGGCTCTGAATTGCCCGGTGACGGTCTCCATCCGTCCCAGGTCGCCCGCCGTTCGCACCGGGTTCTTCTGGAGCCAGTCTTCCAGCTTCTCCAGGTCGAGCGCCAGGTCCTGAATTTTGCCCTTGCGGAACTCGACATTGGCGTATCCAAGGCGGCTTGCAACCTCCGGCGCATTGCGGCGCGCCACCTCCAGCATGTCCTCATTCATGTCCACGCCAATCACACGGCCCGAAGGCCCCACCACCTGGCTGGCGATAAAGCAGACCTTGCCGGCGCCGGAGCCGAGATCGAGCACGGTTTCCCCAGGACGCAAATGGCGAGTGGGATCACCGCATCCATAATCCCGTTCGAGAACCTCCGCGGGTATGGCAGCCAGAAGCTTTGGATCGTAGGTGGTGGGACAGCACAAGTTCTTTTCGCTTTCAGCCGCGCCCTTCGTGTAGCGGCTACGGACCGCTTCTTCAGGATCAAACGTGAGTTTACCGGCTTGGGCCATTTTGACCTCCGGAAAGAGTTTACATCCCATCACGTTGGGCTGGGCGAGGAGAACGGCGCCTTCGTTCGGATATTGACCCAATCTGACGGCTGGAATACGTCATCGTCCTTACGAAGCGCACGACGAAGAATAGCACGAAATAGTGACAGCTTTTATTGTAGACTCCCGCGGCGGTCGCAGGCTTGCGCTACGAAGAAGCGCAACGTATGAAGCGCGTTCCTGAGCGAGGATCTCAAATGACGGTCTCCATGCGCTGAAAAGCGACGAGAGAGGAGGAGCTTGGGTCAACACCACACGGCCTGCTGACCCCCGAGCAGCCTCCTCCTCTTCCGTTAGCCAAGACCCCTTAAGAAGCGGCTTTGATGCTCTCAACGTGGATCGTCTTCGTCGCTTTGTCGTAACTGCCAGTAACCTCCACCTTCTGGCCGGCAAATTCCCGGGGTTTGTCCTGGTTGTCGAGTTGGTACGTGGCCTTGTGGGCCGCATTGTAGAGCACGAACTTACCGCCCATTTTTACGCACTGCAACGTACACATCTTACTGTCTTGGCCCATGTGGTGCATCTGCTCCATCTTGGCATGAGATCCCATCATGGCGCATTGGCTGTCCATGATCTCACCGGTGAACGTCTTGGGCTTCGAGGCCGCGAAAGAAGAGCCCGCCAGGAACAGCAGAGCTGCAAAGCTTATAGCCAGTTTCTTCATATTTCCTCCAATTTGGATGTTGGGTGAGGCTCGAGCGCCTACCGTTAAAGTGAGTGAGGCTTGGGGCGGATTTATTACAGGCGGTGCCGTGCGGGCTAAGGCTTTTGCGCAAGCCGCTCAAGGACGAGTCTCTTGGCGGTTTCGATCTCGGCGGCGGGAACCGGTCCGGCAGCTTCCCGGAGGGCTGCGGCGAGAGCGCGAAGTTGACGTGCGTATCTCCTGCAATTCCTGCAAGCCGCAAGATGCAGCCGGATGCCGAGCCTCTTCAGAAGGCCGGCGGTCAAGTACTCTTCGCTCGAAATCAATCGGACAATTTCGGAGCAGCGATACACGGATCATCCCCTCTTCAGTCCCATCCTCTCAAGGCATTCGCGAAGGTAATTGCGAGCCCGGAAAAGGAGCACACCCAAGTTGGTGGGTGTTATCTGCATTTTATTACAAATCTCTGTTGTGTCCATTTCCGAAACGGCCCGGAGGTAAAGCGCAATGCGCTGAGCCCGGGGAACCGTTTCCAAGCACTTCTCAACCATCTGCCGGGCTTCGCGGCTGAATATTTTCTTTTCGATATCAAGCGGGGGCTGTCGCCACTTGCCTTGAAGGTCAAACTTCGATTCCATGACCTCGTCAATGGGATCGTTCTCCTCCGCCCGCTGCTTCTCCCGCAAGTGCTCGGAGACCTTATTGTAAAAGATTCCGAAGAGGAACGTACGAATGTGCGAACGGCCCTCGAACCGGCCAATTCCCTCGATCAAGGCGGCGAAGGCAGACTGGGCAAGGTCCTGGCTATCTTCGATGGTGAACCCCATGCCCCGCGCCGCCCGCAACAGTTGCGACAGATACGCGTCTGCGAGCTCGGCCCAGGCCACGCGGTCACGCTCTTTTAAGCGCCGGAGGAATCGCGCATCGGAGAAATTTGGCTCGGGCATATGTAAGAACCGCACGCTTTCCGGCACCTACCGGTTGAGCGCCGGATTTGACGATGACGGCATCATAACAGGTAAGCCTCATTGCGAATCGGAGGCCAGGCCCGCTCGGATTGCAGCGCCTTTCATGGTGGCGCAGCAGGTGAGTTTTGTATTTGTAATTCCCGGCTCATTGAGCTGAAGTGAGCGCCTTCAGAAAGCGGTAATAGAAGTCCACGCCCCGGTAAAAGGATTCGACCCGCACCCGTTCATCCCGGCCGTGGGCGCGCACATCGTCTACGTCGATGGCAACGCCGGAAATGCCATAGGTCGGCAGGCCGGCGGCGTTCGTATAGACTCCGTCTGAAGCTCCGGTGGACATGGTGGGAACAACCGGCGCTCCGGGCCACATTTCGGCGGCGACCCGCTCCAAGGGCCGCATTACTTCCGGACTCAATTCGACGGGCGGCAGCGCCTTTGAATCTGGCGCATGGTCCAGGAGCCGTCCGCCCGTAGTCACATACCGCACTGAGATTTTGGGATCGTCAAGAACTCGAACCAAGGTTTGCCGCACCTCTTCGCGCGAGTGACCGGGCAGAATCCGGCAATTCACAATGGCGCGCGCCATCTGCGGCAACGCATTGTTGGCATCCCCGGCGTCCAGCCGCGTCGCCACGCAAGTGGTCCGCATGGTGGCGTTCTGCAAGGGGTCATTGGAGAGGCGCTTGATGGCGGCCGGATCGGGCGGCGTCCTTAGAATGGCCTTCATGTCTGCGGATTCCTGCCCGCTCTCGACCGATGCCATGCGTCCGAAATAGGCGCGGGTCACCGGATTGAGCTCGAAAGGAAATTGGTAATGCTGCAACCGGGCCAAGCCGTCCGCCAAGTGGTAGATCGAATTGTCCGGGACGGGCAGGGAACTGTGACCTCCCGGATTGGTCACCGTGAGTTGGGAATCCGCATAGAGCTTTTCGCTTCCATCCATTGAAACAATCAGCGGTTTGCCGTTCTCGGTGTCCACGCCTCCGCCGTCGGAGTTGAGGACGAACTCGGCGTTGATCAGGTCGCGGTGGTGCTTCAGCAGCCAGTCGACGCCGTTCGATTTGCCACCCTCCTCGTCCGCGGTGAGAGCCAAAATGATGTCGCGGTCCGGTTTGTATCCTTCCCGCTTCAGGCGCATCAGGTCCGTCACCAGAATGGCGTCATCACTCTTCATGTCCTGCGTGCCGCGACCGTAGTAGTAGCCGTCCTTCTCAATAAACTTGAAGGGATCGGTGGTCCAATCCTCGCGGCGCGCTTCGACCACGTCCAGATGGCCGATGAGCAGAATCGGTTTGTGGACGCCTGTGCCATGCAGCCGCGCCACCATGTTTTCCTTGCGGGCATTCGGCCCGAGCACCTGGACGTCGCTCGCCGGAAAACCGGCATCGCGGAGGCGCTTCGCCATGGCTTGGGCGGCAACGGTGACGCTGCCCACCGAATCCGTGGTGTTGATCTCAATCAGTTGCTTGAAAATGTCGTGCGAAAGCTGCCGGGTCGCGTCATCAATCTGCGCGGGCAAAAAGGGCGCAAAGAGCAAAATTGATAACACCAAGAATGCCGCACCATACCTGAATTTCCGCATAAGAATGGCTCCCCCGTCCATGCTCCGACCTAGAATTTGGCTCAAGATACATGAGGACGTCTGCCGGCGACGGACATTTGCTGCAGCGCCCCTCCGAGCTTGCCCTGACAGGGAGCGGCGAAATCCGCCGGTCACAGACCGGCGCTACAGAGCCGGGCGTCGCCGGCTTACAACCGTGTGTACAACACCAAGCCGTGCAACAACAAAGTAGCAGAAATATTCCTGCCAAGCTTGGGTTTTCACGGGAAACTTTGTCGAGCGTTCGTCCCGGGCCCAGGGTGCGAATGCTGATTTTTTTGGCTTTGAATTGGCTTTGAACTGGGTTTGTTGCGGCGAACAAAGCCAAAATCCATCATTGGCTCTTGATTTTAAATAGGTTACGTGGCTTTGTTCCTGAA
>Ga0102924_1000057_pt1 | contig 123063 bp, 101 predicted proteins | sample PaiPotPPM11metaG_FD_80116 | JGI IMG/M metagenome (GOLD analysis project Ga0102924, IMG submission 80116) | Iron sulfur acid spring bacterial and archeal communities from Banff, Canada, to study Microbial Dark Matter (Phase II) - Paint Pots PPM... ...
GGATTGGGGCGGGCAGTGAGTTTGGCGTTTGTCGAGGCGGGGGCGCAGGTGATTGTTACGTTTCAGAGGCCGGGAGATTTGGACGAGCTGAAGAAGGCGGCCAGCGCGAAATTAGTGGAGGCGGAGGGGGCGTCGCTCGAAGGATTCAATGTGGACGTCACGGATGAAGCGGCCGTAGCGAAGCTGGTGGACGGAATTGTCGAGCGGCACGGACGGCTGGATTGCCTGGTGAACGCTGTGGGAGGATATGCGGGCGGAGTGAAGCTGTGGGAGATGGAGACGAAAGTTTTTGAGCAGCAACTGGCGTTGAATTTGCGCGCAGGATTTGTTTTGGCGCGGGCGGCGGCCCGCGTGATGGTGAAGCAAGGAAGCGGCGCGATCGTGAACGTGGCGTCGAAGGCGGCTGTGGATCATGCGGCAGGTGCTGCGGCGTACGCGGCGTCGAAAGCCGCGGCGGTGGCGATGATTGATTCGCTGGCGGCGGATTTGAAAAGCACGGGCGTGCGGGCGAACTCGATATTGCCGAGCATTATTGATACGGCGGCGAATCGCAAGGCGATGCCGAAGGCTGACTTTGCGAAATGGCCTAAGCCGGAGGAGATTGCGCGAGTGATTTTATTTTTGTGCAGCGATGAGGCGAAATTGATCCAGGGCGCGAGCGTGCCGGTGTACGGAGACAATTGACAGGCTCGGAACCAGAATCCGGAGCAAGGGTGTAGGGGCACGATATATCGTGCCCCTACCGAGGGCGGACACATGTCAATACGGCCAGTGAAACGGCTCGTGGCAGCTAAGCCTACAGTAGAAGGCGCGGGAGTACATCTGCGGCGGGCGTTTGGATTTGGGAATACTGCGGACTTCGATCCATTCTTGCTGCTGGACGATTTTCGAAACGATGTACCGGAGGATTATCTGGGGGGGTTTCCGTGGCACCCGCACCGGGGAATCGAGACGATCACGTATGTGCTGGCGGGAACGGTGGAGCACGGCGACAGCATGGGAAACCACGGGGAGATTGCGTCAGGCGACGTGCAGTGGATGACAGCGGGTAGCGGGATCATTCACCAGGAGATGCCGAAGGGCGATCACGCGGGGCGAATGCATGGGTTTCAGTTGTGGGCAAACCTGCCGGCGTCGCTGAAAATGACGGCGCCGCGATATCAGGAAGTGAAGGCGCCAGAGATTCCGGAGATTAAGGACGACGACGGGACGCACGTGCGCGTGGTGTGCGGAAATTTTTGGGGCCAGAGCGGGCCGGTAGATGGGATTGCGGCGGAGCCGATTTACTTGGATGTGTCCGTTCCACCGGGGCGGAGGAAGACTTTGCCGGTGGGGACTACGCGGCACGCGTTTGCGTATGTGTTTGCGGGGTCAGGCAAGTTTTGCAATGCGTCGGAGCCGCTGGCGGTGCCGACGGAAGCAGTGGGTTGGCTGGACACGACGCCTCCGGTGGCGGCGGACAATCGGTCGCTGGTTTTGTTTGACCGCGGGGATGAGGTGGTCGTGCAGGCGGGGGATGAAGGGATTCGGTTTCTGCTTGTGTCGGGGAAACCGCTGGAGGAGCCGGTGGCGTGGTATGGGCCGATCGTGATGAACACGCAGGAGCAACTGCAGCAGGCGTTTAAGGATTTGGAGCGGGGGACGTTCTTGAAAGGAAGGAAATAAAGGAACTAGATGAGGTAAAGGAAATAAGGGATTTCGAGGAAGCAGGAGAAATTGAGGATGGACAGGAGGCGGAGAAGAGGTAGAGGATTGTGAGGAAGAGGAGATAGGCAATGAGGATGCGTAGATGGGCGGGAGTTGTGGGGCTGACGTTATCGGCAGCGGTGGTGGCGGGGGCTGGCTGCTCGGGCGATTCCGCGGAGCGCGAGAAGACGATCCGGGAGGAAGCGTCGAAAGCTGCCGCGGAAGCCAAGCCGGCGGTCGAGGAGGCGGGGCGGGCGGTGAAGGCAGCGGTCGACGGAGCGAAAGAAGGCTGGGAAAACGGGACGCAGAAAACGCTGGATTTGAATTCCGCAAGCCAAGATGAGCTGACCGGATTGCCGGGGATTGGGAAGCATGAGGCGCGGCGGATCATGGCTGGGCGTCCGTATAAAGACAAGCACGAGCTGGTGAGCAAGAAGATTTTGAGCGCCGCGGCTTATGAGAAGTTGAAGAACGATGTCAGCGCGAAATAACCGTTACAGCAATTGCAAGTCCGTCTTCTGAAAAGCTGAGCCTTTAGCCAAAAGGGCCTCATTAGAGACCTTTGTTAGTGCATAAGCAAAACAGTCGCCGAAATTAAGCGCCGCAGGATGCCTTCCCTTTCCATATTTCCTCCAAGCCTGCCGCGCAATGGAGAACTGTTCCGAGTCCACCGCGACAATCTCGATCGCTGCGCGATGCAAAAAGATGTCCAGTTCATTGCCGCCGGCGGCCCAGAAGTTAGCTTATCGCTACCTGCCTTGGCGACTGGTGAAATGGAGACTGATCGACACCAAGCCGGGATGTCGACGAGTTGACACCCGTCATTGCAGCACAGCACGAATGCAATTCCGCGATAGCAACCGGACCTGAGGAGCCTCAAGGGGCAGGACACGCAAAGTTTTTATCGAAGGGGGAAACACGTACTCTCAGAACTCTCAAACTGCACAAGTAGCTCCGATGGTGTCCAAGAAGGAACAGACAGTGCCGCTCTGAAACATCAAACTACCGACTTGAAGAACTTTCGCACATAGAAATACCCTGCGAGAAATTCTGGAGGAACAAATGAAAATCCCAGTCACTTGTTTATTGGTTTTCCTTGCATCGGCGTTGAATGCCTATGGCCAAGCACCGAATCTACAAACAGCGGGCAACTTTGCGGTGCTGGCCGGTGGCGGAATCGTGAGCGCTGACGCGGGAACGACCATTGTCGGTAATGTAGGAAGCTCGCCCACACCCACGGTCACGGGACTTTTGGCAAGCCAAGTGACCGGCACGTTGTACACGGCCGCGAACGCCGTACTGACCAACGCGCAGACGGACCTAACAGCCGCTTACGTTGACGCGGCCGGCAGGCCGTCGTGTACAGCGCTGACTGGCGCGCTGGGCACAGGTACGAATGCTAATCTGGGCCCGGGACTTTACTGTTATTCGTCAGCGGCGCTCTTGAATGGAACTCTGACGCTGACCGGCAGCGCTACCGATGTGTGGATCTTCCAGATCGGCAGCTCTTTGACGACGGCCACCGGTGCCACCGTGGCTTTTGCGGGTGGCGCGTCGCCGTGCAATGTGTACTGGCAGGTTGGCTCCTCCGCGACCATACAGACGGGCAACACCTTTGCGGGAAATATTCTGGCGTTAGCGAGTATCACGCTAAATGGCGGCAGCTTGAGCGGCCGCGCACTGGCCAGAAACGGTACAGTCACGATCAGCGGTCAGGAGACCATAATCAGCGGATGTTCTTCGGGGGCGGTCAGTCCGCCGACCATCGTGGTCTCGCCTGTAAACTCCGCGATCATTTGCGGGGCCGTCGGCTCATCCATCACCAAAACCGCGGTTGTCTTGTCGAACGGCGTCCCTGTTGTGGGTGCGACGGTAACGTTTACAATCACGGGACCGGACGCTGGTATGAGCGGGACCGCCATAACGGATGCTACCGGTACGGCGACGTTCAAAATCACGGCGCCATCATTAACGTCTTCGGCCGGAGATAGTGTTGTTGCCACTGTAAACGGCGGGACGGTTATCTCGAATACCACTTTCGCGACCTGTTCAGGTTCCACCTCAGGATCCTTTTGTTCGACGGCGCCATCCCCTACTGTCACCCTAATGAGCGTGACAGCAGGTCCGCCTAAGCAGGTCGTCCTCTCGGTTCAATCTACAGGCGGACTGTCTTCTGTGGTTGTCGATACCCCCCCGACCACCAATGCTACGGTCGCTATCTTGCCGTTCGACAGTGGATCGACTCAAGCTCTCGGCGTCACCGCCACGAAGATCGACCAGTCGGCATCGGCCGTGGTGGAACTGACTGTTGTAGATCTATGTGGTCATACCACTGTATTTGATCCGGTCTTTGCAACAATCACAATTCCCGCCGCCGATCCCCGCTCTAACTTCAACCATGTTTCAAAATTCGACTCCGATAATCGGGAAGTATCTCGATTCAACAGCATGGTTCGAACGGAGAGGAGAGGATCCCCTCAGAGCGAAGCCCCCGGTGTTGCAGAATTCGACTTCGATCATTGGGTAGCAGTCCGCTTCGACGGCATCGTTCGAACAGAGGGGATAGTATTCCTTCAGAACGGTACCCCCGGCGTGGAATCACTGGTGATCACGGTCAACGGGACCCGGTTTAGAACAAAACTTTTGGACGGGATGACCAAAAGGATCGATATCTCCTCCGCTTTGTTCCAGGGAACCAACAAAGTTACGATTGCCGCTTTCGGCGACGAAGGAAGCTCCGTTGATTTGAGCATCTCTGACGGAAAGTAAACGTACTGCCGGGTTCGCACTTCACATTCTCCAGGCCAGCCTGGGTGGGAGCGAACCCGGCGTTTTTCTTGCTTGAAACTGCACAACGCTTGCCGAAGCAGGTATAGCCCTTGGGAGCGTGCGGGCGGTGCCCTAATTATCGACTACTGAAGCTGGTCTGTTCTTCCCATTTTCTCCAAAGCTAGCCGAACTGGACGAACGAAGTAATATGCGAGGGAGAGAAATCTGGGCATTGGGAGGAACCAGTGGTCGCGTTCACTGGGCTTGAGTTTATGTAGGAAATAGCGGAGTAGGATTTTTGTCCGGTCCTGGACGCGTTCACGAATCTCAAGCTGACAAGTAATGCCGCCCTGCAAACCCCAGCGTTCGCCGGGCTCCTCGAAAAGACGAGTGCACGCCTGCGCAGCCAAGGCCCTGGCAGTGCGATCAATCCTAAGATCTTGGGCGAGTTTCGCGGGCAGTGGGGCGCCAAGGAGACTTTGGGCCAGGAGCAGACCAGTCCCCAAGGCACGCTTAAGGCCTAGCTCGTCCGCTTCCTGCAGCACGTGGTGCCAGTCTAAATCAGGAACTGCCAGGATCTCGGCGACGTCGCAGATGAACTTTAGTTGTACCCACCGGTGCTTAGCTGCGTGCATGGAAAGGACCAGCAAGTAGGTTTCCAGCCGCAGACTTCGCACTTCTTCTCCCGCTATTGAGATCTTCTCTAAGTTCTGCAGGAACCGCTCGGGATCTCCCTCAAGGCACGCTGCTCTACCGGTGAATCGCCAATGCAGATCCAACCGCACCTTCCCGTCCGCGCGATACAGCAGCAGTTCGTGGTGCTCGCGCAAGAATTGATGCAGTTCGCCAGTCTCCACGCTCGCAGGCGCGTAGCCCCGGTCAATGAGAAAACGCCGAACTCGCAGGACATCCCCCTCACCAATCACGATGTCCAGGTCGCCGAACCCCCGGAGCGACAAATCGCCATAGAGCCTGACGGCTAGTGCAGGGCCCTTAAAGGGAAGGGCGGGAATGCCCAGCGAGTTGAGGAAGCCGAGTATGCCCACTAACTCCTCCGCGAGTCGCCGGCCCTCCGCAGCCTCCGCCTCGTGGCGTGCTCGCAGCGGTGCGAGGACGCCGCTCGGCACAATATCCGGACAGATTCGGTGAAGATTTCGATAGGCGAGCGATAGCGTGTCGTGTCGGAGTGCCAGTCGAATGAATTGGAACCAGTCTATTTCTTTCCGAGCGGTCTCTCTTATCCGCTGCGACATTTCCGGGTTGGTGCGAGTGCGTGTGCAACAGAGAAGCAGTTCCATTTCGGGGCAGATCGCAGCGGTTGGGAGCTGCGGAGTCAGTTCCTGCATGAGTTCGCTTCGGATCATGACTCCAAGAGCTCCCGAAATCGAACGGAGAGCTGATCGAAGTCACGTCCCGTCTCGAGGCGGTAGCACGGCGTAGACTCCACGAGTTCACTCAGAGCATCCAAATGAGCGCGGCACGAGTTCGCCTCCGTGAGTAACACGTTGGGAACCATCTCCAACAGCGCTTCGTCGGGATCCATTCTGGTAACAACGCTGGTTTCAGCTTGCGCGATGCGAGGAATGACAACAGCCGCGGGCCGAGCCACTGGCGCCACCTTCGCGCCATAGACCTGTATCGGGTGAATTTGACGCTTCCGCCATCCGGGGCGCTTGGGAGAGCGGAGCAGAAAACTCAGCTCCGGGAAGAAGCCGGCGGTTTGGTCACTGACATCAAGCTCCTCAGGAAATGCCAGAACCTGGAACCCCTCGGGCCGCCCCATTAGAAAGACCATGTCATCGCTCATGTAGTCAAAATTAGCTCTGAGCGAGGCGACTGTAAGGGTGGATTTGCCTGCGCCACTTGTGCCTGGAATCAGAAGGCACTTGCCGTTTGCGCTAAAGCCGCCAGCATGCAGGCTATAGAGCCCGCGGCGCTTCAGAATTTCAATCAGGCAAATGGTGAACAGAAGATGAGAGGCAAGCCAGAGGTTGTCAATTTCGGGCTCGAGCACGGAAAAGCACGCCGAGCCGGAGCCGGGGTTGCACAACACCCGGACGCGATCACCGTAAGAAAGATAGAGTTGGTCTTCAGATTCGAAGTAGCTGGCATCGCCGCCCTCGAGTTGATAAAAAGTCTTTGCGCGCCCCGGCGGTTTCCCAAAGAGGTGGCCTTTCGTACTCGAAACGGACTCGAAGTCGAAATAAATAGTTTCGGAGCGCTCGCCATTCGATGGAAGCATTTGGAATCTAGAATCGAGGCAGGTTGCGATTGCGGGCGAGGACGACACACTGAGATTCAAGCCGTGGAAACCGTAGTTTTGTGTGCGCTTGATATTGCTCACGACGCTGAGCGCTCCAGCTCCGTTTTTGTGGAGGGAATCACGCCATGATGGGCAGCGCCTGAAAGGCGGTACATCTCTGCATAGAGAGGCCGCGGATCGCGCTTTTCCAAATAGGGCACGCCATCTTTGACCAACCAGCAATGGCCGACAAATTCTTCCTTGTCTTGGCCCATGCCGAAACACAGGGACACGTCCAGACCGTTGCGGCGGAAAAAGTAATATCGCGTGAGGCCTCGAGTGAGACATCCCGGGCGGACCAGAGGGCGGCCCGCACGGATGGCCATTTCCACGTACTTGTTAATCTGTTCGATTCGCTCGAGGTCGGCCGACGAAGGAATGCTCGGCTCCAGCATAGTTTGCACTCGCGATAGTTTTAGCCGAAGGAGGAACGGAACAGCGGCGGCAAAAAACAAAACTTGAACGAAGAGAAATACATCGGAAATCGATCGTTTGCCCATGCTTATCCTACGGGCTTTGTTTGCCGACGGAAACCGGCATCAATCGTAGTGGGGGGTCTGAAGGTCTGTAGGAGCAGTGAGTATTTTCGTGAAGGCGCAATCGAACCTCTTCAGCCACGAAAGCCTTTGGTGGAACGCGCAGTGGCCCACCCGGATGAGAAGGACAATTAGAATCCCGTGCCATCGCTTATGGAGATCCCGCGGAGGCGTCACCCGCTTCGGAACTCACACGATCTCCGCTGCACTCGACAATAAGATTCTTGCTTCGCAGATCGTCGAGCACTTCCAGGATGTCCGTCTCTATGATTTCGGCTGGGGCGTCATATTCCTTCGCCAGCGTGGAAACCAATTGCGCAACTCCATGCGTTCCGTCGCAAAGCTCCCAAATTCTGTTACCAACCTCGTTCAACGCATAGTAGCTACCATCATCCATGTTGAAGAGAAGCACATCCTTCGATCCCTTCTGGACGATGATCTGCTCTTGGCGTTTGGGGCAGCTATCAGAATCCGTGATCTTTTTCATCGTTTTCTCGGCAACTCCATCGCCAGACCCTTCTCAGGTGAGGTCTTCGGTCTATGGCGATTCGCTGATAGACCAACGCATACACAAATATACCTATCCGCGAATGATGCAACTTTGCGCGAAGACTGCGGCTGCGGTGTTCGAAAGCAAGGAGCCTGTTCAGAACTGCCGAACTAACGCTCCTTGCTCTCGCTCGTGGTTATTACCAGCCTGTTTAAAAACTGAGCTTGGTAACCAGCCGCAGGAGGCCCAAACACCTCAGGCTCGGCTTGATGTACTTCTTCATGGCTATGTCCGCCTTTCCATTTTTATTTTGATCGCGTGCGACTGGGTGAATATTTTATCGACTCAAGAAAACCGCTTCCGGTTCTCTCCTACTGGTTGCTATGCCTTTCGATGTAGGTGGGGTGAGCAGTTTTCGCGTATCCAGCCACAAAATTTGCCTCAGGAACGCCGCCATCCATGCTTTAGATACAGTGAGCATAAGCAACAGTATGTCAACTGTAGTCGTTGAATGGCGTTCCCTGTGGCTCCCTCGACGCCTCACGGAGGCGCCCAAAATGAAGCGGCTGGACTATTTGCAACAAAAACTCCCGCTTTCACTACACAGGACGGGAATCCTAGAGGGCTCAGAAATATTTGTCTGTTCAGTTTTGCACACACCCAGCGGAGAATGAACCGCTACCGGCGCCCGAACACAAAGGGCCACGCGGGACACAAAGTTCCGCTGCTACCTTCGAGCATGAGGTTTAACGGCGTTCGTGGCTATGGTTAGGGTTGGCTGATGCCCAGGTACGTGGCCAGGAACCAGGTGTTGCCGAAGGGGTCTTTCACCGTGGCGGCGCGGTCGCCGTACGGCGCGTTGTTTGGCGGAGTTACGGAAATGGCGCCGGCGCGGATGGCTTGGGCGTAGAGTGCGTCTGTGTCAGGAACGTAGACGTGCAGGTAACAAGGCATAGGCTGAAATTCGCCGTGGGCCTCGTCGATTTCGAAAGTAGCATTGGCGATGCTGATGGTGGCGTGGAGGACGCGGCCCTCAGGCGATTTGTGAACGCCAAGGGCTTCCGCACCGAACGCGGCTTCGATAAAAGGAATCATCTTGTGGGCATCGCGAAGATGGAGATAGGGCTGCACCGCGCGAAGGCCCTCAGGGCCGGGCTTCCAACCCTTGGGGGTCGCGATGTACCAGACGTTACCGAACGGATCCCTCGCGGCGCCCCAGCGATCACCGGAGGGGTGGTCATCCGTCGGAGCGTAGATGGAAGTAGCACCTGCCTGGAGGGCGCGAGCGAAGGTGGTGTCGGAATCGGGGACATAGAGATGAGTCGTCATGGAGCGAGGCGGATACTGCTCGATTGGGTCGCCTAACTCGACGACGGAGTCGCCGATGCCGACTTCGGCGTGCATGATGGAGCCGTCGGGCTTTGGCACGCGGATACGTTCGGCGCCTTCGAAAGATGAGATAAGGAAATCCATGAGTTTGGCAGCGCCGTTGACGATAATGTACGGCGCGATGTTGTTGAATCCGGGCCTGCGGAAAGGGGCGGTTTTGGATGATTGTGGTGCGGATGCAGCGGCATCGTTCATGGTGGTTCTCCTTTGCAAATCGGATTTGAGAGCAGCTTTGAAATTGGGACGAGGCAAATCGCGCAAAGCGCGTGCGATGGGCATCAGCGGAACGAGAGCGGGACTCGGGTTCGGTTCCGGCTCTGGCTGCAGCGCGATGAGCATGGCTTCGATGGCGCGGTCGAGTTGAGCGGCAGGAGAGCGCTTAGGCATGGCTACCCCCCATACGAGCGCGCAGGGTTTGCAGCGCTCGAAATTGCAATTGCTTGATAGCTCCTTCGGACTTTTTCAGTCGATCAGCGATTTCGCAAATGGTGCGCTGTTCAACGAAACGCTCTTGGATGACGCGTCGCTGAACCGCAGGAAGCTGGTCGACCAGTCGAAAAAGGCTAGCGTGGTAGTCGATGGCTTCCCAGTCGTGGGTGGAAAGGTCTGTAGGGGCGGCGATCTCTGGCGGGTCGTCAGCGGAGGTTTGCTCGCGCGAGGCCCGCTTGTAATGATCAGCGAGAGAGTTGGAGGCGATGCGGATGAGCCAGGCAGCGAAGGGAGCGCCGCGCCATTCATACGCGGGAAGATTTGCGAGGGCTTTGTGAAAGACTTCTGAGGTGAGATCTTCGGCGGTAGAGCGATCGCGAACGCGGGAGACGAGGAAGTAGTAGACGCGCTCGAAATGAAGCTCGTAGAGAGCGTCAAATCGCGCCGGATCGCTTTGAGCGACCTGGACGAGAATACGTTCGTCCACGCCTTTCGGCGAAGGCTTCTGTGCCGGACGTCGGACAGCCATCATGTGCCTAGATATAGTAACTGCCGAGAGGGGTAAAAAGTTACGGCGACCCGGGCTGTCAGTTATGGAGGATTATCACCTTACGTATGTGACTAGTGGTCCGGCCAGGTTGGCCCTCCCTGTTTGCCTGCCATCTTGCCTCGCGCAGCGCATGGGTATAGGCTTCTTGGCTGGTGGCACGTTTGCGCACCTACAGGGCTCGAGGGGTTTCGCCCTGCCTTCCTTTCACAGGCGTAAACGCGCTTCCGAAGCCGTCAACAGGCGGCGATCAGATCAAGTTAGTCGAGGCAGTAGGCACAATTTCTGTGGTGACTGGCCGCGCCGCGACGATTCCAATAGGGAGGATTTTATGGCGACAGCAACGACTGCAATTGAACCAAGCGTGAAGGTCAGCGCAACCAAGCTGCTGATCAACGGAAAGTGGGTCAACAGCGCCTCAGGGAAGACATTTCCAACCATCAACCCCACAAATGGCGAGGTGATTACGCAGGTGGCGGAAGCTGACGCGGTGGATGTCGATAGGGCGGTAATCGCGGCGAGAGCAGCGTTCGAAACGGGCGCGTGGCGCAGGAAAATGACGGCGTCGCAGCGCGGCGCGATGATCAACCGGCTGGCCGACTTGATCGAGAAACATGCCGACGAATTGGCGCAGCTCGAATCGCTGGACAACGGCAAACCGTATCACATCGCGCGGGCTGCCGACCTGCCACTGACAATCGCGTGTTACCGCTACTACGCGGGATGGGCGGACAAGATTCAGGGCAAGACGATTCCCGTGAATGGCAATTATTTTTGCTACACCAAGCATGAGCCGGTGGGAGTTGTTGGGCAGATCATCCCCTGGAACTTCCCGCTGCTGATGCAGGCGTGGAAGCTGGGGCCGGCGCTGGCGACTGGCTGCACGGTGATTTTGAAGCCGGCGGAACAGACGCCGCTTTCAGCGCTGCGCGTTGGCGAACTGGTTCTCGAAGCGGGATTCCCCGAAGGCGTCGTGAACATTCTGCCGGGATACGGCCCGACGGCGGGCGCGGCGCTGGCAAGGCACATGGACGTGGACAAGGTGGCATTCACCGGGTCGACGGAAGTGGGCCACTTGATTATGCGGGCGGCGGCAGATACCAACCTAAAGCGAGTGACGCTCGAGTTGGGCGGGAAGAGCCCGAACATCGTGTTTGCTGATGCGAACATGGACGAAGCGATCGAGGGCTCGCACTTTGCGCTGTTCTTCAATCAAGGGCAATGCTGCTGCGCGGGATCGCGGCTGTTCGTCGAGGAGAAGTGCTACGACGAATTCGTCGAGAAAAGCGTGGCGCGGGCCAAAAAGCGCACCGTGGGCAATCCTTTCGACAAGAAGACCGAGCAAGGGCCGCAAGTGGACCAGGACCAATTCAATAAAGTGATGGGCTACATCGAGACGGGCAAGAAAGAGAACGGCAAGTTGATGACCGGAGGCCATCGCGTCGGAGACAAGGGCTACTTCATCGAACCGACCGTCTTTGCCGACGTCACCGACAACATGACGATTGCTCGAGAAGAAATCTTCGGGCCCGTGATGACCATCCTGAAATTCAAGACCATCGAGGAAGTATCGGCGCGCGCGAATAACACCGCATACGGGTTAGCCGCGGCGGTGTGGACCAAGGACATCAGCAAGGCCCACGCTATCGCGGACAGCGTCCGCGCAGGCACCGTGTGGGTGAATTGCTACGACGTGTTCGACGCTGGAGCGCCATTTGGCGGCTTCAAGCAGTCCGGAATCGGGCGCGAACTCGGCGAATACGGATTGGCGAACTACACCGAGGTCAAGACCGTAACTGTAAAGCTTTAACAGCCTGCCGGATTTTCGATCGTAGGGGCACAATATATCGTGCCCCTACACTTTTTAGGGTGGGGCTGGCGTAGAATCGCGGGATGGCAGTTGTTCTTCGGGCTTATGAGCCGCACGACTTTGCTGCGCTGCACCGGCTGGATCAGTCCTGCTTCCCTGCCGGGATTTCCTATTCGAAGACCACGCTCCATTACTTCCTGACGATTCCGAGCGCGGATTGTGTCGTCGCTGCGGATGGCGCCCGAATCGCGGGCTTCATTCTAACGGAAGAAAATCCGCCGCTCGCGCACGTCATCACGCTGGACGTCGCGGAAGCGTATCGTCGGCATGGAGTTGGTTCGGCGCTGCTGGCGGAAAGCGAAACGAACCTGATACTGCGCGGAGTGCGAACCATCCTGATTGAAACGGCAATCGACAATGAGCCGGCTGTTGCGTTCTGGAAGAGGCACGGCTATCGTATCGAAGCAGTGTTGAAGCGCTACTACTTGGGCCGGCTCGACGCTTACGAGATGCGCAAGTTGTTGACGGCCAACCAAACGAAGAACGTTTGATCGGGAATTTGGTGCGTTTCCGGCCGCCGCCTTCCAGGGAGGAGTGTCTGGAGATCAATTTCCCTCAAACCATGAGCGAGGCAGAATTGCATTTATGAACTTTTTTCACGTAATCATCCTTGCCATTGTGCAAGGCCTGGCGGAATTGCTGCCTATATCGAGCTCCGCCCACGTCATCGTAGCGGAAGAGCTGATGGGCATGAACCCTGCGGCACCGGAGATGACGCTTCTGCTGGTCATGCTTCATACAGGAACGATGTTCGCCGTGATCGTTTACTTTTGGCAGCGCTGGCGCCGGGCGTTCTTCCAAAGCGCCGCGGATTTCAAAAGATTCGCGTTCGTGCTCGTTCTTGCCACGGCCTTGACAGGCCTGGTAGGCGGGGCGCTGATCGAGGGCATTGAAAAGTTGCTCTTCCGCGGAGCGCCGCATGCCTGGATCGAACAACTGTTCGGGCGTCTTGATCTGATCGCTCCGGCTCTTGCCGCTGCGGGCGTCCTCATTCTCGTTGCGGGCCTACTCGAAAAACGCTCGGCGGGGGCGAAAACCACCGGCGATTCCGGGATGACGGCAAAACAGGCCGGACTCATTGGCGCAGTGCAAGGCCTGTGCCTGCCGTTTCGCGGATTCTCCAGGTCCGGGGCCACCATTTCCACCGGCATGCTTTCCGGAGTACCCAAAGCGCGGTCTGAGGATTTCAGTTTCGCGCTCGCCGTTGTCCTCACGCCTGCCGCGATCGCGCGCGAAGCCTGGCGGCTGATCCAAATGCAGCACCTCCAACACGGAGCAACGTTGGTATCGGCCACGCTGCCGAGCGTTCTAGGAGCGTTCTGTGCGTTCCTGGCCGGCTTGGTGGCGCTGAAATGGCTGAGCCGCTGGCTGGAAACGGGGCGCTGGTATCTTTTCGGGGTTTACTGCCTGGTTGCCGCTTGCGCCGTCGAGCTTCTGCACCATTTCGGATTCTGATTCAGAAACATCCTTGCCTTCGCATTTTTTCCCGCGCGTTTCTCACGCAATAGGCTGGAGTATTTTTTTGCAACGTCGTAGAGACTTTTGCACCGCCCAGAGATGTTGTTGCCCTACGCACATGGCAAAACTCGTCTAGGTCCAGCGGGCCGCATCTGCTATTATCGGATTCGTTTGAAGGTTTCTCCAGGCGGGCGCGCGCTAGCGCCAACGTGCCCGTCGCACCACTCAGCCTTCCCCAAAAGCTGAGGAGAATTTTGTGCGTTTGCTAACTCCGACCGAAAACAAACGGCTCAATGAGCTGATTGGGTTTTTGTGCATCACGCTGGCGGTCCTCATCGCGCTCGCGTTGCTTTCTTATTCCCCGAAGGACGCGGCGTTTAACGTGAGCGCGTCCCCGCCAGACGGCAGCCCGGCGCGAAACTGGATTGGTCCGGCCGGAGCTTATGGCGCTGACCTCCTTTTCCAAATTTTCGGGTTTGCAGCGTTTTTGTTGCCGGCGGCAATTCTCGTTTTGGGTTGGCGCTGGTTCCGCAGCCGGGCGATCGATTCGCAGGTGGCGACGCTCGTCGGCTACGCATTGCTTCTCCTTTCTCTTCCCGCGCTCATTTCCCTGCTTTCCTTTATTCCCGCCGTCCGCGGAGCCATACCGGCCGGAGGCTTCGTGGGAGCTCTGGTTTCTAGCGGGCTGCTGGCTGGCCTGAATCGCGGGGCCTATCTCGTCGCTCCGGCCTTGCTGGTGGTTGCGATTTTCATGACCACGCGATTTTCCTTTTCCGGAGCGCATGCCTGGGCGAGCGGCCCGAATGGTCCGATCAGAAGAGTCGAGAAATCGGGAATTTTACAGAAGGCGGCGGCGCGCTGGCATTCGTGGAGGGAAGAGCGCGAACAGGATCGCATGCGCCGGCGGGTTGAAGAAACACGGATTTCCGGCCGCAAGCCGGTTTCGCCGCAATCGTTTGGCAATGCTGCCGCGATGAATGAGCCTCTGAAGTCGATTCAACTGGCGGATAAGGGCGATGTTTCTGAGGAAGAGAAAGAGGATCGCGCAGCGAGTGAAGCGACCTCCCGACGAAAAGACCCGATAGTGTTCGTCGGTCCGGAAAAGACAGCTGCTAAGAAACCGGGCGAACCCAAGATCGCAAAGGGAAATCCTAACTACAAGTTGCCTTCGCCTTCCCTGCTGAGAGAGGGAGAACGAGGCCAGAAACTCGACGAGGACGAACTAAAGCAACGCGCGCGGGCGATAGAGGCGAAGTGCCTCGAATTCGACGTGCAAGGGCGCGTGACGCAAATTAATCCTGGCCCGGTCGTCACCACATTCGAGTTCAAGCCCGAAGCAGGGATCAAGTACAGCCGGATTATCGGGTTGACGGAAGACTTGTGCCTGGCGCTGCAAGCCGAATCGATTTTGATCGAACGTATCCCGGGCAAATCGACCATTGGAATTGAAGTTCCCAATATCACCCGGCAAACCATTGCGCTGCGGGAGATCATTGAGGCGCAAGAGTTCACCAATTCGCCGAGCAAGTTAACCCTGGCGATGGGACGCGATTTGCACGGCCGGATTCGCGTGACCGATCTGGCGGCCATGCCGCACTTGCTGATTGCAGGCTCGACAGGCACCGGCAAAAGCGTGTTCATCAATTCGCTGATGATGTCGATTCTTTATAAGGCGAGCCCGGATGAAGTGAAATTGGTGCTCGTGGATCCCAAGCGGCTCGAGCTGAACCTTTACGAGAACATTCCGCATTTGATCGCGCCGGTGGTGACCGACCCGAAAATTGCTTCGAATGTTCTGCGCAACGCGACGCGAGAGATGGAGAAGCGGCTGAAATTGCTGGCGCAACGCGGCGTGCGCAATATCGACCAGTACAACCGCACGTTCCAGAAGGCCCAGTCGCTTTCGCTCTTCGACAACGTCGAGGAAAGCGAGCACAAGCCGCTTCCCTACCTGGTGATCGTGATCGACGAGCTGGCGGATTTGATGATGGTGGACACGAACAATGTGGAAGAGTCCATCACGCGGCTGGCGCAGATGGCACGTGCCGTGGGAATCCACTTGATTCTGGCGACGCAACGGCCGTCTGTGGACGTAATCACGGGACTGATCAAAGCAAATTTCCCCGCGCGCATTTCATTCCGCGTGGCCAGTAAAGTCGATTCGAGAACCATTCTGGATTCGAACGGCTCAGAATCTCTGCTGGGCAAGGGCGACATGCTCTATTTGCCGGCGGGTTCGGCGAGACTGCACCGGATTCACGGGCCGCTGGTCTCGGAAGACGAGATCGTCGCAGTGTGCGATTTCTGGCGCGAGCAGGCCCAAGCAAAATACAACGAGCAACTCCTCGAAGCTCCCAAGGATGAGAATGGCAAGGTAGAGGGTGCCGCTGGAAATGACGCGGAAGGCAGCAGCGAAGGTGTAGACGACGATCTTTACCAGGACGCCGTCCGCGTGGTTTGCGAAATGGGCCGCGCATCGACCTCCACCTTGCAGCGGCGACTGCGCATTGGCTATGGGCGCGCGGCGCACCTAATCGACATCATGGAAAAAGATGGGATTGTCGGGCCACCGGACGGGACGCGGCCGCGCGAAGTGCTCAAGGGCAAGACCTGGATGAAGGAATTCGACGAATCGGCCCAGTGACGATGCGAACGAACACTTTTTTCTGAGGGCTACTCCTCTCGTATGCTGAGTGCTGCTTGCCGCAACGCCAGGGCGCACTTTGCCGCACGAATTGACACAATCGCGTTGCACCCCATACAATTTCTAAACCACACGTGCCGGGGTAGCTCAGTGGTAGAGCGCCGCCCTGAAAAGGCGGGCGTAGCCAGTTCGATTCTGGCCCCCGGCACCATCCACGCGTACCAATTTATCCCCGAACAAATCGACAGTGCCTGATGCCTTGTGATGCCCGCCCCCGAAACTGAGACTGGCAACAGTGTGAACTTCCCGAATTGTTCGGCCAAAGGCCCAAGAGCCTCAGGAATATTTGCGAGTTTGGAAAGTAGATTGCGCAGATCAGTGAGGCGCGAGGGGTGCGGAAAACAATAGTATGTGTGGTTCAAAAGCGAGACCCATTTGCGAATCTGCGGCGGCTAGAAGAAAACAGGCCCGGTTTTCATTGGCGGGGCACTTGGAATATGAAAACGTCCGCGCCCGAGACTAAGGAATCTTAGGTTTTTGTTAGGACAAAGAGGAACTCAGGGCTGCCAATCGAACCGGCACACCCGACAGCCCGAGCCTTCCCCGAGGATCGCGCCCACAAATCCCGGGGCAGGCTGGAACGACCAAATCGTCCATTGTTGGGAATCTGGGCTTACCAGTCTTTCAGGCTCGCCGGGCGTAAGGGAGACGCTGAAAGACTCCAGGGGGATGTGCAGCCCTGCCCCGCGAGCTTTGACATAAGCTTCCTTGCGCGTCCAGCAAAGGAAAAATCCTTCGGCGCGCAATTCGGCGGGAAGCGCTCGAAGTTCGGCGAGTTCGCCCGCGGAGAAGAATCGCGCGGCAATATCATCCGTTGCAAAATCGGGGCGAATGAACTCCAAATCAATTCCAACTTCGCGACCCAGACTGAATGCGAACACGGCCAAGCCGTGCGAGTGCGACAAATTGAAGCGAGCAGACATAGGGGTCGCTTCCCCATCGAGCGCCGGTTTCTTTTGGGGTCCATACCGAAATCTCAGCCCTGCGGGCGCACAGGACAAGTATTTTCCCAGCAGGTCCCGGAGTATTCCCCGTCCGGCTACGTAATGATTCCGGTCGCGCTCAAACAGAAACCTTTGGGCGCGGCTCTTCTCATCTTCCGCTAGAGTGGCTTCCAGCCGATGAAGGGTGGCAGACTCGCACGCGAGCGAGGCCCGCCAAACGTGGATTTCATCCGGTCCCAGGCGAAGTTTTGAAGGAGTTGATTGCCAATCTGAACCGTTCGCCTCATATCTCGACAGGTCCGATGAAGGGTGGTCTTTGTGAATTTCATGCTGCAAGGGAGGTTGCCTGGATTGCCCTGTCGATCGCTCCTCTGAGAGCGTCGGCCAGATGCTTTACGAATGGCTCAAGAAGCATGCCCGCGGGATACACCGGCAGGCTGATGATCTCCTGTCCACCGCGCGCCAATTGCCCCCATTTAAGTTCCGGCGAGGAATATCTCGCATACTGGACCATCGGCCGAAAATCCGTAATTTCCCCCGGATAAGCGCGCTGAATGTAGGTCAGGATTGCTCGATCGTTCGCCTCCCAGATTCGCGCCAACGCTACGAACTTGCCGCTGTTCTCCCTCTGCATCTTTCGAAGCCTCCCGAGCAGCACGCCGCGCCAGACGTACGAACGACTTCGCAGCACTCTAAATTGTTCTATGAAGAATTTTACCTTGCCCTGAAAGTCTGGGAGGAAGAAATTCATTCCGTAAAAACCGACTTTCTGCGCGACGTGATATGTCTTTCGCCAGATCGAAGCAGGGAGAACACGCGACCAGTTCATGGTGTCGAACAGCGCCAATAATGCGGTTTCCTCTCCCAGAGCTTTGAGTTGCTGGGCCATCTCCAAGGCGATGGTCCCGCCCGTGCGATAACCGCCAAGATAGTACGGCCCGCGCGGTTGAATTCTGCGTATTTCCTTGATGTATAGCGCCGCCATCTCTTCAATTGTAACGAGGGGCGGGAGCTCTCCGTCAAGCCCTTGCGCCTGCAAACCATAGAATGGCTGGTCGTGGCCCAAGCGCAACGATAGTTCGCGATAGATCAGGACATTGCCTCCCGCTCCGTGAATGCAGAAAAAAGGAGGGCGTGAGCCTTCGCGCTGGATCGCCACCAGGGACGACCATTGGGGCGATGAGTCCCTGACATGCAGGAGCTCGGCGAATTCCTGGATCGTCTGTGCATCGAGAAGAGATGTAGGCGGCAGTTTCGCGTGAAACACTTTCTCGACTTCAGAGAGCATTCGCTCAGCAAGCGACGCGTTTCCGCCCAGCTCAAAATAATTCTGATGCAAACCAATCGGTTGCACTCCGAGCACCTGCTCCCAGATTTTCACCAACTGCTTTTCAATTTCGGCCGGGGGTATCGCGAGTTCCGCAGAGATTGGCTTGGCGGTGGCCACCTTTTGTTTTATGGCGACAGGCAACTGACCTATGTGTGTTTCTGGGTCTTGGACCATTGCTTCGAGAATCTTGCAATAATCCTGCAGAATGCCCTGAATTGTTCCGCGGTCAAACAGGTCAGGGTTGTATTCCAACTGAGCGCGTACTCCTTCTCGCCGCTCCAGGAGCCCCATCTGCAGCTCAAAATGTGTACCCAAAGCAAAATCTGGAAGGGGCGCCACCGTCAGGTCACGTAGTTCTCGAGGCTGCAAGAAAGCCGTTTGGTAGAAGAAATAACATTGCGAGAGCGGGTTGCGGCCACGAACTGAACGCGCTTGTAGTTTTTCCAGGAGCACTTCGAATGGCAGGTCTGTATGGCTGAGCGCATCGAGCGTCACTTCGCGGATGCGGTCGAGCAAGTCTCGCACCGTGGGATTCGCAGCCAGGCTCAAGCGCAGGGCGACTAGCCCTGCAAACGGCCCGATGAGAGCCTCGGTTTCATTCTTGCGGTTGGCGACCGGAGAAAAGATTACAAGATCGTCCTGGCCTGTGTATCCGTGTAGCAGGGCGGTATAGCCGGCCAGCAGGGCCATGAACATCGTCACATTTTCCGACTTACCCAGGCTCTTGAGCGAACGAACCAAGTCCTCGGGCAACAGCAGCGTTTCCATCGCCCCTTCGCGAGCCGGGCGATTACTCGGGGGCCGGTCGGTTGGAATATTCAGCACTGGCAGCGGTGGTGCGAGCTGTCTCTTCCAATAGTCCAGCTCTTTGTGTGCATGGTCTGAAGCGAGCCATTCACGCTGCCACTGGGCAAAATCACCGTATTGGATTGAAAGCGGCGGCAAGGAAGGCTCGTGCCCTTCTCCCCGTGCCTCGTAAATCGTCCACAGGTCCCGCTGAATCACGTTTTGCGACCAGCCATCCACAAGGATATGGTGCGTGGTTAGAACCAGCGCGTGCTCATTGAGACCCAGGCGGAACAATCGCGTGCGCATAAGCGGCCCGTGAGTAAGATCGAGCGGCTCACTGGCTTCGGCGCGGATCGCTTCTTGAAGTTTGGCGCTCTGATTTCCATCGACGGCCTCTTCCAACAGCGTAATCGGGAGAGCAATCTTTCGCGAGGGAGAGATGACCTGAAATAACTCCCCGTCAGTACTCGCGAAAGTCGTGCGCAGAATTTCGTGGCGCTCGACGAGAGCCTGCAGACTCGCCTCAAGTCTTGGAACATCGAGTACGCCCGTGAGCCGCACGCACGCTCGCATGTGCAGGGCGGGATTCCCCGGGGCAATTGCTTCGAGGAACCAGAAACGGCGTTGCGCTTCGCTCGCAGGCAGCGCGCAGGATTCTTCGCTCTCTTCATGGAGCAAAGTTGCTACGGCTGAAGCAGACGCGGCCGCACGGGCCATCTCGTGAGGGCGTCCTGTTCCGTTGACTGGGCCACCTGTTGCCCGCAGCGCACCGGCTCCGCCGGCAGGATTTGAAGGCGTTTCACAGGCCTCCTTTCGTTCCTTGGCTAGCTTTGCACCTTCGGACGATGGAAATTCAGAGAGCTGGCGCTCCGGATTTTCGGCGATCAGCTCCAGCATTGCTTTGTAATCGCCTAGAAGGCGCGTGATCGTGCTCGCTTCATATAAGTCCGTGTTGTACTCGCAGGCGAGGCGCCAGCCCTCGTTTCGCAAAACGAGGAAAATATTCAAGTCATACAGCGCGCCCTGACATTTGGAAGGAATAACCGTCAACTTGATGCCCGAGAACTCCAGCGGCTTTACCGGATCTCTTTGACAGATGAAATTCAAACGAAACAGAGTATGGTGGCTGGGATAGTCGCTAGGACGCAGTTCCTTCAACAACTGTTCAAACCGCAGGTTTTGATGCGCGATGGATTGTAGTCCCACTTCCTGCACCCGGCTCAGCAGTTGAGCAAAGCGCGGATCACCCGACAAATCCATGCGCAAGACCACGCTGTTGATGAACATTCCGATCAGCCGTTCTGTCTCGACATTGGTCCGGCCCGCGACTTGCGTAGCCACCCCGAAATAAGTCTGCCCGGAATACTGCTGCAGCACCACGGACAAGGCAGCCAGCATGGTGTTAAAAAAAGTGGCTCCCTCCCGGTTGGCAATCTCTCGAATGGCGTCGGTAAGCTTCAAGGGCAAAAGGATTGAGGTAATGGCGGCCTCAAAGGTCGGGAACGAACTTCGAGGATGGTCGGTCGGAAAATCAAGCAATGGAATATCTTTTAGCTGCGTTTTCCAAAATGCGAGTTCCTCCAGCACGACCGGCCCTTGCGCCTGTTCGCGCTGCCAGATCGCGTAGTCCCCATATTGGATGGGGAGCTCGGGAAGAGTGGGCTGGAGGCCACGGGAGTACGCGTCGTAGAGAACGCCAAGTTCGTTCGAAACCAGACCCACCGACCAGTAATCAGTTACTGTGTGATGCGGCGTCACCAGCATCACATGTTCGGTGTCCTCGACGCGCAGCAGGTTTACGCGAAACAGGGGACCCGTCGCCAGATCGAATCGCCATCGCGCTTCCTGGAAGGAAAGCTGGTCAGCCTCAGCGTCTCGCTGAGGCTTCGGCAGATGGCGTAGATCGATAACCGGCACTTGAATCTGGAGCGAAGGTTTGACGACCTGCGCAGGCTGACCGTCCACGACCGTGAAGACGGTTCGCAAACTTTCGTGGCGTCGCACGATGTCGTTGAACGCGCGCTCGAGAAACGCCACGTTCAGGGGACCCTGCAATCGAAAGCGCACAGGGACGTTCCAAGTTGGATTGCCCGGATTCTGGCGGTCAAGACCCCAGAATCGCTCCTGTCCGAACGACGTTGGGAGTACGAAGACTTCTTCCAATTCCTCACTCCTGGAGTGGTGGTCAGCGGGCGGTAGAATTGTGAGGTCCGAAGAAATCATTCTTCAGGCTCCCTTCCCTTCATACCGCGACCTGTTTCTGGCGATACTTGTCGCGCGAAACGGGCACGATTTTAGGCATCGTGGCCTCCGCTGCCGCCCCGTCGCTGTCTGCTTGAGCCAGCAGAGATGCGATAGTCCTGTACTTCAGGAATTGCGCCGGTGCGATCTTGATTCCAGCCTTGTTGGCTCGCGCAGCGATCTGGAATATGTGCAGCGAATCCGCCCCAAGTTCAAACAGATTATCTAGCACCCCAACCCGCTCCACATGCAGCACCTCGCTCCAGATGTCCGCCAGCGTTTTCTCCCGTTCCGTACTCGGAGCCACAAATTCTCTCTGGCGCGCCGATCGCTTCGTTTCCGGAGCTGGAAGCGCTTTCCTGTCAATTTTGCCGTTGGGTGTGAGTGGCATGGCATCCATACGCACGACTGCTGCCGGGAGCATGTAGTTCGGCAATTTGCCCGTGAGGAATTCGCGGATAGCTGTCACGGACATGGCTTGCTGCTCGCTGGATAGATAGGCCACGAGGCGCTTGTCACCTGGAACGTCCTCGCGGACCATGACCACAGCCTCTCGCACGCCAGGATAGCGGCCCAGGGCCGTTTCGATTTCGCCTAGTTCGATACGGAAGCCTCGCAGCTTCACTTGGTGGTCCAGCCGGCCCAAGAATTCAAGCCTGCCGTCGGACCACCGGCGCACGAGGTCGCCAGTTTTGTAAAGGCGCGCATTGGCGTTGGTGCTGAAGGGATTCGGAATGAATTTTTCCGTGGTCAGTTCCGGACGATGGAAATATCCTCGCGCCAGCCCATCGCCGCCAATGTGCAACTCACCCGCTACGCCAATCGGAGCCAGTTGGCCGTTCGCGTCGATAACATAGAATTCCGTGTTATCGATCGGCAGGCCAATCGGAATTGGCCCATCTCCTGCCTGCACTTCGTCCGTCGCCGACCAAATCGTCGTTTCGGTCGGGCCGTACATGTTCCACACCGAGATGGCGTGCTTGGCCAAATCGTTCGCGAGTTCGCGAGGAAACGCCTCGCCTCCGCACAACACCTTCAGGCGCGGCGTGCCAACCCATCCGGCTTCGAGCAGCAACTTCCACGTAACCGGCGTGGCCTGCATGGCTGTAGCTTTCCAAGACATCAGCAGAGCAAGGAGCTGATTCCCATCGGCGGCAGATTCACGGCTGGCGATGATTACTTTTGCACCGACGCATAGAGGCAGATACAGCTCCAATCCCGCGATGTCGAACGAAAGTGTAGTCACCGCGAGCAGTGTGTCCTGCGCTCCAAGACCGGGCCGCTTGCGCATGGAGTTGAGCAGATTGACGACCGCCTGATGCGGAATCTCAACACCCTTGGGCTTACCTGTTGAGCCCGAAGTATAAATTACGTACGCGAGGTCATCGGAAGTAACCTGGCCAGGCGGAGCGCCGGCACTCTCCCGCTCGATTTCCTCCCAGCCAGTATCGAGATAAACGAAGTGAATTCCGCCGGTCGTCAAATTCTGTGCCAGTTTTTCCTGGGTTAGCAAAATCGGAACACTTGCGTCCGCCAGCACGAACGAGATCCGCTCCACAGGATAGGTGGGATCCATTGGGACATAAGCGCCTCCGGATTTCATCACGCCCAGCAGAGCGACGATCATTTCCAGCGAGCGTTCCACGAACACCCCTACCATCACGCCGGGCTTTACGCCAAGCTTTCGCAGGTACCCTGCAAGTTGGTCCGCGCGATGGTTCAGTTCCGCATACGTTAGTTGCAGGCTCTCGAACGCCACGGCGACAGCGTCCGGGGTGGCTTTGGCTTGCGCTTCAAATAACTGGTGCACGCAGGAATTCCGCGCATACTCCGCACGCGTCGCGTTCCAATCGATCACGGACTGCCCGCGACCAGCTTCATCGAGCAAAGGCAGAGCAGAGACGGGCTGATTGACATCGGCCACCATGCCAAGCAACAGAGTTTCGTAGTGGCCCAACCAGCGCGAGATGGTAGCTTCGTCAAAGAGGCCCGTGCTGTAGTCGCAGTCGAGGACCAGCCCATCCTTTGATTCCACTACGTTGAGGAAAATATCGAAATTCACGAAACTTTTCGGATTGGGATCGATCTCTATAGCAAATCCCTCGAACTGCAATCCATCTCCCACGCGTTCGAGATTGAATTGCACTTCCGTCAGCGGCAATCGGCTGGGGTCCTTCATAAGGGCCAGCTTTCGCACCAGCCTGCCGTAGGTGTAATTCTGATGATCGTAAGCCGCGAGCAGTGTCTTGCGAACCTGCCCGAGAAAGGCGGCGCCACTGGGGTTGCCTGTTGTGCGGCCGCGCAACGGCAAGAAGTTGACGCAATGACCCACCAGGACGCCATCCTCGATCAATGACTGGCCCGCGGTAGGAATTCCGACGACGATATCGTCCTGTCCGCTCAGCCGGCTCAGAAGAATCTGAAAACCCGCAAGCAGGGTGACGAACAACGTACACTTTTGTTTGGCGCCCAGCTTTTTGATGGCGCTGTACGCCTCGGCGCCGATTTTTCTGCGGCACGTCGCTCCTTGATATTCCTTTATCGATGGACGAGGCCGGTCGATCGCCAAGTCTAGAAGCGGGGCCGGTTGTTGAAACTGATCTAGCCAGAATCTTTCTACTTTTGCGCCTTCCGGACCATTCAGAAAATCCGTCTGCGACTTCGAGTAATCCGCAAAGCTCATGGGAACTGGAAGGTCGCATGCCACGCCACGTTGGAGCGCGTTGTACAGTTTGCAGAGCTCATCCAACAGGACGTTCGTCGACCAGCCGTCGCAAACAATGTGGTGCGAAGTGAAGATCAGGAGCCAGTACGGGTCCTCCATCTGAATTAAGCGCGCTCGCACAAGCGGACCACTGCAAAGGCTGAACACGGAGCGCGCATCCTCCCGAATGATCTGCTGCACGCGGACTTCGCGCTCGGCTGGGCCTAGAACGCGTATATCGATCGTCGGGATTTCCAGTTTCCATTGCGGTCCGAGCCGCTCGACATTTCCCTCACGGCTGAACGTCGCTCGCAAGGCATCGTGGCGCGAGACGACTTGCCTCAATGCCTGTTTAAGGGCCGCCTCGTTCACGCGCCCGCGCATGTGCAAAGTGAAGGATTCGTTGTAGCTGCAGGAGGCTTCCGGCCCAAGCTGGTCCGAGAGCCAGACTTCGAGCTGCGATTCGGTCAACGGAATCTCAATCGGCTCGCTCAGCTGTGCCGCGGCGACCGCGACAGTCTGATCCTCGACGTAGGGTGCAGGAGATTTCTCTTCCAGTTCGGGCAGGACGCCACACGCTTGCATTTCCGCCACGGTTTCTTCAAAAGCAAGCACGATACGCTCAATATCGGCGTCGGAATGAGCTGTTGTCAGGAAGCAAGGAAATCCTTCGAGAAGATGAATCCCTTTCTCGCGCAAGTGGTAGTAAAACAGGCTGCCGAAGCGGAAGTCAGGCCGAAAACTGAAGTAGAAAATACTGGCGAAATTCTCGATGTGCGTCGCCACCCTCTTCTTCTCAAAAATGTCGTTTAACCGCCGTACTAACGCGCCGGTGCGCTCCGTCAGCCGCTGCTGCAGCGCAGGCCCCTCTTCCTTGAAGTGCTGCAGTACGGCCTTCACCGCTGCGAGCGCGAGTGGATGGCGCACAAATGTACCGGCGAAAAATGTGACGCCTACCTCTGGGAAGGAATCGTCACCAAACCTCCACATGCCGCCGTCCAGCGCATCCATGTACTTCGCCTTACCTGCGAGCACGCCGATGGGCATCCCACCGCCAAGCACTTTTCCGTAGGTAGCCAGATCGGCACGAATGTCAAACAACGCCTGACAGCCGCCCGGATGGACGCGGAATCCTGTCACGACTTCGTCGAAGATCAGGCAGCTGTCCGATTCCTCGGTGATCTTGCGCAGTTCCTTAAGGAATCCGACAGGCTGGAGATCTGGATGCCGGCTCTGGACAGGTTCGACCATTACCGCCGCGAGTTCGCGTGCGTTGGCGCGGATCCATTCGAGCGATTCCTCAGCCCCGTATTCCAGGACAATCACGTTGGCCGCTTTTTCGCGAGGAATGCCCGGCGCAACTGGCACCGCTTGCGGCACCCCGCCACGCTTGATGCCCTTGACGAGGACTTCATCAAACATTCCGTGATAGTCGCCCGCGAAGAAAACCACTTTGTTTCGTCCTGTCACCGTGCGAGCGACGCGCATGGCTGCCGTGACCGCTTCCGAGCCGGTGTTGCAGAACGTGGCGCGCTCATTGCCGGTAAATTCGCAGATGGCTTTCGCCACTTCGCCGGCTAGCAGTGTCTGTGGCCCGATCTCAAATCCTTCGTGAAGCTGCTTCTCGATGGCCTTCTCGACGAATTCCGGTCGGTGGCCGAGCATGACGGGTCCAAATCCGTTCAGAATATCGATGTATTCATTTCCATCCACGTCCCACAGTTGGGAACCCTGAGAGCGCACCGCGATGATCGGATAGATCATCTCCTTCCACTCTTGACGAAATCCGGAAACCACGCGCGGGTCAGCCAGCGGCAGGCGGTACTCCTGCGTCTTCTGCTTCGAGCCGGCTGTGCGCTTTGTGTATCGCGCGATGAGCGCGTCAATGTGCTGACGCTGCCGAGGCGTCAGGTCGCCCGACGGACCCTTCCGCAACGGCTTGAATGGCGTGTAACCCTTCACCTCGTTCGCGTCCATTCCGGCGCGGGCACTCGGGTCTTGCATAATCGATGCGACAGGAACCGCGGGTGCAACGCTCGTCACCGACTTCGAGGGGTTCGGAGGCACCGCGTTAGTGTCTGTTGCTGGCACCGGTGCAACCGGCATAGCTGCTGCCCCACAGAGCGTTTCTAATTGCTTCGCGAAGAGCTGGTTCATGGTCTTGAGCTGTTCACGCATCAAGCGTTCGACTGCGGACTCAGACATGGCGGAATCTCCATTGCCATTTGCGACTGCCGCTGCAATCGGGACTTGCGGCACGGTAAGCGGCACGACAGCCGCCATCGCAGCGGGAGCCCGCGCAGCTTTCACGACCGGCAGTGTGGGTTCGGAGAGGACATTAGACGGCAGCTTGCTTTCGACGTAGCTGGCCAGCGCGTCCAGACAGGACTGGTCGCCTAGCAACTGACGAAATGTAATTTTCAAGCCGAACTTGCTTTGCAGTGACTGTGAGACTTGCGTGAGGAATAGAGAATCGAAGCCCATTTCGACGAAGCTCGTTGAACCATCCGACTGCGAGAGACTCATGCCCGAGAGTTCTTCAAAAATGTCCGTAAGAATCGTGCGGATGCGCGATGCGCGGCTGCGTGCGTTTGCCGCTGCTGAAGTGTGAGTCGGGGCGTTCACAGGTTCTCTCCCCTCCCCGATGATGGATTCGAGGCCGGCCGCCCGAAATATCGCCGGCGCGGGGGCCGCATCGGACGCACTCAGACTTTCGGCTGCGGGCGCTTCCAGCCAGTAGCGCTTTCTTTCGAAAGGATAAGTGGGTAATGAAATGCGCTGACGACGGTCTCCAGCGTGGACCGATTGCCAGTTGGGCTGCACTCCCGCAAGCCATAGTGAACCCAGTGCATTCATCAGGTTCGCCCCATCGCGTTCGCCCGAATAGCCGTCCGAAAGTGAGGACGCAATCATCTGATCCGCTGAAGCTCCGGTGTGCTGCCGGGCGAGAGTGGCCAGAACATTGCCAGGCCCGACTTCCAGCAAAATGCAGTTCGAATTCTTCCTGAGTTCGATTACGCCTGCCGAGAATCGAACGGCTTGGCGGAAATGGCGCGCCCAGAAAGCCGGATCGGTCGTTTCCTTCTCGGTGACCCAAGCGCCCGTAACCCCGGAGACGTAAGGAATCTGCGGCGGGCTCAAGCGCACCTGCTTCACGCGCTCAGTGAAAGGCTCCAGGATCGGATCCATCATCGCCGAATGGAATGCATGGGAGGTTACGAGCCGCCGGAAAGCGATTCCGTCCGTCGAAAGCTGCCGCTCAATTTCGTCCAGCGCTTCCAACGGTCCCGCGACCACGCATAGCGATGGTGCGTTCACGGCCGCGAGAGACAAATGGCCGTTGAGTCGGGCGCGTAACTCCGATTCCGAAAGGCGCACCGACAACATACCGCCGGTAGGCAGCGACTGCATCATCCGCCCGCGCGCCGCCACCAGAGCGAGTGCGTCCTCAAGGGAGAAAACGCCAGCGAGACACGCGGCGACAAATTCCCCGATGCTGTGCCCAAGCATGGCGTCCGGTCGAATGCCCCAGCTTATCCAGAGCTGCGCCATGGCGTATTCGATTGTGAAGATTGCCGGCTGCGCGACGATCGTATCGGTGACGCGGCGATTGGCTTCTTCCGAAACGCCATCCGCCGGGTAGAGTAGCTGCCGCAGGTCGAAACCGAGATGCGGCTCGAGAATCGCCGCGCAGCGGTCCACGGCTTCACGGAAGACGAGCTCAGATTCATAAATCTCGCGGCCCATGTTCGCGTGCTGCGAACCCTGGCCTGGAAATAAGAAATACACCGCTGGATTGTCGTTCGAACAAAGGCGAGACTGCACGCGCTTACGATCGCCAGTCGTGAGCGCGGAGATCGCCTCCTGCGTATCTCGGGCGATGATCGCGCGGCGGCACGAGAAGGCTCGCCGCCCCGCCTGCAACGTCCATGCTGCGTCCGCCAGGTTCGTGTTCGGAGCAGCCTTGAAGAATTCAACGAGATTGTCGGTCGCTCCATCGAGCGCGGTCTGCGATCGCGCGGAAACGACCAGGAGCTGGAACGTGCGCTTCGAAGCCTCGGAAACTTGCGTGGGGGCTTGCTCGAGGATGACGTGCGCGTTCGTTCCACCTACGCCGAATGCACTCACCCCAGCTCGCCGCGGTGCTCCATCCGTTTTCCATTCCTCTCGCTTGGCGTTGACATAGAACGGGCTGTTTTCGAGATCGAAGTTCGCATTCGGCGCCGTAAAGTGGAGAGTTGGCGGAAATATTCCGTGGCGCACGATGTGGCTGGCGTGGATCAGACCGGTTACGCCGGCGGCGATATCCAGGTGGCCCACGTTCGTCTTAGCTGTGCCCACGGCGCAGAAATGCTTCTTTGAGGTGCGCCCGCGGAAGGCTTGCGCCAATGAGGCCAACTCGATCGGATCCCCAAGCGGCGTGCCCGTGCCGTGTGCTTCCACGTAGCCGATTGTTTCTGGATGAACTCCAGCGGCTTCTTGAGCAAGGGCGATCACGCGCGCCTGTCCCTCCACGCTGGGGGCCGTGTAGCCCACTTTTGCCGAGCCGTCATTGTTCATCGCGAAGCCGCGAATTACGGAATAAATTTGATCACCGTCGTGGACCGCATCTTCCAACCGCTTGAGCAAAACCACGGCGACTCCGCTGCCAAATACCGTCCCCTGGGCGCTAGCGTCGAAAGTGCGACAATGGCCGTCGGGCGAAATCATCCCACCTTCCTGAAAAAAAGAACCGCGCTTCTGAGGGAAAGTAATGGAAGTCCCGCCAGCGAGGGCCATATCGCTCTGATAAGTCAATAAGGACTGGCATGCTGTACAGATCGCCAGCAGAGAGGTCGAGCACCCGGCCTGCATCGTAAAAGCCGGCCCGCGCAAATTCAATTTGTAAGCAACCCGCGTGGAAAGAAAATCCAGGCTGTTGCCCATCATCTCCAGATAGTTGGCTACCTGGTATTCGCCCGTAAATTTGTTGACAAAACCGGGAAGCGTGCAAAGGCGAGATAGGAAGTAGGTACTCAAAGTGCTTCCCGCAAAGACGCCCACAGCTCCCGGATAAGTGAACGGATCGTGACCGGCGTCCTCAAATGCCTGCCAGCAACACTCCAGGAAAAGCCGCTGCTGAGGATCCATAAGCTCCGCTTCGCGAGGATAAATGCCGAAGAATTCGGCATCGAACAGGTCCACATCATTGAGTATCGAGCGGGCACGCACGTAGTTCGGATCGCGCGAGAGCTCCGCCGAATTGGGGACTTCCAGTTCCTCGACGCGGAAAGCCGAAATCGCTTCGATCCCGGCGAGCTGGTTGCGCCAGAATTCTGGCACACTGCGGGCGCCCGGAAATCGTCCCGCCATGCCGATGATCGCGACGCCTTCGAACAGCGGGCCGTTTGAACTCTGCGCACTCACGCCGCACCACACGCCCGGCTCGCTCGCGTCCGGGTAAATGCATCCCGTTGCTTCCGGGCGCGCTCCCGCAGTTCGCCAAGCGAAGTGCTATCGGGTTTCTGCTCCTCCAGGTGCCGGGCCACCGTCCGCACCGTGGTGAACTTAAACAAATCAGTCACGGGAATTTCCACGTGAAGCATCTTCTGCAGATTTGAATGCACGGCAAGTAACAAAAGTGAATCTCCGCCCAGGTCGAAGAAATTGTCGTCGAGACCCACAAATTGGGTCCGCAGAATACGCTTCCAGAGGTCGGCGATGCTCTGTTCTAACGTTGTTTTGGGCGGTTCTGTTGGCGTTGCTGTATCTGACAAAGGCGGCGGCAGAGTAGCTCGATCCACCTTCCCGTTTGGCGAAAGAGGCAGCGAGTCCCTGGCCACGAACAGCGCCGGAACCATGAATTGTGGCAGCTTCGTCGCGAGATCCTCTCGCAATTCGCACGCCGAAAGGCAAGCCTTCGTAAAAGTAACGTAATAAGCCACCAGGCGCTTCGCGCCGTTTCCGTCTGGGTGAGCTACGACGCAGACGTCCTTGACGCCCTGATGGCTGCGCAGCGCCGCCTCGATTTCAGCGGGCTCGATACGGTAGCCATTGATCTTGACTTGGTTGTCGATGCGCCCAAGGAACTCCACTGTGCCGTCTTCGCACCAGCGAGCCAGGTCGCCGGTGCGATACATTCGGCCGCCAGTTGCGCCGTTGAAGGGATCGGCGATGAACTTCTCTGCGGTCGCTTCAGGATTGTTCAGGTACCCGCGCGCCACTCCGTCGCCCGCAGCATAGAGTTCCCCCGCCTCGCCAGGTTGGAGCGGGCGCATCTGATCGTCGAGGATGTAGACTCGTGTGTTCGAAATGGGTCTGCCGATCGGAATCGAATCCGGCACGGACTCTCCCGCACGCATCGCATGGCAGCACGTGAAGGTCGTGTTCTCCGTTGGCCCGTACCCGTTAATCAGCGTGCAATCTGGAAGATTTTCCAAAACTGTGCGCACATGGTGAGAAGAGAGTACGTCGCCGCCAGCCAGAAGTTGGCGAATCGGCCGGAGGTCTTCCAGGCGTTGATCGACCATCAGGTTGAACAGCCCGGCGGTGAGCCAAAGAGTTGTTACGCCCTGGTCGCGGATGGCCCGGCCAAGATCTTCTAGCGAAGCGGACTGCGGTGGCATTACCACCAGACGGCCGCCGTTGAGTAGCGGCCCCCAAATTTCCAGTGTGGAAGCGTCAAAAGAGATCGGAGCAAACTGGAGGAAGACTTCGTCGGGTCCGAACTTGCAGAAGTTCGTATTGCGAACCAGGCGAACGATGGCGCGATTTTCAACCATCACTCCTTTCGGCTGCCCGGTCGACCCGGATGTATACATCACGTAGGCGAGGCTGGTTGGTCCGCCTGCCGGTATAGGGTTCGCATCGTCATCGGTGGATAGCGGTGCACAGCCATCATCAACGCAAATCCACTTAACACTTCGACCTGCGGGCGCGAATGTCGCCAGAGTCTTCTGAGTTAGCAACAGCGGAGTGTTGGTGTCCTTGAGCAAATAGTCCAGGCGCTCTTTCGGATAGGCAGGATCCAACGGAACGTACGCGCCGCCCGCTTTGAGGATGGCCACCAGCGCCACGATCAAATCTTGCGAACGCTCGATGAAGCAACCCACTAAGGTCTCCGCCCCTACCCCCATGCGGCGCAGGCGGTGGGCGAGACGATTCGCGCGTACGTTCAGATCGCCGTACGAGACTTGCTCGGACCCGAAGCTGACAGCGATCGAGTCCGGGTTGGCCGCAGCGATGTCTTCAAACAATTCCGCAACAGATGCCTCACGCGGATAGGTTGTGTGCGTGGCATTCCACGATCGCACGAGCTCAGGCAGCACAGATGCCGTCGTCTGCGCAGTACTGATTGGTTGAGGTTCCGGGATCATGTGACTCGCAACGAAGAAGAATCTCCTTCTCGCCAAAAAGACGCTCAGCCTTGATTCCGCGCGTCCTGCAAGTTTCAATCAGGCGATCCGAGTGAATGATAGGATTGGATTTATCCGTGTATTTGATACTCATGACGTGGTTCAGCCAGGGTTCCTGGCCCATCGCGTATACGTACACTTCCTTGCAGTGAAACTGGTCCACCAGTGCCAGCGCGCGGTCATAGTTCGAGCCGGCCAGCCGCCGCGAAAGATCCTTCGGGCGCTCCAATCGCTGCGTCAGCAGCGGTCCGTATATCCAGGAGACCGGAGCGCCGTCACATTCCATGCCAATGAAAAGCGCCTCAACGTCGCCAATCTGTTTGTGTACATGCTCGTACAGCTTCGGCGAGATATTGCAGGAGTCGGCAGCAAACATCAGCGTATGGTCGTTTACGCGTAACAAGTAAGCTGATTTGGTCAGCACATTCAAATCGCCGTGTTCCCCGAGGAACGGAACGGCCGTGATCGATCCGCGGTCAAACGGGATCTCTTCCATTTCCGCCAGCTCAATGACGTTCTTGAAACCGCATTGCCTGAGCAGCAGCCGCAGGGAAGGATCCTGCAACGCGCCTCCGCCGTTACGCGGAACCACGATATTGCGAATGCGGTGCCGCAATTGAAGCAGCGTCTCAAACAGAATGTGGTCCTGATGGTTGTGCGTAATGACCGCGTAGTCGATCACTTCGGGCAGGTCTTCGTACGTGTACCGCGAGATGTCGCTCTCGTAGGTGTAACTCAGCACCGGATCGGTGAGCACCGTGACGCCGGGGGTCTCAAGCAAAATGCAAGCGTGGCCGAAGTAGCGCCAGCGCGCGCCTTCGCCCTCATACTTCGAGTACGGCCGTGGCTTCTCCGTCGTGAGGAACGCCCCGAATCGTTCCGCTTGCACGTCGTTCAACCCCAGCGCATGGCGAATTTCGCTTATCGTCAGCGGCTCGTTCTTCAGACGAAACAGCTTGTCGAGCTGCTCGCTGGCAAACGGCATTTCCACCTGGACCGAACCATTACTGTCGATCCGTGGAGTGCTGAGGACGAACGGCCTGTCATCTTGGCGAATCTCCGAAAGCATCACGCTCTGCAGCGATTCGTCGTAGTAAGGGCTCTTGTACAGCAGCGGCTCAATCAGCCGGAACGATGGGTGATTGTTGAGGTCGTAGACCAGCTCCACATAGCCCTGCAGTTCCTCCGGTACTTCCGTGTAAAGCGCCTCCAGGCTGTAGCCTGTTGCCTTCTGTCGAAGCAAAGTGTCGAGCCGTTCGAGCGCGCCCGACAGCCGAACCAAATGACTCCTCTCGCGCAAGGTGCGCTCGCGAAGCTCTCTCACCTCGTCCACCCGGTTTTCGCCAAGGTCCATGAAGGGACCGCCCAGCAATGTGGGATTTTTCACCGCCGCCTGATGACTCTCCGGCGTTTCGATGTAAGACTCCATAATTTTCAGATGCCGCTCGGTGAGATTCCTCGCCGCCGTCGCCGGGGGGATCAGATGAGCCCAGGCATACCAGCCGTCTACAAGGGGCTCGATCATCACGTTGGGCTTCAGATAGCAGCGGTCGCCGTTTATTCCAATTTGAACCGCAAAACCTCCCGCTTCCCATTCAGCGGGAGGTAGCTCGACCCGAAGGACTTCACACTTGACATCAACCGGGGGGAGTCCGATCTCGTTGGGAATCCCTTCTCGATCAATCGTGAGTACCACGCTCGTACCAACTGATGGACAAATTGGCGCAACCACAAACGCCCCGTGCTCACTGACATCACGACTGAGGCCTTCACCGTGCCGGGACTCCCCATCCCCATTCGTCCACCAAAATGTGACGGCTCTTTGCAGTGGAGACCGGAGGGATTTTCTAACTGGGCGTCCGAGACTCAACACTCACCCCCATAAACCTATCCAAATGCACAGTAGACACGTAAGCGTGATCCTGCAAGAGAAGGAATGTCATCTGGAATACTGCCTGGTGGTCTAGAGACGCTAGCTGACTCTCGTTAGGTACAAAAGTACCTAGACCGTCCGTGTTAATCGTTGTGCCAAGTGCCGTTAGACTTGAGTCTAAACCGGCTATAATTGCCGGTGGGAATCACTATGCTGACTAGTTCTCGTGGGATGTCATCGATGCCACCTGTGAATCGCCTCTAGATAAATTGCGACCATTTGCGTTCCCATACGACTCGCGGAAAACAGTGTTTGAAAGCGTTCTCGGCCTCTCTCTCCAAGTTCCACTCGTCGAACAGGATCCCCCAGCAGGTCCATGATTGCTCTCGCCAGCGCGTCGGGCGATTCGGGGGCGACCAGAACGCCGCTCTTACCATGCTCCACAACCTCAGGAATTCCGCCTACCCTCGTCCCAATGACGGGCGTCCCACAGCGCATAGCCTCGAGAAAAACCAATCCAAACGATTCGTACAAGGATGGCGCCACGAACAGCGTCGCGCGTTGAAGCCAGCGTTGCACTTCAGCGTCCGGCAGACGACCAAGAAGTTGAATCTGGGCACGAACTCCTGGCGTAAATTCATCGGCCAGATACTGCGCATGCGTTCTTTCGCCGGGGCAGTGCGAACGATCGGCGCCAATGAAAACAAACCGGGCGTCCGGATGCTCTGCAATGACCGTCGCCGCTGCTCGCATAAGATCAATTGAGCCTTTGCGGCGCTCCAATCGTCCCAAGAACACGATAGTTTTTGCGTCGCGGTCACCGACTGGTGGATCTGCTGGGCGCATGCCATGTGGCACAACTCGGATTCGTCCTGGATCAATCCCTAGTTCCTCCGCCATCGTCTGGCGGTGCGCGAGCGAATGTGTGATCATCACGTCGGCAAGTTTCGTATGAAGAAGCTCGCGCTGAATATCCATTCTTCGAGGTCTGTTCATTGGTAGCCGATCGATCTTGATCGACTCAAGAGACGATGTGTGAATCCGAACAACCATTGGAGCCGGTCGACGCCAAGCATAATAGATGCCCAAGCCTTCCCAGTTTGGAAACTCGACAACATTTAATCCAAACCTGTAGACCAGCCTCTTCATCGCGCGTCCAACATAATAGCAAGCTCCGGCTCCAGGGTAGATCCTATCAACCAGCCGAAAATAGTCGTCTTCCACTGAATGCACATGCACCTTTCCATCCAACACGGTAGGGCGAGAACCGAGCGTTAACACGCGTACTTCGTGTCCTCTGACGGTTAACTCGGCGGCAAGTTCCCTGACGTAAGATCCAATGCCCCCCTCTCCGCTAATGCCCGGGTAAGTCGGTGTGTAAATACCAAGGCGTATCTCCGCGGCGTTTGAATTTATTTTCCCCCGCGATCCTGTGGACATTGACGTTTTTGCCTTCCCGATTTACGCGCCATCACGAACGGTAGCGCCTTTAAACGAGAAAATGGAGCCGGAATCTATTGCAACATCGATGAAACCTGGGATCTTACTGCTCATCGGCGCCGGAGGCCGCAGCATTTCTCCATACTCCCGCAATCGTTCCACCACTACGATCACTCGAGCTGGCCAATTGTTCCTCGCGATGGCGGAGTCGCCCGGCGCCTACGAGATGCCAGTGAAACTTGTCGCACGCAGACGCCCGCACGAACATTCAAGGTACCGTATCTTGTAAAATTAGGTTAGCCTGATCTGAACCCTTAGTCGATTTGAGGAATTCATGATGCGGGAATCTGTAAGCGTGGTAATCCCAACGTTCAATAGCGGCAACTTTATCGTGGATGCCGTAACGTCTGCTTTGAATCAGACCCACCCATGCGAGATCATCGTCGTCGACGATGGCAGCACCGATGATACGGCCTCGCGACTTGCTGCGTTTGCGGGGCGTATTATATATCTCCGACAGTCAAACCAGGGCGTTTCGGTCGCACGGAATAACGGTATTCGAAAAGCAAGTGGTGATTGGGTAGCGCTTCTTGACGCAGACGATCTTTGGCACCCCCAGAAGATTGAGGTGCAGCTCACAGCTCTGAGCCGATTACGTGACGCGTCAGGGATCGGGATGATTGGCTCAAGGGCTGCGAAGGTGATGCCGCCCACATTGTCATTCCAGCCGCCAGTTCGGCAATTAGAGATTAGGGATTTCATGCTGACCCTTCCACTATCTCCCAGTGGCGTACTAATTCGAAGATCGTGCTTTGATAGGATTGGAGGATTCGACTCGAAGTTTGGCCCGGCCGCCGATCGCGATATGTGGCTGAGAATTGTGGCAAATTACGGAGTTTTGGCGGTCAATAGTCCTTGTTGGTGGTATCGAGTCCACGAGAAGCAAATGAGCAGAAAATCGATGCAAATGAATCAGGAATTTCGGCAGGTAGTGCACAAATTCTTCGTTGAAGATCCTAAACAAAAGCAACTTCACAATTTGGCTTTTTCATACATCTATATTGACGCTGCATTGGCTCAACTCGGCGAAAAGCGGCGGTTGCCTGCTATACTGTGCTTAATTCGATCTTTTCTCTTGCATCCGTTACCCCACCGAGATCCTTTACGGCCACACGGTTTTCGTTTGAAACTTATGGCTCGAATGCTGCTTGGATCTGACTAAGTTGGAAGAGATATGAAAAGTGCAGCATCGCTAGTTTGGCAGCAGTCCGTAAACGTCAAGTTCTCCCGGTATTGCCGGAACTGGAATAACGGCACAAGTAGGCCCGCAATCGTTACCTCGCGTACCGATATAGACCTTGCCATTCGCCACTGTGGGAACTGTAAACTTGACCGCAATGCCAGCCACATCACCCGCCTTCTGCGAACTATTCCACAGTTCGGAATCAAGGCTTGTGGCGTCGTAGGCGTGTAAGACAGCCGGACCACACCCCCTGGATTGGGGTGTGCAGTAATTACTGCTGTCGATGGCCCACACGATTCCGTTCGCTGATCCATTCGATGAGACGGAAGGAGTAGCTCCAGGGAATCCGTACGCTGTAGGTGATTGCGAAGTCGGCGAGGGATTGAAATGCCCCGTAGCGGGGTTGAACGAAAACGCCGTCAATGAGCCACCCACGCCCGCCACGTACAGATTGTTTTGCCAAAAGACAGGCGTAGAAAAGATGTTGAAGTTCAACGGAAACATTTGGACAACACCGGTATCTAAGTTCGTAAATTTTCCCATTAGATCTCGATTCAATACATAGATCTGACCGTCCGAGCCGCTCCCGTGCTTCCCTCCACCGATCAATAAGTGCTTTATAGGCCCCGTGGTTTGGTCCACGAGAACGGCCGCCCCGCCGGAGCCAAGATCGAGGTCATTAGCGTCCAGTACGCTCTGGTCCGACGGCGTGAACCAGTCGGTCAGCGCGAGCCCTGACACGGTGCTTAATTTCAAAACACTATCGCTGAAATTTGTAATGCCGTCAAAGGTGCCGTTGCCGGTCATCAAGTAGAGATTATTGCTCGCATCCGCGGCAGGAGCACCACCCGCCATCCAGATGCCACCGCGCGAATACGGAAATGTCGAAATCGCGTTCGGAGTGGTGTTAAAGACGGCGCCGGGGATCTGCGCCAGAGTGGAAGCGTTATAGCCTATGACCCAACCGTGATATTGATCGTGGTCTTCGTGGGACCCCCAGGCGATATAGACAACGCCGTTGACGATCGTGAGCCCTGCCCGCTGATTTTGGTTCTGCGGGTCGAAGGGAATCTGGCCACTTGAGTTCGCATCGAGAGCCGTTCCGGGAACTGATGCGGAGATCGTGACGGGCTTGTTTCCGTTGAGCTTCTCAGCTCCAGTGGTGAGATCCAGTCCATGAAGACGCTGAAAGAACGAAGGTGTCGCGGTGCGGATAACAGATTTGCTGACCACGTAGAGAATGTTCGTAATGGGATCGATGACAGGTGTTCCCGTAACCCCAACCTCGGGAACGATATCTCCAAGGCCGCTTCCCACGAGGCCTCCAGAAGCGGACGGCACCGATACTTCGCCTGCCGTGCCGCCATGAGCGGTGTCAACGAGATTCGCGTGCCAGAGAGTGGAGCAGGGGCTGGCGTCTGCGTCGAAGGCATAAACACTTTCGTGCTGCGTGGCGACGACAATGACATTGTGCTGGGTGCCGCCAATGGTGAGGTTGGCAACCCATAGGGGCTGGGCGTAAATGGCGCCGTCCACGGGGCAGGCGAAGAGTTTGCCGAAGGTGGCGGGCTTGACACTAGAGGTTGTCAGAGCGAATTCGTGAGTGTTGGCTCCGTCGCGCGAGAGATCGTTGTGGTAGGTGGTCACGCCTGTGAGATCGGTAACGGCGAGGGTTGCGGAGGCGCTTTTGGTTGCGTCGGCAACGCTGGTAGCCGTAATGGTGACGTTGCCTACGGCGTTTGGAGCGATGAACGTGGCGGTGGTCTTTCCCTTGCTACTGACAGTCCCGCCGGAAGCGGTCCACGTCACACCGGCTACGGTGACGTCGTTCTGAAGGGTTGCCGTAAAATTGAAGGATTGCAAAAAAGCCACTCCACCGCGCAGCGGTGTGATTTGCACGCCGATGGATCCGGAAGCCGTTAAGGCGCTGGCGATGTTGGACGCCGAGCTGAGATTCCCCGCGGCATCGGTGGCGATGACCTGATAGCTGTTGCTAGTCGAGGGCGGGAGGCCCGTGTCGGTGAAGGTCGTACCGGTTCCGGCTGGCGCGGCAATTTGCGCAAAGGTCGTACATCCCGCACCCTGGCAGCGTTGAATCTGGTATCCCGTGACGCCAACATTGTCCGTCGACGCGGCCCAAGAGAGATTGATTTGCGTGCTGCTAGCGGCGATGGCCGTCAAGTTGGATGGGGCCGTGGGTGGGGTGGTGTCTGGCAACGTCGTAGCGCTGGAAACATTGGTGTAGCCGGAGTCTCCGGAGGCGTTGGTGGCACGGACACGATAATAGTAGACCGTCTTTGGAGAAAGATTGAGGTCCGAATAGGCAGTTGCGCTCGTCGTGGCGATCTGCGTAAACGTGACGTTGTCCGGTGAACGCTCGACCTTGAAGCCTGTCTGATTGACGGCATTGTTGGTCCACGAGAGGTTGATTTGCGTGGCGCCGGCCGCAGTGGCACCCAACCCCGAAGGTGCAACCGGCGCACCGGCGAGCGTCGCGGCAACGCCAATGTTGGATGGCGAGCTGAGGTTTCCGGCAGCGTCGGTAGCGATGATCTCGTAGCTATAGCTCGCGGAGGCAGCGAGACCAGTATCACTGAAGCTTGTGCCTGTTCCCGGCGGCGTGGCAATCTGCGCAAAGGTGGTGCAGCCGGCCCCCTGGCAGCGCCGAATCTCATAGCCGATAACGCCGACGTTGTCCGTTGAGGCGGTCCAGGAAAGATTAATCTGCGTGCTGCTGGCGGCGATGGCCGTCAAGTTGGATGGGGCCGTGGGTGGGGTGGTGTCTGGCAGCGTCGTAGCGCTGGAAACATTGGTGTAGCCGGAGTCTCCGGAGGCGTTGGTGGCACGGACACGATAATAGTAGACCGTCTTTGGAGAAAGACTGAGGTTGGAATAGGTAGTGGTGCTGGCTCCGGCTGTGCCGATTTGCGTGAAGGTGACGTTGTCTGGCGAACGCTCAACCTTGAAGCCGGTCTGATCGGTCGCGTTATTGGTCCACGAAAGATTGATCTGCGTGGCACCGGCAGCAGTGGCGTTCAAATTGGAAGGCGCTTCGGGCGAACCGGCAAGTGTCGTTGCCGCACCGACGTTGGACGGGGCGCTGAGATTCCCGGCGGCGTCGCTTGCGCGCACACGATAGGAATAAGAGGTGGAAGCAGTCAGGCCAGTATCGTTGAAGGTTGTGGCGGTCGTCGCGGCGATTTGAGTGAAATTCGAGCAGGACGCACCTTGGCAGCGTTCCACTTTGTAGCCGGTTACCCCGACGTTGTCGGTCGAAGCTGTCCAGGAGAGATTGACTTGGCTCGTGGAAACAACCGTGACGTTCAAGTTCGCAGGCGAGGAGGGCGGTGTGGTGTCTAGCGGGGGCGCAGAAAAGCCGGAACCGCAGCCGGACGCTCCAAGAATCAAGCAAAGAGAGAAGAAGAAGGCGTAGGAAGAGTCGGGCATGATTCGGTTCCCAAGAGCGCGCTTCACGTAGACCCCTTTGGTTGAGTCCGAAATGTGCCAAAGATGCGAGGAAACGCTCGGCTCGAACGGGTGCTACTTGTTAAAAAGGAGTTCATAGATTTAGCGGCTGTGGGAGCTTACGCGAGGCCGAGGTGTTCGACTGTTCTATTGTGAACAGTGGCCCAAGGTTTTTGCGAGCGCGGTTCGGGGCAACTCTCGGCAATTGCACTCTGCTCGAAGGTAATGCTGAGATCCTTCGAGTTCGACCTCGTCGAGGCCTCAGGATGACAGCGCTCTTTTCTTTGGCTGGTGATGGACAGTCCACAAATTGTGCGGGAACTTTGGTCAGGAGCTGCTGGGCCACAATTTGCGGACGAAGTTACGGGCGCGATTGACGACGGAAGTCACCAATATTGTTGGGGGCCTGGAGGATAAACTTTCCCCGTTGATAGCTTCTGATTGGTGGGTCTTCGATCTTCTACATAACAGATTCGATTGCAGATTGCAGCAGACAGGCATGCAGAAACTTGCTGGAATCAATCGATCCATTGAACAAGCGCTCCTATTCTGCCGCGAATATTTGGTCTTTGAAACTCCATGATTTGGTGTCTATGTGAAAGAAGGTCGGGCAGTTTGCTTTGCGATTTATTTTTACGCTTGCCGCCGGAAGTAAAATCCCGAGTAATACGGCACTGTGTAATTAGGCAGGAGAGGCATCTTCAATGAGAATAGCCACTGGATCAAATGCTGAGCCACCCGGAAGTATTGCTGCGGTGCGTGGTGGTAAATCGGACCCATCTTCGAAGAGGAAAGATATCAATTACTGTGCAGGACAATCGTTTTCATCGCCCACTCATGAGCGAAACTCTGGACCTCTTCACCCTGAATGGTCGCGGTCTTATTATTCTCGCTGTTATTTTATAAAATCTTAAGAGAGTCGCCGGCTCAGCCCCGTATTAAGACCATGGTGCTTTTCCACTCCTGATATTCCTCGCCCACAGGGCTGGTAGTACAGCTAAGCTCTTCACCCTGTCTCGTGTGGCGGATTGTCCCGGAGGCGTCGGTACAAAGCCCAGGCGGCGCAAGAAATAATTCGCGCGGTAGATATTCGCGCGCACCGCATCGCGATATTGAAAATTAACGTTCAGCGAAATTGAAATGTCATCGCCGTTTTGCAGCCAGTGCGGACAATTCACGGGGATGTGCACTCCTGTCCCCGGCGTCAGTTTATAGACCTCGGCGTGATCTTGAAATTGTGGTTTGTATCTAGGCGCATTGTGATCAACCGACCAGAAACATTCCAGTTCTTCCTCGGGCAGCACGTCGCGATCGTCCCTGTCAAAAATATTGATCTGTTTGCTTCCCCGGATCTGCAGAAGGATGCTGCACTCCCTGTCGATGTGATACGTTGTGATGCGTTTCGGCGAAGTGATGAAGAGAATCACTTCCTGCACTTTCATTACGCGATCCAGGTCCAGCCCAGTGAGCGCCTGCAGTTCCGCCATGCACTGGTTGAGTATCTCGCGATATTCCGGGTCTTTATCCGCGCGTTTAAGCACGATCCACGCGCCGCAATTCTCAATTCGCTGGATGGCTTCGGCCGCGCTGAATTGCGGTTTTGTCGTCTCATCCCAACGATGGTTCAAATCTTGGATTCCAGAGTCGTAGTAAAGATCCCCGGAACGCGTGGCTTGTGTTTCTCTTGCAAGTTCCATAAGGCGATCCAGTCGGAACGCCGGATGGTCCGTAAGCTTATGCTGAAACTCAAAACTCTTGTGATCGAAACTCGCCGCAAATAGTTCCTTGTCAGCGATCAAATGCCCCGCAGAAACGAACTCTTGGGAACCGATTTTCGCAGCCGGCAACATGACCCGATACTGCTCCTTTGCTAGTATTGCGACACCATACCGTACCACATTCCCGCAGGGCACTAAACCTAAACCTAAGATATTCAAATTAAACCCCTAGACGAGATGGCCGTCGAATCAGAAGGGCTGCTCGTTGGACGAATCGCCATTCTCTTGCTAAGTTAAATCATTAATTGTAAGGAAGTTATAGAGACCCGCATGTAGGTGAAGAGCTTCGGAAAGTGTAGCGGTCCAGGCAATCCTTCAATTCCTGGGCAATTCGCTGAGAGTTCGGAGCTTTGAGGATGTCCGCATGATCGCCAGGGACAATCCTGAATTCGCTCCCTCCTTGTGAGAGTTTGCACCAAGCCAGGCGGGGATCGACCGCTGGACTAAGCCCGCCATAAGGCCAGTCGTCTCGCCCAACGATCACGAACGACTTGCCAGGGTAAGCCGTTGGCCGATAACGACAGATATTGCGCCAGACCTTCTCATCCATTTCATCCATGCGCGGTGGCGCAGGTGGAATGCGCTTCTCGGGCAGGCGGTGGTTCATTTTGCCAACTGGAAGGTGGATCGCTTTGGCCAGGGTTCTCGTCCGTTCTGCAACCCGCCGCGCGATACCTCGTGGTCCGCGCTTCAGGAAATTCTGAAGGCGCCAAACTCCCCTTTCCGCGAAAAACCGGAGTTTTCCCGCCCAGTTCTCCGGGTACCCAGGAACTGCACACTCTGCGATTGCGAGAACAGCAACTTCGTGGCCTTCCCTGTACAACTGTTGTGCCATCTCGAAGGCGATATAGCCACCGCCGCACCACCCAAAAAGGCAATAGGGCCCCTCGGGCTGCACCGAGCGCAATTCCTTTGTGAAGCGTGCCGCCCGTTCGGGAATTCTCTCAGGCTCCTGATCCGGCGCGGGCAACTCGGCTTCGAATCCGTAAACGGGTTGATCCAGACCCAGAAGGAGTGAGACTTCGCGATAGGGCAGGATGGTCGTTCCGTAGCCTCCAGGGATCACATAGAGTGGGGGACGCGAACCATGCGGTTGAATCGCTACCACAGACGAATCCGGTGCAAGTTTCACATGTAACGGATCGCTGGCCTGGCTGATGAGCTGTGCGAGCTGCCGCACCGTTCGGGCAACCAGTAAGGTTGAGAGACGGAGTTCGATTCCGTACGTTTTCTCGATTTTGCTGAAGAGTTCTACGCCTGTCAGTGAATGGCCACCGAGCTCGAAGAAATCATCATCAGGATTTACGGCGTCTAGACGCAATAATTTCTTCCACCAGCCTACGAGAACGGCTTCGATATCTCTTGTGGAGGAAACGGCACCGGCGAATTGCTGTGCCACAGGTCTGGACCGTGTTGTCGCCTCGACGGAATGAAGGGCAGCTGGGTAAGACGATTCGTGGCCGGGAGCATCCCGCGTTTCAGTGGGTGGGGTCTTGGGCTCGTCGGTCATGAACTGCTTTCTCTAGCATTATCGCCAAACTCAGTCTTAAATTTCAGTGGACCACTATCCTTAGCATGCTTTTCACGTCGCCCTCTTGTCAATCAGAAAAGACTTACCAGGAGGACAACAACGCCTTGCAGAACCAGGCTGCTCTTTTCCTGGCTGGCAATCAGACGCGCCGCAGAGGAACATCTTGCGTATAAATGTGCACCACCGGGTACAGGGAATCGTTTCTGGAAGTGAAGATCAGCTTGAAGACTTTGGGCCAACTCAATCAAATACTCGGCATGGCGATTGCTGTTTGCATACCGGAGAGTCCTCTCGGACGCAGAGTTACCCTGCACGTAGGAACTATACGCTCCCTGCCGCGAGATCCTACGCACGCGCAGCTGAAGAGTTCGAGTGACCAATGGTGTGCATCGTCGCCAAGATTAAGACGAAAGACTTCGCAAAAGGGACAGAGTGGTTCGCGTATGAATATCCCCTAACTAAGCCGCCAAGGAAAACTCAAACTCTAATCTACGCGTGGTGCTATTCTCGCCCCCGGCACCATCCTCTGCCGATATTCCCCGCCCCAAAGTAACTTCTTCCTCAAGAGCGAAATATCTCTGGGCGGCTGCTCAATGAGATTGCGGAGATGGGGGCAAAGCAAAGGCGTAGAGAATGTCTTGCACAGGAATGATTAGGTATTGACGCCCATCGAGTTCGTAAGTCATTGGCGAGGCGTCCAGCGGACCGCCGACGTTCAAGTGCCATAGGGTTTTGCCTGTCGATGGGTCAAGAGCGAGCAGGTTGCCTGAATTATCGGCGCTTACCAGGAGATGCCCCGCTGTGGTAAGAATCCCTGCGATGCTTTCTCCGCCACCGATCTCGTGGTTCCACGCTACTTTGCCGGTGCGGTAATCCAGCGCGCGCAACGTTGAATTGGCCCACAGTCCGCGGTCACGGCCTCCCCAGCCTTCCGCTTTCCCCTTCGCTGTCTGGTAAAAAATACTGAATAGACGGCGGGCATTTACATAAAAGAGATCAGTCTGCGGATCGAAGCTTGGCGCCATCCAATTCGTGGCTCCGTCGGAACCAGGTTCGACGAGCGCGCCATCCGGCGTCGGAGTGGCTTCGGGCTTGGCAATCGGGCGCCCTCTAGAATCGACGCCACTCGCCCACGTTTGATCGATGAATGGCGCAGTAACCAAATGCTCGCCACTCGTGCGATCAAGCAAAAAGAAAAATCCATTGCGGCTGGCCTGCGCGAGCAGCTTGCGCCTCTGGCCCTTGAATTCAGCGTCGAACAGAACCGGCGTCTCAACGGCATCCCAGTCGTGCAAATCGTGTGGCGACGGCTGAAAATACCAGGCGAGCTTGCCGGTGTCGGGATTCAAAGCCACGATCGAGCAGGTGTAGAGATTGTCGCCGGGGCGTCCTTCGCCGACAAGCACGGGATTGGGATTGCCTGTGCCCCAATAGAGCAGATTGAGCCCAGGATCGTAGGTGCCTGTCATCCACGTCATGCCCCCACCGTGAAGGATGGCGTCGCTGTCCTTGGGCCAAGTCTCGGAACCCGGCTGGCCCGGATCCGGCTCGGTGTACCAACGCCACTGAATCGATCCTGTTTCCGGATCCATCGATTCGAGGAAACCTCGCAGGTCCGTAACGTCACCGGAAACTCCGACGACGACATGATCGCGTATCACCAGCGGCGCCATCGTCGAGAAGTAGCCAAGCTTGGGGTCGGCGAGTTCGACGATCCAGCGCACGCTGCCATCCTTCGCATCGAGACAAACCAAGTGCGCGTCGGGAGTCGTAAAGTAGAGCCAATTCTTGTACATGGCGACGCCGCGCTGGCCGATATGGTCGCCTTCCGAATGGCGCTCGTAATGCCAAATCAAGCGGCCAAAGCGCGCATCCACCGCCCAAACATTGTCGGGAACCGTAAAGTAGAGAACTCCGTTCACTTCCAAAGGAGTCGATTTGATGCCTGCGCCGTGCGTCCGAAAAGCCCAGGCAAGAGTAAGCGAGCCGATGTTTCCGGCATTGATCTGGTCGAGCGTGCTGTAGCGTGCACCCGAATAGTCTCCGTTATACGTCGGCCACGTATCGGTAGGAGGTTTGAGCAGCGCAGCTGGGTCGAGCTCCTGAGCCGAAACCAGAGGCAGACGCAGCCCCAGAGCGAAAAGAAGGATCAAGCTCACAGCCCACGCCCGCTTTACGACGCCGCGAACGCCCACATCGCTGATCTGGCAATTCTTGGCGTCGTGCGAGCGCTCAATCTTTCCGCGCCGATTTGGAACCATTCCAGCTCCTGTTTTCCTGCTTGAAGTTTCTGTTCTCGCTATTTCAAACTTTCAAGGTACGCGAAGAGATTGTGAACATCCGCCTGGGTGAGCTTACCGAGCAGCTCCGCGTGGGCGGCCAAGGGATCCTGAAGTTGCACTTGCACGCGATCGCGCGAGAAGGACCGATACCAACCGGCGGTGTCCCGCAGTGCAATTTCAAAATCGTCGACGTGCACCAATGGACCCTTTATCTGCTCACCGGACGGTAGCGTTACGATCGCGGTGGTGTGCCGTCCCTCGGGATAAAGCATTCTCGCTTCGAGATCTATAGGAGAGTACTTGCGAGCGACGCCGTTCAGATCGCCCGTCGGGGAATGACATTTGTTGCAACGGCCAGCTCCGTTGAAATACGCCTTCCCTGCCTCGGCATTTCCGGTGAGCAGCTTCTCAACCGGATACGAGCGCGGCACCTCGGCCGAACTCAGCGCTTCGGCGGCACGCGCGTGTAAATACGCCGCCAAGTCGCTCACCTGCTGATCCGTCAAAGGCATCGCCGGCATTCCCTTGTCCGGGCGGCCGTGACGAATCACGTCGCCAATCAAATCGCCCTTCACGTCATGCGCCACAAGCGCCGAGCGGACGAGGTCCGGCCCGCGAGCGCCCGTGGCATCAGGGCCATGGCAAAATCCGCACGTCTGCTCGTACTGTTTGTGCCCGCGCTCGACACCCGGGTCTTGAGGCTCAGTCTGCGGCGAAGCGGCAGAATTACAAATGACAATAAGAAGAACGATCGCTACCCAAAGTGTGGAAAATTTGGCCGCAGGTTTTACCGAAGAGAGCCCATGTTCGCGAATCGTCATCCCTCACCCCGCAGTGCGTGGATTCTAGCATTGAGTCTTGCTGACTGCATCCGCCCGGTGCCTCATGCCGCGCTCACGTGGCCGGCCGAGATACTAAGGTGCGCCGATGCGCTGCGCCAAATCTGGCGCCAACTGCTGAAAGTGGCGAACGTTGAGGGTATAAATTCGCTCGCAATCCGATTCCCGGGCGCAGCGCAGGTGGATTGCATCATAAATGCGGCCTCCGATCCATCCTCGATCAGCGCGCTCCCGAATGGTCTGTATATACATTTCCGGTGTGACAGTGACGAGCTGGAAATAAGGTAGAAAGTCTTCCCATAGAATTTTCCACGCTTCCGACGGGTAGACTGCGGGTTGGAAGGGCGTGCGTGTCAGAACTGTATAAATCTCGGAAAGGCTGTGGCCACTTGCGAAACCTTCGATTTTGCCGTCTTGGGCCAACGCTAGCGCAGCAACGGAATGACTGTGGTGCGGATGATCTTCAACCGCGGCAGCCACAAACACTTTGGTGTCGTAGTAAACCTTCATAGGCCCGATAGGTCATTGATTCGTTCATCCCGGATGCCGTCAATCAGGTTGTCCCAGTCAAAGCCTCTAGGTACTTTGCCTAGATGAACCCAACGACCATTCACTTTGATCATCGAAGGTCGCTGGTCGACGGGTTTAAGAAGGACCCCATCTGGGCGCTCCTCAATCTCCAGGTCACTTCCCTGGCGCAATTGGAGGCGATCTCGGACTGGCTTGGGAAGGACGATTCTGCCAGCTTTGTCGATTTTGACATTCATACCATTTATATTGGCATATACCATTTGAAATGGTAAGAGCTCGCACTGACAGGAGAGCCCGTCGGCTACATACCGTCCCCTATTTTGTCCATATTGCTGAGGGCAGATGGTTTATCGAGCGAATCTGTGGCGGCGACACCGGTGATCAGCCGCGCACCTCGGCTGAACGTCAAATATTCAAAGCCCCATTGTACGAAAACCAGAACGCGACTCTGAAATTCCACAATGTACATCAGGTGGATAAAAAGCCAGACGAGCCACGCGGGCAGGCCCGACAAGTGCAAGCCAAAAATGTCGGCAACAGCCGCAGCCCGGCCAATGACGGCCATGTCGCCCTTGTTGAAATAGTGAAACGGCCTGCTGTTCTTATCCCCTTTTAGGCGCGCTTGGATGGCATTTGCCGCGTAGGCTCCGCCTTGAATGGCCAATTGCGCGACCCCGGGGTGCGCTTTTCCGTCCTTGTCGAGGGAGAGCGCCAAATCACCAACCACGAATATATCGGGATAGCCGGGGATGGTCAGGTCTGGGGCGACTTTGATGCGCCCGCTGCGGTCCGTCTCTGCTTTGGTCCGTTCGGCCAATTTTCTCCCAAACTCGTTGGTGGTTACACCTCCGGCCCACACCACGGTTTTTGCCTGCAAACGTTTTGACCCGTCGCCGGATTTATACGTAACACCGCCGGCGTCGATCTCCGTGACCATCACGCCCTTGGTCACCTCGACGCCGAGGCGCGACACGAGCTTTTCCGCTTTCGCCGAGAGATCCTCGGGAAACGCCGCGAGGACGCGCGACCCGCCTTCCATGAGAATGATGCGTGCTTCCCGCGGGTTGATGTGGCGAAAATCATTTTTCAGCGTTTCATTGGCGATCTCCGCAAGCGCGCCGGCCAGCTCCAGTCCGGTCGCGCCTGCGCCGACAATTATGAACGTGAGCCACGCTCGCGCGTCTTCCTCGCTCGTCGATCGCTCCGCGCACTCAAACGCATACAGAATTTTATGCCGGATAGCCGTGGCTTCTTCGACAGACTTAAGGCTGGGCGCCCATTCGCGCCAAACGTCATTGCCGTAATAAGAAGTCTGGGAGCCGGTCGAAACGATTAGCGAGTCGTAAGGAAAAACACCGCCGTCACGTAAAATTACGCGCTTTGCATCAGGATCGATATCCGCTCCTTCCCCAAGCAAGACTTGCGCATTTTTCTGTTTGCTAAGGACGCCGCGCAACGGAGCGGCGATCTCGCCCGGCGACAAGGAGCCGGTGGCGACCTGATAGAGCAATGGCTGGAAAAGATGAAAGTTGCGACGGTCGATCAAGGTAACATCGACGGACGCATGTTTGAGTTTTTGTGCGGCGTTTAATCCGCCAAATCCCCCGCCAAGGATGACGACCTGGTGCCGATGTTCCATGCCGTTCGCTCCGCTTTACGCAACCTCGTTCTGCCTACTATCATCTCACTTACCATGATTTCCTCAATGAAATCGCGCGGGCAGCCCATCTCGACGGAGCAAACGATCCGTTTCTATTTTCCGCCCGAGGCTGATGTCCAAAACTAGCTATCGTATCCTGATTTTGGCCGAGGCCCTGGGTCTCGCTGGATACATTGCCTGGTACATTTGGCAGCTCCAAAGCGTGCGGCCCAATTCGTGGATCGTCTTTCCCATCTGGCTTCTCGCTAGTATTGCCTTGCATCGCGACACTCCCCAAACGCTGGGATGGCGCGCTGACAATCTCTGGGCGGCGACGCGCCAGGGACTGAAGATCTTCGCGCCGTTTGTCATTGTTGCTCTCGCGGCAGCGTTATATTTTGGGGCCTTCCGTAAGTTGACGTTTCATTTGGCGGAGACGAGGCGCTTCTTCGGCTATTTCGCATTCTGTCTGCTGCAGCAAGTCGCGCTGAATTCCTATCTAACGAACCGGCTTCTCTATGCATTCGAAGAGCCGCGCGCCGCCGCCGTCTTGGCCGGCGCTATTTTTGCCGCGGTGCATTGGCCAAATCCGGTTCTTGTGCCGCTAACTTTTATCGGTGGGATCGCGATGAGCTGGCTTTTCATTAAAGAACGCAACATTATCCCGCTCACGATCGGCCAGGCGATTCTAGGGATGCTGGTGTGGTGGGCTCTTCCGGTGGCATGGCATCACGGGATGCGCGTCGGGCCCGGCTACTACTCGTTTCATCCGTGAGAAATTAAAGTGTGGATACGCTGCATCGCAGGCGACGGCGGCGGAAAGAAGCCGCGCGGGATGCGCATACTCCGCGCTGCGCCGCATGATTATAAATTCAGGTGATCGTAATTCCCTGCTGTTCTCTGTGAAGCGGTCGCGCTTGCACGCGAACTCGCAACCTTCTCCCACACGCCGGGGATAATCAAGGAGCACTTCGGACAAGCCCCGTGCACAAGTCGATTCTCGAGCACATCGTGCCAGGAACGCCGAATCAGCATCTCGCCGCACTTCGGACAAGCGGTATTCCCCGCATCGCTGAAGATATTTCCTTCATAGACGTAGTGGAGACCCGTTTCGAGCGCGATCGACCGCGCCCGATGAAGCGTCTCCGGCGGCGTCCGCGGCTTATCTTGCAGCTTGAAGTCCGGATGGAACGCGGTGAAGTGCAAAGGCACGTCCGGCCCGAGATGCGTCAAAATCCATTCAGAAAGCTTGCGCGTCTCGGCAGGATCATCGTTCAACGTGGGGATCATCAGGTTCGTGATTTCGAACCACACCTTTGTTTCTTTCTTGAGCCATTCGAGGGTTTCGAGAACCGGCTGTAAATGTGTCAGCGTGATTTTTCCGTAGAAACCTTCCGAGAAAGCTTTTAGATCGATGTTGGCCGCGTCGATGTGGTCATAGATATCGTGAAAAGCCTCGTATGTGATGTAGCCATTCGAGACCATCACCGTTTTCAGCCCGTATTCCTTGGCCGCCTGGCAAATATCGATCACGTACTCGCCCCAAATGGTCGGCTCGTTATAAGTAAACGCCAGCGAATCGCAGCCATGCTGTAGAGCCAGCAAAGGCACATCTTCCGGCGCGAGATGCTGCGAGCGCACCTGATCCTGCCGCGACTTGGAAATGTCCCAATTCTGGCAAAAGAAGCAGCCCATGTTGCAACCGGCCGTGCCCATGCTAAACACACGCGTGCCTGGCAGAAAATGGTTCAGCGGTTTTTTCTCGATTGGATCGACTTGCAGCGCCGCAGGCGCGCCGTAGCCCAGGCTATAAAGCTTTCCGCCATGATTGACGCGAATGAAGCAAAATCCCGATTGTCCCGAATGAATGTGGCAATGGCGAGGGCAAAGATAACAGTGAACGCGGCCGCCTGCCTCCGGCTCCCACCAGCGGCCTTCCTGCAGCTGCTCAGTTTTCTGGAGGATCTTCAGGTCGCTCACAAACGGATCCTCCTTCCAACTGAATTATACGCCTTCAAGCGCATCGAATCGGGCTTTTGATCGGCAGAATGTCAGAACAGGACAGCGAGTCCTACGCGTGGTGGCGAATGTGCCGCTGGACTCGCCGGCGTTCCGCGGCCCAGTCCACAAAATTCGACATGTTCGAACGATACTTCCAGGAAAGGTGAAAAAATTTTCGGGCGTCCAGATTCGCGCCCTCGTTGCCAAGAAAAGTCTCAAAGCGCCAGCGCAGGTAGGGGCTCTTCCAAGGATTCAGGCGATAACCGCGAGCAACGTTCCAGTAGTAGCCCATTGTTTTAAACATCGGTCTTTCACAGGCAAAGAGCCCGCTCCCAAAATTCGTTCGTCTTAACTGCCGCCTAGCGGCGCCGAGAGATGCTCATGGACCAGCACCCAGCTAGACCCGCGCCTCTCCCAGATTCCGGTATAGCGAATGTCTATTTCCACATCTTTACCATCTTTCGTTTTTTCCGATAAATGCATTGGGACGGTGGTCCACGCCACAGTTCCATGGCGGCTCACTTTCAGATCCTTCCCTGCACTGAGCGTTCCGCTCACCATATTGTCGAATAATTCTTTCTTCACACCGTCGTGGTATTCCTTCCAACTGTGATAGGCAAACGGCGCAACGTCATAAAAGACGAGGCCGTCCTCTTTGGCGTAGAAGCGTGCTGGACTATCGGCGTTGCCCGTGCTCCAAGCCGCGCAATAGTCATCGATCAGTTTGCGAAACGTGGCGTCATTGCTGGCCTTCTGCTCAGCGAGTGCGCCGGCGAACGTCAGCAATCCTCCTGCAAGTGCAAGCGCGACATACAGGAGCCAGCGCCATCGTTCGGTACCTCTGGCGTTTACATTTTCTCTCTGCAAGACCGTCTCCGTCCGCCGCAAGCTTGCTTCCAGGATCACGATAAGGTGGGGACTGCCACCGTTCTGTTGGGTCTACCCTATGTGGGTTCGCGGTATTTTGCAAGGGGGTTTAGTACCCGCTTCCGCCTATTTCCCTCGCCCGTTTTTCGCCGATGGCAGCCGCCATTGGCCGGTAAAATCACTCTGCCCGCCGAAAACCAAGTGCACGCCTCCAAGCCGCTGGGTAATCTCTCTCGTGGGCGGACCAAACGCCCGATTTGGAGGGGAGCATGGCAGCAGGACAAGCGGCTGAATACCGGCGAAAGAGCTATTTGGGGAGAATCTTGGTGGTGCTGGGATTAGCCGCCCTTCTGGCCGACCTTGCCTTCCTCGCCGCACCCCTGGAACGGCTCGTTGAAAAAATGAGAGACGGCCTCTTCGGTGTTGTGCCAACGCTCGGCCTGTCTTTCCTGAATGCCGCCCGAGCCATCGCGCTCCATCAGATCGACTACTTCTCCATGGTCTCGCGTATCTTGATACTATTCTCGGCGATCGTAGCCGTGGTGATTGGAGGCATGCTCTGGAGCGCGCGTCCCGCGGCACATGCTGCACCAGACCTGCCGAGTGCGCGTGATTCCCTGAATGGAGACCGTTGATGGACCAGCCGGATCAGCACCAGATCAATAGGCCCAAAGGCATGCTCGACGGCGATTTTCGCTGGGGACTTATCTGGGGTCTCATCATTGTTTTCATCGGGGTCGTTTTGCTTCTGGACCACATGGGCATCGTCCCGTTTGGCAACGTGTACCGCTTCTGGCCTCTGCTGCTCGTATTATTTGGCGTCATGAATCTCCTGAGCCGCTCGGGACGCGCTCTTGCATTCCTCCTAATTGTCGCCGGCGTCCTTCTCCTACTAAACGAATTCGGACTGATTCGCCTGAGCTTCGCTGATATTTGGCCGCTTGCGATTATTTCGGTCGGACTGCTGTTGATCTGGGGCTCGCTGGAAACGCGCGGCGCGGTGCGTAGAAAGTCCAAGATTGATTGGACGGCTCCCGGTGCTGCGGAAGCCTTCCGTCAGCGGATTGTTGACGCCAGCACCGATACAGAATCATCGATGAATGCCGTGGCCATCTTTGGAAACTGTGAACGGCGTTTCACAGGGCAGCATTTCCAGGGTGGAAAAGCCACTTCCGTCTTTGGCGGGCTCGAAATTGACTTTCGCGATGCTGACATCGACGACGAAGCCGTCCTGGAAGTGAGTTGTGTTTTTGGCGGAATCGAACTCCGCGTCCCGGAGACTTGGTACATCCACTCCCGCAGTCTCCCCGTCTTTGGCGGTTTCGAGGACAAGACCCGCCAAACCAAAATCGCAGATCCTACCGGGGCCAAGAGGAAAACGCTCATCGTTACTGGCATCGTTGTTTTCGGAGGCGTGGAGATCGGCAACTAAGCGGTCTTTATGCACCCACTTCTCACACCAATTAATCGCTACGGGCTCTACTTGCTGGCTTGGACCCCTCTCGCAGGTATTCTCATCTATTTGATGGCCGTGCCGGGGAAACTCGGCTGGTTGGATGCAGCGGTTCTAATCGTGCCATTGTGTCTGGTATATCAGTTCGTCTGTCTCTCTGCCTGGTATACCTGCAAAGCGTCGCCCCTCCAGGGCACTTCCATCCTGCGCCTGAGGTTTACTCACCTGGCCGCCGCGGTAGTCATCAGCTTTCTATGGGTTCAGGCTGCAAGGTTGCTGGCCTATGCTCTTTCGGCGTTGCCTTCCTTTCAGGGGCTGAATCAACGTTTCGCTTCGCAACTCCCGGTTCTGTTCGGCGTGGGCTTCTTGCTCTATCTCCTCTCGGTTGCATCTCACTACGTCATCCTGGCCCTCGAGGATTCGCGCAAAGCAGAGGCTCGTGCGATGGAGACCAGCATTCTCGCGCGAGACGCGGAATTGAAAGCGCTGAAGGCTCAGGTGAATCCCCACTTTCTCTTCAACAGCTTGAATTCCATCAGCGCGCTCACCAGCGTGGACCCCGCGAAAGCCCGCGAAATGTGCATTCTGCTGGCCGAGTTTCTCCGCCTGACGCTGGGGCTCGGCGAGAAAGCCAGCGTGCCGCTCTCGGAAGAGCTGTCGATGCTCCACCGTTATCTTGCCATCGAGAAAGTGCGATTCGGCGCGCGCCTGCGGATGGAGGAAGACGTCCAGCAGGAATCGACTTCGCTCCTTCTGCCGCCGCTCCTGTTGCAGCCACTCGTCGAGAATGCCGTTACACATGGCATCGCCAATCTTCCCGATGGAGGGTTGGTGCGTCTTTCCGGCCGGAGCCACAACGGACGGCTCTCTTTCGCCATTGAGAATACGTTCGACCCGGAGTCCGCACCGATGCGCAAAAGCGGCCTGGGCCTGAAAAATGTTCGCGACAGGCTAGAAGCGCGATATGGCAAGGAATCCAACATGCGAATCACCGCCGAAGAAGGAACATTTCGTGTGGAATTGTCGTTCCCTGCGAATACCGAAGAGGTGAAAAGTTGAGCAAGAAGGACGACAGGAAGTTCACAGCGCTGATCGTCGACGATGAAGACCTCGCGCGCCTCGTCCTGCGCGAGCTGCTTCTCAACCATCCTGAGATCGAAGTTCTCGCGGAGTGCGGAAACGGATTTGAGGCCGTCAAGGCGGTTACCGAGCACAAACCCGACCTGATTTTTTTGGATGTGCAGATGCCCAAGCTCTCCGGATTTGATGTGCTGGAGTTGATCGGAACGGAAACCGCCGTCATTTTCGTTACGGCTTATGACCAGTACGCCATGCGCGCCTTTGAGGCTCACGCCGTCGATTATCTATTGAAGCCGATTGGCCGCGAACGCTTTGATGCGGCTCTCGAACGCGCAAAATCGCGATTGGGCGAAAAATTGCCTCCCGCTCCAGAGCTAGCCGCCGCGGCGCGCCCGCCGAAGGAATTTCTGGACCGCATCGTGGTGCGCGACGGAACGCGCGTTACCCTGATCCCCGTGGGAAAACTCGATTACGCGGAAGCGCAGGACGACTATGTCGCTCTGGCGAGCGAAGGCAAAAAGCATTTGAAGCAGCAGACAATCGTTAGTCTCGAGGCCTGCCTCGATCCGGAGCGCTTCGTACGCGTCCATCGCTCCTACGTCGTCAATTTCGAACGGGTGGTGCGCATCGAACCGTACGGAAAAGACAGCCGCCTGGCAATCCTCGCGGATGGCACGCGTCTTCCCGTCAGCCGGGCAGGCTACGCGCGCCTCAAAACGCTCCTGGATCAACGTAACTAGCGGCTACTGTAGCTCGAAACAAATGGCGTTCCAAAATTGATAGGTGGCGAAATCTTGCCTCACGGGAGGTTTTCCACGAGTCACAAGTCACTAGCTCAACCGCCGCACCCAAATCCGCGAAGTAGCCGGCTTTCCCAAATGAATCGTGTGGCCGTCTGAGCGCAGCGTCATCGTTTCGTCATATTCGCGCTTTAGCACTTCTACTTTTGTCAAAGGGCGCAATCGCAGCCCTTCCAGAAATTCCAGGAACTGGTGGTCCTTTTCGTAGACGCATAGAATTTCCGCGTGTTCGTTCGGACGCAAATCCGCGAGCAGCACCGCACCCTGGCTCCGCAGTTTTGCAACGCCGCCTCGCATGGGAACGCCGTGCGGACACGATTTCTTATTTCCAAAACGCTTGAGCAGCAGGGCCTCGACTTCCGGCGAGATCCCATGTTCCAGCCGCTCGGCTTCGTCATGCGCCTTCGCCCACGAAAGCCCAATCACTTCGGTAAGCAGCATTTCCGCGAGCTGATGCCGCAAAGCCAGCCGTTCCGCAACCATCCGGCCTTTGCGCGTCAGATCGATGCGTCCCGTGCGGTCCACTTTCACGTGCCCGTCGCGCGTCATCCGCTTCAACGCCGCGGTCACCGCCGGAGGCGTTACTGTTAGTTCTTCCGCAAGCCGCGCGCTGATGGGAGTCTGGTCCTCCTCGAGCATCTCCCAGATGGCCTTGAGGTAGTCCTCTTGCGAAACGCTGGTTTTCTCTCGCCGCAAACTCGGTTCTCCCCAACGCCTTCCTACTGCGTGCTACGGTTATGTCCTCCAAACCCAAATACTCGCCGGCTCGTCAGACTCTGTAGGGCCGGGGCTTGCCCCGCCCGGCCGCTCACATAAGTGCCGGGCATTTCCGGGCGCGCAACAGTAGTATCACTTCCCAGTCCTCTTCCCTTTGGTGTTTCTGGTTTTCGTCCCGGTGCGCTGGGCGTTTCGCAGCCGGTCCGCGAGCTCCGCCACGCGCCGTTCAATATCCTCGAAGATTCTCTGATAAAGTTTGGCATCCGCGCCATAGGGATCTTCGACACGCCAATCTTCGACTTTCGCGGGGTCAGCGAGGTCCATCTCAATTGGGCATCCGCTCATGTTCATAATCATGTCCGCCGCGAGCAACGCCGCCGGGACGATCGGCTTTGATTCCAGTCCATCCGGGGAATAACCATTTTTGAGGAGCGTATGCTTGGTTAGTATCTCGACCCGGCCGAGCGGCGTTAATCCTGCGCTCGATACCTCCATGACGTCAGCCGCGATTCGACGTGCGATAGCCTCCGCCATCGGACTACGGCACGCATTACCCCGACAAACGAACATGACCTTCTTGAGCGGCCTATTTTTCATCGAATCGCATTCTCCAAACCTGAGCCGGCCTGTGTACCAAGCACAGTAACCATGAAGAGCAGCATCGCCCGTCTATTATTTCCCTTCCGCTCAACCACTTGCAAACTAGCCCGCATGCCGGATTTTTTTCTTGACTTTCTGTTATGTCTTCGGGTAATATCCTTCCTGGTTAGCTCCATATCCGGAGTGCGGCAGCCAGGCTGCCGCTTTTTTATTTACCCGTCCCTCGCTCAAAGATTGTGCGAGCAGCCAAACCTGCCCCCGCTTTTCAAAGTCTAGCAGCCGCTGGCTTGCCCGAACTCTTTTTCAGTGCGTGCATCCGCTCGCCGCCTTCTGTAACTCAAGGAGAGTCAGCGCTTCCCCCGCCCGTCCTGCGTGCGGAGCGCAAGGGACTGGGCGCATCGCAAAGTCGCATCCATCCCCTTTCCTATCAGCACTTCCAAGCCGTCCCATAGGGTCGGATTCCAAAGCATTTAGCGCCTCAAGAACGCACCATTATCCCCTTTACTTTCAATACTTCCAAGCCTTCTCGGAAGTGTTGAAAGTAAAGAACTTGTAAGTTCTTTAGAATCCACACTTGCAAGAAATTCTCTCGTAACTCTTTTAGAATCCACACTTACAATAAACCGGGGGGAGTACGGGGGATCCCCGCAGCTTAGCAAGGGTGGTAATCGAGCTATGGCGCGAGAGAGGGCGTCATCCTGGAACTCGTCCGCACCAGCTCCAGGAAATGTTTGTGCATGCTGCTATCTTGAGTGAGCTCAGGATGAAACGTGGCCGCCAGGACCGTGCCCTTCTTCACAAGCACGGGCTTGCCCGCGTATTCGGCGAGAATTTCGACGCCCGGACCGACGCTATCAATCACGGGAGCACGAATGAAGACCATTTCCAGGGGCGCGTCCGTCAACTTGCTCGCTCCAAAAAAAACGTCGCTGGCGAGTTGGCGGCCATAGGCGTTGCGCAGAACGGTCATGTCCAGCAAACCCAAAGAGGTTTGCCCGGGATTCTTCACCTCTGTCGCCAGCAAGATCGCGCCGGCACACGTTCCGAAGATGGCTCCGCCCTCCGCGGCAAATTGTTTCACCGCATCGAACAGCCCTTCTTCCTGCAAGAACTGGAGCTGCGTGGTGCTCTCGCCACCAGGCAAGATCAGGCCGTCGCAACCGTCGAGGTCTTTGACCGTGCGCACTTCCACGGTCTCTGCGCCCAACTCCGCGAGCATCGCCGCGTGGGCTGCAAAGTCGCCTTGCACCGCCAAGATGCCAATCTTCAATTCGTTGACTCCATCAACTTGCAATCCGAGGGCAAGGCATGCCGTGCCCCTACAAAGAAGACCGAACAAATCGGGCGCGGCTCTTACCAGCCGCGCGTCGAGAGCATGTCCTTTTCTTCGAGCTGGCGCACATCGATGCCGGGCATCGCTTCTCCAAGCTCCTCATGCGCCTCAAGGACTGCTTTCGGATCGTCAAAGTGCGTTGTGGCCTTCACAACGGCCTTGGCGCGGGCTTCCGGATCGCTGGACTTGAAGATCCCCGAGCCAACAAACACGGCTTCCGCGCCGAGCCTGCGAACGAGCGCCGCATCCGCCGGAGTGGCGATGCCCCCCGCGGAAAAATTCGGCACAGGGAGTTTTCCCGTCTTGGCGATCTGGCGAATCAATTCAATCGGAGCGCCGAGCTCTTTCGCCTCGTGCATCAACTCATCGTCGCGCAACATCGTCAGCTTTTTCATCTGGCTCACGATGGTGCGCATGTGGCGCACGGCTTCGACCACGTTGCCGGAACCCGCTTCGCCCTTCGTACGAATCATCGCCGCGCCTTCCGCGATGCGGCGCAAAGCTTCGCCGAGATTGCGCGCGCCGCACACGAACGGCACGCGGAAATCATGCTTCCAGACGTGGTTTTCTTCGTCCGCCGGAGTCAGCACTTCGCTCTCATCGATGAAGTCCACTTCGAGCGCCTGAAGCACTTCCGCTTCGGCAAAATGTCCGATGCGCACCTTGGCCATCACCGGAATGGTCACCGTTTTCATGATCTCGCGGATGATCTTGATCGAGGCCATGCGCGCCACGCCGCCTTCCTTGCGGATATCCGACGGCACGCGCTCCAGCGCCATAACGGCGCAGGCTCCGGCGTTCTCCGCAATCTTGGCCTGTTCGGCGTTGGTCACGTCCATGATGACGCCGCCCTTGAGCATTTCCGCCAGGCCGACCTTCACCCGCCATTCGTTTGTACCGCCGCCTGCATTGCCGCTGCCGTTCACTTTCTTCGCATCCATGTCATTTCTCCTCTTGTCCCAAATATTTCCAGCGTATTTTTTACCGCTAAAATCTTATGTACTGCGGGTTTCTTGCTCGGACACTTGTTTCTGGCCGATCACTACAAATCTTCCTGTGCCTCGCGCCAACACTTCGCCCGCGTTATTGCGAATCTCGCCTGCGAGGAATAGATTGCGTCCCTTTACATCCGTCTCGAAGCCCTCAACGACGATTTCTTCATCTACCTTCACGGGCTTCAAGTATTGAATCGCCAGCTCCGCCGTCACCGCGCGAACCTCTCGAAAGCGGCAGACTTTCCCCATCGCTTCGTCCAGGAGCGTGGCAATGATTCCCCCATGACCCATCCCGCCACCGCCTTGATACCTCTCACCCAAAATAAATCGCCCCACGATGCGGCGGTTTACGTTGTCCTGCACGAACGTCAGCTTCATTCCGGTATCGTTCGCACCGCCGCAGCCAAAGCACTTGTTCGCCGGGTTCGGCGCTAACGTGATCGTATCCGTCAAATTTGTCCAGCCTCTCCGCTTTCGTTATTTCCTCATTTGTCCACTTCTTTACTTCTTTACTTCTTTTCTTTAGACCAGCGCCACCCGGCTCCGCTCGGCGCGCCGCACGCCGCGCTGGCGTTTGCGCATCTCGATGCGCAGAAGATCCGCTAGGGTCGCCACACCGCGAGCAATCTGCTTTTCATCGAGTCCCGCATAGCCGAGGCGCAGCGTATTCGGCAGCGGATTCTGCACATAGAAATAGCGGCCAGGCGCGAACAAAACACCGCGTTCTTTCGCGTGAATCAAGAGCTCGCTGGCATCAAAGCCCGGCGGTAGTTCCAGCCACAAACACATTCCGCCGTCCGGGCGCGTCCAGCGCGTGCCCTCGGGCATGTGCTTCCGCAGCGCCTCGTCCACGGCCGCGAGGCGCGAAGCATAGACCTTGCGCATTTTCGCGAGATGCTTGGTAAACAATCCGCGCCGCAAGAATTCCGCGAGCGTGGCCTGGGCGAGCTGGTCCGTGTGCAGATCGGTGGTCTGCTTCACGATGCGCAGCCGCTCGATGGCGGTCGCGGGAGCGACTATCCAGCCCACTCGCAAACCAGGAAATGCGACCTTCGCAAAGCTGTCTATGTGGATGACGATGTTTGCGCGGTCGAGCTGCTTCAGAGAAGGCAGCCGGTCGTCTCGCGCATGGAGCCGCGCGTAAATATGGTCTTCCACGACGGGCACTTGATGTCTTCCGGCGAGTTCCAGAACTTTGCGCCGGGATGCTAGCGGCATCGAGGTGCCCGTGGGGTTCTGAAAATCGGGCGTGAGCACAATAAGTTTCACGCGATTCGCCGCAAGCGTGGCTTCCAGCGCTTCCAGATCGAGGCCGAGAGCGGTGCCCGGTTCCGGGCGCGTTTGCATCGGCACCCCGAGACAGCGCGCGCGCGCACCGTGGAAAATTGCCATCGCCCCGGGATAGGTAGGATTTTCGAGAATCACGGAATCGCCCGGACGCACGAAGGCTTTGCTAATGATGTCCAGCGATTGCTGGCAACCGTCCGTAATCAGCAGATTTTCGTCCTTCGCAGGAATGCCATCGCTGCGGAGATGTTCGAGCAGCGCTTCTTTGAGCGGTCCATAACCGTCCGACGGCCCGAGGTTCAAGACGTCCGTGGCTTCGCGGCGAAGAACGGCGTTCACGCATGTCTGCAATTCCTCAACAGGAAAATATTCTTCCGCGGGACGAGCCATCACAAAGGACAGAGCGTTTTCCGGCGCGCTGGCAGTCAGCCGGCTGAGCGCCTCTTCGCCGCGTTCATCCGCGAACAGCAGTTCCCAGCGGATACCCCCATTGCCATCGAGGACCGGCGGCGCCGGAGGCGTTAACTTCAGCCCATTTCCATTGCCCTTGATGTACGTGCCGCGGCCGACGTGCCCTTGAATGAGGCCCTCGGATTCCAGCTCGGCGTAAGCATTCGCCACCGTGGTGCGGTGCACGCCGAGCATGGTAGCGAGTTCGCGGCTGGCCGGAATGCGGTCGCCGGGGCGCAAATCGCCCGCATGCACGAGCGAGCGCAACTGGTCGCGAAGCTGGATGTACAGCGGGACGTGGCTCTCAGGCTGGAGATGAAGTGGCAGCATTGTCTCTCACCTTGAGCCAATTCTACACGATATTGGACTGCTGCAAGAGCCAATTTGTCTACCGCCATTTTGGCGGGTGCGGGGTGGAAAAGCGGGGATTGTCGAGCCTCGTCAAATACTGAGACGAGGGGTCGCCGAGAAAGCGGCAGCAGAGCTGCCGCACTCCAAAACCCTAGATTGCAATATTCTGCGGGACTCGGTAGTCGCGGAACAGCCGCCCGTTAATCGGGATTCGGCTGATAGCCCAGGCGGCCATTTTTTTCGCCGGCGGCCAGGCTCCGGATGCAGAGTTTCGTCAGGTCTTTTTCGTCGCATTGATAGATTTCCATCGCGGGCAAGTCCTGATCCTGGACCTCGTACTCCCCTGCCTGCATGTCTTCCGAGTCGTCGTCCGAGGCGGTGACTACGGGATTGCCAGCCCTCGCGCGAATGTGAAATTGGCCGGAGGAAGGCTCATAGTTGGCGTAGCTGAAGCAGTGTCCGATGCAGGCACGATCGACGAAATGGCCGACGAAGGAAACGCGCGAGTCCAGCGGCGCCCAAATCGTGGACATCACCCTCGTTCCGAATGGCAGAGGGCTGATAAGACGTTCGGCCTCGGATTCCATGCGGTTCAAGGCCGAGGTGTCCTGATACAAAAAGGCGAAAAATACAATCGCGCACGCTCCGAAGCCAGCGAGATGCCATTTTCTAGGCTTGAGGCAGCCCAGAATGCAAAGTGCAAAAATGGCGGTAATCGCCGTGAGGCGGGAGGCAAGCAGGCCAATCCAGCCGCCAGAGATGGAAGGCCGCAAATTTTCAGGCAAGAGGGCCACAGCAACAATCGCGACAAAATAAAGTTCGGCAGGAAGCAGCAACGATTGCCAAAAGGATCTAGCAGGCCGCCGGGAAATCACATCGACGAGAACGCAGAGCGCGCCGAAAGCGAGCACGACCCACCCAAGAGCGGCGTAGCGTCGGCCATAGAGCGTGAATTGGTCCGCGCCATTCATGAGATAGAACGGCGGGTGCGCCCAATCGACAGGAAACCGCGTCTGATGGGCAAGATACTGGTGAACCAGAAACACCGCGCCTACAGCCGCGGCGGGAACCGCCAACTTCCACCAACTCGGCAGCTTCGTCCAGAGAATCAGATAGAGGGCCGTCCCGGAGAGCCAGATGAGTCCCAGCGGATGCGCCAGCAGAATGAGGGGCAGAATGAGCAGGCCGAGAAGCCGCTCCAGTCCCCTTCCCCGCCACAAAAGTACCATGCTGAAAGACGCCAATCCTAGCGACAAATAGTAGTTAAGAAACCCCATGTTGAAGGAATATCCGTAAGCCAGCATGGCGATGCACGGAGCGAGAAACCAGGGCGGCTGGCCACTTGCGGCGGCAACGAGAGCAAAAAGTCCCCAGAAAAAAATCAGCACACAAAGGGAAACCACAATTTTTTCAGCAGCGGCAAAACCGAAAGCATTCGCTGCGTGGAGGAGCATCCCGTCCACCAGGACATTGTCCCACTGGCGCACAAAATAGAGGCCGGGCGCCTGGCCCTTCTCAATCAACTGTGCCAGCCAGGCGTTATAAACATGGCTCGCGAGATCGCCGGCTTCGATATGCCGATGCCAAAAGCAAGGTACGATCATCGCGATCGACAGGACGAAAATGATCCATTTCTTTTCGCGTAGGAATTGCCACCCTGGTGCAACTTGCACAGGCGCGCCGGTCATCTTCTGTCTCGCCTGCGGTTTCGCAATGCAGACACCTCTTCAAGAAAATAGAGTCGCGCCATTCTACTATCTTCGACGTAGGAGCCGGATGTGGATAAAGCCAGAGGGTGTCGGACGAAGGAATGTTGATAGGAGGTGGCGGTCCAGTTTCCGGTTACCGCGTTTATCAGGACTTCCGTCTCTAACCATGCTTTGTGAACATTGGCTGCGCCTCATCCATCTCTAACATATCGAGCTATTTCGGGTGCCCAATGAACCTTTTGGCCGATTTCAACGAATAAACAGGTGAGAGACTGAAGTGGCTGACGACAGCGATCTCTGGAAACGGATTCGCCTGCGCGATGCGGGTGCTTTTGAGGCCTTCTATCGCAATGAGGCCGGTCGGCTCTGCGCGTACCTGCGGCAGATTGTCGGCGACGCGCAAGGGGCTGCGGATGTCATGCAGGAGACGTTTATACAGATTTGGAAGTCGCCCAATGGTTTCCGTCCGGAGTTGGGATCGCTTCGCGGGTATCTTTTCGGGATTGGCCGGAAACGGGCGGCGGAATGGTGGCGAAAGCAGGCGCGACTTGCGGAAGTGCAGGGCGAGAAAAGTGAGGAGGGATCGCGGGAAGGCGGGGCCAGTTTTTCAGCGATTGGGGACGCGTTTGCGCGTTTGCCTGAGCCACAGAGGTCCCTGTTGTGGCTGCGCGAAGTAGAAGGCCAATCCTACGCGGAGCTTGCGGCGATTCTGCAGGTTCCGCTGGGAACGGTGAAGTCCAGAGTGTTTGCTGCGAGAGAGGAGCTTCGGCGTATCTGGGGCTCCTCCGGCCACGGGGCGAGGAGCGAGAAATGAATTGTGCTAAGGCGGCGGAATGCATTTCCGCGTTGTTCGATGGCGAGCCCATCTCGCGGGAGGTGACTGCGCATCTCTCAGATTGCGAAGAATGCTCCGCCCGGCTGAACGACTACGCAGAGATGGGCGCGGACCTGCGCGAGATAGCCAACGCTACGGGCACGCGACAAGCAATTCCGCAAGGGCAGTGGCGATCGGCGGAGCCCACGACGGCCATTAATTGGCTGATGAGATGGAGGGGTACGATGCGAATACCAAGATTTGCGTTCGCGCTCATGGTGATTGCTCTGCTGGCTCTGTCAACGGGATTAGTCTTGACTCGGGCAACTACAACCGATCGATGGTTTCAGTACGAGTTGTTTGGGAGAGATGGAAGAAAGATTATGAGCGGTACTGCCCCGACGAATCCAGGGGGAAATCCGTACTACGACGTGGACGGAGGCATGACGTATCCGGACGGCGTCGTGTGGTTTCGCATTCGTATAGCGGAACAAATTGGGGAAGCCGAGAAAATCGCCGCAAAGGCCCTTTGGGCACCCAAGGGCAGCAATCGAGAGGCTTTTCGGGAGCGACTGAACGATATGCCGGAGCGCGAGTTCCTGTATTCTCCGGGCAAGGACCTAACAATTCCGGTGGACGGTTACGGGAGCCTGGAGGTCAAGGGTCACTTCGAGGCTCAGCTCCCTGCAAATGTTCGGATGGGGCTCTATCCCGAAGACGGCGTATTTCGGATCTCTCCGCCCCTGGTTCTTGTTCGAGAAAAAGAACTGCTCATGAAAGGGGACATGGGGGGAGGGTACGGCTCAATCGATAGATACTACTTCGCATACGGAAACCAATCCGAGGGATGGTTTCTGTTCTCGCTAAAACCCTTTGCGGGCGCCGTCGAAGGCACGCTGAAGATGAATCAAATCGAGTTCACGCTCGCGGGAAAGCCTTACTTTCTGTTCACAGGTGATCCCATCATGTTCGGCAGCGTAAAGGTTTGGGTGAAGCACTATGTTGCCGTTCAGGACTTCGATCCGAGTTCTCCCGCAATTGACTGGAAAGCGCAGAATGGACCAGCGCTGGTCTTCGGGGAATTGAAGAATCTCGCTGTCGAAAAGTAAGGTCCCGCCCGGTCGTCCCGTTTTGGGCATCAAAACTTGACGGTGAATCGACCGTCGGAATCTGGCTGTCTTATGGATGTCAAGTCCTGGTTAGTCGCATAGTCGGAAACTGACCTTACAGATTTTCCATCTTAGAGGAGCTAGCGGGAGAGCTGGTTCTCGCCCAATTTTTTCAGGCGATCGCGAAGGCGGCGCTGCAAGGGAGTCGGAGTATTGGGATTGAAAGCGACGAGATACCAGAGCGGCTGGCTGCGATCCTTGCTGAGCCAGGTCAGCGTACCGGCGTCGGCGTTCGGATGGCGGGCCACATTCTCGCGAATCGCGCCGTAAGGATGCTTCGCCAATTTATTCAAAGTTTTTGCGTTTGCGCGCGGATGTTCGCTGATCAAACGAAGCAGATAATAATCTTCCTCGGGCGCCTGCTTCACGAGTTTTTCCAGCATATCCGGTTTGGCGTCGGCGCTCAGAACGAGGCCGATTTTTTCGTCCCACGCAGTATTGATCTGATTGAGCTCGCGCGTACGCGCGTGGATCAAATCCTCGAGAACGCGGCGTTCCAACTGCAACCGTGCAATCGGCAGATCCGTGCCTTCGAGCGAATCGAGAACGCGCAGCAAGTGCTGCCGTTCCCCGAAGACGATTTGGGAGGTGCGCGTAATCGCGCCCTTCTCCTTTTCCTTGTGTTGCACCAAGTCGGATCGTCGCATTGTCAGATTGCTCCAGCCGAGACTTTTTCCCAAGCCTGCCGAGGTACCGGATTCCCTGCTGCGAAACCCGCTAACTTCACCACGAGGAGTGGGTTAATCGTCTCTTGGTGGCTTCTGCGGATTATGTTCCGAGCATCGCATGCGGTAAAGTTTGGTGCGTGTTGTATGTGCCCGATATGCAACCATCTGCCGCGGGCTTCCAGGGCCAGCGAACTATGAAGGACAGCAATCCATGAACGCATTTGATGAGCACAAAGATGAGCTGGAACACTACGAGCAGATGTACGGCCGGGAACGCGGCCGGCTGGCGGTGTCGCTGGATCGCATGACGAATGCACTGGTGTTAGTCGGCCAGCACGGGGTCTATTGCACCAGCCAGAGAAATCCTGCGGTTCCGGCGATGGATTTGCGGATCATCGCGCAGGAACTGGAACATGCAAAACAGCTCGTTCAGTCCGTCATGGAAGAGCTGAAACGCGCTAGAGAAGAGCGCAAAGTGACTGGTGACTCGTGACTGGCGACTCGTGCAAATCCCGCGGAACATAGGTTTTGTAGTTCCACGATGCAAGCCTTTTCCAGTTCCAAGCACAAATTGGCGGCGCGCCGCGGCGGGGACTCAGAAGGTAATCAGAAATGGATTCGTATTGCGCTCCTGCCCGATGCTGGTCAAAGGACCGTGCCCGGGATAAACGATGGTTTCGTCGGGCAAATTCATTAGTTTGCCGCGAATGGAGTCCGTGATCTGGTCCATCGAGCCGCCCCACAAATCGGTGCGGCCAATGCTGCCCGCGAAAAGCGTGTCGCCAGCAAAAAGCCTCGGAGAAGGTATGGAGATTGCCCCATTGTCCTTTGGCAAGTAAAGGCAAACGCTGCCGGGCGTGTGACCAGGAGTGTGGATGACGTTGGCTTGGAACGGGCCCCAACTCAGCGCGTCACCCTCTTTCAAAAGCTGGTCCACGTCGGTGATCTCCGGCGTAGCAACGCCGAGAAACGCGGCCTGCACTTCCATTCCTTGATAAAGCGGAAGGTCATCGCGATGCATAAGGATGGGCGCGCCGGTGTATTGGTGCAGCTTGCTGAGGCCGCCGACGTGATCGATGTGGGCATGCGTACTGACGATGGCTTTGACGGTGAGCTTATGCCGCCCGAGCAACTCCAGGATGCGCGTAACTTCGTCCCCCGGGTCAATGACCAGCGCTTCCCTGGTAATGGGATCGCCGATGATCGAGCAATTGCACTGCAGCATTCCCACCGGAATGGTGATGTGGATCAATCCGTGCGAGACGGCATCAAAGGCTGGCACAGCGTCGCTCATAACGTTCGAGTATATCATCCACCCCGGCCGATATAAGAGCGCGTCGCCACGGACAGCCTCTCACTTTGTTAAGCTGGTGGATGAGGGTGACGCATGGAGATGGCAAAAACCGGTGACGCGCTCGAAACGCCGCTCGCCGCTGTGCATAGGAGCGAAGGCGCGGCGATGGAGACGTGGTTCGGCTGTGAACTGCCGGATCATTGGATTGATCCGCGAGCCGAGCAGGAGTTTGCGCGCAAGACCGTTGCACTCGTCGATAAGAATTACCACGCCTATCTTTCATTCACGGGTCCGGACCGCGTGCGTTATTTAAATGCCATCCTGACGAACAACGTTAAGGATCTCTCGACCGGCCAAGGCAACGTAGCGCTGCTGCTCAATCCTCAGGGACGCATTCTCGCGGAAATCGAAACTTACGCTCAGCCCGATAGCCTCTTCGTCGTTTCCTACGCAATGATTCGAGCGCGGCTCATCGAGTGGCTCGACAAGTACATCATTATGGATGATGTGACGCTGACGGATGAATCGCAGCGTTACGGAACCTTAGCCCTCGAAGGACCAAAGGCAGCCTTGGTCGCACAAGAACTCACAGGAATCGATCTTTCCAAGCTCGCGGAGCTCGGCCGCACGGAAGCCACGGTCGCGTCAATTCCCTGCTGGCTCACAAAGCGTCCCCTCGGCGGAATGCCCGGATGCGAGTTTCTCGTCGGGCGCGACAGGCTGGCGAGCCTGTGGCGGACTCTTTCGGATATTGTGAAAAACAATGGAGGCGGCCCGATGGGCTACGCGGCGCTGAGCGCGCAGCGGCTTGCGCAAGGTGTGCCCTGGTTTGGGTACGAGTTCGGCGAGAAACAGATCCCTCACGAAGCGGGCTTGGAAACCAGCCACATCAGCTACACAAAGGGCTGCTACACCGGCCAAGAGATTGTTGAACGGGTGCGCTCGCGGGGCCAAGTAAACCGGCGGAGGGTCGATCTTATTTTTGATGGCACCGGCGTTCCGGCCGAGGGCGAACCACTGACTGTGGACGGAAAAGAAGTGGGATTCGTAACGCGCGCGGCGGTCCCGTCCTTTTTATCACACGCGATTGGAATGGGTTATGTGCGCAAGGACCACAATGCGCCCGGAAGCCGTTTGAATTGGTCCGGAGGAACTGCCGTCGTTTCGAAATTCCCCGAAGCGTTTCCCGCGGCAGCTTCAGCTGACTGAGCCGTGTCGAAGAGCCAATCGTTCGGCGTTGAAATGCTTTCAGCTGGGAGCATGATTCAAGAACAAACCCTTCATTCGTCGACGATGATCTTACCCTTCATTCGCCCGTGGCCGAAACCGCAAAATATCGAACACTCGAATTTGTAGGCGCCGGGTTGCTCGGCCACGAATTCAATCCCCCCGTCCGCGCCTTTGACGACCTTTCCGGTATCGTTCTTGCCCTCGAAGCGGAGTCCAGGAGCACTGCCCTTCTTGGCGCCTTCGGCAATGGGGTTAATCTTGATGCCGTGCTCTTTGTCAACGGAGTGCAGCTTCAACTGGACTCGAGTGCCCTTCTTTACATGAATCTCCGAGGGCGAAAAGGCGTATTTGTCCCCACTCACTTCGATGACTTTAACGGCAGGAGACGCGGGGTCTTCTTGTGGGCGTGACCCTGCCCGTGCGCTTCCGATGGCAAGGATAGCGACACTGCAGAACAAAAGATTCCTAGCGTTGTACACACAGTCCTCCACAGACTGCTGGATTAGAATCTGCAACGTTCGGATGCACGGAGAGACGTGAACGTTTCCCGGAACGCAAAATGTTCGACGCGAACGAAGAATCAAGCAAATTCGCGGCGGGGAGCGGCTTGCTCGACGCCCACGCGGCCCAGAGTAATTTCGGCTTTGAAGTAGTTCTCGCCTTTGATGGGGCAGCCGGCGAGACGGCGGAGCATAGCTATCTGGCCAATGTGCGTGAGGGCATCCGCGATGGGCCCTTGGAACAAGCCTTCGGAGGAGGAGCGGAGAGGCTCCTGAGAAGCAAGATAATCATCGAACTTTTTCAGCGAAGCAAAGAAACGGGCGACCTCGGCGTCCCAGGCGAGTGGCTGAGAATCATGCCAAGCGGCCTCTCCACACGCCATCGATAAGGCCCAATTAAAAAGATCACCGAGGTGGGCTAGGATATTTGCGGGCGTGCGGGGACTGCCACCGAGAGTAAACGCAGCGAACGATTCCGGGGCGCCGCGCAGTGCTTTACCGGCGCGATAAGCGACGGTTGCCAGCGTGTGGCGAAGAAGCTGGCGTGTTGGATCAGATGTTGTAGACATGATGAGCGAATCTCCCTGGGTGGTTGAAGCGGGCTAGCGCTTAGTATAAGCGCGGACGTAGTCGACGAGCATGGTTTGCGGGAATTTGGTGGACGCGTCAGGGTTGCCGGGCCAATCGCCTCCCACAGCCAGATTGAGAATAATGAAAAAGGGATGGTCGAAAACCCAGTTGCCGCCCGCGGGCCATTGCGAGGAGTTGAAAGTGGCGTAGAGATTGGAGTCGACGTAGAAACGGACGGTATCAAGTTCCCACTCCACGGCGTAGAGATGGAAGTCGTCGGCAAAGTTTTGACCGGCGGGAAGACTAAAGATGGATGTAAGGTCGCTCGTGGGACCGGTTGTGCTAGGGCCATGCAAGGAACCGTGGATGATGCCGGGTTCCCTGCCGATGTTTTCCATGATGTCTATCTCGCCGCACTTCGGCCAGCCCACGGCGGGGATATCGTTGCCTAACATCCAGAACGCGGGCCACATTCCCTGACCTTCGGGTATTTTGATGCGCGCTTCGAAGCGGCCGTAGGCTTGCGCGAAGAGGCCCTGCGTCTTGAGCCGGGCAGAGGTGTAGTCACGCATCACGCCGTCAGCGCCGGTGAAGGATTCTTTTTGCGCGGTGATTACGAGATTTCCCATTTCGATTCGCGCATTCGCTGAGCGGTTGGTGTAATACTCAAGCTCGTGGTTGCCCCAGCCGCTGCCGCCGATGTCGTATGTCCATTTGGTCGCATCGGGTGTAGAGCCGTCCGCGCCGGAGAATTCGTCGCTCCAAACGAGAGTCCACGTGGAGCCAGCAGGCTGCGGCGGGGACGGGGCCATTACCGAGCAGCCCGATGGCAGTAAAAGTGCATAGATGAAAATGCTGAACGAGAGTAGCGATGGCTTCAAAATGAATTTGGACATGCGGGCATCCAGGAGAGCACAGACTGAAGTCTGTGCCACTAGTCTAGGTTCAGTGCGCGCTTGAAGGAGCCCTTCTCGTTGTCGATTTTCTTTTGCAATTGGAGAATGGCATAGAGAACCGCTTCGGGGCGTGGCGGGCAACCGGGCACGTAAACATCGACGGGAATAACCTGGTTGCAGCCTTGCACGATGGCGTAGTTGTTGAACACGCCGCCGGACGTGGCGCACGCGCCCATGGAGATGACCCACTTCGGCTCAGGCATCTGATCGTAAAGCTGGCGAATGACGGGTGCCATTTTCTGCGAGAGACGACCGGCGACAATCATCAGGTCGGCCTGGCGCGGAGACGGGCGGAAGACCTCTGCGCCAAAGCGCGCCACGTCAAAACGCGCGGCGGCCATGGACATCATTTCGATCGCGCAGCAGGCCAAACCAAAACCAAGCGGCCAAATCGAACTCTTGCGCGCCCAATTGACGGCCTTGTCCAGCGTGGTAAAAATGATGCCTTCGTCTTCGAGCAGGCTGCCGAAGTCGTCGGGTTTGGTCAGCGTGACGTGCTTGCCGAGCGATGTGCTCATGATGCCCTCGTCGAACACCATTTTCGCACAGGCGAGCGGCGGAAACAAATGAACGCCAAGTGGCTGTCGCCTGGCCATTTCGTTTTTTACTATTTCAGTTCGTAATCGGAGGCTGAAGCAGAGCGAGTTCGCCGGACATACGCGACCACCGACCCCGGCCAAAGCGTGGTGTTTTCACCCGTGCGTTGATCCTGATACCAACTGTGGCAGCCGCCGGATTGCCAGACGGTGCCTTGCAAACAGCGATGGACTTCCGCGACAAAATTCTTTTGTGTCTCCGGACGCACTTCGAGGACGCTTCGTTTGCGGCGCTTCATCAGCGCCAGACAGCTCATCACGTAGCGCACCTGCGCTTCGATCATCAACACCACGGAATTGTGTCCCAGTCCGGTATTGGGCCCGAGCAGCAAAAAGAAATTCGGAAAGCCGCTGACCGTCACCCCGAGATAAGCGCTCATTCGCTCTCGCCAGGCATCGTGAATTTCCACGCCGCCGCGGCCGATAATCCGGATGCCGATGAGCGGCTCCGTCGCTCGAAAACCGGTGCCAAAGATCAAGACATCGACGGGTCGCTCGACGCCATCCGCTGTCACGATGCTGTGCTCCCGCACTTCCTCTATGCTATCGGTGACCAGCTCCACATTTTCCCTTGTTAGCGCCGGATAAAAATCATCCGAGACGAGCACACGCTTGCAGCCCAGCTCGTATTGGGGCGTCAGGGCCTCACGCAGTTTGGGGTCCTTGATTTTTCTTCGCATATGGCGCGTTGCGATCTCCGTCGCTTTGCCGCGAACATAATGATTTCCCAGAAAACCGAGCACGCGGAACTCCTGCCGCCAGAAAATGTATTGCCGGAATGCTCGCATCACTAGCGGGAAGCGCCGGAACCGCTTCTTCCATTTTTCGGCAAAGGCAAAATCGACTCGCGGTACGATCCACGGCGGGGTGCGCTGGAAGAGATAAAGTTTTCCCACGCGCGGCGCGATTTGCGGAACAAATTGGATCGCGCTTGCCCCGGTGCCTACTACGGCGACGTTCTTGCCATCCAGTTCGGCGCTGTAGTTCCAAGTGGACGAATGAAATTTGGGTCCCCCAAAGCTTTCGACTCCCTTGAGCGTGGGATACTGCGGGACGTGCAAGCCTCCAATACCGGCAACGAGCACCCGCGCGCGGATGCGCATCCCCTCACCCGCAGTGGCGTGCCACACGCCTTCTGTTTCATTCCAAGTTGCTTCGCGGAAGCGCGTATTCAGCCGGATGTGCGGCGCGAGCTTGTGGCGCTCGACGCAGCGCTTCAGATAATCGTGAATTTCCTTTTGTCCGGGATACATGCGCGACCAATCCGGCGATGGCTCGAACGAAAAAGAATACAAATGCGAAGGAATGTCGCAGGCGCAACCGGGATAGCGATTGTCGTACCACGTGCCGCCGATATCGTCACTCTTTTCAAGGAGCAGAAACGAATTCTGCCCTGCTTGGCGCAACTTGATGGCCATGCAAAGGCCGGAAAAACCGCCGCCGATAATCAAAACGTCGACGCACAATTCTTCAGCTTGCGTGTATGGAGTAGATGCTTCTTTCATCGGCGGTCACGCTACCTTATTCGATGCTTCCGAGGCTACGAGCGCGCGCAGAAACGCAGCACTTTCACTTAGTGACTGGCGCGCTTCCGGTATCCGATGCGGCGCAAGCTGCCAAGCGTGGGGAACCACCGGCCAAATTTTCAGCTCGACGCGCACACCCGCTGTTCGAGCGCGTTCCGCGAGCCGCGTCGAGTCATCGCGCAGCGCTTCATTCGCGCCGACATGAATCAGCAGTGGAGGCAGGCCAGCGAGCTCCGCATAGAGCGGAGAAGCCAGCGGATTGCGCGGGTCCGTCTCACCAAGATAGTAGCGCGCGCTGGGTCCAATATCCGGCCCGTGGAACATGGCGCAGCGGTTCGCGTTCGTGCGGATGGATTCGCCCGTCGCGGCAAGATCCGTCCACGGGGAAAAAAGGGCCGCTCCCGCCGGAAGCGAAATCCCTCTATCGCGAAGAGCCAGCAGTAGAGAAAGCGCCAAGCCCCCGCCCGCGGAGTCTCCACCGATAACAATACGCTCGGGCGAGTATCCTTCACTGAGGAGGCCGCGATAGGCGGCGACCGCATCGTCGACAGCAGCCGGGAACTTATTTTCTGGCGCGAGGCGATAATTCGGAGCCAGCACGCGAAATCCGTGAAGCGCAAAACCCACAGTGATCGGTCGATGGGACTGCGCCGAGCAACCGAAGTATCCGCCACCGTGCAGATACAAAAGCACCATTTTCGCCGAAGAGTCCGCTTGGACCCATTCTCCAGGGACGCCGCCAACCTGAGCGGGCGAAATATGCGCGGCGGCCGGCGCCGTATAGCGGTCAGGACGAAGTATCTTGCGCGCCAGGCGATAATCCTGCACGCCGCGCAGCTTCCGCTTGACGCGCCATTTGACGATCCATACCGCGAGATGAGCCTGCCAGCTTGCCATGCCGGATGTTTTCCGTCTGAAGTGCGAGCGACGCCGAGAGAATATCAGAGTTCCTTACCGAATTCGCTACACGGCCAGGACTACTTTGCCAAACTGCGATCCCGCTTCGAGATAAGCATGCGCTTCAGCGGCTTGTGCAAGCGGAAAAACGCGATCGACGACAGGCTTGAAGCGGCCGGCGGCAACCAGCTTCATCACCGTCTGCAATTCCGACTTTGCGCCCATGTAGGACCCGAGCAGCGAAAGCTGGCGGCTGAAAAGAAAACGGAGATCGATCTTCGCATCGTAGCCAGTGGTGGCGCCGCAAGTCACCAGGCGGCCACCGAGAGCCAGGCTTGCCACGCTCTCGTCCCACGTTGCGGTGCCAACATGTTCAAACACCACGTCCACTCCGCGCTTGTTCGTGATACGACGAACTTCGTCGCGGATTTTCTGCGACTTGTGGTTGATGACGTGGTCGGCGCCCCACTCGCGTGCCTTCGCCATTTTCTCATCTGTCCCCGCCGTGGCGATCACTCGCGCGCCGAAAAACTTGGCGACTTGTATCGCTGCGCTGCCTACGCCGCTCCCCGCTCCGAGAATCAACACGTCTTCTCCGGGCTGCAGTTCTGCGCGCGAGACGAGCATGTGCCATGCGGTTTGAAAAACAAGCGGGATGCTGGCCGCCTCTTCGAACGATAGGTTTTCCGGATAGGGCAAGCAGTTCACTTCCGGGCAGCGCACGAATTCAGCGCACCCGCCATCGATCATGTAGCCCAAGTTTGTGAATTGCCGGCAGCGATTGTCGTGACCAGAAGTGCACGCAGCGCATTTACCGCACGTCACACCCGGGGCGAGCACCACCTTTTGGCCGACTCGGACCGTCGTTACCTCCGCTCCAATTTGTGCGACTTCACCGGCCACGTCACTCCCGGGAATGTGTGGCAGCGGAATCGGCACGCCCGGCAATCCGCGCCGCACCCAAAGATCGAGATGATTCAGCGCGCACGCCTTTACACGCACCAACACATCGTTCGCGCGCACAGCAGGCTCGGGCGCATCTTCATATTTCAAAACCTCCGGCCCGCCATGTTCGTGAAATCGGATAGCCTTCATCAAACCCTCCGCCTTGCTTTGAGAACCGCAAGGTAGCACCCACACGATGGGGTGTCCAGAAGCCCGCAGGAACGCCCCCGCTTGCACTCCAATGACCCGTGCTGCTGCGACTTGCATTGACACGACCAATGACGCGCCGTAGGCTGAGGGTTGAGGCAAAGCGTGGACCTCTTCGAGGAAGTCGTAAAGATGCGGCGCGCCGGGCAGCGCGGCGCGCTGGCGACGATCGTGCACACCAACGGCTCGATCCCCAGCTACGAGAGTTCGCGCATGCTCGTGCGCGACGACGGCTCCATCGCGGGAACCATCGGCGGCGGCTGTGTCGAGGCCGAAGTTTGGGCCGCGGCAAAAGAAGTCATGCACAAAGAAGCGCCGCGCAAAATGGTCTTCAACCTGAATAATGAAGCGACCTACGACAACGGCCTCATTTGCGGCGGAACACTCGAAGTTTTTGTAGAGCCCATCCTGCCACAGCCCATCCTTTATCTATTCGGCGCGGGGCACGTTTCGATGGCGGTGGCTAAAGCGGCCAGCGCCGCAGGATTCGGCATTGCAGTCGTCGACGACCGCGAGGCGTTTGCCAACGCCGAACGCTTCCCCATGGCCAACGAGATTTACACAAGCTACGAGGACGCCTTCGAAAAGATTCATCCTAATGCCGCGAGCTATCTGATCATCGTCACGCGCGGCCACAAAGAAGACATGCGCGTTCTCGGCTGGGCCGTCCGAACCTCTGCCCGCTACGTCGGCATGATCGGCAGCAAACGCAAAGTCCTTTCCGTGTACCGAGCCTTGGAAAACGACGGTTATCGCCCCGAAGAGTTTCAACGCGTCTACGCACCAATGGGGCTGGAAATTGGTGCGCTTGCGCCAGAAGAAATTGCCATCAGCATCGTGGCGGAATTGATTGCCATTCGCCGCAACGCGGAATCGCCGGCGCACAAGAAATTGCATTACGAACCGCGCCCGGCACTGACAGAACGCTGAAAGAGGTGGCATGCTCGCAGCCGTCATCCTCTCGGGCGGCGCATCGCGCCGCATGGGCTCGCCGAAGGCGCTCCTCTCCTACCAGGGGCGGCCGTTCCTCGAACATTTGCTGGATGTGGCTCGCCACTCGAAAATCGGTGCGCGCCGAGTTGTGCTGGGAGCCGATGCGGAGCCCATTGCGAAAGAAATAAATCTGTCTCCCGAGGAAATCGTCCATAACGAAGACTGGGAAAAAGGGCAACTGAGTTCGATTCAATCTGCCCTGCGCAGTCTTCCGCCGCAAACTGACGGCATCATTCTTTTTCTGATCGATCATCCACTCATCAGTTCCACCCTCGTCGACGAGCTGATTGACACGTTCTATAAGTCCGGCAAATCCATTGTTCTCCCCGTTTACGAAGGCCGCCGGGGACACCCCGTAATTTTTTCCTCAGCGTTGTATCAAGAGTTGCTGAATGCGCCCCTCGAAACGGGCGCGCGCTCCGTCGTTTGGGCGCATTCCGGCGATATTCAGATCGTGCAGACCAATGAAGAGGGCTGCATCCTTAATTTGAACGATCCAGATACGATGCAGAGAGCCTTCGGCGGTTGAGCGCCTGCGGACTCAATCCCGCTAAACCAATTTCGCGAGCAACAGCCTGAGCGAATCCGCGGCAAGCTGCGCCCCGTGAAACGTGGCCGGTGGTAGCCCGCCCAAGGCTTCGGAAATTTCCTCCGCCGTGATCGAACGCGCCGCCGCAACAGTGCAACCTGTAAGGCGCTCCGTCAAGAAAGACGCGCAGGCGATGGAAGTCGTGCAGCCGCGGCAAAGAAAGCGCGCCTCCGAGATAGCGCCGTCTTCGACGCGAACGGCGAGCTCCAGAATGTCGCCGCAGACCGGATTCGCCGCTTGCACTTCCGCGCTCGCGTTCGCCAACTTGCCCGCGTTGCGCGGATGCCGGAAGTGCTCCAGGACCAATTCGCTGTACATCCCGCTATCGTAGCCCAAGTCGCGCCGCACTGTTCAATTCCAGGCAAAACTCATCCCCTGGATTGCAAAATCCGACAACTGCCGCCACACTCTCGTTGCGTGCAACTGCAAAGCGGTCGAACATAGCGAGAGCGTTTCCAGCCGACCATGCCACGGTTAATCATCGAACGGCCCGGCGTCCAGCCGCGACTTTATGAGTTGAAAGACGGCTCCGCCATTCACATCGGCCGATCCACGTCCAACGAAATCACGCTGCCTCACTCGAGCATCTCCCGAAGTCACGCGCTTCTCGAAAGCCAACGCGGCGTTTGGGTTGTTACCGATCAGCACAGCGCCAACGGCGTCCTCGTCAATGGCGTCCGCATCGAGCGCGCCGAGTTGAAGAGCGGCGACGTCATCGGCCTCGGCGACATCAAGCTGCGCTTCGAGGACATGACCACCGGCACCGTCGTGGGCAAGACTTCGCCAGAGCTCGCCTCGCATCTCACGCAAATTCTCGATCAAGGAAGCGTCGCCAAGCTGCTCGATCGCTCCAAGTTTAAGCCGCTCGCGGAATGGAGCCAGCAGCGCGCCGATGCCGACGGCCGCCTCGAATTTCTCCAGCGCGAAAATCGTCTGCTCACGCTCCTCTATCAAGTCAGCAGAGCCTTGGGCGACAAAACCAGCGTCGAAGACGTGACGCAATGCGTACTCGATCTGGTCCTGCAAATTGATGGCGCGGAGCGCGGCTACGCGATGTTGCTGACCGCGGATTCTCTTCGCACTGCGCCGCAATCCGCTTCCGGTTACACTTTTCTGCCCGCCATTCTCCGCTACCGCCAGGCTCCAAAAGCAGCCGCACCGCAAATGGTGCTCTCGCAGGCCATCATTCAACAGGTCATGCAGAGCAAGGGACCACTTCTCGTGATGGATGCAAAGGAAGACGCGCGTTTCTCGGGCAGCCAGAGCATGGCCCTTTCCGGAATGCAATCGGCCATGTGCGCGCCGCTGGCGAGCCGCGATCGCTTGTTCGGCCTGCTCTACGTCGATAATCTCTCGAAGCGCGGCACCTTTACTCCCGAGGACCTCGAGGTTTTTGCCGTCATCGCCGCGCAAGCGGGCCTGGTGATCGACCGCGTTATGGCCAAAAGCGAAGTCAAGCGCCAGGGCGTGCAGCTCAGCGCCCTCGAACGTTTTCTCTCGCCCGCCATTTCCAGAAAAATTACAGCCGAAGCCGCGGATATCCGCCTCGGCGGCGAAAGCCAGCGCATCACGCTGCTCTTCGCCGATGTGCGCGGGTTCACCACCATGGCCGAAAAAATGAAACCGCGGGAAGCCGTCGAAGTCCTGAACGAATTCTTCGCGCGCATGACCAACGTCATTTTCGAGCACGATGGAACTCTCGATAAATACCTCGGCGACGGTTTGATGGCCCTCTTCGGCGCGCCCTTCGCGCTCCAGAATGATGCGGAAGCGGCCGTTCGCGCCGCCGTGAAAATGCAAAAAAGTCTCGCGGAGCTAAATGAACTTTCTGGAAAGGCCCCGCTCAGTATTGGCATCGGCATTCACACCGGTGAAGCTGTGGTGGGATTCCTTGGCACGGAACGCCGGATGGATTACACCGCGATCGGCGACACCGTCAACGTCGCCTCACGGCTGACTTCTCAGGCCGGGCCCGGTCAGATTGTCATTTCCGCCGCCACGCACGCCCAGCTCACCCAGGAGATCCCCTGCGCTCAGCTCTCCGCGATGAAGCTCAAAGGCCGCGCCGAGCCCATTGACGTTCACGAAGTTCTTTGGCGCGAGCCGTTGCCGCTGAATCCCAGTGCGCAGCAGTTCAAGCCCACCTCGACTCGGCTAACTTGATCCACACTTGACGCACAAAAATCCACCTAATGCGCGGAAGTTCCACCCGCACCGCTCGCCACTTTCGGCGGTAGATACTTCTTCTCGACCGAAGCAACCACGACGTAATTTGGGTCGACCATCTCGGTCAAATGAATTTTGCCGACTTTGGAAAGAAGCTCGTATGCATCCATTTCCGAAAGCCCATAGTCCGCGTGGATCCATGCCACAAGCTCGGTGAACGCAATTCGCACCGCGTCATCCACCGGCCGGTAGATTCCCGTGGTCATGATCTCTTTTTCGTTTTCGAACCTCGGCCATCCGGTGCTTTTCCTTTTCACCACGTCAAACTGCAGCCGCGCGCGCATGGGCACTTCGATTGCGCTGCCGGCAATTTCGCCGTCGCCCATCGCCGCGTGCCCATCGCCAAAATAGAACAGCGCTCCCGGCACATTCACCGGGAGGTACAGCGTGTTCCCCGCGCTCACTTCCGGCGCGTCCATATTCCCGCCAAATTCCGCCGGAACAATCGAGCTGCGCGCTTCGCCGTTGGCCGGCGCCACTCCGATGCAACCAAGGAACGGATGCATCGGAATTTTCACCTTGTAACCGGAGTCGAGCGCCTGAAACGTCGCCGTGTTGTCCGCGTGGTCGATCGGATAAAACCAAATCTTCTCCGCCAGCGGCTCTTTTTCAAGCATGGGCGTGTAATGGGTCGAGTTAATCGCTCCAAATCCCGGCGAAAACGCGCCCACGCCTTGATCACCATCGACCTGCAAATCGAGTATTCGAATCACCAGCGTGTCGCCGGGTTCCGCGCCTTCGATGAAAAATGGTCCCGTAAGAGGATTGTCGCCTTTGGCCATCGCGGTCGTATCGCCGGGTTTCTGAATGCCGTTGCCAAAGCAGTCCAGAGAATTCGCGTCGAGGATATTTCCCGGGCGCAGGCGCGCCACTGGCTGCGCAACGCCGAAGACATACTTCACGTTGTCGATTGTGCCCTTGAAATGAACCACTTCCGGTGCAGGCGATGCCGGCGGTTTCTGGGCCACGGCAGGCACGGTGAAGAACGACAGCAGCACACCCACTCGAATAATGCGCACGAAATACCTCCCGAAAATATAAGCGCGAAGCTCAATACTATACATCCACGAAGTTATTTTGCTCCCATCGCCCGCCACACATCAGACGCCCGGTTTGTTATCCTTCTGGGAAATGAAAAAGGCAACTCCGCGGGGCCAATTTCGGATCGTTTCTCTCGCTCCCAGCGCGACCTCCATTCTCTGCGCAATCGGCGCAAGGAAATATCTTGTCGGCGTGACGAAATGGTGCGCCGACGTCGCGCCCGTAACCGGGCTGCCGAAGCTTGGCGATTGCTGGCATATGGATTCCGTACACGAAATCCTGCAGCTAAAGCCGTCACTAGTTATCGGCTCCGTTCCCTACAAACAAGAAACCTTAGCTAAGCTCCTGGAACATCCGCTCTCTTTCTTGGCCACGAATCCACGAACACTCACAGACGTCGAAAATGACATTCACATGCTGGGCCGGATCACAAACTGCTTGCCGCAAGCCGATCGCCTCGCCAACAAGATGCGCGAAGAATTTGCCGCAATTGCGAAAAAGAGCCGCAGAGCGAAAAAGAAGCTCCGCGTCTACTGCGAAGCGTGGCCAAACCCGCGGATTAGTTCCCCTCCCTGGGTCGCTGAAATCGTAAAAATCTGCGGCGGCGAAATGGTCTTGCCCGCCGGAAAAAAAGTAACTGATCACCAGGTCGGGGAAGCGCAGCCTGATGTAATCGTCCTCGCGTGGGCCGCCACCGGAGCCAAAGCCAATCCGCAACGGTCTTACCAAGTCGCCGCTTGGAAGGACATTCCAGCCATTCGCAACAAGCGCGTCTACGTCGTCCGCGACGAACTGCTCAACACTCCTGGTCCGCCGCTTCTCGACGGGGCAGAACAACTATTTCGTATCTTCCAGGAAGTTGCAGCACAGGGAAGCACATAATGAGAATCGTTGTTGCCGCAGTCATCGAACGCCGCGATCGCCGCCTTCTGATCGGACAGCGCCGGCGCAACGACACTTCTCCCTTCAAGTGGGAATTCCCGGGCGGAAAAGTAGAAGAAGGAGAAGCGCCTGAAGCCGCGTTAGCGCGTGAACTGCGAGAGGAATTGGGCATTACGCTGGATAAATGCGTCGAAATCGGGCGCACGCATCACAAGTACGCCGCCGCGCCCGACGAGCTGGAAATTCGTTTTTACGCTGCCAGCATAAAGGAAAGCAATACTACCCCGAAGACCTTCGAACAAATTGCCTGGGTGCTCCCCAAAGAGTTGGGCAACTACGACTTCCTCGCTGCTAACTCCCCGCTCATCGCGCAACTCGCTACGGGCCGCCTCAAGCCCGGCGAAATCCTGGAAAGGGCTGCGAACTCACCCAAAAAGTAAGAAAGGCGAACCGAAGTCCGCATTCCGCAAGACAAGACTGCAAAACTGTTCAGACTGCAGTCAGGAAATCAGTCCGTTCACGAAACGACGGGATTTGATTTATCCGGATTGATCCCCAATTCCTTTATCGCTTTATCAACCATCGACCGCTCGATCTTCCCGTCCGAATAAAGCTCGTGCAAAGTCGCCAGCGTGATGAACCGGGCGTCCACTTCAAAGAAATCGCGCAACGACGCTCGTCCTTCGCTACGGCCAAAGCCATCCGTTCCCAGCGAAGCCAGCCGCCGCGGCATCCACTTGCTGACCATGTTCGGCAGCGTCTTCAAGTAATCGGAAGCCGCCACCAGCACGCCCGGCGCATCCGCGAGGCACTGCGTAATATAAGGCACGCGCGGCTTATCGCCAGGATGCAAGCGGTTCAACCGTTCCACTTCGTTCCCGTCGTTGTAAAGCGCCTTGTAACTCGTCACGCTCCAAACGTCCGCTGCAACGCCGAACTTCGTCTCCAGAATTTCCTGCGCCTGCAACGCCTCGCGCAGAATCGCCCCGCTCCCAAAAAGTTGCGCACGCAGCTTGGACTTCTTGTTCTCCGAAGCCCGATAGCGGTACATCCCTCTTAGTATTCCTTCTTTCACGTCGCCCGGCATCGGCGGCATCGCATACGGCTCGTTCATCACCGTGATGTAGTAGAAAATGCTCTCGCCATCCTTATACATTCGGCGAATTCCGTCCTGCAGAATCACCGCCATCTCGTAAGCAAACGCCGGATCGTACGCCCGCAAGTTCGGCACGGAAAGCGCCAGGATGTGGCTGTTGCCATCCTGGTGCTGCAATCCTTCACCAGACAATGTCGTCCGCCCCGAAGTCCCTCCCAGCAGGAAACCGCGCGTCCGCATATCCGCCGCGGCCCAGATAAAATCACCGATTCGCTGGAGTCCAAACATCGAATAATAGATAAAGAACGGAATGGTGTTAATGCCGTGCGTCGCATAAGCGGAACCCGCAGCGATAAACGACCCCATCGAACCGGCTTCGGTAATTCCTTCCTCAAGAATCTGCCCGTCCTTCGCTTCCTTGTAATAGAGCAGCGTGTTGACGTCCACGGGCTCATACTTTTGTCCTACGCTCGAATAGATCCCCACCGTTCGGAAAAGCGACTCCATGCCGAAGGTCCGCGCCTCGTCCGGAACGACCGGCACAACCAGCTTGCCGATTTCCGGATCCTTCAACATTTTGCGCAGCATCCCCACGAACGCCATCGTCGTCGAAACTTCCCTGCCCTCGCTCCCCCCGAGAAACTCTTTAAATAGCTCATCGTGGTCGGCGACGAGAGGCTTCGAACGCACGCTGCGCTTCGGCATGTAGCCGCCTAGCGCTTCCCGCCGCGCGCGCAAATATTGAATCTCGATGCTGTCCTCCGCCGGGCGATAGAACGGCACCTCGACGCAGTCGTTATCGTTCAGCGGAATTCCAAATCGCGAACGAAACTCCTTCAACTCTTCTTCATTCAATTTTTTCTGTTGATGTGTGACGTTCTTGCCTTCGCCCGCTTCTCCAAGACCATAGCCTTTGATAGTGCGCGCTAAAATCACCGTCGGCGATCCCTTGTGCTCGACCGCGGCCTTGTACGCGGCGTAAACCTTGCGCGGATCGTGTCCGCCAAGCCGCAGACGCCGCAGCGCCTCATCCGGCAGCGGTTCAACCAATTGCAGCAATCGCGGATCCCTGCCAAAAAAATGTTCGCGCACGTACGATCCCGGTGAAACCACCAGCTTCTGGTATTCGCCGTCCACCAATTCGCCCATGCGCTTCACGAGCAGGCCTTCCGTGTCCCGCTCCAAAATCGGATCCCACTCGCTGCCCCACAACACTTTAATGACGTTCCATCGCGCGCCGCGGAACGCCGATTCCAACTCTTGAATAATCTGTCCATTCCCGCGCACCGGCCCGTCCAGCCGCTGCAAGTTGCAGTTCACCACAAAAATCAAATTGTCCAGTTTCTCGCGCGAGGCCAGCGTGATCGCACCAAGCGATTCCGGCTCGTCTGTTTCACCGTCGCCCAGGAACGCCCAGACTTTCGCGTCCGTTACCGGCTTCAGGCCGCGATCTTCGAGATAGCGGTTAAACCGCGCTTGATAAATCGCCATCAATGGGCTCAGACCCATCGATACTGTTGGATACTCCCAGAAGTCCGGCATCAGCCACGGGTGCGGATAAGAGGACAGCCCGCCGCCCGGCTTCAATTCGCGCCGAAAATTTTCCAGTTGCTGCGGCGAAATCCGCCCTTCGAGAAACGCTCGCGCGTACATCCCCGGCGCGGCGTGCCCCTGGAAATAAATCGTGTCGCCTTCGAACTCCTCGGAGCGTGCGCGGAAGAAGTGGTTGAAACCGACCTCATACAGCGTCGCTGCGGAGGCATACGTCGAGATGTGGCCGCCGATGTTGTGCTCCACGCGGTTCGCGCGCACCACCATCGCCAGCGCATTCCAGCGGATTAAGCTCTTAATCCGCCGCTCCAATTCCTGATCGCCGGGAAACAGCGGCTCGAGCCGCAGCGGAATCGTGTTGGCATAAGGCGTATTGGCGGAAAACGGCAGGTCGATCCCCGCGACCGTGGCGTGCGCGCGCAGCCTCTCGAGAATCTCCGTCGCCACTTCCGGCCCGCTCGAATCGAGCACGGAGTCCAGCGACTCCAGCCACTCTTGAATCTCCATGTCATCTAGTCCGTGCGGGTGGGTGTACGTCTCATTGTCCATAACTCAGGCTGGCCCCTCTTTTTTCAGATTCCGGCGCGCGTGTCGGCACGCCTCCCAAACTTATTTACTCCATAAGCAGAATAGAATACACCGCCGCGCGTTTCTCTGCACAGCGCGTTTGCGGAATTCCTGAAATTCATTCCACCGGAATTCGGGGCGCGCACCTGTTGGGCCCACCTTCTGAGGCGGGCCGTTGCTCCTCAGCGCTACAGCGTCCGCCCACCATCAAGGATCAGCACTTGCCCCGTCATGAACTCCGCATGAATGAGGTAGGAAACGGCGTCGGCAATGTCGTCGGGCCGGCCGCTGCGCTTCAGCGGCGCTCGCTGGATGTACTCACTCTCCCACGCCGGGGGATCGCCATCCATCGTGATCGTGCCCGGTGCAATGGCATTCACGCGCACCTCCGGCGCAAGCGTCTTCGCCAGAGCCCGCGTCAGCATAATGACGCCAGCCTTTGAAACGCAATGCGGCACATAACCGGGCCACGCGAGGATCCCGCCTACATCAGCAAAATTGACAATGACACCGCGGCTTTTCGTCAACATTGGCGCCGCTGCCTGCGCGCAAAAAAACGGCGCCTTCAAATTCGTATCCAGCGACGCATCCCAACTCTCTTCGGTCGTCGTTCCGAATTCCGCGTGAATAAAGTTCGCCGCGCTGTTCACCAAAATATCCAGCCGCCCAAATTTCTCCTCAACTGCTTCGAATAAAGCCCGAAGCTCATGCGCTTTTAGCAAATCAGCCGAAACAGCAATCGCCCGTCGCCCCAGCTTCTCAATCTCCCCCACCGCTTCGAGCGCCTCCGTTTTCGAGGAGTGGTGGTGAATCACCAAGTCTGCGCCCTCGCGCGCCAACCGAAAGGCCACCGCCCGCCCCAGCCGCTTTGCCGAGCCGGTAACCAGCGCGACTTTCCCCGCGAGCGACACCGCACGTCGGTCTGTGTTCTCAGCCATCGCCATTCCGCCGCCGGAAACGTTACCACAGCATGCAATCGCCGCGCCCCCCGACACTTTCCCACACAGTGCTATCATCCATTCATAGATTGAGGACACGATGCAGAACGTGCAGAAGGAGACCGTGAATGAAACTGGACCTGCTTGCCATCGCCGCCCACCCGGACGACGTTGAGCTCACGTGTGGCGGAACGCTTCTAAAAATGGCCCACGCGGGCTACAAAACCGGCATTCTGGACCTCACCGCGGGCGAAATGGGCACCCGCGGCACGCCAGAAATCCGTGCCAAAGAAGCCGCCAAGTCCGCCAAGCTACTGCGCGTCAGCTGGCGCGGCACGCTCGGCGTCCCCGATTCCGATGTCCAGCCCAGCCGCCTGCACAAACTTCGCCTCGCTTCCGTAATCCGCGAACTCCGCCCCAAAACCGTCATCCTTCCCTACTGGGAAGCCCGCCACCCCGATCATTATCACGCTTCCACTCTCGGCTACGAAGGATGCTTCCTCGCCGGCCTCAAGCAGTTGGCCATCGACGGTGAACCTCACCGTCCTTTCAAAATCCTTTACTCGACCGCCTACGCCCCCGTCCGCCCCACTTTTGTAGTAGACATCACCGCCCATTTCAAGCAACGCCTCCGCGCCATCCGCGCCTTCGCCTCCCAATTTCATCCCAAGAAGAGCGAATCCTCCCGCCAATTCAAGAAGACTAGCGTGTTCCTCGCCATCGATCGCCTCGAGGACGAAATGAATCAACTAGCTCGCCATTACGGCGAAATGATCGGTGTAAGGTACGGCGAACCCTTCCTAGTCAAAGAGCTAATGCAGGTCCACGACGTAGTCGCGATGGACGTCCGCTCCATCTGAATTTTCGTGTTTTTTGCCAAGAGATTGGCAGGGTTTGGGCGGAAGGCGGCACGTTCTATTCACTACCCACTATTCACTGCCCGCTTCGCAATCAAAAATTCTCTTCGTCCTGCGCCGGCGAATACCCCGGAATCCCGGGCCCTTTCGCCGTATTCTCCGCGCGCAAGCGGGTCAGCGCCTCGTCCTCTGCCCCGGACTTCCGCAGCACCACGATCGTGCTAAGCGCTTCGCTGTAAACGCGCGTCACCAGGTAGACCTCCCCGGTGTCGTTCTTTCTCCAAAGCTGCCCAATCTGAATCTTTTTTACGCTCATTTCACTGCTATCGACTCTAGAGGCCAGCGCGAAGAGTGTCAACCATTCTAATGCTGCATTTTGGACACAATTCGTACCGCTTTTCATGTCGGCACAGCTCGCCCCCCTCTTCGCAACTCCTCCCCTCTCGCGACACCGGACCGCCGCTTGCGATGCCTCGAAATGCCAGTCATCGTGCGCGGAGCAGGAAACCTTCTTACCTGCCCTTACATCGTAGTTGTTAAGGCTGAAAGCGCCTTTGCACCTTGGCATCGCGCGAACGGGTGTATACTGGACTAGTCGGGAGGTTCATGCCATGACGCAATTTTCCAGATTGGCCCTAGGATTTACCGTGGCAGGCCTCCTCGTCGCGAGCGTTTCTCTCGCGGCTCCCCAGTCTCAACCGTCGAACCAGAGTTCTGCGCCGACTCAAACGCAGCAGCAGCCTGCTCCTGCGCAGCCCGCTCCGCCTTCCCAATCCGGCCCAGCTTCCAGCCAGACGCAAACGCCGGCGCCGGCGCAACCCGCCCCGCCTCAACCCGCCCCGCCTCAGCCTACGGCCGCGGCGCATTCTCAAACTCCCCCCCAGGATAAGCCGGTTCCCCAGAAGGACACCGTCGACCCCAAGAATTCCAAGGAAGACGTTAACGACATCGGCAACCGCAACCTCGGAAAAGGCGTCAATTTCTACTCCATCGAGCGAGAAATCGCCCTCGGCAAGTCGCTTGCCCAGCAAGTAGAACAGTCCTCGAAGATGATTGACGACCCCGTCGTTACCGAGTACGTCAATCGTGTCGGCCAAAACCTCGTGCGCAATTCCGATGCCAAGGTTCCCTTCACTATCAAGGTGATCGACTCTGATGAAGTGAACGCTTTCGCTCTCCCCGGCGGCTTTTTCTACGTCAATAGCGGCCTCATCCTCGCCGCGCAGGAGGAGTCCGAGCTTGCCGGCGTGATGGCCCACGAAATTTCTCACGTTGTACTGCGCCATGGCACTAAAAACGCCACAAAGGGCGAGATCATGCAGCTGGCCACCATCCCCGCCATGATCTTCATTCCCTACGGCATGGCCGGCTACGCCATTTACGAAGGCATGAACCTCGCCATTCCCATCACCTACCTGAAGTTCAGCCGCGATTCCGAGCGCCAAGCGGACTACTTCGGTTTACAGTATATGTATCACGCGGGCTACGACCCCAATTCCTATGTCACCTTCTTTGAGCGCATCCAGGCCGACGAGAAACGTCATCCCGGCACCATTCCAAAAGTTTTCTCGACGCACCCGCCGACCCCTGACCGCATCGAAGCCGCCCAAAAAGAAATCGCGGATATCCTCCCAGCCCGTCCGGAATACATCGTCACCACTTCCGAATTCGATACGGTTAAAGCTCGCCTCCGCAACATCATGTTTGCTCGTAAGGCTACGAACAATGCTCCCGGCAAGCCCACTCTCCGCACAAAAACCGAGCAGTCCAAGCAGGGTACCTCCACGACGGATCCCAACTCCACCCCGAGCGATGGAACTGACGACGGCCGCCCAACACTCAAGCGCCGCCCTGATGGTCAACCGTGATCAACGCTAGTCGCACCCTAGCCTTCTACTTCTCGAGCTAGTCCGCTTCTCACGAAGCCCGTTCCCTGCCCCTCTCTACTCCACGGTGACTTCCATCAGTGGTATGCTCTCGCCAAGGAGTCCCTCCATGTCCCAACCTTCCAGCCTTCCGCAGGCTTTCCCTTTGCGGAGCCGTCGCGAAGCCATGCTGATCGTCCACGGCATCGGTGAGCAGAACCCCTACGAGACTCTCGACAGTTTCGCGCGAGGTCTCTTCTCTTATCTACGCGACCGCGCACATCTCAATCCCGCTCTCTCCCCTCTCACCATCGCTCTCAAGGATTGGACGCAGGCCGGCATTCGCATCACCGTCAACCCCGGCCATGGCCCCGGTCTCGAAGGCCGCCTGGATCTCTTCGAGTATTACTGGGCTCCCGATACCGAAGACAAGCTCAGTTGGAAAAGCACTCTGAAGTGGCTCATCCAAACCGACCTCACGCCCATCCGCTATTTCGCCAATAATCTTCAGGAAATGATGTCTGCCCGCGGCCACTCCTTCGGTTCCGCGTTTGGCTATTCCCTAAGACTCTGCGCTCGCGAAATTCTCCGCGTCTTGCTTTTATACCTTCCCTTGGCGGCCGCTTCGCTCTGGCTGCTCACCTGGCTCTCGCATCCGCGCAACGTCTGGACTTCTCTGCAACCGATTGGCGCAGCCCTTCGCCTGTACTCCATTTGGCCCAAGCCCTTCGTTCTCGTGTTCTATGCCGCAGGCATTCTAATGGTCTGGTTTATGCTCCAGTCTCTTTCTGCCTATGTGAAGAGTGGTTCACAGTCGATCCAACGACAGGCCGGAGCAGTCTGGCTCGGGCTCGCCTTCCTGTTCGCCGTCTTATTTTTCTTGGTGGGATACGGAGTGGCCGTCCATTACTCCATCGATCTGCGTCCGCTCGGCGTGGCGATTTTCGAGAAGCCCGTGCTTTCTGCTCTGCTTGCTCTCGCGATTGCCGCGGCTTGCCGCTACGTCCTCGTCGCCTACGTCGCCGACGTAGCCGTCTACGTTTCCGCCGACGCCAAATCAAAAAATTACGCTGCTCGCTCCAGCATCCTCAAAGGCTCCTCCGCCGCTCTCGCGCGGCTCCTTGCCGATGACCAGTACGATCGCGTCATCCTCGCCGGCCACTCTCTCGGCAGCGTCATCGCCTACGACACTGTCAACGAATTGCTCGCTCAGTTCAACGGCGTCCCCGGGCCTATGGACGATCGCCCCGGCTTGCCTTTGGGCTTGGCGCAACTCCAGAAATTGGCCGGCCTGCTCACGTTTGGTTCGCCACTCGACAAGATTTATTATTTCTTCCGCGAGCATGTGAAGGAAGATCAAGCCATTCGCGCCCAGATTCTCTCCATGCTCTATTCTTTCCGCAAAACCCCGTCCGGCCGCGACTACACTCCCTTCGAGTTCAACTATTTATTTCGCCAGCTCGATCAGCTCGTCTGGGTCAATGCCTATGCCCACATGGACCCTGTTAGCGCCCGGCTCAAATTCTACGAATTGGACGACGCCAACCAGCAATCTTTCCCCTATCGCGTTCCCGGCCTCGCCCACCTGAGCTACTGGGGCGACCCCAACTTCTACGCCTACTTCGCCCCCAAGCTTCTCTAGCGCCGCCCCATACCTGTCTATTATTCAAGACCGATACTCCTCCAGAATCCTTTCGCTAGAAACTTCTGCGATACAGCTCCGCTGGAAAAAAGCAACTTGGCTCAACAATTATCGGGCCTATGCCCGGGAGCGTGAAAACCTAATTCAAATTCACGGCATTGTAACTTTCGATTTTACTTGCGTTCATCTCGCCGCCACACTCTCGCGAACTCGTCTGGGAAATTTCGGGTTTTCCACAGGCCGGTACTCGATTTGTGTCCCGAGGATGTGATAAACCATTGGCAAATGAAACGTCGAATCCAGCAGAAGGGGTGTACTGACATGAAGAAAATCGCACGGCTTGTCCTGGCTTGTGTGGGAGTTATTTGCCTGCTCACTTTGCCTGCCCACGCGCAGCAAACTCTCGGCTCCATCAATGGCACGGTCTCAGATGCCTCTGGCGCCGTGGTACAGAATGCGGTCGTTAAGATCCATAACCTGGCCACGGGATTGGAACAAACTGCCACGACGAAGACAGATGGCTCATTCAGTGTTGCCGATCTCCCCATCGGCACTTATAGTGTCACTTTCTCTCGCGATGGATTCAAGACCGAGGCCCACTCGCAAATCGTCGTGCAGGGTAATCGTACGACAACGGTGAACGGCTCGTTGCAGCCTGGAGAAGTAAATGCGACGGTTACAGTTAATGGCACCCCCTTGATGAACCAGACGGACACCACCAACGGCTACGTGGTCGATCAGCAACTCATTGAGGAGACCCCGTTGGGCACCGGCAGCTTCACGCAACTGGCAATTCTGAGTCCCGGCGTCCACGCGGATTTCCTGGGCGGGGCCGGCTCGAACGCCGGTCTGGGCAATCAGGCGATTTTCGCCAACGGAAACCGGGACACCAGCAACAGTTTTTCGTTGAATGGCACAAGCACGAACAACTTGTTCAACGGGAATTCCACCAGCCAGGTCGGGGAGAACCGCTTCGTCCTCAACACCGGTGAAAACTTCGGTTCCGGCGGCGGGATCCAAACCAGCACATCGGTTTATGCAGCGATTGGCCAGGCGCTCCCCACGCCCCCTCCCGACGCCATCCAGGAGATCGCCGTGAATTCGTCGATGTATGATGCATCGCAGGGAAACAACAGCGGCGCACACATCAGCGTTCTCACTAAGTCCGGCACGAATGCAATACACGGGTCGGTCTGGGAGCAGTTCCAGAACAGCGACATGAACGCCGCGCCGTTCTTCTATAACGCCGCAGGGAAAGACCCGGCCACCGGCAAGCAGCTATTGCCCCGACCGTTCCTTAATCGGAACGCCTTCGGCGCCACGATCGGCGGGCCCATCAGGAGGGACAAGCTGTTTTTCTTCGGCTCCTACCAGGGAGTTCGTATCGCCGATGCCGAGTCTTCCACGAAGGATGTGACGGTCCCTCTGGGTCTGACCAACGACCGCAGCGCGCAAGGCATCGCCGATGCGATTAACAACTCAAATTTTTTTCCTGGCTGCGGTCCTGGTCAGTCTCCGCCGAACCCCTGTTTCCAGACAAGCCAAATCAATTCTGCGGCCATGAAGCTACTGAACGCCAAACTTCCAAACGGCCAGTATCTGATTCCAAGCGCCCAAATCACCGATCCGGCAAAAGCCACCGCACTCGGCTACGATGCCGTGGTACAAGGCCCCAACTCGGTGGCCAACGTCGATCAGGTCATCGCCGGTGTGGATTTTGTGCCAAACACCAAAGATCGTTTGTCGGTGAAGTATTACTTCCAGAACGACCCTACCACCAATCCATTTGGCGCGGTCGGCTCTCTGCTCGGCTTTGCCCAGCAACTTGCAGCTGGTAGCCAAGTGGTTTCCCTCTCCAACACCGTGATCCTGTCTCCGAGTATCACATGGGAGCAGCACGCGGGCTTTACGCGGTTGCGAGCTTACGCAAACACGCATCAGGACTTCACTCCGAGTTCCATGGGCATCGGTCTGCTGGGCTCCGCGACGTTCCCACAGTTCGATATCTCCACTTCGGATCCTACTATTAGCTCCGGCCTGGGGTTCGGACCCAGCACCAGCTTTGGCGACGCCGGTATGTTCCAGAATCAATGGGGAGGAGGATCCACACTTAACCTATTGAAAGGAAAGCACACCATCAGTTTCGGCGGGCAGTTTGACCATACGCAGTTGAATGTCATCAACAACAACACCAACACCGATACTCTCAGCTTCACGTCCTTCGCCAGCCTTGTGGAAGGGGACGTGCGATCAGGAACTGCGTTCGCGGGATCGGCGGACCGCTACTACCGGTCTGATACCGCCGGCCTGTTCGTCAACGATAACTATAAAATCCGCAGCAACCTGACGGTCACCGGCGGCCTCCGCTGGGATATCGACGGGCCGCTCTTGGAGAAGTATGGCCGGCTGACCGCGTTCAACCCCAGCCTCTATTCGTACAATTCGGCCACCGATACCATTACCAGCTCCGGTCTGGAAATTGCCGGGAATAACAAGACTGCGGGCACGCCGGGAGCAAGCAATACTTTGATGAGAAACCACCAATGGGGCTTCGCCCCGCGGATTGGCGTCGCCTGGTCACCGTTTACGAAAATGACGGTGCGCGCGGGTTACGGCATATACTTCGATCGCGGCGAACTTTTCAGCTACCTCTCGCCAAGCGCCGGCTCCGGCTTTAATGGTCCGTTCGGCGTGACGTTGGCGCCGCCTTTCGTCGAGCCGGTCGCGGCCGCCAGGGGAGCGAATCTATCGGCTCCCTTCGGCACTGTTGCGCCGCCGCCACCTCAGGCTACCGCCGCCGGTTTTCTCGCCTCGTTGCCCAACCTGGCACAAACCACCTGTGGTTTTCCGGGCTGCTGGCCAGCAGGTAACCTATTTGGCCCGTTCTTGTTCGGCGGTTACGACACCCACAACAAACTGCCTTACACGCAGAACTGGACCCTGGACCTTCAATACCAACTCTCCAACAACTGGATGTTTGAGGTCGGATATGTGGGTAACCACGGCACACATGAAGTGCTGCCCATTCCATTCAATCAGCCGCGAATCGCCACGCCCACCAATCCGGTAAACGGCGAGATCTATTCCTACGGTGGAACTAGCCCTCTAAATCTCAATCTCGAGCCGGTCTTCACGAACGAGTTTTCCGGCAATGCACCGATTCGCGTCCCATACATCGGCTACGACATGAATTCGGTGCTCTACGAGGCTGAGGGTGTCTCCAACTACAGCGCCCTCCAGGTTCAAGTGCACAAACGCCTGTCCTACGGCCTCCAGTTGACCGGGTCCTACACATGGTCGCACGCTCTCGACGAGCAGAGTGGACTAGGCCTGTTCTTCACGGGGAACAATCCGTTAGTTCCGAAAGCCAGCTATGCCTCCTCGGACTTCGATCAAACGCACGTTTTTCTCGTGAACTACAGCTACACGGTTCCAAGCTTAGTCAAGAGCAAGCTTTTGGGTGAGGCCGTCAATGGCTGGATCATCGGCGGGCAGACTGTGGCGCAAAGCGGCCAGCCTTATAGCGTTTATGACTATTCTGGTTCGGTGGGCAGCCTGTTCTTCGGCACAAGTGACTATATTGGGAACCCCATCGTGCCTCTCAAACCGGGCATAACTCCAGGGCAGGCAAAACTACAGGGTACTCTCGGCGTCAATGCCGGCCAGCCTGTGCTCAATGCCAACGATTTCGCTCCCCAGTTTCTTGCGCCTGGCACGAGCGGAGTTCCTCCATGCGACTCATCTGGGTGCGATCTTTTCGAGTCCCTCTACGGCATCTCGGGCCGGAACCTTTTCCGAGGTCCTTTCCAGGTGCGCTTCGATATGAGTCTGTCCAAGCAGTTCCCCATCCGGGAACGTTTCCGTCTGCGCTTTGAGGCCGACGCATTCAATCTGTTCAACCATCCGGATTTCGACGCGCCGAACAACAACGTGGTGTTCTTCCCCAACTTTACAGGGCCGCCCTCGATCCCACCCCAGGGCAGCCTCGGAGTGATTCAGCATACTATCGGCAGCCCGCGGTTCTTGCAGTTGGGCTTGCATCTCACTTTCTGAAGCGGCTGCATCAACAGTCTTGGGCAAGGGCGCAAAGTTCGGCCCTTGCCCAACTCCCTGACTCCCGGGTGCGCCGGGGCCCAGATGATCGCCATCCCATTGTTTGTGGTGAACCTGATACGTTCGAACCATAAGGGTGAGCTTGCGGGCAACGATCCATGGGACACCTGGACTTTGGATTGGACAACCGCCTCGCCGCCCGCTATGGGATCCTAAACATCCGGAAGACCTTGATTGGAAGTACGAATGAGAGATCGGAACCCATGAGTTCAATTCCATTCACCGCCGACTCGACTGACCAACCGTGGGTATTGCCGTATCGCGGAACGACGTGCTCGGGATTCTTCTTTACGGCCTCTCGTAACCAGGACGCTGGCCCCATCGGTCAGTATGCGCTAAGACGCGTGGGGCATAGCCGCTCGCGCACCTAGCCAACGCAATCAGAAACCAGGGCTCAAGACTCTCTTGAGCCAGTTTAATTCTGCAAAATTCATTTGCGGAGAGGCGCGAAAACCCGTCACGAAAAGCCAGCATATGTATCGATACTTGCGTCTGCCATGCTGCGACCCAAGTTTAAATGTGTCCCTTATTGCACAGAAACGCTTTTCCCCGCTAATTAATATACCGTCCTGGGTCACCGCTGTTGACTGGAAGCCAGGAGAAATTAATGGCGAATCCGAAGTTTGAGAAATGCGCCCACCCCGTTTGTTCGTGCGCAATAGCGTCGGGCAAGTACTCCAGCACTCAGTGCGAGGATATGGAAAGAACGCCGGACATCGCTTGTTCGTGTGGACACGCCGGTTGCAGGGGCAAAACGTCCTGATCAGAAATGCGCCCCAGTAGTCGGTGAACGAGCCGTGGGTGGAAACCGCAAAAAAGTTCGTTCACGGCCCTTGCATAGATTTGCGCTTGCGATTTTCACCTTGGCGAACGAGACCGGCTCCAATTAGCGAATTAGCACCACAGTTAGTAAATCAAACACTCTGAGGAGATAACCAAATGCTGAAACGTCTTTTCGTCTTCGCAACGCTGGCTCTGTTTGTAACTCTAACTACTGTCGCTTCGGACCGCGAGGATGATGTTAGTCGGACCCGCAAGGCTGCCGAGGTCTTAAAGGAGATTATGAACACCCCGGATCAGGGCATCCCTCAGGAACTACTGGAATCGGCGAAATGTATCGCCATCATTCCAGGGGAAGTGAAGTTCGCCTTTATATTCGGCGGCAGCTACGGCAGGGGACTGGCAACCTGTCGGACTGGGCATGGCTGGAGCGCCCCCATGTTTCTGGCTATTAACGGCGGGAGCGTGGGGTATCAGATCGGGGGCTCTTCCACCGACATCGTGATGCTCTTTATGAACGATCGCGCCTTGCAAAGCTTGCTCAGCGACAAATTTAAGCTCGGAGCAGACGCCTCAGTAGCCGCCGGGCCGGTGGGACGGCACGCTTCCGCTAGCACCGACCTTAAACTGAATGCGGAAATTCTGTCTTATTCGCGGGCCAAAGGCGTTTTCGCCGGTGTGAGCCTGGACGGCGCCGTAGTGCAAGCCGACAAAAGTGGAGACGAAGCCATGTACGGCCATAATGTAAACCGTCATGAAATTCTGGACGGCAAAGTTGCTGTTCCTGCATCGGCGCGACCGCTGTTGCACGAAATTAGCGTATACGTCCACAAAGCCAAAGCGAGACAGTGAACTCCGAGCGGCGGAGCTTTGGATTGATCGCGTTTTGAGACCTAACTGACGGGAAAAATCTTGCCGTTTGTTTTCGGGCATAAGCCCTGAAACTTGAAAACGTTTAAGGGCTATTCATCATAGCGGCAGCCAGCCCATCTTTCCGAGATGAGTGAGAGGGACATGGTTGTCTGGACGGCAAGCAGCTGGCCTACCACAGTCAGACAAGGACACGACGTATAACGATAACGTATCGAGCGTACTCGCGCTCAGCCACTTGCATCTAACTCCCGATGGATTCGTGGAGACGCCGCTGAGGAACTAGTCCGTCGAAGCAAGGGATTTACGATGTGGATTACATAATAAGCTCGAAGTCGCGGGTCTACGGAAGAGCTGCGGCGGACTTTTTGTGATTTGCCGCTTGCCCGATGCGACTGAGTGCCGAGCCACAGGCCAGGTGACGATTGTTTTTCCCGCATAATTACTCGTCTGCTCTCATTCATATGCTGGTCAGCATGCTCTGCTGGGGTAGTTGGGCGAATACACAGAAGATTGACAAAGAGTGGCGGTTCGAACTTTTCTACTGGGACTACATATGGGGACTGCTGGCATGTGCGCTCTTGTTTGGACTGACACTGGGAAGTAGCAACCCAGCCTCACCGGACAGCTTTTTTCGCAATCTGGGCACCGCAAGTTTTCGGAGCCTCCTCGAGGTAATCTTTGGAGGTGTCGTTTTCAATCTCGGGAATCTGCTCCTCGTGGCTGCCATATCTGTGGCGGGCATGGCCGTGGCGTTCCCGATAGGAGCCGGTCTGGCGTTGGTGATCGGAGCGGTCATCAACTACATCATTTCGCCAAAAGGGAATCCCATCCTTCTTTTTGGCGGAATTGCGATGATTTGCGCTGCCATCATGCTCGATGCGATGGCGTATCGGGACCTGTCACGAGGCGCGAAGGCCACCAAGAAAGGGGTTGGACTAAGTCTGGCCTGCGGTGTAGCTGTTGGGCTCTTCTACCCGTTCGTCGCCAAGGCATTGACAGGCCCGAACCACTTGGGGCCTTACACCGTGTATTTCGTCTTTGCCATGGGAGCCGTGGTTTCCAATTTCCCTATGAACTATGGATTGATGCGGCGACCGGTTAGTGGCCAGCCGCTTCGAATAAAAGATTATTTCGAGGGACGAGCGAGTCTGCACGCGTTGGGAATATTAGGAGGAGTGATTTGGGGCGCCGGTACAATTGCCAACTTCGTGGCTTCCTATGTCCCAGTGATTGGACCCGCCACCTCGTTCTCTCTTGGCGAGGGCAACACCATGATCTCCGCCATCTGGGACATTTTTGTCTGGAAGGAGTTCCACGGTGCGGGAAAACGAGTCAAGAGTCTGCTCGCAGTCATGTTTCTGTTCTTTGTATTGGGCTTGAGCTGCATCGCGCTCGCTCCGGTAATCCACTAGGAGAATGAGCCATGATCTTTCATGCGGTTCAATGGCTCGCTGCAACCGACCGTTTCTGAAGGTCACTGAGGCAATATTAGAAGCGCTGCGTACGGGTTTTCTTGCGATAGAAGGGGAGCCAGGATGACAAAGTCAGACAATGAAAATGGAGCGTTTGGACGACCCGGAATTCAGCCCCGATGGACCCATGGAGGGAAAGACGGCGTGGGAACCGCTTACGCAGCTTCCAGCCAAATCTGGTTTACGCTCTGGAACGGCATCATCACCGAAGTCTATTATCCAACAGTGGATCGGCCGCAACTCCGGGACCTTCAATACTTGATTACCGATGGAAAGAGTTTCTTCCATGAGGAGAAGCGTCACCTCAAATCCAAATTTGAGCGACTATCTGATCACACGCTGGGATACCGCTGCACGAATTCCGATCCGGACGGCCGCTACGCCATCGTTAAGGAAGTCATCACAGACCCTCATCTCGCCTGCGTTCTTCAGCGCACACTGTTGACGGGTGACGAATCGTTCCTTTCAAAGCTGCGGCTATATGCGCTGTGCGCGCCCCATCTTGAGGTTGGTGGATGGGGAAACAACGGCTATGTTGTCGAGCTAAACGGCCGCAAGATTCTTATGGCGCAGAAAGAAGGAACATGGCTGGCGCTAGCCGCCACCGTGCCCTTCTCTCGTGTCTCGTGCGGATACGTCGGCCGCAGCGACGGCTGGACCGATTTAGCCGGCAACTTTCAAATGGACTGGCAGTTCGATCACGCTACTGACGGAAACATTGCGCTCACTGGAGAATTGGACCTGAGTACCCACCGCGAGTTTACTCTTGGACTCGCTTTTGGAAACACCCAACATCACGCGATTGCAACACTTTTTCAAGCTCTAGGCGCCCCCTTCGAGGAGCATCACAAACGATACACGGAGCAATGGGACCGCACTTCAGCGCACCAGCGTCCCTTAGAGAAGTTTTCGGGTGACAAGGGCAGCCTGTACCACAGTAGTTTCAGTTTGCTTCTCGCTCATGAGGACAAATCCTATCCGGGCGCCTTGATCGCGTCTCTCTCGATCCCCTGGGGAGAAGCAGCGGGTGACAAAGACCAAGGGGGATATCACTTGGTTTGGGTCCGAGACATGGTCAACATCGCTTCCGCCCTGCTTGCCTCGGGCGAAAACGCGACAGCGCTGCGGGCACTCATTTATCTCGCAGTTTGTCAGCAGGAAGATGGCGGTTTTGCACAGAACTTCTGGGTTAATGGGAATCCGTACTGGCGGGGAATCCAGTTGGACGAGGTCGCTTTCCCGATTTTGCTGGCCTTGCGTCTTAGCCAACAAAATGCCCTTCAGGATTTTGAACCTTACCCCATGGTCTTGAAAGCCGCAAGTTACTTGCTTCGGCATGGGCCGGTGACCCAACAGGAACGCTGGGAGGAAGCCAGCGGCTATTCTCCGTCTACTTTGGCCTCTAATATCGCAGCCCTGATTGGCGCGGCCTATTTTTGCAGGCAACGAGCGGATAAATCCGCTGCGGAGTTTCTCGAGCAATACGCCGATTTTCTGGAATCGCATGTCGACGCATGGACAGTCACAACGGAAGGGACGCTCGTCCCAGGCATTCGACGCCATTACATACGAATCCTGCCAGGCGATGTAGACAACTCAAACCCTGCGGAAGATCCGAACTCGGGAGTCCTGAATATCGCAAACCTTCCAGCAGGCATCCAGAATTCATTCCCCGCAAAAGAGATCGTCGATGCCGGGTTTCTTGAGCTGGTTCGCTACGGGATACGAAAACCAGACGATCCGGTGATTGTCGATTCATTGAAGGTGATCGATGCCGCTTTAAAGGTGGACACCCCGGTGGGGCCGGTTTGGCATCGTTACAATCACGATGGTTATGGCCAGCGAGAGGACGGCGGCCCTTACGCCGGATGGGGCAAGGGCCGCGCATGGCCGCTTCTGACGGGAGAACGAGCGCACTATGAACTCTCCGCGGGACGAGACGTAAAACCATTCCTACTAGCAATCGAAGGGTTTGCCTCGGCGACGGGCTTATTGCCGGAGCAGGTATGGGATGAGCCGGACCGCCCGAACACATATATGTTCCTCGGACGACCTACAGGCTCTGCTATGCCTCTTATGTGGGCGCATGCGGAGTATGTCAAACTGCTTCGATCCGTATCCGATGGCCGGGTTTTCGACTTGATTCCCGAAGTTGCGGGCCGCTACCTCGGAGATCGCAAGGCTTGTCGATTATTCGAGATCTGGAAGCCGAATCGTCAGGCGCGCCGCGTCAAAAGAGGCTACATACTGCGCGTCCAAGTTCCGGCTCCCTTTCGTCTCCATTGGACGTCCGACGAATGGCATACGGTGAACGATACTCCCTCCGCGGCAACCACTTTCGGAATTGGGTTCGTCGATATTCCGGTCACCGCAACGCAGAAAGCTCCGATTCGATTCACTTTTTTCTGGCCAGCGAGCAACTCCTGGGAAGGCCGCGACTACAGAGTTGAAGTCGCACAATAATGAGAATGACTTGTTTTCGCTTCCACACGGCCGTCCGAAAGGCCGGCGATGCGGAGACTTGGGGCGGAGGAAAGGAGGGCAAACGTGCCGCAAGAGAATCATTTTGACGTCATCATCATCGGCACGGGAGCCGGTGGTGGAACGCTCGCTTACCATCTTGCTTCCTCTGGCAAGCGAATTTTGCTTCTGGAACGGGGCGGATACCTGCCGAGGGAGAAGGACAACTGGGACTCCCGTGCCGTCTTTCTCGAATCGAAATACCGGGCCAAAGAAGCCTGGTATGACAAGGATGGAAACGCGTTTCAACCAGGCATTCAGTATTACGTCGGCGGAAATACGAAGGTATACGGTGCGGCGTTGCTGCGCTTTCGCAAGGAGGACTTCGGGGAAGTCCGGCACTACGGCGGCATCTCACCTGGCTGGCCGCTCAGCTACGACGACTTCGAGCCTTATTACACGAAAGCGGAGCACCTGTATCACGTTCACGGAGAACACGGGATCGATCCCACGGAAGGCCCGGTGAGCGCTCCCTATCGCTACCCGCCGGTGAGCCACGCGCCGCGCATTCAAGAGTTATACGACGATTTGCAACGCTGTGGACATCACCCATTCCCGTTGCCGCTCGGCATCTTGCTCGAAGAAAAAGACGGTAAGGCGCTGCACACGAGTGCATGCGTGCGTTGTGCGGCGTTCGACGGATTTCCGTGCCTGGTCAACGGCAAAGCGGATGCGCAAGTTATTTGCGTGGATCCGGCTCTCGAGCATCCAAATGTCCAGCTTCTTACGGGCGCATACGTCAAGAGTCTCGAAACAAACGCCTCCGGTCGCGTAGTAACAAACGTTCTCGTCGAGCGCGATGGGCACTCGGAAGAGTATTCAGCCGACATCGTGGTCGTTTCCTGCGGAGCGGTCAACTCCGCAGCGCTTCTGCTGCGCTCTGCCAACGACAAACATCCGAATGGGCTTGCGAATAGTTCGGATGTAGTGGGACGCCACTACATGTGTCATAACAATTCCGCGTTCATGGCCATTTCCAAACATCCTAATCCGACCGTGTTCCAAAAAACCCTTGGCCTGAACGACTTCTACTTTCACTCGGACGATTGGGACTACCCCTTGGGCGGCATCCAGATGCTGGGAAAAACCGATGGCGAGATGCTAAAGGGAGAAGCGCCGAGCTGGGCCGTTTGGAAACCCGAGTTTGCGCTGGATTACATTGCCGAGCACTCTATCGATTTCTGGGTGCAATCCGAAGATCTTCCTGACCCCAATAACCGCGTCACCGTCAACCGGAAGGGAGAGATCACACTAAACCTTCAGGAGACGAACATGGAGGGACACCATCGCTTGGTCGCAAAACTCAAGGGCATGCTCAAGGATCTGAGTCTTCACGACCAGTTGATGTCCCGATCGCTGTATCTCGGCAAGAACATCCCGATCGGCGGCACCGCTCATCAGGCTGGTACGGTCCGGTTCGGGCGCGATCCCAAGTCATCGGCCCTCAACCTGAACTGCAAGGCCCACGATTTGGATAATCTCTATGTCGTCGATGCGAGCTTCTTTGTGTCGATTGCAGCCGTGAATCCGAGTTTGACAATCATCGCGAATGCGCTGCGCGTCGGAGACCACCTGCTGAAACGGCTGGGATAACGTTGAACCTCGAAAGTTGTGTTCTGCGAGATTGCAAGAAAGCGCAAAAAGGGGAAAAACATTTATGAAAGCGATTGCGATCATTCCGTGTAAGGCCGGCTCACGCATCGCGGACCGGCCCGAGCCCGCGCAAATTGCGGGCGCGGAATTCGTCCGCCGGTTGGTCCTGCATAATCAAATAATGCTGGGCAGTGTCAATGCTGCACGGTGCCATTTTCAAATGGGCGCGGAGGATTTATCTCTGGCTCAACTTCGCTGGGGCGCTCACATTGCTGCCCTCATAACAAATCGTTATCCGTCCAGCCAGTTCCCTGAATTGGTGAGCCATCATCCGCCCGATGCCATCAAGGAAGTCATCGAGTGGGCGTAAGAGGCTTGCAGAAAGATGTGGTTGTCCTTATGGAAAAGCCTTTCGATGAAATCAATCTTGTGATCGAAGCCCCTGTAAGGAACTGGGCTCCTGGCTTCGCCGTCACTCTTTGAGGCTGTTTGCTTTCCAAAGCGAGCGGGTAGCACAAGCCTGCCGGCCAACCGTTTCCCGATGGATGTTCTGCGTGAAGGATGCGAATCATCTCATCCTTCCCAATGCCCAGTGCCGTGGTCGGTGTAATCGCGATGGCCTTCCTCATTCGTTTAGGCTGACCCACAAGGCACGCCTCACCAAAAAAATCACCCGGCCAGCGGACGACCGCCCAGAAGGACTCTCGTCTCGCCATCCATGCCGCGAAGTTTTACTCCAACTTCCGACGTGTCGCGGCGTACTGCTGCCTTTTGCTGCCTCGCGGTTTCCGCAAGTCCTGTGATGTGAAAGAGAATCCTGGTAGGGGCGGTGGGGATCGAACTACTTGGCGCGTTGAAGACGCGCAACTTATTGATTCTACGAAATAGCAAAAGGGAGAAAAACTGCAAAAACGCTGAACCGAGGTACGTGCGGGGTACACGGGAAGGATCGTCTTATTGGCATTCCTGCGTGGACGATCACACAAAGAGAGCTGACGATTCGTAATCCAGGCTCCGCATAACGCAGCATAACGAATCCTAACTATCTCTAAGCGAATCAACTCGATGACTTCTAGCGTGTGCTGACTGCGTTTCCCTTTTTTTGCGTGAATTTGGGTCCGTTGATGGAAGTTTGATGGAAGTCAGAAGCCTTGTGCACATTCGTAACCGCTGCCATGAATAGACTTAAATTCGTGGGCCAGTGTCGTAACAAAGTGGCAGTTTGCTGGATCTCTGTGCGACTTAACAGCGATGCCAGCGCGTTATATTACTTCCCTTCTGAATCGCCCCGGATGTGACACGGGATTCCTAATTTCTGGAAGAATTCAACAACTTCAGGGCCGCTCATCCACTTTTCGAGCGTCGTCTGCCCATGCGACCAGTTCTGTTCAATTTCGGCTTGCGATTGTTGCGTGTTTGGTTTGGCCCAAAGCGTCTTTGCGAGAGGCTCGATAGTTGACCAGTGTTTAGCGACGAGTTTGCGAGCTTTCTCCCATAGTTCGGTCTGGGCGGCAGTTCGCTCGTTCACATCGGCGGAATGCATTTCGCGCAAGAGCAACGCGACTTCTCTTCTGTCTCCATCCCAGGCGAGAGCGGAACAATCGGGAAAGATCGTTCTTTGAGCGCCCCATCCCGAATAGATGGTTGTGATGGTTAGCTCTCGCTCGAAGCGGGCTTGCTCTGTATTTTCCAAGTCACCTGGCGTTCTGTGCCAGTAGTAGCAAATTCCCGACCCCTTCAAGTCAACGTGAATACCCCTCTCTTGCAGCGGCATTTTTTGGATTACAGCAGCCGTCATGTGCCCGGCTTCGTGGTAGGCCGCACTCTCTACGTATCGAGATTGGAACTCGGGCCAGTCTAGGCCGCTCATTGTCCTGGACTCGTCGCTTCGCTCCCCGTCTTCCATTCCCTTGTTCACGTAGCACCGTCCCATTTGGGGCTTCTGTCTTTTCCAGGTTCCCTTTGTCCCGCGTCCAGACCGCTCTGCCTATCGTGACGGGAGTAAGATCACTAAGGAAGAGGGCCACGCTGCAATCGGGGCATGCGATGTGCCGACAATGGCGCCGCTGGATTATTTAGGCTTTTGTCTTCTTGGCTCCAGGATGCTCAGCGCAAACATGGGCTGCAAATTCTTTATCGCGCCGTCGCTTGTAGTTCTCCTTCATTTCATGGAGCGAATTGCCGACGGGTGGCCCCGAAGGATTGAACACCCATGCGCATTCGGAGCAACCGCAGCCCTGAAAACGCGGCTCTTCAATCCATATCAGCGTGCGGAGCGTGGCCACCCTGGGACGCCTCGCGAGGTGCGAGTAGGTTGCAGTCTCGGGCATTCGTTCTCCTTGCTGGACGGGTTTCCTTAGGATTGTGTCGAATGGACAAGCGGAAAAAACGATAGTCGCATTCTTCGCATCGATACGGTCGAATCAGTAGGACGGCCAGGTGGGACTCAACAATTCCTCTCGTTCTTGATCTGCGGACTTGGTCACTCTGACAGTCGGGGCAGCATCTCGCCGCCGCAGCTCTCTCCAAGGAGGGCAGGAAAGACATCCCAACCGGTAGCCTCGACATCCCTTACTCTCCTTCTGCCTCCACAATCGCGCTACGAAGCGTGGCTGTCCATCCGGTTAAGCCCCAAAAAGCCTATCGGGTAAACCCTCTAGAGCCGTAGAAAACCTACGGCGGCGTGGAGGTGGCAACTTTCTTTTTCCGGTCGTCCTTCCACTCCGGCTGGTGTAACAGCAACCGACACGATCCTCCAACCTTGAGATTATTCTGGGTCGCCCGGAACAAGAAGAAGTAGTCTTACAAAGCCCTAGCGCAAGAGACTATCTTCCCAGCCCATGAAGCTCGCCCGAAATTTCAGTCCCACGCAGAAATCCCCATTCGTCAGGGGCTGACAGTAGACCACGCTACCTTGCAGCCGAAAATAGCTTGTCAATGAAGCCACCCACGGCTGCTCTTCAAGCCGCCAGTGCCGCTTGGTCACCACACGAGCGCCGTGAGGACTTACGTTGACCGTGACCACCCTTTCGGAAACGAGCATCTCTTCCACGATCACAAGGTCTACTGACACCGCCATCGGGATGCGCTTCTCAATTCTTCCATCGAGGGGCATGGAACCAGGACTCTTTTCAGAACTATCTTTTTCAGGAGTCCGTGCCAGGCTTTGCCGTTCAGTTGTTGCCATTGAAAGATTCCTGATGGTTTCGTTTTTGCGCATACATGGCCTCGTCCGCTTGCGCCATAAGTTCACCGAGCGAAACGGCGCGCTTCGGATCAAACCGGGCCACACCAACGCTGAGCGACAGCTGGTAACGAGATTCGCCGGCATTCGACTTCTTGAGGGCCTTTTCCAATCGGCGGAGGAGGACTTCCGAGGTCTGCACCGAAGCTTCTGTCGCCAATACGACAAATTCATCTCCACCGAGGCGGGCCAGAACGTCGGAATCTCGAAATGTCTGTTCCAGAGCGTCCGCAGTGTGAATCAGCACCAGATCTCCCTCTCGGTGCCCATAAGAGTCATTGATCTTTTTTAAATTGTCGACGTCACAGAACAATAGCAGGAGATTTTGCCCATTGCGCTGGGCCAGTTTGAGTTGCTGGGTCGCAGCAGCAAAAAAACCGCGCCGGTTGAACAGGCAGGTTAGATCATCCGTGATGGCGAGATAACGCAGTTCTCTGTCCAGAAGGGCCTGCTTAACGGCGCCCCAGACTGCCGGGTGAGTTGCAACCCTCATAGTCTGGGTGTCGGGTTGGTCTGACTTCAGAAGCTTAGAAATCTCTTCCACTTCCTGCAATATCTGACCAAACTCAGAATCCGCAGCTCGCAAAGCGGAAGCTAGATTCTCCGTGAGGCCGTTTTCTGCAGGGCTGTTCTTCCGACCCATAGCGAGAACCTTGCGATTGGATATTTGCTTCGGCAACGCCGTCGCCAAGCGAGTGGCATGCGAACCCTTGTCGGCCTGCAGTTCTGGTATGGGCATCACCCCTCCTGCCAGCAAGTGCGATGAGTTGCCTCGCTGGAAGCCACATGGTTCCATTGATCCGGACAGGCGACAAGCGGGTAAGGCATGCAGTGTTGGTGCAGGTGACTCCACTAGTACTTGCGAGTGCTGGGGCAATCTTGAAGCATAAGAGAAGAGGGCGGTCTATCAGCACTGACAATCACTTAGCTCTCAACTAAGGTATTTACCTGAGGCCAATCGCAGGGCTTCACTTGCTTGAGGTTGCGGGTAAGTCATGGTATTTGTTTCGAATCTGCAAGGGACCCAAATAATTCGCCTATGCAGGTTCAGTCCGTTCCGGGCAAGGAGAATCGATTCATGTCCAAACGAGAGAGTATTACGAAAGACTCTGGGACACGGAGCAATCCAAGAGTGGAATTAGTGCGGAGTGAAGCCCCGTCAGAGCTTCTTCGTGAGCTCGTGGCGCATCTGCGTCAGAACCGCACACAGTTGCGCGAGGAATGGGTAGTGCGCATCACTGAGACGCGACTGCTTACGGCAATGACCAAGGAAGAGATTTTCGCGGAAGCAACATCGGTGTACGACAGCTACGTTGAAGCTCTGGAAACCGAGGCATTTGAGGCGCTGCAAGCTTACGCGCGCAACCTGTCGGAACGCATCATTCCGCGAGGCGTCGAGACGCACGAAGTCGTTGGTATTGTTCTCCTCCTGCGAGACGTGCTAGCCCGCTCCCTGTTCGCCAAGTACCAGACGGATTTCAAGAAACTCAACCGCATCCTGGATGCGTACGAGCCCGCCGCCAATCGCATTGCGAACACCGTGGCGGTTGGCTTCGTCCAGGAGCGCGAGCGCGTCATCCGCCAGCAGCAGGAAGCAATCCGCGAACTCTCCACGCCGGTGCTGCAGGTGCGCGAACGATTGCTAATTTTGCCGATCATCGGCGTGATCGATCCGCAGCGCGCCCGGCAGTTGACGGAGCAGCTCCTCCGGGGAATCCGCACGAATCGCGCAAAAGTCGTGGTGATCGATATAACCGGTGTGGCAGCGATGGACGTGACGGTTGCGAACCACCTGGTGCAAACGGTGGAAGCCTCGCGGCTCCTGGGCGCGACGGTCATCGTCACGGGCCTTTCGCCGGAGATTGCGCAGACCTTGGTGACGATTGGAGTCGATCTTGGCAAGATGAACACGGTGGGCGACCTGCAAGGCGGCATCGAACAAGCCGAGAGACTTTTGGGATACAAAGTGGTGACGCTGGCGGAACCGCGCTAAAGGATCGGGAGGAAGGGCCACGTGGAAGTCCCCATTCTGAAACAGGGAGCGGTTCTGATTGCCACCTTTCAGGCGGCTCTCTCGGACGCAGACCTAAACCAACTGCGCATGGGTTTAGTTCAGCAAGTTGTTAAGTTTCGCTCCCGAGCGGTTATCGTCGATGTTACCGCAATGGACGTGATGGATTCGTTTGCATCGCGGACGCTGCGGGAGATCGCGCACATGATCCGGCTGCGCGGAGCGGAAACGGTTATAGTCGGGATTCAGCCGGAAGTGGCGTTTGCAATGGTGCAGCTGGGGCTGACACTGGAAGGCGTCGCCACGGCGCTGGACCTGGAGGAAGGTCTGGCTTACTTGACTCAAAAATTCAAGAACACGGACTGAGAGACGCACAGTGAGGGCTGGAGAAATCCGGGTGGCCATCAACTCGGACCAAGATATAGTGACAGCCCGACAGAAAGGCCGCGCTCTCGCAATTGAACTTGGTTTTTCCACAGGGGACGCCACACTCATCGCCACGTCCATCTCCGAACTTGCGCGAAACATAGTTTCCTATGCCCGGCGAGGCGAAATCATTTTGAAAGCAATCCAGGGGTCGAGTCGCCAGGGCATCTCGATCATCGCTTCCGATAGCGGCCAGGGAATTCGGGACATTCGTCAAGCCATGCGAGACGGTTTCTCGACATCGGGAAGCCTTGGCCTAGGGCTGCCAGGAGTGCGACGCTTGATGGACGATTTTGAAATTGCCTCCGAACCAGGCCGGGGCACGATCGTGACGGTGAAAAAATGGAAATTATAAATTTGCCATTGGTGGAATACGGAGTGGCAAAGTCCATTCTCCCCGGCCAGGGTGAATCGGGTGATCGACACCTGATTTGCTGTGGGGGAGATGGAATCCTGATCGCGGCAATGGACGGAATTGGGCACGGTGAAGAAGCCGCCAGCGCCGCGGAGGCGGCGGTTTCCATTCTCAAAACGAGCCCGGATGAGCCCGTCATTTCTCTGGTAGAGCGCTGCCACGAGGGTCTTCGCTCGACGCGCGGCGTGGTGCTGAGCCTTGCTTCCATCGATCCTAAGCACGGCATGATGACCTGGATCGGTGTGGGAAATGTGCAAGGAGTTTTGATGCGCGCCGGCGCCCGGAAGGGAAGCGTGCAGGAGGTACTGCTCTTGCGTGGCGGCGTCGTCGGCGGCTCCCAATTGCCTGCCCTGCAAGCGGCCGTGCTTCCGATTGCAAAGGGGGATACTCTGGTTTTTGTCACAGATGGGATTCGCAGCGAATTTGTGGAAGGTCTCTCCGCTTTGGAATCCCCGCAACGAGCCGCGGACAAGATCCTCAAACAGCATGGTCGAGGAAATGACGACGCGCTTGTTTTGGTCGTGCGGCTAACCGGGATTTGCGCATGAAGACAGCAACCAAACGGAAGACGAAGTTGCCACGAACTTTTGAAGAAGAATATCGTTCCGCGTTTAGTGAATTCGCTCAGCATGGCGGCGAGGCTGTGTTGGCCCGCGCCTACGAACTGGGGCGCCGCGCCATCAGCGAGAAAAAGAGCCTCATGGAAATCGCTTCCCTGCACCATCAAGCTCTCCACGGGATGCTCGCCGATGCGCGGGGAGCAGCGGGGCACCAGAAATTACTGGCAGCCGCTGCCGAATTTCTGGCAGAGACCCTCTCTCCCTATGAAATGGCGCACCGTGGAGTTCAAGATGCAATCGTGGCTCTGCGGAAACTCAATGAGACGCTTGAGGAGGAGATTAGGCGTATAGCCTATGCCGTACACGACGAGGCCGGGCAGCTTCTCGTGGCCGTGCATCTTGCGCTGGCAGACGTCGCCCGTGAATTGCCGGAGCCGCAAAAAGAAAAGGTTGGACGGATTGAAGAATTGCTCAATCAAGTTGAAAAGCAGTTGCGGCGGTATTCCCATGAACTTCGGCCAACGGTCTTGGATGACCTTGGCTGGATTCCGGCGATCCGTTTCTTGGCGGAAGGAGTTTCAAAGCGAGCCAATCTTAGCATTCAAATCAAAGCGACAGTTGCGGGCAGACTGCCTGGTCCCATTGAAATAGCCCTCTACCGCATCGTTCAGGAAGCGCTGAACAACGCGGCGAAACATTCGAAAGCGAGCCGAGTATGGATCCGGATATGCCGAAAAAATCGCCTATTTTGCTGCTCCATCGAAGACGATGGCGTGGGCTTTGATGTACGGGCAGTCCAGTCGGATCGCAAGCGAAGAGGTCTGGGACTTATCGGCATGCAGGAACGCTTGAACGGGATTGGAGGAACACTGTCGATCGATTCGGCACGCGGACGGGGAACCAGACTTTTGATCCAGCTTCCTGCGGAGGCTTCTAATGCCAATTCGCATCTTGTTAGCCGATGACCACGTCCTTGTGCGCCAGGGCTTGAAGTCTTTGCTCGAGCGCGAAGGATTTCAAGTCGTTGGGGAAGCCTCCGATGGGCAAGAGGCTGTTCGTGATGTGGAGACACTCAAGCCCGATATCGCCGTGATGGATATAAGCATGCCTACGCTGAATGGATTGAATGCCGCACGCGAAATAAGCCGTGCTTCTCCAAAGACCAAAACCATTCTGCTCACGCAACATGACGAAGGTCAGTACGTCCGTGAGGCGCTGGAAGCAGGTGTGAAGGGGTATGTGCTGAAGAGCCAGGTCGCCAGTGATTTGCTGCTGGCCATCCGCCAGGTATCGCGGGGCCAGGTTTATCTAAGCCCCGGTGTGTCCAGCGCCGTCATGGAGGCATATCACTCCAAGTCGGAGAAATCCAAGAATCCACTGACGCTGCGGGAGAGGCAAGTGCTCCAATTGATCGCTGAAGGGAAATCCACCAAAGACGTCGCATCATTGCTTGGCATCAGCGTGAAAACGGCCGAATCTCATCGCACGAGACTCATGCAGAAGCTGGATATTCACGAGACAGCGAGCCTCGTACTCTACGCCGTCCGTCATGGGATCGTCCAGCCCTGATCCTTCCCACCTCAAGAAAGGGGGAACGAATCGAAAGTAGATTCAGGATAGACCACCGAATAACTGGCGTGAAATAAATCGAGCAACGCATACGCAAGCACCTCCATTTTCTACTCTCCGCTAAGAATTGGGCATATAAAACGCCAGTGCGCGGGTAATTCGTCGGCTCGCCATCCGTACCGCGATAAGGAAGAGTCCAACCATGTAACCGGTAAGTTCATGCGTCGCCGGAGCACCCAGCCGGAGAAATGGAAAGAAGGCGACTCCCAAACCGCTGAAACAACCACCGGCGCAGGAGAGGAGTAATTCCCTTCCCGCCTTTCTACACTTGGAAGTAATTTCGGCTAATTGCACAAGAAGACGCTCAGTCTTGACGGCGAGGTGTAGGCAACACAGCGGAATTTTCGATGGTTGTGGGTGTTGCCCTCTGAGCCGCGTGATTCAAAAAAGTTCCAGCCATCGGGCGAAGAGATGGCGGTCTAAACCCATTCCAATTCATCGATCAGGCCCCCGGAGAGCAAGGCGACTGGCCCGCTAGAAGAGGACATCGAAGTCTCCTCGGAACAGCCGCTTGTAGTTGCCGAAAAATACTCCGTATTGTGGCTCACCCGTGTTCGCATGAACATCCAGCGCGTTGAAGTGATTGGTCATGTTGAGCACGCTAAGGGAAAAGCGCAGCGAATATTTCTCGTTGACTTTCACTTCCTTGGAGACACGTGCATCGGCCGAGAAAAACTTGGGATATCGAAATCTGTCGCTGTACGGCACTCCCACATATTTGCGGGTCGCATCGACGGGCGCATAGGTGAACCCCGTATGGTATTCGACGATCGGGGCCAGTTGCATATGCCACGGCAGCGGGAAAAAGCCCCAAGCAAGGAAACGATTGGGAAGATCGCCAGGCAGCGTCGTGAACTGATTTGGTAGAACTTCCGGAGAAGGAAAGTCTCCCAGATACCTGCTGAAATCATTGTGATCCCCATGCGCTTCGCTGTGAACGTAGGACAAGAAAAGCTTCTGGCCGGCACGCGGAGTTAACACGGCGGTGATTTCCAATTGCCGGTACTGAGAATTTCCGTTGCCGCTGAGCACGAGCGCATCCCTTTTTCGGACCACCTGCGGATTGAGGAAAACGATGCCATCAGAATCATTCACGAGGTAGTTGAGCCGTACGTGCAACTTGGGAGAAAAAGAATGTTCCGCTTCGATTTGCCACGCTCTGCTATACGGAGCGAAGTTGCCAGGGTTTGTGCCAGATTTGACGAACAAGAATCGCTTACCGGAGACTGTCTCTATCAGATTAAGGTAATGTCGCGGCCCATCAATGATGTTTCCCGCGGGCCCGTACGACGTGACGATCTGTTCTGGATAACTGCCGAAGGAAAAAACGCTCAAAGGGACACGATCATAGTAGATACCGTAGCCGCCGCGGACGACCGTCCCACTTTTTGTGAAGGGCTGCCAGGCAAGTCCCACTCGAGGAGCAAACCGCAGGGAATGGGATAGATCCTGGCTTTCCAGGCGGACTCCAAAATCAAAGGATAGGTTTGGAAGGACCGTCCAATGATCCTGGCCAAACACGCCACTCTCAACGTCGGATCGATGAAATGGTGCGCCCGTGGTAAAGTCGATTTGCTTCAGGCGTCTCCAAGCGGCATCCTCAATGGTCACCGAACGAGCTGCAAGATAGCCGTTATTGTCCGTGCGGGAAAGCGTAGTGCCGAATTTGAGTGTGTGAGTGCCTGCAGGCGTTGTGATGGAGCGAACCAGCGCTTCCAGCCATTCCACGCGGGAGGCATCCTGCTGCCTAGCTAAATAGTAGTTTCCGCGATCCCCTGTCGGAGTAAGGACCATGGCCGCAGTCCCTTGTGCTCCAGTGTTGGCATCGAAAAACTGGGCGCTCACGGTGCTCGTCAGAAGGTTCTGCCCTAATGCCAAGTGATCAGCCAACGTATAGACATTGCTAGATGCCCGGAAGCGGGGCGTGACGGGTTGCGGACTGAAAAAACCAACACTCACAAAATTCGTGTGCTGGAGAGCCACATGATACGTGCCAGTAAGAAAGTGAGTGGTGGAAAAAACATAATCAAACTGGCTGAAAGAATTGACCGACTCCGATTTGGATATGTTGTAAGGAAAGGGGAGGGTTCGCACCGGCGTTTTGTACAAGGAGTACTGAAGGCCCTTCGTGAAAATAGAGGCGGTTTTTCAGAAGGGGGCCGCCGAAGGCAATTCGAGGGGTGGAGTCACGCAGCCCTCTCAAATGCCAACTAAAAATGCGAACCCCCGGTAATGGATCATTGAGTTCGAAGTGCCACCTTTCGCCGCCACGGCGTGTCTCCACGGAAACCACGCCGCTGGTGAACCGCCCGTACTCTGCCAAGAAGGGAGTTTTGTAGACGTCGATGGATTCGACGCTATCCACGGGCACCGAGAGGCCAAAGCGCCCCGTGGTGGGATCGGTGACGTCGGTCGAATTCACCACAAGAGCGCTTCGCTGCTCTCCGCTCCCTTCAATTTTGATCTCCCCGTCGGAGCCCCGGACAACACCAGGCACAAGAGGAAGCGTATCGGTGACCGTGGCGGGCCGAGAGGGGAGTAATTTCATTTCCTCGGGTCTCAAGGTCGTTCCGGTTGAGGATGTCTGTTCCGCCTCCACGCTGGCGCTTGCTTGCACCTCTACTCTGTCAATCCTCTCCAGCTTAGGAATCAGCGTGAATTCGATTTCCGTAGTTGTTTTGTGCGGATCGATGATCACGGATTGTGCGAGGGGTTCAAAACCGGGTTTCGATGTCGTCAGCTCGTACTCACCCGCGGCAAGACCGGGAAAAACAAATTCCCCTTGCTCGTTTGTAACCGCTCGACGGACATCTACGCCTTTGCGCTTCAAGTGGGCTTCCACGTTGCCGACAGGCTGCCCCGCTTCGTCATGCACCGTCATCAGAATTGCGGATTGACCTTGAGCCGCGCTCAACAGTGGGTAGAAAAATGCGCAGAGAGCGATGTGCCCAAGGAGGAGAAAGAATGACCCCATGAGCTCCAAATAGGGGATCGATCGTGATCGTTGGGGCCGCGCGCCCATCTTTCCGCTATCTCTTTCCATCGACAGCCAAGACAACAACAAGGGCAATCTGGAGAACTTACCAGACGCGTTCATGATTACTGCCGCCTCGCGTCTTGAATTCCGTCGACGGTAACCAGCAACAACCTTCCGTCAGAATGGTAGCTTTCCCCGGTCGCTGTTGTGCCTTCACGTACAGGATCTGCAGGGAGCTCATATGAAATCGTCGTTACAAGATGAGTCTGGACGAAGCTGCTGGCAATGAAATCCCTTTCACCGTCCACTTCCGGATCTATCTTGTGCGTGATGCCCCACTTCCGGCCGTCTCCTCCCAGTCCGATGTCGTGTGTTCCCGCCGCCAGCCACACGGGAAGACCGCCCACCTCGTAATCTGTTTTCCAGACGCGGACATGATGACGTTTGGTCACAACCGAAACTGGTTCCGCCATCTCATAGCCATAGTCCTGAGGTCTGCCAAACAAAAACAGTTTGCTCATGGGCATAGCAACATATTTTTTCGGTTTTTCGAGGGCGTGCAGGACGGCAATGCCCGTCGAACGGTCCGCGAGAACCCATCCTGCGCGCTCGAAAACCGTTGTCAGTTCCTGCTCCGAGGCGAGGAAGATCAGGTTCACGGCATCGCCTTCGTTTCCTTGGAAATCGAGGAGGCGTCGAGGAAGAAAGTTGAGGAGGTCGGTCAACTGATTCGGGCCCGTGGGGGGCAGGTGAGCGGGGTCGGAAATGGAGACAGCCATAGTGCTCTTACGGGCCACAGTCTCCTGCACCTTTGGCTGTTCCAAAGGGAAGTTGCCCGCGACGTAAGCCGTGACTTCCGTACTCTTCAGAATTCGGCTGTCCTGGCCGCGGATTAATAGCAGCGCTGGTGCAGCAGGCAGATAGACGAGGCTGGTAGCCGCCATGCCCACCGTCATTGCCGTCGCATGACCTCCTCCTCGAACGTTCTTAAGCGAGTGCAGCGCGGCCTTGCTGCCGTCTGCGAGCTGTACAAATTCGAGTTGAATGTTCACGGTGCCGCCACGACCCATGCGGCGTCTGCCTTGAACCTTCGCAATCCTGCCCCACGCGACGCTGCCGCGGGGGATCACCGGGTATCCTCCCACCTGTACATCCTGGGTGGTCTCAAAATCGACGAGGTCGCCGACGTGGGCATCGGCTGACGAGACCGTGCGACCCATGCGCAGTTTGACGGGAGTTCCATCTTCGAGAACGAGTTTCGGCGAATTCGCGGAAGCGACCTCCGTAGCCGTGCGTTGCAGCACGAGGGTGGACTGCGCCGCAGCCTGCCCACAATTTGGCAGCAACAGAACGAGAAGCAGCCTGATCGCGATGCCTATCACGTTCGTTCCTCCTTGTTCTGATCGTTGGATTCGATAATTCATACTTACCACCTATTTAGCTTGCCAATCAGGGAGTCGAGGTTCACTCCAAGACCGAACGACACGGTGTTAAGGCTGTAGTGCATGCTGCGGCTGTAGCCCACGCCAAGATCCAAGTAGCGGGTTGGGCTATAACTAACGCCGACATTCACGCCATTGTCCCGGTCCAGACTGGCTCCGCCGAGTGTCTCCGCCTTTTTTTCGAAAACGCGGTTATGCTGTACAGTTCCCAGAACGGTTGTTCCGCGGGGGACGATGCGGCTGAACACGCGCTGCGTACCCCAGGGAGCGACTTCGTAGAGCGAAGTGCTCACCGAAATCGAACGGAAGAGCTTCACCGAGGTTCCCGCCTCGAAGCTGGCCACTTTACCCAGCGTGAGGTAAGGGCGACGGTAAAAACGCTGATTCACGGTATTGCCCAAATCGATGTCAGCGAAAGGAGTGAACCGGCCAACGCTGCGATCGAAGTGGTTGTCCAAATCGAAAGTGACCCGGCCGGTGCTGCGGCCCTTGCTGCTATCACCGCTCGGAACCGTCCCGGTCAAAGTTGCGCTGTATCCGAACAGGCGATTATCGAACGACAGCCGCAGGTCCACGAAAACGTCCCCGATGCCGTTGCTCGACCTCGACCCCTGTACTGACGCCGGTGCACGAACGATATACGCCGGAACTCCTACGTCTACGCCAAAGTGCTTATTGAAGTTGTAGCCCGCAGTGGTAGTAAGCGAGAACACTTTTCCATCGGTGCTGGAACTGCCGTCGAAATGCTCCGTCAGAAGGATGCCCTTCTGTTCGGACTCTTGGGCAGTAGCGCGTGGGGTGTAGAGAGAGAGCGATGTACCCAAGAACAAAGCCGCCATCGCGTACCATGGTTTGGAGTGCACTCGTTTTTCTGATGTCCCAAGCATTTGCGTTTCTCCTTTTTAATTTGCGTACCATCTCGAGAATTCAAGTGATGGCTTTTGAGGAGATCGTTGCTCTGGAAACGATCCCCCCTCAGCTCCTTCATCTGCTTACCGCTTGCGGACCTTTTTCGCGACCAGGATTGGGTCACCAGTGGTCTTGTAGAGCAAACCGCGCAGAACGACGTTGTTCCCCGTGGTGAGCGACGAACCTCCGGAGACACCCTCAAACTCCGTCCCCGAGAAAACCACGACCTGCACCTGGTTGATGCCATTGCTGGTGAACAGCGCTGGCAGGTTGTTGATAACAAAGTTAGGCGCGTTGACCGACGCCAATGTGCCTGGGAACTGCGACATGTGCAGTTTCACGCGGTCCGTAGTTACCGTCGTGCCCGTGATCGGTGACGAAACAATCAGCGCCCGGACCTTTACTTCCTGTCCGACGAGCAAATCGTTGACCGAAGCGAAGGAAACGCCGGAAGGAATGCCACCGCTCAGATCATCGGTGTCGACCGCATATTGCGCGGGAGTGTTGATGGAGATCAGCACCAAATTGCCGACGTTGACTCCCGGGACTACAGGCTCTTCGTCCTCGACTACCATCTGGAACTGATTGTTCGCCGTGTTGACGGCAACAATGGTGCCTTCAAGTTGTTCCTCGTTGACGGCATCATCAAGCTGGATTTCGCTCGCGAGCAGCGTCCCGTTATCCATGACGAGCAGGTGCTCGACTTCGACGATTTGTCCAACCTGCATGCACGAAAAGTTTTTCGCAGCGCAACCGACTTCATTGAAGTCCTGGAACTGCGTATTGTTGTCCACGTTGATCGTGAACGTTTGACCGCTGGTGCTGTCCTGGAGCGTAAAACCAGCGCTGCTGACGCTCTGGACGCGCCCGTTCAGGCCTTCGATATGTTCGATTTCACCATTTGAAGGCTGGGCTGCGACCGCAGCCAACGTGAGCGTCGGCGTGACGCTCAGGTTGTTCTGAATGGATGAATTCAAATCGAAGTCAACGACCAGACCGATCGGTGCGCTGGCGCTGATCGTCACCGGGAACGGGGTCGAGCTGATCGTCACCGAGGACTGGTTCAACGACGGTTTGAATTCACAGACCTGGCCGTTGAGGCAACTCTGCGTACCTATCGTGATTGGCTGACCTGACTGGTTCAAGATCGTCAACTCGGGGTTGGCAAAGGTGAGGCTTATGCCGCTGTAACTGTCCTCCGGAGCGTTCACTGCATTCAGTAATGCCTTCTCTGTCTCCAGTTGTGTGAGTTCGACCTCAATCGGACTCGTCACCAGAGGAACTGCAGGTTTCGATGCATCGGACGGTTGCAAACTGGCACCGATGACATTAATTTCGAAGGACAATACCGACACCCCTGCCGGCGGGTTATCCCGGATCGACAAACTGACCGACCGGGGAGCAAGTGGCAGCGTGGTTTGCGATCCACCTCCACAACCTACCGTCAGGGCGGCAACCGAAAGAACTGCTGAAGCAAGAAATGCAAGTTTTCCCATTGTTGTAGCTCCTTTCAGAAACTTTTCTCCAAGAGTTGATCTGAGTACAGACCTCGTCAGCAAAATCACGAAACCGCAAGGTAGGAGAAACGCCAAAGTGAGTAGAATCATCTTGCGTGCTGTCATAACGCCTCCAAAGACCTTTCTCGTACCTGGTTCTAGTACCCACTCAGATAATGCAAGGGGGACACCAAACTGAGATTTCAATAAGCTGTTTATTTCGAATGAGTTAGATACTGACAAGTTCCCTTGCTGTGGGTGGGTTCAACACACATTTGGGTCGGTCCAACTCGCTCGTTGGGCTGGACTTGCCCTGCGGATCTGCCACAGAGTACAAAGGTTTGGGGGACACGGAAGGAGGGGTCGGGTTCGCCTAATAAACTGAGGACCGTGCAGCAAAGAAGCGGCAATCGAACCAGCAGAAATTACTGTGGTTCCAAACCTGGCTTGATGTCCACCTCTACCGCTACTGGTGTCAGCTCAGAGATCTCTTGCACCTCTATCATTTCCGTAATCTCTGCAGACTCGGCTATCTCGACTTCTCGATCTACTTCTGCCCGCTCGAATTCCATCTCTAACTCCGACTTTCCACCTATTTCGTTCTCGCCGGGATCAGGCCTCTCCACTTCGGGACGCATTTCGTTGGTCGGTTCCGGTTGTTCTGGATCAGAGTCCATTCCCACACGAGTTGAGAATCCGGGCTCCAGAAGAACTGATCCTCCATTAGTGTTCCGTCCATAGACTTCGACAAGTCCGTCCACCACGTCTACTTCCGTGACGTTGCGCAGATTAACTTCCACGTCGAACTGAGTCCCCCGAACAGCGATAACGGCACTCGGGGTACCGAGTTCGAACGGCACGGCACCGCCAGTTCGCTTGCTGATGAGCGCGCGGATTCGTCCCAGAAGCAATTGGAAGTAACTCGGATCGGTGAAAGAAGGTTGTTGCACCTGCAATCTCGTGTGCGCCCGGACCATGACCTCACTGCCATCGCTCAGGCGAAGAAGTAATCTGCCGTTGCCAGTGTCTAGAATTGTGCCTGGACGCAGCTGCTCTCCACGCAAGGGATTAGAAGGCAACTGGCCCGGCAGGCTCAGACGGATATTGCCCTTCCACTCGGCAATCGTAGCTCCAGCGACCGCAGCCGTAGCGGGCGTTGAACTGGGTTGCTGTTCTTGGGCGGCCGCCATCCCGACAGCTACCCAGAAAAATAGGAGACAAAAATAAGTGGAACGAACGACTGTGTATTTCATTGATGTACCTCACTAAGAATGAGCCCAGTCACTGGCAGACGGATGCGAAAAGATGTCCCTAACCCAGATTCGCTCCATGCCTCGGCTTTTCCTCCGTGTTGTTCGGCAATCCTTTTGACGAAAGCCAATCCAAGTCCCCATCCTCGCGTTGTTTCTTCCTGTTCATTTCTTCGATAAAACGGTTCGAAGAGACGCACTAGCTCCTCCGGTGGAATCGCGGGCCCTGGATTCCATACTTCCAGCACGACTCCGTCTCCCCCGACCTCGGCGCGCAGTTTCACTTCGCTCCCCCGTGCGCTGTACTTGATGGCGTTGCTCACGAGATTGAGCAGGGCTCCCTCGATGAGGTGCGGATCACCCTGAAGTGCCGGCAAATCTTTAGCAATTTCCGTCCTGACCTTTATCTCAGAAGCTTGTGCAATCGGTTGAATGACTCGTGCCACTTGTTTGACGGTTTCACCGACATGGAAAGTCTCTTTGCGCATGGGACGGGCTCCCGCCTCGAGTCGAAGCACATCGAGATAAGTATTGATCATGGCCACCAAACGCCCCGACTCCTGGAAAATAGTCGCAGCGGCTTCGCTGCTGGCTCGCTCCTTCGAATACCGGAGCAGATATTCGGCAAAACCTTGAATTGAGACAAGCGGAGTACGGAGTTCATGGGTAACGAATCCGAGCGCTTCCGCACGGGCCCGATCTCGTTCCAACCGGGCTGTCTGATCCGTCACCACGACCATGATCAAGCCCGATGCGTCGGAGGGTGACGTGCGTTTGAGTCTTACGGCCCGTAAGCGCCAGAGGCCCTCGCCAAGGTACACCTCAGAGTCGAGCCAGACCTCGGGAGCTACGAGTGATTTGCGCAAATCGCGCCAGCCAGGTTCGCGGAGTGCCGCTGCGAAATTATCAAGGCCTGCCGTCGCGTCCCATCCTTGCTTTTCACAGAAGCTTTGCCACTGCGGATTTCGAAATATCACTCGACCATCGACGGAGAAAACGGCCAAGCCCTCTTGCATCGCTTCCAGGAGGGTTTCATCAAACGCGTACAACGAACCCAGCTCCGCTTGCAGTTGCCGAAGCAGACTCACCTTCCAGTGCAAGTCTCCGGCCGTAGGTCCAATCTCTGCACGCAAGGCAGCAGGTAAACTATCCTTCTTTGTGGGCTCGGCCGTCTTAAGAGCAATCTGCAGTTGCCGAAGACCCTGAGTCAAGCCTCGATCCACGAGGACTAGGTTTTGCAGCTGCGCGAGCGGACCAGCCAATAGCGCCACGCATAAGAATGGTCCCAGTCCGACCAGGATATGCATCCAGGCAAAAACCAAGTAGCTCGCTGCAAGACCAACTGCAAGCAGTGCCGCGAGCGCGACCAAGCCCTTCCAAACCGCCCAACGCAGTACTACCCACGTCGAACTGAAACTAAACGCGCACAAAACCAGCAGGTTTAGCCATCCATTCAGAGGACTCAGGCTCCTTCCGGCAAGAATGGCATCGATAAGATTCGCGTGGATTTCGACACCAGGCATCGGAAGCCTGTCGCTCACCGGGGTTGGTATGCGGTCGCCAATCTCCGTCGAGCCGAATCCGATAAGCACCGCTTTCCCTTGCAGTTGGCCGCCGGATTTCCCATCAAGCAAATCCATGACGGAGACAGCGAAAAACGGGGGCGACGTCTCACCGGAAGCAATCTGTCCGCGATAGTCAATGGGAAGGAAACGGAGCGATTCAGATTCGACCCCGGCTACCACGGCGTGAGAAGACGTGCCGACGGTGGGTATTTTCCGCCCCCCGATTCGCAATTTACGGCCGTCGTCTTCAAGGACAGCTCCACTAGCAACGCGCGCGACTTCCAGCGCAAACGCCCAGCGCGGCCCATCGAGAGACAGCTCCCGCACCGGGACGCTCCGGCAGATGCTGTCAGGCCCCAAAGCAGCTTGTGCGTGTCCGACCGCGACAGCGTTCTGCGAGAAGAGTGGCAATGGTTCGATCCAAAATCGTCCCTGCGGGGAATTGCTGATCTTCGCCACGAGAACCGTGTTTCCCGCGTCTTTCAGCGCATTCGCCAATTCGCGGTCGTTTGTTTCGTCTTCGGTTTCCGAGAATAAGATGTCCAGGCCAAGCGCTTTTGGGTGCTCGGCGCTGGCAGCCCTCACCACCTTCGCCAGCAAGGAGCGTTTCCATGGCCATCGCCCATACCGTTCAAGACTTGCGTCATCGATCAGTACCAGTGCGACATGAGGCGAAGTACCCTGACTCCCTCGGAGACGAAAATACATGTCTCCTGTGCGGCGACTGAGCTCTTCCACAGGGTAACTAAGGCTGAGCAGGCCCACCACTGCCAAAAGCAATACGTTCAAAAGCAGCCAGCGCTTTGTCTGGAGGTGCTTCTGATTCGAGCGACCTGTTGGTGATTCACTCATGTTTCTTTCGATTGCAGGTCGATCGCCAGACGGCGGGCCTTTTCATATAACGTCTTGCGTTCAATCCCGAGCTTTCGTGCCGCGAGAGACTTGTTGCCACCCGATTCCCGCAAAACACGGAGAATCTCCTGGCGCTCCATTTCCTGCAGCTTTCCCGGTAGTGATGCTGTCGACTTTTCTGGCGCCGACGTTGTCTCGCTCCGGCATGCCCGCTCGCGTTGCACTTCCTCGGCAGAGATTTCGTCCGTGGCGGCAAAAATGGCTAGGCGCTCGATCAGGTTTTCGAGCTCACGGACATTGCCCGGCCAGCTCATGGAAGCCAGCAGTTTGACCGCCTCTTCGCTGATAATTACATGGCGTTGGTTGCGCTGATTGAAACGCTCTAGAAAATACTGCACGAGGAGCGGAATGTCTTCCGCCCTCTCTTCGAGCGAAGGGAGCAGAATCGTCACAACGCTGAGACGATAATAAAGGTCTTCGCGAAATTGTCCTGCCCGAATCAGTCCGCTCAAGTCCTTGTTTGTCGCTGCAACGATCCGCACATCGATCGGAAGGAAAGTGTTCGAGCCCACGCGTCTCACCTTATGTTCCTGCAAAACCCGAAGCAACTTCACTTGAAAGCTCAGGCTGGTCTCCGATATCTCGTCCAGGAAAATCGTGCCGCCATTGGTTGCCTCAAACAAGCCGCTGCGGCTTGTTTCCGCGCCGGTAAACGCTCCCTTCTCATGTCCGAACAGCTCGCTTTCCAGAATGGTCTCGGGGAAGGAGCCGCAGTTGATCGGCGTAAAAGGCATCTCGGCACGTGCGCTGTGCACATGAATAGCTCGTGCTACAAGTTCCTTGCCCGACCCGCTGGCTCCGGTAATTAGCACGCTAGCGATGCTTGGCGCGACCCGTGCAACGGCTCGATAAACTTCCAGCATCTTTGGACTTCGTCCGACAATCGCTGACTCGGGAGCAAAGCTGTCTTTCGGCACGTGGCTAGGCGTTTGCCGCGGCCCTGTCAACTTTCGTAACAACGCGAGCAACTCATCGATCAGTAGAGGTTTGCTCAGGTATTCGAGTGCTCCTCCGGACACCGACCGAGCTGCTGTCTCGACACTGGCATGCGCCGTCATCATCACACACTTGCACTCCGGCTGCAGAGTTTTCAGTTTTTCGAGGAATTCGAGACCGTTGGCCTGTCCAATATAGATATCCAGAAGGGCCAGATCGATGGGGCCTTCACGAAGGAGAGGATCGGCATCCTCAACACTTCGCGCCGTGCAGCATTCGTAACCTTCTGCAGTCAACACGGCATTCAGCCATCGGCAAATGGACTTGTCATCATCGACGACGAGTACTCTTAGGGGCTTATCCATACTCATCTCCGGCCCGATCCCCTGCTCACTCGAGAATTCTCCACTGTTTCATCGGATCACCTAGAAACGATACGAAACGCTTACCCGCCCTACTTGCGCTCGGAACGCTCCCGTGCTCTGGGCCAGGCGAAAGTAGGTATAGTCTGCGCCCATTTCCAGTTTTCCTAGCAGAAAGCGGTTCTTTGCAGTGGCCTCCCAGGCGATCTGATAGGGGTTACGGTCGACGGTTTCGGCACCAAAGTCGGCGATGTATTCGCCGCGATAAATCCTTCCAACGCTAAAACGGAATCCACCAAGCCCCAGGTGGCTGTGATACTGGTTGGGACTGAAATAGCCGTGTGCAAAAGGCTGAGTGAATGAGCTATGTGCGTACTGATACCCCAGCCCCACCGCAAAGTGCGAGTTTCCGACCCAACGTAGTAATTCCGCGTCTTCTCTTTGGGTGCGATTTGAATCCGAGTAGTGCTGCTTGGAGAAATCAGCGCTGACGCGCCAGGAACGCGGCTGCCAGTCAAGCCGCGTCCACCAACCCTCCGCCAGCAAGTCGAATTGAGCCGACTGGAAAGTGGGATTGATCGGTATCCGTGAGAAGCCTCCTTGCAACCATAAACTCCTGACAGGATGAAGAATTACGGTTCCGCGGTAAAGCGCCCGATTAGAATTGTCGGTAAAGCGAACAATCCCGCCCCCACCCCCGATGAAAAGCCAGCGTGCAACCCGCACTCGACATTCATCATTGACGGTAAAGATGTTTGCCTTTGGCCCCTGGCTGATCCACAGGGATTTTTCATCGAGGCGAAAACTGTTTGTGAGATTGCGTCCAAGCTGAAGATCAAATCGCTGTCCTGCGCGCAAAGCGCGATTTCCGGCTGTATCGCTGAAATAGCTCGCGTCCGCCTGCAGTCGGTTCAGCGCGTTTCCCTCACGGGAGGCCGCGAGCGGCAACTGGTTCTTCAGCAGATCGTCCCGGTACTCCTGAAGGCGAAGGCTGTTCGGATGGCGAGCCAGTGCCTGTTCCACTTCGCGGCGCGCGTCGTCATTCTTCTTCTGAAATAGCAGGTTTCGCACCAGTCCGATGGCTGCCGCCTCGTCGTTCGGATTTGTTGCTAGCAGTTCACGAAAGAGTTGATTCGCTGGCGCGTACTTCTTGTCGTAACTCAGCACGCGGGCCAGTTCGAGTTTTGCTTCCCGGTTGGATGGGTCATCTCGCAGAATGGCGCGAAAAACCTCCATGGCCCGCGAGTCCTGGCGCTGATAGACGTAAACCCTGCCCAGTTCAAGCCGCAGTTGGACATTGCCCGGAAAACGCTTGAGGGCTTCCTCCAGTGTTCGACTGGCCTGCGAATAGTGTCGATGGCGGAGAGCTACCTGTGCCTTGGTGATGCTCTGCTGCACCGAAGCTCCTTCCTCCGCACGCGACTCCGGGGCATTTCCCACAAGAAGAATGACGGCAAAGGTGAGGCTGACGCGAAGGATGCAAATTCTAACCATGATCTTCTCTTTCACGACCCTGCAACCAGTGCTTCGGCCGGCATCGCTGCTAGTTCGCACATATGGGGTGATCGATGCCCCGCGTCTGGCTGCAAGCGGTAGGGATCGCGGGGCGTTAAAAGTATTGTAGCGAGTATATGCAGCATGATTCGTCCCGCCCCGTAGTGCGCGTGCCTTAATACAAACCATACATTGGTCAGCAACAGCTCCATGAACCTCCTTGTCCGTTTCACCTCGCTTATTTTTCGGCACCTTTGCTTTTTCTGATGTCCGCAGGTTGGTTTGGAAGGACGCTGACCAGCAGCAGAGACGATCCAACCCGAAACGTGGAAATATGCGTTAGCTCGACGGTGCGGATCGGTTGATCGTTGACGTAGATGTTGCGAGCAGAAGGCGCGGCATACAGTCGTACTCTGTCCGGACGTGCTGCGATGACGCAATGCACGTCGGATGCTTCCCGCTCGTCGAACTCGAAATCCGCACCACCGCCAATCCGTCCCACGGTGATACACAGCTTGCTCAATTGGTACGCCAGACCCTTCGAGCGACCTTCGATAACTGAGATTATGATTGTCACGTTGTGCAGCGACGGGACATCAGGGGATTTGGTCGAACCTTGGACCCTCAGCTCTTGCCCGGATCTCCCGCTGACCCAAGGCGAACGTGCCGGACGAGAGTCTCCTTGCTTACCCCGAGGCTCGTTAGGAGATTCGGTCCCCTCTTCTGAGCCGCATCTCAAAATAGTCGACGATCCTCTTGGAATCTCTCGGCGTTCTTCGAAAGGCTGCTCTCCCTTCTGACTTACGTTGCATCGCATATCGAGCCCGCCTTTGCTTACGGCCCCCAATTCACCGAGCCGATCGACGAGAGCCGTTAGCCGAGTCGGGGACACGCTCGCGGTTGTTATCGCACCTGTGCTATCGCCCCTAGGTAGGGCAGATTCATCACCAATCCACTGAAGCCCGTAACTCCTGCAATTTCAACGTTGGCGATTCGCGTCCCCTGTGTCCCTTCAACACATAAGCGTCGATGGGAATCACCGCGCATGAGCGTGTATCCCCTGTGTTAGGTCATGTGAAGGGATTAAATCCTGGAACAGCCGGGATTCGCGTATTGATTGTGACTTGTTAGATTACTCCGTCAATACGGCCTGGGGGTCCATTTGGGGTCCAATAACAGTATCCGGGAGCGACTTCCGGCGGTTTTGGTAGCCATCCGTGCCGCCTAATTTTAATCAATTGCCAAATGTTGTTGCTCTGTCACGGCAGGCTTGGATCTTATACGTGCCGGGTTGAAGGGGCCTTTTAACTTGCGTTCGACACTCCGGTTGTCACTCGTGCCGCTGAAAAAAGCGACTGGAAAAACCGGAATTTTGCCCTTATTGCCGCCTTTTGCCGCCTCGTTTTTTTGCAACTCCTGTCATGTCAGACAGATATGGCGGAAGCGTGTGGGAGTCGAACTAAAAGCGATGTTGAAGATGCCTAAGTTATTGATTCCATTAAACGCGAAAAACGCCAGAAACACCGGATACGCCTAAGTGAGGTACACGCCGGGTACACGGCAAGACATGCATCAGGGAGAACAGAGCTGACAAATCCAGCGAAGGCTGAACCGGGAGCCGCCATGGATTGCTGTTGCGCCTGCAGCGCCATGCCGCTCCATAAGAATACAAGATTCCATGTACTGCCCCCAGCGAATCGCGCCTTCGCACCTCCGAACCGCACAAGACGTTCTCCCTTCCTCCCTTCTCACTGGTTGCTACCCCGTACCCGCATGTCCCATCCTCTAGACCCAGACCGTGCTGAACATGACCGCGCATGCTGTGCAGTCAGGGCACTCAGAGCACTCATGCCCTGATGTTCTTCGCTGCTGTCAGTGGAGGAGAGCAAGTTTTCTAACGCAACCCCAACGCGCCGCCATATTTCGTGCAGAAACTTGCGGCCGCGGACAAGGGCCTCCGCAGCGTCCGCAGTTTGTACTCGCGTCGTCTGAGGTGACGGGCATCCCGCAACCGGTGCAGAATTTTGGCAGCGGGGCCACTCTCGTTCCACAGCGGGGGCAAGTCGGCATCATGGTGGCGCTCGCCTAATTGAGCTCGATTTGAGCGACCCTCCACCCGTCGTCATAAAGCTGGAATGCTGCCTGTCCCTTTTGCACGCTGCCGGGAATACGATCCGGGAAGAGCTTCCCATCATCGGTGGGTACCCATTCCTAGTTGAACTCCGCAGCGGACTCCTTTCCTCCGGGATCGGCCGTTATCCCGGTCACTTCGTTCATCTTTCTTCGCGCTAGCACCACGGAGTAAACAACGCCGGTGGACTCATGGCAGGGTTCCCCTTGACCAAAAGTGGTCCAGCACCGCGGACCCATAAATGGTAAGCGTATGCTTACGATTCGAGTAAAAACCAAAACGGTGAAAAACCACAGAAACGCCGGACGCACACGACGCGTACACGGAGGGAATCAGAAATTCGTCAGACGCCCGACGCGACCGAATTGGCGAGGGCAGGGATTTTGACTTTCTGCTGAGAAGGTAGAGACCAGTACCTTAAGCAGTTGGTTCGTCTCGGCTTCTCCCGACTGGATACTGCTGAGCGACATAATGAAAGTGTCGTGATA